>VOFK01003743.1_pt1 | contig 691311 bp, 657 predicted proteins | sample 5384121 | NCBI WGS metagenome assembly VOFK01 (sample SAMN12384730, study PRJNA508395) | human gut metagenome | isolation source: healthy gut J | host: Homo sapiens
TTGCGCACGTTCCTGACGGTGTTTCATCACGGCCTTCGTTACTTGTTCCGCTGCAAAGCTCAGCAGATTGAGAAAGCGGTTGACAGCCAACATGTCCGTCGCTCAATCGTTGCAGTATCGCCGTTGCTCAACCTGTAACCGACCATTACCCGTATGGAATCGGCTCTGGGGAAGCCGCGAAGAAAGTCCAGAATGGTCTGTGGCCTTCGCGCTGATTACGGGTCTGTTTCTTCTCTGTTCCCTTGTTCGGGGGATTCCCGAATTAGTGTGGTCAGCGCGAAGAAAGTCCAGAATGGCATTCCTTTGATGATGGGTCCCGGTTCCATGTTCCTTGGAGATTGAACCCTGATACCCGGTTCCATGTTCTTTGAATTGTCCATAACTGCATTGTTCTAAAAAAGGTTGATTTGTTTTTCTCTCATGTGTTACCAGATAGTGGGATGCCCCTGCTGTCGATCTCGACCTGCGATTTCACCTCGGTACTGTTTCAGCCATGCGTCGAGGTCTTCCTTTGGCGAAGAAGCAATGTACTTTGCCGCCCGGTTTTGTGTAAGGGATTGCGCGGCGCATCATCATCTTGTAGAGATAGCTTGGCTTCAGTCCGAGGTAACGGCTGCTTCCCGTGGTGGTCATCAAATTACGTTCACTTTCCATATACGTTCATTTTTATTGTTACTTGTACTTTCGTAGAATCGGAATCTGCTGTTTTTTCAGACTTTCCTTTCTTCTGTTTCCGATGCAAAAGTTAGTGCCTTGCTCCAAGGTGGCCAATGGGGGACGAATGGGAAAGTGCATGAAGAAAATGCGCCATACCGTTGTGTATGAACGGTATAGCGTATAGCTATAATGGGAAGATACCGGCTAATGGAAACGACGGGCGGTTATGGGTACCTTTTTCAGTCAAATCTTTGCGTTTTCAACGGCTCTCGCCGTGATGGATTTGCGGAAATCTTGATTCTTGGTGGCAGCATTGTTGCAAAACACGCTGCGGTGCTTGTCGGTAGGGATTTGGATATGCCGCAGCGTTTCAGGAACTTCTTTCCGACCAGAAGCTTCGCGCTCGCGGCCTGATGGTACGGGCGATGGAAAACACCCAGATGCGAAGGTTTCTTCGGGCGCACGATGACCTCCCGTTCGGTGGGTTTCAGGTTCAGGAAGTTCACCAGTCGCTGCCCGGACAGATACTCGGAACTGGTAGTCGTTGCACACCTCGTAAAATGAACAGGCACAGGGCGAGGTCAACGGTATCCATCCATGCGGTGGTCTCTTGCAGCAGGCCTGCACGGTTCATGGGTTGCCCTCCTTCACGCGTCTGATGTCGGAGATGATGCTTCCGGCGATTCCTTGCAGACGCTCCACCAGCACGTCGAGGAATACCGGTTTGAAGCACCAGACACAGAAATTCCGGTCACGCTCCTGCTTGCCATTCCTTATATGATAGGTTTGCGTGTGCATGAGCTTTGGTCATATTTTGCCTTTGCTACTCCGCACCTCCCGTGTCGAGCGACCTGTATTCTTCCGAATCAGAGGCAGGAAATCAACCGGTTACTCATTGCCGAATACTCGCGCCAAAGTTCTGTGGCGGCTGTTTTCGCTTCCTCGTACCGGTGTTCAAAGGGGCTTAGATATTCCTCGAAAAGGGCTTCAAAGTTCACTGTCTGCAACGGTGTCCTGTCGAGTGAAAGGTATTTGTTCGTTTCCGAAAGAAGGGAAGAAGAAAAAGTCCAGAAGTTGTCCGGGGTTCTCCTTTACCAGACAGGCTGCCTCCCTTGACAAGAAGGTTCGTGTCGTTGAAATCCTGATAGAACAGGGACGGCGGCAAGGCCTGTTCAAAAGACAAGACGCCTTGTCCGTAAGTTGCAAGAAGCGTGTTCACTTCGTGCAACCGTTGTGTTATTTGCCGTATCATCATAATCGTCAGGAATTGAAAAGGTCGTCCATCGTCACCTCGCTGTGGACGATGCTTCTGTTCTTGCCATTGGCCACACCATACGTCGTGATAAAGGTATGAACCAGTGTCTTGTTGGTCTTGGTAAGTTCCCTGAACAACTCCCCGGAACGGTCACGCAACCGGCGTTCGTATTCGGGCTTGATACGGTATGTGTCCATGCAGAATTTCATCTCGCACAGGTGTATGATCCGGTCAGCCCGCTCTATTATCATGTCTATTTGTCCGCCGGGCATTCCTTCCTCCTTATTGGGCTTGACCTGCCATGTGGACAAGGATGTAGCCATGCCCCTTATTCCCAAAGCCGACTTGATCTGTTTATGATGTCTCATGCAGACAAGCTCGAAACTGCTACCCATCCAGTCGAATACATTTCCGGAATCAAGATGATTGCTCCACCATTCATCATCGTGTGAGAGGTTGTCGGCAAGGAACTTGAAATAGAACAGCGAAAAGAAATCCGTAAGCCTGTAAACGGCTCCGCGACGTTTGTTGCCGTACTGAAGCCATTTTCTATCATATCGGACCTTTCAAGGTTTTTATCGCCTTGGTTATGTTGCTGCTCTTCGATGATAGTGACTGGAATATGTCCTTTGCTTGTCATTCCCGGATTCGTGTTCGCTGAGTAGTTGTACGATTGACGTGTACAGGTCGGCATTGTCGAAAAAGGGCGTTGTATAGCCTCGAACTCCAGTTTCAAAAGTGCGCCTTCATTGAAAACAGCCGGTCTATATTCTGGGAAAGGCTCAACGCGGGGTCAAGAAGGCTGTAATAAAACGGAACACCGCCAAGCACCATGTATGTCTGGGTGTTTGGTAACGATCCCATTCGATGCCTCTGGTAGCGAGATACCGCCTGTCTCATTCAGGGTGAACGGGGACAGATGCAGGTTACACGTCACTCTGGCATGGAGGCCTCCCCTTGTTGGCGACAATCTTGTCTTTCATCCATGAGGTCGCGGACCCCGTGGCGATAAGCATGATGTTCCGCTGTGACATGGCCCAGCCGTTCCAGAAGTTTTCAAGGGCCGACACGAATATGGATTTTCCCGAATCCATCCAAGGCATTTCATCTATGAACACAATCCGTTTACGGTCAGCGGGCAGGGACGACAGGTATTCTTCAAGGGCATAAAAGGCTTCATCCCAGTTGCTTAAATGGGAGAACTTTTTTCCCGAATAACTGTTGAGCACATTCAGGAAGTTGTTCAACTGTCTGCGGGTGGTCATTCCATGCGCACCGACATATTTGAAATCAAACTCCCGGTCGAAAAATTCTTCAATCAGGAATGTCTTTCCGATACGCCGCCTGCCGTAGACTATGACCAGCTCCGATCTGTCCGAGTTCAGGCATCTTTCCAGTTCCGCGTGTTCTTTGTCGCGGCCAATAAGTTTATCCATACTTTCATGTTTTGATGCAAAATTACGCATTTGGAATTGCCCAAGCAAATTTTAGAACCACTTATTTGATATTATCTATGAAATATTACGCTGTAAATTCAGATATAAGGTTTTGTGAGGTTTATGAACTGCGTCCATAAATCTGAAATTATCTATCTAAATCAAGAAGATAAGTTCAGGTTTATGTATCTGATAAACAGATATGCCGAGTTTTGACCTCTTCGGATTGAAATCTGGCCGGAAAGGTCAAAATTCGGCAATTATTCAAATAAGGCTGAAAACGGTGGTAATGGAGTACAACGCAGGATGTCAGCCAAATACGTTATCAACCAGATTCACCGCTTCAACTTTCTTGCTGTCAACGATTTTCGCGTAAATCTGCGTAGTCTTTACGTTGGCATGGCCGAGCAGTTTGCTCGTGGTATAAAGATCCGCACCGAGGGTAAGCATCATTGTGGCGAACGTGTGGCGGCTCGTGTGATAGGTGATTTTTTTTTTTTTTTTTTTTTTTTTTTTTTTTTTTTTTTTTTTTTTTTTTTTTTTTTTTTTTTTTTTTTTTTTTTTTTTTTTTTTTTTTTTTTTTTTTTTTTTTTTTTTTTTATTGATTCCTGCCGTTGCCATCCATTTGGCCAGTACCTTGTTGATATTGGGTTCTGCCGGGAGTCCGGCAAAGACATGCAGCCCGTCTTCCGCACCGTTCCTTTCAGGCAGCCAACGGACGGCATGGCGGGAAAGAGGCAAGTAAATCGGTGTGGTAGTTTTTGCATCACGGTTGACATCCGGTATTGTTCCCCGTCCTGAACAATATCTTTCCATCGTAAAGGCATAAACATCGCTCAACCTCAAACCGCAGTAACAGGCGAAAAAAGGTAGGCACGTTTCACGTCTTCGCGGGGCATTCCGTGTCAATCAGAACTTTTATTTCGTCAATGGTCAGGTATTCCCGTTTGGATTCCGGCACCTTGATACGTTCTGTGGCTGCAAGTGTCATTATCGGGTTCTCCGGGATAACCTCGGCACGGACGGCGGCGTTGAGTGCGGTGGAGAAATAACCCACGTAGTCCGCTGCACTCTTGGGTGAAAGCGGCTTGTCCCACCGGGTCTTGTAGGTGTGCTGAATCCAGTCGATGAAACCCAGACACCAGTCCTTGTCAATCTCTCTCATCTTCACCTTTTTTCTTGTAAAGGGAAGTAACCGGCAGACTGTTCGTAACAGTTTCAGTCCTCTCGCGCCTTTTCGTTCCTGTTCGGCAAGATAGGCTTCCATCCAGTCGTCCAGTAGCATTTTGGAACGGACCGGATGTCTTTTTTCAGTCCGGCCTTCGAGTGAGTCAGTTCGATGATGCGTTTTGATTTGATGGCCTCTACCGCCGCTTTTGTGGCCCGGTTCTGCTCCTTGACCATAGGATTGATTTCGGGCAACAGGTACAGTTTCAAGAACTCGTAACTGCGTTTTCCGTCAACATAGATGTCGAGATAATAGGATTCCGAACCGTCGGCGAGAACTTTCTTCGTGCGCACCTTTACCGGTTCCTTGAGTCTGGTCGATTTCTTTGTTGTTGCCATATATAATAATGTATTTAGAATGCGTCGTCAACCAAGGTGATTGCATCGTCCTTTTTCTTGTCTACTATTTTTTGCATAAACCTGTGTGGCACGCACGGAACGGTGGCCGAGGATTTTGGAAACGGTATAGATGTCCGCTCCGAGCGTCAGCAGCAGCACCGCACATGAATGACGTGCCGTGTGGAATGTCACGTTCTTCTTTACGCCTGCCTTATCAGCCCAGTTCTTGAGACTGACACAAAGGTTGCTTGTATTGGGCAGCCCTCAAAGACAAAGGCCATCCGGTGTACAGCCATTACGTTCCGGCAACCATTTTACCGCTTGGGACGAAAGGGGGATATAAACGGGATTGGTGGTCTTTGTCATTACTACCGACACGAGCCATTGCCCGCCTGATATGGAAATGTCACGCCAACGCAATTTCCGTATGTCACTGGTACGAAGTCCGCAAAAACAGGAAAACAGGTATGCCTGCCGTACCTGCTCGTTAAAAAATGGCGTGGCTATCATTTTCTTTATCTCCTCGATGGTCAGAAAATCCCGTTTGCTTTCGGGAACTTTGATTTTCTCGGTCATCTCCAGTTTGTACCAAGGATTTGATTCAATCAGTCTCTCACGTGCAGCCTCGTTCAAAGCGGTACGCAAAGTGGTATAATAGGAATGAGCCGTCTTGGGGTAATCTGTTTTCCCCATGCGGTCTTGCAGGAAGAACGAAGCCAGTCGATATAATCAATGTAAAACTGTCTGTCCACATCACAGAGCCTGACATCTGCACGGAATTTCAGCAAGTTTTTACGGGCGTTGTCGATTCCGTTCAGGTCGCGTGCTTCCCGGTGTTCGTGGTTCTTGCGGACAATGGTCATCCAGTCGGACAGCAGCATATCGGAAGATTTGCTTTCCGGTACTGTTCCCACCTTCGCATTGAGCAGGGCTTCTGTCCGTTCTCGCTGAATATCTTCCGCCTTGCGGAGTGTCTGCGCATTTTGCCGCCTTGCTTTGGCAGATGTTTCCGGCATGAGGTAGAGTTGCAGAAACTCGTACTCATGCCCGCCGTCTACACTACGGTCAAGAAACAGGGATAAACGTCCGTCCGCCAGTTTACGGTGACGTAACTTGAACGGAGATTTCTCTATTAATGATTTCTTTTTTCTTCCCATTGTATATCAATGATTTATATCCATATACAAAGGTAACAAATAATCCGGATATAAGTATCGTTTTAGGTAACAAAAATGTCGAATAATAGAGATTTTTAAGGAATACAACAGAAATCATCATTAGTTAATAATACATTGATAATCAGTATTTATATAGATTTTATCTGTTTTTATTTTCCCTTCGTTTCAATACATTGGCTAATGGGCGACGATATACTGCCAGCAGATCCTGCTGGGGATGCTGACGATATTCGGGCCAATACAGTGGGCTTTCTCGCTGCTGCCCAAATGGGAAGGCGCGTGGGCGAAGTGGCTCACGAGGTATCTGACGGTACACTTCTACGGGGCGATGCTCTACTTCGTGGGCTTCTACGTATTGCTCCTGTTCGACATCGTGCTGTGCATCCAGGTGGAGAACCTGACGGCGATAACGGCGAGCGAGCAGACGATGGCCGCCTACCTGCAGAACTCGTTCTTCTCCGCCGGCTACCTGATGGCGGCGAGCATCGTGGCATTGAAATGCCTGAACCTTGTGCCGGATTTGGCCGCATGGATGATACCGGAAGGCGATACTGCCTTCTCGACCCGAAACTTCGGCGAGGGCGTGGCACAACAGGCGAAGATGACAGCCACGGGCGCCATCGGAACCATGACGCGATAAGGAAACTCTGACCCATTAAGAACTATCATCAATCATAAAACAAAAAGGATATGAAAACCAAGAAAAGAATCGAGAAATGGCTGGCGGACGAGAATTTCCGCCGGTATGCCGAGAAACGGATGCAGGAAGAGATTACGGAAGTGCCGGAGAACCATACGCTTGATCGGAAGTACGAGGAACTCGACGAAGGTTTCGAGTGTGACGACCGGTACATCTCGCCCCTTGTGGAATACCTCGCCTACCGCCTGCATCTGGCAAGGCTTTGCAGGAACCCGCACAAGCGCAGACGCGGCATCTGGTGGGTGTTCGTGCATGTGTTCATGCAGGGGCATTACACCCATGTCTTCTCCGAACATTTCGACCCTCTGCTGGACGAGCTGCAGGACTGCATCATCCCCATGCTGCATGACGAATATGTACGTAGGTTGAACAGCGAAAAAAGAGGCAGGCAATGGTCATAAAGAATCTGGAGAACAAAATCAGGCTGACAGGCATCGTCTGCACGGCTTTCCTTGTGGGATGCGTCATCATCAGCGTGTCGAGCATCTGGACCGCCCGGACAATGGTCGCGGACGCGCACAAGAAAGTCTATGTGCTGGACGGCAACGTGCCGATATTAGTCAGCCAGACCACGATGGACGAAACGCTCGATGTCGAGGCCAAGAGCCATGTCGAAATGTTCCACCATTACTTTTTCACCCTTGCGCCGGATGACAAGTACATCCGTTACACGATGGAGAAGGCCATGTACCTGGTGGACGAGACCGGACTGGCACAATATAATACGCTCAAAGAGAAAGGTTTCTACAGCAACATTCTCGGAACGAGCGCGGTGTTCTCCATCTTCTGCGACAGCATCCGATTCGATGCAGCCAAAATGGAGTTCACCTACTACGGACGGCAGCGCATCGAACGCCGGAGCAACATCCTGATGCGCGAACTGGTCACAGCCGGACAGCTCAAACGGGTGCCGCGCACGGAGAACAACCCGCACGGGCTGCTCATCGTGAACTGGCGCACGCTGCTGAACAAGGACATCGAGCAGAAGACAAAGAACAACTATTAAAGGAGGAACGACCATGAACATCAAAGGATTCAGACGCATGCTGCTCGGCGAGAAGATGCCGGACAGGAACGACCCGAAATACAAGGAACGCTACGAGCGGGAGGTGAATGCCGGGCGCAGGTTCGCCAAGGCGACCCGGATAGACAAGGCGGCCGCCAAGGTGCAGGGCTTTGCCAACGTGCACCGCACCCTGTTCCTTGTCATCGTATTTGCCTTCGTCGCCGCAGGGCTGGCATGGAACATCTACCGGCTGACCGTCGTGTACCACCGTCAACCCGTAAAGCGGACAGCCACCGAGATGCAGGACAGCATCCTGCGGGAAAGGCACCGGTCCTCCGAGCTGTATGTACAACCACCAAAAGAACAATGACGATGAGCATATTGGAGAAAATCAATTTCAGGCAACCGAAGTACATGCTTCCGGCCATCCTCTACCTGCCGCTGCTCGGCGCGTCGTACTTCATCTTCGACCTGTTCCGCACCGAAAAGGCCGAAGTGCAGGACACCACGCTGCAGACCACCGAGTTCCTGAACCCGGAACTTCCGGAAGCCACCCTTAAGAACGGGGACGGCATAGGCAGCAAGTACGAGAACATGACAAAATCATGGGGCCGGATACAGGACTATACCGCCGTGGACAACATTGAAAGGGACGAACCCGATGAAAACAAGGAAGAATATGAATCGAAATACACCGATGACGACATCGCCCTGCTCGGAGAACTCGAACAGGAAAAGAGTATGGCGGCGGAAGCTGCCGACGCCAAGAAACGCGAAGAAGAAGCCCTCGCGGAACTGGAGAAAGCCCTTGCCGAAGCCAGGCTGCGCGGACAGCAGGAAGTGACCCCGCCGGCAAAAGAGGACACGGCCCAAACAAAGGTACCACCAGTGGAACCGCAGGCAGAGGGCCGCATCGACGAGGACAGCCGTGCCGTGAAAACTCCCGGTGAGAATGACAAGGCCAGCGAGGTGGTGAAGAAAGCCAAGGCATCCTCGGACTACTTCCACACGCTCGACCGCAGCAGCGAGGAGCCGAAGCTCATCCAGGCCATCATCGACGAGGACATCAAAGCCGTGGACGGCTCGCGTGTGCGGCTGCGCCTGCTGGACGATGTGGAGATAGACGGAAGCACCCTCCGAAAGGGCACCTACCTGTATGCCACGGTCAGCGGCTTTTCCTCCGGAAGGGTGAAAGGCAGCATCAGCAGCATCCTCGTGGGTGACAAGCTGGTCAAGGTCAGCCTCTCGCTGTACGACACCGACGGGCTGGAAGGGCTGTATGTGCCGGAAAGCCAGTTCCGCGAGACGAGCAAGGACGTGGCCAGCAGCGCCATGTCGGGCAACCTGAGCATGAACACCGGCGGCTATGGCAACAGCCTCGCCCAATGGGGAATGCAGGCCGTGCAGAACGCCTACCAGAAAACGAGCAACGCCATCAGCAAGGCCATCAAGAAGAACAAGGTCAAACTGAAGTACGGCACCTTCGTGTATTTAGTAAACGGAAACCAGAAACAATAGACAAGACGAAAATGGAGCAAGACAAGATATACCACATGGACTGCCTGGAAGGGATGAAGCAGATAGCCGACCGAAGCGTCGATGCCGTGATTGCGGATCTGCCTTACGGCGTGCTGAACCGGCAGAACGGGGCTGCCCGGTGGGACCAAAAAAATCCCGCTTGCACCCTTATGGGAGCAGTACCTGAGAATCACCAAGCCGGACAGCCCCATCATCCTGTTCGCACAAGGCATGTTCACGGCGGAACTGGTATTGTCACAGCCCAAGCTGTGGAGATACAACCTCGTCTGGCACAAGGACAGGGTGAGCGGCCACCTGAACGCCAACCGGATGCCCATGCGCCAGCATGAGGACATCGTGGTGTTCTACCGGAAACTGCCGGTGTACCACCCACAGATGATCCCGTGCCCGCCCGAAAAACGGAACCATGACCGCCGCAAGACGGAAGGTTTCACCAACCGCTGCTACGGTGACATGAAGCTCGCCCCGGTGCGCATAGCCGATGACAAATACCCGACATCGGTAGTATCCGTACCCAAGGAACACTGCACGGGAGCCTTCTACCACCCCACACAGAAGCCAGTAGCCCTGATAGAATACCTGATACGGACCTACACAGACGAGGGCGACCTCGTGTTGGACAACTGCATCGGCTCCGGGACGACCGCCATCGCCGCCCTGCGGACAGGCCGGCACTACATCGGCTTCGAAATCGACAAGAGTTATTGCGAAATTGCCGAGCAGCGAATACGGGAGGAAGGCGAACAGAGGGAAAGAATGAACAACGGGAATAAACAATAAAAAAGCATAGACATGAACAGACATCGAATGACGGGCCTGTTTCTCCTTGCGGCCGGACTGTGCGCCGCATACGAGGCAAAAGCCCAGAAAACCTACGAGGAAATGGAGCTGCTCACCGTGAACGAGCAGGTGACGACCGTCATCACGGCATCGGAACCGGTACGACTGGTGGACATCTCCACCGACAAGGTGGCGGGTGACCAGCCATTGGACAACATTATCCGCCTGAAGCCCAAGGAGGCCGGACACGAGGACGGCGAAGTGCTCGCCATCGTCACCATCGTGACGGAACGCTACCGCACGCAGTACGCGCTACTCTATACTACCCGGCTGAAGGAAGCCGTGACCGACAAGGAGATACTGCCTGCGGAACGGGAAGCCTACCACAATCCCACCGTCTCCATGTCCACAGCGGAGATGACCGGACTGGCCAGACGCATCTGGAACTCCCCGGCCAAGATACGGAACGTGGCGAGCAAGGCACACCGCCTGACCATGCGGCTGAATAACATCTATGCGGCCGGCGACTACTTCTTCATCGACTTCTCGATAGAGAACAAGACCCATATCCGGTTTGACATCGATGAAATCCGCGTAAAGCTCGCTGACAAGAAGGTGTCGAAAGCAACCAATTCGCAGGTCATTGAGCTGACTCCGGCAATGGTGCTGGAACCGGGAAAATCATTCAAGCGGGGCTACCGCAATGTGATAGTCGTCAAGAAGATGACCTTCCCCAACGACAAGGTGCTGACCATCGAGATGACGGAGAAACAGATCAGCGGGCGCAACATCAGCCTGCACATCGACTACGAGGACGTGCTTGCCGCCGATTCGTTTGACCAATCGCTATTGGAGGAGGAATGATGTCAATGAAGAATTAAGAGTGACGAATTAAGAATTGGAAATGATGAGTGAAGCATTGAAAAATAAGGGAAGGACAAGAAACAGACTGCTTGCCTTGGCGGTGGCCGTGTTCACCTTGTCTGTAACAGCTTCGGCACAGCGGAACACCGGACGGCTCTCGCTCGGAGCCGGGCTGCTGTACCGGAACGGCATGGATCTGACCCTTGCCTACGAACATGAGACGAACTACAACAATGCCTGGGAGTTCTTCGCTAACGGCTACCTGCAATGGAAAGGCTGTGAGACGTGCGGGCATATCTGCCCGGAATCGTTCTGGCGGAACTACCGCACCTACGGCTTCGGCGTGGCCTACAAGCCCTGCGTGGTACGCGGCAGGAACCACTACGGCAACCTGCGCATCGGGGCATCGGGCGGCAGTGACACGAAGAGATTCCTCGGCGGCATCCACCTCGGCTACGAACACAACTATGTGCTGCGGTCGGGATGGGTGTTCTTCTGGCAGGCGAAGGGCGACGTGATGATAAAGGAGCCGACCTGCTGCGGGCAGGTGTCGTGCTCGGCGTGAAACTGCCGGTAAAATAACTGATGAAATGAGGGAAAATAAAAATATGAACAGATGACAATAAACAAGATACATATCATCATTGCGGTGGCGGCAGTCTTAACTCTGGCCGCCTGCGACGCACACATCGAGACTCCGGACATGACGGTACGGCCCGGACATGTCCTCTGCGACGACGGCACGGTCCTTTCCTACGAGTTGTACCAAACTTCCGGCAAGCGGGCCGTGGCCATCGTATTCGACACCGGCAAGCACGGCGACACAGAAGAGAACGGTCGTGCCGTCTATCTGTGGGACATCGCTCCCAAAGCCTTTGCGGACACTCTGGGCGTGGAGCAAGGAACATCCGCCGACACGGAAGCGTTCGACGGGAACACGAACACCTTTGCCCTATATGACACCCGGGAGACCGCCTCGCCGATGGCGGAAGCGGTATTCGACCTGTGGTGCTACGGACAGAGCGCATACATCCCCTCGGTGGCGGAGATGCGCCTGCTGTATGCGGCACGGGAGGTCGTCAATCCCGTACTGGAAAAATGCGGCGGAGACATCTTGCCCACAGACAGCACAGGCGACTGCTGGTACTGGACCTCGACGGAAGTAGAGGGGCAACAGACCGCCAAAGCGTGGCTCTACTCGATAGGCAGCGGAGCCATGCAGGAGACCCCGAAGACACAGGCGCACCGGATAAGGCCCATCATTATCCTGAACAACTAAAAATAACAACAATATGGAAACATTGGATATTACTATGCTTATCGGACTGGTGCTGATGGTATCGGCACTGGTCATCCTTTACCGATGCGCACGGGGAAAATCCCGCCGCCAGCGGATGAACGAACTTGCGGATACACTTCTTTCTATGCACGACAGCCTTGAGCTTCAGGTCAGGAGATTGGAAACCCTGTCGGGTGAAATAGCCTCCGACAATGAAAAATGTTCCTCCCTGCAATACCGTGCAGGGCAACTGCAGGATACCGTCGATTCGCTGGAATACAGACGAGACGAGCTTGACCGGGAGAACCTGTCCCTGGCGAGGACCCACGACGAACTGATGCGGAGCAATACCGACCTGACGGAGAAGGCAGCCCGCCTGCGGGATGCCATAGTGCAGGACGGACAGGCCGTCGTCGAACTGGAGCAGCGCATCGACACCCTGAGAAGAATCAAGGAAGGCTTGGAGATTGCCGTGGAGAACAAACCGGCGGAAGAGGTGCCTTACCTCTCGCAGCCGCTATTCAGCCTGGGCATCCAGCCATCGGCGCAGAACCACCTCACCGCATACGGGTTAAGATATGTAGGCGACCTGGTGCGTCGTGACGAGCAGTACCTCATGGAAATATGGGGAATCGGTCCGGCAACCGTCGAGCGGATAAAGACCAAACTGAACGAGAACGGCGCATGTCTTGACATGGACGTTATCCGGGTGGATAACCGCTGGTATCGCAGAAAAACGGACTAAAAGACAGACAGACTTATGGAAGAAAGCAAGGAGTTACAGGGATTTTACCGGATCTTCCGCGCGGCGGTCTATGTGTCCGTGCTGCTGGAGTTTTTCGAGTATGCCTTCGCCCCCTCCGTATTCGGAGACTGGGGCGGCATCCTCGCCGACCTGCACGGGCGTATCAAGCGGTGGGCGATATACAGCGACGGGCACCTCGTGTACAGCAAGCTGGCGACCGTCCTGCTGATCTGCATCACCTGTATCGGCACGCGGAACAAGAAACATCTGGAGTTCAACGCCAAACGTCAGGTCATCCTGCCGCTCACGTCAGGCCTTGTGCTGCTCGTCCTCTCCGTATGGCTGTTCGGCCACCCGATGGGGATGCAGCTGTACACGCTGCCCGTACACATCATCCTCTATATGGCAGCCTCCCTTGCAGGCGTGATACTGGTTCATGTGGCACTTGACAATATCTCGAAATACATCAAGGACGGGCTGATGAAAGACCGCTTTAACTTCGAGAACGAGAGCTTCGAACAATGTGAGGAAAAAGTGGAGAACAACTACAGCGTGAACATTCCGATGCGCTATTACTACAAGGGCAAGTTCCGTAAGGGATGGGTGAACATCAGCAACCCTTTCAGAGGTACATGGGTGGTCGGCACGCCGGGAAGCGGAAAGACCTTCTCCATCATCGAGCCGTTCATCAGGCAACATTCCGCCAAGGGCTTCGTGATGGTCGTGTATGACTATAAGTTTCCCACTTTGGCGACCAAGCTGTACTATCATTACAGGAAGAACCAGAAGCTGGGCAAGCTGCCACAAGGCTGCAAGTTCAACATCATCAACTTCGTGGATGTGGAATACAGCCGGAGGGTGAACCCCATCCAGTCGAAGTACATCAACAACCTCGCGGCGGCAAGCGAGACGGCGGAAACCCTGCTGGAATCCCTGCAGAAAGGCAAGAAAGAGGGAGGCGGCGGCAGCGACCAGTTCTTCCAGACCTCGGCGGTGAACTTCCTCGCCGCGTGTATCTACTTCTTCGTGAACTACGAGAAAGAGCCTTACGACAAGGACGGAAACAAGCTGTATGCGGAGAAGCGGCAGGACCCGGAAACGAAGTTCTGGAAACCGACGGGCGTAGTGCGCGACCGCAAGGACGGGAACATTGTGGAACCCGCCTACTGGTTGGGCAAGTACAGCGACATGCCGCACATCCTGTCGTTCCTGAATGAGAGCTACCAGACCATCTTCGAAGTATTGGAGACCGACAATGAGGTGGCACCGCTGCTCGGTCCGTTCCAGACCGCCTTCAAGAACAAAGCGATGGAACAGTTGGAAGGTATGATTGGAACGTTGCGTGTCTATACCTCCCGACTGGCTACCAAGGAATCGTACTGGATATTCCACAAGGACGGTGACGACTTCGACCTGAAAGTGAGCGACCCGAAGAATCCGAGCTACCTGCTCATCGCCAACGACCCGGAAATGGAGAGCATCATCGGCGCCCTGAACGCCCTTATCCTGAACCGCCTTGTAACCCGTGTGAACACCGGACAGGGCAAGAACATCCCCGTGAGCATCATCGTGGACGAGCTTCCGACCCTGTACTTCCACAAGATAGACCGCCTGATAGGAACGGCCCGAAGCAACAAGGTGAGCGTGGCATTGGGCTTCCAGGAACTGCCGCAGCTGGAAGCCGACTACGGCAAGGTGGGCATGGAGAAAATCATCACCACCGTAGGCAACGTGGTGAGCGGTTCTGCCCGAAGCAAGGAGACCCTGGAATGGCTGAGCAACGACATCTTCGGCAAGGTGGTACAGATAAAGAAGGGCGTAACCATAGACCGCGACAAGACCTCCATCAATCTCAACGAGAACATGGACAGCCTGGTGCCCGCCTCGAAAATCTCCGACATGGCGACCGGATGGATCTGCGGCCAGACGGCGAGGGACTTCACCAAGACCAAGACCGGCGCAGGCGGCTCGATGAACATCCAGGAAGCGGAAGAGTTCAAGACCACGAAATTTTTCTGCAAGACCGACTTCGACATGAGGGAGATAAAGAAAGAGGAAGCCGGGTATGTGCCCCTGCCGAAGTTCTACACCTTTCCGTCGAGGGAGGAACGGGAGCGCATCCTGTACAAGAACTTCGTACAGGTAGGCCAGGACGTAAAGGAGATGATAAAGGACGTGTTGAACAAACGAGGGGCGAAATGAGACATGCAAGAACGACAACAGCCGTCCTGCTGCTCCTGTGCGCTGCAGCGACCCTATATGGACAGGGAAAGCACGGAGGAGGAGCACCATCCGCCGCCCTGTCCCTGTACCGGCTTCCTCCGCTGGAGAGGGCCATCCTATGCACGAAATACCATGAAGGCTGGCATGGAGAGAAAAAACACTGGCCCTATGTGGGCTGGGGACACCGTGTGCTCCCCGGCGAGCGGTTTACCAACGACATTACCCGGGCGCAGGGCGATTCCATCCTGCGGGCTGACCTGATGAAGCTGTGCCGCCTGTTCCGCCGGTTCGGGCGTGATTCGACCCTGCTTTCCTGCCTCGCCTACCAGGTGGGAGCCTACCGTCTGTTAGGCAGTAAGTCCATACCCAAAAGCAGGCTCATACAAAAGCTGGAAGCCGGGAACAGGGACATTTACATGGAGTACATTTCTTTCCGGTGCTACAAAGGCAGAGTAATTCCGAGCATAGAAAAAAGAAGGAAGGTGGAATACATGCTGCTTTTTGAGAAATAGGCGTGTCGCTGAAACCTTTTTCCAGTAAGGACATCGGAAACCATATCCGCCAAGGTGCTCTATTTCTTTTTCAAATCAAAATACAGCAAGCGGGTTTTCAGATGCTCGTCCTGCGGAATATCATAGTATTGCTTTTCTATTTCCTCTGTCTTGTACAGGGGGACAAAGCCATTTTTTTCATAATAGCGAAGCACCTTGTCCTCATTGTAGGCATCCACCACGATAAAGCGGCATCCGGTCTTGTTGTCCTCATGTCGGAACCAGTCCTTGATAAAAGACATCAACTGTCGACCGACATGGCTCGGTGAGTTTTGAAAATCACGATTAACCCCCAATCTGCCAATCAACACGGCCGGGTAGCTGCGTCCTCTCTTGGGATTGACGATGTTGCGTTGGAAGCGGTTTTTGTCATTGGAGGGCATCAGCTTGGTCTTGATACTGTCATTCGACAATGTGAACAACGCCACAATACGGTGCGGGGCTTCCGTCGTCACCCAACAATAAGTCTTCCCCAACAATTCTTCCGCATACAAATCGGCATCATTGATGAAAAAATCATCAAGGTCGTCCACGCCACAACTGAAAGGGAGACAATTATCACGCACCTCTTTATTGCAGGCAAGCATGACGCAATCATCATACAAGGAAATCTCGTCCATGCTTAATTGAAACGGAATGAACGGGATTTCTCTAATACTTTCTGTAACCGTTTCTTGGCTGTAGCCGACAAACGGGGCGTTGCCTTTACAGCATTCTTGTCAGCACTACGCACAAAATCCTCTGCCGTAGCACCTTCCAAAACCGGGATGTTCTTAATCGTTATGGCCATAATCGTATATTTTATGCAAAGGTACTACTTTATTATTATTCCACAAAAGTATGCTGACTTTAACCGTTTAAACGTTTGATTCAATACAAAATGCGCCATATCTGTTTAATTCATTACTATACAAAAGAATGTGAACATGAAGAATATGTTTGCCTATCCATCAATGGATGGACAGCATGATGGGATTACCATCTTTTTCTTCCTGTGGAGGTGCAAATATTCTGTTCCCTCTTTTCTTATCATATCCGCAGCCTCCATATCTTTGAACCGGAAGGAAATCGGGGGAAACAATATCCGTCCACATCCAGTTTGTTTCTATTTTCCAGAATCATGGGAAAACTGTCATGAGCGGGCCAACTATCATTACTCCGCATATCGAAAGGCAGATTCGAGTTTTGCAAATAGAAAGATGTGTGCCGAGACTTTTTTTTAATCATACTCCAAAAAAAAACGATAATCAGCCATACAAAAAAAAGATTAAAACCATTGTGAGATGGTTTCAAATACATATCTTTGTTACAGAAAGCAAAATAACAGAAGAAGTATGTTTACCAACAAGGAAGAAGTATTGGAAAATGCATTACGGGTATTCGCCAAAATGAATTACGAAAAAGCAAGCCAAATGGAAATAGCCAAAGCCTGTGGGTTGTCAAAAGCCGGACTGATTTATTATTTCCCTCTCAAACTTGACCTGTTTGTTGCAGTAGTGGACAAATACGTATTCAACACCCAGCAGTTGGAAAACAAGTTCAAATTCACGGGAGGTTCGTTTTCGGAGTTTATCGACCAATATGTAGAGGGTGTGGAAAATACCATGAACCGCCTTGTGCACATGCTTAACGACGGCAACAATCCCAACGGGTGCTGCTTCAATTTCTACTACTACCATCTGCTGATGCAAGTGCGATTATATTATCCGAATGTAGAGAAAAGCTGGCCAACATATTCGAGCAGAATCTCCAGCTGTGGGAGACCGCCATCCAAAAGGCAAAAGAAAACGGGGAAATGCGTCAGGACCTGGATGTGGAAGAAACGGCCTCAATGTTCTGGCAAGTCTTTTTCGGCACCTCTTTTGAACAATCATTTTTTCAAGGTCTGAATATCAAGCAACTGAGGAAGAAACTGCATTTTATTTACTCCTTGTTGAAAGCCTGAAACCGATTTTCCGCCTGCTCACACCCGCATATCATCTAAAATTAGGTGTTTTAACACAATAAAACAGACCAACTGGTTTGTTTTTGCATTCCTTTTCCTATATTTGCGCTTATGATTAATTCAAGTTTCGCAAGTTCAACTTGCAGTTTTTAATCTATAAATGTCGCAAATATGTTTCATATCTTCCTCCCTGTTGATGATAGCCTGATAGATATCTTCATCAGTCAATCCGAAGAGTTCCGCAACCGCAATGACCAGTTCTTGCATGACGCCCCATATCCTTTCCGCAACGGACAGTTCCAAAGAATCCTTGGTTACGTCTTCAAAGAGCTTTCCCATGGTCTCGTAGGCTGCAAACCTCTTCACTAAGGAAAGGATGTTGTATTGCAAAGCCGTCAGGGATGTCGCCGCGATTTGCGAGGCGAAGTTTCCGGCCTGGCATTTGCCCAGCCCCAACAGCCCCTTCGCTTCCTTGAACACGACTTCCAAAGACCACCTTTGGGCATAAATCCGGTACGCTTCAAGGAACTCAAGCCGTATGTCCGTGGTCATCAGTCCGTTCCATGCGCCCCGTTTACTTCTCCTGACAAAGTACAGACGTACCTTGGTATCCGCAAAGGTCACGTCCGCCACGATGTAATAGCAACGCAGTCTCCTGCTGTACTTCCGCCTGCCTTGCCTGTCAAGGTGCCTGATCAAGGCCGGCGCGGTATAGGGCTTCCCGTCCAGACAGTATTTTGTCCTGCTGTTTTCTCCCACCTTGATCATGCCCAGGTAATCGCACCTGACGTGGCGGGAGCGGATGAACCGGATGACATCCTTGCAGGCGAACCAGCTGTCTGCCAGCACATACCTGAACCTGACCCCTTTGCGGATGGCGCGTCTTATCATGGCAATCATCAGGTCGGTTTTCTTTGCCGTGTATTCACCGATACGCTCCTGCAAGGCGTCGCCGCTGTCACGTCCTTTGGTGAAACGTCTTGCGAGCTCTTCATCGGACATCCCGAACTTTCCATCCTTTCCTTTTTCACCCAGCAGTGCAAAATCCAGAAGCATTTGGGTTGTCCCGTCCGTAACGGCAAGGAATAAAGCCTTGAAACCGAGGATGCACCTGTGATGGACATGGGAAAACACCCTGCCGATGTTCTCCATGCGCCGTCCCGTCTTGGGATAGTCCGTGTCATCGACTATCAGGCAGACCGTGCCTTCCTTGCGCCCGGAACGGAGTCTGATCTTCGACCAAAAGCTGGAGGGTGAGGTGATAGACGGACTTCCGCCAGTTTATCTTGGGATTACTCATGAAGCGGTAGAACACGTCTTTCTTGCATCCCAGTAAGCCGCTTAAGGAAGAACCCGGTGAAACGATAAGGGTTACGGACCATGAAACACGGGAACAACAGCAAAGCCTGGAACACCTGCAACAACGGATACACATTGTTGCACTTGCTCTTCATGCCGAACAAGGTGGATTCATTCATTTTTAACCATTTGATAACGTCCAGTATGGAATACATCGCTTTATGTGCATCATTTTTTCTAAAAAATGAGCTGATTTCTGAAAGAAAGTCTGTAACTTTGTGCAAGGGCATAGGGCTGAGTAATGTTTTGATTTGCAACTATAAAATTACTCATTTTCTGCGATATGCGGAAATCCCTGTGCCCCTTTTATATCCCAAGAAGAAGGTTTTCTATTAACTTGCGAAACTTGAATAAATAATTTCCTACGCTCCCCGTAAATCCTGATATACAAAAACGATGGGTTCTGTTCGTTACGGAGATAGGCTTCTGCCGGATGAATATTAGTCAATTCCACATTTATAAAGTTATTTGTTTATGATTTAATGGTCATTCGTTATTAAAAACATGGGTCAGAATTTGGGGATGTAGCCAGACTTCAATAGTTCTCCATCCCTGTAAAGTTCGATACGTCCGGGTTTGAAGCCCATCTCACCGAGTGCTATATACCGGATATAGTCCCGGTATTCCTTGCCCGAAAAGTTCTTCCCGCACAGATTGTTGAAAATCATAGGGATTGCGTGTTCGCTGCAACTTGCCAGCACCGTGCAGCCGTTCTGCCTGATTTCTTCCGTCATAATCTTTCAATTTTAATGTTCAACATCAGTTTGTTTCTTTCCCTCTGCTCGCCCTATGTGCGACCGTCGGGGTTATTTTTCTGCATCGGAAAGGCGGCAAGAAGCAACCGGACAAGGCCCGGACGGGAAAATACGCTCGACAACGGAGAGGAAGATTTTCACGCCCCAGCGGTATGCCGGCATTGGCAGGATTGTGACGGCCGGATACTTTCGCAGCAAAATAAGTCCCTGAAGGTTGCAGGGCTGAATGGGTGCAACACGTGGTAAAAGAGTATAATTAGGCAAGAAGCTTTCTCAAAAAAATATTCTAACCAAAAAATGTGTCATCAATGACAGTTTTTCCGATTAGGATTTTGCCGTGCGAATGAAAACAGTTATTTTTGTAGTCGAAAAACCGGTCATAAACTGACATAAAATTCGATTAGCATGGCACATATAGAAAGGAATAAATATTTGGATGAACTTGTTTCCCTGCGACATAACGGTATGATCAAGGTCATAACGGGTATGCGCAGATGCGGCAAGTCCTATCTTCTTTTTGAGATATTCGCTTCATGGCTTGAAAATGAGGGCATTGCTTCAGACCATATCATAAAAGTGGATCTGGAAGACTATAAGAATCGGGAAATGAGAAATCCCGATAATCTGTACGCATACATGGAAAGCCGCATTGCGGATGACGCCATGTATTATCTTCTGCTTGACGAGGTACAGATGCTCGATAAGTTTGAGGATGTCCTGAATGGCTTTTTAAGGATGCGGAATGTAGATGTGTATGTAACAGGCAGTAATGCAAAGTTTCTCTCCAAGGATATAGCCACAGAGTTCAGGGGGCGTGGTTTTGAAGTGAAAATGTACCCTTTGAGTTTCGGTGAATACATGTCTGTTTATCCGGGCAGTATCCAGGCCGGCTTCAATGAATATATGCTATATGGCGGTCTTCCGCAGATATTGTCATATAATACGGAAGAACAGAAAGCGAAATTCCTGAAATCCTTGTTCGACGAGACCTATATCAAAGACATCAAAGACCGCTATGAGATACGCAAGGACGATGACCTGGAGGAACTTATCAACATCATGGCTTCCGGTATCGGAGCGTTGACAAACCCGAACAAACTGGCGAACACTTTCCGGAGCGAGAAGAAGTCAAGCATCTCTTATGATACGGTCAAAGAATATATCGATTACCTGATCGATTCGTTTTTGGTTGAAAAGTCCACCCGCTATGACATCAAAGGAAAGCGATATATCAACTCCCCTTACAAATATTACTTCATGGATTTGGGATTGCGCAACGCCCGCATCAATTTCCGTCAATCAGAAAGGAGTCATCTGATGGAGAATATGGTTTACAATGAATTACGGATACGTGGGTTCAATGTGGATGTAGGTACCGTTCCGGTTGTTGTGACTGATGAAAACGGCAGGCAGCAGCGTTCCAGCCTTGAAGTCGATTTCGTCTGCAACTTGGGAAGCAGGCGGTACTACATACAGTCGGCTTACCGAATGGAGTCTGATGAGAAGATAAAACAGGAACGGGCATCCCTACTGAAAGTGGACGATTCGTTCAAGAAAATTATTGTCATCGGTGAAGAAAGTCCTGTAACAAGAGATGAAGTAGGTATTACAACCATCAGTATTTATGATTTCCTGCTGAAGGACAATTCACTTGAATTGTAATGGAACCGAGGCTGCTCTTCCTGATACTGGTCGGCATAGCGATAGGCTTGTCCTGTCTGGCCGGGTACTGGCGGAAGAAAGCCGGGGAAGCCGCTTTTGCCGCTGCCCTGCTCGCCGATAAAGCCGAGGACCGTGACCGCCACTGCCGTCTGGCTGTGATGGCCGGACACAGGGATGCCTGCCGTATGTTCTGCTTCGCCCATCCCGATTTTTACGAGGACAGGCATCCGCTCAAGCCTTTCCGTTTCCGTGGCATAAGCGTGACGTTCTACGGCCATTATTATCCGTCACGCTACAAAAGGCTGCTTGACGAAGAACAGCGTGGGTTCTGCCGTACTCTCTATGCCTTCAAAGAGGGAGAGAACCACGGCATCGACTTCTTCAAGGCTTGTATGGCCGCCCTGCCGGTGGACACCGCTTCCTGTCATGTCATGTTCATGCCATGCAGCAACTGGATAAAATACGGCCAGCGGTTCAAGCGGCTCGACTGGTACATCACGACCCACCGGAAGGAACTCACCTCCGGACTGTATGATGTCGATGTACACAGTGAACGCGAGAGCCTGCACGAGTGCAAGGGCAGCGAACGCATCCTTGAAAGAAACTACAATATTACAGGCGACATCAAGGGAAAAAGAATCATCATCGTGGACGATGTGTTCACGAGCGGCCAGAGCCTTACCGACTACAAGGAAGAGATAGAGCGGTGCGGCGGCGAAGTGGTGGCCGCCATCTTCTACGGAAAGACCGTTACGGTTCCGCCGCTGTTCCTGATAAAGGCCCATGTATGGGGCGGACATATCGTCCGCGCCATCACGCACGAGCCATAGGTCTTATGACATTTCTGCCAATGCCGCCAGGCATTTCTCCCGTGTGGTTTTGATGTAATTGAAAATCTTAGCCGGATTCACACTCTTCCCGTTGCGCCTGCAAGTGATGTGCAGATGCTCGCCGGTGCTGCGTCCCGTGTTTCCCGTAATGCCGACCGCATCCCTCGGACGGACAACAGCCCCTTTGCCGACCAGTATCCGCGAGAGATGGCAGTAGCTGACGGTGAACTCACCGTGCCGCAACACCACATATTTTCCCGAAGCCCTGTCCTGTCCGACCTTGATCACCGTGCCCTCCATCATGGCCAGCACCTTGTCACCCCGCGCGTGCAGGTCTATGCCGTTGTGGAACTTCCTCTTTCCGGTAAATGGATCCGTCCGGTACCCGTATGGCGAATTGACCTTCATCTTACGGAGCGGATAGCACACGCTCAGATAGCGTTGCACCCATTTCTCCTTTCCGGCTTCGCCTGACGATGCCGGTGCGCTTTTTTCCTCAGACAGGCATCCTTCCATAAAAGCCTTTCCCTGCCGGTTCCCCATATCGTCGTCTTTCAGCGATACAGATTCCGATACACCTGTCGTCCTACCGGGCATGACCGTATTGAACTGTGCAAAAAGCGGTGTCGTGGTCATAATGACACCGGCAGCCAGCATCATCCATTTTTTTGTTTTCATGCTGCAAAGGTAACAAGGCGTATCCACCCTGTGCAAATATCCTAATCCATTTCTTATCAGAATATGATTATTTAACTGTTTAGAATATGATTTTTAAGCCGAAATCATATTCTAATCATAAAAATAGTATATTTCAACTACTTATTATTCCATATATTTGCCTGTCACAATAAATTCAATCTATCTTTGCAAAGTATGATTTAGAATTTGATTTTATAATATGAAGCAAGTACGATTTGATTTGACGGAACTGCCGTTTGGAACACTGTCCAAATTCGGGCTTACACAAGAAATGATAGAGGATCTCCCCATGTATGTCCTTGAGGACATTTGCCAAGGAAAGCATTCGCCTGTGCTTCCTGTCCGGGTGACCGGTGAGAACGGTGAGACTTTTGAAAGTCGCACACGCATCGCCTTTATCCGCAGGGACGACGGTCAGGCGGACGTGGTATTCTATCCGGTGCTGAAATCCTCCCCGCTGGAGAAATACAGCGAGGCGCAACAGAAACAGCTACTCGACGGCAAGGCTGTCATCGTTGACGTGGAGACCTCCGACGGACACAGCAAGGCATTCGTGCAGATAGACCCGGAGACGAAGCAGGTGCTTTCCGTGCCTACCCCCATCATCGGGCGCAATCTGCAGGTGGCCGCAGAGGAACTTCACCTCGGCACGGCAGAGGTCAACAGCCTGCAACACGGAGAACCGCTGACCATTGTCGTTGATGACGAGCCTGTCACCGTGGGCATCGACCTCAATACAAGGACGGGTATCCGCTTCTGCCACGGCGATGGAGAGAAATGGCGCGAGCAGACCAGACGGGAATGGGATAAATACACCTTCGGCTGCTACGGGTGCTGGGTCATGGACGATGACGGCAACCTCAATTATGTCTCCGAAGACGACTATACTGAAGAAATGTGGAACGAACAGAAGAAAAGCGCCGAGCGCAACCGTGCCGCAGCCCTTCACAAATAACCCTTATAACCGTCACGACCATGCACAAAGAACAGTATTATCCGGAGGACATCCTTATAGAGAAGCTGGAGAGCGGCGAATACGGCTGGCTCGATTTTGTCAATCACCACTCGGCCGAATGGCAGGAAGAGTATCTTCTTTACTGCAAGGAAAACGACTTCTTAGTCGGAGACCCGTCGGCGGAAGAGTTTGTCCATTTCAAGGACAGGGAACTTGAATATGCCCTCGAAAACGGAGACGCTTAATCTATCACAGACAATCCAAATCATCAGACAATGGCGATACGAAAGAATACCAACCCACGGGCGATGGATCTGCAGCCGGAGATGCGCGACATCCTGATGCGCAACGGTATGCAGGCCCATATCGTGCCTGACGGCGCAGGCTACAGCCTGGTCGTGCAGGGGCATGACTCGCCTTTGCTTGCCTATCCCATCACGGAGCGGCAGATGCTGGCACTGACCGACTGGGGTACGAATACGGCCAACAAGAAAGCCTACAATGTGTTTACCAGCATTGTCGGCAATGACTTTTATATGCCCAAAGATTTCGTCCATGCCCGGAACGCCAACGGCCGTGTCGCGATGGGACTTCACGGATACCGCATCGGTATCGGCGAATACGGACGCACCGGGTGGAGGGGGCTGCCACCCCCGTTCCTCGGATGGACGCCCCGCCAGCAATGGGGCTTTCACCTGCGCAGGGTCGGTGGGCAGTTGTTTTATCCCGGCCCCGTTGTCGCCGAACGCTGGGACGGACGGATGAAGCCCGGAGAGCTGCAATCCGGCGGTTACGGATTCTATTATAAAGGTGGTCAAAGGGAGATTGCGGCGCAACCTGCGGATGTCTTACAGAACCTGCAAAGCGTTATCACGCCGCTTGTCACCCGGGAACGGAGCAGCGAGCCGGCCAAGCCCTACAAGGAACTGGTCAGCTCGCCCGTGTACTTCTCCAACGAGAAATGGCAGGAGTGCCTGTCCTCGCATGGCCTTATCGTGGATGCGGAGCAGCGGACGCTGACCGTGCAGTCGGAGTCGGTTTCCGCCGATTTCGTCTATGACCTGACAGCTGAAGAGACGGCGGTGCTGACCTCCAACTCCATTGAAGAACATCCGGTAGAGAAACGCATCGAGCTTCTCAATAACATCATCGCAGCGGACTACCGGGACAAGGTGACGATGGAAGCCCTGGACAGCGACCGGCGCATCAGTATCGGCCTGCATCCGGAAGTGCAGGAAGACCTGGCACGGCACCAACAGCAGGAACAAACGCTTTTTGAAGAACAACCGCAACAGGGACTTGCCGAGGAACAGATGTCCGAAGGAGCCGTGATTGACGGCAGGGACCTCTACTATCTCAACGAGAACCGGGGCTGGTATAAGGAAGGACGTCATGGGCGCGAAGTGGAAGTAAGCGAGATAGCCGTCCATCCGGCAGAGGCTGAAGGCAAGTACAGGATGACCGCCGTCATCGACGGGCAGGTCGTCAGCCACGAAATCAGCCAGAAGGACTATGACAAATTCCTGGCGGTTGATGACTACCACCGCATGAAGCTCTTTTCGAAGATATTTAGCGAAGTGGACATGAAGATGCGCCCCGAAGCCCGGAAAGACCTCGGTGTGAAGATATTCGCCGCCCTGACAGCCGGAGCCGTCGTCACGACCGGTGTCGTACATGGGATAGCACAGTCATCATGCGCCGGAGTTCTACGGCGAGCGGTTCGGCGGTCCGCCCAGACCCTATTTCAAACCGGGTGTGGACACGCCGAGGGATGTGGCGATACGCAACTTCGAGGCCGAGATGAACCGGGAGATAAGTGACTTGCGTATGGGGAGGTAGGCCTATGAACGGAAACGAATTGACATACGATGACTTTCTGCGGCGCCTGACCATACAGGACGTGCTCATAGACGCGGGCTACCGGCTAAATAGGCGGGACGGCCTGCGTTATCCGTCATACGTCCGGACAGACAGCGACGGCAGGCGTGTGCGCGGTGACAAATTCATCGTCACGGCCAACGGCCAGTGCTGCTTCCAGCCACCCCAGCAAAAGTTGTACAACATCATCTCCTTCATCAAGGAACATCCGCAGTTCTTTGCGGAATACCGGGCGGGCATATCCGGCGACAGGCTGGTGAACCTCGTTTGCAACCGCCTGCTGAACCAGCCCATCCCCGAGAGGGAGACACGCATCATACAGCCCAGACGGGACATCAGGCCCTTCAATATAGACGACTACGACATACATAAGTTCAACCCCCAGGACAGGGAGACACAGAAGAGATTCTACTTTTTCTTCAAACACAGGGGCATAGACCTGTACACCCAATATGCCTTTCATAGAGATTTCTGTCTGGCCACGCGGAAAAGGCCGGACTGGTCGTCCTATACCAACCTTGCATTCCCGCTCCGCCTGCCCAGAGAACCGGGAAAGGTCGTGGGATTCGAGGAACGGGGCCGGGCAAGGATGGACGGCAGCGGCAGCTACAAAGGCAAGGCCGAAGGAAGCAATTCGAGCGAGGGACTGTGGATTGGCAGTCCTGCCGGGACAGCCCTGGGTGATGCCACCCACATTTACTGGTTCGAGAGCGGCTATGATGCCATGTCCTACTACCAGCTACACCAGAAAGAGAACAAGGATTTGAGAAAAGCCGTGTTCGTCTCCACCGGTGGAACTCCTACCGTGGAGCAGATGCGTGGGGTAATCTCCCGTACCCGTTCCGCCCGGCAGCATATCTGTTTCGACACCGATGCGGCAGGCCGGGAGTTCGCCGACAATCTCAAGAAAGAGATACACCGGATAGTCAAGTCTGGCATCGAGTCCACGCCTGAGCGAAAAGCCTATCTTGAAACCATACCTGCCGGAGGCGGTATTGACGGAGGCAATGCCGATCTGTTGCCCGATGCCCTGCGGTCATGTTACGGGAAATACGAAGCCGCATGGGAAGAGGTCATGTCCATGCGCTCAAGCGGGCTGTGCCATCCGGATGACATAAAGGAACAGGAAAGCCTGATGAACAGACAATACAGGGATTTCCGGAATGGGCTGCGGGATTTTCTCGGTCTGGACGAAAAGGATGACACCCGGTTCGTGCGGGAAGAGCCGAAAGCTCCCTGCAAGGACTGGAACGACGAGCTGCTGGCAGGCATAAGACAGGAAACATCCGCCCGAGAGAACCGTCCCAGAGAAGAAGATACGGAACAGGAACGAAAAACAGGCTTCCACCGATGAGAACGACACCATCCATATCACAGCCGGAAAGTCTCGTATTGAGACCACACAAGATGCAGTTCGTCATCGACGAGCTGCCGTCCCTTGCCGTGTGCTGTGCCGGTGGCATCTACGGCGGCATGGAAGGCGTGCCATACCCGGTTGCCGGGGTTGCTGTCTTCTTTTTCCTGTCGCTTGTCCTGCTGTACCGCTTCATCTACCTGTGCAGGATACACTACCACATCGGCATCGAGCAGCTTGTCTGTGAACAGGGTGTGTTCGTCCGAAAGGTGGACTATATGGAATTGTACCGTATCGTGGACTTCCAGGAACATCAGAGCCTGATGCAGCAGCTCTGCGGACTGAAGACGGTGCGCATTTTCTCTACGGACCGGAACACGCCCCGGCTCGACCTTACAGGCATGAGACGGAAGGACGACATCGTTCCGCTCATCCGGGGACGGGTGGAATACAACAAACGAAAAAAGGGAATATATGAAATCACGAACCATTAGCATCATCCTTGCCGCCGTGCTCGCATTCCTGCTGCCGCAGCTTGCGCAGGCGCAGATAGCGGCCTCCAATCCGTTGGAATGGGTGGCTCTTGCCGAAGGGAACGAGCTGATAAACGGCCAGATTGACAAACAGATAAAGGGACAAACCCAGACGGCGGTACTGCAGAACAGCATTGCTGCGGAGTTCAACCGGATACATCAATGGGAGAAAGAATACAACAACTACCTTAAGACGGCCAGCGGCTTCGCTTCGTCACTGAAAGCCTGCACACACCTGTACAACGACGGCGTGAGGATATTCCTCACCCTCGGCAAACTGGGCAAGGCCATCAAAAACAACCCGCAGGGCATCATCGCCAGCATGAGCATGAACAACCTCTATATCGAGACGGCCACGGAACTGGTCTCCGTGTTCACGCTGCTGAACGATGCCGTGGCGAAAGGAGGCACGGAAAACATGCTGACAGGCGCAGAACGCAGCAAGACCTTGTGGGCATTGAACGACAAACTGTCGGCTTTCAGCCGGAAACTGCACCTGCTCTACCTGAGCATACGGTACTATACGCTGAACGACGTATGGAACAATGTGACAGCCGGGATGTTGGACCGTGATAATGGAGAGGTGGCACGGCTGGTCATGACCCGATGGCGCAGGGCAGCCGCACTCGCACATTAAAAAGGATGAAAAGATGAAGAAGCTGACGATGACATTGACCTGTATTCTACTGCTGTGTGCCGCTTCTCCGAAAGTCCGGGCACAGAACGACCCGGTACTGGCAGGCATGATCCTGCTCTATACCGACAAGGCGCAGAAAGAACTGAAAAGCCAGGAAAAGGTGATGCTACTGCAGACTACCGGTCACATTTGGACAAAGGAGGAGATAGAGGGTACCACCGACCTGCAGCGGGAGTTCAACAATTATCTGGACTCGTTCCGCTCGATTGTCTGCTATGCTGCCCAGACCTACGGCTTCTACCATGAGATAAGCCGGCTGACGGACAATTTAGGCGACTTCTCGCAGCAGCTTGCGAGACATCCGTCCAACGCCCTTGCCGTCGCCCTCTCGTCACGCCGGAACAAAATATACCGGGAACTGATACTCGGCAGCGTGGAAATCGTGAACGACATCCGTACCGCCTGCCTGTCGGACAACAAGATGACGGAGAAAGAACGGATGGAAGTTGTGTTCGGCATCCGTCCGAAACTCAAATTGATGAACAAGAAACTGCAACGCCTGACCATAGCGGTGAAATACACCACGATGGGCGACATCTGGATAGAGATTGACGGCGGTTCGCTCCCCATTGCGGACAAGCGCGACATCGTGGAAGCCGCCCGACGCAGATGGAAGCAGAACGGAAGGAAAGTAAGACCTTAAATATATAGAACAGATATGGGATTCTGGGACGCATTATTGAAAGCAGGCGGCAAGGCCGCCAAGAACATGGGCAAGGCCGCCGCAGCCACCGGGAGGAGTGCGGGACAAGCCGTGTTGCATCCCTCGCAGACCCTGCGCGGAGCGGGTCAGGCGATGAAGACCGCCGCCATAGGCAGTGCGGCCGGTTATGTGGCGTGGGAAAAGCTGACCACGGACAAAAGCGTGGCGAGGATTGTGGGCGATACCGTCATCGGCGAATCGGCCACGAATGCCCTTGCCGGTACGACGGAGGATATACAAGAACTGAAAGGAAAGGCCGGAGAAGCAGCCGAGGCGGTGGGCGGTGCGGCGGCAAGCATCAGCTCCAGCCTGAATGGAGTGTCGAACTTCATAGGCCAGGCCACCGGAGGCGGACTTGGGAACATGATCGGCGGTTTTTTCAGCAACCTCGGACGCGGTAACGTGTCCGGGCTGAGCATAGCGGGACTTATCGCCGCCGCATTCCTGGTCTTCGGGCGCACCGGCTGGCTCGGCAAGATAGCCGGGCTGTTCCTGGGCATGATGCTCATCGGCAACAATGCCGGGCTTGTCCGCACGGAAGTTCCGGAGAGCGCACAGAGAAATTCCGCACAGGGCCTTTCCACAGAAGAGGGACAGGCGCAAGGCGGAGGCATGAGAAGATAGGACATCAAACAAATAAGAAAATGAAATATACCGAAGAAATGATACTGCACTCCGACAGCGGCTACTGCATGCCGTTCGCAGAACCTGACGGCAGGGATGTGAGCCTGTCGCTCGGCTACGGCGAGCAGAACCATCCGGAGAGCGGCGAGAAGTTTTTCCACCACGGCATCGACTTCGACGTGCGGCGTTACCTGCTGTCCGCCGTGGCCAGCGGTGTCGTGTCGGGTGTAGGCAACGACCCCACACACGGCATCTGCCAGACCATCCGCTACGGACAATATGAAGTGACATACGGACACCTGTCCAATGTGTTCGCCCAATTCGGCAGGCAAGTGAAAGCCGGGCAGACGGTAGCGATGAGCGGCGACCTGTTGCATGTCGGGGTCAAGTTCAAAGGCGAGGAAATGGATCCGCTGGAGTTCCTCGCCATGCTGTACGGCAACATCAAGGCCATGCAGGAAGCGGGCGGCGACAGTGCCGGCGGCTTCTACGATGGCGCACCGGAAACCGACTATGAACAGGACAGGGAGGAAATAGAACGGCTGATGTTCCGTTTCCTGCCGCTCTACATGGATGACCTTCGGCTGGGAAGATACACGGTGCCGGAACATACGGAGCAATCGCTTCGCAACATCTTCACGACCGGTGCGATGAAAGCATATTTTTATGAGCGGATGCCGAGCATGGCAAACCCGCTCGGTCTGGGACAGAAAGCGTTGCCTCTGGTGTGCAAGGTTCAGAACCTGCTGATAGCGGACTTCCTGAACTACCTCGCCCTGCGGCATGAGGTGTACCTTTCGACAATGGGCGGCGGGAACTTAAAAAAAAACTTCGTGCCGAAGCAGTAGCCTCCAGCGGCATCATCGACCCGCTGGCGGAACTGGACATCGACATCCAGAGTTTCGACATACCGAGGGCGGTCACCGTCTATCCCGACCGTGCCGGCATCCGGTGGTGGACCAAAGCCTGGTTCAACAACCGGGAGGAAGGCGAGGCATCGGTGGAAATCGAGCGGACACAGGCCGTGGACTTCATCCACGACCGCATCGGAAAGGACGCATGGCTCGAAGCGTTCTTCCCCAAGCAGATGGAGGTGTACCGCAACGCCATCGAACAGACAAAGGAACAGTTACTGAAACAGGTGAACTTGATATGATATGACAACATAATGGAAGGAATAAAACATAGCAGACAGTTTGCGGAGACGGAATCCCTTATGGACAACTATTTCGTCTGCCACATAGTTCCCGTCATGAAACAGACGCAGGCGTACCTGAACGAGAAACAGGGCGAGGAGATGAAGGAATACTCCACCTCCATCGGCGGCATACTCAGCATGATGGCGACGGCGGGTCAGCCGCTCGGCGACCCTTACCAGACCCTCAAGGTCACGGGAGAATGGAACTCGAAAACCACCGAGGACTACATTGCGATGTGCCGGGAGAAAATCGTCTCGTCCGACGAGATGCAGCATGACCTTGCCTGTATCGCCGGACAATGGCGTCATGCCGTCGTGCAGGAAATCGGCAGGGAGCGGTACGACGAACTGTCGAAGGAACTGGGCTGTGACCTTGCCTATGCCTATGTGGACAACCGCGTGGAGCAGCTGATGATAGACAGGCTGGTCAAGGAACGGATGCCCAAATCGTCCGCAGAATACATCATCCGCAAGGCGGCGGAGTCGAGCCTGCTGGGACTGCCGCAGGTGTTGGGTCGATCGCCGCTTGCCGAAGAGATAGAAGCCCGAGGAGAGGCAGCCTACCGTCCGGGCAAGGTAGAGAAAGGTGCAGCCTGGGCATTGGGGGCTTCTGTGGACACTCTCATACTGGGCGGCGCAGGGTCGTGGACGACATTCGCCAAGTTCATTGGAGCGGATGCCGCTGTTTCCGCCGTTGCCGGACATCTCGATAAGGACAAGCCGGAAGGCCCTACGGTGGAAACGTGCATCAGCAAGGGCGTGTTCGGCATTGACGGCAATGTTTTCACCACGTTCCGGAAGGAAGCCGCAGCCATTTCTCCCCAAGAAAACGTCACCCTTGCCGCTGCAAACAATGTGCTGCGCAAGAAAATACCTGTATGCGAATTTGACTTCACGAAATGGATGCAAGTGGGAAACACACAGTGGTGGCCCGATTTCGGGGCAACAGAACATGACCGGAAGGAAAAATACAAGGATGTTCCGTTGATTGTAGCTCCCGGCCAGGAAGAAGCCTACCTGCGGGATCTGGAAAGGCAGAAAGCGGAGGACAAGAACGGGCAGGCTGTAGTGCAAGAGGAACCGAGGGAAGAAAACAGGACAGAATCACAAACCCAAATTCACGGCGACGAAGAAACTGCGACTGTCGGGCAGGAGAATTCATCTGCATCAGCCATCCAAAGCAACGAAAACGGCTGGAACGGGCTGTTACGGTCAGTGGGACTGGACGGGCTGGATGAAATCACCGGCAACCTCGGTTACATCATGGCCATGCTTCCGGACATCCTGTTGGGAGCATTCACGGGAAAGACACAATCCTTGCGACTGAAAGACAACCTGCTGCCGATGGCAAGCATCGTGGCGGGCCTGTTTGTCCGTAATCCGCTGTTGAAGATGCTCCTTATCGGCCTGGGCGGGGCAAACCTGCTGAACAAAGCCGGACATGAGGCATTGGAACGCAAGCAGTCGGAAGGGCTGACCGCCGGAAACAGGGAAACCGAATACAAGCGTTATCCTGACGAGCCGCTCAATCCCCGCATCGTCAATCCGGTGCTGCAAGCTGTACGCTGGTGGCCACGATAGACCATGTGCCGTGCACCGTTCAAGCTCAGTCCGGTGGTGGCCGATGCCTACAGGAAAGGTGCCCTGCCGCTGAACACGCTGGCCAACGCCGTGCTTGCCCAAAGTGACCGGATGAATCAGATGGCTTCCCAGAATTACGACAACAACCGTCCTGAAACCATCGTTCGGACGCGGGGCATCCAATAACCGACCATTAAAACAGCATACGGAGTATGAAAGAAAAATCACCCATAGAGAAAAATGCAGAGAGGAAGCAGATAGACTTGCTTTCCGAAGCCTTGAACGGAGCCTCGAACGCAAACGGGTATTGGCTGAACGCATCCGGCAAAGGCTATCCCAAGTTCCATCCGCGCGGCGTGTCCGTCAGTCCGTTCAATGCCCTTTTCATGGCTTTGCACTCGGACAAGAACGGCTGCGGGTCAAATCTTTTCATTCACTATAATGAAGCCAAAGCGATGGGTATGTCCGTCCGGGAGCATGAGCGGGCGTGCCTTTCCTTTTCTACAACTGGAACAGATATGTCAACCGGAACAATCCGGAAGAGATCATCAGCCGCACAGCCTATCTCGGACTGGACGAACAGGACAGGAAACATTACAAAGGCGTGCATAACCGGGAAGTGCGCACCCTCTTCAACATAGACCAGACCACCCTGCAGGATGTGGACAGACCATCCTATGAAGCCGCACTGAGGCAATACGGCGGTGTGGCGGAAAGGGGCTATACGGAAGCGGACAACCGGAAGCTGCATATCCGCTTCAATGATTTTCTGCTGAAGATGAAAGACAGCCTTGTCCCCGTCCGTTACGACGGCAGCGGAATGCCCCATTACGAAACGGACAAGAATGCCGTCTATATGCCCCGGCAGCGGAATTTCGAACACTATCACGATTATATACAGGAAACCCTTCGGCAGATTGTCAGCGCCACCGGTCACCAGCAGCGTCTGGCACGTGAAGGCATGGTGATGAAAAACGGCATGGCACCCTCGGAGGACGCATTGAAACAGGAACGGCTGATTGTGGAAGTGGCTTCCGGCATCAAGATGCTGGAACTCGGCCTGCCGGCAAGACTGTCGGAAGAGAGTCTGAAGACGGTGGAATACTGGAACAGGGAACTTCAGGAGAATCCGCTCATGATGGCCGCCATCGAAAGCGACGTGAATAACGCCCTTGAAGTGATACGCAAGGCGGAACGCGGCGAGAAGATTGAATACGCCACCATCCGCAACCGGAGACAGACATCAGACATGAGGGCGGAACTTCCGAAACACCATGCCATAGCGGACGAAATAGCCCGACATCCGGACAAGGACAAGAAAACCATCATTGTGGTCAGGGACAACGCCGCGAAAACGGCGGATGTGGTTCTGCCGGCCGGTGCTTCGACGGAAGTGGACAACGAGGTGCCGGGAATGAACAAGAGCCGCATCGAAAGAGCCTTGCGTAAAGAGGGCTTCGAGCAGATACGGTTTTTCAATCCGGACGGGGCATTGGGATTCAGGCCCGACGACAGCTATTTCTCCGGCAAGGAGGTATCTCTGGCCCGGCTGAAAAACTGGGAGATACAGGAACTGTCCACGTTGGATGTAGCTCCTGCGGTGAAGCAGGCCTGCGAGGTCAGTTTCGACCGGGTGCAGATGATACAGGACGACAAGAACCGCTGGGCACTCTACATCAAGCCGGAGAACGAGAACGGTTACAGCGTCTATCCGGACAAGGAGGACGTGAACCGGTTCTTCTCCACGCTCAAGCAGGCGATGAACAACATTGACAAAGTGCGCATGGAACTGGCACATAAGTATTACGCCCTTGCGGAAACAAAACCCGACCTGAAGGTTGACCTGTTCAGCTGCGGGGAGAAGGATATAGACATGAGCCGGATCCAGCGCGTCAGTGTGTTCAAGACGAAGCAGGACGGCATCCTGTGCGCGGCGACCATCGACGGGCGAAGGCCGGAACCGAGAAGCGTCACGCAACAGCAATGGCAGCGGATGTGGCTTGCCGAGGACAGGGACGATTACAAGCTGAACCTGGCGGCCGCTCTCTTTGCCGATGTGCTGCGCAAAGGACAGGCACGGGACAATTCCGTGGAAACAGCGGCATCAGCCGAAAGGCAGCCGGAACAGAGTGAACAGGAAGAACAGAAAACAGGAATGAAACGATGAAGATTTATAAGAAATGAGCAAAAATCAAGAATACGCAGAGAAATATGCCGGATACGCGATGGAACAGATGCGGCGGTACGGGATTCCCGCCTCCGTGACGCTGGCACAAGGCATACTGGAAAGCAGCAACGGCCAGAGCCAACTGGCACAGAACGAGAACAACCATTTCGGCATCAAGGCCACGCCGTCATGGATTGCCGAAGGAGGCCGGTATGCCCTGTATTCAGACGACCGTCCGAACGAAAAGTTCTGCAGCTATGACTCCGTAGGCGACTCCTACGAACACCACTCCCGTTTCCTGAAAGAAAACAGCCGCTATGCCGCCTGCTTCAATCTGTCGCCGGATGACTACAAGGGGTGGACGGAAGGCATCGCCCGGGCCGGATATGCCACGGGAAGCGGCTATGCCGCCAACCTGCAGAAAATCATCGAGCAGAACGGCCTTGACAGATATGACCGTCAGGTCATGCAGGAAATGGCGGCACAGGGACAGCATTTCGGCGTGGAGGAAAACCCTTTGGGAAAATCTGAAAGCACGGCCTATTCCTTTCCGGTCGAAAGGAAGGATTTCCTTTTTGTCACCACCCCGTTCGGCGTGGACGGCCGCACGGCCAATGGCGGCGGGAAAGTCCACAAGGGGCTGGACATCCGGTGTGACGGAGATGCTGTCCTCGCCACGGAAAACGGAGGCAAGGTCGTCTCCGTGAAAGGAAGCGGTAGCGGGCAGTCCGTGACCGTGGAATACAGCCGGAAAGACGGCAGCAAGGTGCAGTGTACCTATATGCACCTCGGCGAAGTCTCCGTCAAGGCCGGGGATACTGTCAAGTCCGGGCAGCAGCTCGGAAAGACGGGCGGCGAACATCTGCATTTCGGGGTAAAAAACATCTATGCGGACGGCACGCAGCGGGACATCGACCCGGCGGCGTACCTCGCAGAGATCGCCCAGAAAGGCAGCATCCGGCAGCAGGTGCTGCACAACGGCAACGACTTGCTCGCCAGATACAGGAGTACGGAAAGCACCAGGGACGGAAAACCGCTCACCACCGAAGGATGGATGAAAAAGCTGCTCTCCTCGGAGGACAGCGGCGTGGGCCTGTCCGGATGCAGCGATCCTGTCGTGGAGATGGCCATGACCGCCTTCACCTCCCTGATGCTGCTGGCCGTGCAGATTGACAACAAGGAGGAAGAAAGGCAGAAAGCGGAAGTGTCCGCTGCGATGGACAGCGGGAGAATCGACCTCAAATCCCTGTTGCCGGGTATGAAAAGCTGCACCCTGACCATCAACGAAAACGGCAAGGCCGTGCTTCATGCCGACAACGGAAACATGCAGATGTCGAGGGAGCTTTCCTCTGCCGAACTCAGCCGCCTGTCGGCCACGCTGAACAACCGTTCTCTCTCCGAAGAGACCAGGCGTATGCGCGTGAGCGGACTGCTCAACACGGTCATCCTCTCCGAGACGGCTTCCCGCAACTTCGAGATGGGAATGGAACAACTGCAGGGACAGACAGAAGGACTGAAAAGATAGCAATGAAAATATGAAAAGCGTGATGATGCAATTATGTGTTTATGTACTCGGATTGTCCTCGTGCGTGCTGCATACCGTCATGTACCTTAAGCTGTTCGGATGGGTGGCGGCGTTTGTCATCATCGGGATACAGGTGCTGCTTGCCGCATGGATAATCTACATCCGTATCAGGGCACCCGATTAGCAAAGGGAATTTCCGGTTCAACTTCAACAAGGCCGTTTCCGCTTTCCGGTGGAAATGTCACACATCAAAAAAAGACAAGCGATGATAAAATGCAATGTTACCCTATGCGGCACGATCAGCCGCGACGCCTCCGTCCGCACAGGCAAGGACGGCAAGGAGTTCGTAAGTTTTCCTCTCCAGGTCTCCATCCCCGGAAAGAACGGGAATGACGGGAACATGGAAGTCAGTGTCAGCAAAGACGGCGGACAGGACACCGTCCATGAATACCGGTACGGCTCCCGTGCCAAGATCACGGGCACCCTTTTGCTGAAACGCAGGGGCGAGAAGCTCTATTTCAACCTGTCGGCAGATTCCGTGGATCTTTCCGATGCCGGGAACACGGATTCCGTCAAGGGGCAGATGGTCTTCCGTGGAAAGACCGGCAAGCACATAGAGGAACGCAAGGACAAGACCGGCAAGCCGTACCTGATGTTCTCCGCGTTCAGCACGGAGAAGGTCAATGACGGGTTCGAGTACCAATGGGTGCGCTTCTTCTGTTTCGGCAAGGAAAAGGAGGAGTGGCTGCAGCCGGGTGTCAAGGTGGACGCGAAAGGAGAAATGTCCCTCTCCCTATACGACGGCAAGCCGGACATCTCCTGCCGTGTGGAAGAACTCAACCAGTATGTGCCGGAGGCCGGCAACGATAACAGATGACGGATATGGCCGGTTACAGACGACAGAACGCGGACGGGCCGAACAGCGAGGAAAAGGCTCTCGACCTGTTCGCCGAGATGATGATTGAAAAGATAGAAAGCATCAATGAGGACTGGCGCAAGCCCTGGTTCACGGAAGGCGCATTGCAGTGGCCGCGCAACCTGTCCGGACGCGAATACAACGGAATGAACGCCTTCATGCTGATGCTGCACTGCGAGAAAGAGGGATACAAAATACCCCGCTTCTGTACCTTCGACTGCGTGCAGCGGATGAACAAGCCGGGAAAGGACGGACAGGAACTGCCGAGGGTCTCCGTGCTGCGCGGCGAGAAATCCTTCCCGGTGATGCTCACCACTTTCACCTGCATACACAAGGAGACGAAGGAGAAAATCAAGTATGACGACTACAAGAATCTCTCCGAGGATGAGAAGAAGGAGTACAATGTCTATCCGAGGATGCAGGTTTTCAGGGTGTTCAACGTACAGCAGACCAACCTGCAGGAAGCGCGTCCGGAATTGTGGGAAAAGCTGGAAAAGGAAAACGGCCGTCCTGAAGTCAAAGCAGGCGAACAGTTCGACTTCGAGCCGGTGGACCGGATGATAAGCGAGAACCTGTGGATCTGTCCCATACGGCCCATGCATCAGGATAGTGCGTACTATTCCATTACGAAGAATGAAATCGTAGTGCCGGAAAAGAGGCAGTTCAAGGACGGGGAAGCGTTCTACGGCACCCTGTTCCACGAGATGACCCATTCCACCGGTGCGAAAGGCGTGCTCGACCGCCTCGAACCGACAGCCTTCGGTTCAAAGGAATATGCCAGGGAGGAACTGGTGGCCGAACTCGGCAGCGCACTGGTCTCACAGCGTTACGGCATGACCAAACACATCAAGGAAGACAGCTGCGCCTACCTCAAATCATGGCTCGACTCATTGAAAGAGTCCCCGCAGTTCATCAAGACAACTCTGATGGATGTAAAAAAGGCATCCTCTATAATCACGCAGAAGGTGGACAGGATTGCAAAGGGACTGGACGAAGACAATACGGAACGGAAAGGAAACGAGGTCTCTCCACAGGAAGACATTCTATGCGTCCGTGGCTTACCTGCAAACCACCGATGACAGGAGCCAACTTGACGAACTGAGGGAAAAAGGAGACTATGAGGGGCTGCTGGCCTGCGCCAAGGAATATTATGACGGGAACGGCATGGATGAACAATACACCTACCAGACTCCCTTGCAGCATAGGGGTGATGACCTGCTTGTCGAAGACAAGGATTTTGCCGTCGTGTATAACGGGAGCGTGGGCGGCACCTATGAGGTGATGCTGAAATACTCGGAGCAGGAGGTACGCGACCACATCAACCGCTACGGCATTGACCGTGCGAGCGTGGATGTGAAAGAGCTTGCCAAGGATATGGTCGTTGAACAGTTTGCCAAACTGACGCATCAGAGAATGCCGGTATTCGAAATGTCGAACGGGGATATTCTGTATGCAGCGTACAACAGGGAGAAGGATGCGCTCGATGTGGGAGGTGTATGCAATGCGGGTCTTGCCGTGCGGCACAGCTTCCCATACGACTACAATTCGACGCTCGATGCCAACCTGCAGGCCGTAAACGAGAGCTGAACGAACTCGACGAATACAGGGAGGAGCTACAAGAGGCGGAATATGGCGGCGGAATGCGGCGATAGACAAAAAGGAACACGGGGCCGGTGTGGATGCCAGCCCCGTGTCTTTGTCAGCTTTGTTGAAAATACTCCTGCCAATTCTCTTCATCAACAGTCAGTCTGCCCATTTCCCAATCATATTCCACTTCAGGCATATTGGAGTAAGGGAAATACACGGTATAGCCTATCTGACCGTAAGAGCTGTGCAAGGGTATAACACAAATCTCGTGGCCATAATAAGGCTGCGGCGTACAGTATTTCCGCCAGTCGAAACGGCCTGCCGCAATATTGCAGCAAAGTAACTTCAGAGCCATTATACCTTTCCAACCTTGAAAGTCTTTCTTGCAATTTCTTTCCATAATAATCTAATGAGCCAAGTTATAATAAATTTCGGGTTCGCTTGATACATTGTAAATCCACCTGCCGCACCGAATCAGCAGCGCATTCTTTCCGTAGTACAGCCTTTTCATTCCGGCAATGCTCCCGGACTTGTGGAAATTAGGGAAACGGCTGATGCCTATTCTTTCACCATCCCGTCTGTAAAGTGTCTTTGTTCTCATATCAATGCTGTTTTTAATGAGTTATAAAAATCTGTGAAAAGTCTTTTCGCCTCTTCCATCTCATCCACAATGTCCTTGATATGGTAAGGTGCACCACACTTGCCGTGCCCGTCATGGCCAATCCACCGATAGGCTTCATAGTCGGGGTCAAAGTCCTCGCAATACCGCTCCACATCCCCAAGAAACCCGCCAAATTTGTTTCCTGTCAGTTCGGTGCAAAATCCGTAATCCAGTCCATGCTTTGTGTAATAGCGGAAATCGAATACTACAGTGTCTTCTTCCTCGTCTGTACTTACTGTCCAGCCGAAATCGAAGGCGATGCTTTTGATTAGTTCTACTGTTGTCATTGTCCTATTTTTTATTTTCCCTTTGTTCCGGGCCTTCCGACCCTCCGAAGGGATTGTTTTTATGTGCGGTTTTCACGGCGAAGACAAGGATGGCAGGCAAGGAATCTGCGGTGAAATTTTATGAAAAGCCGCTATCTGTGATTACGGAAAGTTTCCGTCAAATTTTATCCTGATAGGCAAGGCGGTCCTTGACCGGCTATCCGTTCGCTGTACCTTTGCCGCATAAAAACAGCCTGTGGGGTGTTGGCGGTACATGGAAATGAGCTTTATCCATTATAAAAGGAGGGAGCCCATGATCTATGGGCATGTTATAACAGGCTCGGCCAGTCCCGTTGTGAGACAGCCACCACCGGCCGGGATACCGCCTCTGCCGATGATGGCTGTCTTGTCATTCAAATCATATCTTATTTACAATGTCCTCCAGATATTCAATCCGCCTATATACGGCGGATGCTTCAGGATAGCATTCCGTCAATTCCGCCCATTCGAGGGTCTTATGCAGTTCGTCAAAAGTCAGTCTCAATTCTGCAAGTCCCTCCCGTAATTTCCGTTTCAAATCAATTCTTTCCTGTTCGTTCATAATCTTTTAATTTAGAGTCAGAAATGATAATCAATGACGCCTCCGATGTAGAGCAGTGTGCCGGGTTCATACCCACAAACCTCGCGCATAAACTCGTAAGACTGTTCGGCATAGGATTGCGCACCCTCCGTATCCGTATAAAACCAATAAGCTGTTTCAAGCGGGTTCTTCAAGTATTTTTCAAGCTGATAGACCGGGCCAATCCAATCCTGTACTGTGTCAGGAGTAACGACTTCCACCTTGTTACGCAAACCTGCGACAAATTCTTCTTTCCACTTTTCCGCCCCACCGATGTAGCGGATTGTATCTTCAGCGACAAGCTCGAACATCCCTTTGGGCAGGATATGGTTTACCAATACGTCAATGTGGTACTTGCGCTCCTCCTCGTCAATTTTGTCGCAATAGTCAAAATAACTGTCATCGCCCTGCATAAGCGTGTCCTCGTTCAGATAGCAGTCCTTGCTTACCTTTGTCGTTGTAATTTGAAAAATTTTGCTGTGCATAATCTTGAATTTTAGTATGTTAAACTTTTTTCTTCCCTTTTCTCGAAAGCCTTTTTCGGCTTCCTTGTCGGGAAAGATTTTACATGCAAGCGTCACAGCGGGAAAAGGGACGGAAAGACAAGCAGGACATGGAGGAATTTAGCGGAATACCCAAATCTGGGATTTGCGGAAGGCTGCCGCCAAATTCTGAACATGTCAGTATAGCGGTGCTTGACATCCGTACCAACGCTGTACTTTTGCATGAGAAAATCACTCCGGCGGGGAATGCCGGAAGTGGAGGAACAGACTATGACCCATGATAAAAGTGGACAGAAGTTGCGAAATAAAAAGGCAGGACGGAAGGGACATACAAAAGGTTGCAGTGCCTTTCAAGGCATCCGGCTAAAACAGGGAGCAGGAACTGGAAAAAGGATTGTGATGACATGAAAAATCCCCCGAACTGACTTGCAGCCCGGGAGATATGCCCCTTTACCCGAGTCAACTTATCACCTCAAACTCATGCAGGTAGCAGAAAGCATCTTCGCACTTCTCACTCCATTCTGCATCAAGAGCTTCGACATCCTTTGCCGACCTTATTGGTTTCCCAGTCTCTTTCTCAATCCACTTGAACGCATCTTCCTGATTCTCGAAGTATTCGCTGATGTACTCTTCTTCGGGCGTACAGGCATCAAAAAAATACCTGTCGGGGAAATAGACACCCGAACTGTCGTTCGTTTCATAAATTCCCATGCCCGGCTCTTCCGCCTGAAAATAATAGTAAAGTGACGGATATTTTTCCCTCACAAGGTCAAACACCTCATTGCAGGGAGACCATGCCGTCTCGGTGTATAATCTTATCACTTCGCCGTCCACTTCAAGGCTGCTCCACTCACCACGACAATATACATCGTTCCAATCCTTGCCCAAGGCATCCACAAGGCATCCCAGCCATGTAGTCCCGAAGCCGTTTTTCACTGAAGGTTTTTCCATGTCTTCCAGTCTTTTCATTAACTCATAGAGGCTCTTGATTTCTTTTGCGTCGCCCTCTATTACATACGCACTTGAACACCAATTAGGCATAACTCTTAAATTTAATCCGTTAAACTTTCTTTATCTTTCCCTTTTCTCGGAGCCTTACGGCTTCCGGTCGGGAATGATTTTCGTGCGTGAAAAGACTGCGGGTCAGGGGCAATAAGGCAAGTGGACGGCAAAGTAGCTGATGAAATACCCAAATCTGTGATTTGCGGAAAGCTGTCATCCGGTACGCAGGCCTGTCAGCATGGCGGTACTTGACATTCGCCCTCCGCAGTACCTTTGCACGGAAAAACAGGGCTGACAGGCAGCCGATGAGTACGAGAATGAGTAAAAAGATGGATATTATCTGTAAAAAAGATGCTATACCTTTGCCTATCAATATAAAATCACTATTTTTGCACAAAATCACATCAATATGATTATGTGCAATAACGATGAATTTATAAAATTGGTGACAGACTATGTTCTCTCCGTCTTGGATGAGAAAGTAACTCTTGTCCCATTAGAAAAATGCATATCCGATACTATTCCCATTGCAGTAACACAGAGCTTCAATCTTTATAAAGTTGAATTGCTCGGTCACGCTGTTGTATTTGCCTTAACTCATGATGGGAATGAAATATCTCCTGCACAGCTGAAACGGACATTTAATCTAATAGAGCATAAATGTGAATGCCCGGTCGTACTTGTTACAGACAACATAGCATCCTATAATGTGGGAAGACTGACCTCACAAAGGTCAAATTTCATCATTCCGAAAAAACAGATGTTCATTCCATCTCTGCTGATTGACCTTAAAAAGGCAAAAGCAACAGGAATAGATATAAAGGAGACCATACCTCCTATGGCACAGTGCTTACTACTTTACAATCTGGAAATAAAGTCCATTGATAGATGTGAGACAAAAGATTTGATGGAAATCTTTCAAGTCTCATACGCGACCATCAATCGTTCATTACGGTGGCTGAGCGAAAACGGTTTGGTTTCACTTGAAGGGAAAAAGACAAAAGAAGTAAGATTGATTTACTACGGAAAGGAACTATGGGAGAAAGCCATGCCTTTCCTCGTGTCTCCGGTTGAAAAAATTGCTTTTTCCGATTTCCTTCCGAGCGGAAGCCTGAAATGCGGTATAAATGCTCTATCAGAATATACACTAATCAATGAGGAAAATTCGGATATGTATGCCATCAACAGGACTGATATGCATCAGTCCGATATTCCAATCAATAAAGAATATGGATTATTCCGTATTGAAATCTGGAAATATGACCCGAAACTGTTGAGCCATACGGGAACAGTTGACAAACTGTCATTGTATTTGTCTCTCAAAGACAATGACGACGAGCGAGTTCAAATTGAATTAGATAATCTATTAAACGACATACAATGGTAAAAGGTATTGAGAAGTTCAAGGAGTTCTTCAAGGGATTTGAAGATTCCTATGTTATAATTGGAGGCACGGCATGTGAAATTCACGAGGAACTATATGCGCAGACTCCAAGGGCAACCAAAGACATAGACATCATTCTCGTAGTAGAAGCCCTGTCCCACGAATTTGTCTCCCGGTTTTGGGAACTGGTAAAAGCCGCAGGATATGAGCAGCGCAATATAGGAACAAGTGAAGGCAATCAGCATAAACACGAGTATTATCGGTTTATGAAACCGGCAAGTATGGAGTTTCCCTATCAGATAGAGCTTTTCTCACGCAATATAGGACTGTTGGACTTTCCGGAAGACGCCCACATAACCCCCCATCCCGACAGATGATGATTTGTCAAGCCTTTCTGCCATACTTATGGATGATGGCTATTACAATTTCACGATAAAACACAGCTATGTTGAAGATGGTGTTCACATTGCAAATGTAGAGAGCCTTATCTGCCTGAAATGCAAAGCATTTCTTGAAATGTCCGATAGAAAGGCGAAAGGGGAACAAGTGGACAGCAAGCATATACAGAAACACAAAAAGGATGTGTTCAGGCTTGCAGCCATGCTTGCTCCTTCCGACAGTTTCGAGGATGTACCACAAACATTAAAAGATGATGTGTCACATTTCTGTGATGAAGTTAAGGACGAACTTCCCAACCAGGATTTCTTCAAATCGGCCGGTTTGCGAAACATTACCGGAGAGCAGATGTTGGAGCAACTGAAAACCAGCTTTTTGTAAAATGACTCGATTACAATACGCATCCGACCTTCATCTGGAATTTGCGGAGAATGCCAGTTATATCAAGCATAATCCGCTGAAAGTTGCAGGAGATATTCTTGTATTGGCAGGTGACATAGGGTATTTCGGAGATGAGAACTACAGCCGCCATCCGTTTTGGGATTGGGCTTCCGACAATTACAAGCAAGTAATTGTTGTTCCAGGAAATCATGAGTTTTACAAAATGTTCAATCTTGACTCTTTATATAACGGTTGGACATCAAGAATACGGACTAATGTCATTTGTTATTATAATGCTGTTATTCCTTTGTCCGAACATACTGAAATAATAGCGACCACACTATGGTCTCATATAGAACGGCAGGATGCATTCCGGACAGAACTGGCTATATCGGATTTCCGGCGTATCAAATGTGGGGACAACGATTCTCTTAACTGGACGCGCTTCAATATGGAGCACGACAAATGCTTTAGATTTCTCAAAGAAAGCATATTCAAAAGCAATAAGGAACATATCATTGTAGTTACGCACCATGTACCGTCACTTGAATTGCTTGCGCCAGAGTTCACGGGAAGTCCGTTAAACGGAGCTTTTACAGTCGATCTTACCGATTATATTACAAACAATCCTATAGATTATTGGATATACGGTCATTCACATCGTAATATTGATAAAATTATCGGCGGGACAAAATGTGTCACAAACCAACTCGGCTATGTATTCTATAATGAACATTTGGCCTTCAACCCAAACAAATTCATAGAAATATATTAGCGAAAATGAGAGCCGATCCGTCACGGACAGGCTCTCAAAAAATGAAAAAGTTGTTTTCACTTATGAACAAAAAGACTACTTATCTGAAATAAAGTTCTACTTTCGTGTGTCTGTTGGCTTCGTTCGGTACATAATACGATATGCCGCCCTCGTACATTCTGGTAATGCTTTCTGCCGATAAGCCACGCTTGATGAGTTCACCGGCAATGTAATCGGCTCTGGCTGTGCTCAACGCATTGTTGATGGAAGCTGTGCCGGTTGCGCTATCTGCCGCTCCCGCAACTTTCACAGACAGTCCATACTTCTTGGCTACATGAGCGAGCGCGTCAAGATTGACCTTTTGCAGAGAGTCCGTAAGGTGGGCGGTGTTAAGGTCAAAGAAGAAATAGACCGGAGAGCCTATACATTCGTCTCCATGCTGCATGAGGGCAAAATAACCGGCCGCGGAAACAGTGTCCGGGCGGTTGATTGCCGCATTCCGTTTTCCGGGCAGTCTGTCCGTTCCCGCTTTGCTGATGCTGTCCGTATTCATGCCCTGAATACTGTCTGTACCCGTTTCTGTTACAAGGGGCGAGTTGCCGTCCCAATGACGGTTCTTCAACCGGGCTCGGAGGGAGTTCAGTCCGCTGTAATTGTTTACGGGAAACTTCCGGCCATCGTCATCCTTGTCATCGAACAGATGTCCGTAAGTGTCAAGCAGTCCTTCGATTTCGAGAATCTTTTTCAGCTCGTCCAAAGTCCTTCTTTCCTTGTCCAGCTTTCCGGCATATTGCCTGTTCCGTTCTGTCAGGGTGTTCGCATAGCCGGTCAGCCACTCGTTGCGCCTTTCATACGGGCGATGGTCAACAGCGCGTTTCCAGCCGACCTTGCCGATGCTGAAAGAGAATCCCGCCGTCAGCGAGAGCATGTGGTCTCCGAGACGGTTCGCTTTTCCGTATCCGTCGAAGTCCTGGAATGTGGTCGTCCCGGAAAGTTCCATCAGGACGCTTACTCTCCTGGATATGCGGTACTGGCCCTGTATGCCGTATGATATGGCAAGAGGGTTGTGTCCGTTGTCCGCATTGTGCAGCAGTCCGAGACCCGCATACGGGGAAAGCCCCCAGAGAACCTCGTCTTGTTTTGCATACCTGTTTCCGAGCAGATTCCACATCAGATCCGCATGGACATGATGATATTCCTGTGTGGACAGTTGACTGTCCTTGAAATGCAGCCCGCTGTAATTGACACGGACGCCGACCGACGGTGTGAACCATTTGCCCACACCTATAGTGTACGAAGGCTTGAGTCTCCCGAAAAGGTCTTCACAGCCGAGCGGCGTGCCGAGAAACGCCGATGCCCCTCCGGACAGGCTGACAAACCAGTTGCCGCTTTTGCGTGTCGGGACTACCACTCCGTCAAGATAAGAGGGCTGCATCGGACGTAGCATTTCAATGCCGTTACTGAAACTTTCATATCGGACAGTATCGCTGTCCGACGGTGCAGCATTCGCATGGTTGTGCAGCGAACAAAGTGCCGCAAAGAACAAAATGATATGTTTCGTCATAATCTGATACTTTATTGGTTGATTCTTTTGATTTATGGGTCAGGGATGCCGGTCAACGCTTGGGCTTCCTGCCGATTGCAGGCTTCATCATGCGACTTGCCATCCTCATGCAGCGGAGAGCCCATGCACGGTTGTCCTCGTCTTCGTCCCGTCCCCATTTGAGGTCGCTCTTGCTTCCGCCTCCGCCATGTGTTTCGGCAAAGGTGGTGGCATCATCGACCATGCCCAGGAATAGCAAGGTGGCGCAGTGCATGACCTCTTTCCCTTGTTCCGCTATGGACTGTACAAGAGTGCCGTCAAACATCTGCCGTTCCGGGCCGGTCATCCGTGCCGAAAGGTCACGGAACTCATTCACCATATTTTCCAGCATCGCATCCTTGAGCAGACTGTCCACTTTGGAATGGACATCACGGGAGTATTTGTAGGCTTCTTCCTTGAGATGTTCTGTCCTCTCCTGAATGGCATCCATGTTCTCTTTGAGGTCGGACAGCTGTCGGTCAGCCAGCTTCAAAAGCTTATCCTGTTTGTCTGCCAGTTTAAAAAGGCTGGATATAGGCAAGCTCCTTTTTCGCCTTTGTCCGTCTCAGCCTGATATGGCAGCGGCATCGCCCCTTGTGCTCTTTCAATTCGTCCTCAAGAACAGCGAGCCTTGCCTCTTTCTCCGCTTTGCTTCTTCAAAAGATTTTCCACCATAGAGGTCAGACCCTTAACCCTGCGCTCTGCCAGCCGGATGTCCGATTGGAGATCCGAAAGGACTTCCTTGTGTCGGGCTATCTGTTCCTCAATGGTCGTACATTCCTCCGACAGCATACGACGGTATTCCTCGGTTGTTCTGTGACGAGCACCTGTTTCTGAGACACTGCTGCCTCTGGAAAGTCCCCACTTCCTGTTTACTTCTGCAAAGTCGCTGTGCAGTTGTTTCATTCTTGCGCTGTACTCGTATTTGTCCTTTCCGGCAAATATCTCCTTGTATGCAAACTTGCCGTCCCTAATTGGCAGAAGTGTACAATGTATATGGGGATTCTGTTCATCGAGATGCGCAACAAACGCCGCTATATTCTGTTCGCCATACTTGTCACAGATGAATCTATAGGCATCCTTTGCCCACTGTTCAATTTCCGGCTTTCTGACGATTCGGCTGTTATCCGCTCCTTGCTCGAAATCCACATCCTGCTTTCCAAAAGGCAAGCTGCCGCATCAGTTCGCGGGAGCCGCCGAGGATAATGTTGACCACCGTCCTGTACTTGGGTTCCACCAGTCCTTCGTTCGGGTCCTTAATACCCCGCTGACGGAGACTGTCGGCCATCCTATCCGGAATACTCCGGCTTTTGTCCACAGGACGCACCTTGCCGTTTACTATCTCAAAGTTCAGATGTTCCCTTGTCGGGTCGTAGTTACCTTTCTTCATGGCATATTCCGCCGCCTTCTCACTGCGGTTACGCAGATGTTCGTTACTTTGGGCGGTGGTGATGCCTTTGGAGACCTGAACGTCGAGAACCTGTTTTGCATTTGTCATACTGCTTCTTCTGTTGCATTGGATAATCTTTCATGTCCCAGCTTGCTGCCTGCCTGGACATCTCTCCCAATGGCTCCTGTCATTGGGGTATTAGGCTCCCCATCCCTTTGTTTGGTGGCAGACGGGCAAGCCCGGATGCCTGCTATATAACGGCAGGACGGCTACGCCGGCTGAAGGACGGATTATCCGTGGTTATACAATGGGGTTCGACAGTCCGCACCTGCGGATTTCTCCAGGGCTTTCGCCGCAGCCGACAGGAACGGGTCGTGAAGGTCGTCAAGGAGCAGCTGACGGTCGTCGTCGTGGTCGATGTCCTTTTCTTTCCCTGAGTTCAGAATTTGCTCTGCAAGGGTCTTTGACAGGTCAATGAATGACGGCCAGCTTGCTCCCAGATCAAAACAGAAGTGTTGCATGAGCTTCATGCTTTCTTCCGGCTTCGACCGGCGCAACACTTTCCGCAGGGCAGCAAGGACGATGCACTCCACAGCGGCGGTGTGGATTTCCAGCACTCGCGCGTTCATTCTCTCCGGCAACTTCTGCAAGGTGACACGGCAGTCGTCTTCCGGCAGTTCATACTTGAGTCCGGCATCGGTGATGGCCTGGTGTACAATCTGACCACACGCAATACCGGCGTCATCGGAAGTGATGCTGCCGTTTATCCATTCGGACAGGATTCCGTTCAACTGTCGGACAATGCCTGCGGTTCCCTGTACAATATCGGGTACGGCATGGCTGCCATCATGCAGGTGCATGGTGAGGACCATGCTTTTCGGCAGTTTCGTCCTTTCCAGCTGTCCGAATGATTCCAGCGTATCCAGAAAGGAACGGACAGTGGCCCTGTGCCACCGCCATTCGGTTGCGAGGTCTGAAACGGTCACATGGCACTGCCTCGGCCTGAGCTCGAAATCCTGATTTCTTAAAAAAGGGGAAACAAAGCCTGCCAGTGACTTGTCCAACAGGTCGCAATAGGCTTCCGTCCTTGTCTTGCGTTCACCGACCTTTTCCTTGAGGAAGTCGAACAGACCGATACATGTCGATATGGTTGCGGTCATTTCTTCTTTATTCTTCATCTTCATTCTGTTTTTTGTGATTGACTATTGTGCGGATAAAATAAGGCCGCTTCTGTCCGCATTATCATGGCAGCCTCGCGTGATGATTGCAATGGTAGATGTCGGACATCTCATCCGGATGTTCCGACAGGTAAAGTCTCCTGTCCCGGTCCTCCCATTCGGCCAGAACTCTGCCGGAGGGATAGAACAGGGCTGCCAGAAGGATATATGAGACGGTAGCGGACAGGGTGAACAACTGCGGCACGATACATACAGCCAGTGCGAAGACGCCGCAGGCGACAAATGCCTTCGGACGGTCGAGCAGCTTGCGGAGCCATCTGTCCGTCCTCCTGGCGGAGAACATGGCGGCACATACGATGGCAGACAATACCGTGCCGAACTGTCCGGGATGTCCGGTCGTATAGACATAATGGAAAAGGAGCAACAGGACCACAAGCACCTGCGTGTAGAATTTGCGGGCCTGGGCATTGTCTGTCATGGCACGGTAGAATACTGCCATGAAGGAACGGCGGCTCCTGTACAACGCCATCGGCAGAATGACAAGCAGTACTATGAATACAAATTGTAATAGAAGGCTGGTCATAGGTAGGATGGCTTTGATGTCAAATGTATGGGCTGTTCAAGCAGCTCCAAACGTACAATGCCGTGTGTGGCCAACAGTATGATGGCTTCTGCATCTGGAGCCGTGAGATACATGGCGGCTTTCTTGATTCGCTGACGGAACTGCCTGTCCTGCTTGCGCAATGTGGCCAACGCCCTGTCCAAATCGTGTTCGGGAATGTTCCACACGGTGCCTTCGGCACAGCCTCCGTTCGGCTTGAATGCCCGTAGGACCAGCGTGCGGGAAACGAGGTAGTCTGTCCTGTCGCTCCTTGCGATGACGTGCTCCCTGTAAAGGCTGGCATCGGCCACCTCAATCCATGTCCTGTGTGCATTGATCCAGTACACCATCTGTCGGTACAATGTATTTCTCATATAAAATCCATCAATAAGTCTTCCTTGTTCCTCCTGTATTTCAATGTGCCACTTTTCGAATGCAGTTTGAGATCAAGGCAAAGGTCGCCGTACATCAGATCGAGCGAATCGTAAATAGTGGCGAAAACGCAGCTGACCCTGCCATCGGCATCGGTCTTGGCGTTCATCTTGAACATCTGCCCGAATGCGGGATTGGAGTACGCACAGGTGCTGTGCCCGTACTGCTCCGTCGGCATCGGGATATGGTGGTACAGCGTAATCAGTTCCATGTCGTCCTCGAACATGTCCATTACCTCTTCCAACTCGTAGGTGTCGCGCAGAGGAAATGTAAGCAGTACATAGTCTCCGTAGAACTGCGGTTCCTCCATTGTCGTCACGTCGAGAAGCTGCGGCAACTGCAACGGGACGAAAGAAAGGAAATCGTTCAGAAAATGTCGTAGCATATTCATGTCTGTTTGTGTTTCGTTCATAATGTCCGGATGTATATCCCCATCAGCGTGCCGGGCAGTTCCGCCAGTCCGTTATTGTCCGACTGCAGGACATCTCCCAGCCGGGTAAAAGCCGCAGGCGTCTGTTCCGCAATGTGGCGCAACTTCTCTTTTTCGTATCCGGAAAGCAAGGCCATACAAATGCCGTCCATCGAGATGTAGGGCTGCAGTATCATGCACGCATATCCGAATGCCTGCGCCTTGGATTTCACTTTGTCCTCGCTGATGTCATTGAGGCAGGCAACCGCATTCTGTATAATCCGGCGGTTGGTACGCATGGCCATGTATATCATTGCATCCCGGTAGGATATCTCCTTTTTCTCCGCAGCGAGAAAAACCAGCGAGCAGCATCGTTCCGTGTCTTTTGTCAAATCCGACACATCCTCTCCAGTCAGACCATCAAGGTGTGTAAGAAATATGCGGAACATTACATCCTCGTCTCTGATAAAAGTTTTCAAGTCGGTAAGATTATGTATTCCACCCTGCAACGTTCGGGCAAGTAACCGACGGTATGCTGAACGAATGCCGTTGCCATCAATGGCAAGGGGCGGAATACTGTCAAGAGAAACGAAAAAAGGCCTTATACTGTCTGCCGCGTCTGCCAGTTCTTTGTCGTCGCAATAGGGAGAAGTCCTTTCCTTGAGCACAAACACGTCCTGATAGGAACGCGGTGCTGACCCTGCCAGACGGGTGAACTCCGTGCGGAGAGAATCGTGAACCTCGTTGCATTTACCGTACAGGTCGGAATGGGGATTGCCGGAAGTGTCCTGTGCCGCATAGAAAAAGACGGAATCCTTGAGGGACTGCCACCGGTTGATATGGATTGCCAGCTCTTCCGTCGGGAGGCTGTCCATGTTTCTAATTTCACTCAGGAACTTTCCGTATATTCCGGCAGGATCTTCTTTCATTGACGATTCGGCACTGCCATTTCCGTTACTACAAGATACGGACAGGAACATGGCTACCGATGCGGCAACCAACCCGGCCAAAAGAGACCTTGATTTTGAATATGATTTTGTATCTATCATCTTGCAATTTCAGACTAAAAACGACACAAAACTATACAATATTTGCCATAAAACGCGATGTAAAACCACATTTTGATAATTATTTTTATTCATATTCAACAGTATGATTTCCAATGAAAACAAGTGAAAGAAAAAGTAAGTTCAGAATACGATTTTTAGAATAAATATGTCGGAGTATGATTTCAGACAAACAAAAAACATTATCTTTGCATCGGTTATTATTTTCAGCATAAGACAATGGCAAAAGTTGGATACATATTCAAGGCTAATCACTATGACTCATACGAGGCCGATAAGGAATGGATGTTGAAATTCGGCTGTGTACAGGTGATTGAGGAAGAGACAGACCATGAACTGATGCGTCCGCAATGGAAACAGCTCATGAATGCCCTTGACCGGGGCGACGAGCTTGTGGTATCGAAGTTCAGTAACGCGGTTCGTGGGGTGCGGGAACTTGCCGTCTGCATAGAGATGTGCAGGATCAAGGTCGTGCGTCTGATTTCCATCCATGACCGAATTGACAGCCGTAATGAACTGTTCAAGGAAACTACGGCAGCGGAGGTTCTTGAAAATGATTGGAGCCCTTCCGGAAGAAATAGCCGCATTGCGGAAATCTTCCAGCCATATCATGCTGCTCCAAAAGAACATCAAATCTCCGGCCAAGACGGTGAAGACTTTATCCCGGACTGAACGGGAAAGAACCATCGTAGATATGTACAATGCCGGTTATTCTATGGACGACATTGCCAATGTCAGCGGATTCAGCAGCAGAAGTTCGATATTTCGCATTCTTAACAAATACAACGTCGATTTGAACAGAGGCCGGACCAAAGGGCCGAGACGGAAAAAGGGGACAGAAGATGCAGGGTGAGTAATATAATACCAAATTATATGGAATTATCCGATTGGTTCAAAGGATTTGAGAAAGGCATCGCCAAACTGACGGAAGGGCAAAGGGAAACGTTCTTCCATGAGTGTGGTAAAAACTGTGTACAATGTGGCACGCTTCAAATTTATAAAGACTTGTATGAACAGGCGGCTGGAGACCTTGACCTGTTTTTCTCTAAAGCCAATAAATTGCCCGGTGTAAGATGCGAAACGATAGAGAAAGGTTCTGTTTATAACCTGTATTTTCTGGAATGTACCTGCGGCCTGCACAATCAAGGCTATGTTTCTACACCTATGCTCTGTGAATGCTCCCGGCAAAGCATTCTTTACGTCCTGCATTCATTATGGAAAGACAAGGCATTTCGGGTAACTATTTGCGAATCCATATTACAGGGAGGCCAACATTGCAAAATGCAAATTGAAGCAATAAACGACAATGGAAATTCATAATTTATTGGATGCCAAATCAAGAACAGAGCTGCGTGAATGGCTAATACAGAACCATAAAACGGAAAAAGAATGCTGGGTAGTCGTGAAACGTGGCAGACCTACAGATGACAATACTTTCTGGTATATTGATGCTGTAGAAGAAGCCCTATGCTTCGGCTGGATTGACAGCACAACTAAGAAAATATCAGATGATGTAACAGCCCAGAAACTTTGTCCCAGAAAACCGAAGAGCAATTGGTCCGAGCTTAACAAGGAAAGATGCCGTAGAATGGAGCGGTTAGGATTGATGACTGATGCCGGAAGAGCCGTTTTACCGGATATGTCGCCTGATGGTTTCATCATAGACGAGGAAATATTACAAAGGCTACAATCCGATCCGGTAGTGTGGAATAACTTCTGCCAATTTCCTGACTTATATAAGCGAATCAGAATTGATACTATCCAAATCAAGAAGAATCAACCCGAACTTTTTGAAAGTCGCCTGAACAAATTCATAGAAAATACCCGAAAAGGACTTCTCTACGGAGAATGGAATGATAACGGAAGATTATAAAAATACAGAAATGTATCGAACCATTTCTATTTTTACTACCTTTGTATTTGGATATTAAAAACAAAGATTGTTCAACCCGTATGAAATGGCAAGTGTGCATATAGCTGCGCTTAACGGATAGCATTTTGTCATAGCTATTCAGTAACGGACAGACTGATAACAGGTTTGTCCTATCTTGTTTTGCCATTATTCCAAATTCATAATTATGCGATGTATCATGCCGCCTTGTGCAGCAGGACTTGCCGCATCCTATCAAGTTGAACAATGAACTATACATATAAGCATATTTGGCTCATTAACTTTCCTGTAATGATGAGTATCCTTATCGAACAACTTATCAATATTACCGATGCCATTTTCTTAGGGCATGTGGGAGAAATAGAATTGGGGGCATCCGCCCTTGCCGGGATTTGGTATCTGGCTATCTATATGCTCGGCTTTGGTTTCAGTTTGGGTTTACAGGTTGTTATTGCACGGCGCAACGGCGAGCGGCATTATTCCGAAACAGGAAAAACATTCTTTCAAGGATTGTTTTTCCTGTCGGGACTTGCTGTCTTTTTATGTCTGTTTTCCAAACTGCTTTCTCCGATTATTCTAAGTAGGCTGATTACTTCTGCGGAAGTCTATCATGCCGTGATTGATTATTTGGACGGGCGAATTTGGGGACTGTTGTCTCTTTTCCGTTCCTTGCCTTGCGCTCTTTCTTGGTCGGCATTACCCGTACAAAAGCCTTGAACATGGCGGCTCTGACAGCCGTATTGGTAAATATTCCGGGCAACTGGCTGCTCATATTTCATTGGGACATGGGGATAGCAGGTGCAGCCATCGCGTCATCTTTTGCCGAAGCGTGTTCGCTGGCGGTACTGGCAATTCACGCTTTACGTAAAATGGATAAACGGTTTTATGGCTTGTCTTGGAGCTTTGACAAAGCTGTATTGCTACATGTCTGCCGGGTGTCCGTTTGGAGCATGTTCCATTCGTTTATCGGAGTGGCCTCGTGGCTTGCTTTCTTCGTAGCTGTCGAGCATTTGGGAGAAATGGAACTGGCAGCTACCAATGTCATACGCAGTGTCTCGACGGTGTTCTTTGTCATCGTCAATTCGCTGGCGGCTACTACCGGTTCGCTGGTAAGCAATTTGTTGGGAGCCGGACAAAAGAGACAGGTCATCCCGCTATGTAACTGTGTTGTCCGTTTGGGATATGCCATCGGCTTTCCGCTGGTCATCCTTGCCGTGATTTTCTATCGTCCGATTATCGGTATTTATACGGAAAGCACAGCTCTGATGCAGATTGCCCATTTGCCGTTTGTGGTCATGTTGCTGAACTACATCTTTGCCTTGCCCGGCTATGTCTATATGAACAGCGTAACAGGTACGGGGGCGACACGCATGACGTTTATCTTCCAACTGATAACTATCGTGGCTTATCAAATTTATTTGTGGAGCATAAGCTGTTTCAGCACGTCATTGTCCGTTTATTGGACAGCAGAATATCTGTATGTGATATTACTCGGCTTGCTTTCTGTCATTTATCTGAAATATAAACACTATTAAAAACAGAACGTCATAATGAAAAAGATATATCCACGCGCAGGCGACACGCAGACCGTGTACCTGAATGCCGTCGTGAAAGACCCGTCTATCGAGGTGGGAGACTATACCATCTATAATGATTTTGTGTCCGACCCGTTGCTTTTCGAGCAAAATAATGTGCTTTACCATTACCCTATCAACCACGAGCGGCTGATAATCGGCAAGTTCTGTTCCATTGCCTGCGGCGCGAAATTCCTGTTCAACTGTGCCAACCATACCTTAAAATCCCTATCCACTTACACCTTCCCGCTCTTTTATGAAGACTGGGATTTGGAGAAATCGGACGTGGCAACGGCTTGGGACAACAAAGGTGACATCGTGATAGGCAACGATGTGTGGATAGGCTATGAAGCGGTGATTATGGCTGGTGTTCACATCGGCAATGGGGCAATCATAGCCGCCCGTGCCGTTGTTACGAAAGACGTGCCGCCCTATACGATAGTCGGCGGTGTTCCTGCCCGACCGATAAGGAAGCGTTTCGATGAAGAAGTGATACAGGAACTTGAAACGCTGCAATGGTGGAATTGGTCTGCCGAGAAGATACGGAGATGCTTGGCTTATATCGGGAATGGTGATGTGAACGGATTGCTTCAAATGCAAGGTGGTAAGTAGGAGCTGAATTACTACAACCTTGTTGAAAAGCCTTCAGACGGAAATGACTTCTATCGTGTGATTATATAATTATATATAAAATGAATTCAATCACCTTATATTCATTCTTGTACAATTTCACTATATGACATTCTTCATATTTGATATACAAATAGATACGAAATAGATGCAACTATATAATTATATAAATATATAAAATCATAAATATATAATTATTAACTGTTTTTCCTTTGCTGTGAGCCGATAATTTTGTATCTTTGTAGGTGAATTATATAGCATAAATTCGCATGGACATGAAAAACAAGATTGTCATATTCAGCAACATCAAAGGAGGCGTTGGCAAGACGACCCTCTGTGCCTTGTTCGCAAATCATCTTATAGAGCATGGCTTCCCCTCATTTGTGATAGATGCAGACCTTCAGGCATCGCTGTTCCGTCACCGCCAACGTGAAAAGGACGCCGCACCGGACGCGCAGATTCCGTGGAACGTGGAGATGCTTGACACGTCCGACCATAAGCGGCTCGTGCAGGTAATGGGCAAACTGAAAGAAGTGCCGGGTATCGTACTGATAGACTGTCCGGGAAACCTGAACGACCGCAACCTGGCATACATCTACCAATCAGCGGATACGGCAATAGTACCCATATCTTTCGACGCGGACACTGTGGACGCCACAGGCATATTCGTCAAGGCTTTGAAGTCTGTGTCATCAGCCGGCCTGATTTTCATCCCCAACCGAATCAACGCGGCCGAGAGGAAGGCGGAAGAGATACGGCAACGGGAACAGACCATCGGGTATCTCGGGCTGATCGGCACCGTTACACCGATGGTGAGGCAGAGCGTGGCCATAAAGAGATATTCCACGCTGTACCCATTGGAGAAAAACCAGACGGAACTGCTTGAACCGGCTTTCAATAAAATCATCGAGGAACTTGATCTTAAAAAATAAAGGCTATGGCAAAGAACAGCAGACCGGAAATAGACAACCCGCTTGCGAACATGGGACTGGACGACATCGTGCGGGGCATAACGACACCAGGCAAGGATAAAGAACCCGTCGTGGATGCGAACGGCGACCCTGCCGCAGAAAGGGAGACAAAACGCCGCAAGAGAGGCAAGAAAGCCTTTGAGGAAAACCTCGCAAAATATACCGGCATAAGCGAGCAGGGATTTGCCATCTGGCTTCCCAAAGAGGTAAAGAAACGGCTTGAACTAATCCGCCTCAATGCACACCGTAATATTCCTTTGAGGTCGCTTGCAGCCGCAATAATAATGACTTACATTGAGGAGAATGAGGAGAGCCTCAATGAGTTATAGAATTGATATTGTTATAATATATAATTATATAAAATCATAATTATATAAGTGCATAATTATATGGTTATATAAAAAGAGAAGAGTATGGAAATTCTGGTGATTATAGCCGTGTTCTGGGTAGTAGGCAAAATCCTTAAAGGGCTGTGGGGCGGATTCAGGAAGTCTGATTACCGGAGAGACCGATAACCCGTTGGCAAGACAGACATGCAGGACACAGGCAGGACATACATAGCTATTGACCTGAAGTCGTTCTACGCCTCGGTCGAGTGTGTGGAACGTGGGCTTGACCCGCTCACGACCAATCTCGTCGTGGCCGACAGGAGCCGGACGGAAAAGACCATCTGCCTTGCCGTCAGTCCTTCGCTAAAAGCATACGGCATTCCCGGCCGGGCCCGGCTGTTCGAGGTTGAGCAGAAATTAAGGGAAGTCAATGCCGGGCGCAGAAGAAACTCAAGGGGATACAGGCTGACAGGAAAATCTGTGTCGGACATTGATCTGAAAGCTCATCCGGACTGGGAGGTGGACTATATCGCCGCTACGCCCCGCATGGCTTATTACATCGAGCACAGCACGCGCATCTACAAGATATATCTCAACTATATTGCCCCGGAGGACATCCATGTATATTCAATAGACGAAGTGTTCATGGACGTAACGGATTATCTGTCCACCTACGGAGTCACGGCACACGAATTGGCAAGAAGAATGATCGGCGATGTACTGCGGCAGACTGGCATCACGGCAACCGCAGGGATTGGCACCAATCTGTACCTCTGCAAAGTAGCAATGGACATCGAGGCCAAGCATATCCCAGCGGACAAGGACGGTGTGCGCATAGCGGAACTGGATGAGATGACATACCGCAGGAAGCTGTGGACGCACCGACCGCTGACGGATTTCTGGCGTGTGGGAAAAGGCATAGCCAGCAAACTGGAGCAATACGGCATCTACACGATGGGAGACATCGCAAGGCAGTCCGTCAGGAACGAGGAGGTGCTGTATCAGCTGTTTGGCGTCAATGCAGAGCTGCTGATAGACCATGCCTGGGGATGGGAGCCTTGCACGATGGAATTTATAAAAGCCTATAAGCCGGCAACGAACTCGTTCAGCAGCGGGCAGGTGCTCCAGGAGCCATACACGGTACGGAAAGCCCGTGTGGTAGTCCGGGAAATGGCGGAAAGCGCCGCTCTCGACCTGCTTGACAAAAGGATGGTTACAGACCAGCTCGTGCTGACCATCGGCTATGATACAGCCAGTCTGTCCAATGAAGATGCACGGACAACATATAAGGGTGAAGTAACGACCGACTACTATGGCCGGAAAGTCCCGAAGCACGCACATGGCACGGCCAACCTTGAAAGCCCGACATCATCCGCCCGGCTCATATCAGAAGCCGTCATGGAACTTTTCGACCGGATTGTCAATCCCAAGCTGCTGGTGAGACGCATCAACCTGACCACGAACCATGTCGTCGATGAAGAAACGGCAGCCAAGAATCCGTCTCCGGTGCAGTATGACCTGTTCACAGACTATGAAGCGCTGGAAAGGAAACAGAGGGAAGAAAAGGAAAGGCTTGCCAAGGAGCGCCAAATACAGACGGCCATTCTGAACATCAAGAAACAGTTCGGTAAGAACGCCATTCTGAAAGGACTGAATTATGAAGAGGGCGCCACTGCCAAGGAACGTAATGAACAGATAGGAGGGCACAAAGCATGAATCACCCATACGACGACATCATCAACCTGCCGCACCATGTTTCCGAAAGACATCCGCAGATGTCCATGTATAACCGTGCTGCCCAGTTTGCTCCCTTTGCCGCATTGACCGGACATGATTCGGCCATCACAGAGGCCGCAAGGCTGACGGAGGCGGAAGAGGAACTGTCCGAAAGTGATGCTGAAGTGCTGAACAGGAAGCTGGCTTATCTGCAATCATTGGATGAAAAGCCGACTATTAGTGTTACTTATTTTGTGCCTGATGATAAGAAAGAGGGTGGAAGTTATCATACGGCGACCGGGATTGTCAAGAGTGTAGAGCCGGACAAAGGGGTTCTACAGTTCGAGGATGGCACGGGTATTCCTGTCATCCGTATTAAAGACATTGATGGGGAATGTTTTTTGACCGAATAGAAAATGTATTGTCAAATTATAAACGTGCAATGTTGCAATAAAAAACAGTAAAATGGATTACATAGACAAATATTCGATAAGTGTATGTACGAAAAAGCAGATTACGGCACAGGAGGTGTACGACATGATTTTCTCCGACTATCCTCCTCTTGTAAGGTTGCTTTTCAATATCCGGAATAAAATTGTAAAAAGGTTCGGGCTGAAAGCCAGTAACGGCTTTAACGACCTTATAACGGAAAACTCCACCAATCACATACAAATTGAAAAAGACGACAGGCATCTATTTCTTGAAATCAAGATTGAGTGTGGCGAGCTAAAATCGGAGCAGGCAATCAGTATCTGCACATCCGTTAAATTTCACAATGCTTTGGGACGGATATACTTCTTTTTCATAAAACCTTTTCATAAATTATTATGCCGCATGGCATTGAATAAAATAAAAATGTCAGAAGTGAATGTCGGTGGCCGATAAAAAAGGAGTTGGGATAGACCTCAGCAAATGCCGCAGCCGCCACCATCAGGACGGCTGCAGCTACTTTTCGCATCAGGCGACAGGCTCAAGCATTCTCTTTTGATAGTCGATAATTTCATCCATTGTCAGCCATTGCGGTTTCTCATCCTCCTTGAAACTGTCATGCAACAGTATCATGTACTCGATTTGTCGCTGTTCATCGCCAGCCCACAGGCGTTTTGGATTCCTGTTGCCATAGTTCAGATAATACTCGCAATCTGACTGCATTCGGGACAGGAGCATATAGCGAAACTTCTTGTCATGCTGTAAAACTTCTTCTTTTGTCATATCTTTTCTATTTTAATATCTGTTTAATCCGTTACTTCAAAAAAATAATTCAACTCGTCATCTTTCAGATTTTCGACCGCGTATAGGTCTGCCTGCTTCCATAGGTCATTGTAAAGTGCTGCGACTTCGGGGTGGCTCTTGTGATGCTGCCAAATCTTGTGATTGAGAACCAATACCAATTCGGTCAGAAACTTGTAGTTCTCATTCCACTCCTTGAAAGCACGGTTGTATGTGTCCCGGATAGCCGAAAGCCCAAACCGGTCGGCTATTGTGAAATCTTCCCAAAAGGTTGTCTGTACCGTGTAGCCGTTCTCGCTCATAAATTCTCTGAATGTCATAATGCTTCAATTTTAAGTTTGATTTTTTTCCCTCTGATACAATCCTGTACCGGAAGGCTGTTTATTTTTCTGCCCGAGGATTGGCGACCAGTCCAAGAACAAGGATGCTGCGAAAAATACGCTCGCCAGCGGAGACGGTGAGGAAGATTTTTCGCCAGCAAACAAGGAGGTCCTTGAGCGGACTGACAGGCGGCAATCGAAATTTGCAGAAACAATAGACGGCTTACGGTCCGGATTATAGAGGTAGGTGTACAGAGAATAATAGAAAAGGGAAAGATATATAAAGGTTAGTCCGGATGAGTCAGAACAGGTTGCCCGGCCCGCAAAAGGGTCTTTCATGCAGAATGAAAGGAATATGCCGCAACACATCCCATAGACGGCTGCGGCATTCATTGCCATGTTTGTCATTCTCACGCGGACTTTTTACGGTTTCTGGTCTTCCAGCCGTAAACATCGGCGACATACGGATAGAGGGAGCGGGTTCTCCGGCGAAAGCCTTCCTCGTCGATTTCCCCACTGTAGATTTTGGCGGCAATGCGTTCCGCTTCGTCCCTGTCTTTGGCTATACGGTACAAAACATAGTTTGTTCCGTCATGGTGAATCATGCGCCCCCGAATGTTGTAACCATCACCGTACCACTCGGCTTCATCACATTGGGAGTGCAATATGTCGGCGATATTGCTGCCCAGTATTTGGTAGCCTTGCCTCCGGCCATACCACAGCCCTAAATCGGCAAACACCATGATAACGTCGTCAATGTGCTTGTTCAAGTTATGCCGTTCGTCATCCAAATAGCCGTACACCTCGTCCGCCCATTCTTCTTCACTGACAATGTAAGTGTTGTCATCTTGCACCTCACGCTGAAATTCCTGGTATCTTTCTCTTGCATTATCATCCAACCTGTCCTCGCTCGACCAAATAATCTGTTTCATGTCTTTTAATTTTATAAGTTAATATTCTTCCTGTGCGGCTCAATTTTAACGAAGTCCCTATAGACACATTCGTGCTCTTTCCGGCAAAGTAAGCCGTTGGGTAGAATGTCATTGCCGTATACACAAACATGCACCGCTATTCTACTCTCTGTGTCAAGTAGTTGACAAAACTCTTTCCAGTGTTCAAATTGCGCTTTCGCCATTTCGACCAGAGTCTTTTTCCCTATATTGCCGACCCCATTCTTCCAACTGACACAGAACTTCTGCGTTTTCATTGTCGATGATTGCTTTTACCCATCCTTTGAAGCTGTAAATTGTCTCCATTTGATATGATTTTAATTGTTTGTTTTTCTTCCCTCTCTTCGGAGGTTTCGCCTCGTCCGACGGGATTTGATTTTATGTGCAGGATACAAGCCGGAAAGGAGGGAACAAGGCAAGGAGGAAGCGGACAGTCCATGACGATTGCATTTGTGTTCAAGAAGTATTGACGAGCTTGCGAGTTGATGGTTGTTAACCACAAATGTAGCCGCGCCTTGACGGTTCCAGCCCGGCTTAACTTTGCACAGGAAAATCAATGGACGGCGGGACCGGCATGGATGCAGTATAAAAGGAACAGGCTCGAAGAGAATAACAATGAGCATAAGAAAAGCGACCCGAAGGCCGCTTTTGACCGGGAAGCAGGAGGTTATTTTTTGCCCCGTTTCGGTTTCGCTGCCGGTTCCGCAGGAGCTTCCTCCTTTTCCGCTGCCGGGTAGAACTTGACAGCTACCATCGTGATGCTATTATGCTCGATGCCGTCTTTGTCTGTCCATCTTTCGGGCTTGAAATAGCCCTCCACGGTAAGCAAGGTACCTTTGGCCAGGTAGTCGAAAGACCCTTTGTTCTCGTTTTTGCGCCACGCTTCAAAATTCAGGAAAGCGGATATCCGGCTGGTCTGATCACCGGACTTCTCCTGACGGCCTACGGCCAGGGAGAAACGTGCTACACTTGCGCTGGTGAAACTGCGGATTTCAGCGTCCTTACCTACGAAACCTGTCACTGTGAATGTGTTCTCAATCTTTTTCATAATTCAATGCTTTTAGAAGTTAAACAAATCAATTTTACGATGCCCCAAAAAGTAGGTGCCGCAAAGGGATGCACCAAGGACTGCCAGCAAATACTCTTTATTTTTGGTCTCCCAAAACCGCAGGCCCGATAAAGGAAGATTTGTACAGCTGTGCATTGGTCAAGGCTTGTCAAGCCGCTCCCGACCGCATACTATCTTTGCGGCGGAAAATGATTGTGACTTCGGCCAAAAGCAGTAGTGAAAAAGTAGAACACGAAGCGACGGGCTTCGGAAGGACGTGTCCGCAAGACACAAGCAGGCACACTCTCCCCGTAGTGCCGGCATGAAGTCGGCAGGCCAGCCACACCCTTGACATTGAAGCGGCAAAAAGGAGCCAATGGCAGGCCAAAAAGCCCTGCGTGGAGGGTCATGACCGGAAGTTCGACAGCCGGCTTTGCGTAAAGCAGCCGGCAGGCGTCTGTTCCGGCTGCAATGGGAAGCAGGAGGCAGGCAGGAAAGCGGGCAGGAATACCCCCCCTGCGGGCAAAAGCATGAGGGTCGCTCCGCAGCGAATGGAATGTGCTATAAAAGGGTGTGGTGCAGCCAAAAGAAAATAAAAAAGGAATCCCTGCCCCCGGAAAATAGCCATGATAAAAAGTATCGAAGGTACATATTCTCAATACGCCGTATTGAGAATATGACCTTGAATAATCCAGAAAATGCAATCCATCCTTACCTATACATATACAGCAAGGTCAGAAACGGGCAATCATGATGCGATGCTCGAAGACCTTGTTTTTATCGCTCGGTTTCCTCTGGCATATCCAAAGATGATGTGCCCCAAAGCCGTATGTGAAATACTCGTCAAACCTGGTCTTTTTCTTTAGACGTTCCATACTTGTGCGAAGTTCAGCTTCATTACACGAAAAGAGAATCGTGTTCATAATTATAAAATACAGGTTTATCACTTCGTCGCAATAGGGGCAGAAGATATGTTCTATCGTTATATTCATGGCTATTTATTTTGATTAAGACTTTTCAGGAGCATTGTTTATAATAGCTTTTCCTTTAGAATTATATACCTCGATTGTCGGACAGCCGCCATTTTCGTCCGGGAACATACATTCCGATGTGTCGGCCAACGCACGCCATTCGTCGTAACACAAACGGCTGTCAATGATATTAGAAACATCCTCACACTTCCATGAACGGACAATGGCTTCCGCATCTTTGTAGCTTGCCGCTTCCACCGTGAAATAATCACGTTCCCAACTTGTAACCTTACGGTCTTGATAAAATTGATATTTTCCCATTATTCCTGTCTTATTTTAATTCTACAATAGTTTCAATTCTGCCGTAAAGAGCTGAGCGCAAAGCTGTTTTATCGACGGCATAACACTCGAAAATATGGCCGTATTGTTTGACGAAATATCGTTTGAGCACATCAGAGAAGTTAAAGTAATAACCCCTTAATGCGATACCTCTATTGAAATAGGTTCCATTTCTTACTTCTCGTGTAATCCAATTCTTATCTTCACGGCTCAACTTGCCGCCATTATTGAGGCTCTCACGAAGTTTGTACGCACGACTGTTCTGCAATGTCTCCAGTGCAGGCACTTCCCACTGGACAAATTTTTTTGCTATCGGTGTCATAAGTATATTTTTAGGTTATTCATAAATGATTACTTCATCCCGGTACTCGGATATTTCTTTGCCACTGGTCAGGGAGACAATGATTCTATCACCATAATCGCCGACAACAGTTCCCTCCGTATAACCCCCTTGTACGGGTTAAGCAAGGTACAGCTCTTACCTATGATGTCGGACTGTTCTTCATTATTCTCGTACATAAGACTGTCTTTACTTGATTTTCCATTCATCGTTTGAAAATGTCCTAAAACTCACATACTCATTTGAAAGCTCATAAGAATGTATGCTAATGTAAATTTGCTTTGGAGCTTCCAATAAAGAAATAAGTTCATTCATCTCTTTTTCCGGACACTCCCATTTGGAGTAAAACTCGCTCTCGACACATTGTCCATGTCTCGCAATGTAGTTATCACAGAAATTCTCTTCTATGAACTGTTCAATCGTAATAAGGTCTTTTTCGTTCTCCGTCTGTGCGAAGAAATTGTTTGTTGCGTAATTTGCCATAATCTCAATATTTTAAGTTTTTTGTCTTCCCTCTGGTAGCATCCGCTACTTTCGGGCTTGATAAAATTTTGGCGCAACAAAAGGTGTCATGGAACATTCCGGCAAGGTTTCGCAGCAAAATACAACCTCAGTGAAACCGAGGTGGAGATTTTGGTAAGAATCGGCAGACTTGACCTTGTGAACAATGTGGCATGACATATACCTTCGCGACATAATTCTTATCAGGAAGGCCGAAAGTCGGTGTGCGGAGTATCGGAAGATGCTTCCCGTATAAAAGAGGGGTGCAGCGAAAAAATAAAAAGGGAAAAGAGAGTTTATTTCTTTTGGCTGCAAAAATCGTTTAGTTTAGAACTTGATAAGATATACAAAAACCAAACTAAACTTCTATTTTTTTCAATCAGATTTAAGTTTTGTCCCCAGGGACAAAATTAGTAATGAACGGGGGACAAAATTGCTTTAAGTAATATCAGAGATTTTTAACTTTACAAAAAAAATCAGTTGAATCAAACAGGACTGAAGAGCCAATTTCAATGTCTATACTTGTTCTTTTTTGCATTTTTTACCCCAATTTTTGTCCCCAGTTTGTCCCTTAACAAACACATATACATATATAAATCGTTGATATAAAATAAATTATTAAAATATAGCACTTTCTGCATCGGGTTTCCTCCTTGGCATACAGTCCCGGACGCCCGATTATGACATGGTTGGCAACGATACTATCCGCCGGACTGCGTATCTGCGGCGGTGCATTTTCGGGATATTGCGCCTGCCTGTTCCTCACATCTTCCGCTTCCGGCTTGAGCTGTTGCCCTTCATTCTCCTTTTCTGCGACTTCGGGCGTGGGTGGCGCAAGCTCCAGGCTGAATTTTTTCGGTCAAGGGCGGCAAGTTCGGACTTCAACTGCTTTCAGGCTCGTCCTCCTTCTTCCACACCTTACCCGCTATCTCCTGTAACTGCGGTATCTCCATCTCCAGCACCTCGTTCTTCGCCTTGTACTGGTCGATGATGGAGGGTATCCTCTCCATCGCGTTGAGGAAGTTGCGGGCGGCGGCCAACGGGTCAGCCATCGCCAGATGCCCGTTGTTGTAGGTGTACTTGTAGTTCCCCTCGACCACGAAGCGGTTGTCGGTGAACTCCAATCCCTCTTTGAGTATCCTTTCGCTCACCACCTTTATCGGAAAACCGTAAAGTTCTCCGACCTGCGTGTACAACCCTCCGGTCGTGGCATTCTTGGCTATCTCCTGCAAACGCTTTCCGATGACCTTCTCATCGGCGGAATCCACCTCCGTCCACCTTTATTATATTAAGGCGGTTGCCCTCCTTGTCGGTCTGCACCACCGACAGGAAGCGGTTCCAGTCCTCCGTCATGGCATCTATGAAAGCCGTGTTGTTGCGCAACTCGCCGGTCTTTGACTCCAGCTTGAACTCCGAATCACGCTTGCCCTTGTTGAACGACTTGCGTTCCCCTTCGAGCGATGCGATCCGCTTTTCCAGTTTCGCCTTGTCCAACAGGTCGGTATTGCCGGAGAGCAACGCCATGTATTCCGAGAAATTCATGCCCGATTTTTCGTCCATTGCCCCCTCGTCGATGGTACGCGCACCCATCGCACCGCTTTTGAGCTGGCTTATGAAAGTCTGCTTGCAGTGCAGGAGGTTGAACTTGTAGCTGTCCAGTGACTTCTCCACCGCGTAGATGATTACATCCACGTTGTTCCCGGCGAAATGTTTGGCAATCTCATTACCTGCCCTAACTCCGCGTCCGTCACGCTGTTGCAAGTCGGACGGTCGCCACGGCGTATCGAGATGATGGATAGCCACACACCGTTTCTGGGCGTTCACACCCGTTCCGAGCATAGAGGTAGAGCCGAACAGCACACGCACCGTCCCGGCGTTCATGGCGTCTATCACCGCCTTCCGCGCCTTGTCGGTCTTGCACTCCTGAATGAAGCGCACCTCGCTTGGCGGTATACCGTAGTCCTCCGTCAGTTTGCGCTTGATTTCCGAATAGACGTTCCACCCGTCGCCCGGCTGGTATGTCCCCAAATCAGAGAAAACGAACTGCGTGCCTTTCTGGGCGTCGTATTTTTGATAATACTCCGCGATCATCTTGGCACAGTGACTCGCTTTGTTGTCGGGATGATCTTCGTAATTCGGGTCTATCATGCGCATGTCGAGTTATGCCATTTTCCGGGCATAGTCCGTGGCGATGAGCATCTTCGCCTTTTCTTCCGTTTCCGAAAGCGGCAGCCTGCCCAACAAGGTGGCATCGCCCGTCTTGGCGAACTGCATCAGTTTCTGTATGAAGTCCTCCTGTTCCGGCGTGGGCGGTATATGGTGCAGTATCTCGTTCTTGGCAGGACGGTCAACGCCCACATCCTCCGCCGTGCGGTAGTCCGTGATTTCATTATAGAAGGCGGCAAGCTCCGGCACTTTGATGAAGTAGCGGAAACGCTCCTTCTGGACCACATTGTTCGTCACGTTAAATTCAAAATCCGTCGTCTTCTTGGCAAATATCGCCGCCCAAGCGTCGAAACACCTTATGTCCTGCCGTTCCAGCTCCTTCGGGCGCAGGTACTTGAACAGCAGGTACAATTCAGTCAGTGAGTTGCTGATAGTCGTGCCGGAGAGGAAGGTCGCACCCAAGTCTTTTCCTGTGCGCTCCTGTATGGTGCGTATGGCAAAGAGCATGTTAAGTGCCTTCTGGCTTCCCTCGCTGTTTCCCAATCCCGCCACACGGTCGTGGCGCGTGTTGAAAGTCAGATTCTTGAACTGGTGGCTCTCATCTATGAAGATGTGGTCGATGCCCATCTGCTTGAAATCCACCACGTCGTCCGTGCGTGACTTTATGGCGTGTTCCACCTTCTCCAGCTTCGCTTCAAGGTTGTGCTTGCGCTTCTCCAATCCTTTCAGCATCGCCCGCGACACGTTCTTTTTTCCCTGCTGCCGTAGCACTTCGAGGTTTTCCTCCACCGTGTCAAGCTCTCTGCTTGCAGGATGCGCTGCTGCAATTCCGGCGACTGCGGTATCTTGCCGAACTGGTCGTGCGACATGATGACGCAATCGTAGTCGTTGTTCTTTATATTATTGAAGAAGCGCACACGGTTGGCGGTCGAAAAGTCCTTCTCCGAAGCGTACAGAATACGTGCGTTGGGATATGCCGCCTGATAGGTGGCTGCAATCTCTCCGCAACGTTGGCTTTCAGCCCGATAATCATCGGCTTGTGTGCCAAATTCAGACGCTTCATCTCATGCGCGGCGATGCACATTATCAGCGTCTTACCGGTTCCCACCTCGTGGTCGCAAATTCCGCCGCCGTTCTGTTTCAACATCCAGACGCAATCCATCTGTGAGGGATAGACGCTCTTGATACCCCGGCTTGCCAGCCCTTTCAGGTTGAGGTCGGGAAAGGTCTGATGGGAGCCGTCGTAGCGCGGGCGCACGAAACAGTTGAACTTGCGGTTATACATCGTCACAAGCCGCTCCTTGAACTGCGGCGACTGCTCTTCGAGCCATTCGGAGAAGCCGTTTCGTATCTCGTCAATCTTGGCGTTGGCGAGTTGTATTCCCTCGCTGTCGCGCATCTTGATGTCGTTGCCATGCTCGTCCTTGCCGATGGACTTCATCATGTCAGGGCAGGTGTTGTGCAGGGCGTGTTTTAGGAGGTGCATACCGTCATAGTTCGGGTAATACCCCTTCGCCAGTAACTCGTCCGTGATTTTCATGGTGCGGTAGCCGCACACCACCGAAAACTCGTCCATGCTTGCGGAATAGGCGATTTTCACCTCCGTGTCGAACAGCCGGCTCATGTAGGCGGCATAGACACCCGTCGGAATCCAGCGTTCCCCGAAATTGAAGTCCAGATCCTCGAAGGCGATGCGCTGCGGCTCGGCATCTTTCAGAGCCTCCAACGCCTGCTTCACCTCCGGCATACGCTCATTTTCGGGATTGTCACCCATCCATGCCTCTATGCGTTCCGCTTTCTCTATGACATTTCCGGCGATGAAACGGTCTTTGATTTCGTAACCGGTCACGAGCGGATTTAGTAGATGCGCCCTTGCAGGGCAGTGAGCAAATCCTCCTCCGTGCTGTCGGTTATTTCCCGCATATAGTCGAGATTGACCGTACCATATTTGTTGAGCGACGCAGACAGGGCTTCTTCGGGAGAGCCTACGTTGGCATGGGCTCTCCACCGCGAAGGAAACAGGATGCTCGAAGATGTCCGCCTTGACGAACTTTCCGTTTTCCATCCGTTCCAGCGAAAGGATGTCGCGCCCGCCCGCATCCATCATCACTAACTTCACGTTCTGCTTGGCGTTGAGGTTGCCGTAGCGCATGACAAACTCATCGTAACAGGTATTCAGATGCTCTCGCCACGGAACATTTGCCTCGCGCCGGAGCGATTCATAACGGTACAGACGCTCGTAGGCGTCACGCAGCGACACATACAACAACGCCTTTTTTCCTTCTGGTATCCTTTCAGGTCGAGCGGCTGGAATGTCGCCCCGTATGGCGTGATGTCTTTCAGGTAGCCGATGTTATGACGCCCCCGGTCAGCCACCAGCGACCCTTCGCGCAGGTGCATCTCCGGCGTGCGGTGGTAGGCACGCGGAGAAAGGTCCACGACTTCCTCCTTCGGCTTTTCCGCTTCGATGTCGGGGAAAAAAGGAAAGTCCCCACCGCTTCCATGGATGGGGTATCTGTAACGGCAGGTGCGGCGACTGCCTCCGGCTGTGTTTCCTCCTGTCGTGGCTGCTCACGGGAAGTTTCCGGCACGGCTTTCACTTCCGTCTTTTCCGCCACTTGTTTCTCGTTATGCTGCCTTGCCAGTTCCCGAAGTTCTTTCCTACGCTCCGGCGTCAAACCCATCATCATTTCATAGAAACCGTTGATGGGAGGATTGGTATCCCAGTCCAGTGTGGCATAGATGTCGTCCGGGTCGGCAGGCTTGGCGGTGTTCTCCGCTTTCACCTCCTTATTCTCCATTGCGGGTTTTGCAGTTGGAGCTGTCGGTGTAACCGTGACTTTCGGTTTGGGCGGAGTGGACTTTGCCGTAACTGCCTTTTTCACCGTCTTTTTTCTTTTTGGAGGTTTTCGGTTGGCTGACCTCTTCCGTCATCCCCCAGAGGTCAAGCAGGGTGAGCTGCACGCCTGCGGAATATTGCGGGCGCGGTTCTATCTCCGGCTTTTTTTCATCTGCGGGTTGCGGCTTTTCTGTCGGAGTTTCCACCGTCTGCGCCGAGGATACTGTTTCCAATTTTATGGCAGGACGCTCTACTTTATTTTGAACGGCAACTTTTTCTTCCGTTCCTGCCTGCCGGATTGAACCCGAATACAAGCGCATGGCAAGCCTGTAATGGAAATCCTCGTCGAGCATACGGCGCAAATCCCCGGCGATGCCTGCTGCCTTGCCCTCGTGCAGATAAACCATAGCGGGCTTCCCGTAGGGGGTCTGTGTCAAGTTTCGCCATCGTATGCACGATGCGTTCCGGTGGTGGATGAAATAGGCGGTGTCGGTCAGGGCGGTTTTCGTGTCCGTCTGTATCACGGTCATCAGCCGCTCGTCCTGCGACATTTCCTTCTTGCTGAGGTTCTTTTGCAGGACAATCAGGTCACTGCCCACCTCCGTGCCCGCGTTGTCCGTGAACAGGTTGTTGGGCAGGCGTATCGCGGATACCAGATTGGCCTGACTGAACAGCTCGTTACGCACGGAGGTCTTGGTGCTATTCAATACCCCTTGCGAGGTGATGAACGCCACGATACCGCCGTCACGCACGGCATCCAGTCCTTTGAGAAAGAAATAGTTGTGGATGGTTTTCTGGGCGGAGCGTCTGCCGAAAGAGTCGCTCCGCTGAAACTCCGCGTCGAACACGGCAATGTCACCGAACGGAATGTTGGACACCGCCAAGTCGAAATAATTGTTGAACGGTCTTTCGATTTTCTCAAAACCGCAGGTGCGCATTTTCTGGTCGGGATAGAGATGCCTCAAGATTGTACCCGTGAGCAGATCCTTCTCGAAAGCCATCACATCCGCATTGGGGCTGTGCCGCAGCATGGAATCCACGAACACGCCGACACCTGCCGACGGTTCGAGCATACGGGCGGGGCGGACGCTGTAATCTGCCAGCACGTCCGCGATGGTGTCGGTTATCTCTTTGGGGGTGTAGAAAGCGGTCAGCACGGACGCTTTCAGCGAATCCACAAACCGCTTGTACTCTGTTTCGTCGTCCTTGCTGTTCTCACGGATAAGCCTGTGCAGCTCCACCGTCGGGGCGAACAGTTCGAGGTCGGATTTCGCCCACCGGACGGCATCCGTCAGTTCCTTTGCAGGGTTGAGGATACATTTCAGACCGCCGAAACCGCAGTACCTTTGAAGTATGGCACGCTCTTCGGTTGTCGCTGTCCTATTTTCCCTGTCAAGGATGAATGCCGTCCGTATCGCCTCGATGTTGTCCCGCAGTTTCTGTTTGCGGTTAAACGCCATATTCGTCTAAGTAAAGGACGGTTGCTCCCGTCAGCTCCGTGTAGAGCAGGTCGTAATCGGAAGACAGGGCGAAATTGTCATCCGAGAGGTCATAGACGGAGAACACGTTGCCGACAAGCGGCAGCAGTTTCAGGACAAAGGCTTCACGCTTCTCTTCCGGCACTTCATCGGCAAACTCGTTTTCCACGACTTCGCGGAGGATGGCGTAACGGGAATAATGCAGCCCGCGCAGCAGCGTGTCCATCGCCAGTTCCTGCGCACCATCGGCGGGATAGCCTTCAAGCCGTGCCCTCTCATACGTTTCGGCGGCACGGTCGGCCCGTTCCCGTATGAAAGCGGTGTCGTCAGCCTGTTCAAACTTGTTCGTGCGGAGATAGTCCAGCAGGTACAGACCGTAATAGGAAAAGTCGGTCTGACCCTCGTTTTTCTTCTTGTTGTTCATTACTTTGGATTTAGCGGATTGATAATTAACGGGATAATCGGTTGGAAAAAGGAAGAAAAAGGCACTCGGTATCCCTCCGAGTGCCACCACTAAATCCAAAGTATGAGTGTAATCCGGTATCGAAGAACAATTCATTACTCTGAACAAGTGGCAAAGTTAATACTATTTCTTCCGTCCTGAAAATTTCTTGTCCTTTTTAGCCTCCGGGAACACAAAAGTCGTGTTATATTCCCCGTCAAAGGCGACAACAGCATCGAAACTCTTGCCCTGTTTGCTCTTGAACCCTTTGAGCAGCTTGGTATGCCCTTCGGTGAGCAGGTCTTTGATTTCATCGTCGGACAGGGTGCGTCCCGCTTTCAGCCGGAACACGGGCAGTCCGCACTCCGTGTTGTCGCAGCGTACCACCTTGCCGTAGAACCGCATCCTGCCCGTGCCACACTTGGGACACGCGCAGCCGGAGTCACGGCTGCCGAAGAGCTTGTCGCACGAGAGCAGTTCGGAGGTTATCTCACGTGTGTACGCCTCTATCTCCTTGCGGAAGGTGTCGGCGGACAGTTCCCCGCGCTCGATACGCGCCAGCTCCTTTTCCCATTCGCCCGTCATGGCAACATCGGCGATGCGCATCGTCTTGACGACGGAATTGAGGGCAAGTCCTTTTTCGGTGGGAACAAGCGACTTCTTGCAGCGTTCCATGTAACCGCGCTTGAAAAGCGTTTCGATGATGGAGGCGCGTGTGGCGGGAGTACCGATGCCACAGTCCTTCATCGCCTGCCGCAGTGCGTCGTCCTCAATTTCCTTGCCCGCCGTTTCCATTGCCGAGAGCAGGGTGGCTTCGGTATGCAGCGGCTTGGGTTTGGTCTTTCCTTCGGTAATGGACGAGCCTTTCGGTGTCAGCGTGTCGCCTTCCTGCCAGCCGGGGATGGTAATTTCCTCTTTTTCCTCGCCATAGACGGCACGCCATCCGGTTTGCTTCACGACGCTGCCTTTTACGGTAAACTCCACTCCGGCACATTCCGCCATGACAGCAGTCACGTCCTTGACGCATTTTCAGAGAATGCCTCGACCATGCGCCCGGCAATCATCTGATAGATGGTATTGTCCTCTTTGGAGCGGAAGAGCGGTTTCTCACCCGTGACGAGCAGGGCATGGTGGTCTGTCACCTTGCCGTCGTCCACGCTGCGGCGTGTCGGGGCGGCTTTTGCCCGCACCTTGTCTTTCCATTCGGGCTGTGTGCCGATGAAAAGCGAGCAGTTTGGGAATTTCGGCAAACACGTCCTCGGGGATGTAGCGGCTTCATGTTCTCGGATAGGTTATCAACTTCTTCTCGTAGAGCTTCTGCGCGATTTCAAGCGTCTGTTCCGCCGTGAAGCCGTGCTTGGCGTTGGCTTCTTTCTGAGCGTGGTCAGGTCGTAGAGCAAGGGAGTTTCCTCCGTCTTCTCCTTGCGCTCGGCTTTCGTGACAGTGGCGCAACCTGCCGCCTTTACCTTATTATATAGTTCCATCGCCGGTTCTTTCTCTTTCCATTTCTCGGAGGATGAGAATTTCACGGCTTCGCCGTCGCAACCGTCCGTTGCGATATGGAGTTGCCAGAATGCTTCGGACGTAAAGCGGCGGTTCTCCCAGTAGCGTTCACATACCATAGCCAACGTTGGTGTCTGCACCCGCCCCACGGAATACGTGCCGTGTCCGGCGGCGATGGATAACGCCTGTGTGCCGTTGATGCCCACGAGCCAGTCGGATTCGCTCCGCGCTTTGGCGGCGAGGTAGAGGTTGTCGTATTTGCTGCCGTCTTCGAGTTTCCGCAATCCCTCGCGGATAGCCTTGTCGGTGAGCGAGCTGATCCACAGGCGCACGAAAGGAGTGGTGCTGCCCGTGTAGTGGTAGAGGTATCGGAAGATAAGTTCACCCTCGCGCCCGGCATCGGTCGCCACAATGATTTGGTCGCTGGTGTCGAACAGCCTTTGATGACTTTTATCTGCGACACCACGCCGCTGTCGGGCTTGTAACCTTTCTCCGTCCTGACCTGACGGGGGACGAGCGTGAATGTGTCGGGAATAATCGGGAGGTTGTCACGGACAAATCCGCGCACGCCGTAGCCGTCGGGCATGGCAAGCTGAACGAGGTGTCCGAATGCCCATGTCACGGCATAACCGCCTCCCTCGAAATATCCTTCCTCTCTCTTTGTCGCGCCCACGATGCGGGCGATTTCACGTGCCACGGAGGGCTTTTCTGCAATGATTTGTCTTCATGCTTCTTTTTTTTTTGTTGATACTTTGATTTTATTTTGGATTCAGTGGCGGACACGGGATTACATTTTCATGCCCTTGCCCGTTTTTTCTTCTGCGGCTTCTCCTCCTGCTGCTTTGCTGGCGGGCGTCCTTCGGGTTGGTCTGACCTTTCTGCAACGGCTCTTTCAGATTCTTTGTCGCCTCGTTGGTCTTGCCCTCGTTGTTCACCGCCACCTGCGTGCGGCTCTCGTTGGACGGGCGACCTGCTGCCCGACATCGGGGTTCGTGTCGTAGCGGTATGGGCGTCCCTTCTCCGGGTTGAACTTTGATATACATCGTGGCGTGGAAGCCCTGTTTGTCGGTCACGTTCTCCAGTTTCACGGCCTTGCCCGCCACATAGTCGGCTTTCTGCTGTTCGGTGAAGTTCACGCCGCTCCATTTGCTGATGGGGCGGATGCTGCCGTCCTCGTTCGTCCACGTGTTGCGGCGTTGCTCCTTCTTGGTCTGGTCGGCATTTTCCCCGCCTTGCGCCTGATTTTTCGAGGTGTCGCCTTTGGTTTCCTGCGTCTGTGCGGTACGGGGTGACCTGCCGGTTCCCGGCACGAACTCCACGCCTCGCTGCTCGACGTTCACTTGCAGGGTGGTGACGAACTTCCTGCCGTCGTTGCGTTCGATGAGCTTGTCGCGTACGGGCAGTCCGGCGCGGAGCATGTCCCGCTCCTGCGTGGTGATTTCCGTCTTGCCGATGCGCTCCGGGATGCGCACCCTGTTTGCCGGAATGTCCGTGATTTCATTCGTCTTGCGGTCGATGCTGATGTAGGAGGGGATGATCTCGCCCGTTTCCCTGTCCACAATGTCCACGACCCTACCGAGATTGCCCGTTTCGCGGAGGTTCTTCCGGTCATTGTCGGAGAATTTGTGTTCCTTGTACTCATCCAGCTTTCTGCTCCTTGCGGATGAAGTGCGGCACGAGGCTGATGTTTCCCACCACCGTCCTTCTTGAAGGAGAGGCGGGCGTCCAGCTCGAATGATTCGCCGCCGAAGGTCGGTTTGACCTTTACCAAGTCGGACTTGCCATAGTTGAGCATCTTCGTAAGGTCGCCGGACTTTTCAAGGTTGTCCCGTTTTACGCCCCATCTGTCCTCCAGCTCCTGCCAGTTGATTTTACTCTCGTCGATGGGCTGGTAGCCACGTTTGCCCTGCCATCTGTTCGGATTTGTCCTGTTGCTGTTCTTTCCGTTGTTCCATGTTCTCCTGTTTTTGGGGTTCTTGTTTCTCTGTCTGTTGTGCTGCCATCTCTTCCTGCACCTTCTTCTCATAGTCGGAGGTGTCCACCTTGTGGGGCGCAAAGCAGTTCTTTGTTGGCTTCGGGGTCTTTCAGCAGTTGTCTTTCATCACCTCCATCAGTTTGTCGGCTTGGTCTGCCGCGAATACGGTAGAAACCGAAAGCGGCTGGGTTCCTTGCACTGCCGGAAGAAGTTTTTGAAGAAGTTGTCCAGCACGTCGCCGTGGCGGTCGAATTGCAGGAAACTCTGTGCGTTCTCCGCCTTTGCGGGGGTACGCTTGGGTGAGCCGTCGGCGTTAAGCCCGGCTACCACACTGATCTCGCCCGTCTTCTCGTCGCGGACTATCAGCACGTCTTTTTCTGTTGTTTTCTTTGCCATTTGAAAAATGTTTTAATGGGTTATTTATTAAAGAAATTATGGATACGCGCCTTGTAGAAGGCTATATCTTCCTTGCGGAAATCCTTTACGTGTTCGGAGAGGAATGTCAGTACGTCCTCCTCGCTGTAATAGGTCTTTTTGCCGAGCGTCTTGTAGGGCAATGCACCGATGCTGCGGTAGCGCTGCAGGGTACGCTTGCTTATCTGGAGCAGCATGCAGAGGTCTTGGTTGTCGAACATCCTGATACTTTCCATCGGGTTCGGGGCTTTGCCGGACGGTCGCAGGGAGAGCAGCAGCTCGTCCTGACGGTCGAGCCGTTCCATCAGCTTCTGCATCCAGTCCTCAAAATTTGTTTCGTGTAAGCAGTTCCATATCTTATGTCCTCCTTCCTTTGGGTTTGCCGCCGCCCGTGCGCAGCGTGTGGTTGCGTTTCAGTTCCGTCAGTGTCGCTGCATCTTCTGCCACGGTGCAGTCTGCGAGCAGGCGGTCTATTTCCGACCGGCGGTAGCGGCATTTGCCGCGCAGCACGATATAGCCGATGCGCTGTTCGCTGCGCATACGTTGGAGGGTACGGGTACTCACGTTCAGCAGGTGCGCCGCCTCGCGGGTGGTGAGCAGCATGTCGGAAGACTCTCCCTTCCTCTCACCGGAAACGGCACGCACATAGACCGCTATCTCGGCTATCTGTTCCGTCAGGGCGGTGAAGGCGGAACTTTCAATCGTTATCACTTTCATATTTTGTCCTTTCTTTTGTTTCTCTGCGGCAAAATTCGGCAATAAACAAAAGGGGCTTTAACAACTCACTACGTGACTCACGTAAGATTTTCTTTGAAAGTGACTCCGTAACCCGGACAACCGGCACAACAAGCTGCCGTATAGCGGAAAACGGCACGCATTCAAGGCGGCTGCGTTACCTTTGCTGTAAATCATTAAATGTTTTGGTATATGGAAATCGTATCTATCGAGAAAAAGACCTTCGAGATGATGCTGGCGTCATTCAACGCCTTCTCGGAGAAAGTCGCCGCCCTCAGGCGCAAAAGCGACGGCGGGCGGCTGGAAAGGTGGCTCACGGGCGAGGAGGTCTGCGGGCAGTTGAGAATCAGCCCGCGCACGTTGCAGTCATTGCGTGACAGGCGGCTTATCGGCTACTCGCAGATAAACCGCAGGTTCTATTACAGGCCGGAGGAGGTCAGGCGGCTGATTCCGCTTATCGGCACGATCTATCCCGATGGAAAATGACTCTGTTTTTATTAACCACTTAATCCGATGTTATGATGAACGAGAACAACGAGGTTTTCACAATGGAGGACGAGCCGGTTGCCACCGCGATACAGAATATGCTCAAAGGCTCCAAATGGCTCTCCGCATTTTTGGAAAGTTACCGTCCGCCACTGGACGGGGAACATTACCTGACGGACAAGGAGGTGGCGGAAATGCTCCGGGTAAGCCGCCGCACCTTGCAGGAGTATCGCAACAACAGGATGCTGCCCTTTATCCTTCTGGCAGGTAAGGTGCTTTATCCCGAATCGGGACTGCGTGAACTGTTGGAGGCGAATTACCTCAAGCCGCAGGAATAAGGCGGTTGCATGAAAAAAAGGAAACGGACGGCACCCGATGGCGTTGTCCGTTTCCTTTTTCGTTGTCTGTATGCGTGTTCAGCAATATCCGGTTTTCCCGTTCTGTATGAACATCACGTATGCCTGCCTCTTTTCCTTTGAGAGTGCCTTTTCCACCAGCCACATGCGGAACACGTGTGTATAGTAGGTATTCAGCCGGAAGGCTACTGGAATGATGATTTCAAGCGAGTAAACATCCGCGTACAGGCCGTTTTCAAGCTGTATGTAGCGGCATACCTCGTAGTCGTTCAGCACGTCCGACTTGCGGACGGCTTTGATGGCGGCGTTCACTGCCGGGACGGTGGCATGGAACTCTTCGGCGATTTCCCCGGCGGTCATCCATACCTCGTTACCGGTTACGCTGACCGTCTTGTCCTCTATAATGATTATGTCACGTTTCATGGCGTCTCTGTTTTAGATGGTACATCCTGCAAATTCCTCTATTTGGTTCAATCTTGCGGCAAGGTTCTCCATGTCTTGGTTGAGCTTCTCTTTGGTTATCTTCGCGTATATCTGCGTTGTCTTTATACTCTTGTGTCCCAGCATGGAACTGACTGTTTCGATGGGTACACCGTTGGAGAGGAACACCGTCGTGGCTGCCGTATGGCGGCTCTGATGCCACGTGATATGCTTGGTGATGCCGCAACGTTTGGCGACGGCACGGATTCCGGCAAGGCACGTGTTGTAGTGGGGAACAGGGAAAATCCTGCCGTTTTCGCACAGCCCGCGGTATTTGTCGATGATTTGTTTCGCAATGTCAAGCAGGCGGATGTTAGACACCACGCCCGTCTTCTGGCGGTTGATGTTTATCCACTCGTGTTCATCGAAGTAGGTGCGGATGTTCTCTTCCGTCAAATTGCGCATATCGGCGAATGACAAGCCCGTGAAGGCGCAGAACAGGTAGAGGTCGCGGTATAGTTCCTGTTTGGCGTTCTTCAGTTTACCTTCCATCAGCAGGCGGATTTCGTCTTTGGTCAGGAAACTGCGTGTCGTTTCCTCCTTCTTGATTTCATACTCCCTGAACGGGTCGCGTGTGAGCCATTCGTTGTTGATGGCGATAAACACCATCGTCCGAAGTGGGCATACATACAGCCACACGGTATTGGTGCAGCAGTGTTTGTCCGTGCGCAGAAACATCTCGAAGTCGGAAATGAAAGCGGGGGTAAGCTCTTTCAACGCGATGTCCTTCACGTGGTAACGGATGTTGAGAAACTCTTGCAGGTGCTTGTAAACGGTCTTGTACTTCAAAAGCGTGCCTTTGGCTTTCATGCCTGCTTCCACCTGCTTGGCATAGTCCTCGTTGTGTTGCTGGAACACCTGCATCAGCGTGTGATAGCGGTGTTCCAGTCCGAGAAAGGCGTTCTTCACCTTCTCTGCCGTGACGAAATTGTCACGCTCCATGATTTCCTGATAGTGCTTGTTGATGCGCACCCGCATCTTGTCAAGCATGCGGTTCGTTTCGAGTGCCGCCGTGCTTCTGCCCGTGACACGTCCCCCTTTGGTGTCCCACAACTTGGGATCGATGGTCAGTTTGCAACTGAATTGCGTCTGGCTGCCGTCCACCGTGATGCGTCCCATGACGGGAACCGTCCCGTCTTTTTTCACTACCTGACGTTTGAGGTAGTAAATAACTGAAAATGTACTCTTCATCGTCCTTAATTTTTTTTGTTCAAAATTAGTTGGTGAAGAGCCCTCCTCTGATACGCAAATTGCGGAAGAACGGCGCAATCTTTTTTCGTTACCGGATTTTTTGCGTGAGTTGTCAGTAACTCACTAATCCTTAAAGCCTTGTTTCGTTATTCGTGTCCATTTCGTCACCTATTGGGCGTGGTTACGAACAAGTAACGTAGCTCCGTCTTGATTTGGCTTCGGCGTGGATTGTAATGGCTCTCGGAATAATTGGCAGCATAAATGAAACCCCTGTAAATCAAATCCATTACCATATTCTTCCGCATTTCACTTTTTTGTAGTAACTTTGCATTTTAAAACCAAGATATATATTTATGCCTCTGCACAATAAAAAAGATCACATGGACTGTGTATATTATGCGACGGATGAAAGCGCGTTGTTTCGACAATATCGTTTGTCCGATAGTACGGATATTTCGGATATAAACGAAAGTCATAGTGTGCTTCTTTATCTTGCGGAAGGTTGTCTCCAGATTACATTGGGAAATTTTACGTCGCGCACCATTGAACACGGTATGTTGGTGTTTCTGCCGAAATATAGGCTTCACCGGACAAACTATCGGTTCAAGTTATTTTATTGCCAGTTTTTTTGCTGGGCGATTGCCTCTTTGCAACAAATACGATTTAGTCGATCTGCAATACCAGGTGCGTCAGCGTAATGGTAGGCATCTCCCCCCCCCCCCTCCCGACAATTTCCGCAATTAGCAGTTTGTGAGGAACTTGTTGCTTTTTATTCTGATCTTTCCCACAATCTCGACGAAGGGCTAAACTGTCTTCATTTTCATCGGCTAAAACAAGAGGAATTGTGTATTCTTCTACGTGGTTATTATAGCCTGGAAGACCTTTATATATTATTGAAATCCGTTATTGGAAGCAGCGATAATTTTAAAGATTTTGTACTTGAAAATTATCAACATGTCAATGACGTGAGTGATTTTGCGTTGTTGGCTCATATGAGTGTACGCAATTTTCAGCGTAAATTCAAAGAAGAATTTAAGTGGCCGGTACGCGAGTGGCTCAACGAACGTCGTGCCGAACGTATCCTGCGTGATATTCGGAATACTGATAAAAGCATTGCGGAAATTGCTACAAGCTATGGTTTTGCCACTGCATCCTATTTCACGGTATTCTGCAAACAATATTTTGGTATGACACCTTCGGAATTGAGGCGGAGATCGAAACAGACAGCCACGAAATGTAGGGAGTAAAAATACAAAATGAGCGAATTCCTGTCAGCATTTCGCTTGAAGAATGATTCTGGAAGGTATGAAAAACAACTTTACAAGGTATGCGAATAAATAGATTGATGTTATTTATGTTACTGCTTGGGTATTGTCATATCGGTTGCGGGCAGGAACAAGTGTTGGTTGATACCCTGAACGTTCAGGTTTATTTCCGTCAGGGTTATTCGATTTTGGAATTTGATTATCGGGACAACGCAAAACGTTTGGCTGCTTTCGTGGACAGTGTTCGGACCTTGCAGGGGAGTGCCTCGTGTCGTGTGAAAACCTTCCGAATTGTGGGAACAGCCTCTCCGGAAGGCGTCAGCGTGTTAAACAAACGCTTATCGGAAAATCGAGCGAAGAACCTTGTAGCCTGGATTGAGGAGTATATTTCGCTTGAAGGAGCTACCCTCGACATTCAGGCTTTGGGTATCGACTGGGAAAGGTTGGAAAGACAGGTCGTAGCTTCGGACATGCCGTATCGAGACGAAGTGTTGGAAATTCTGCGCAATACCCCTGTCTGGGTAATTCGGGACGGTAAAGTCGTAGATAGCCGTAACAGGCAGTTGGGGATGCTTCGTGGCGGTCGCGCGTGGAGGTATATGGAGGAGTATTTCTTTCCTGAACTGCGGAGTGCCGGTGTGCGTTTGGTCTGCGAGATGGAATGTCCCGCATCCGCTTCGCAGCCGGAACCGGCGCCTCAACCTGAGCCTGAACCTGAACCCGAACCCGAACCCGAATCCGAACCCGAACCCGAATCCGAACCGGTCGTAGAATCAGCCTCCGTTCCCGTCGAAATTCCAGTGCAACCGGAATCGCCGGCCTGCAAGCCGTTCTACATGTCGCTGAAAACGAATCTGCTCTACGATGCGGCCTTGGTTTCTAACATCGGTGCAGAATTCTATCTCGGGAAGGGTTGGAGTGTCGGTGCCAACTGGATGTATGCTTGGTGGAACAGCAACAAACGTCATAATTACTGGCGCATCTACGGCGGCGAATTGGACATCCGAAAATATTTCGGGCGCCGTGCCCAGACCAAACCGCTTACGGGACACCACCTCGGCATCTACGGTCAGGCTTTCACCTACGACTTCGAGACCGGGCACAAAGGTTACATAGGCGGCAAGCCGGGCGGCACGTTGTGGGACAAACTTAACTATGCGATAGGTGTCGAGTACGGTTACTCGCTTCCCATTTCCCGTCGTTTAAACCTCGATTTCACGCTTGGCGTGGGTTACTGGGGTGGAGAGTACCACGAATATATTCCCTCCGACGGCCACTACGTATGGCAATCGACCAAGCAACGTCATTGGTTCGGGCCCACGAAGGCGGAGGTGTCGTTGATTTGGCTGATCGGTCGCGGGAACTACAATGAAAAGAAAGGAGGCAAACGATGAAAAAGTTGTTCATATATCTGTTTGCAGCGCTTGCAGTCGCTTCGTGCGAACATAAAGACTTGTGTTACGACCACTCGCATACGATCGACGTAGAGGTGGTTTTCGATTGGCGGAATGCTTCCGAGGCAGCTCCTGAATCTATGTCGCTCTACCTGTTCCCGACAAACGGAGGAGAGGCACTGCGCTATGAGTTCACCGATTGCGGGGGCGGTACGATCCGGGTGCCCGTCGGAAACTACGGGGCGCTCTGTCTGAATAGCGACACGGAGAATGTCACTTATCGCAATACGGATCAAAAGACGACTTTCGAAGTATCTTCTCGTACGACCGATCTGTTGTCCGGCCTTTCCGCTTTGGGTGTGCGGTCCGACGGTGTTCCTCGTGCCGACGGTACGGAAACCGAGCGTGTGGCGTTACCCCCGGATGAGCTTTGGAGCGATTGTACGGAGGGGATCGAGTTGAAGCAGACGGCTGCGGCCCAGACGATCGTGCTTTATCCGGAGCTGTCGGTTTGCAGATATACGGTCGAAATTCGCAATGCGGAGAATCTGAAATACGTATCGGGTATCAGCGGCTCGTTGTCGAGCCTGGCGGGAGGTTTGCTGCCGGGTGTAGGCTGCGATGCGATCTGCGAGGAGTGCGTCACGATACCGTTTGACGCCGCCGTATCTGCCGACAAGACGCTCGTTACCGGGAGCTTGCTCGCTTTCGGACATTGTGCTGCGACTCAGAACGCACATCAACTGACCATCTATGCGGTTTTGGCGGACGAGAGCAAGTGGTATTACACCTATGACGTGACGGATCAAATCCATTCGGCTCCCGATCAGCGTAATGTGCATATCGTTTTGGACGGGCTTCCGTTGCCCAAACCTATCGTCAATGGCGGTGGTTTCCAGCCTTCGGTGGATGAGTGGCAAAGTGTGGATGTCGATATCGAGATGTAAAATGTTAATGATCTTCCCGATTTTGGGGGGGAAATTTGCATAGATCAATGTTAAACCCTTTAATTAATTCACTGATGAAAAAACAATTATTTTTAGTGGTCGTGGCGGCTCTTGCCATGGCATCGTGCTCGAAGGACGAATCGACGGGCATCAACAATGGCAACGCGATCGATTTCCGTGCAGCCATGCAGACTCGTGCTTCGGAAACGACGACGGCTAACATCACGAACTTTTTCGTGACGGCACTCGACAAGAACAACGCCAACTATTTCTCCGATGCGGAGTTTACCAAAGATGACGCTTTCTTCACTTCTACTCCGGCCTACTATTGGCCCAGCGACGGCAGCAACCTTTCGTTCTTCGCTTACTCTCCTTCGGTTGCGGACTTGGATGCTACCGTGACGATTAATTCGACGACCAAGACGCTCGCTGATTTCGAGCCCGCAACGACGATCGCCGACCAGAAGGATTTCATCATCGCCACTGCTACGGGCAGCAAAACCGATGAGGCGGCAGGTGTCGCCCTGACGTTCGGGCACCGACTTTCCCAGATCGAGATCAAGGCTAAAAACACGAACGACGGTTATGTTTATAAGGTTCAGGGCGTGCGTATCGGACAGCCGGTTTCGAAGGCGACGTTCGATTTCGGAACTACCTCCTGGCAGTTGGGATCGGTAAAGACTAATTATGAAGCGACCTATGCGGGTAGCGAAAAGACGCTGACCGGTACGGCCGCATCGATTATGGCGGTGGAAGACGACAATGCGATGCTCATTCCGCAGCAGCTTATAGCCTGGACTCCCGACACGGACAAGACCAATACCAACAAAGGTGCATATCTGGCCGTGAAGGTCAATATTACGACCAAGGACGGTGCCCGTGTCTATCCTTCTGTCGGCGAATATGACTGGGTCGCAGTAGCTGTCAATACCAAGTGGGAGCCCGGTCAGAAGTACGTTTATACGCTGGATTTCTCGAATGGTGCCGGTAAGGTCGATCCCGAAAAGCCCATGCCGGGTCCGACAGATCCGTTCAAACCGGGCGAGGATGTATTGGGCAGTGCCATTAAATTTACGGTTACGGTAACTCCGTGGACGTCGGCTTCGGAGAATGTTCCGATGTAATCGATAAATTAGGATCGGGCGGGGTTGGACCGCAAAGACTTGCCGTATGTCCGAAGGTGTAGTGTACGGCAGGCGAGGGAAGGAAGGCCTCCGGCCCTCCTCTGTCCCTTCCCGATCACTTGAGGTAGCCGCAGAGCTACCGTTCGGCTCGGCCGAAAAACGCGTGAATTATATAATGTCAATGTAAATTATGAAACAGATTCTTGCAACTTTCCCGTTACGCAATTTTCTGCGGGTATTTGCTCTGGTGGCAGCCGTGTCTGCGACCTCCTGTTCGAAAGACCCGGCAGTGGATGGAGAACTGCACGGTGATATGCTTCGTTTCGCAGTCGCCGAAGCGGACGGCTGGAATACGCAGTTGCGATGCGGTGCTGCCGGGTCGGAAGAGAAGAGCGCTGCCTCTCCGGAAAACGTCGCGGAAGTATTTTCGCTCCGGGGAGAAACCCTGCGGACACGCTGTTCCTGCACGCTTCGGTCGCCGACGGAATCGCCGCACCGTACCCGAATGTGCAAACCGACCGATTGCAGACGCGTGCCACGCCCGTCGAAACGGGGACCTTTTTACGATTCGTTCGGCGTATTGGCTTCGGTTTATACGGGGACTTGGAGCGAGGATTCCTGCTTGCCGGATTATATGTACGATGTCGAGGTGACCGAAGCATCGTCCTGGACGACCTCCTATTACTGGCCCGGTGCCGGACGCAACATCCGTTTCTTCGCTTACGCGCCCTATGGCGGCCAGGGGATCGTTCTTTCGGATAAGACGTCGGCCGGTACTCCGTCGATCACCTATACGGTCCCGACAGCCGTCGCCGACCAGCAGGATTTGCTGGTCGCTGCTACCTCCGGGATGGCCGGCAATACCGCTGCGGCGGCTCCGTTGAGTTTCGCTCACGCGCTCACTGCCGTACGCTTCACTACGGGCGACGATATGATGTCCGGGCGCATTACGAAAATCACGCTCAAGGGCGTTTACGGTTCCGGTTCGCATACGATGGGTTCCGATTCGTGGAACGGTTACGGCGCTACGACAGACTTTTCGCAGACACTTGCGGCTACTGTGGACGGGTCTGCGGACCAGGAGATCACTCCTGTCGCAGCGACCTTCATGATGTTGCCGCAGACGCTTCCGTCGGGCGCTTCGATCGAGGTCGTCTATACGGACGACCTGACTTCGACACAACGAACTTTAACCGCCTCTATCGCAGGCAGCCAATGGCCGATGGGCAGAACCGTCACTTACCGGATTTCGACGTCGAGCATCGTAATCACTCCGACTTTTACCGTGACGGCTCCGGCCGATTTTACCTATGCCGGAGGCAGCAAAAATTATTCGGTGACCAGCTATGCCGCCGTTTCCCGTCCGGGCGATGCTACGCGAACCGTTCCGGTGGCCTGGACCGCCGAATTTGTCGAGGATGACGGCAGCGGGGGCTACAACGTGATCGCCCGTCCGGAATGGCTCACAAGCTTTTACCGCGAGCGGCAACGGCGGTACGTCGGCCACGTCGTTCTCGGCTACGATTGCGGCCCAAACGGGTGTCACTTCCAATCCGCATAACGAAACTTTGAAAACGGCATCTTCTGTCAGCGGCACGTACGATCTTTCGACCTCCGGCGGCACGACCGCGATGCAGACCGCCAACTGTTACGTCATCAACGCCCCGGGACAGTACTCCCTGCCGTTGGTCTATGGTAACGCTATCAAGGACGGCGGTACGAACGCTTCGGCCTACACTTCGCAGTCCAGCGGAACATACGTATTGAAGACCTTCGTAAACCATCTCGATGCGGCTATCACCGATCCCTATATCTATAACAATGCGGGGTGTACGCCCCTGGATGCCGTACTCGTTTGGCAGGACGAGGAAAATCTGGTGACGAATGTCCGGCTTTCGTCCGACAAGCACAGCCTGACCTTCGACGTGCCGCAAGCGACGATCAAGCAGGGCAACGCTATCGTGGCCGTGCGCGACGCGGACAGCCGTATCATGTGGAGCTGGCATATCTGGGTGACGGACTTCGTGCCGGGGCTTGCGCCGACCGTGGAAGAGCGTTACGATCCTGTGAAGACGCCGCTGGATAAAGTCGTGACCAATTATCAGGGGGTAATATACTTTCATGGGTGTCAATATCGGCTGGTGCGATGGGGAAAACATCACCTACGACGCCCGCAGCGTGAAGGTTCGCTTCACGCAGGCGGAGACCGGTGCCATGCAGGTCATAACGCTCACCCAGGCATCGCATTCGGTCGTAAATTCCGGTAACCAGCCTTATTTCCAGTTCGGACGCAAGGACCCGATGTTGGCCGGTATTCGCAACGCTTCCGGCTCCACAGTCGATAAGGGCTGCTATTCCGACGGCTATGCGTTCGACAAATCGGGAACCGGCAAGGTCGCCATCGGCGTTTCCATCCAGCATCCGCATATATTCTACAATTACGGCAGTTCATCGATCTACGATTGGTGCGCCACGTCCTATTCCAATCTTTGGAGCGGCGACAATACGGTGACGACGGCTAACGACAATGCGGTGGTTAAGACGATTTACGATCCTTCGCCCGTCGGCTACCATTTGCCTTCGTCGAACGCCTTTACGGGCTTTACGTATAACGGCAGCAATGTTTCCGGGTCTTCTTACTTCGGCTCCCGATTCAATTCGCCCTATACCTCCACCACCGATTTTACCGATAATTTCGGTTGGGAGTTTTATTGTAACAAGATGACGGGCGAGGGGAGCTACGACACTGCGGGCGGTACGATCTTCTTTCCGGCTTCGGGCTATCGCAGCTACTCGGCGGGCGCGGTGAACGGCGTCGGCAGCCTCGGCTACTTCTGGTCGGCCGTGCCGTACTCGACGAGCTACGGCCGTAGCCTGAGCTTCCGCTTGTCGTACATCTACCCGCTGAGCATCAACTACCGCTCCGACGGCTTCGCGGTGCGTCCCGTCCAAGAATAGGCGCGAAGTGACCATCCGATTCATTGGATTGATTTCCTGCTGTTCGCAGCCGCAGGGTTTTATCCTTCGGATCACGCTGCACCGCAGCAATATCACCTTTCTGCATGGGTTTACGATTGTGGAAAAACGGACGTTTCGGGGAGATGCTCCGATTTTGAAGATATGAAATGACGGGAAATCCGGACAGACCGGCTTTGCGGAGGCGCATCGATGCAGGCCGGCTCTTTTCGGGTTTCTTATTAAATCCCAGCGGTATCCGCCGGGATTTTCTTATGCAGGACGATGGGATCAAACAGGTGGGCCTTAAAATAATTCATATTATCGCTATTTGAATACCAATAGATAAATTACGCGATTCTTCTCAATAGAAATTTTTTGTAAGTTAAAATTTTCTTACATTTGTGATATAAAGATATGGATATTCAAATAGACTATACTTCAAAATTCATTTTTAGAATGATCCACTATTCCAATTTGGAATTCATTCTAAAACATGGATTGTACACTAAGAATAGTCGTATGAAAGATCCTGAATATATCAATATCGGGGATATTCAGTTAATCGAACAGCGACAAAATTTTCATGTTCGAATTGATCCTCCGGGCGGGGATTTAGGGGATTATATTCCGTTTTATTTCGGAGGCCATTCTCCGATGTTATTGAATATTAAAACAGGGTATCGGGGTATCCGAAAAAGACCGCAGGACGAATTGATTTATATCGTTTGTCGTATTAAGGATATTGTTGCGCAATGTCCTGCATGGTGCTTTACCGATGGACATGCAAAGAATAAACTTACTGAATTTTATAATGACATCAAGGATTTGACCCATGTGGATTGGGAAGTCGTCTGCACGCAATTTTGGGGGAATGATGAAGCCAATATGGATCGGATGCGGAGAAAACAGGCCGAATTTTTGGTGAAAGACTGTGTGCCGGTTTCGTGTGTCGCCGGAATTATTGTCAAAACGGCAGACCGTGAAGCATATGTAAAAACAATTTTATCTCGTTTATCCATTGAGATACCGATATACGTTGATAGCAAAAATAACTATTTTTATCCATGATACATTATGTGACAGGTAATTTGTTGGCTGCTTCCGACGAAGCTTTGATCAATACCGTTAATACCGTTGGTGTTATGGGTAAAGGAATCGCCTTGCAATTCAAGGATAGGTATCCTTATAATTTTCAAGTATATCAACAAGCGTGTAAAGAGGGCAGCATTTTCCCAGGCAAATTGTTGGTAACACGAGACAGTAACCTTTCGACCGATTCTAAATGGATAATTAATTTCCCGACGAAAAAGGACTGGAAGCATCGTTCCAAATATGAATATATTGAAGAAGGACTGAAAGATTTGGTGCGGGTTCTTGATCAATATAGGATAAAAAGTATCGCTATTCCTCCTCTTGGATGCGGCAACGGTGGATTGGATTGGAGCAAGGTGAAAGAGTTGATGGAAAAGTATCTCGGGGAATTAAATGTGGATATTCATATCTATCAGCCGAACGAAGCCGTCAGCGAATTGTTGAAGCAGGAAACGAATTGTCGGGAGGCAAAATTAACTCCGGCGAGAGCCATGTTGCTGTACGCTCTGTTTTATTATGAATCGTTAGGAGAAAACAGCAGTTTATTCGTCGCAAATAAATTAGCATATTTTATGCAATTGCTGGGTGAACCTTCATTTGGCAAACTGAAATTCGTTGCAGGACATTATGGCCCCTATTGCACTCAGGTCGGATATATTCTGCACGACATTAACGGGAAATATATCAAAGGTCTCGAACAGATGAAGATCGGAGCTTTCGATTCTTTGGAGTTGCAATATAGCACGATGAAGGAAGTTAGCGAATATGTGAAAACAAAGTTGAAGTCGGAACAGGTTGATCGTTTGAAATTATTGATAAAATTGATCTCTGGATTTCAATCGGCTTTGTCTCTGGAAATTCTCGCGTCTGTTGCGTATGTTCGGAAAGAAAATACTTATATTGACTTGGCGCAAACCATTACACAGATTCAAAATTGGTCTCCTCGAAAAAAACATTTGTTCAAAGAGAAGTATATTCAAATAGCTTATTCTTATTTAGAAGATTTTTCCAAAGGACGAGATTGTCTATTTAGGACTGTAAAGTAAAATAGCAAATTGACGTTTATGAATAAAGAATCCCGATAAGTATTTATCGGGATTCTTTTACTTGGTTTGTCCGATAATCTTTTAGCTGCAATGCACTCTATGCTCATAATTTTTCATAGTATTGCGGCCAACTTCCGAATCTGTTGCAATCGAGCCGTCAGTTTACTGTCTTTGCGAGCTGTTTGCATATTGTATCGAGTCTGCATATTGGTAAGCATTTCGGCTTCGATTCCCAATGCAGCCTCGAAATACAAGGCCATAGTTTCGGTTACAGGGCGTTTCGCGTTCAGAATTTCATTGAGCATCGTATAGGAAATACCTATCTGTTCGGCCAATTTTTTCTGCGAGATGCCTCTGTATTCGATCTCCTCCTTCAGTATTTCTCCCGGATGCGTAGGAGTGTATGGATAACCTAAATTTCCCATAGCAATTATTTATAGTGGTTCGACAACTCAATAATATTGCAAATCGTTATTTGCTCTTTCCCGTCGGCTTCGTGCGAAACCAAAAATTCAATCCGATACTGGTCATTCACTCTGATTGAGGAAATACCTTCTTTATTTCCAGTCAGTACCTCGTACCCCAATGAATGTAACTGATAAAGAGCTTCGATACAACTTGCATCGTTAAGAATATCTATACGTTGCTTGTAGCGTTTAACTATTGTCGGTTGGTAACGGTGTTTTTTATCTTTACACTTTCCTTCGTAGTATAATTCCGATAGATACTCTTTTTGGAATTTTACAATCATTATTGCTGATTTTACATTGCAAAGATAGTGCTTATTTTCAAAAATTCGCTAAAAAAGTGAATTTATTTTTGGCAGATATGTTAATTGGCATCCATATACCGTTGCATCATGGCCATAGCGTTCGGGTCGGCGTTCTGTTGTGCCGCCTGTTGCAACTGCGTAAGGGCTTCGGGGTCGATTTGACCGGCTGCGGCCTGTTCGTTGAAAGACTTGACCTCGGCGAGTAGTTTGTCGGCCCCCGGCAGCGAGCAGTTATTGAGGAATATTTCGAGCGGTATGCGGCCGCTTTCGAGCAGTTTCATCAATAGGTCGTCGGTCATTTGCCGGAATACGGGCGTATCGTTCGATTTTGCGGCCGTGAGGTTAAAATCTTCGATTTTCTGCGCCATTTCCGGCTCGTAGAATTTCGCCATCTCTCCGGCGGTTTTACCATTGGTGCCGATGTATCGACGGGTCGTGTAGTATTGCATGAGGACTTTAAGCAGTTTTTCGTCGCGTTCCTCGCAGAACATATTGTAATTCTCGAACAGCACGACGAAATTCATCATCGAGTTTTGTGCTTGCTGGGCGTAGAGACTCGACGGCGTATTGGCTCGCGGAACTTGCCCCTGTACCGCTCCGTTCAGTCCGCTGATTTGCTGCATGATGTTCATTTCCTGCGCGAACATTTCCCATGCTCCGATATTGGTGCCGTTCATGGATATTTGCTTCGGGAGTTTGTCGTAGGCCCCTTTTTTGATAAGAATGACGCCGTTCGTTTTGACGTATTCGCGTGCGAAATCCCGAATGTCCATATCGTCGGGTATGCACTCCTGCGGAACCATCAACAGCCCTTTTGCCGAGGCTCCGATGATGAAATCCAAAAGGGTCAATAGCCGGTTGATATAGCGCTGAATGTCTATTACGTCCGATAATACGGCTTTGAACCGTCCGTCGATTACGGGCATGGCCGCAAGCACGTAGGGGTGTTCTTCGTGTGCATAGGGACTTTCGGTCTCTTTGATGCAGTAGCCGTTCGGCGTAAGGTATTTCACCCGCCAATAATATTCGTACTGTTCACGGGCGTAGATGAGTTTCACTGTGTCTGGGGCGATCCCTGCGGCCATACCTTGCTCGATGCGCGAGGCGTTGATCGCTTCGACTTCTTGCATCGTGAGTTCGGTGTATATCTCCTCCGTTCCGTCGGCGTAGTCATGTATGTATAGTACCCAGCGGCCGAGGCGTTCCCACACCTCGATAACGCGGTATTTGCCGAGGTCGTTCGTGTATAGGAAATTCAGATTTTGAAGCCGTGAGGCGTGATTTTCATAGAGGTTTTCCAGCTTTGTATGGTCGTGGCAGATGCCATAAATTTCGCGTAATGCCTGCACGTCTTCACGGCATGTGGCGAAGTTGCGCACCAAATCGTCGAACGTGTAGTCGTGCAGCTCTCCGATGCGGCGGATGTCTGTCAGTCGCGGATCTTCGATGTCGGCATTGAAAAATAGCCGGTTGATGTTCACGAGGTCGATTTTTCCGTCCGTGCGGTTCTTGGTACTCCAATAGCCGTAGCGTACCTTCGCGCAGGCTATCCCCGTCAGACAGAGTTCCTCAACAACGTTGATGTCTATTTTTCGGATTCTGTTGAGCTGGTGGCACGCTTGCAGGGCGTTGGTCAGCATTTCTCCGAGCGGCTGGTCGTCGCGACTGCGGGCATATACGACCGTTTGCGTGGGCGACGAAAGGAGTTGTCCGTGAATATTACGGATATATTGCTGGATATAGTTGTGTTTGAGCGGCACTTTCCCGCTGCGGGAGATCAGCGCATCTTCGCGGATCGTCCGGTGCGGATGGTCGGGGTCGGGTACCGTGTCGCTCCATTGGTCGCCGTTCTTGTATCGCAGATTCCGGGAGTGCTCTTTGCGCAGGTAGTCCATTGCGTCCCAATCCCGCGCACAACACCACAGGAGCGTTAGATTGTCGTCGGCGTAGCGCATCGTGCCTTGCTCCCATTCGCGGCGTGTTCGAGCGACGCTTTTATCCGTTTGGGCCAACAGTTTCAACCGCCGGGTATCAATATTCCGTAACATGGTCGTCCTCGTTTAATGCGTTCATCATCGTTTCGTTCAATTCTTCTTGTAATCGGTCATAAGCTGCGGTATTGGGACGCGTATCGGCAAGTATCGCCCGCAGCTTGTTCACCGCCGTTTGGTGTGCCTTGAAAATTGCGATACGTTGCAGATTCCGTTGTACGGCAGGATCGGTGCGGTCGAGTGCCGGCCCCATGCGTTTATATTTGGCTTCGATATTCGTCAGACGGTCGCGGAGGGTGTAATACCGTTCGGCTGGATTTTCGGGGCGTGCCGTTCCATAGAAGCGATTTATTACGGGCAGATCGCGGCTGCTGATTTCTTCTCCGGTGAATAGCGCCTGCGAGGTGTGCACCATGTCTTTGATGAACTTACCCATTCCGCCGCCGTAATAGGTCAATACGTGTTCGACGTGCGAGGGGTTGTACTCGAAGATACCCCGCAGCAGCGGGTCGATTTCTCCGTTCTTGCGTAGTCCGGCCGGTGTGTTCTCATCGCCGCCGCCTAACCTGTTGATCCCTCGACAGAGGTAATAAATCGCTTTGTTTACGTTTCTCAGTCCCATTTCCGAGAGCGGATAGTTTGCCGTCGTCGAGTAGCTGCGGCGTCCGACAGGATAACCGAACGCATCCTCTCCGGCATACCAGATGTCGTACCACGGCGTCAAAGCCGTAGGAATCAGTACACGTGTCGCATCTCCTTTGGATGAGGGCGAAGCTACGGGCGAGAAGTCCTCATAGAGCATCGTAAGCATCATGCGTGCGGCATCTTCGGAGCCGAGTTTTCCTCGGTAAAGGTCATGCAAGGCAGTTCCTATGCCGAAGAAAGCCCGGAATCCCTGTGGAAGCGGAATCTTCAAGTAACCGCGCTTTCCCATGCCGGGGATGATGAGGTGGTTATGTCTTTCGTATTCCGTAACGGCCAGATCGCGGCCGTCGCCTCCGCTTCCGGCGAGGAAGAAATCAAGCAGCAGACTGTCGAGAAATCCAGCCGCCGTCAGCGTGGCAACAGCCTGTGCAAATCTTTTCCGGTTACGCATGGCGATTCGTGCGACCTGTGCCGCTCCCTGTACCGAAGCATTGAAAAAGACGTAGAACATGCCGAGCGGCCGGGTTGCCGTACCGCGACGGTTGAAATTCACCGTAACGTTTTTTGCATCGTCGATAGCCGTAAGGAGCGATTTTCCTTGTTCAAGCGATGTGGTGAAGGTCGCCAAACGGGATGTGTTTTCGGCAATGCGGGAGGCATTTTCCAGCGCGACGCCTATTGCTTGCATACCGCTTTTGCGGGCAGCATACGAGAGCCATACCCCGGCGCGTTCGCTGCGCTGCGTTGCTTTCAGCAGTTCACCTATACGCCCCGTGCGGAATGCAACGTAACGTTTGATCTCCTTTTCGGCCTCGGCGATGTCTTTACTATGTACGAACCCCGTTTCCCCGCCGTTTTCACGGAAATAGTCGTAAAGCGTGTCCATGACCCGTTCGCGGCCGAATTGCCGGATTAGTTCCTGCCGATCGGCGGTGTCGAGTACGTCGAGCGTCCCGGTTTCGGCGATGGTCAGCGGCTCGGCCTTGCCTCGCAGTTCGCGGGTGATTGCGGCCATACTTGCAGGGATGTTACGCACGAATCCTTCGAGATTCCCGCCTTTGTCGATGGCGTGTACCAGCGCGGCGTGCTGCACGTCGCGCAGGAAATTCGCTGCGACAAACGCCGGATTTCGGGAGGTAAAAGCTCTTGCCAGCCAGCGTGTCGCGTTCCCGACCGTATCATCCAGCCATTTTGGAATCGCCAGCCGGTTATACTGGTTGATCGCGTTCGCCACGGCGGGATCGGCGAAGGTTATCACATAACGGATACCGTTCACGTAACATTCCACATTGCGCTGTCGTTCGTAAGAATGTCCCAAGTGTCCTTCGTGCTCGAAACGACTGCCCGATTCGGCTTCGCGGACAATGTTGAACCGTTCGGTCTCCTCGATACGGTTATACAGGTAGTCGGCCAGTTCATCATCGTGTGCTTGAAGTGCCGCGTTCATCTCCTTTTCAGCCGGGCGATCTCCTTACGTGCCGCCTTCGATAGTTCGATGTCCTCGACGGCGGGGTCTATGGTCGTCGTAACCCATCTGTTGCCGATGCCTTTTGCCAACCAGACCTTATCGACGCGGAACAAGTCTTCCGAATTGCGGCTGTTGTTCTGCACCAACCGTAAGGCCGACTGCCTCGCCCTGTTGGTTTTGGCGGCGATGATCGCTCCGATACCGATATTCACCATTTGAGCGATCGGATTGCGGGGCTTTGCGATACGTCCTTCGGCTTCGTGCAGCACTTTCCGTAAGGGGCGCGGCCCCGCACTGTCGTCGATGAAGTCGTACACGTCGGCCGCATCGAAAGCCACCGGCTCGCCTTTCTGGTCGCGGTAGTTGTAATCATAATCCCGTAAGGGTACATAGTAGTCCCAGCCGTGCCCCTTTATCAACTTGCGGTGTTCGGGGGCTAACATTCCGTCCTCGACGAGGATTTCCAGCACGCGGTCGTTAGCCGCATTGATTCGCTGCCATAATCGCTGTGTCGGAATCTCTCCGGCCCGGCGGCGGAAATCTGCGACGATACTTCGGGCCAGCGTTTCGTTCCACGCATCGCGCGGGTCGAGGGATAGGGCCGCAATCCCCGTTGCCTGCCGTTCGAGCGACGATTCGGCCGTGATGTAGTCGATGATGTGTGTTTCCGTCATGCCTGTTTCACGGGCTATGGCTGCGATTTGGTCGAGTATGGGGTCTAAATACTCTTTCGTGTATTTGTCGATTGCGACTTTGGCGATGCTTGTCAAGTGGTTCAAATGTTTGTGTATGTCCGTGAGGTCGTCGATGCTGCCTCCGCGCCGCACGACTTCTTCCTGTAATCTTTCGACGGGTAAAGTGCTATCTATGAACCGGAGTTGCTGACGGCTTTTCCAATTCCGCTTGTCGTAAATCACAGTCGGTTCGATTCCGGCCGGCGGAGCCATTTCGGGCTGTGCCCGTTTCTTTTTAAGCAATTCTTCGACATACTCGCTCGCATATTTGAAATTCTCCGGTAGAGGTCGTTCGCTTTTCATCGTGCGTCGCCGCAACGGAGTGCGGTAGTTGTCGGAGAGGACGAAATCGAGGTGTTTGCGCATGGAGCGCACGATTTGCTCTCGTCTCTTGGGGTAAGGTTTTCACCAGTTCGTCGATGATGCTGCGATAGCTTTCTTGATCGGTGAGCTTTTGGAGGTCGAATAATGCGAGGTATTTGCGCATGGCCTTCAAACGATCATTGCCCATGCGGTCAATGATGGCTCGGCCCATGTCATCAAGCAGTCCATATACACGCATAGCGAAGTCATCGGCATTATGTTCGCCGAGTAAAACTCCGGTGATATGATGCTCGCGGATGTAGCGTTCGATGCTATACCGTTCGATATTTTCAGGTGTAGCGTCGTCGAATATCGCACGGTAACGCACGTTTTCAGAACGACCGAAAAGCTGTTTACGGATGCGTCGTTCGGTCGCTGTTGCGGCGACGGCTTCGGCGGCCGTGCGTGTTTTTTGCAGGCGGTGTTTCGACAACCACAACAAATAAGCGATGTCGCGGTCGCCGATACGCAGCGGAAGTCGCAATATGTCGCGTAGCAGCGAGCGGATACGGCCGATGATCCGGGCAAAGCGGCTCGGCGTGATGTCGCCTTCCGCCAAATGTGCGAGGTATTCTTCCGTTGCCAGACGGCGGGTATTTGCCTGGCGGTGCTTGGCGCCGGAGGATTGGTGCTCCTGCTCGCGGGCAATGTCGGCCACACGGCTGCGCCCTTCGGTATCGAGACCATTGTAAACCTTATCGAGAAAGTCGCCGAAACGGTCGCCCATCAGCGAGCGTAAGCCCATGTGTCCGACAATTTCATGCAATACGGTCGCTTCGGCATCGGCGAGTGTCGTAATATTGGGCAGGACAATGAACGTTTGTCCCGTTTGCGGGTCGTAAAAACCTTTTGAGTGTCGTTTACGACGTTGCACGAGCGGGTCGGAATCGGTAATTGCATCGAGGTCGTCGATAATCTCGACCGGAGTGTTCAGCGTGCGGGCGATCCGGCGAACGCGGCGAGCCAACTCCGCATCGCTTGCCGGGGCGTCGGAACCGAACGGATTGCCACCGTCGCGGAAGCGGAGGCCGTTTCCTGCATTGTCGTCAATCAATTCGTCAGGGTCGATGTCTATGGTTGCGGTTCCGGACTTGTCGGTTTCCTCCTGTGCTTCGATCGCTGCCAGTTCCACTTTCATCTGCTCTTCCAGCTCGGCGATGCGTTCTTCTGCCGCCTCCAACTCTGCTTGTTTGGGAAATCCATTGCCGACCTGCGTCTGTAAATATTCGATGGCTTGTTGTGCCGTTTCCATTCCGAGCTGCCGCTTCTGTATTTCGGCGTCGTACTCCTCACCGGAGAGCACTTTTTCGACTTGGCTGATGACGTTAATCATCTTAGCTCCGGCTTCGCCTTGCAGGTCGCGCCATTCGTTGCATTGGTAATAAATCGTGCGGTTGATGCGCTCCTTTTCATTGGAAAGGTAATTCCGTCGTAAAACAATTATAATGTCGAACTCTTTGCCGTTGATTCCGATGCGGAGTGTCATGTCCGATTGTGTACGGTCGGGTGATTGGCGGAGGGCATCCGCTTCGGCTTCGATGCGTTTCGAGAGCGGAACGAACAGGTCTTCGATTTTTTCCGGCTCGGAGGCTTTGAGTTTTCCCACTTCCACCGATACCACTTTATCGTCCGGAAACAGGCTTCGCAGGAAATCTTTTTTCTTACGGATTTGAGCAATTATTTGCGGGGTTGTTTGAAGGACGTTTTGCAGTCGTTTGAGTTCATGTGCGACGTATATTTGATGTTGATTGTAGTAGTCGCGTGCGTTTCTCAGCTTGCGTAGTTTATTCTGTTCGAGCGACAGGGCGAGCGCCGCAGCGCTGCCGGAGAGTGAGGCCATCATCTGCCCGAAATTCGTGCTGTCGCTGCTGTCGGTTTCGGGTTCTTCGAGCGAGCGTTCCGTAACCTCGCCCTTCATTGCCTGCTTAATGAACGATTCCTTGATTTTCAGCCGTTGGTAGCCCGTAACATCAAGCGTTTGTTTTACTCCGAGGCGCAGAATACGCACGGGTTTGTCCATTTGCAGGTGCAGATTGCCCTGCCGCACAATGCGGCCGATGCGTTGCAGGTAGTCCATAGGACGTATGGGTACGTCCAGATTGACGAGCATGTGCAGACGCTCCTGCATATTTACTCCGATACCTAATTTCTCGGTCGTGCCGAGTACGATCCGTACTTCGCCGTTGTTTATTTGCTTGTAGAGCGCCTCGCGTTTCGCGTCCGTTATGTAGTCGTGGATGATAGCGACCTGCTGGGCCGGTATGCCGGCGTCGATGAATTTACGCTTCATATCCACGAAAAGATTGAAGCTGTGGTCGCGGCTTTGGTAGGCGTCGCAGAAAACAGCAACGGTGCCGTTGTAATCGGCCGTTGCTTTCAAATCTTCTACGACTTCGCGCACGGCATGATTGACTTTGCTGTTGGGATCGTCCGGTAGAGCGGGATTAACCAGCCGCACGTCGATTGCCGCACGTTTGGCCAGTCCGAACATGACCAGCGGGATATGGGAGTTACGACGTTTTTCCTTACCGGACATAGCGTCGTATTGAGTCAGTATTTCCCGTATGCTGCGCATGATTGCCCGCAGCGCAGGCGTTTGGTCGAGCAGTATATCCTTCGGTTTGCCTCCCTCAATGCGCGGCGTTCCTACACCTTCGCGCAGATCCGGTACATCCTCCGTGAGTACGGTGTGCGCGACTTTCTTCCAGATCGCCAGCAGTTCCGGCACGTTGGAGTAACTGGCGAAGCGTTCGACTACGCGGAATTTGCCGTTTGTGGCAAACTCGGCCGATTCCTCGATATTTCCGAAATTGTTCGCAAAGGAATCGAAATCGGCGATCTCGTACTGTTCAAGTTCGTGTTTGGGCAGCAGATAGCGCAGGAACGTCCACATCTCGGCCATTGTATTGGATATGGGTGTTCCGGTGGCGAATACGACGTTTTTGTTCTGTTTATTTGCCAGAATATAAGATGTTTTCAGCCTCATGCTCTGCGCCCGTTGCGACGCCGCAGGGTCTATACCTTTGATATTTTGCAGGTTGGTGGTAAAACCGAGCTTCTTGTAGGCATGTGCTTCATCTACCAGCAAAGCGTCGATTCCCAACTGTTCAAAGGTCATCGTCTCGTCCGTGCGGCGGTCGAGCAGACGTAATGCACGAGTACGGGCCTGTGCTTTGAGTTTTTCTTCCTCTTTGACTGTTTTATCCGTTATTTTCTTGTTTTCCAGTCCTTCGATCTGTTTCTTGATTGCATAAGCCTGCCGTTTGGCATTGTCCGGAGAATTGGCTTCGATTTCTTCGAGCTGTTGCATCTTCTCTGCGATCAGCGTGTCGATATATTCATTGACACGCTCCGGGGCATCCGGTATGGCATCCAGATAGCTGTGATAGAGTACGACAATATCCCAATCGTTATAGGCGATCTTTGCGAATAATTCCTGCCGCTGCGATGCCGTGAGGTCTTTTTCGGACGGAACGAGGACACGGGCGGCCGGATAGAGGGATTTTATTTCGGAGGCGAATTGGTTGAATGTCGAGCGTTGTACGACGATGCACGGCTTCTGGGCGATACCGAGCCGCCGCATCTCCATTGCCGTAGTTATGAGGGTCAGGGTTTTTCCCGTGCCGACTTCGTGTGCCAGCAGCGTTGCTCCTTGCAAACCTCGCATGACACCGATTTTCTGATGCTCGCGCGGCTTCTTCGTGTGTGTGGCGTTGGGAAAATAATCGAACGATGAAACGTCGATTTGTCTTTCGACGGTGCTGTTGAAGGTTCTGTTATATATTTCGACGAGCTTATCGGTCGTTGTTTTATCTTGTCCTTTAATCCATTGTTCGAATCGTTCTTCCAGCTCGGTCTGTTTCATGGCGGCCTGCGTCATCGCTTCGGGGTCTTTGACACGCTTTTCTTTCTGAGCCAAAGGGTCGTATTCGCTGCGACTGATGTAGGTCTGCGTCTTGTTCATCCGGTCGAGTGCGAGTTTGCTCCCCGGCGCTTGCGGAATCCCCATATTGGTATCGACCGTATTCCCTTCGTTCGAGATTTTGGCGATATACTTGTTGGCCGATGTTTTGGCGATATGGGCCGTTACGTTGAACGTCTCTTTGAAAAACTGTTCGTATAGGGCGATGGGTATCCATGTGCTGCCGAGCGATACTTTAATCAGCGGCAGCGGAATATCCATCGGAATAATTTTCACGAGCGCACGGATGTTGGCGTCGAACTGTCCGTTTTCATTGGCTTGCTCGGCCTGTTCGAGTTTCTCGCGGACATTTCCCGAGAGGTATTCGTTGCGCTCCTCATAAAGACCCGTTACCGGATTGACATAGATAAGTTCCTGTGCGAGCAGTTCTTTTTCTGTATCCTCTTGTGGTATGTGGAGCAATTCTGCGATATAGGGCATATCGAGCCGTCCGTAGCGGTAGAGCGATACGGCGATCGCGTCTTTCGGCGTGTCGGCTTTCAGTTCGCGTGTCGGTTCCAGCATCCGGCGAAAGAAGATGTCCGACCTTTGGATGTCATGTCGTTTCTTTCCGTCGGGAGTTACGATTTCCTTGTCGTTTTCGATGGCTGCGATGGAGGGAAAATCCACGTCGTCGCGCAGGAATGAAATACGCGTGTTTCTTGATAATGTCCCGTAACGACGGGTGAAGGTAGCGTAGGCGTCGTTAAGCTCGGCTCGCAGTTGCTCGATGTTCGGCAGATCATTGCGTTCGGCATCGAGCAGCTCTGTGATCGCACTTTTCAGCCGCAGGTAATCGCCTAACGCTTCGACTTTACTGCGGTTGCGGATTTTCAACGAGTTCCAGTCGGCGGGTACGGCTTGTCCGAACCGCACGATATATGGTTTTCCGTCGATGATCGTAAGTCCTCTCTCTTTTGTACTGTTGGGGGCCTCGACCGCTTGCGGTATTCGCTCCGTTGCGGGTGCCGGGGCCGATGTGTAGATATTTTCGGGGAGTGCGGATATGAAACTGTCGAGCGTGCGGGACTGGTCTATGTCGCTTGTGGGGACGCAGCGCTGTTCTGTGGGGCGTATTTCCACGCCACTTTCGAATCCGAAGCGCATCTGGCCGGCCATGAACTGCGGATTGTCGTGAAAATACTTGTTATAGTTCATGTGTGCCGTTGCTGCTTCGGTCTTTACCTTCCCGTTCGACAGTTTGATAATTCGTTCGTAGGGCGCCTCGCGTTCCGTAATGGTCGATTGCATATTTACGGCATAGGGTGCCGGCCCGGCTTCGTCGCGTTTGCGGACGATAATGATGTCGGCCGAGGTTTCGGTGCCGGCCGTATTTTTGAATGTACCGGTATTCAGACGGACTGCCCCGATGAAGTCTGCATTACCGTCGTTTACGACCCAATTCCGCAAATTTGCACTCCGATCGAGCGTTGCTGTCGAGGTAATGAATACGCCCAATCCGCCGGGTTTGAGCTTCCGGATGCTTTTGGCGATGAAATAGTCGTGAATCTCGAAACGTGAGGATAAATCGCGGTCGAACGTATCGTGTACTTTGAACGTTCCGAACGGTACATTGCTGATCACCAGCGAATAGCTGTTGTTAGGTATGCGCTGCTGCTCGAAACCTTCGATGTGGATATGCGCTTCGGGATAGAGCGCACGAAGGATGTGGCCGGACAGATCGTCGAGTTCGATTCCTGTCAAATCCGATTTCGACCGTATCGAAAGAGGCATCAGACCGAAAAAATGTCCGATGCCGGCCGATGGTTCGAGGATGCGGCCACCGTCGAATCCGAGGCGTTCCACCATATCCCATATCGACGATATGACTTCGGGTGGAGTATAAAATGCGGTGGTTGTGGATGCGCGTGCCGCTTCGTATTCATCGGCTGTCAGTAGTTCGCGCAGTTCGTTGTGGTAGGGATGGGCTATTTTGAAGATTGCTGGAATACCGCCCCAGCCGGAGAATTGCTCCAATACAGCTTTTTCTTCCGGGGTGGCTTCGCGGCCTTCGGCTTCGATTTCTTTAATGAGCCGGATTGCGGCGAGATTGGCTTTGATCTTGCCAACCTCGCCTCTCGGAGCGAGGTCGTGTCCTCGTTCGATTACATGGTTTTTGTACGAGGTGTTTTTTGCGACTTCGCTTTCTCCACCTTTTTCAACGTGGCGATGATCTCCCGCATCATTTTTTCGCTGATGGGTATTTGTTCCGGCTCCTCCGGACAGTAACACGGTCGGAGGAGTTGATAGTAATACTCGTCCACTACTACCGGATCTTCGTCCCGTTCGAGTGCTGCCTGCCGCCACCGCATCGCCCGTGTTACGGTCTGGTCTATCGAATCGAGCAATTCCGCCGGATTCTCCCGATACTGTTGCAACAGGCTTCTCGGCTGATAAAATGCCAGTTCCCAAAGCGCCGTCTTTGCGGCTTCCGTCTCCATAAGCGGGATAGTCTTTCTCGCTACTGTTTTCCCGTCGTTCATCGTTTCGTGTATTTTGATTCTCTTGTAATATATGGTCGAGCGTCTTGGCCGCTGTTATGTTGTCAAGATAAGCATTTAATTCTTTTTTTGCAAGTTCGGCCAGCTCGCCGACGGTAATATCTGCCGGGGCATAACGATTGTGTCCATTGGGTAAAAAGGTTTGTTCTTTGTTTCGCAGTCGCCATAATATTGGCTCTCCGAAGCCCATAATATCTTTTATTTTCAAGTTATTAGAATACCCGTATCGGTTGTCGTAGCTTTGTGGTGCGACGGGTACACTGACATAAATGCCCAAATCCGTTTCGGGTGCCCAAAGTGTAAACGAGCCGTCGCCGCCGGCCGGTGCTATATTGGTCTGGGCATAGATGGTTTTACCCTTGCGATCCGTTTCGTGCTCCCAGCCCAATTCATCGGCGAAAGCACGGCTGAATCGCTCCAAATCCTTGCGGAAGTTCTTTTCGGGGCGTAGATTGCCAGTCTCGTTTGTGTCTTTCTCGACAGCCCCCGTCATGTCGTATATTCCTGCCAATCGGTATTGTGCTCCCGTTCCTGTCGGCTGGGATGTTTTCTCGGCCTTGTCGAGATCGGCCATGTCGAACGCCTCCACCTGCTCGTAGCTGTCCATTTGCGCGGCATATTCCTCCATGCCGGGCATTTGGCGGGCGGCGGTGTAAATAGGTTTCAGATAGGGGCGGATCACGTCGCCCAGATCGGCGATCATCCGGCGGGAGAAGTCGGCGAATCGACGCGCTCCGGCCTCAACATGGTAAGCGGCCATTTGTGCACCTATGGAGAGTATTTCGGGGTCGAAGCCGGCGTTGAGTTGTCCGAGTTTCTCGCGCATCCGTCGTTTCAGTTCCTCGTATTGCTCAGTCGTTACCAATTTGTTCTGCGCCCCGTATTCGGGAGCTGTGCCGGCCGATGAAGCGGAATCGTCGGCTGTTTCCGATTGTTGTTTTTCCGCTGTCTGTCGGGCGTGTACCTCCTCTAATTCCGCATAGATGCTGTGTTGGAGCGGAAATACGGGTTTTCCTTCTTCTTGTTCTGCTGCCTTATTGATTTCCACCACTAACCGGATAGCGGCGTCTGCACTTTGTTCAGCCAATTTACGGATATGGTCGATGAATCGTTCGCGGGCTTCGTCATTTTGAACGATACTTTGTTTTTTATATCCCAGTCCCTCACGGGCCCTTGCCGAATAAAAACGGTACATATTATATGCCTTCGGAGAGTATGAATCTACCGGAACCAATGCCGCTTTATCAAATAGCGGATGTTGGATGGCGGGCTGTTCTTCCGATGTCGGGCGGGTGGCGTCGGATGTTGGTGCTGTCCCGAAATGCCTCGGCGTCTTCCGGGGTGTCGAATAGAAAACTGCGAGTGAAGGAGCTGTAATATCCGTCGTGTTCTTTGGCCCTCTTTTTCAAACTTTGAAATGCATTTCGTTCGATCCGTTCTGCCAATTTGACAGAGTAAAGAGTAGCGCCGGTCTTGGAGTGGCGGGTTTGTTCCGTAGGGCTGAAAAGTCCGGTTTCGGCCGATGTGTCGGATGTCGCGGTTTTCGTTCGATGCTGACTTTCGGCAAGGGTTGCCAGCTCCGCATGGATGCTGTGGCGAGGCGTAAGGATCGGTTTGCCCGCATATTTTTGAGCCGCAGCGTTGGCTTCCGCAACCAACTTGATTGCGGCGCGAACGTCTTTCTTGGCCAGCCGCCGCACGTCGCGGATGAATCCGGCTTTGATAAGGTCATTGTTCAGCACGCTGAAAACCTTATCGGGAAACGACGCGACGGCATGATGCAGGTATCTGTCGTATTCTTGGGTAATTGCAGGCGGAAACGTATCCTCGGCCGATGTGCTGTTTTGCGGGATTTCCTTTTGCCGTTCTTCTCGGAGCGGTAAAGTCCCCTGCGCATGATAAGCCTCCACCGCCTCGGCAATAACTTTGCTTTTCGAGGCTTCGGTACGGGCGATACGTTCCTGCAAACGGCCTATTTCCGCTTGCAGGGGAGCTAAAATGTCGTTGAGATTACGGTCGGAGAAATCGCGCGGCACGTCGAACAGATCGCCGTCGGAAGGTTCGTGAGACGGCCCGAACAACGTTGTTTGGTTATCCTCTTCGTAAGCGGTTCCGATATTGCGTTTTTCGGCAGCATAGCGGGTGCGAAGCGTGTGCAGTTCGGCCCTGTATTGGTCGAGACGGGCTTCGATCTCGGCGGCGGTCTCGGCCGCTATTCGTCGTTCGTCGTCGGTGAGGGGGCCGGATATTGCGTCCAGTCCGCCTCCATGTCGAACTGCGGCCGACCCGCCGCCCTGTTGTCCGAGATACGCATCATCACCTGCTGGGGCGTTACGTTGTTCTCCATCGACAGTCTCGCTACGATCGTTGCCAGTCGCTCCAAACGCTGAGGTGTCAATCCCGTTTCCGTTTTCGGTTTCGTCGTCATAATTTGCTGGATTGGGAGGTGCTGTCTCTGTCGCTTCAAAGTTAGTGTTTTTTGAAGATTCGGACGCATCCTCAATGAATAAATTATCTATTTCTGCCCATTGATCCTGCGACGTCTGTCCGGCCCATTGTGCGAAGGCGTCGTCATATAATAATTCCGTGCGGACGCGCTCCTGTTCGGCTTCATACTCCTGCATCCGGGCGTAATCCTCTTCGTCCATATCGTCGTATGGATTCGGAGTGTCGTTGTGCAACCTTACGGCAGCGTTGTAAGCCTGTCGTGGCGAATGTATTCGGGAGAGTACTTCCAGCACGGCATCTTTGATCGTCTTGTCGTCCATGTCCCAATGTGCCTGCTCCGTATTCCCGCCGCCGTATTGGAAATAAAGCCGCTCGGCGTATTGTTCGGGAGTGATACCGTCCGAAGATAGGATGCTGAACCGCGAGCGGCGTTCGTTTTCATTGCCCGTAAATCCGAGTTCTCGGGCCAACCCCCGACGATTGCCGCTGTCTTTCCATGCGAACCTCAACCCGCTGGCGATGTCGCGCAGGATCACGTCCTCGATAGATACGAAATCACCTAACTCGGCCGCAGATTGGGTGTAGGTGTCGTTCGCTCTTTGCGGATTCGGGGTATTTCTGTGCGGGCGGGTGCCGCCGGGGGCGGCACGGCCGGGACCGGTGTCGGGTGCTCTTCAACGGGAACCGTTGCCGTGGCGTGCTGCTGTAAAAACTGCAAGGCGTCCGAATACATTTGCCGTTGTCCGGCATCGGCCGCTCCGTCGAGCATACGTTGTATGATTCGTTGTGCATCCTGCTCTCCTGCGGCTGCCCGAATCGCCTCGGCGAGTTGCCGGGCGATCGGTTCATTGTTCGTCGTGTCGGTATCCGTGGCTTCATTGTGCTGCGCAGGTGCGATGGCGGTGGTCGTTTCGGTCGGTGGTGGTGCCTCGGATTTCGGGGTGAGCGCATGGGCCGGTGTAAGGACGAATTGTCCGGTATCCAACTGTACGACGTAACTGCCGCCTTGCTTCCCTGTGATGCGCCCTTGTACCCCGTCTGCGGTAATTACTTCGTCGCCGTTGGCGTATTGTACGGCTTCGGGGGTAACGATTCGTGCGACTTCCTCTGGGGCAATGCCCGCTTCGGTGCCGGTTTCCATGTCGTATTGTTCCTGCTTGGCCCGATTCTCAGCTTCGGCCTGCTGTTCGATGATTTGAGCCTGCCGTGCTGAAAATTCCGCCAGCGGCGTTCGTTCGATATGTTCGAGTTCCGTCCGGTCGATCTGTCCGGGCTGGCCGGTTTCGGGGTCGAGGACGAATAAGGTTCCGTCCGTAGCCGCTTCGTCGGTGTCGCCCGAAAGTACGACATAGGTTTTCCCGTCCGCACGTCGGGCCGTTATGATTTCTTCGGTCGCCGTTTTGCCGTCAAGTCCTTTGTAGGCCCACCGCTCGGCGGTTTGTACGGCGGTATGGAGCGCTTCGCCCTCGGCATCGCCCGTCTCCATGCCGTCGAGAATCTGTCGTTGGAGTCGGAAGCGGGCATAGTCGGCGGCATGTGCGGCGTCCATTTTCCCGATATTGGCCGCCTGCCAGTCGATCGCGGCCATCGCCTGCGCCTGCTGGCTCATCGTCGGCTTGTGCATCGCTTCGAAAACCTGTTTGCGCAGTTCTTCATTTTCGATTTTGGCGAGCGCTTTTTTCTCCTCGGTTTGCAGGACGTGTGTTTTGTGGACGTATGCTGCGACGTTCGGCAGTTCCAACGCAGAGAACCCCGCTCCCATGAGCGACGTGGTGAGAAACGTCGTCCAAAGGTTTTCACCCGAAAGATTCTCCCGCCATTGTTCGTGCTCTCCGGTCAGAAGGGGCGACAGGATGCCTCCGGCGACCTCTTCCAACCATTCATCGACCGGGCCGTTCCATAGAGTTCGATTACGGAAGTCGGTAAGATACCTGCTCCGAGAATATCCCGGCAATAGCTTGTCGAACGACAGTTTTACGCCCATACGCCGGCCGAGCTGCTCGACTGGCCATTTCAGTACTTTCTGTACGCCTTTGCCGAGTTCTCCGCCGATATGCTCGGTAAACACGTCTGTAAACGAATCGGCGGCCGCCTTATACATGAGTTCGTACTTCGGCACGGGATGTTCTGTAACCGTCCCGTTTTCTGCCACTGTGTATTGTTGTTGCGCCCGCTGGTGGTAGTTGGTGTAGGTTCCGGCCTGTAAAGGCGTCATAGCGGCTGCGCTGACGGTATATTCACCCAATTACGCAGGCCCCGCCCTACAAGGTTTTTCGCTTCTTTTTTGATAAGGGCACGTCCGACGGTTTTTGCGGCTCCGCTGCCCAAACCGCTCGTTGTGGCAAAGCCGGCCATGTAGGGCAGCGATGCCGCGACGCCGCTGCCGACTTTCGCGCCGGTGGTGGGGCCGCCTCGCCGGGCGATATACTCGTTTATTAACCCTGATGTGCGGAACAATTCGACTATATCTTTTTCGGTCGGGGTCAGCCGTTCGCTTCGGGCCGCTTTTTTCAGCGCCCGTGTCGTTACGATGTTTTCGGCCAGCTCGCGGGTTCCGAGCGAGGCAAAGTCCGCCAACGTCTGCCAGTCGAAAATTTCACGTGTAAGTCCCGATGTGCCGTCTCCGGCCTGTTTGTCCTTTTCTGTTTTCTGATTGAGGATTTTCAAGGCCCGCTCTGCGGCCTGCATGAGCTGCGTATCTTCACCGCCGAGAGCCGACGGGCTGCGTAGCATTTGCGATTTTGCATAAGAAGCCCATGCCTGTTGCCACAAGGACGCATTGTCCGTACCCTTATCCATGCGTGCCAACGTCTCCTGTCGTCGGGCGTCGGCTCGTTGGCGGGCACGGTCGTAGATCGCTTCGATATGTTCCGTGAGGCCCTCTTTGATTTGCCGCTCGTAATCCTCTTCGGACATGTTCGGAGCCGGTTTTGGAAGTGCATACGATGCAGATATATCGGGTGCTTCGCCCGATTCGGATTCGGCGGTCAGAGCGGATGGTACCGAGGCGTCGGCTCCACGTCTGCGGGTCTTTTGTAGGCCGGATATGGCGTTGAGCTGCCGAAGCTGTTCGGGGGTGAGTTCGGGAAGTGAGTTATTCATAATTCAGATAGTAATCCATGATCTGTTGGTCGGAGAAACCGGCTTCGCGCATCTGTTCGGCCTGTCCTGTTTCAAGCAGATTCAGTGTTTCGGGGGAGTATGGCCCGGTAATATAGCGTTTCGGCTGCCGGAACAGCAGCCCTATATCGGCGGGTGGTTTCGAGGGCTCCTGTTCGCCCGTGAGTTTCAGATAAACTGTGCGTAAAAGCTGTGCTTTCTGTGCCGGTTTGAGCTTGCCATACGAGAACTGCGGGACTTTTTCGCCTGTGTAGGCCGGTTTCTTGGTCGGGCTTCCATCTTCGGGAATGATGCCCATATCACGGCCTTTCTCGTAAAGCAGACTTTCCTGTGCCGGCGAGAGGCTTACGACGGTCTTTTCGTCGCGGTCGAGAAACTGGACGACGGCTTTGTCGGCGGCTGCGGCTGCGCGTGCGCTGGCGGTTGAAGCCGACGCTGCGGCTCGCGTGCGGGCCACTTTGAGGTTATTTTCACCCCGTATTTTTTCGATTTCTTTCTTGTCCCGGAGATCCTCGGCCCGTTTTTGTTTCTCTTGCTGGGCTTTCCACATATATCCCAGCAAGGCGTCGTATTGTTTCTGCGCGAGGTTATAGGCTTGGCCGGCGGCCGAGGCTTCCATGTTCGCGGCCTGCTGCTCGCCTTCCTGTTGTCCCATGAGGGCACGGAGTTTCAGTTGTCGGTATTCGCGGTTTTGGCTGTCGTATAATTTTTCCCACTCATTGATCCGGTCGAGCATTCGCAGCGGAGCATCGGTACCGGTTTTCGGCACATAACCTTCCGTTGCCATACCGACGATTCCCGTACCGAGGGCCGTAAGCATATTGCTCCATGCCGCGATCTTTGCGGCTGTTTCGGCGCGTTTGATGCGTGCGGGATCGGCTTCCGGCTTCATCGTCTCGATGTAGGCGAGAATCGGATTTTGGCCGCTGCGGTATAGTTCTGCGGCCCGTTGCTGTTTTTGCTCCCATACGGCTTTCTGTTCCTCGGCACGCTGCTGCCGCCGTTGCAGTTCATCCGCAAAGGAGAAAATGGCTTTTGTCGGTTGCTCTTGCGGTTCCATATCGCTAATTGTTGCCCGTGATTCCGGCAAGTCCCGATTTGCCGAACCCTCCTAAGCCATAGAGCATGGCGAGTTGCCCGAACGCATCGCCTACGCCGCTGACCATGTTTTGCATACCGCTGATTTTGCCCGATTCGGCTTCGTAGCGGGCATTGTCGAGGTTGTCGAGGCGGGCTTGATATTGTTGTTGTATCTGGTCTTTGTGCTGTTCGCCCAATCCGGCGATTTGGGCGACGACCTGCGAATAGTTCTTGTTGAGCTTGCCGGCAGCGGCGACTTTCGCTTCATCCGTCGCTCCGCTCTTGATGGCGTTTGTATTGAGCGCTTTGAGTTCATCCTCGTTATAGTCCCGAATACGTTTGAGCATCGCCCGCGAATCGGCACGGTCGAGGTACGGTTGGTTCATTTCCGATTGATACCATTCGTCGAGCCGTCGCCGACGGTCTTCGAGTATTTGGTCGGCCTTCTTGCGGCGTTTATTGGCCGAAACGCCGCCTGCGATGGAGGAGAGAGCCGAAATTCCGGCTCCTATGGCTAATGCAACGGGAAACATGATTGTCTAATCTTTATCACTTTGTAAAATTAGCGGCCGCAGGTGAGAAAATATCCTTATTTTTGATCGGAATATATCAATAAATCAGATACTTAATGTCTCGAAAGACCCTTCAAGACGACGAAAAGAATGCAGTCTGCGTGAGATACGCGCAGACGGGAAGTCTGCGGGCCGTAGCCTCCGAATACGGCATCAGTCCCATGCGTGTAAAGCGTTTGTGGGAGGCGTTGGGCGAGCAGCAGCAACAAGTGCTGCGGGCATCGGTCGAGGATTTGAGGCAGGAGGTCGAGACAACGATCGTCCGCAGCGAGCTGACAGGCGACTATCTTGAACGGGTAATTAAGGCGCGGGATGCGGCTATTGCCGAATTATGGGCGCGTCTGTCGGACGCGAAGCTGCGCAGGGCCATGTCCGATAAAAATCTGATCGCAGCCTGCAAAACGTTGTATGATATGAGTAGCGGGGCCGAAAAGCGACAGTCCGAACCGAACGACTTGTTCATGGTATTGAACCAGCGTATTCACAACGAAATCAATCACAACTATTACATACAAGAGCATGGAACGACAGAGGCAGACGGTTCCGATAGCGGGAATTAACCGTGCGGAAAATGATTTGACGGTGCAGGACGGCTGTTGCGAAACCCTGCACAACCTGCGATATGACGCGGGGGCATGGCGGAATGTCGAGACTTTCCGGCCGGTGGCGGAAATAACCGATTTCGGAGGTTTTACGTTGTTGTATAAGCATCCCGCGACGGCCGATGACCTCTATATCGCCTCGGACGAAAGCGGCACGATTCACGAGGTGTGCGTGTCGGGCGGGCGGCTGTCCTCGACACAGGTGATTATGCGCGGGGTGTCGGAGCTGCGGCAGACTTTTTTCGTTCGGGAATGTCTTGGTGTTTATTACCGACGGTCGGGAGCTATATTACGTCCTTTACGGTAATGAATATGTCGCTTTCGATATGCCGGAACCGCCGGATATAAGCGAATCGAAAGAAAATAGATCGCGCTTCAAGACCGATTTTTATGCAGCGATACATCATGATTTCGGGAGTGTCACGTATGATTACGTCGCCGGTGACGACTTGGCACGCATGGATAATATCGCTCCGGACGGCGGGTATTTCTTTACACGCATCACTGATAAGAAAAACAAAACATTGCTGCTTCCTGCCGTGGATGGCGAATACTGGCTCGGAGCCATAGCCGTAATGGTCGCCTATCGCATGATGGATGGTGCTACGGTGGCGAACTCGGAACTGATGATCTTCGCCTCGGACGGCGGAGAGAGCGAGGACGGTCAGTACGTCGATTATGTGGCGGACGGAATGCCGTCGAAAGTCCCGGAAAGTATCAGATACGGGGTTTTCATCGGGACGAAATACAAGCACACGACCTGCACCAATAATTTTTATATCCAGCCTCAAATCGTTATCAATATTCCGGAAGGGATAGATACGCGCATCATCGAGAGCGTGGCTATCTATTCCACTCGGATTATTCCTGTGTACGATTTCGAACAGACATGGAACGGCAAATGGAGCCTGTCGGATCGGGGGAGCGGAGATGACAACAGTTACATGTGGGCTGCGGATTTCAGAAAACTGTTTACAAAGGACGTGGACTTGTTGCAGGAACCTCTGTATCGGATTAAAGAGATTGAAGTGCGCGATTTTGTCAAGAACAGCCATAAAGAGGCACTCACCTATACGCTTCTGAAAAATGCGGAGAGCCAGCCGGTTTTCGAGCCTACGCAATCGCTCCACACGCAGGTTGCAGGGTGTTACTACGAATATAACGGGCGGTTGCACAAGGGAAATATCCGTACCCGCCTTTTTGCCGGTTATTCCCGCTTTTGTTTGGGTGAGACGGAAGAGGGGATAACGACGAAGTTGATTTGCCGGTTGGATATAGACAATACCAGCAAGCAAGTGTGTCGTTCTGTACCAGCGTTCCGGCCGACGAAAATCCGCAGGGTCGCATCATACCCCGATTATCGGGCCGTCCAGTTTGCCGTTATGGTCGATGACCCCGGCTCTTATGGCGGAAAATGTCTGCTGAATGTCAAGCTCGATGCCTGCGAGGGTAATAATTATGCTTATGCCGTCGGCACTCCATCCGGCAATGCAAAATACCCGTGTATTAAAATGTCCGAATCCCCCGTAGAGTATGAACAGACGAACGACGACGATACTTATATCGAGACGAACCGCGTACAAGTATCTGCGACGAACAACCTGTTTTCCCTGCCTTTTGCCAATTCGTACCGTTTCGGAGTAAGCGAGGAGCGGATCATCGCCATTGCGACGGTGGTGGATGAGCTTTCCGCAACCCGTTTCGGCGCTTTCCCGCTCTACGTCTTTACGGATCGGGGCGTGTGGTCGCTGGAAAGCGGAACAGGCGAGGTGCTCTATTCCAATATTCTGCCTGTCAATCACGACCAGATTATCAATCCGAACACCTGCACGGCGTTGGAAACGGTGTTTTATATCACCTCACGGGGCGTACATAACCTCCGAGGACGTTCCTCGCAGCTTATTTCCCGGCAGATCGAGCGATACACCGGAGAGCTGACCGAATATTTGAAAACGGCGCAGATCTGCTTTCAGTTCAAATACGGGGATTTGATCGTCTATAACCCCGAATATCCGTATGCCTATGTTTATTCGCTGGCCTCCGGCTTCTGGTCGTCGCGCGATATGACCGGACGGATACTTAATAACGGGCAGATCATTATGCGCGGCGCGATCGCCTTACTTGGCGACGAAACGATGTCCTGTTCCGTCGATTGCCGCATCGTAACGCGCCCCTTGAAATTCGGAACGACCGATTTCAAACGCCTCGAAACAGCCGTAGTGCGCATCATGTCGCAGGACTGTTTCGTGCATGTGATCGCCGAAGGGTCGAACGACTGCCGTACATGGATAACCTTGCGCGACGTTTGGTGTCGTGTCGGCGATATGGACGCACGCTTTCGGCGTACTTCTACGTCGTTCAAATTCCTGCGGTTCAAACTGCATCTGACGGCCAACGAGCGGTTGTCGATGACCGGTGTGGATGTCGAGTGGTATCCTCGCTTTACGAAACGGTTGCGGTAGGGGCGTTACATTCCGTTACAAAACGTGACGAATCGCACTGCGCCCGATCGGAAATTATTTGTCAAAATTTTCGTTTGTGTCTGAAAAAATGTTTTTTTGTGTAAAATCTTAGAGTATGGACGAAAAATTCGCGGCGCTGAAAAAGTATAATTTCTGGGATGGCAATATTCCGGCTTTGGGATATTTGCGAAAGCATTATACGGATAAGATTGCCGATTATGTCGGCAATAAGCTACTGACGGCATTTTTTAGAGTCTAAAATGCCGACAAGGTTGTATGGTTGCAACCTTTTTTACTGCATTAACTCAACAACATCTTCCGGTAACATTATATCACCATTATCCTCCTTCGGAGTATTTTTAAGAAACGACATCGGAACGATGGTGTAGTTCTTGGCAAATGGCAATAGATTAGCTTTGCGAAGAAGTTCGGCTGTCAGTTGTTTACTATTCTCTTGGGTTGTCCATTTGCATTCGCCAACCAACAGATATTTTTTATCGAGCGATTCTGCCATCACATCAAATTCGACTTGTTCCGGCTTCTTGTCCTCATTGAGAACAGAACCCCACCAGCGTTTTGCCTTGCCATAAATCACTCCATTGACAATATTTCCTGTAACCGCATCCCGGCACAGTTTTTCCCATTGCATACTCACATACTCTGAGAAATGGGCGTTCAAAGCCTGTTCTATTGGCAAACGACGATCAAGTTCGATGAACGAACGATTAGGAACAACAAACTGATAGTAGAATGCCATAAACGGATCGGCTATCTTATAGAGGCTCTTTTTTGCATTCTTTTCATCAACCCCGAACGGAACATCTTTTTCCAAGAATCCGAGATCGACGAGTTTCTTCAATGGACGCGACAGATTGGTTGCAGGTTCGTTGCATCGTGCGGCAATCTCGGAAAGCCGGTTTGCACCGGTACCGATATAAGACATTATCGTCGAAGTCTTGACAATATCCTTCACATCATCCTGAAAGAGTTTTACCGGCTCCTCGTAAAGTGTTCCATTCACAGAAAGGATATTGTGCCATAAGGCATCAGCAAGTGAACTTCTGTTTTCCCTCAGTTCCCAATAACGCGGTACACCGCCCCATACTGCATACTCTTCAATGGCATTCATCGCATCAAGACTCAAAGCCTCCTGAATATACGGTAAACGTATTGGCGCAAGTCTCATTATCTCATCAGCACGACCATAGAGAGGCGCAGTAGAATCAAGGAACAGTCCATACATCATATTTGTGATGAACCGCAAAGCACCAGGTTATACTTCAACTGCTTCTCATCAACAAGTTTCTGCAATACAGACGGCAGTTCCGGAGATTGTTCCACAAGATACGGAAACTCATCCAAGCATAGAGAGAAACGTTTGTTTGTCCGATAATTGACCGCACGAAACATGGATTCCCAATCCGGATATGTCAGTTTGTCGAAATCCGGGAATACTTGTGCTATCACTTTGGCGAGCAATGTCCTCTGATGCTGTCCTTCTGAACGGTCTGCAAGGAAGTAAATATCATTGTCCGACAACACCCTTTTGATAAGCGTTGATTTACCCAATCGTCTGCGACCGTACACTACGACTAACGAGGACTCCTCTCTCGCAAGAGCATCTTTCAGTCGTGCAGCTTCATCTATTCTATCAACAAATTTCATACGCCTTATTTATTATGCAATGCAAACATAATGATTTTGCGGCATAATGCAAATTTTCAAGACTTGTTTTTTATCTTCGCAGAACTATTTATGTATAGGAGAACATACGCTCTGTCCCTTTTTCAAGGCGCGTTTCTTTGGCTTCAAACTATTGATATGGATGCGTTTGATAATAATGTCGTAGAATCTTACAAAATGTCGAAATCTATTTTTTGTTGCAACCTCAGCGTGGAGAAATATTGGTCGGCCGGAAGATTCGATACCCACCAATCGAAAATCTCGTCGGTCGTGGCGTGGAAACGTTCCATGTAGCCGTTCGTGTCGATCAGATATTGAATACTGCGTTTTATGGCCCGTTCTACGCCGGGATAACGGCGGCGGTCTCTTGCTTTGTTTTTAACCGACGACATCGGACAGAAGATACAGCCGATACGTTGGTATCCCTCGTCGTATAACCGGCAATAGGGTAAGTTATTACCCCGAATGAAATTCCATACATCGGAATCCTGCCAGCGGTAAATTGGCGAGAGCATGATTTTATCTTTGCCTCCCACACACGCGAAATCCCGCTCTTTATTGCGGTTGAATTGGTCGAAGCTGCCGGAAAAGCGATGATTGCCGATTTGCACCTCGTTCCGCGCTGCTCGGCGTGGACTTTCAGCGGCTCGGATACCCAGCAGAGTTACGGTTCCGCCTCCGGCCTGTTCTTTCAAATAGGCGCAACAATAGCGCTTGGTGCGTATCGGCAGCATTTTTTTCTTCTCGATCAACTTGTAAATGTTGATTTCGGGACGATGTAATACGACATCGGGATATTGTGAGCGGACGAAACGCATCAGTTCCGGCGGGTCGATGTTCGTAATTTGCATGTGGGCCTTGAATTTCACTCCGGCCATCTTTGCGAGATGATATAATGCCACGCTGTCTTTCCCTCCCGAAAAAGCCAAGTGATACCCATCCGGCGACATACGCAGGGCCAACGTTTCTGCACGTCGTAGGAGTGCTATCGAGTAAGCGATTTTATGTTCGAGTGCTCCCATGTGCTCGTGGGGTTAAAACACCCTGCCGCGCATAGCAGGGCCACGGCATCAGCCGTTCTTTTCTACAAGTTTTTTGAAATGAGGATAAGGCCGGAACTGCGGTACTCGTTTAGCCGGAATCGACAACTGTTCGCCTTTGGTAATGTTCCGTCCGACTTTCGCCCGGCGTAGCCGGCTCTGGAAAACTCCGAACCCTCGTAAATAAACGCTATCGCCGGCAGCGACGTTTCTCTTAACGAGTTTCATCAAATCTTCCACGACAGACAGAACTTCCTGTGCGCTCATGCCTCGCTTCTCCGCGATCTGATCTACTAATTCTTTTTTCGTCATAGGTTTGTAAATAAATTGATTACGGCACTATTGCCTTATTTTATGTGCTGTTTGTGTCTTAAAACGACATCCATTCGGGCAAAAGAATTGAAGGTGGCGATCGCGCTGGTGTGGGTGGCCAGTACATCCCGACGGTTGGCGATGCTCTCCATAAGCCGTTCTATGTCGTGCCAATCCGATATTCTCTCCGTAATGCTCCGGCAATTCGCTAATGTCAGAGGACGTTCGAACTCGAACATGATGGGATAATTGCATCGTGTCCATAAAAACATTTTTTCATGTCGGGCCAATTCATTCCATCGGTGGCCGAATGAGGCAAGAGCGAGCCGGTCGTTTTCCGGCATGGTTTCCCCCGCACCCCCTTCCCTTTCTTCAATACCGTGTGTATGTGTATCTGTTTTGCCATTATTCTCTTTATTCTTCTTTTCTTTCTTATCGGAAGGAATAGCCGTTTCTTCGGCAGATTGCGGTATATCTTCCGAATCATTCTGCATAAACCGGCATTTCTGCGTATTTTTTCGGATTTTCACGGAGGAATCGGCGATTCTTTCGGAATCATCGTCTATTGTTGCCGAATTATCGCCTATTTCTTCCGAAGAAATAAGCGAGTATTCAGCATCTATTCCGGCTTTACGCCGCAGAACCGCCATAATATCGAGATAACGGGCTTGAATTCCCCGTGAGGTCAGTAATTCACGGTGTTCGTAGAGCTGACGGTCGAACAATCCCAGTTCGATACAATCGCGGAAAATGTTGGAGGTACGGTCATCGTCCAATAGGCAGGTGTCAGCAATGTCAGCGATCAGGTCTTTGTCGGCAACGATATAATACCCTTTATCCCGATAAATTTCACAAAGCAAGGCGAGGTAAACGGCCAGTCCGTCGTTTTGCCAACGACGCATCAGCCGTTTTAATTTCCGGTCTTGGAATAGGTCGCAGTCCAACCGGAAATACATAAGTCCTCTTTTTACATTTCGCCCGGCCATCGGATTTCAGTTAGCGTAACTTTCCCAATTCAACAAGGCGTTTTACCGTGTCCAGCTCGATACGAGAATAGGTTACTTTGGAATTTCCCGTTCCCGGCTTGACCCGATGCACCCAGCCGCGATTGAGCCATGTACGCACGCAACTTTCACCGTAAATCCGATACGCTTCGCGTTGGGAAATTTCATCCTTAATCAATCCCAGTCGATTTAAGGCTATCGAGGCTCCGAGTGCGGCACTTTCCATGATTAGGGTCTTTTGTTCGTGTAAATCGTCCATAACGTCATAAGTATTCCTCAACTATTTTTGGATGCCGATGCTATCGAATAATCGTCGGATCTCGGTTCGGGAGAGTTTTGATCCGTTGGGTGCCGAGGTACAGAGAATGTAAAAATGCTTGTCTTTGGAACGGGTGCGGAATGTCAGGCCCCGTCGTTCCATGCGTGGAATAGCGTGGCGGGCATTGGTCAAAGCCTGGCCTTCCAGCGGAAATTTCCGAATTTCCCGAACGCTGAAACTACTCAAAATTTCACTCCATGTTCGGGGTAATTGTTCCGTTTTAATCGAATGTGTCTTACCGTTGTAGTCCATTTGTTATATCTCTTTTCAAGTGAGTGAAATATGTAAAAATCACACGTTTACGGTGAATACAAGTTACAAAATGAGCCGTGAATAGGAAAGGGATTTTTACAACTTGGACGTATCTGATAGACTGACAAATAAATAAAATGCGCCCTCCCGCATATTTGCCGGAGGGCGCAGAAATCAATAATTATATATTTTTACGATGCGACAGGGCTTGTACGGACTTTTCCGGTGCTGTTTCATTTGAAATATATTTTGAATTAGTCAGCGAAACTTCGGTTTGATTGCTTTTTACAAAATCAATAACCGCACGATTGGCTTTATCGACGATGTTCCAATCTTCGGTGATATAAATGTGTGCCAATTTCTTTTCTTCTCGTGGAGAATGTCCGAGGGCGAAATTGACAATATCATCGCGGATGCCGCAATGATTCCATGCAATAGATGCCCATGTACGCCGGAAAGTATAGGTTTCCAAATCCGGAAAATTGATTACTTTTCCTACCCGTTTCAGTCCTTTGTTCACCTGTGCGTTGAATATATCGCTGTTTGCATATTTACGATGAAATTCAAACAGGCGTACTCCCGTAGGATCGCGGTATTTTTCAATTAACGCCAATGCCTCCGGCTCGATTCGAATGTCGATTTTCGCTTTATCCTGTCGCCGATTTTTTGTTTTGGTACGGTTATAAATTAAGCGTCCATTTTGGATGCCGGTACAGTTATATAAATCAACCGTGTTTATTCCGATCAAGAAGAATGATAGCAAGCCGATGTCTCTACCTAAATTTCTAATGTTATAATCGCCTCGGCGCTGGAATGTATCGTCGTCTGGAACATTGAAAACGGCTCGTAATTGCTCTAATGTCATCGGCTTTTTTTCAGTCCGAGGAATCGGGGGAACTTTGGTTCGAGAGAATGGGGAGAGAGGAATGCGGATAACACCGATGTCTTCATCGTTATACTCGGCTTTGGCTACATTGTGCAATGCTTTCAATGTGGCACAATACAACGACGGACTGCGTCGGCCTTTTTTATGGCCTGCGCGGGGCTTTTCGTTTTCGAGGAAAGTGATAAACTGTTTTACGACTCTGGATGTTATTTCGTTAATATCAATTTTATTCCGCCGAAGAAATCGCACAAATGCGTTAAGTGCACATTGATACATGTCCGCATTGCCTTTATGGTCGTTATCTCGTAATTGTTGAATATGCCGCCTCCCAAAAGCGATAATCCAATTTGAAATTTTCATCCTCTTTATAATTCTTGATAAGTTCTACGATCTGATCTACATTCATCGTCTCGATTTTGTCTGCGCACTTATTGCAGATTTTCCGGTATTCGTCGATAATAGGCATCGTATCTCGGACATAGGAGGTGCCGCGCTTGAAATCGAATTTTTCGTTTACCTCGGAAGAGCTCGCGTAATAGCAGGTCGGAATATACCGGGATTGTTTGTTGTGGGTGATCCGAATCTTTACTCTGAAAACTCCGTCCGCTTTTTTGTAGCGGGGATGGATAACGGTCTTAAAAGTCGGCATACGGCTAAAAATTTTGGAAAACTATTAGAAAACTTTTTACTTCAAATGTACCTTTCAAATGCTGAAAATGCAATAAAAAAACGGTGTCTGAACGTAAGTCAGACACCGCTAATTAGTTAAAATTCAGTGCAAATGAATTATTTATGTAAATTTTGCCGTTTCCGTTTTTGCGCCGTTTAGCAAACTGGTGGTTTCAGCCACTCACCCAACTCTCCAAACCCTCTTTTTTCTCAAAGAGTGGTGCAAATATAGGACAATTTTGCGGACTTCCAAAATAAAACAACCCAAAAATCATGCAGGTTCCCGCTTTCGACTATCTACGGCCGGGTATTCCACGCCGACGAAGTCTGATAAAGGCTGATCGCCCGGTCGAGCAGCTCCTGCGAGGGGATGCCCTCCTCCAGCACGAGGTTGTAGCGGTCTTCCTCCGTGGGTGAAATCCGGTACTGTTCCGCCCGGTTGACGGGTGAAAGTACGGTGAATACGTCGCCTTCGAGATAACCCAGGTCCTGATAGGTGGCGACGAAGGCCCGTTCCCGGAAATCGTCGGACAATGCGTCCTGACCGAAGAAATGGGAGTCGTAATCCATCCCCAGCAGCGAGAAGAGCGTAGGCATCAGGTCTATTTGAGAGATCACCTTATCTACTTGTTGAGGTGTGATGAGTCCCGGAGCGAAGATCAGGGCGGGAATGTGGTATTTCTCCAGCGGGATTTCGGTTTTGCCGGCACTCGAGGCGCAATGGTCGGCCGTAATGACGAAAACCGTGTTGGCGAACCAGGGTTGGCGGCTGGCCTCTTCGAAGAAGCGTCCCAATGCGTAGTCGGTGTACATGACGCCTCCGGAGCGCAGTTTCGCATCGTTCGGAATCGGAATCCGGCCTGCCGGGTAGGTGTAGGGCCGGTGGTTGCTGACCGTCATGACGTGGGCGAAGAAGGGCGCTGCGGTCGTATCGGCCCGCTCGCCGAGCGAGCGGATCACTTTGTCGTAGGCGTCTTCGTCGCAAACGCCCCAGATGTTGGCGAAGGTGATCTCTTCGGGTTTGTAGCTTTTTTGGTCGATGATTCGGTAGCCGTTGCCGCCGAAGAAGGTTTCCATGTTGTCGAAGTAGCTGTTGCCTCCGTAGAAGTAGTAGGCATCGTAACCCTTCTCCCGGAGTACGGCCGCCGTGGAGTGCATGTTGTCGTTGCGGGGACGTTTGATGATGCTCTGTCCGGGGCAGGGCGGCAGCGAGAGGGTAACGGCTTCGAGTCCCCGCACCGTGCGGTTGCCTGTGGCGAAACACTGTTCGAAAGCGATCCCCATTTTGTAGAGAGAGTCCAGGTGGGGCGTGATCGCGTCCGGATAGCCGAAATGCTGCATGAACGAGGCGCTCATGCTCTCGATGGTGATCAGCACGATGTTGCGGCGCAGCGTATCCGGGTTGCCGGGAATGTGGCGCAGGTTGTCGCCGGTACTCCCGTAGATCGCGTGTACGTTGGCTTCGGCCTCTTTCTGCGGTAGGGTCAGGTAGAACTGCGGATAGCTGAGTTCGTTCTTCATAAATGCGTCGTAGAACTTGTAGGCTCCGGTGGCTTGCAGCTCGTTGGCATAGGTGTTGGCGCTTTGCTGGAATCGGGTGTTGAACTGCAGGAGGAGCAGGCAGCAGCCCAGGGTGAGCAGCAGGTAGGCGGGCGATACGGCCGCTTTCCATTGCCAGGTGCCGAACTCTCCGGCACGGCGGATCTCCCGTCTGAACAGCAGCCAGGTGCATCCTACGGTCAGCAGCAGCACGCCGGCGAAGAGCGGAACGACCGGATAGGACTCCATGATGTTGCCGACCACTTCGTTGGTATAGACCAGGTAATCGACGGCGATGAAGTTGTACCGTACGCCGAATTCGCTCCAGAAAAACCATTCGGAAACGGCGTTCAGGATAATGCCGCCCGTGTAAAGTCCCGTCAAGACGGCGAGCCAGGTGCGGCTCCATCCCGGACGTATTTGGGGAAGGAACAGTCTGAGTCCGAAACTCACGGCCCAGAAGCCGAAGAGGATCGAGGCGATCAGGGGTACCACGCTGCCGTATTCGTCGAAGATCGTATTGAAGAACGTGACGTAAATCCATGCGACCGAAAGGATGCCGAAGAGGATGTAGCCCAGCGGCCGGGCGTATTTGCCCGGGGCGATGCTCAGGGCGAAAAGCCACAGCACGGCGAATCCGATCGTAAGGGCGCACCAGTCGTTTACGGCGCCCAACAGGAAGATTTTCAGCCATTGGCCGAAAGTGAACGAGATGTCGGAGGTCTGTTCGTTGAACAGCAGAACGATACGCAGCAGCGTGCCGACGGCTACTTGCAGCAGAACGAGTTTGAGGTAGATTCTCGAGATGAGTTTGATGCCGGATTGCATGGAGTTTGCTTGTTAAATCGGCACAAATATATATATTTTAACCGCTTTTGATGCGCGGGGGCTTTCTGCGGGGCTAAAAAACGGCCGGGCGGGAAGGATTTGCATTTTTTTTTGTAATTTTGCATAATTATTTCGCATACAATGGCAGAGAAAGATAAAGAACTTATAGAAGATATCGAGAAGCAGGAGTACAAGTACGGTTTCACTTCGGATATCGAAACCGAAACCATTCCGCGCGGCCTCAATGAGGAGGTGGTGCGCCTGATCTCGACCAAGAAGGGCGAGCCGGAGTGGATGACCGAGCGCCGCCTGAAGGCTTACCGTCACTGGCTGAATATGGTGCCTCCCACGTGGGCGCATCTGACGATCCCTCCGATCGACTTCCAGGACGTCATCTATTATGCGGCGCCGAAGCCCTCCAAGAAACTCGCGTCGATGGACGAAGTCGATCCCGAACTCAAACGCACGTTCGACAAGCTGGGTATTCCACTCGAGGAACAGATGGCGCTGGCGGGTGTCGCCGTCGATGCCGTGATGGACTCCGTGTCGGTCAAAACGACCTTCAAGGAGACGCTGGCCGAAAAGGGAATCATCTTCTGTTCGATGTCCGAGGCGATTCGGGACTATCCCGAGTTGATTCAGAAATATCTGGGAAGCGTGGTCCCCTATACCGATAATTTTTATGCGGCGCTCAACGCGGCGGTCTTTTCCGACGGTTCGTTTTGTTACATTCCCAAAGGCGTGCGTTGCCCGATGGAGCTTTCGACCTATTTCCGCATCAATGCGGCGGGTACGGGGCAGTTCGAGCGGACGCTGATCGTGGCCGACGAAGGAGCTTATGTCAGCTATCTGGAGGGGTGTACGGCGCCCCGCCGGGACGAGAACCAGTTGCATGCCGCCGTGGTCGAAATCGTCGTCGAGAAGGATGCCGAGGTGAAGTATTCCACCGTCCAGAACTGGTATCCGGGCGACAAGGAGGGCAAGGGAGGCGTCTATAATTTCGTGACCAAACGCGGAATTTGCCGCGAAAACGCCCGGCTGTCGTGGACGCAGGTCGAAACCGGTTCGGCTATTACGTGGAAATACCCGAGCTGTATTCTGGCGGGCGACAATTCGGTCGGAGAGTTCTATTCGGTGGCGATGACCAACCATTTCCAGCAGGCCGATACCGGTACCAAGATGATCCACGTGGGGCGTAACACCCGCAGCCGCATCGTATCGAAGGGTATTTCGGCCGGTCGCAGCGAGAACTCCTACCGGGGGCTGGTGCGCGTGGCGAAAGCGGCGGAGAACGCCCGCAACTATTCGCAATGCGATTCGCTGCTGATCGGCGACAAGTGCGGGGCACATACTTTTCCGGTGATCGAAAGCGGCAATCCGACGGCGGTGGTCGAGCATGAGGCGACGACCTCGAAAATTTCCGAGGAGCAGCTTTTCTACTGCAACCAGCGGGGGCTTACGACCGAGGATGCCGTAGGGCTGATCGTCAATGGTTACGCCAGGGAGGTGCTCAACAAACTGCCGATGGAGTTCGCCGTCGAAGCCCAGAAGTTGCTGGCCATCAGTTTGGAAGGTTCGGTAGGGTAGTTTGTCGGAGGAATTTCCGCCGGTTTCCGGGTAGAAACGGAGTCGGCGGTGTGTTTATGAATGTAAAAAAAAGTAAAATAATATGCTTTCAGTCAAGAATTTACGGGCGCAAGTCGCCGGAAAAGAGATATTGAAGGGCATCGACCTCGAGGTGAAGGCCGGCGAGGTACATGCCATCATGGGACCGAACGGCTCGGGCAAGAGCACGCTGGCTTCGGTGCTGGCCGGGAACGAGAAATTCACGGTCACGGGCGGCGAGGCGACCTTCCTGGGGCAGGACCTGCTGTCGCTGCCCATCGAGGAGCGTGCCTGCATGGGGCTGTTTCTCGGATTTCAGTACCCGGTGGAGATTCCGGGCGTGTCGATGGCCAACTTTATGAAGATGGCCGTGAACGAACAGCGCAAGTTCCGGGGTGAGAAACCGCTTGCGCCGGCCGAGTTTCTGAAGTTGGTGCGGGAGAAGAGCGCCATCGTGGAACTGGACTCCAAATTGATTTCCCGTTCGGTGAACGAAGGGTTCTCGGGCGGTGAGAAGAAGAAGAACGAGATCTTCCAGATGGCGATGCTCGAACCGAAGTTGGCGATTCTCGATGAAACGGACAGCGGTTTGGACATCGATGCGCTGCGCATCGTCGGTATGGGCGTCACCAAATTGCACCGGTCGGACAATGCGACGATCGTCATCACCCACTACCAGCGCTTGCTGGATTATATCGTGCCCGACTTCGTGCATGTGCTCTACAAGGGGCACATCATCTATTCGGGCGACCGTTCGCTGGCGCTCAAATTGGAGAAAGAGGGGTACGACTGGCTTATCAACGATTATAAGGAGTAGCCATGGAGTGGACCGATATTTTCAGCGGCCCGGCTTTCGAGCCGGTCAAGAGCCGCGAACTGCACCTCGGAAAGGATTGCGACCTGTCGCGTCCGTTGGTGGTGCGGGATACCGATAAACTGACCGTCGAGGTCGCGGGCGGAGCCGCACTCCGGCTGGTCGTGCTGCATACGAAGCCCTGTCAGGCGGAGATTCGTATCAAGCTGCTCGAAGGGGCGGATGCGGAGCTTGTCCAGCTTTTCTCGGCCGAGGCATTCGTCGATTTTCAGGTCGAGCAGGCTGCCGGGAGCAAGTTTCGCATGACGGCGTGCCAGTTCACCAGTGCGAATGTGCGTTACCGGTTCGATCTGAACGGACGGGAGGCTTCCAATGAGCTGGACGTGCTGTTTCTCGCGTTGGAGCAGGATCACTGCGTGGTCGATCTGCGTACCAACCATCTGGTCCCGGACTGTACGAGCCGGTCGCTCATCAAGGGCGTCGCTTCGGGGACCGGCCGTGGTGAATTCTGCGGATTGGTTTATGTGGCGCCGGATGCCCAGCATACCGATGCCCAGCAGCAGTGCCGTAATATTCTGTTGAGCCGTACTTCGCGCATTGATGCGCGTCCACAACTGGAAATTTACGCCGACGACGTGCGTTGCAGTCACGGAGCGACGGTGGGACAGATGGAGGACGAAGCGATTCTCTACATGCGTCAGCGCGGTCTGAAAGAGGAACAGGCACGGCGCCTGCAGATCGAAGGTTTCGCGGCGGACGTGGTCGGGCGCTGCCGGATCGAAGCCGTGAAAGAGATATTGACCGATGCCGTTGTCCGGCATTTGGATAAAATATAGCGTTATGTTCGATGTGGAAAAAGTCCGGCGGGACTTCCCGATTCTCGGGGTGCGCGTGTATGACAAGCCGTTGGTTTATCTGGACAGCGGTGCTACGGCGCAGAAACCCGAGTGCGTGATCGAAACGGTCGATCGCCTGCACCGGGAGTCGAATGCCAATATCCACCGGGGGGTTCATTTTCTTTCGGAGGAGGCTACCGAGATGTACGAGGCTGCCCGGGCTCGTATCGCCGAGTACATCGGTGCGGAAGCCCGGGAGGAGGTCGTTTTCACGGCCGGAGCTACTGCGTCGCTCAATACGGTGGCGTATGCATGGTGCGAACGTTTTCTCCGGGCGGGCGACAATATCGTGGTCAGCGAGATGGAGCACCATTCCAATATCGTTCCCTGGCAGCTGTCGCCGAGCGCAAGGGTGCCGAAATCCGCGTGCTGCCTTTCGACGAGGAGGGGCGCCTGATGACCGAGCGCCTGCCGGCGCTGCTCGACGGCCGTACCCGCGTGGTGGCGGTGACGCAGGCTTCCAATACGCTGGGCACGCGGCCCGATCTGCGTCCGGTGATCGACGAGGCTCACCGGGTCGGTGCGGTCGTGGTGGTGGACGGATGTCAGGGTGTCGTGCACGGCGGTGTCGATGTGAAAGCGCTGGACTGCGATTTTTACGCCTTCTCCGGTCATAAACTCTATGCCCCGACGGGTATCGGCGTGCTGTACGGCAAGCGGGATTTGCTCGACTGGATGCCTCCGTTTCTCTCCGGCGGCGACATGGTCGATCGGGTGTCGTTCGAAAAGACGACTTTTGCACCTGTTCCATTGAAATTCGAAGCGGGTACGGCCAATTTCGTGGGGGCGATCGCGCTGGGCGAAGCGGTGCGCTATGTCCGGCAGTTCGATGCGGCGGAGGTCGAGGCGCATGAACGGGCGCTGCTGCTGCGTGCTACCGAAGGGCTGGAGCGAATCCCCGGCCTGCGGATTTACGGTACGACGCCGGACAAGTGTGCGATCGTATCGTTCAATGTCGAGGGGGTGCATCCCTATGATATGGGCATGATCCTCGACAGCTCGGCATCGCCGTTCGTACGGGACAGCACTGTGCCGAGCCGGTGATGACGCATTACGGAGTTACGGGTATGTGCCGGGCTTCGTTCGCGATGTATAATACGCTGGCGGAAGCCGACGCCCTGGTCGCCGGGGTCGAGCGGGCCGTGAAGATGCTTAAATAGCAAGGATATGCTGATAGTATTGGAAGGACTGGACGGCGCCGGGAAATCGACCCAGGTGGAACTTGTGCGCCGCATGTTTGCCCAAGAGGGGGTGGAGAGCCATTTTCTCCATTTTCCGCGTTTCGACGCGCCGGTGTACGGCGAGCTGATCGCCCGCTTCCTGCGGGGTGAACTCGGGGCTGTGGACAAGGTCGATCCTTATCTGGTCGCTCTGCTTTTCGCCGGTGACCGGGCCGATGCTGCCGCGCAGTTGCGCTGTTGGCTCGATGCGGGCCACGCCGTCGTGCTCGACCGGTATGTCTATTCGAACGTGGGGTTCCAGTGCGCCAAATTGCCTGCCGGGGACCGGCAGGAGGAGCTGCGGCGGTGGATCCTCGACCTGGAGTTCGGCTATTACGGAATTCCCCGTCCGGACGTGTCGCTGTTTCTGGATGTGCCTTTCGCCTTTACGGAGAAAAAGCTCTCCGAGGTACGCGAAGGCGACGACCGCGAATACCTGAAAGGGGAACGCGACATCCATGAGGCATCGCTCGACTTGCAGCGTCGTGTGCGGGAGGTTTACCGTGCAGCCGCTGCTGCGGACGACCGCCTGCGGATTATCGATTGCAGCGATGCGCAGGGCGGGATGGACTCTCCCAATGCGATTTTCGCCCGCATCCGCACCGAGATAGAACGTTTTCGGTAAGCGAGGGCAGAGCCCGCAAGCGGTCTCTGCCGAGCGAAGAAAACGAAGAAGTCAATTCAACGTTTTCGGTAAGCGGGGCAGAGCCGAATTTGTGTGGATTGTGCCGGGTGGAGAAAACGAAGCGTGGAATTAGTGTATGAGATGAGCGCCTTTTCGAATGATGCCGGAGAAGTGCCCGGAGGGGCGGTTCGGTATATTCGATAAGCGGATGAGTCGTTTTGTCCGTGTCCCGACGGATGCGGAGCGTTGAGCGAAAAGGGAGTCCGGAAAAAGTCGGCAATCCGAAACGGCTTTGCGGGACGCTCGGACGCAGACCGAAAGGCGGGAAGTTTTGAGTTTTAACGATGAGAACGACTCCGGACGAGTGCGGGATGCCTGCGGAGAAAATGAAGAAAAGATCGTATATAACCTGTTCGAAAATGATGAAACCTATGCTGTCGCAACGGGCCCGGAGCCTGATTACCGGAGTTTGCCGCCTGGTGCTGGCCGTCGTGTTCATCGTGTCGGGCTTTACGAAGGTGATCGATCCCTGGGGAACGTCGATCAAGATCAACGAATACCTCACGATTTACGGGTTCGATTATCTGATTCCGGCCAGCATGGTCTTTTCGATTTGGCTGTGCGGCGCCGAGATGATGATGGGTTGCATGCTGCTTTGCAAGGTGCGTATCCGGCTGGTGTCGATCTTCGCTCTGGTGTCGATGCTTTTCTTTACGATCCTTACCTTTTTGAGTGCGACGTTCATCCCGGTAGAGGACTGCGGCTGTTTCGGTGAGGCGATCAAACTCTCCCCCTGGGAAACATTCTTCAAGAACCTGGCCTTGCTGCCGATGGCGGCCGTCGTGTGGGCTTATTACCGGAACGATAAGATTCTTGCCTTCCGCCGTTCGGAGGTCGCATTGACGGTTTTTTTCTTCCTTCTGACGATGGGGCTGGGGTTCTATTGCTATTGTCATCTTCCGTTGATCGATTTTCTGCCGTATAAGATCGGGGTGAATATCCGCGAGGAGATGCACGCCTCTTCTGCGGCCGGTCCCGAGGGAGAGTTGCAGACCGTGCTGGTTTATCGCAATCGCATGACGGGGGAGGAGCGGGAGTTTGCGCTCGATGATACGGAGTGGCAGGACGATACGGTCTGGGAGTGGGTCGATACGAAAATTCTGGGAGAGGTACCGGAGATGAATCCGATGATCGAGGAGTTCGCTCTGCGCAATGGCGCGGAAGATGTGACCGACCGGGTGCTCGCTACTCCGGGACGGCTCTATTTGATCTGTGTGACGCGTTTCGACTGCATCGGCCGCAGGTGCGAGGATCGTTTGGAGCGGCTCGTGGAGCGTGCGTTGCAGGAAGGGGCGCATGTCGTCTGCATCACGCCCGAACCCTTGCAGGGAAACGCCATCCATTCGTTCGGGAAAAGCACGCCGGTTCCTTGCTACAACATCGATGGATCGACGCTCAAGACCATGTTGCGGGCTCATACGGGTATTGTCGTGCTCGACGACGGGGTAATCGCCGACAAGCGGAACTGTCGGGACATAGACTGAATCGGGCGTCAGTATTTCCGGTGCTATGCGCGGAAGCCGGGGTTGCTCCGGGCTGCGGAGGCGAGGGGTGAGTTCGGGTTCCCGACCTGCCGAGTACCGGGACAGACGTTCCGGGTATTATCGGAAGTAGAGAATATGCGGAAGGGCGATTCCTTCCGATAAAAGGCGGTGTGTCATAAAGGCGCACTGCTGCGTCATTATCGGGATGCGGGCGAAGTCATTTACGGCAGTAAATTCCTGTCGCCCTTACCCTCAATGCCTTGCCTTGCATCCATTCTGACAATCCTTAAGGGCTGTGCCTGAAACTTTCATTTCGACACAGCCCTTTCGTCGCTTTTTCGTAATTTGTAGTGCTTCGGCCTATTTCGTATTGACGATCGCGATTTCGTCGGCTACCGGAGCGATCTTGCGCAGCATCTGCACGCCGCCGCAATGTTTGTCGTGGGCCAGGTTGATGGCCCGGCTTACTTTCATCTGGTCGTTTTCGCATTCGCATTGTACGTTATAGACGATGCGGAAAGACTTGAAGACGCTGCTCGATTGTACGGTTTCCGTGTCGAGTTCACCCGATATGCTGAGTTCGAAGCGGGTCGGAGATACGCGCTCCTTTTCCATGATCGCCATCGCGGTCATGCCTGCGCAAGTTACGCCGGCCAGCAACATCAGCTCTTTGGGATTTAGTTGGTCGCATTTCTTGTTTCCTTCGAGGACATAGGTCCGTGCCGAAGTCATCTGTATAGTTACCTGTTGGATCATAACGATAAATTTTTAGGTTGAATTTTCTTTTTTTGTTTTTATCCGGCAGAATACGCAGGCGGTTTTTGCCTTCGTTCGTCGAAAAGATTCTTTTTTCTTTTCTGTCGGGCAACAATCGTTCCCAAATGGTGCGTCTGCCCCGGGAAATCGTTATCTTTACGGGAAATGACTCCGATTTGAACGAATGCACGGGACTGGGGCTAAATAAATTTGGCGCTGGGCCCGGCTTTCGCTATCTTTGTAGAAGATAGGATTCGGTTCGGCAATTTTCGAGAGCAAGTTCTCTTGGTTACCCTCGCTTTTCACTATCTTTGCAGAAGATCGGAGGCGGTTCGGCAATCTTTGCGTGCAAGCCCGCACGATTGCCCTCACCTTTCACGATCTTTGACATAGTCTTAGATAGGATGCGCCTCGGAAAATTGGGAACAAGTTTCCATTTTTCTCTCGGCTTTCACTATCTTTACCGAAAAAATATTTCGATTCGGACAGGAAGCGCCTCGGGCAGCGCTGAACAGGTCGGACTTACCACCGGGTGTTCGCTATCTGCGTTCGAATTATTGTGTGTGCGTTATGAAGAGAAACATCCTGTATTTATTGTCGATAGGCATTTGCCTGTTCACTTGTGTCGGGAGCCATGCTGCGGCACCGGAAACCCGGGCGCATCTGGAGCGGGGGCGTTCGCTTTTCGATCACGGGCGCTGGACGGATGCCCGTTATGAGTTGCTGAAGGCCCGCGAGGGAGCGGACCGGGACGACCGGCTTACGCTCCAGCAGATCGATTATCAGTTGGCGGTTTGTGCCTTGAAGCTCGGCAGCCGGGATGCCGAGGCGATGCTCGCCGACTTTTCCAAGCGTTATCCCGAGTCGGTTTACAACAACGACCTGCGGTTCGCCCAGGGGTTGCTTTATTGCAGCCGGTCGGAGTATGATAAGGCGCTCGCATGTTTCGGACGGGTGAACTACCGGGCTTTGGACAGAACCCGGCGCGAGCAGTACGACCTGCGCATGGGATATATCGAATTCGGCCGGGATGACTACGATCGGGCGATGACCTATTTCGACCGGATCAATCCCCAAAGCGAATTTTACGATCACGCTCTCTATTATAAGTCCTACATCGCCTATGCGCGGGAACAGTACGACTGGGCCAGAAGCGGGTTCGAACGATTGCTTAAAAGCGAGGCTTACGGGGAGGTAGCGCCTATTACCTGCTGCAAATCGAGTTCAAGCAGGGGAATTACCGCTACGTGGTCGAGAACGGCGAAGAGTTGATCCGCCGGGCATCGCCCCGCCAGCGGGCCGAACTCTCGCGGGTCATGGCCGAAGCGTGGTTCCGCCTGGGCGAATATTCCAAACCGCTGGATTACCTCGACGCTTTCGTGCAGGCCGGCGGAGAAATGGGCCGGGATGAAAATTATCTCTACGGATTCTCCCTCTACCGTACGGCCCGCTACGACGATGCCGCAGAGTATCTGCGCAAGGCGTGCGGAGCCGACGACGCTCTGACGCAGAACGCCTCCTACCACCTGGCCGACTGTTACTTGCGCGGCGGGGACAAGCAGCAGGCGATGCAGTCGTTCGCCATGGCTTCGAATGCCGAATTCGATTCCGCGATTGCCGAGGACGCGCTGTTCAATTATGGAAAATTGCAATATGAACTGGGGGGCGGACGTTTCAACGAAGCGATTCAGGTACTCAACCGCTATGTCGCCCAGTATCCGTCGTCGCCCCGTGTACGCACGGCCAAAGAGCTGTTGGCGGCGGCCTATTACAATTCGCACAATTACGACGAAGCATACGAGATCATCGCTTCCTATCCCGATCCCGATGGCGACCTGCTGGCCGCCAAGCAGAAGATCGCCTATTTCCGCGGCTTGAGCGCACTGGAAAAGGGCGATACGCAGGGGGCCGGGCGTTATCTGGCGGAGTCCGCCCGTATCGGAATCAGTCCCAAATACAATGCGCTGGCAACCTTTTGGCAGGGTGAAATCGCTTACGGCAGGGGAAATTACGACGTTGCTCTGCGCGATTACGAGTCCTACCTGAAGCGGGCGCCGAAAACCGAGCCCGAATATGCGATGGCTTTCTACAATACGGGGTATTGCCACTTCTCGAAGGAGAATATGCCCCGGGCGCGGGAGTCGTTCGTTCGCTTCATCGAATTGTATCCCACTCAGGACGGTTATCGCACGGATGCCCGCAATCGTCTGGGCGACACCTACTATTCGGATCGCCAGTTCGACGAGGCGTTGAAGTATTACGGACAGGCTGCGGCCGCGTCCGACGACGGAGCGGATTACGCTCGCTACCAGCGGGCCGTTACGCTCGGTATTCTGGGACGTACATCTGAAAAAATCAAGGCGTTGCAGCAGATTATCCGCGACGGCAGGGGAGATTACCTCGACGATGCGACTTACGAACTGGGCCGGACTTTCGTAGCGCAGGAGCGCTACCGCGAGGGGGCCGCAGTGCTCGAACCTTTCGTCGAAACCTATGTTTATTCGCCCTACCGGAGCGCCGCGTTGTCCGAGTTGGGACTGGCTTACCTGAACCTGGGCGACAAGAAAAAGTCGCTTTCCTACTATGATATGGTGGTGAAGACCGCTCCCCAATCCTCCGATGCCAAGGATGCCTTGCAGGGGATTCGGGATATTTACGTCTCCGAAGGAGATGCCGGCGGTTATTTCGATTATGCCCGGAAGAGCGGTGTCGAAGGGGACCTTACGGCCATGTCGCGTGATTCGCTTTCGTTCGCTGCCGCCCGCCGGATCTATCTTTCGGGCGAGCCTGCGTCGGCGGCCAAGTCGCTGCGCAGTTATCTCGAAAATTATCCCAAGGGATATTATACGGCCGATGCGCTCTATTGCTTGAGCGATTGCTACCTGAAGACGGGCGAACGATCCCGTGCGATCGAAACGCTCGCGGCTCTGGCCGATGCGGGACAGAATCAGTACACGCATCGGGCTTTGAAGATGCTGGCTGGAATGACTTTTGCCGATGAACGCTTTACGGAAGCCGCGGCGGCTTACCGCAAATTGGCCGATGCCGAAAGCACCGCTGCCGGAAAAGCCGAGGCCATGAACGGCTACGTCCGTGCGACGATCGCGGCGGGGGACGAGGAGCGGATTCTGTCCATGGCCGACGATGTGGCATCCTACACCGCTGCGGGAGACGAGGCATGGCGAGCGTCCCAGTTTGCGAAGGCCGGGATTCTGGATCGCCGGGGAGATGCCGCTGCCGCGCAAAAGATCTACAAGGTTTTGAGCGCCAATGTGAAAACACCCGAGGGAGCCGAGTCGGCCTACCGGGTGATCGAGTCCGCGTTCCGGGCCGGCGATACGGCTCGTGCCGAAAAACTGGTGCTCGATTTCTCGGACAAGGGAACGCCTCATGCCTTCTGGCTGGCCAAGTCCTTCCTTGTGCTGGGCGATATTTATGTGCAGAAGGGCGACATGTTCCAGGCCCGGGCGACCTACCAGAGTATCGTGGACGGCTACACTCCTGCCGATGACGGAATCGTTGCGGAAGCGAAAGAGAAAATCAAGAAACTCAATTAACGATATGAAGCGATCAGCTATTCTGTCCCTGATGTTTATCGCCGGACTGCTTGCGGTGCCCGGGGTGCTCAACGCCCAGGTCGAGAAGCGTGTCGAAGTATCCAAAGCCTATGTGCCGAGCGTGGAGCATGCGACGAAACTTGCCGTGCGCCCCAATATGGTCGATACGGCGGCCATACAGCCGGAAATCGACTATTCGATCACGCCGCTCACGCTCGAAACGCAGCTCGCCACGCGCCCGATCCGTCCTGCGACGATCACCTATTGGGAGTTCGACCGTCCGCTGCCTTTTTACCTGAAGGCCGGAGCGGGTTATCCGCTCAATTCGGCGCTCGATCTGTATGTTTCGACGCAGAATCCCGACATCGGCTATGCGTTGGGCTATATCAACCACGACGGACGGTACGGACGGATTCCCTATACGCCCGACGGGGACCATAGCGCCCTGTGGATGGACAATCGGGTGGGTGTCGCCGCCGGGAAATACATCGGGCGTCATGTGCTGGAGGGCGAGGTGAGCTACCGGAACCGGATCATCGACCGTTACGGCCTTTTCCCCGATCCGGACTTTCCGACTTTCGACAACGGAAATCGCCGCGTGATCGGCGATTTGCAGGGAAAGATACGGATCGGCGACGATTTCAACGACCTCTCGCGGACGAATTTCAATGTCGAGGTCACGGCGGGCAACTGGTGGAATCCGCTGGATTCGAAACTCTATCTGGAGGATAATGTCGTTCCGGTGTTGGATTATCCGTACGAAAACGAGTGGAATTTGGGGGTAGATGCCGCCGTTGGACGACGTTTCGGCCGCCATACGCTCGTCTTCCGGGCCGGATTCGAGGGCCGGTGGGGTGGCGACCGCAAGGGCGAATCGGTTTGGGCCGCTCCTTCTGACTATTACAACCGGACCTATTCGGGAGCGTTCCGTTATGCCTATCGTGCCCGGTCGGTCGATATGGAGTTCGGTTTGGATTACTACCGGGACGATGTGGCGGGGCGCGATGCGGCGAATTATTTCATTCCCTACGCTCACTTGCGTTTCGATCTGGGCGGCGGCGGTTTCGTACCTTATGTCGAGTTGGACGGAACCCTGAAGCACAACGATATGCGGGAGCTTATGGAAACCAATCTTTATTACGTGCCTCGTTATACGGACCCGATGCCCCGCAATACGGTGGACTATTCGGTCCGTGTCGGTGTGAGCGGGCGTCTCGTCGAGGATAAGCTGATTTACCGATTGTTCGTCGGCTATTCTTTCATCGAGAATCATAACTTTTGGTATTGCTATACGCCGACTACCCGGTATGAGGGGTTCAGTCTGGTACAGGGACGGCTGAATGTCATGTCGCTCAACGGTGAGCTGGAGTTCCGTCCGGTGAGCAATTTCACGTTCTCCATCGGCGGGCGGGGCCTGACCTATACCGAGCATCAGACCTTGAGCATCGGCCTGCCGGAGTTCGAGGGTACGATCCGGGCCCGCTATCATCATCGTAAGTTCTCGGTCGGCCTCGTTTTCGACCTGCAGTCCAACCGCTATATTTCGCGAGTGATTCCGTGGTTCCCGAACGACGGGATCGTGGGGAATATGCGCATTCCCTATACGGTAGATCTGGGGTTGAATGTCGATTGGTACGCGTCCAAGCGGGTAACGGTATTCGCCGAAGGTCACAATCTTTGCAACCGCCGGATTTACGACTGGAGTACGTTTCCGCAGTACAGCGCCGGATTTACGGCAGGTGTGAAGTTGAGTTTTTAGCGGATCGACCCGATATGAAAAACGGCCGGTAACATACCGGCCGTTTTTTATGGAGTACGATTTTTACTCCAGGTTTTTCCGGACTCCGTCCAGAAACCGCTTCATCTCCCCGCTGTCCTTTTTGTCGATGATCTTCGACAGGCGGGTCAGCGTGGCGACGATGTTGTCGATCTGTGCGGGCGTCTTGGGGTTGAAGAGGATTTCCGTCAGCAGGTAGTCGTCTTCGGAGAGCAGTCCGCGGGCGATGGCCATGTGTTTCTTGAAGGTGGTGCCGGGGGCATCCTGGTGCTTCATGATGGAGGCGAATACGAGAGTCGAGGCGAACGGCACCGAGAGGGAGTAGGCCACAACTTCGTCGTGCCCCTCGAAGGTGTATTCGCAGACGTTGAGCTTCAGCGAACCGTAGAGGTCCTTGAAGAAGATTTTGCCCATGTGGTCCGACTCCTTGATGATGATGGCGTTTTCGGTTTGCAGGTTGCCCAGGTTGGCGAACGTGGGGCCGAACATCGGGTGGGTCGAAACGTACCGGAATCCCGATTTCTCATAAAATTCCTGCAACCCGGTCTTTACCGAGGCGATGTCGGAGATGATACACTCTTTCGGCAGATAGGGAAATACCTCCTCGAATGCCTGGAGCGTGGCGTTCAGCGTTACGCAGTTGATAAGCAGTTCAGGCCGGAAGTCGGCGATCTCTTCGGGCGAGGTGAAGCGCTGGGCATTGTAGATGAATCGCATCCGCCGAGGGTCTTTTTCGAGGACGGCTACGTCGTGGTTGAAACTCAACAGATCGGTGAAAAAGGAGCCCATCTTTCCCGCTCCCAAAATCAGTATGCGCATATATCGGTTTGTTTATGTTTTTTGATGATCCGGGCGGCATGGGACCGCCCGGGGATTGTTCTATTTCATTCTTCGTTTTTTCGCTCGGCAGAGGCCGTCGGCAACTTCCGTCCCCGTTTGCCGAAAACATTGAATCGCTTCTTCGTTTTCTTCGCACGGCATAATCCGAATAAATTCGGTGCTGTCTTCGCTTATCGGGAACGTCGTTATTTCATTATTTCCATCTGGACCTTTACCGACTCTTCGTGGATCGCCTTCATGATTTCCGAAATGAATTCCGGGTCGAGGTCGAGCGATTGCCCCATTTTGCCGCGTTTGTCCAGGATTTCATCGTAACGCTTATTTTGCAGGATGGGCATGTTGTGCTCCTTCTTGTAGGTGCCGATCTCCTGCGAGATGTGCATCCGCTTGGCGAGGAGGCTCAACAGTTGCTCATCGACCTCGTCGATCTGGCGGCGCAGGATGCTGATGTTCTCCGTGGTTTGGGCATTGTCGCGCACCACGAGCAGTTGCAGCGTGTAGTCCAGCACTTCGGGCGTCACCTGCTGCGCCGCATCGCTCAGCGCACTGTCGGGATCGCAGTGGGATTCGATGATAAGTCCGTCGAAGTTCAGGTCGAGCGCCTGCTGCGAGATAGGAGCTACCAGTTCGCGTTTACCGCCGATGTGGCTCGGGTCGCAGAAGATGGTGAGGTTGGGGTACCTGCGGCGAAGTTCGATCGGAATATGCCAGAGCGGAGCGTTGCGGTAGATTTTTTTCTCGTAGGAGCTGAATCCCCGGTGGATGACGCCCAGCCGTCGGAGTCCGGCGTTGTAGAGCCGTTCGATCGCGCCGACCCACAGTTCCAGGTCGGGATTGACGGGGTTTTTTACCAGAATGGGGATATCTACGCCTTTCAATGCGTCGGCCAGCTCCTGCATGGCGAAGGGGTTGGTGACGGTGCGGGCACCGACCCAGAGGATGTCGATGCCGGCTTTCAGGGCTTCGAAAACATGGGCGGGGGTGGCGACCTCGGTGGCTACCAGCATGCCGGTTTCCTGCTTGACCTGCTTCATCCAGGGAAGGCCTTCGACGCCGATGCCTTCGAAGCCGCCCGGCTTGGTGCGGGGTTTCCAGATACCGGCCCGGAAGATCTTTACGCCCCGGGCGGCCAGTTCGGAGGCGGTTTTGAGTACCTGTTCACGGCTCTCCGCGCTGCAAGGGCCTGCGATAATCATCGGACGTTTGGGATCCACGCCCGGAAAAGTGAGCGGTTCTATTTCCATTTTCATTGTCGTTGTTGATTTTGCGATCGCCGGCTGTAACCGGCGAATCCGGTCTGTTTATATTCTGTTTACTGATTCTGTTTTGTTCGGGTCGTCGTGATCCGGTCGAGTGCCTCCTGCAACATCTCCTCGTTGCAGCAGAGCGAGATGCGGATGTAGTTCCGCCCTTCCGAGCCGAAGATGAAGCCCGGAGTGACGAAGACTCGCGACTGGTACAGCACCCGGTTGCAGATGGCTTCCCCGACACCGTTCGGGCACTCCCCGGCAGCCGTGAGTTGCGCCGCGAGGGTATCGTTCACCCGTCCCCAGAGGAACATTCCCACCTGGTCGTCGCGGACATCGCAGCCGAGGGTTTCCAGAATCCGGGCCGCCAGTGCGCGTCGGCGGCGATATACCTCGTTCATCCGTTGGTACCAGCTGTCGGGGGCTTTCAGCGCTTCGACGGCGGCCAGTTGCATCGGGCGGAACATCCCGGAGTCCATGTTGCTCTTCACGCGCAGGATCCACTCCAGGAACCGGGAATTGGTCGCCACCATTCCGATACGCCAGCCGGGCATGTTGAAGGTTTTACTCATGGAGTTGAGTTCGATGCAGATCTCTTTGGCTCCCGGTACGCTCAAAATACTTAACGGGCGGTCGTTCAGGATGAAGCTGTACGGGTTATCGTGGCAGATCACGATGTTGTGCCTGCGGCCGAAGGCGACGAGTTTTTCGAACAGCTCTCGCGAACCGTTGGCTCCCGTAGGCATGTTGGGGTAGTTGCACCACATCAGTTTCACACCGGACAGGTCCATTTTCTCCAGCGCTTCGAAATCGGGCTGCCAGTCGTTCTCTTCTTTCAGGGCGTAGGGCAGGATGCGGGCGCCGGTGAGCTTCGACACCGAGGCGTAGGTCGGATAGCCCGGATTGGGTATGAGTACCCCGTCGCCTTCGTTCAGGAAGGCCAGCGAAATGTGCATCACACCCTCCTTGCTGCCGATCAGGGGCAGGATTTCGTTGGCAGGGTCCAGGTCCACGCCGTACCATCTCTTATACCACCGGGCGAACTCCGCACGCAGTTCCGGAATACCTACGTAAGGTTGGTACCCGTGCGTGTCGGGCCGTGCTGCCGCCTGGCAGAGCGCCTGCACGGTTTCGGCCGACGGGGGCAGGTCCGGGCTGCCGATCCCCAGGTTGATGACGCGTGTGCCGGATTCGTTCATCCGGGCCACCTCTTTCAGTTTCACGGAGAAGTAGTACTCCTCGACGTTTTCCATCCGGCGGGCCGGGGTGACGGTCGGTTTTGCCGGTTTCGTTTCTTCGGGAGCCGCCAAGCTCCGCAGGTTGTTGGTTTTTTCATACTGAAAACAAAAAAGCTCCCGCCTCAAGGCAGGAGCTATGATCTAAATTCGTAATTCTGTCGATCGAACTTTACAACACGCAAACTCCCGCCTTTACTCGGCCCGAATAAAGGTAATAATAATAGGAGTATGTAAACTGAACGTGTTGCATATCGTTTTTGTCGTCGAATATCCATCCAGGATATTTAACGGGACAAATGTATCGCATTTTTCGGAAAATGACAAAATTTTTTTCGCTTTTTTTATTTCGGGCATAAAATTCCTAAATTTGTCGGGACAAACAATTCGAATAAACGTGAGCAATCTTCATATATCATCCGATTTCAGCGGTTTGGATGCCTTGATTCCGCAGGGCCGACGGGTTTTCGTCGTTATCGACAGTAACCTGAAGCCCTTTTTCGGCCTTTTCGAACGGTATGAACTCATTCCGATCCAGACCTCCGAGAAGGTTAAAACCTTCGCTACGGTAGAATATATTATCGAACAGTTGCTGGAGCGGGGAGCCGACCGGAGCTCGTTTCTCGTGGGCGTGGGCGGCGGCATCACGACCGACCTCTGCGGTTTCGCGGCGTCGGTTTACAAACGGGGTATTCGGTTCGGTTTCGTACCTACGACGCTGCTGGCGCAGGTGGACGCTTCGATCGGGGGTAAGAACGGCGTGAATTTCCATGCCTATAAGAATATGGTCGGTACGATCACCCAGCCTGAATGGATCTATATCTGCACCGATGCGCTGCGGACGCTTTCGCCCCGGGAGTTCCGGGCCGGAATCGCCGAAGTCCTGAAGACTTTCATCCTGTTCGATGCGGAATACTATCGCAAGGCCGTGGATTATTTCGCCCGGATGGAGGCCCACTTGCGGAAAGCGGGAACCTGTTGCGGGGGCGAATGTGTGTACGGGCAGGAGGAGCTTACCGAAATCATTCGCAAAACGGCGTTATACAAGTGTGCCGTAGTGGAGCGGGATGCTTTCGAGAAGGGGGAGCGGCGCTTGCTGAATCTGGGGCATACCTTCGCTCACGCCATCGAGAAAAATTGTCCGATCATGCACGGCGAAGCCGTGGCGATCGGTCTGGTGCTGGCTGCCGGGGTGTCCCGAACGGCTGGGACTCGCCCCGGCGGGACTGGCGGTCGGTCTGGCGGAGGATTTGAAGAAGGTCGGGCTTCCCACCCAGTCGCCCGTAGCTATCGGTGTTTTGCTGGAAGCGTTGGAAAAAGATAAGAAGGTGGAGGGCGATGCCATTCATTTCATCCTGCCTCGTGCGGTGGGGGAGGTGGTGGATCGTGCGATTCCGTTAAAACAGTTGGAGGAGGTCGCCCGTGATCTGCGTTAGCGTACAGGAAAAGAGTTTCGGGGATTGCCGGGCGATCCTCGAATCGTGTGAAATGGCCGAACTCCGGGCGGACCTTTGCCGTCTTTCGGTCGAAGAGGTCGAGCGGCTCGTGGAGATTCGGCCGAACCTGATTGCCACCTGCCGGATTGCGAACTCTTCCGAGGCGTTCGCCCGCGAGCAGCTCGCGGCGGCGATCCGCAGAGGGGCGCGTTATGTCGATATAGAGATCGAAGCGCCCGACGAGCATCTGGAATATATTCGTACGCTCGCCCGCGAGTACGGGTGCCGGCTGATCGTTTCGTTCCACGATTTCGAGGGAACTCCCTCCCTCGACGAGCTGAAGGGGATCGCCCGGCTGTGTCGCACGAAGGGGGCCGATCTGGTGAAGATCGTCACGACGGCCCGGAATATTTCGGATGCCGCCCGTACGATGCGTTTGTATGACCTGCAAGCCGACGGAGCGCTTTTCGAGGGTGCCGCCGCTGCGGAGCGTCCGCAGTTGGTCGCTTTTTCGATGGGCGAAGCCGGGAAATTCACCCGTCTGCTCTGCCTGAAGCTGGGGGCGCCTTATACGTATGTTTCAGCTGGAGCATCCAACGCCACGGCGTCGGGGCAATATACCCGCGAGGAGATGGAGCGGCTGCTTTCGGCCGAAAATTATCCTTTCGAGGGATTTCGCGAGTTCCGTCGGACGACGGTTGCCGTTCCTTGTTCCAAGAGCGTGGCCCAGCGGGCTGTGCTGGCTGCTGCGCTGGCTGCGGGAGAGAGCCGGCTCGCCAATTACGCCCCTTGCAACGATATAGTCGGAGCCGTCGAGGTCATCCGGGGTATGGGCTGCCGGATTGCGTCGGACGGTACGACGCTGCATATCGAGGGTGTCGGAGCGGAGCGCTTGGGACGTTGCACGAAGATCGAAACCGGCGAATCGGGGCTGCTCACGCGGCTGTTGACTCCGCTGGCATCCCATATTTCCGCTTTGAACGGCGGTGCCCCGGTGGAAATTTCCGGGCATGGCAGTATTCTGAAGCGCAATCTGCACGAGGCGGTCGCCGCACTGCGCGAAGCCGGCGTGCATTGTTCTGCTCGTGAGGAGGGGTATCTTCCGTTTCGGATCGAGGGCGGTATTACCCGTCGTGAGATCGCCTTTTCGGGGCGGGAGAGTTCGCAGACCGTATCGGGTTTCCTGATGACTTTGCCGTTGTTGCAGGATGCGACCGTGCTGACGGTAACCGAGCCGTCGAGCATTCCCTACCTGGAGCTTACTTTGCGGACGCTGACTCGGTTCGGTATCCGACTCGACAGGGAGGCGTTTTACGACGGGGGGTGCGGCGGACGGAAGCCCGGGACGCCTTCGAAAATCGTCTTTTCGGTACCGGGCGGGCAGGAGTACCGTCCTTCGGACCTCTTCCTGGATGCTGATTGGAGTTCGGCCGCCTATTTCGCGGTGGCCGGAGCCGTCGCTTCGTCGCTGGGGCGGACCGAGGGAATTACGCTGCGCAATATGCGGCTCGATTCGCTGCAGGCCGATGAAAAGATACTCGACATCTTGCGTTCGTGCGGTGCCGATGTGAGCGTCGCGCCTGCGGACGCATCCGCAAGGGGCGATATGCCGGGAGATTTGCAGAACATCTCCGTTACTGCGACCGGCCGGCGGCTGAAGGCTTTCGAGGTCGATGCCACGCATTGCCCCGATCTGTTCCCGATCCTTGCGGTGCTGGCTGCCCATTGCGACGGTACGAGCCGTATCGCGGGTGTCGGACGTCTGACGCAGAAGGAGAGCAATCGGGCCGAAACGATCTATGCCGAGTTCCGGACGCTGGGGGCGCGGATCGACATCCGGGGCGACGAGATGTTCGTTACGGGCGGGCCGTTGCATGGAGGAGATGTCCGTTCGCACAACGACCACCGGATTGCCATGAGCCTGATCGTCGCCGGGTTGTTCACGCCGGAGCCGGTGCGGCTGGACGACGTGAAGTGCATCGACAAGTCGTTTCCTTCGTTCCTCGATCTGCTCGCCCGGCAGGAGTAGCGGGGCGGGCAGATGGTATTTCCGTTCCGGCGGAAAGAACGCTTTCCGTGCGGCGAAGCGCGGAAACGATGGGGCCGGACACGATTGAAGTAAACTCGAAGAAACTTAATTGGCTATGAATTCATACGGAACAAAATTCAGACTCTCGATTTTCGGGGAGTCGCACGGTCCGCTGATCGGCGTGGTGCTCGACGGCGTGCCTGCGGGCATGCCGCTTTCGCGCGAGGATTTCCTCGCGGATCTCGACCGTCGCCGCAGCGGTGCGAAGGGAAGCACGCCCCGCAAGGAGAGCGATTTGCCGGAGATCGTAAGCGGCGTCTGCGACGGGCACACTACGGGTGCTCCGCTCACGATCGTATTCCGCAACAGCAATACCCGTTCGGGCGACTATTCGGACTTTCGCGCGACGCCCCGTCCGGGCCATGCCGATTTCGTGGCGGAACGGAAATACCGTGCCTTCAACGATCTGCGGGGCGGCGGCCATTTTTCGGGGCGGCTGACGCTGACGCTGGTGGCGGCCGGAGTCGTGGCCAAGAAGATGATCGGCCCGATCGAAATCCGGGCCCGGATCACCGAGTTGGGCGGTATTCCCCGCGAGCGGCTGAATTGCAAGCCGGGGAAGGAGTTGGGTGCCGAGGGTGCCCCGACGCTCTGGGACGAGCTGATCGACCGCACGCTCCGGGAGTTGGATTCCGTAGGCGGGGTCATCGAGTGTACCTGCGACAAGGTGCCCGTCGGATTGGGCGAGCCGTTCTTCGATTCGCTCGAATCGCAATTGGCTCACCTGGCATTTTCGATTCCGGCGGTGCGGGGCATCGAGTTCGGCGACGGATTCGCCGCAGCCCGAATGAAAGGTTCGGAGCATAACGACTGTTTTGTGAACGGAGAGGGAAAAACCGCTACCAACGGGGCGGGCGGCATCAACGGCGGTATCTCGAACGGCAATCCCGTGGTGTTCCGCATCGCTGTCAAACCCACGTCCAGCATCGCGAAGAAACAATATACGTTCAATTTTGCGACGGAACGGATGGAAGAGTTCGTCGTCAAAGGGCGGCACGACGCCTGCATCGCCCTGCGCTGTCCGGTCGTGGTGGAGGCGATCGCTGCGATCGCGCTGGCTAACAACTGATCGTTTTTTGCCGAAAATCAATTGATTTTTAGTAAGTCGGATATTTGCAGCGCTGAATATTATTCGTATTATAATATTTGTCCCGCAGAGGTTTCGTTGCTCGATTCGATACTGAAACGGAAGGAATACAGCAATACCGGGAAATATGTATTTCCCGGTATTGTTTATGATTGTTCCCTGAATTGGTACGACGGCTTTTGAAGCCGATCGGAAATGGGCAGGCACACAAAAAAAGGGTAAGCTACTTATATCGCACCGCTACGACCACATACCCTTGCTTGATTCCTCACCTGGGGGAGTCTGTGGGAGCTGGTCGTATAAGACTTACCCCAGCGCAAAGTACGAATTTTTTGTATCTTTGCAAAGAAAAAAGGAACTATCTGCGATTTTGTCGCTGTTTTTCGAGAGCCGGATGCCGAAAAGGCTGCCTGGATGTGTCTCGGAGGGCGGTGCGGGGAGAGTTAATGAATGAAGAGAATGACGGCGAAAAAAAGATTGCTTGTCGTGTTTATTGCTGCGGTTGCAGTCGGGGCAACGGCGGCTTTGGTTTTCATCTTTCAGTTTTTCGGAGATGCTGTCCGGGAGCGGAGCGACCTTTATATAAGCGCCCGCACGGACTACCCCGGGGCTGCTCGACTCCCTGCGTCCCCGTACGGACCATCACTGGGCTTTCGACCGGTATGCCGGCCGCCTGGAGTTGGAGCGCTCCTTCAAACCGGGGCACTACGTACTGGAACCGGGAATGAACGTCGTCGAAATCGCCCGGATGCTCAAACTGGGGATGCAGACGCCCGTGCGCGTTACGCTCAACTATGCCCGTACCCGTGCGTTCCTCGCTTCGCGGCTGGCCCGCCAGCTCGATGCCGATTCTGCGGAGCTGATGCGGGCGCTGACCGACCCGCGCAAGCTTGCCCGGGAGGTCGGGACCGACAGCCTGCAGCTCTTTTTCGCTCTTCATCCCCAATACATATGAATTTTATTGGACGGTTTCGCCCGAGGATTTCGTGCGCCGCATGCGCAAGGAGTACGACCGTTTCTGGACTCCGGAGCGGGATGCCGCCCGCCGACGCAGCGGTTTGAGCCGGGACGAGGTGATGACGCTGGCTTCGATCGTCACGGAAGAGACCAACAAGGCCGACGAAATGCCCCGCGTGGCGGGAGTTTATATCAACCGCTTACGGAAAGGGATGCCTTTGCAGGCAGATCCGACGGTCAAATATGCGTTGCAGGATTTTTCGCTTCGCCGGATTCTGCACAAGCACTTGAGAACCCCTTCGCCGTATAACACCTATCTGAACAAGGGGTTGCCGCCGTCGTCGATCGCGATGCCTTCGGTCGCTGCGATCGACGGGGTGCTGAACTTCGAGAATCACGACTATCTCTTCTTCTGTGCCCGCCCGACTTTCGACGGTTATCACAGTTTCGCCCGCACGTACGGCGAACATCTGGCTAATGCCCGGGCTTATAGTGCGGAGTTGAATCGTCGGAATATTAAATAATTTCCGTATATTTGCCCTCCCTATGTTGGTTAAAATCTATACCGAGAATCCTTCCGAGAAGGAGATCGACCGGGTGGTGAACCTGCTCGAAAGGGACGGCGTGGTGATCTATCCGACTGACAGCGTCTATGCCTTCGGCTGCTCGATCCGTTCGGCGAAGGCCGTCGAGCGGCTGCGCCGGATCAAGGGGAAGGATCTCACGACGTTTTCCGTCGTGTTCGATTCGCTCGGGCGGATTGCCGACTATTGCCGGGTGGATAACGCCCAGTTCCGGTTGCTGAAACAAAATCTGCCGGGGCCTTTCACCTTCCTGCTGGATGCATCGTCGCGTATGCCGCACAAGGCGCTCGAACGGCGCCGTACCATTGGGATCCGCATTCCGGACAATTTGATTCCTCGGGCCATCGTCGAGCGGTTGGGAGCTCCGCTGCTGACCTCTTCCGTGCTGGATGACGAGGAGACCGAATATATGACCGATCCGGAGTTGATCCACGAGCGGTATGGCCGGGACGTAGAGCTGGTGATCGATGGAGGTGCGGGCGATGCGGTGCCGACGACCGTCGTAGATCTGACGGGCGGCGAGCCGGAGATTTTGCGGGAAGGCAAAGGCGTGTTGCGGGAATAAACGTATGCTAAAAATAGAAGAAGAATGACAAAGTTCAAATTCTGGAACGAGGTCTGCAAGTACGGAGCGATCATCGGACTGGTCATGTCCGTAGCTTTCGTTATCGAGCAGTCCCTGATGTTGTCGGGGTGGTTTTCAACGATGGGGCTGGTATGGGTCTTGGCCGCAGTCGTATATATCGTGTTGCTTTATCGTTTCGCCAAGCGTCGCCGCGAGCAGTACGGTCAGGAGCAGGGATTTCCTTTCGGCCACGGCTTGGGTTTTATTCTGGCTCTGATCCTGGCGTCGGCCATGATCAAGGGGGTGGTAGAATACCTTTACCGCAGTGTTTTCATCGGATATTCGGAGTATATCGACCGATACACTTCCGCATTGATCCGGTTCGCTGAGGAGGGAAAGTTCCCTGCGTCGATGGAGGGCGTATTCGCCGAAATGCTGAAAACCATACAGGAGGCGTCGGAGCCTTCCATTCAGGCTACCGTAGGAGCTTCGATCTGGGGCAACCTGATCGTCGGCCTCGTCCTGGGGCTTATTTTGGCCGGCATCCTGGCGCGTGCACCCCGGCCTTTCGGTCCTCAATCCGAAGAGTAAGAGAACGATGGATGCTACGCTCGACATATCGGTCGTCGTTCCTCTCTATAACGAGGAGGAGTCCTTGCCGGAGCTGGTCGAATGGATCGATCGCGTGGCTCGCGGCGAGGGTTTGTCTTACGAGGTAATCCTGGTGGACGACGGTTCCGGCGATGGTTCGTGGCGCGTGATCGAAAATCTGCACGAGCGGTTTGCGGCGGTGCGGGGGATCAAGTTCGCTCGCAACTACGGCAAATCCGCCGCCTTGTATTGCGGTTTCGCTGAAGCGCGCGGCGAGGTGGTTTTCACGATGGACGCCGACTTGCAGGACTCGCCGGATGAGATTCCGGCTCTGCGGCGTATGGTCCTCGACGAAGGGTACGACCTGGTGTCGGGCTGGAAAAAGAAGCGCCACGACCCGGCCGGAAAGCGGTGGCCGAGCAAGTTTTTCAACTGGACGGCCCGCACCGTTTCGGGAATCCGGCTGCATGATTTCAATTGCGGACTGAAGGCCTACCGCCGCCGGGTGGTCAAGGCGATCGAAGTCTATGGCGAGATGCACCGTTATATCCCGATTCTGGCCAAACAGGCCGGATTCAAGCGGATCGGCGAGAAGGTCGTCGAGCATCGCGCCCGCAAGTACGGTCATTCGAAATTCGGTATGGAGCGGATGGTGAAAGGGTATCTGGACCTCATTACGGTTTCGTTTCTCTCGCGTTTCGGCCGTTCGCCGATGTACTTTTTCGGCAGCCTGGGAACGTTGATGTTCCTTTTCGGCGGCTGTACGACGGCGTGGGTGATCGGTGTCAAGTTGTATAAACAGTGCCATGACCTGCCTGTGCGGGCCGTAACGGACCAGCCGCTTTTCTATCTTTCACTGCTGGCTGTCGTGCTCGGCGTGCAGTTATTCCTGGCGGGATTCCTGGGCGAGTTGATCGACCGGAATGCCGCGGACCGTAATAAATACCTGATCGAAAAAACATTGGATAATCAATAAACCTTGCAGAGCCTGCGATTTTCGGCAGGATTCGAAGAGGTTCGCATAAACAAAATAGAAGTTATATGATTCAACGTATTCAGACTCTGTATCTGTTGCTGGTCGTCGTACTGACGGGATTGGCCTTGTGGCTGCCGCTGGTCGATTTCACCGTTGGGGCGGACACTTGTACGCTGACCGCTTTCGGCCTGAAGGATGCCGCCGGCATCACGTTGCTGCCGACGGTGTATCTGGGGGTTGTTCTGGTTGCCGCCTGTCTGGTGCCGTTGGTGACGATTTTCCTTTTCAAGCGCCGTCTGGTGCAGATCCGGTTATGTGCCGTCGAGTTGGTGCTCCTCATCGGTGCCGGGGCGATGATGGGAATCTATTTCTACCTTTGCAACCGTTACTTCGCGGACAGTGAATTTTACTCCCATACACTTAAAATTTCGCTCGTTTTCCCGTTGGTCTGCCTGGTTTTCGACTTGCTGGCTTTGCGGGCGATCTTCCGGGACGAAAAGCTGGTGCGGTCGCTCGACCGGATTCGCTGACCGGACGTATTTCTCGGAAAAAAGGCGTGCGGTCAAAACTGCACGCCTTTTGTGTTTATTTTGCCGGGAAAGAATACGGTTTGGTGGGTTTTTTGATACGAAATAAAAATCCGGTGTGTCGTTATGTTTGATTTAACGGGATTGTAATACGAAAATAGTGTTCGAATTATTGTCGAAACAGGAAAAAATAGTATTTTTACAAAAAGTTTAAGAATAAGTGGCCTGAGTAAATATGCAAGACGATGAAGTTATTTTTAACCTATTTTTATATCACTCTAAAATTTAATTGTTTATGAAAAAGAGTAGCATTTGGAAATTGCTCTTCAGTGCATTGACCGTGTTCGCCGTGGCGGTGTTCGCGGGATGTACCGACGACAATGACGACATGGGCGCTCCCTATCTGAACGTCACGCCGGAGAACCTGACGTTCGATGCGGAGGGACAGCCCGCAGATGAGTACAACGGTACTTTTATCGTTGAAACGAACCGTCCCTGGCGTGCTATCGTCGAGGACGAACAGACTTGGGTGCGCCTTTCGGCTACCGAAGGCGAGGGCGATGCTGCCGTGACCGTTACGGTGCCCGCTTCGAACATCGGTCAGTCTGCCAAAGTGACTTTCGAGGTTTACAACTCCTACGGCGCATTGATTCAGAAGGATGTCAATGTACTTCAGGGCGAAGTAGTGCCGCCGACGATTATTTTCAACGAGACGGCGGGTAACGAAGCCGTTGATGATAAGCCTCTGGTTTCGGCTTACACGGGTTGGAACACCACCGGTGAGGGTGCTTCGAAGGTTTCTTACGAGGGTACGAACACCTCGATTCGTTCTTCCGGCAAGAGCAGCGCGGGTGCTTATGACGGTGCTTCGGGTCCGAACGTGATCTTCTTCGGTACGGCTCCGGCAACCTTTACGGTTAAAAACATAACGCTCGCCTCCGGCCAGACCAACCTGAAGCTGACTTTCGGCGGACAGTATTACGATCAGGACAATAATGACAACGGTTTCAAGAAGGATGACTTCGTGGTTTCGCTCAGTGCGAACGGAACGGACTATACTCTGCTGTCTTACGAGGTGAACAACGGTGACCAGGAAGATCCTTACTGGGTATTCGCTACCAAGAACTTTACGCTCAAGAATGCGACTTCGACGCTTTATATCAAGTTCGAAGCAAATATTTCGTCTAAATTCCGTCTGGATGATATTACTCTGATGACCGGCAACGGCGGCGAGGAGATCGACTTGGCGGGCGGCGGTGTCGTGCCTCCCGATCCGAGCGGCGATGCGATTTACGAGAACAATTTCGATAAGACGCCTGCCGAGAAGGTCGATAATAAATGGCCGTTCCTCGACCAGACCGACGCATGGCAAAATGCTTCCGGTACGGGTAATTCGACGGTGACCTATACCTCTACGAACGTATCGGTGCGTACTTCCGGCAAGCTCAGCGGCGGTTACGACGGTGCTTCGGGTTCGAACAAGATTTTCTTCGGCTCTGCACCTGCGACTTTCGACATCAACAATATTACGATGCCTGCGGGCAAGACTAACTACCGGATCATCTTCGGCGGTGCTTATTCGCAGAGTAACGGCGGTACTTACGACAACATTTTCAAACCCGAGTCGTTCCACGTTGCCGTAGGTAACGGAACCGACTGGTCGGGTAACCTGACTTACGAGAAGATCGGCGGCAGCGATACGACCGATCCTTACTGGGTCCAGTTCGCCGTAGATTTCACGCTCAAGGAGGCTGTCAGCCAGCTTTCGATCCGTTTCACGGCTGATCTGGCGTCGGTATTCGCAATCGATGACGTACAACTCGTCGAGGGCAACGGCGGTCAGGAGGTCGATCTCGAAGGCGGTGTGGTTCCGCCCGATCCGGGTGAGGCTACGGCCATTACCATTCCCGAGCTGATCGCGCAGATGACTGATACGGAGGCTCCGGTGGATGCCAATGCAGATCGCTATCTGGACGCTGTGGTGATGAACGACGTGGCCGGTGCCAATTATACCTTCAACAACCTGATCCTCGCTACCGAGAATGCGACGGAGGCCGGTAACGGCATCACGCTCTACGGCAGTCAGGTAGAACCTTCGACGCTCGGTCTGAACAAGGGTGACAAGGTGCGCGTAACCCTTTATAAAGGACTTGCCAAGGTGGTAAATTACAGTGGTATGTACGAAGTGACGGGCGCTAAGGAAGCGACTTGGTGCAAGGTCGAGAAGACCGGTACGGTGACTTCGATTCCTACGGCGACGATCGCTGCTGCGGATCTGGCGAAATATCAGGGTATGGCCGTGACGATCGCCAATGCGTCGGTTGCCCAGGCAGGTGTTTGGGCGAGCGCCAGCGCACTCTCTTCGCATACTTTCACTGCCGATGGAGCCAATTTCACCGTATTCTGCAAGCAGAGCGATGAAAAGAACCCGAGCGTGTTCCTCGACGTACCTTTTAAGGCTGGCTCGGGTAATATCTCCGGTCTGGCTGCCGTATATAAGAATAATTCCCAGCTCGTTCCGCGCAATCTGGACGATGTGGCCGCTTTTAGCGACAGTTCGACCCCGATGATTACGGGGGTAACTCCGGCCAGCGTTTCGATTCCGGCAATCGGCGGCAATGAAACGATTATTGTTTCGGTTGCCAATAAGGGTGAAAATGTGCTTAGCGTTAGCGGCCTGAGCGGGTTGCTTGAAGCTACTGTCGATAATGCCAACAATATGGTGACAGTAACGGCGCAGCCCAATACCGGCGCTGTTCAGAATCAGACGCTGACGATCGCTATTGCCGGTGGCAACAGCGTGACGGTGCCTGTCACACTCCTCGGTGTCGGAGGTGGAGGAACCGGTGAGGTCGTTGCGTTCTCGATCACGGATATTAAGGCGGATAATGCAGATCTTCCCACCAATGGTTACGGTTCGCAGGTTGTCGCTACGCCCAGTACCTGGGTTAGTTGGACCGTCGGCGGCATCGAGTTCACGGGTGTGAAAATCTGTGAATCGCCCGCTTCCAACGGCTCGATCATTCAGATGCAGGGTAATGACTCCGATGCGGCTAAACAGGCGAAGCTGCAAAACGTGACGCCGATCGACGGGATGTCGAAGATCAAGATCGTTTTCCGGTCGTATCCGAATAAGAGTGGTAGCTACTACAACCCGGGATATACGATGACCGTTGCCGGGGCTGCTCAAACTCCTGTGGAAACATACACGGATAAGAGCGGTTACAGAGAGTATGTACATGAGTACGATCTGGCCGGTTTGGGTGCTGATTCCTTTGTGCTCGACAATAATAAGGTCGGAGCCTTGTATATCGAATCGTTCGAGATTACCAAATAGTTTTTAATATGCTGGATACTGACTCTTGGAGGGATTATCCCCTCCAAGAGTTTGGTTTCTCGGATAGTTTTTTATAGTTTACCGATGATGTCGATGTTCAGATATTGTGAGAAGGGATGGAAATGGCTGTTCCTGACGATGATTGCGCTCTCTGTCGTAGCTTGCGGCGACGATACGGACGATTTTTGGGGTTCTGCCGTATGGCGAACCTCTTCGACGGTCGGAGCTGCGGAGGGTTCGGCCGCCATACAGATTGAGGGACCTGTCGGCGCCGGATGGCGTGCCGAAATCAAGGACGGAGGTGCTTGGTGCTCGTTCAGGCTCAACGATCCGACGGTCCTCGTGAAGGAGGGCACCGTACAGAGTTCGAACATCAGCAATATCCTGGACGTCTATTATACGCGGAATACCGGGAGCGGGGAACGTTCGGCGACCATCGAATTCGAATTTTTCGGCGGTGAGCCGCAGGTGCTCGTGCTGACGCAGTTTTCGGCCTCTTCGACCAACGATCCCTACGATGAAGGTCATGCGAAGGCCTGGACCGAATTGCCGGAAAAGCGAGTCGATGAGAATTTCGTTTACGTCAGCCACTTCGCTTCGCTCAATAACCGCACCGTGCGCAACTATTCGTTCTGCTACGACAAAACGCTCCATGTGGCGCATTGGGTGGCTTATCCGCTGCATTCGGTATATAGGGGGTCGATAGACCGTACCGACGATTTTCAGTACGATCCGAAGGTCGATTATTCCTGGCAGCCCAACCTCGCGGCCGGTTCCTATCGGGGCAGTTACGACCGGGGACATCAGCTCCCTTCGGCGGACCGTACGGCTACGCGGGAGTTGAATCTCCAGACGTTCTATGCGACCAATATGACGCCGCAGCTCAACCGGCTCAACCAGGATATGTGGGCCAATCTCGAAGCCAAGGTGCGTGCGCAGATATGCAACGACACGCTTTATGTGGTGACCGGTTGCTATTATGCCAATACCAATACGACGACGACCGACCGTGACGGGAAAGTTTGTCCGGTCCCGACGAATTATTTCAAGGTATTGCTTCGCACGCGCACCGGTACGACCGGTAAACGTATCGCGGATTGTTCGGCCGATGAATTGAAGGCGATCGGATTTTGGGTGGATCAGAAGAGCTACGGCGATATTCAGCCGCCTGCGTCCATTTGCATGAGCGTGGCGGAGATTGAAAAGAAGACCGGCTTTACGTTCTTTCCCAATATTCCCGAGTCGGCTGCGGAATCCGTAAAGGCACAAAACTCTCCGAGCCAATGGGGAATCCAAAACTAATTTGACTTATGAAAAAACGACTGATTTTTACAGGACTACTGGCCTTACTGTTCGCAGCCTGCTGTTTCGCGCAGAAACCGTACAAGGTGGTCTTTTACAACTTGGAGAACTTTTTCGATACGATCAACGATCCTGAGGTCAATGACGACGAATTCACACCGGAAGGACCTAAAAAATGGAATTCTGTCAAGTATGCGAAGAAGTTGGGCAATACCGAAAAGGTGCTTTTCGATATTGCCGGTATCGATAAGGATTATCCGATCGTGATCGGCGTATCGGAGGTGGAGAACCGCTCGGTGCTCGAAGATATCATCGCTACGCCGAAGATGGCTCCGGGCAATTACCGGATTTCGCACTACGACTCTCCCGAGCTCGCGGTGTGGACGTCGCTTTTATGTACCGTCCCGATGTCTTCAAGCTGGAGGGCAGCGCACCGATCCGCACGCAGATTCCTTCGCTTCCGAATTTCAAAACCCGCGATATTTCGACCATGTGGGGTACGATCGACGGCGAACCGTTCTTCTTCATGGTGGCTCACTGGCCTTCGCGTCTGGGCGGCAAGGACGCTTCGGAGTTCAAGCGTATCGCCGTCGGCGAGCAGATGCGTCGAATCGCCGACTCTGTCCTGAAGGTCAATCCTGCGACCAAGATCGTGGCGATGGGCGACTTCAACGACGATCCGACCGATCCGAGCATGTTGGAGGGGCTGAATGCCAAACCCAAGGTCAAGGATCTTCAGCCGGGTGATTTCTTCAGTCCGTTCCACGCCGTGCTGCGTGCCGGTATGGGAACGCTGGCTTATGGCGACGCCTGGAATCTCTTCGACAATATCGTAGTGTCGGAAAACCTGGTCAATGCGAAGCCCGGCGAGTTGCGTCTGGTGCGGGCTCCGGGATCGAAGTACTACGGGAATGTCTTCAAGCGTAACTATATGATCCAGCGGGAGGGGCAGTTCAAAGGCTATCCTTTGCGCACGTACGTCGGAAACAATTTCCAGGGCGGTTACAGCGACCACTTCCCCGTTTATATCTACATCGGTAAATAAATACCTTAACTTGAAAGGATATGAAAATAAAAAGTTTACTAATTTTTGTATTTACCCTGATGTCGCTGACTGCGTTCGCTCAGAGCGGCGGTATCAAGGGTAAGGTCGTTTCCCGCGAGGGACGTGTCGCGGTGGACGGGGTGAAGGTTTCGGTCACTCCCGGTGAAATGACTGCCACGACCGACGGCCGAGGTGGTTTCGTGATCGAGAATGTCGAGCCCGGCGAATATACGTTGCAGTTCGAGGCTCCCGAATTCGAGCCTTTGACGCTCGTGGTGCGCGTGGACAAGATGGTGCGCGACATCAATACGGTGATTCTGGTCCCCGAAGTGCTTTCGACCGTAATGGACGATTCGATTTTCGCAGAGTTCGACACCGAGAGCGGCAACGATGCGCAGTCGCTGCCTTCGTCCCTTTCGGCCTCGAAGGACGTTTTCAACAACATCGCTTCCTACCGGTTCAGCGAGATGCGTTTCAACGTGCGCGGTTACGATTCGCAGTATTCGGACGTTTACCTGAACGGTATTCGCTTCAACGACGCTATGACGGGCTATACGCCCTGGTCGTTGTGGAGCGGTCTGAACGACGCTACGCGCAACCAGGAGATCACCAACGGTTCGGTCATGTCGGATTACGGCGTGGGTAGCATCGGCGGTACGACCAACATCAACGCCCGTGCTTCGCAGGTGCGCCAGGGACTTCGCGTGAGTCTGGTGAACGCCAATTCGATGTATCGCTTCCGTGCCATGGTGACCTATGGTTCGGGTCTGCTGGACAACGGCTGGTCCTATGCGTTGTCGGTATCTACCCGTCAGGGCGGCAACTCCTACGTGGACGGCGTCTATTACAACTCCTACGGATATTTCGCTTCGGCCGAGAAGATTTTCAATTCGCGTCACCGGTTGGGCTTCACGATTATGGGTGCTCCCACCGAGCGCGGTGCGCAGCAGGCTTCCACGCAGGAGGCTTACGATCTGGTCGGCAACAACTATTACAACCCCAACTGGGGCTACCAGGACGGCAAGATGCGTAATGCGCGCGTGCGTAACAGCCACGAGCCGATCGCTATGATCAACTATACGTTCGATCCCAATGAGCATACCCAGTTCAACCTGGCCACTTCGTTCCGTTTCGGTAAGAACGGTTATTCGGCGCTGACGTGGTACGACGGTGCAGACCCCCGTCCCGATTATTACCGCTATATGCCGAGCTACAAGTTGCTGAACGCTACCGACCTGGAGGCCGCTTCGATGGCTGCCGCCAGTCTGGCGGATCAGTGGATGCGCAACGTGGGTAATATCCGCCACTTCGACTGGGACGAAATGTACCAGACCAACATGAATTTCCGCAATGCCGAGGATGAAGCGATATACGGTCCCGGCGCCCGTTCGAACTATATCATCGAGGAGCGCCATACCGACCAGTTGGACTGGAACCTCGCCGCGCAGATCAGCCGAATCTATAAGGATAACTCCCGTCTGACGGCCGGAGCCAACGTCCGCATCAACCGCACGTGGTACTACGACGAGGTGAAGGACCTGCTCGGCGGCGACTACTATGTGGATGTCGATAAATTCGCACAGCGTGACTTCGGCGATCCGATCATGGCGCAGAACGATATGGATTATTATAACCAGTACGGTCATGCAAGAGCCGTGCGGGAGGGCGACAAGTTCAGCTACAACTACAAGGCGCATCTGCGCTCCGGCGGTGTGTGGGCCACTTATGCCGCTCGTTTCGGCGGGTTCGGCATGAAGCTGGGCGCCGAGCTCGGCGGAGTCTCGATGTGGCGTGACGGTCTCTGGCGCAAGGGTCTCTTCCTGGACAATTCGAAGGGCAAATCGGAGAAGTTGGAATATTTCGTATATAAGGCCAAAGGTAATTTCGACTATGTCATCAATGCCAACCATACTTTTGAACTCAATGCCGTGGCGATGCAGAATGCTCCTACCTTCCAGTCGGCATTCGTTTCGCCCCGTACGCGTAATTCGGTAACTCCGGGTCTGACGACCGAGAAGGTTTACGGCATCGACGCTTCGTACAACCTGCGTTACGGTGACTACAAACTCCGTGTTTCGGGCTACTACACGAAAGTATATGACCGCTCGAAGGTGATCTCCTTCTACGACGATGTGCTGAAGACCTACACCAACTTTGCGATGAGCGGTATCGACGAGCAGTATTTCGGTCTGGAGGTCGCCGCTTCGATTCCGATCTACAACGGTTTGTCTTTGAACGGTGCGATCAGTTGGGGTCAGTACACTTACACGTCGAACCCCAATTACGTGCAGATTGCCGATAACAGCGCCGAGCCGTTGAGTTCCGGTACGGTTTACTGGAAGGACATGCGTGTGGAGAGCACCCCGCAAACGGCCATGAATATCGGTTTGTCGTACCGCGGTCCTCATAACATCTACGCATCGATCGATCTGAACTATTACAACAATATGTATCTGTCGATGAACCCGCTTTACCGTACGGACGAGGTGCTGTTGCCTACGATGACGGACGAACAGATCCGGGAGCTGCGCAGTCAGGAGAAGTTCGATTCGGCTTACACCTTGAGTGCGAGCATCGGTAAGAATTTCTACATTCAGCGTCGTTATACGCTCGGCTTCAGTTTGCAGGTGAATAACATCCTGAACAACCAGAATATCAAGACCGGCGGTTACGAGCAGATGCGTGTGCAGGGCATTAAGACCGGCAAGGAGATCACTTCCTACCAGAAGTTCGCTCCCAAGTATTTCTACCTGTTCGGCACCACTTACTACCTGAATGTCTATTTCCGTTTCTAACGGCTTAACGAATTAATATTGTGAAGAATATGAATAGAATAGCAACCATATTTCTGGCGGTGACAGCAAGTTTGTTCTTCGTCGGCTGTTATAACGATTTCGATACGCCGGCTCCTGCGAAGGTATGGACGGATGCGGACTTCAGCGACAGTAAAATCATTTCGATCAAGGAGCTGAAGGATATTTTCGAGGAGGCTTATCCCGGGACCAGCGGTATCGGCCAGTCGCTGACCATTACCGACGACTTGGTGATTCGGGGCAAAGTCATTTTCCAGCGACCAGGCCGGTAACGTCTATAAGTCGATGTACCTGTACGATGAAAGCTGCCAGTCGGCCATCGAAATCAAAGTGACTTCGGGATATTACATTACCTATGCTCCCGGTCGCCTGGTTTATATCCGTTTGCAGGGTCTGGTGCTGGGAAATTACCGCACGATGCTCAGCGTGGGTGTCGCATCGACCAATTCTAATTATGCCAACGGCAATATGGAGGACCGCAATACCTTGGAAGAGCATGTCAAGCTCGGCGAATTGATCGGCTTGACGGCGGCCGATACTTTGGTGGTTACTCCCGCTTCCTATTCGACGCTGACGGATGAGTCGCTGGGGCGTTTGATCCGTTTCGAAGGGTTGGAAAGCAAGTTCGGCAAGGCCGGCTGGGGGTATAAAAATACATTCCCCAACTACTTCGCCAACAGTACCTCCTACGATGTGAATTCTCCGGGTTGGACCGATATCAACGATTGGGCTACCTGGGCGACGAAGCGGGTCGATGAGCTTACGCACGAGAGTACGTTCTATTATGGCTCTGCCTGGTTCACCTATGGCGACATCAACACCCTCGCAGGCAATTATGTCGTACGTTCGAGCGGTTATTGCCGTTTCCGTGACGAGAAAATACCTGCGGACGGTTCCGTGGTGAACATTACCGCGATCTATACCAAGTTTTCGCAGGGCAGCGATGCGACGGCGGCCTATCAGTTGTTGCTGAACAAGGCGTCCGACGTGGTCGTGACTTCGAAATAGCCGCAGTTTGCAGTTGAAATCGCCGGGCCTCATCTTTTTGATGAGGCCCGTTTTTTATTCTTTATGCGGTTGCGATTCCGCTCGTATTGTCCGCGAAGGAGCTGCCTCCGGTCTTATGAGGCATAAATTTCAGGGAAGAGCAGTGCGCGGAAGTCGGAGCGCATGATCTTGTCCCGTTACTGTTTTTCCTGCCTGCCGGGGAGCCGGTTGCCGTATGTCCGAAAAAAGCAAGACATTGTTCGGATCGTTCTTTTGCTGCAAGTTGGCAGGCTGTCGCACCGGGGGACCTGCTGTCCGCATAATGCGATTCCGACTGCCGGGGAAGGGGCAACGTGATCGGCAGAGAGCTGTCCGCAAACGGAAGAGCGTCGCCGAAACGGAGAATTCGATGCGAAGTGCGGAATCGGAAAGCATGGCGGGGGGTATGACATAACGTCGTTCGTGGAGTTTGGTTCCGCGTCTGTTTTCCGGAAACGGATACGATTCCTGTGCGTGGACGATCTTCCTGCATTGCAGATAGGAGCGGAAAAGGAAACATCCGTGAACAGGAGTCCGAAACCAAAGAAAACCCCCGAACCGGTGAGAGTTCGGGGGTAGTAGTGAATAAAACCTGTTATTGATGATTATTCATCTGCTTCGGGTTGAGCTTCGGGACGCATGGTGACCTGTATTACGTTGCCGCTGTCGAGGAGCTTCTTCGCCAGGTCGCGGATCTCGTCGTAAGTGATGCTGTTCAGGGTCTTTTCGTAGTCGGCGAGCAGATTCTGCTTGTGACGGTTGTAGTCGTCGATCAACCCGAACCAGGTGCCGTTATTTTCGAGCGTATTCTTGAATTGCTTGACCAAGTATTCGCGGGAGTCGTTGATGTCTTTGGCTTCCGGTCCTTCAGTCGCGATTTTCTCGATTTCATCGAAAACGATCGGCACGAGTTCGTCGGCCATCTCCTCGTTGGTGTCGAACTGTATTTGCAGGAGGGCCTGTTTTTCGGGACGATACGAGAGAGTATAGCTTACCTGTACTCCGTACGTGCCGCCTTTCTCCTCGCGGATGGATTTCAGGTAACGGTTGTTCAGGGCCATGTTAAGCAGCAACATGGTTTGCTTGTTGCGCAGCGTGTAGTCCGCATCGCTCGAGAAGAGCAGGAACTCCGAAACTTTCGGCTGCAGCATCGGGGTGCGGAAGTCGTTCACGACCTTGCCTTTGGCTGTGCGGAGTTTGTCGTCCGTGAACTTAAGCACGTGTTTCGAGGTGGGAATCGAACCGATATATTTCTCGACCAACGGCTTCAACGTTTCCAAATCCACGTTGCCTACGAAGGTGAACGTAAAGCTGTTCGCACCCGGGTAGAGCGTTTTGAAGGTTTTCGGCAGATTTTCGAACGAGATGCTTTCCAGGGCCTCGATCGTCAGCGGCTGCTGACGCGGATTGTCGCTGTAAAGCGTTTTGATCGTTTCTATCTGCATGATGTAGTCGGGATTCGAGGTCAGGTTCTGGACGTATGCCTTGTAGCTGTCCATCGTCGTGTTGAAATCCTCCTCCGAGAAGCGGGGACTTGTGAAGTTCTGGTAGAGCAGTTGGAGCATCGTTTCGATGTCTTTGGGCGAGCAGTAACCGCTCATACCGTTGCTGTAGTTATTGACGTACAGGTTGATTCCGGCTTTCTTGCCTGCGAGCTGCTTGTTCAGTTCGATTGCAGAGAATTTGCCCACCCCCGACTGGGCCGCGATGACCGGAAGGAATTCACCCTCCTTCACCTCAGTATCGGCAAGCTGCGACATCCCGCCGTCAGCCTGTACCTGCAGCAGGACTTCGTCCGCCTTGAGTTGGGTCGGTTTGACGATGATCTTCACACCGTTCTTGAGAATCCATTCGGTCGTTCCGAGATCCTCGTTGTATGCGGTCTTTTTCACGGGCGAGCCTTTCAGCTTGATATCTGCGGGGATCAGAGGCTCGCTGACGGTATTGTCCTGGTAAGCCTCGACGTCGGATGCCATGACCTCGCTGCGGATGGCCAGAAGTTCGGCTTCGGTCGGCTCGGTCAGTCCCTCTTTCTTCGGTACTTCGACGGTGATAACCTGGTTTTCAGGTGTCAGAAGTTGTTTTACCCAAGCATTCACATCGTCGAGGGTCAATGCTTCGAGGTATTGTTTGTCGAGGTTGTACTGCGTTTCGGCATCTGCCATAGCGGTATTTTTCTTGTAATTCGCCAGGTAGGTTTGAACATATTGTCCGTTCGTAAGGTCGTTCCGATTGGCATAGGTAGCCTCGGCCTGACGCAGGAATTCAGCTTTCGTACGATCGAATTCGCTCTGTGTAAAGCCGTAACGCTTCATCTTTTCCATCTCTTCGAGGATAGCTTTGTAACCGCAGAGCAACTCTCCGTCTCGAGTTTGTACGGCGACCATCGTGAGATCTTGGGTCGGATTCACTCCCAGTATGTTGCCTGAATCCATCCCGGCACTCAGGAACGGAGCATCGGGCTGCATGGCGATTTCATTCATGCGATCGTTCGCCATGGCACTTGTGTAGGAGTTGAGTACATCGTACATTTGGCTAATTATCAGGTTGTTGTATTGCTTGGGGAGAGCGGGTCGTTTGATGAAGAGCTGCATGACCGAAGCCGTCATTTCGGGATCGGAAAAGATGCTGACGATGGGTTCTTCGTTTTCAGGAACTAGGTAAGCCTCTTTCTGCGGGGCATCTGCAGGGGAAACCGGAATATCCGCCATCAGGGTTTTGATCTTGTTTTCGATCCGATCGACGTCGATATCGCCGACTATGACGATCGCCTGGTATTCCGGGCGATACCACGTTTTGTAGAAGTCGTACAAGGCTTTATGGTCGAAACTCTTCAGACCGTCCAGATAGCCGATTACGTTGCGGTGCTCGTATTTCGAGCCTCTGTTGACGGCGGCGTTGCGTCGTACCATGGCGCGCCATCCAGCTCCGTCGCGGGTGCGCAGCTCCTCCATGATTACGCCGCGTTCGTTGTTGATCTCCTGAGGCTCCAGACTGATGAACTGCGACCAGTCGTGCAGGATCAGCAGTGCGGTGTCGATCGTCGCAGGGTTTGCTGTGGGCACATTGTCCAGGTTGTAGCATGTTTCATCGTAAGAGGTGTAGGCATTCAGGTCCGCACCGAATTTGACGCCGTTACGCTCCAGATATTCTATCATCTTTTGCCCGGCAGGTTCTTGGTGCCGTTGAAGGCCATGTGTTCGAGGAAGTGGGCGAGGCCCTGTTGGGAATCTTCCTCCTGGACAGCTCCTACGTGGTGGAAAATGTAGAAGGATGCCTGCCCCTTGGGTTTTTCGTTGTGACGGATGTAGTACGTCATGCCGTTTTCGAGCTGTCCGACACGCACCTCTTTGTCTGCAGGAATCGGCATGTCGGGCCGCAGTTGCGCCACGACATTCGTCATTGCGAACAGCGTGACAAGTAAAAGAATGAACCTTTTCATAAAATGATTGTTAATTGATTTTGGGTGAAATTATTTGTATTGCTTTGTCATTCGGTCGTTTCTTCCGGTCGGTATTCGATGATGTCGCCCGGCTGGCAGTTCAGTTCGCGGCAAATGGCTTCCAGCGTTGAAAAGCGGATCGCCTTGGCCTTGCCGTTCTTGAGAATGGAAAGGTTGGCCGGGGTGATATCGACCCGCTCGGCGAGCTCGCCGAGTGACATCTTTCGTTTCGCCATCATGACATCTATGTTGATGATTATCGCCATGTCTTGCGTCCCCCCCCCGTGTATATATTGTATATCGACATTTATTTTTTCTTTAGATCGTGAGTTTTTGCTCTTCGCTCAACCGGGATCCGATCGAGAAGACCTCGGCCGAGAAGAGTACCAGAATCGCCATGACGATGTTCCAGTAATTGAGCGGGAACGAGGCGGCGACTTGCAGGGGCGAACCTTCGAGAAGCGTCCGGGCCGTGCAGTGGTAAATATAAACGCCGAATCCGGCGCAGACTTCGGCCAGAATCAGCAGAAATCCTACGGCACGCGTGTAGATGATGATACGTCCCGGCAGGGGTTGTTCGTCCCGTACCGATTTGCGCAGGATGTTGATAATCAGCGCTACCAGGATCAGAATAGAGAGTTTGGCCAGCAGGGCCGGGATGAACAGCAACAGGGTGTAGTTGATTTTGTTCAGTGCCCGGACTACTGTCGGATCGCTGTTTTCGTCCGTTTTGACGTAGATATTAACCCCCGTATATTCGGCTTCGGTGGAGATCGATGCGTGTCCGGTTTCTATCGGGAAAAGAATTTCATTGCTCTGGTCGTTTTGCAACCGGGCCGCCAAAAAGTAGGTATGTTGCGCGATACCGTGTTTTTCCTGCATCCGAATGTCTTCGGACGCAGCCTGCCAACCTGTCGCCAGACTCGACGACACGTGGGGCACGAAGCTGTGGATGAATCCTGCGGCCAGAGCCAGGAAATAAAAGATGTAAATGACCAGCAGATGGCGCCGCAGAGATTTTTTCTGTTTTTTGTCCATTTTCGGTTTGCTGAATACGTAATGCGAGGTGTTCGACCTGTTTTTAACCTCCGGTGAGGCAAAGATAGTAAAGAACTTCTGCAAAACAAATAATTTTTATCGTTTTTCGATAAAAACATAATAAATATAACGAATGATGTTTCGCGCCTGAATACGGAGCGGAATTTTCCGGACTTTCCTCGAACCGGAGATCGGACGGGCAACCCGGCTGAAACCTACCGAAGGTCGGACCGGCAGGGAGCATCCCCGTCTTGGAGGCGAGGCCCCTGCAAGTACGGACGATCGAAACGAGAAAGCCCCTCTACGAGCTTCGTTACGCGGGGGAGCCGAAAACAAAAGTTGAATTTGGTTCTCCGCTCTTCTTGTTATTATCTTTAACTTCGTCTTGGACACTCCGCGCCGGTAAAACGCAAATAAATTTGTTTTTGCACCCGGCTTATTCGTATCTTTGCACGAAATGCAGTCTGCACGGCCGGAAGGCTTCGCTCCATTTCCGGCATACGCCGCTACTGTCCGCAGGAAGCCGGGCGGGGGCGTTTTTGTAGGAATGGAACCATTCGGTATCTACGGCTTTCTCCCGGCCCGGCGGATTGTCGTTTCGTTGCATTTGAAATTGAAAAACGCACTGAAATATGGCAGAAAAAACAGGTTACACTTATTATGCAGACCCTCAGCAGGTCGATTTCACACTTCGGATGACCGTTCCGGCTTTGGCGAACGAGGTCCTCAATACGGCGGGTGTCGATGCCCAGCGCAAAGGGTTCGGGATCGATAAGTTGAATAAGGAAAACCGCTCGTGGGTGCTTTCACGCATGGCGATCGAGATCGACGACCGCCCCGAACAATACAGTTCTTATGAAATAGTGACGTGGGTGAACGAGTACAACCGGATGCTCTCGACCCGTAATTTCACGCTGCACGATGCCGCCGGCCGGGAGTTCGGGCGGGCCGTGACGCAGTGGTGCATCATCGACTTGGGTGCCCGCAAGGCGATCGATCTCAATACGGTCATCGGCACCTGCGCCGATTCGATCGTGGACGCTCCGTCGCCGATCGAAAAGCCGCGCAAAGTGACGGGGATCGTTCCGCAGCATATTGCCGAACACCGGGTGGTTTACAGCGACATCGACTTCAACCGTCACGTCAATACGATGCGCTATATCAACATGATGTTCGATATGCTGCCCATCGAACAGCTGACCGCGATCCGCCCGGTGCGTCTTGACATTCATTTCATGCACGAATGCCGTTACGGGCAAACCTTACGGTCGGGTACGAACAACGGGACGGCTTGTCGCTGTTCGAGGTTTCGAACGGAGAGGAAGCCGCTGTCCGGGCGGCGCTCGAGTGGCGTTGATGTGTCGTATTTCGTGGTGGCGGGCGAGGCAGGGAGCCGAACCGAATCGACTTCGTTTCGGTCCGTTTTTACGATCGGCTTTGTTCCTTTCTGGAACGGGTTTTGCTGATATAGAGACAAAACCTTTATTATTATGGAAAAGATCAAAGTTGCGAACAAGTACCAGAAAAGTATCGATCTATTGAACGATGCTTTGGGAAAAGAGATTGCCACCTCGCTCCAGTACATGTATTTCCATGTCCATTTCGAAGATGCCGGTTACGAGTATCTTTCCAAAAAGATGCGGATGATTTCCATCGCCGAAATGCGTCATAGCGAGGAGTTGTCCGACCGTATCCTTTTCTTGCAGGGGGACGTGAATATGAATCCGTCGTTTACGACGCGCCAGATCACCGATCCCAAGGAGATGTTCCGTTTCTCTATGCAACTGGAACAGAGTACGATCGATAGCTATAACGATGCCGCTCGCATTGCGGCCGAAGCCGACGATTCGGTAACGCACAAGATGTTCCAGGATCTGGCCGTCGAAGAGGAGGAGCACCTGGACTATTTCCGCAACGAGTTGCAGAACCTGTTCGATTACGGCGACAAGGAGTACCTCGCCTTGCAATCTTTTGCACGCAGCAAGGCCGAAGCCGAAAGGAAGGTTTCCGAGTAGTTTTTTCTCGCGGACGCGAGATAATGCGTCCCATACGTGGTTTTTGAATAAAATTTACTATCTTTGTGGGGTAAACTTAAAACTACAGAGATATGAAATTTTATATCCGTATCGTGCTGCTGGCGACTTTCCTGACGAGTTTGTTGTCGGCTCACGCGCAGTCCCCGACCATTACCTGGGACAGCACTTTGAAGGACCTCGGCGATTCGAATTACGAAGTCGTATTTACGGGTAAGATCCTGCCGGGATGGCATACGTACGACCTGCATTCGGACGTTTCTTCGACCCTGGTGGAGTTCGAGCCTGCAACGGGCCTGACGCTCGACGGCGATCCTTATGAGATCAACGCTTCCAAACGCGAATACGACGATATTTTCGAGGTCGAAATGGGTACTTATTTCGATGAAATCATCCTCGGTCAGAAAGTCACCCTGACGGGTGAGGGCGCCGTATTGAAAGGCAATATCAACTGGCGTTCCTGCGAGGAGGAAAATTGCAATTCGCCCGAGGATTGGGGATTCGAGATCACGATCGGCGATCCCGAGGCGGCACGGGCATCCGTTGCGGCCGGGGATGCTGCGGATCAACCTGTTTCCGGCGACGGAGCCGGAGAGTCCAAAACCCTGTGGGGTCTGATTATCGAAGCGGTTCTTTGGGGCTTCGCGGCGCTGCTCACTCCTTGTGTATTCCCGATGGTCCCGATGACCGTATCGTTCTTTATGAAAGGCAGCGGATCGCCTGCTGCGGGACGTTTCAAGGCTTCGATGTACGGTTTCTTCATCGTAGCGCTCTATACGCTTCCCATTGCGGCGATCATTCTGATTACGCGTCTGGTGGGCGGCGATGCCGTGACGGCCGACATCTTCAACTGGCTGGCTACGCACTGGCTTCCCAACCTGATCTTCTTCATCGTGTTCATGATTTTCGCCGCATCGTTCTTCGGGGCCTTCGAGATCACGCTTCCGAGCTGGATGGTCAATAAGAGCGACCGGCACGCGGACAAAGGCGGTTTGATCGGTATCTTCTTCATGGCTCTGACGCTGGTGTTGGTGTCGTTCTCCTGCACCGGGCCGATCGTCGGCAACGTCCTGATTCGTTCGACTGCCGGCGAATTCTGGGTGCCCATCGTGACGATGTTCGCTTTCTCGCTGGCTTTTGCTCTGCCTTTTACGATTTTCGCTTTCTTCCCCTCCTTGCTGAAAGACCTGCCCAAGAGCGGCGGTTGGCTCGGTTCCGTGAAGGTCGTTCTCGGTTTTATCGAGGTCGCCCTCGGTTTCAAGTTCCTGAGTATGGCCGACCAGACCTACCACTGGGGGTTGCTCGACCGTGAGGTCTATTTGGCGATCTGGATCGTCGTGTTCACATTGCTGGGTTTCTATTTGCTGGGCAAGATCCGCTTCGCTCACGACGACGAACTCAAGCACGTTTCGGTGACGCGGCTGACGCTGGCCATCGCTTCGCTTTCGTTCGCGGTCTATATGTTTCCGGGTATGTTCGGTGCGCCGCTGAAAGCTCTTTCTGGCTATTTGCCCCCGATGCATACGCAGGACTTCGTAATCAATACGCAGGGCGTCGTTACCGCACCGTCAGCAACGGCACAGACGACTGAAAAGATCAAATATGCGGATATCCTGCACTGGCCTTACGATCTGCCGGGGTATTTCGATCTGGCCCAGGCCGAAGCCGCTGCCAGGGAGGCCGATAAACCTTTGTTCGTGGATATTACGGGAATCAGTTGTGTGAATTGCCGCGAAATGGAGGCCCGCGTCTGGAGCGATCCGCGCGTGCAGCAGATCCTGCGCGACGATTACGTGCTGGTTGCCCTCTATACCGACGACAAGACCAAAGTACCCGAGAACGAATGGGTGACCACTGCGGGAGGCAAGGTTCTTAAGGACATCGGTCGCATCAACTCCTACATCGCCCAGACCCGTTTCGGGGTGAACGGACAGCCCAACTACCTGATTCTCGGCCGTGATGGGCAGGAATTGGTTCCCAAGCGGGCTTATAACCTCGACGTGGAGGCATACATCGACTTCCTGAAGAGTGGTGTGGAGGCGTATAATAAAACGAAATAGGATGGATAGCGAAACCGGTTCGGGCAGTTTCTGCCGAACCGGTTATCGTTATCTCCTTGTTGCAGGATTCGGTAGGGTATTTGTATTTTTACTAAAACTGCCGTACGTCGTTTTTCGAAAACAGAAGGGCCGTACCGAAGGTTTGAATCCGTTCGGGGATTCGATTTAATTTTCAAAATAAAGTTCGGGATATGAAAATTTCGATCGTGGGGCCCGCCCATCCGTATCGAGGGGGCTTGGCCGTAATTATGCAGAGCATGGCCCGGGTTTTCCAACGCCGGGGCGACGAGGTGAAGATCAAGACTTTCACGCTCCAGTATCCCCGTATTTTCTTTCCCGGAAGGAATCAGACGGTGCAGACACCGCCGCCGCCCGATCTGTACATCGTGCGGTGCGTGAATACGATGAATCCGTTCAACTGGATCGCCGTGGGGCGGTGGATCGCCCGCGAGAAGCCGGATTTCGTGCTGATGAAATACTGGACCCCCTTTATGGCGCCCTGTTTCGGTACGATCGCCCGTTTTGCCAAAAAGAACGGTACGACGCGTATCCTTTGTCAGATCGACAACGTCGAACCGCATGAACGCCATATGACCGACAAGCCGTTCAACCGCTATTTCTTGAGGGCGGTGGACGGCTTTATCTATATGTCCGAGCAGGTGCACCGCGAATTGCGCCGATATACGCAAGTTCCGGCACTCTTCTCTCCGCATCCGCTTTTCGAAAATTTCGGTATCGTCATCGATCGTACGGAGGCCTGCATCCGCCTCGAACTGGATCCTTCGAAACGCTATGCGCTCTTTTTCGGTTTGATTCGGGACTACAAGGGGTTGGACCTGTTGCTCGATGCCTGGAAGGTCTACAAGCGGGAGCATCCTGCCGAAGACCGGCGCCTGATCGTGGCCGGTGAGTTCTATGCTCCGAAAGAGAAGTATTTGAAGCAAATCGCCGACAACGGACTGGAGGACGATGTGATTCTGCACGACTATTTTATTCCGGACGAATTGGTGCGTTACTATTTTTCCGTCGCAGATTTTTTGGTGCAGCCGTATCGTTCGGCCACGCAGAGCGGCGTGACCCAGATCGCTTATCAATTCGACCTGCCGATGGTGGTGACCGACGTGGGCGGTCTTCCGGAGATCGTGCCTGACGGTCGTGTCGGTTTCGTCTGCCGTCCCGATGCCGTAGAAGTCGCCCGGGCCATCGACCGTATCTGGCGGGACGATGTGCTCGCGGGATTCCGTGCGAACATGGAAGAGGAGAAGAAGCGCTTTTCGTGGGATGCGATGTGCGATCGCATTACGGAGCTTTACCGATTGGTTAAATAGGAAGCGTAGAGGGGCGATCCGATTAAATAGGAACTCTTGTATCTCGAAAGCGGAATCTCGTACGATCCTCGTCGCTTTAGTCGATAGACTCTTTGTTACAAAACCCCCGCTGCAAATTGCAGCGGGGGTTTACTCATCATTTTTCCGGTAGACCGGGGATACGGATTATCGTTATTTCTTGATGTTGGGAAGCTCCAGGCCGTAGTGCTTTTTACGATCTTCGAGCTTGAGCCAGAAAGCCAGCAGGAAAGCCAATACGCCGAGGCTGGCGAAAATCAGCATCGGAACCGTGTAGTTGTAGCTTACGTGTTCACCGGCTTTGATCGCTTCTCCCACGCCGGGATTGACCTTGTTGAGAACCCAGCCGATGATCATCGGGAAGGCCATCAGTCCGAGGTTCTGGATCCAGAAAATCGTTGCATAGGCAGAACCCATATAGCGGTTATCGACCAACTTGGGTACCGAAGGCCACAGGGCGGCGGGAACCAGCGAGAAAGAGAGGCCGAGCAGGATGATCGCCGAGAACGCGATAGCGGGGGTGAGGGGAACCAGTGCGAAAGTCATGTGGCAGATGAACATCAGGATCGCACCGATCATCAGCATCGTCGCGCCTTTGCCCTTGTGGTCGAGGAACCAGCCGAGCAGCGGAGTCAGGATCATGGCCCCCATCGGGAACCAGCGGAAGATGTCCGAAGCCTGCTGGTTGGTGATGCCCAGATTACTCGAGCATACCCGTTGCGAAACGCTGGAACGGGAAAATCGCCGAATAGTAGAGCACGCAGAGTGCCGAAACGATCAGGAAGGTTTTGCTGCTGAAAAGGTTCTTCAGATCGGCGACCTTGAAGGGCTCTTCGGTTTCTCCTATCGGGGTGTCTGCCTCGGTTTGTCTGTCGAGTTTGAAGTCCATGACCGAGAATGCGATGTAGGTCAGCAGGCCGATGCAGAGCAACAGGCCGACAACGGCTACCGGACGTGCTACGCTCGGATCGCCGCCCCAGTTAGCCACCCAGGGCGACAGGCTGAATACGGCGAATACGCCCAGTCGGGCAATAGCCATTTCCAGGCCCATCGCCAGAGCCAGTTCTTTCCCCGTGAACCACTTGACGATTGCGCGGGATACCGTCACACCGGCCATCTCCGTACCGCAGCCGAAGACCATGAAACCCAGGCAGGCGAGCTTCGCGCTGGCCGGGATGTCCGTGAGGAACGAACTGAGGAACTCGTAACCGAATCCGCCTTCATAGAAGTAGTTGCTCAGTCCGTAGAATTTGATACCGGCACCGAGTACCATCAGCGAGGCCGAAAGAATACCCGTAAACCGTACGCCCATCTTGTCGAGGATGATACCTGCGACGAGCAGGAAACCGCAGACGTTCAGAATGAATTCCGAACCGCCGTACAGTCCGAAAATCGTGGGGCTCCAGCCTCGGGTGCTTTCGAGCATGTTCTGCAACGGCGAGAGGACATCGACGAACATGTAGCCGAAGAACATGGTGAGCGCCACCAGAATCAGTGCGGTCCATCGGGCGAACGCCGAGTCGTTCAGTTTCTTTTGAATAGCTTGTGTCATAGTTTATTGAATTGGTTATTGTTAGTTAAAAAGCTTCTGTATGCTCCCCCCGTGTAACGTTTGAGGATTTCGTAGGCCGAGGTAATGCCCAGCTCTCCGGCTTTCGAGAGGTCGAGGCAGCCCTTGCGCGTGTCTTTCATATAGATTTGGGTCATGCCCCGGTTGTAGAACGCTTCGGCGAAGAGGGGATTCAGTTCGATGGCTCTCGAGAAATCTTCGAAGGCCTCGGGCAGTTTGCCTGAAAGAGCCAGCAGCGTTCCCCGGTTGTAGTAGGCTTCGGCGAAGTTCGGGAAGAGGCGGAGCGTCTTGTCCAGATCGGCGATGGCTTCGTCGTAATTGTAGGTGCGTGTATGGGTGTTGGTGAGTTTGTTCGCCGGGTCGGAGTCGATCGAAATTCGCTGATAGGGATTGTCCAGGCCCGAAATGAAGTCGATCATTTCGGCCCGTGTCACGGCCCGGTTGAAGTAGAGGAATGGATTGGCGGCATTGTCTGCGATAGCCGACGAATAGGCGCCGACCGAATTGGTGAATTGTCGGATCAGCGATTGCGAAATGGCATATTGTACTTGCAGGAGCCAGTCGCGCGGATTCTGGCACAGGATTTCGGCATAGCGGCTGTCGAGCATCGCCAAAGAGTCCGCATCGATGTTCGTAGGCCGGTTGGAGAGGACGAGGTAGGGATTGTCCAGTTTTTTCTCGAAGTCTTTGACCCGTTGCAGGGTATAGCGGTTCGACGCCTCGATCCGGGAGGTATCGGGCTGCATCAGGGTGAAGCGGAACAAGGGTAGCAGACGCATGTTGCTGCGGCCCAGGCTCGGTTGTTCCGAAATGCGGTCGAAGTAGTTGTTGGTGAATTGGTTGTCGAAGGCCAGCAGTTTGTCCATCCGTTGCGTCGTATCGGCATAGATCGAGTAGGTGCTGTCCTTCAGGTGGGATTTGTATTCGGCGATCTTGCGCTGGGCGATCTCTTCGTCCCGTTTCGCAGCCTTGGGGTTATGCAACGCATAACGCAGGGCGCTGCGGTTCAGGTAGGCGTTGGCGAAGTCGGGGTAGAGTTCGATGGCCCGGGTGTAGTCGCGCTCGGCGCCTTCGAGGTCGCCCAAGCGGGTTTTGAGCATGGCACGCAGGTAATAGACCTGGACATTGCCGGGAGAGTAGAGCGCCACGCGGTCGAAGTCGTCGAGTGCGCGGTTGTAATCGCCGATCTGGGTGCGGAGAATCGCCCGGTTGAAATAGGTGAACGAGTTGGTCGAGTCCAGTTGGAGTACCCGGTCGAAATCCGCGAGGGCCTGCATCGGGCGGTTGGTGTTGGAATAGACCACCGCCCGGTTGAAATAGGGCGGCAGGAAAGTCGAGTCGCAGCGGATCGACATGTCGAAGTCGGCTTCGGCTCGGGCATACTCCTCTTTTTGCAGCAGTAGGGTTCCGCGTTGGTAATAGCCGTTGGGATTTTCGCGGTTGGTGCGGATCGCCTGGTCGAAATTTTCCAGGGCCCGTACGGTATCCTTCAAGTAAAGGTAGGCTGCGCCGCGGCCGATATAGGCGTCGGCGACTTTGTTTTCCTGAAAGATGAATTTGTCGAAATCCTCGATCGCCTCCTTGTATTGCTTGTTCTGCAGGCGCGTATAGCCCCGGCTGTAATAGGCGTCCGGCAGGTCGGGTCTCAAGTCGATCGCCTCGCGGAAGTCCTGCAGCGCGTCGTCGTAGTTGCCCATGCGCGTACGGGTCAGCGCCCGGTAGATGTAGGCGGTCGTGAACACGGGGTTTTTGACGATGGCAGCCGAAAAGTCGGTATCGGCACCCAGCAGGTCGTCGAGGTTGAATTTGGCTACACCCCGCAGGAAATAGCCCTCTGCGGCGTCCGGATCGGCCCGTAGCAGGGTGTTGAGTACACGAATCGCCTCCTGATATTCGCGGTTCATCAGGCAGCGGCGGCTGGCCCAGTAGAAGTAGTCTTTGTTGTATTGGGCGTCGGCTGCGGCGGCGTTGCTCAGCAGCGTCCCCAACAGGATGATTTTCAGGATAAGTTTGCGCAATGCCACGACGCCCCGGTTTGGTTGTGATTATTCTTGTTCGTATCCGAAGCGCTTGAGTTGCCGTTCGTTGTCGCGCCAGTTCTCGTTTACTTTGACGTACAGCTCCAGGAAAACCTTCTTGCCGAGGAATTGTTCCATGTCCTCGCGGGCCTGTTGTCCGACCTTTTTTTGAGTTTCTCGCCCTTGTGTCCGATCAGGATGCCCTTCTGGGAGTCGCGTGCGACATAGATGACCGCCGAAATGCGGTCGATCGTCGGTTCCTCCTTGTAGGCTTCGATCGCGATTTCGCAACAGTAGGGGATCTCCTTGTCGTAGTTGCGCAGGATCTTTTCGCGGATTATTTCCGAGGCGAAGAATCGCAGCGTTTTGTCCGTGAGCGTATCTTTAGAGTAGAAGGCTTCTCCCTCGGGCAGCCGTTCCAGAATCAGGTCGAAAAGTCCCTTGATGTTGAAATTCTCGCGTGCCGATACCGGGACGATCGTGGCGGCCGGCAGCAGCGCCTGCCATTTATCGACGAGTTCTTCGAGCTTTTCGGGCGTCGTGAGGTCGATTTTGTTGATTACCGCGAGGGTGGGAATATCGCTTTGGCGGATCTTTTCGAGGATGTCGTTCGAACGGTCGCTTTGTTCCACCGTGTCGGTGACGTAGAGGATTACGTCCGCATCGTTCACGGCGCCGGTGACGAATTTCATCATCGACTCCTGGAGTTTGTAGCTGGGTTTCAGAATGCCCGGCGTATCCGAAAAGACGATCTGGAAATCTTCGCCGCTGACCACTCCCAGAATGCGGTGGCGTGTGGTCTGGGCTTTGGAGGTGATGATCGAAAGGCGTTCGCCCACGAGTGCGTTCATCAACGTCGATTTGCCGACGTTGGGATTTCCGATGATATTGACGAAACCGGCCTTGTGCATAGGATGTCTGTTGTCTGATTCTCACGAAAAGGCAGTAAAAGCGGGGACCGCATAAAACGAACGAACTTGTTTTTCATGCCGGGCCGCCATGCTGCCTGCTCCAAAAATAGTGAAAGCCGAGAGCAATCACACGGATTTGCACGCGAAGATTGCCGAACCGCCTCCTATCTTTTACAAAGATAGCGAAAAAAATACCCCCTGCCAAATGAAGCGTCATCTTTCTATGTTCAGAAGGTGTTGGTCGGTGGCGTTTTTCGGATGAGAGGGGCCGAGGGAGGTTGCGGCTCTTTTCGCCGTTGCTGTTTTCCGGAAAAAGCCCGTTATCGGACGGATTGGAAGATCGGGCCGGAAAAAACGCGTTTTCTTCGGTCCTTCGCGTTGTGCTTTCCTCTCCGGCTTTTTCCTATTTCTGTATATTTTCCCTGTTACTCGTCTGCAAGGCGTTCCGGACGAGTCCGTTCTTTGTGTTTACGAGCGAAATTTTCCCGGATTTGTCTTGCATTCTGCTTGTCCTTGCCCAATTATGAGTTGACACCGATTTCGGAGAGTATGTGTGAATCGCCTTTTCGCTGCCGGTGCGCGGTTGCAGAGGATGCCGGATTTGCCCGGAAGCGGGGCGATTATATGTATAAAGAAAACCCCTTCGATTCGGAACCCGAACCGAAGGGGTAAAGTAGTTGGCGAGGTATTCATTCCGCTTATCTGCGGAAGCCGCGTCCGGGTAATTTGGGCATTTTCATATTGCCTCCGGCGACGGCCTTCATCATCTTGCGCGTGTCTTCGAACTGCTTCATCAGTTTGTTCACCTCGGCCATCGTCGTACCGCTGCCTTTGGCGAGCCTTTCGCGGCGCTTGGCGTCGATGATTTCGGGTTTCTCGCGTTCGAGGGGAGTCATCGAGTTGATGATCGCTTCGGTCTGCTTGAATACGTCGTCCGAGATCTCGACATTCTTGAGAGCCTTGCCCATACCGGGGATCATCGAGGCCAGGTCCTTGAGGTTGCCCATCTTCTTGATCTGGGCGATCTGCCCCATGAAATCGTTGAAGTTGAACTGATTCTTGACGATCTTCTTCTTCAGGCGGCGGGCCTCCTCTTCGTCGTACTGCTCCTGGGCGCGTTCCACGAGCGATACCACGTCGCCCATGCCCAGAATACGGTCGGCCATGCGTTCCGGATGGAATACCTGGATGGCATCCATCTTCTCGCCGCTGGAGATGAACTTCAGCGGTTTGTTCACCACCGCACGGATCGAGATCGCCGCACCGCCGCGTGTATCGCCGTCGAGTTTGGTAAGCACTACGCCGTCGAAATCCAGCCGCTGGTTGAACTCACGGGCCGTATTCACGGCATCCTGACCCGTCATCGAATCGACCACGAAGAGCGTTTCGCCCGGTTTCACGGCCTGTTTGATCGCCGTGATCTCCTGCATCATCGCCTCATCGACAGCCAGACGGCCCGCCGTATCGACGATCACGACGTTGAAACCGTGCTGACGGGCGTATTTGATGGCATTTTCGGCGATCTGCACCGGATTTTTATTCCCCTCTTCAGTATAGACTTCGACTCCGATTTGTCCGCCCAGCACCTTGAGCTGGTCGATGGCCGCAGGACGATAGACGTCGCCCGCCACGAGCAGCACCTGGCGCCCCTTCTTGCTCTTGAGCATCGCCGCCAGCTTGCCCGAGAAGGTGGTCTTACCGGAGCCTTGCAGACCGGCGATCAGGATGACCGCAGGCGTGCCCTCCAGCTTGATGTCGGTCGCCGTGCCGCCCATGAGTTGTGCCAACTCGTCGCGCACGATCTTGGTAATCATCTGTCCCGGCTTGACGGACTTGAGCACGTCTTGTCCCAGGGCCTTCTGCTTCACCTCGTCGGTGAAGGATTTGGCTACCTTGTAATTGACGTCGGCGTCGATCAGCGCCCGGCGGATCTCCTTGAGGGTTTCGGCGACGTTGATTTCGGTGATGCGGCCTTCGCCCTTGATCAGCTTGAAGGACCGTTCGAGTTTATCGGTTAAGTTTTCAAACATAGTTTCGGTTCGTTATCGTATGCCGGGAAACGGTGCCGCCCGACGCTGGAGCATTTTTCGTTTTGCGGAGCCGTCGTTGCAGTCGGTTTTTTCAGTCCGGACAAAGCTAAAGCGGTGTCGGGCAAATCGTTCTCCCTGTTCGGCCGTTGCAGGTCCGCTCCGGATTTTTCGCTTGCAAATATATAAAACTATTCGCAGAATCGCAACGGAGGTGCTGATTTTCCTCGGTGTCGGCGACAAAGACACAACCCCTCCGAGTTCTCGGAGGGGTTGTCTGATGGGGCTGTGCCCCGTGTTTTCGGTTTAATAGTGTGCGACGTACATATGACGGCTCAACAACTGGTAGTCGTATTCCGTAGGCTCCACATCCCGATTGACCTGGAAAAGATACTCCTGTCGGTAGTAGTATTCGCTCATAGGGCCGTTTTCGTCCGTATTTTCACCCATATACCGCAGTTCCGGTTCGGATACCGTGAAACAGTTCTTGTCGAGCGGAAGCATCGGCATCCAGTGGGTTTTCTGTTCACCGGTCGCAGGATCGAAGACTGTGCAGGAAGGATAGAACACGTCGAATTCCAGATTGACCGTGAAGCAGTTATATTCCAGCGTATAGACGAAACGGTGGGGGTTTATCTCGTTTTCACCCAGCGGAATCTCGTTGAAAGAGGTCGAAACGAGCCGGAAGTTGTCCGCTTCGTCCTGCGTGATGTAAAGGTAGCCTAATACAAGACCTTCCTGAGTCGAGGGATTGATGTTGATCTGCCGATATTCGGTTTTTTCGCTGGTTCTGCCGTCGGACATCGTGCTGCGGATCTTGGCATAGGAGGTGTAGGCGTTTACACCGTACCATTTTTCGTCCGGATTGTCTTCCGAGAATGTATAGGGAAGCGTTCCTTCGTCCACGACTTCCTGTTTGGTCAGGTAGGGGATGTAATCGGGTTTCGAAACGGTTTGGGGACCGTAGTGGAGCGTATATTCCGTGCGCTCGCTGCCGCTGCCGCCGCCGTCCTGCCAATTCTCTTCGGTCACGATCGTGCTGACGCGGCCTTCGGCGTCGAACGTGTAGGTGTAGGTCATAGTGCTGTTGCCGTCTTGACGGCTGGCGGGCAGGTTCTTAACGGTCGTACCGCTGATGCCGAGCAGCATGGCGGACTCCTCTGCATCGCCGATCATGAAGGCACCTATGTCGATGCCGTTCCAGGGGTTGAGGTGTTCGGTGTAGGAGAATGTCGTTGTTTCGTTATCCCGTCCGTCGATGGTCGAAATGGAAACGATGTTGCCGTCCTGCCAGGTAAGTGTCGCGGTAGAATTCGCTTCGGGATAGGAAGGATCGCGGTATTCCGAGCGAGCCAGCGTGCCGTCGGCGTTGTAGGTGAAAGTCTGGCTGGCGCCGTCCGGGTCGGTGTAGCCGCTTACCAGACCGCTTGCATTCAGGCGGTATTCCTTGGCGTATTCGCCCGAGTTGGGAAGGGGCATTCCTTCGTAGCTGCTGCCGTCGATTTCGAACCATTTTTCTTCGTCCGTGATTTTCCCTTCGCTTCGTTTGAGCGTCCTTTCATAGGAGGCATTGATTTTGTCGGTCTGTTCCGAATCGTAATCGTATTGGTCGTAACCGGTCAGAAGACCTTCGGCATCGTATTCGAAGAGCAGGTAACTCTTGTCGGTGCTGGAACCGTCGCTGTAAACCTCGGTGTAGGTCGTTTCTACCCAGGTCAGCCGGTCTTCGGGTGCTACGTCGGGATGTTCGGGCTTTTGAGGATTGTCGGGGTTATTCGGGTTGTCCGGATCTTCCGGTTCGTCTTGTCCCACGCCCCGCTGGGTGATGGAGATATTCGCGGATTCTCCGCCGCAGGAGATGATGACGACCGCCTGGCGGGATTCGGTCGTTTCGTTTTCAGTGAGCGTGACGGTAATCGTGTGCTTGCCGGCGTCGCCCGAAGTGGGGTTGATGGAGATCCAGCTTTCGGCACGCGAGGTTTCACGTACGGATGCCGTCCAGCTCTGGGTCGTCTCGAAACCGATGGTATGGGACAACGCATCGGCCGAAATCGAGGCCGATAAGTTATCCTGAGGAATCAGAATGTTCTGAAACTCATCTGTTTCGCTGTCGCTGCAACTCCCCCCCCCCCAGCGCCAGGGTGATGAGAGCCGAGAAAATGAACAGTTTTTTCATACGATAAAGAATTTGAACGATAATTGGTTAAGTAAGTCGGGCAGTTTTGTCCGATCGGTGCAAAGATACGAATAAGCCGAGCGCAAAAGCAAATTTTATTTGCATTTTGCCGAGGCGGAGTATCTAAGACGAAGTCAAAGATACGAATAAACTGCGTGCAAAAGCAAATTTTATTTGTATTTTGCTGAGGCGGAATGCTTGAACGACGTTAAAGATTAGAAAAAAGCCGGGTGCGGAAGCAAGTTTATCTGCACTTTGTCGGATCGAAGCGTTTGAGGCGAAGCCAAAGATTATGAAAATGCCGAACAGAAATACAAATATATTTGTATTTTGACGGAGTGGTCCGGAGATCGTGCCCGTATGGGTATTTTCGTCTGTCGAATGGGAGGGTGGATGGCATTCGATCGTGCCGTCGGTGGCTGCGGAGGTTGCAGACGGACGGAAAACAGGGGCGATTGTCTGTGAACGGCGGGCGGATGCGGTTTACAGCAGCCCCGCTTCGTAATAGAGAACGATCTGTTCGAGTACCTTGTCGTCCCCTTCTCGGTCGTATTCCGACTTGAGATTCTGTCCGAAGATACGCGATACGCTTTGCCAGAATCCCGCGACGAAGCCGCCCCGGAACTCCCGGAGGATTTCGTAAGCCGTGTATTTCGTTTCCCGGTCAATCAGCTTCAGAAGCACGCGGCCCTGGGTACGGGTCATGTGTTTCAGCACGGGCGTGTACTCCTTTTTGATCGCTGCGGCGATGCCTTTGATGTATTGTTTCTGTTCCTTTTTCGTTTCGAGCCGGAGCAGTTCCGCCTCCATTTGAACCATTTGTGCTTTGGCGGCTTGGGCTACGGGATAGACTTTCTTCACCGCTTCGACCAGTTTGCGGTAACGGCGCAGGTCAGCTTTTTTGCTGAATACGAAGACGGGTTTTATGGGGACGACCGAGATCGTGTCGCCGTCGGGTCCGATTTCGAAAGAGGTGTGCCATCGGCCCGGCTGTCCGTGTCGGGCCGAAGCCTGCCCGGGCAGGGAGAGCAGCAATACCAGGGATAGGAAAAACCACTTTTTCATCGGAACCGGAATTTTCGTACCTTTGTCAGGATGAAACACAAGGGCGGAGAGGGCGCTTCTGTCCGAAGCGGACGGATTTCGAATCCTCTTCGCAATTCAAAGATAGTGAAATGTGAGGGCAATTGTGAGAACTTGTTCTCGAAAATTGCCGAACCGAATCCTATCTTCTGCCAAAGATAGTGAAAGCCGAGCGAAAACGGGACTTGTTCCCGGTTTTCCGAGGCGCCTCCTATCTAAAGCTATGTTCAAAGATAATGATTCTGAATTATTAACGCAATAAAAAACGGTTGTATTATGATGGAAAAAGGACTTTCTGCACAAAGTAAGGTAACGGTCGATGGCGGCAACGTGGCTGCAACGATGGGATCGGGCGACTTGCAGGTATTCGCTACGCCGGCTATGGTGGCCCTGATGGAAAATGCGGCGATGAAGGCTGTGGCTGACCATTTGCCGGAAGGTTCGACGACCGTCGGTGCCGAGATGAACGTGACCCATATCAAGCCTTCGGGCGTCGGTGCCGAAATCGTCGCATCCGCCGTGCTGACCGAAGTCGAAGGGCGTAAGCTCACCTTCAATGTCGGGGCCCGCGATGCCGAAGGGATGATCGGCGAGGGGGTTCACGTCCGCTATGTCGTTGATCGTGAGAAGTTCATGTCCAAAGTTCGCTGATGCGGAATCTTGTCCCGGAAGCAACGGAAGGAAAAAGTAAAAAAGGCTGTCCAACAAGTTTTTTAATCCTTTTAGAATCGCGTATTCGGAAAAGCTCTCGAATAAGCAGTACAAATAAAAAAGGGCTGTCTGAAACTTGTTAGACAGCCCTTTTTTTGTTGTTATGCTCTTTAGCCCAGCAGCAAATGTTCGAGGAAAATAACCAGCATGCCCGCGAAATACCCGGCCAATGCCAGCAGCGTGATTTTACGCAGGTACCAGCCGAATTCGATCTTTTCCAGTCCCATCGCCACTACTCCTGCGGCCGATCCGATAATCAGCAGGCTGCCGCCCACGCCGGCGCAGAAAGTCAGCAGGTGCCAGAAGATACCGTCCTGTACGAACGCCTGCATATAAACCGGGTCGAGGCTCGAGGCCAGGGCTGCCGTATCGACGACGGGGTACATACCCATACAGGCAGCCACCAGCGGCACGTTGTCGATTACGGCCGACAGCAGACCGGTGATTCCGGCGATCGTATAGACTTCGTGTACGTTTTTGTCCAGGAAGTCGGCGAAGTCGGTCAGCAAACCGGCGCTCTGCAATGCTGCGACCGACATCAGAATACCCAGGAAGAAGAGGATCGTGGGCATATCGATATGTTTGAGTACTTTCGACACCCGGTTTTTGATAGATTCCTCCATGTTCTGTTTGTGGTCATAGACGAGCTCCGTGAAGACCCACAGCACACCCAACGATATCAGCATGCCCAGGTAGGGCGGCAGTCCCGTTACAGCCTTGAATATGGGCACGAACAGCAGCCCGCCGACACCGAGAACGAGAACGAAGTGGCTGAAGCGCGGGCCGACGAACGGCGGCAGCTTGGGCGCCGTGTCTAATTTTTCGGGATGCGCGTTTTCGTCGGGAATATAACGGCAGGCGATGGCCGTGGGAATGATTACCGATACCAGGGCCGGGAGGAACAGTTTGGCCACGAGCAGGCCCGAGGTGACGTTGCCCCGCATCCAGAGCATGATGGTCGTTACGTCGCCGATGGGCGAAAAGGCACCGCCGCTGTTGGCCGCGATGACGATGACGCTGGCGAAGATCCATCGTTCTTTCTGTCCGCTGATCATACGCCGCAGCAGCATGATCATAATGATCGTCGTGGTCATGTTGTCCAGCACGGCGGACATAAAGAAGGTGATGATCGATAGCAGCCAAAGCAGTTTGCGTTTGTTGCGGGTTTTGATGTGGTCGGTGATGACGTGGAATCCTCCGTGCCGGTCGATCAGTTCGACGATGGTCATGGCGCCGATCAGGAAGAAGAGGATTTCGCTCGTATCGCCGAGTTGCTCGATCAGTTGCGTGCCGATCTGGGCGTCGTTGCCCAGCAGGCTCAATACCGTCCATAGCGCACCGCACATCAGCAGGGCGATTGCGGCCTTGTCGATGCGTAGTTTGTGTTCGAGCGCGATGCAGAGGTACCCGAGCACAAAAATCAGAATCATGGTTATAATCATATCTTACTGCATTGAATTTTCGATTTTATCGATGGAGTCGGAGCGCCGCAATCCCTGTGCCGTAGTGGGTGAGTCCGGTGATTCGGGCCTTTATTTTTCACTTTTTTCGTGGAAATTTTTCGCAGGCTTACCATTCGCGGAGGATTTTTTTTGAAATTTCGATTCTTTGCCGTACCTTTGCACCTGCTTTCGAGCATCGGATTGAACTATGGTGTAATGGTAACACAGCAGATTTTGGTTCTGTCGTTCCTGGTTCGAGTCCAGGTAGTTCAACACTGTCGTTCGTAGCCGAAGTCGCTGCGACGGGAAAGACCGGATTTTGAATCCGGTCTTTTTGTTTTCGTGCACGGCCGTAAGCGGCGAATAAGCGATCGTCTGATTCGATGCTGCGAGCGCTTCAAAATTATAATCGCCTTTGTTACTGTTGCTGCATCCTTTTCTCATCGGGTCGCCGGTTTCGAAAGACTTTGTCAGGCGCGCCGTCGGACCATCGTACTTTTCCGAAAAGGTTTCTGTTTTTACCTCTGCCGGGTAGGGCAGCACTTTCCCTTTCATTTAATCGCCCGTTACCACAATCGGGTCGGGCGACCGACAATTTTGGCTTTATTTGGTGTTGCCCGTATTTATCTACAATAAAGTATTTTACTCGAAAGGGAAGCAAAGTGGAAATTTATTGCCCGTATCTCTTCCAAAGTGTAAATTCTACTTCCCAATACGGACTCAATCGGAACTCGACCAACTGGAAGTTTATCGAGTATATCAGCATCAAGGAAAAATACTTTCATCTTGCCTTCGCCTACCGCTCCTTCGATGGAATTAGCGCCGTATAAAATTGATATTTTTTAGTTTCGTTTGGGAGAACTTTATAAGTATCTCCACGAGCAGGGACTTCAGATCCCAATTTGGGGGGTCCATGCAAATGCCCAATACACCGCAGACTCTGTTTTTGTTCGTTACCATCACGGACCAATGGAACGTGCTGCTTTCCTTTATACAGGAGACACTTGTAATACAGAATCCTACAGATAAAATAAGAAATACGACCCATTTCTTCATAATAAAACATCATTTCATTTTTTGACGAATGTTTCCCCGGATTTTTGGAGAACCGGACCGTTTTCGAGGTTTCGCCGCAGCCGTTATTGGCCGAGGGCCTGACGCAACGCCTTTGCCAGCCTGGTCGGGACAGGATGTTCCCCGGCCTTTGCAATCGATGCCTTCGAGACGATGCGATCACGTCGGCAGCCTGCATCCCGCGCGTCAGCAGAACCTATTCCCTGGGTATTCCCGTGACACCCGCCTTCGAAGCGGACGCTTTTTGACGATATCTCCCTCAATTCGATTTCGATGGATTTCGAACAGGTACCTTGTGTTTTTATAAAGTGAATTTCTTTGCCATTTCGAAAGAATTAGGGTGCAAATATACGAATAAAAGGAATCGAATTGTATTTTCAGTGTCCGATATGTCGGAGTATTTCCGTGCGCACCGAAATTCATGGTTTTGCGCATTCGGATCGCTTCGCTTCTCTTGAGCCTCTTATTTCCGGGTTTTTGATTCTGGCCGGCCGGTTTGGTTTTTGCTATTTATTTTCGGGCGACGATCGGATAATCGTATGTAAACTCCCTTCCCCGATCACGGGAAAGGGAGTTCTCTTATTACAGTATACTTTTTTATTTCTGCTGTTGCTGCTGCAGGTCGCTCGTGTCGGCGACGACCATGTTTGTCGATGCGGGCGTGACGTTGCCGTCCACTTCGATCAGGAGGGTCGTCTCCTTGATCTCTTTCACTACGCCGTAAATACCGCCGGCCGTGATGATCTTGTCGCCTTTCTTAAAGGCCGGCCCGGAATGTGAGCCATCTTGCGTCGCTTCGATTCGGGCGCCACATGAAAAATACAGAACCAGAATCATCAGGCCGAGCATGATGAAGAGCTTGAATAGCCATAGCCTGCAGGTAGGGAGGCTGTTGCTTGAAATAAGTTAATCATGAAAGTTTTCTATTAATATTAATGTTTAGTCTTTTTCTTTGGATCGGGACGAGCAGGGGACGATGCCGAACTTGAAGTCTCGTTTTTCTTCCGGACGGGACCAGCTTCCATCTGATCCTCGGCTGTTTCGATCATCGGTTGCTCTCATCTTTTTCGGACCGGTAGCCTGTCTTTAAGGTGCTCTGTTCACCAAAGATGGTGAAAGCCGAAGAAGAAAACAGGAGAACTGCTCACCGTTTTCGAGAGCGTATCTTGCAAAGATAGTCAAGCCGGGTGTCGCACCAAATATGACATTCAGAGACGCTGGCGGCTTGAAAGGTTCTGGTGGGAGCCGGTTCTTCCGATCGAAACTCGCGTACCGATTCGCTTCGAATATCTCAGATCCGTATTTCGGTTGCCTCCGTCAGTCGGATTTCCGGTAAATATGAGTTAAAATTACTGCAGGTCGCAGCCGTTCGGCGCTGTCGCTGCTGGTCTGATCGACAACAGCTACCGATGTAAATCGTAACGGCTCTCCACTGATCCCGACGCATGAGTTTCCGGCGGTTTCATCACTGCCAGCCGTTAGCCCGCGCGTCGTAGACGCGGAGCGCTGAGCAGGATTTCTCGCCCGGCTTCAGGGGCAGCGTCGGTCGAGGTCGGGGGTGACGCATTCGCGCGAAAGCGTCGTAGCGTTCATGTCCGGGACCAGTATTTTGCAGCCGAAAGCGATGCCTGTTTCGCCGAGTGTGGGACCGTCCGAAAAGTCTGATCGTGTCCGAAGTACGCTTCGGTGAAAGCGTTTCGCTCGATCTTCAGCGTGGTCGGCCACTCTGGACACTGCGTCCGGGCGGGGACTGACAGCCGATGACGAGGAGCTACCAACAATATGCAATATTGCCGCAGCATATCCGGTCCCCGTCCGGTGGGTCCACTCTTCGGTCAGCGCCTCCACGATCTTATCCAGCATCGTTGATCAGCGATGCGGGCAGCAGTATTGAGGTGGCGACTTATCAGATGTATTGACTGATCGAGGGTCACTTTCGCGGAATCGAAAGTCAGGAAATCAAAGGCAGTGATCGCTGATCAGCTTCAATCCACTCAAAAGGCAGAAGACGATGCATCTCCCATCGCAGTTGCGCGTAAAATTTTCGATGTATTTCAGCCGCTCAGTTGGCCAGTTGCGATGAGCGTGCTTTCATCGAACAACGTTTTGACAGGTATTCGGCGTCCTCGTCGCTTTTGAATTCGGGCAGCATCTTCACGTCCGCGTGGGACTGGCGCTTTTATGTTGGAGATCGTGCGGATCACGCGTCAGAAGAACGAATCGGAGGTCGTCGCTCCAGGGGATCGACTTTTCTTCCAGTACGTCGTCAGCATGGGACAATCCTGCAACTCACTTTTCGAGAAGGTGGCCAGAAGCGCTGCGTCGGCTTTGAACGAACTTTTTCGAAAGCGCTCATGCCACCGGAAATAGTCCGTCGCGCAGTTGAGTTGTAAAGTGTTGCGGATGAGTTCGGGATATTTGCTCAACCGGTTTACGAGGCTGCCATTCGGTCGTCACCGTGTCGCTGTCGGCGATCATACGGATCACGGCGTTGTCGATGACGGTGTTGGGGTGGAAGGTCTTCTTTAGGTCGGCGAAACTTTTTCTGTTTGGCCATTTCTGACGTTGCTGGCAGGCATAATGCGCGGATTCGACCGGAAGGGTCATCATCTGGAAAATAAAGGTCATGGAATCTTGTGTTCAATTATCCTGTTTGCTTTCCCGACATGATCATATTGATAAAGTCGGTTTGGTCTGCCAGACCTTTATCGCGATTCTAAGCAATCAACTTTAACTGTTTTTCAGAACTTTTGCGGCAAACAGAATTATCTGCCGTTTGTCCCGGTTGCGCTTTCATGTCGGGGGGAGGCGTGCGGGCTGCTTGTAAAACGAGTCGCGTTTTTACCGGGCGCGGTTCGCCCCGATACGAAAAAATTACCGGACAAGGTAGGAAAAAAAGCTTGCCGCAACCTTTTGCGCTTCTGGGGCATAAATAATCTTGTGTCCGCTCTTTCGGCAGGAGCGCCGGGCCGATTCGTTGTCGTGCCGGTTTTTCCCGCCGCAGACCGGAATTCGGGATTGTTTGCTATCCATGTCCGCGGACCTTTCGCCCCGGCAAAGTGCGAATGAATTTGTCTTCGCTTTCGGTTTATCCTGAATCTTTGCCTTGTTGCTTCGGCAAAAATGCAAATAAATTTGTTTTGCACTCGGCTTATTTGTATCTTTGACATAGTTATAGATAGGATGCGTCGAGAGAAAACTGCGAGACAAGTTCCGTTTTTCTCCCTTTCACTATCTTTTGTACCCTATGGAAGAGATAAGTCAGAAAGAAGGGGCTGCCGTTCGCCTGCCTTACGATGTGATCGTCGTCGGTGCGGGCGCTGCGGGTATGATGGCTGCGGGTACTGCCGCACGGAACGACACAGGGTTTTGCTGCTGGAAAAGATGGAGAAATCGGGCGCAAGGTGCGTATTACGGGCAAAGGCCGTTGCAACGTGACCAACGCCCGGCCGCCTGAGGAGTTCGCCGGACAGGTGCGTACCAATGCCGAGCTTTTTTTTTTCGACCGCTTTCGCCGAGTTCAACAACAAGGCTACGATCAGATTCTTCGAGCGGCTGGGCGTGAAGCCTTCGATGTCGAACGCGGCGAGCGGGTGTTTCCTCGAAGCGGCAAGGCCTGGGATATTGCCAACGCACTGCTGGAATATTGCGTGGACAACGGCGTGAAGATCGTTTATGATACTCGTGTAACCGAAATAATGACGCTCAACGGTCGGGTTTTCGGCGTGCGGTACCGCAATAAACGGGGATTCGAGCGCAAGGAGGAGTGTCCGCGCGTTATCGTCGCCACGGGCGGCGTTTCCTATCCCGCCACGGGTTCGACCGGCGACGGCTACGTCTTTGCGGCCGATACGGGGCATGCGGTCGAACCGGTGCGGCCGTCGCTTACGCCGCTGGTGTCGTCCTGTCCCTGGATCAAAAATATGAACGGACTGTTGCTCCGGAATGTCCGTGCGACGCTCTGCATCGACGGCGAAGCCGTGCGCGAAGAGTTCGGCGAGCTGGGTTTCTCCGAGCGCGGCATCGAAGGCGCCGTGGCACTCCGTATGAGCCGGGATGCGGTGGACGCCCTGATCGACGGCAAGGGTGTCGGGCTGATGGTCGATCTGAAACCGGGGCTGACCGAGGAGATGTTGCGCGAGCGCATCGCCCGTGAGATGGCGGAGATGGGGCCCGAGGAGTTCTTCTCCGAATTGCTCCGCAAGCTCGTTCCGAAGGCGCTGTTTATTCCGCTTTCCGAAGAGGTCGGCGCCCACTCTAAAAATTACATCCGCAAGATTACGCCCGAGCAGATCGAACGGTTGGTTAAGCTCCTCAAGGGGATGGTTTTTCCGATTTCGGACTATGCGCCTTTCGAATATGCCGTCGTTACTGCGGGCGGTGTGAGCTGCGAGGATGTGAACCGCTATACGATGGAATCGCTCAAAGTCAAAGGACTCTATTTCGCCGGCGAGGTGCTCGATCTGGATGCCAACACCGGCGGGTATAATTTACAGATCGCTTTTTCGACCGGTCGTCTGGCCGGTATGCTCAAACAGTGAAACGGACCGGATGCAATCTACGCCGCCGCCTTCGCGGTATTTCCCGGCTGACCGACCGGCTCTCCCGGGCCCGTCATTTCCGGGGGCACGGCGTGCACTCGCCATTCGTTTACGGACTTGTGCGCGAGGCGTTTATGTTTCATAGGCTGCGCGACGGAGAGCACTGCCTTTACGATGCCCTGCGTCGGGTCGGAATCTTTCACCGGCGGGCGGTGCAGTTGCAGAACGCTTTTCTCTACTGCGGCTATCGGACGTTTGCGATAAGTGAAGGCAAAGCCGAACTTGTTCGGACTTTGCCGGATGCAGAAAACGAAAAAAGTAATTCGACATTTGTGATCGACGAGGGCAGAGGTTGTTCGCAGGTTACGCCGGGGAGGGAAAACGAGGCGAAAAATTCGACTTTTGGCCTGAATTGTGCGGGTCCGTACGACATGGTGATCCTGACCCGGAATTTTCCGGCGGAGGAGTTGTCTGCTGCTGCGGCTCGGGCTGCCCGGACAGGAACGACGCTCTGTGTGATGAATCCCTATCACGGTAGCGCACGCGGCGAAGCGTGTCGTCGGATCGTCCGGGAGCATCGTTCGACGACGGTCGATAACCGGGGCTATTTGCTGGTATTTAACAATCATTTGCCGAAACAACATTTCAAGTTATGAAGATATATACGAAGACAGGCGACCAGGGAACCACTTCGCTGGTCGGGGGGGAACGGGTGTTCAAGACCGACGAACGGGTGGAGGCCTACGGCTCGGTGGACGAATTGACCGCTTTCGTTGCCCTGCTTACGGACCATTTGCGGGGAGATGTGGGGTTGGAGCCCCGTGTTTGGGAGCTCGCACGCATTGCCTCCCAGTTGATGACTGTTGCTGCTACGCTGGCTGTGGGCGAAGGCGGAGCGGACAAGGTGAAAGGAATCGACGCCGAGGCTGTGAAGTTTCTCGAAGAGGCGATCGACCGTATGCAGGCTTCCGTGAAGCCGATTACCAAGTTCACTATTCCGGGCGGACATCGTGTCGTTTCGCTGTGTCATGTCTGCCGCACGGTTTGCCGTCGGGCAGAACGGGCGGCGCTTCGGGCCGATGCGAAGTATGGCGTCGCACCGGAGGTACTGATGTACCTCAACCGGCTGTCGGACTATTTCTATCTGCTGGGCCGCACGCTGACCGAATATTTCAGCGTGGAGGAAACCCTGTGGATTCCGTGACGGGATTTTATCGGTTTTTTTCGGAATTTCGTACGATCTGCCGAGGAGTTTTTTTTTCGTGTGCCGTAAGGACCCGACTCGGCCGATGCGTTTGAAATGCCGTTGAGAAAGACGCGTCGGAAACGATCCGGCGGAGGCAGTGGCGGTGTGCGGATAACGGCAGTCGAATTCCTGAATTCGTGATGCGGACAGGGGCTGTCGATACATGGCCGCTTTCGATGCGATTCGGAAATAATCGTGTGCGGTTGCGGATCCGCCGAACATTGTCGGTCTTTGCGAAACCGCTCTTTCGGTCGAGGCCGGAATGTGCGGATCGTTTCCTATCGCTATGTTTGTTCAAAAAAAATGGCAGAAGAAATTTTTATTCTTTTGATTTGTATTTCTCGCAGGATTTTATATATTCGCAACCTAATAATAAGGAAGCTGTATGTCAGCATGGACTTATTGTCTTGTGAGTTAATGATTTAAATTATTGCAGTTATGTATTGGACACTTGAGTTGGCATCGAAATTGGAGGATGCTCCCTGGCCGGCAACCAAAGATGAATTGATCGACTATGCCGTTCGCTCGGGCCTGCCGTTGGAAGTGCTCGAGAATTTGCAGGAGATCGAAGACGAGGGAGATATTTACGAATCGATCGAGGATATTTGGCCGGATTATCCTTCGAAGGATGATTTTCTCTTCAACGAGGACGAATATTAATTGTTCGCAAATCGGGTTGTTATACTTACCTGAAGCAGTCCGAGAGGGCTGCTTTTTTGTATGGAATTAGATCGTACCGGATTCAAATTGACGATTGCTTTCCAATTTTTTATTTAAATTTGTATTGTTTGTATTGCTTTTCACGAAGCGAAGTAGAAAATTATGGGACGTACATTTGTAGAATACTCGCACCCAGACGTTTTTTGAAAAATTCGTTTGATGATAATATCTAATTGTATAACGTAATCTACAAAAACTATATCATAAGATATGAAAATCGATGCTAAAGTTCAGTCTATATCTAAATTGAAGGATTATTTCTTTTTAGTGCCTGATTATCAACGAGAATATGTTTGGAAACCCGATGACGAGGTCGAGCAGTTTTTGATCGATATTGAAAATGAATATAGTCCCGATGCAAAAGAGCAGCGTAATTATTTTTTAGGATCTATCATCATTGTCAATAATGATAGATGTTTCGATGTCGTGGACGGACAACAGCGTTTGACAACTATTATGTTGTCTTTGTGTGTTTTCCGAGATTTATTAAAAAAGGAGACATTGAACAGCGCTCAGAAAAATTATTTACAGATTATAGAAAATCTACTTTATAACTTTGATATTGAATCGGGAGAGACCCGTGTACGCTTAGAATTGCAGTATGAAGAGAGTCATGATTATTTGACAGCCTTGATACAGGAGCAACCTTACAATGGAGTGCGATCCCCATCTATAGAGCGAATGCAGGATGCCTATACGAAAATACTTCGACACTTTCAATTATATGCCGGGATTGATGAGTTGATAGATTTTGCGAAATATTGCTTGACAAAGATAGAACTCGTTGTAATCGAATCTCAAGATTTGAGTAGTGCATTGAAAATTTTCGAGACGATCAATCAGCGAGGGGCGGGATTGAATGCTATGGATTTGGTCAAAAATTTGCTGTTTAGTAATACCAAAGAGTCGGATTTTGCCAAGATAAAAGATATATGGAGGGAGATTATTCAAAATCTTCAGGAATGTTCTGAAGATCAAAAACCCCTACGATTTTTGCGATATTTTCTGAGTGCCCGATATTATAATGGTATCTTGCGAGAAGATGATATTTATAAATGGATTATATCTTCTGAAGGGAAACAGGCTACGCAATATGAAAAGCATCCGGTAGACTTTGCAAAGGAGATACGCTGTATGTCCAAACGGTATTCAGAACTTGTAAATGCCACTGAATTACAGCGGGATGGGTGCTTGTATCCTCACGTGACAAATATAGGCTTTATTAATAAATACAAATCCAGACAGCATTTGATCCTGTTATTGTCTTTGGGAAGCAATGCGGATGTGCCGGCAATCGAATATTTGGCCAAACAAATAGAGAGTTTTTTCTTTTTCAGCTCGACCCTCAGGATCCAAGCCAAGACGAATGAATCCTTGTTTGTCCAATGGGCGGAGAAATTACGTAATCTTACGACGATAGATGAAATTGCCTGCGTGATAGAGAAAACGATGTTACCTTATTTGCTGGATAAGGTAGGGGTATTTAAAGCCGAATTCATAACTTTGAGTCATGGGGTTTATAATCCCTTGTATCGGTTGCGCTATGTATTGGGGAAGATAGAAAATACGGTGTTGGAAAAATTGCACAGCCCGGTCTGTGGACATCAATTTTATAATGATTTGCAAATAGAACATATTTTACCTCAATCACCGAAAAATGGAAGTATTCCACTGGAGTTTTTGTCCGAGGAGGAGTATTACTCCTATGTGTATCGATTGGGTAATGTCACGTTGATCGAAAGCATGATTAATCAGGCCGTGAATAATTATAATGATTTATCGACAGATCAATGGTTTTATGACAAGCAGTCGGAGTATGGCAAATCGTCTGTTTGTCTGACGAAATTACTCGATAGTAAATTTTATATCGGAGTAAATACAGCCTTGAATCGATTCAAAAATGATTTCCAATACAATTTTACCGGTTGGAACAAGTCGTCTGTTGAGGCGAGGCAAAAAATATTATTGGAGTTGGTGTTCGATACGTGGAGAATTAACGATTTAAGATTGGATCGGGTAAAATGAACTTAAAATGGATGAGGATTCCGGCTGCTGCTTATAATGGTTTTTTCCGGATTGCCGGCGGATGTCGATCCGGCCGGAATCATTTATTTGTGTTGCTTTTCCGCGATATAGAACAGGTCGAAGCAGTCGTCCGCTACCGGTCCGATGCGGTAGTCTTCCATGGTGATCGAACGGGTCAGGGAGTCGTTGTCCCGGAGTAGGCGTCGGCGGTTGAGGCGGTTGAGCAGGTCGTAGGGGAGTTGCAGCATCCACCGGGGCAGCCGGTGTTGTAGGTCGAGCACGTCGAAACGGGTGATGCGCCGAACGCCTTGGCGGTTTTTTTCGTAGTATTCCATGATCCGTTCATTGCCGAAAACGCCGAGGGCCTCCACTGACGCAAAGGCGCTGCCGAGCAGGTTGCGGAGTTGGTCGGGATTGTATTCCCTGACGTGCCAGGGGTTGCGTGTCAGCGTCATGCGGATATTGGGGGTGGTCAGGATGAACTTGCCGCCCGGACGTAGTACGCGGTGCACTTCCCGTACCAGTTCCATGTCGTGTTTGATGTGTTCGATCACCTGAAAGGAGATGACGTAATCGAAGCTGCCCGACGGCAGGTCGAGAGGGGGAACTACGGCTTGCCGCATCTCCACGTGCGGGAACGGAGGCCGTTCGCCCGCAGGTTCGATTTTGTCGAGCGTGAGAAAGCTGGAGGCGTGGGGGGCGACTATTTCGATGCCGTAACCCGTGCCCGTACCTATTTCGAGTACGTCGCCGCTGATTCGCCGTGCTGCCTCGTGATAGGCCAGTTGCGAACGCTGGAATACGTAGTTGTCCGATATGTCGCGCGATACGCGTTCCGCCGTGAGTATTTTAGCCATTGTGCCCGGTCAGTTTTACACCGTTCTGCGTGATTTCCACTGCGCCCCGCTTGAGGAGCATGCCCAGCGAGCGTTTGAACACTTTCTTGCTCATCTGCGTCCGTGCAGCGATTTCCGCCGGGTCGCTGTCGTCGTTCAGGGGAAGCGAACCGCCGTTTTCGTGGATCATCGAAAGCAGCGTTTCCGCCGAATGGCGCACTTCGGCGACTCCCTGCTGTTGCAGGCTGACGTCGATGCGGTTGTCTTCCGTGATGCGTGTCACGTATCCCTTCAGACGGTCGCCTACGTCGATGCGGCGGAAAAGCTGGTTGCGGTAGATCATGCCCCAGTGACGGTTGTTCACGATCACCCGATAGCCGATCGGGGATTCCGAAGCCACGAGCAGCGAAACCTCTTCGCGGGGCTTTACCGTGATAACGTCGTTATTGACGTAGCTTTTGAATTTCATGGTCGCCACGCAGCGCCCCGTTACCGAATCTACATACATGTAAACCAGGCAGTTCCGTCCGGCCAACACGCCTCCCTGCTGGTTGCGGTTGGGCAGGAACAGGTCTTTGCCCGCGAGTCCCCAGTCGAGGAATGCGCCGTGCAGGTTCTTGTCCACTACGCGCAGGAATCCCGCTTCTCCTTCGCGCAGCTTCGGCGTTTCGGTCGTGGCGACCAATCGGTCTTCCGAATCGTGATAGACGAATACTTCGAGCGTATCGCCGACCTTGTTGGCCAGAGAAACATAACGGTTGGGCAGCAATACTTCGTTCTGTTCGTCGTCGATCAGATAGAGTCCGTAGTCCGAGATGCGGTTTACGGTGAGGGTTTGTGTGCGTCCTGCTTTGAGCATAATGGGTATTTTATCTTGACAAAAGTACGTTTTATTTTTGCCGAAAGCAATTTTTGAGCGAAGTTCCTGGGGGCGGAGGGGGCGGTTCCGGAATATTTCGTCTTGTCGTGAGATGCGATGTGGTTCGGAATTGAATTTTCATTTGTACCGGACTTTTTGTATATTTGAAATATAAATGGGGAGCTGTATATGGTGTGATGTTTTCAAGTATATATTGGGGTTGTGGTTATTTCGTTAATCATAATGACTGCTTCACAACAATTAATATTTCAAGCCTGCTCCCCCTCCTTGAATATATTACAGATTATTCAATAATTAAACAAACTATGATATTACTCTTGTTTATTATTTGTATAGTTAATCTTATAACATTCTATAATGTGGATTATAAATATTACAAAGAACACGGAGAGTGGAACGATCATCCTAATACATACGGTGGAACATTTAGAAATTTAACAGCAGCATTTTTGTGTTACATTTGCAATAGCTGTTGCTCTTCTTCTTGACAAATATTTAGGATAATCGAACGAAAAGAAGCGAGTAGCGGGAAATTTTATTTTAGTAAAAAAACGAATGGCGATATGGAACTGAAAGTGGCTTTGTGTCAATTCGACATGGTGTGGGAAGATACGGCGGCCAATTTGCGGACGGCCGGGAGAATGGTTGCCGAAGCGGATGCCGATCTGGTGATTTTGCCCGAGATGTTCGCTACGGGATTCGAGACCGATCCCGGTCGGGTCGCGCAACCGATGTCGGGTGAAATCGTGCAGGAGATGACCCGCTGGGGCCGGACGACGGGCAAGGCCGTCGCTGGCAGTCTGATCGTCGAAGAGGAGGGGCGCTATTACAACCGTCTGCTTTTCATAAAACCTTCGGGCGAGCGGGTGCAGAGCGACAAGCGGCATCTCTTCTCCATCGGCGGCGAAGGAGCTAATTTTTGTCCGGGACGGGAGCGGGTCGTCGTCGAATACGGCGGCATTCGTTTCCTGCTTCAGGTTTGCTACGACCTGCGCTTTCCCGTATGGAGCCGCTGCCGGAACGATTACGACGCTATTATTTACGTCGCTTCGTGGCCTGCGGGCCGCCGTGACGTGTGGCGGACGCTGCTCCGGGCCCGGGCGATCGAGAACCAGGCCTACGTATTGGGGGTGAACCGTACGGGGGACGACCCCCGGCTGCATTATTCGGGCGATTCGGCCGTGATCGGCTGTAAGGGAGAAACCCTTGCCGAAGCAGGGGAGGGGCAGAGGCTTTTGACCGCACGGCTCGATATGGACGAGCTGCGTCGTTTCCGCGAGAAATTTCCCGCCTGGCGCGATGCCGACGATTTCGATCTGAAGTGATCGGATGTTCCTCGATGATCGGCAGGACAGTTGGCTGTTTCAGCGCTTTTCGTTAAATTTGTTTCAGGAGATGTTTGTTTCCCGGGAAATGATTCTATTTTTTCCGTTTTTCTTGCTTAGGTCGTTTATCGGTGAAGTGGCCGGAGTCTCTTTCGCAGTGAAAAAAATGATATATATTATTCTCCATGAAAACGACATGCCTTTTATTGACTTTGTTATTTGTGATCGGATTGACGGCCTGCTCTAAATCCGACGACCCTTTGCCGGAGAAGGTGTTTCAGGATGTAAACAAGACGGCAGAAGATTATATCGGCGAACTTAACCCGAATTTGTATTATAACTTTTTCCGGTTTCAGAATGACAGCGATCACACGTTGTATTGGGGCATCAATACAAAATTTTCGACAATAATGGGTCTTTATTATTGTCGTCCCGGACAGCAGGCTACGGATCTGATAACGATGGAATACTATCCGGGATTGCATGATTATGACATTTTAATTGACAATTTAATGGCTGTAGGGTGGATTGAGTTTTATTTCGATCTTCCTGCTCCTGATGATTTGCCTGATTGGAGAGTTCCGAATGAATTTCAGGATACGTGTGCGATGTATGTTTTTACAGCTTTGGAGCCGAACAGTCCGAAAAAGACTCCCAAAGATCCTTCACAATGGAAATTTGAGAAGTTCTCCGATCATAGCGTCCGCTGGACGTACCGTGTCACGAATGCGGATTATGACGAAGCGGTGCGACAGACCGAAGAACGCTGGGCCGAAAAAGACGACGAGGAGTAATAGGAGAGAAGATGTCTTGCGGCGGTCCGCAGGACCTGAAAGACTGGCGCCCGGAATATTGATATTCCGGGCGCTGAAGTGTATGATTTCCGTTTTTCCGCCGTTACAAAAGGGAGCTAAAGATCCGTTTCGTCCCAGCCGAGGATCTTGCAGAAGTCGTACTCCTCGGGGTTGGACAGGTATTGGCGTGCCGCTTCGTAGTCGGGCGGGGTAATAGCCATCAGGATATTATCTACTACGGCTTTGAAGCGGTCGGACGAGATGTCCACCATGCGGGGCAGGATCTTGCCCGTCGCGGGGTCTTGCAGGTCTTTCAGGTAGAGGGGTTCGACGTTGCCGCAGCCGTCCACATAGACCATGCAGCCCGTCTTGCCTTCGCTGAAGAGCTTGTAAACGCCGATACCCAGCTCCGAGCAGTACGTCAGGTCGTATGCCACCGGCGTCTGCCCCCGGATTTCGTAACCCAACTCCACGGGGCGGGTCTGTACGTTGAGTTTCAGCTTCGCGAGCCGTTGGTCGAGCAGCATGCTGAAGAAACAGGCTTTCGACACTTTGCCCAGTTCGGGATGACCGTGCGCGTCGTAGGTGAAGTGAATACCGCACGAGGAGAGTTCCGCCTCGCTCAATTCGTGGAACACGCCTTCGGATATGACCGCCGCGCCGTAGTCCATGCTGACGATCCGGCGCTTGACGATGGACGAAACCATCAGACGGATGATCTTGTCGATGGTGATCGGCGTTTTGTTGAACATTTCGGGAATGACGATCATCGGGTAGTGGCACGCCTCGCCGATACCGAAGGCCAAGTGTCCGGCACTGCGGCCCATCGCCGACATGACGAACCAGTTGCCGCTGGTGCGGGCATCGACATAGACGGCCCGGGCGATCACCGCACCCTTGTCTTTAGCCGATTCGTAGCCGAAGGTCGGCGCGCAGTCGGGCAGCGGAAGGTCGTTGTCGATGGTTTTCGGGACATGTATGTTGGCGATCGGATGACGCTTTTCTTCCAGAAATTTGGCCACGCGGTTGGCCGTCGATGCCGTGTCGTCGCCGCCGATGGTCACCAGCAGCTTGATGTTGTTCTCGGTGAAGAACTGCCAGTTGAAACGCTTCTCGAAATCTTCGTCCGAAGGTTTGAAGCGGCTCATGCGCAGGAACGAACCCGCGAGGTTGAAAATTTCGTCCGCTTTGAGGAAGGTGATGTTCTCCGTGGCGGGCGCTTCGCGGAAGAGCCCTGTGAAACCTTTGTGGAGTCCGATGACGCTGTATCCCTTCTGCAGGAAGGTTTTTGCCACGCTGCCCACTACCGTATTCATGCCCGGTGCCGGGCCGCCGCCCGTGAGAATGGCGATCGCTTCGTTTCGTTTGGTCATATCGTATCTGATTTTATAGCTCTTTGACAGCACGAAATTAACGTGCCGAAAATACAATTATTTCGTCCGTGCCGGAAAAAATATGGAGGCTTCCCGAGGGAGCCTCCATACGTTCTCGGGAGTAATGAAATGGATTACTCGATTACGGTGACGTTTATAGCTTGTTCGCCTTTAGCTCCGTTTCCAAGTTCGAAAGCGACTTTCTGTCCTTCGTTCAGCGTTTTGAAAGAATCGGATACGATGCCTGAAAAATGTACGAAGACCTCTTTGCCGTCTTCGCGGGTAATGAATCCGTAGCCTTTCTTGCTATCGAACCATTTAACTTGACCTGTCATAAATGAATATTGATTAAAAATGTATCAGCAAAGAAAGGTAAAAAGTGTTGATTCTCAAAATTTTTTCGCAATTATTTTTGCACGTTTTTTGTTCCTCGAAAAAATAGTTATATTTGTTCATCCGTATTATCTGTAAAAAGTTTGAAAGCTATGGGCAAGAAAGTAAAATGGGCACTATTGACGATGCTGGGTTTTGCAACGGCTTGTTCGACAGTGAAGAACGCTCCTCAGGGAAAGCCGCAGGACCAGGCTCCGGATTCGGCCCGGGTCGAAAGACAGATCCGCCTGATGTACGGCGTGCGTCCTCCGGTACCTGTCGAGGAGGTCGAACGTCAGCAGGCCATCCGTGAGAAGACAGCCCGCAAGGAGGTTAAAAAGGCACAACGGGCCCGTGAGAAAGAGGCTCCGGCTTCCAAAAACGAATAATCGCCGATGACGGGACGAAAGCTCGGGTTGCGCAAGCGTATCGGGCTGCGCCTTTTTTCCGATCTTTATGCGGAGAAGATCGCCGAACACAAGCTGCGTACGCTCTTTTGGGAGTGTACGCTGCGTTGTAATTTGGCGTGCCGTCACTGCGGCAGCGACTGTCGGGTCGATCCCGGCGTGCCGGACATGCCGTTGGCGGATTTCCTGAAGGTGCTCGATGAGGAGGTTACGCCCCACAACCGCCCGGAAGATGTCTTGTTGATCTTTCCGGCGGAGAGGTGCTCGTGCGCAGCGATCTGGAGGAAGCCGGCCGGGAGGTTACCCGCCGGGGCTATGCCTGGGGGGATGGTGACCAACGGTCTGGCGCTCGACGCCGACTGCTTGCGAAGTCTGATGGATGCGGGGCTGAGATCCATTTCGATCAGTTTCGACGGCTTTGAGGACGCTCATAACTACATCCGACGCAATCCCCGCAGTTTCGGGAAGGCGCTCGACGCGATCCGGTTGATCGTGAGGGAACCCCGCTTGACCTACGACGTGATTACGTGCGTCACCTCGCCGATGGTCGCCCGGCTCGGAGAGTTCAAGGAGCTGCTGATCGCCGAGGGGGTCAAGTACTGGCGTATTTTCTCGATCTTCCCCGTCGGCCGGGCCAAGGACGATCCGACGCTCACGGTTACCGACGCACAGTTCCGCGAGGTGCTGGAGTTCATAAAGCGTACCCGTAAGGAGGGACGCATCGACTTGAGTTACGCCTGCGAAGGCTTTCTGGGCGGTTACGAAGGCGAGGTGCGGGACGATTTCTACCAGTGCGCCGCCGGGGTTTCGGCTGCCTCGATCCGGGTGGACGGGGCGATTTCGGGCTGTACCTCCATCCGGGCCAATTTCCATCAGGGGAATATTTACCGGGACAGTTTCTGGGACGTGTGGCAGAATCGCTTCGACAAGTTCCGCGACCGCGAATGGGCCCGCAAAGGGGAGTGCGCCGATTGCAAGATGTGGCGTTTCTGTCTGGGCGGCGGTATGCACCTGCACGACGACCAGGAGCATCTGATGTACTGTCACTACAAGCGATTGCAATAGTCGGAAACACAATAGGAGAGAGACTGTCTAACAGGTCCCTGAAATTGAAAATCGTCCCTGTCAGGATCATTCCGACGGAGCATTAAAATCGGACTTGTTAAACAGCCTCTCTTTGCGTTATGTCCGGTGAGGCGGACGGTTTTTTCCGGTTCGGATGTTCCGGTCTTATTCGAGCTTATGTACGAAGCTCTTCACTTCCTTGCGTTCCCGGGGCAGCGTTTCCCGGGTGCGGAACGGCTCCGCCAGCCGGTCGGCCGGGCCGGGGTAGCCGAGCGTCATCATCGTTACAGGTTCGATCTTTTCCGTGTCGAGGCCCAGCAGCCGGGCGCAGGCTTCCACGTCGAAGCCGGCCATCTGATGCAGTTGCATTCCCATCGAGGCGGCTTGCAGGGCGATCGAGATGTTCGCGGCGCCCACATCGTGCATCCAGTGCCGGTTATAGACATCCGTCCTCGGGAAATTCTTGTATCCGCAGGAAACCAGCAACACCGGAGCATCGGGCGCCCAGGCTCGATTGCCTCCGGTGAGGCACTCCGCGAGCCGGGCATGAGCTTCCGGATATTCGCGAGTCGTATAGTAATATGCCCACTCCTGGGCATTGTTGCAGGAAGGAGCCCAGCGTGCCGCTTCGAACAGCAATGCCAGTTGTTCTTCATTGACGGGACGGGAATCGTATGAGCGGGGGCTCCATCGCTCTTCGATGGCTTTTATCAGTTTCATATCGGTAAATAGTAGGATGTGTTCTGGTAATCTGCAAATTTTGTGCCCCGAGCATTACCGGATTTCGGAAGATGCCCCGCCGGTTCCGATAGACGGTCGATGCGCAGTCGGGCGGCCGCTGCGCTCGATGGGCGGCTGTAAAAAAACTTGTCTGTAAGCTGCGGTCCCGGTTTTGCCGAAAAGCTGGATGATATGGCGGTTTTCGGAAGAAGAGGGGCAGACCTGAAATTGAGAACTCCCTGATGAAACTCTTTGTGTCCGTGTGGCCTTTCGCCGACTACAACGGCAGTTTACGACGATAAAAAAACTTTCCCGTAAAGGAAAGATTACTCTGATTTTTCGAAGCCCCGGATTGCGTCGCTCTGTTTCGCTTTCGGACGAGACCTTATATTGGGTGTATAAAAATCAAAGATTCCGCTTGGCCAGGCGGAATCCTTTTTTCTTGTGTCCTTACTTTCGGCGATGAATAGCCGCCGTATGCCCATCATAAAAAAACCTTTGCCTTAAGCAAAGGTTTTGATTTTTGTCGGGGAGACTGGATTCGAACCAGCGACCTCCAACTCCCGAAGCTGGCGCGCTAACCGGACTGCGCTACACCCCGAACAATATTTTTCACCGTAACTGATTTCCCTCTTTTTCGAGCCTCTACGCAAGAAGTCTTTTTCCGGAGGCTTCTTCGTCGGGGTAGCGGGATTCGAACCCACGACCCCCTGCTCCCAAAGCAGGTGCGCTAACCGGACTGCGCTACACCCCGTTCCCAATCCGGGGACCTCTTGCGAGGTGTGTCCCGCCGATTGCGGAAATCAGTGCGATTTCGGAGTGCAAATATAAGGTCTTTTTTGTTTATAACAAACTTTTCCGGCTAAAATTATCTTTTCGAAGAGAGATTCCTTTTTCCCGACTTCCGTTTCGGGACCTTTTCAGGCCGGATTTCGAATATCCGGTCGCGTTTGCCACGACGTACCGTCCGTTGTCCCGGGACGTTTTGTTATTGCGAGCGAGCCGCTTGCAGTCGGTTTCGAATTATTTCGGATGTCCTCCCGTATCGCTGCGATGTGCCGTTCGTTTCGGATGACGGTTTTCCGTTTCTGGCATCATCTGTTCGGGCCGTCGTCGAACAGAAACCTGAAATCTTCGCGGGGCCGGGGCATATATACGTGGAATCCCAGTTCCTGCGCCGTGTGAAGATTTTCCGCGTTGTCGTCGATGAAGAGCGTAGCTTCGGGTCGCATACCGCTCTCTTCGATCATTTTGCGGTAAATTTCCGGGGAGGGTTTCAATGCGTGCATTTCGTATGAAAGATAGGCTTTCTCGAAATAGTCGTCCAGTTGCAAACCTTCCTGGGTGAAGAGAACGTCCCGTACGAAAGGAAAAACCACGTCGTTGATGTTGGAGAGGGCATAGGTCCGGAATCCCCGTTCCCGCTGCGTGCGCACCATTTGCAACTTGTAACGGGGGATGCCGGCCAGAAAGGAGGTGAAGGCCCGGCGGATTTCATCGTCCGCGATGTCGCGTCCTGCACTCCGACGCACGTAGTCGTAGAAGTCGTCGTTCGTCACGTCGCCCCGTTCCAACCGTCCGAGAAATCCTTTCGGATGGTACGAGTCGATCAAATCGTCGATTTCGGTGAATCCGATCTTGTGGAATTCCTCCACGCAGCGTGCTCTGTCGAGGTCGATCATCACGCCCCCGAGATCGAATACGATATTTTCGATTCCTTGCAGCATGTCGGTCTGTTTCGTAGTGTCGTTATGGCCTGTCGGCAATTATCCGGCCGAATGCACCGGGCAGGACCCGGCTTCGGGTTTCAGTGGTGTTCTTCGTTGAAATTTCCGACGGATTTTTCCCGGTTGCAGGAGCTTTTCGGTGGCGGCCTTGTTCTTACGCACCGTTGTCCCGCTGTCGTGGTTTGTCCGTCCGACGTGCCCGTTACGTCGTTTGTTTGTTCGGTCTATTTTCGGTTATTCGTTCGTTTGCAGCTCTTCCGGATGTGCTGTCGGGGTTTTTATCGTTGTAATTCCGGCCTCGGATTCGGTGATCGTAGTCTCGGCCTGGGTGGACTGCGTCGCTGTTGCCGTCGGAGCGGAAGGTTCAGGATTTGTCGCTTCCTTCGCAGTTCCGGTTTGCGTGAGTTGTACCGCCGCCTGTTCCGGTACAGTCGCGAGGACTTTCGCCGTCGCGGAAGCCGATGTATCCGTTGTTTCCGTATCGCCCGCCGTATTGCCGTCCGTTACGTCGATGCTCTCTTCCTCCATACCGAGCTGGATGGCATAAATATCTTTTCCCGAGTAATCGCCGAGTTCCTGTGCCGGAATCGTCCGTACCGAGATCGCGGTGACGGGTATTCCCTGCGATCGGGTCAGGTATTCGACGATCGCGCTGTCGCGGCGGACGAGAATTTTTTCGAGCTGTCCGACGGCCTGGTCTCCGTAAAGCGTGAGGGCTTTCCGGCTGCCGGAGAGTTTGCTGCCGTCGATGCCGCGCAGGGCGAGCAGTGAGTCTGCGAAGCGCATCACCTCGTCCGATTTGAGTTTGGTCGCCTGGATCCGTTCGAAGTCGATCATCGACAGTCGCTCGCCTGCCGGAAGGGTCGAGTTGTAGCAGGCCATTTTGAGATTCAGTTCTGCCAGTCGCCCGATGGCCTTGCTGCGGTTGATCCGCTGCGTGAGGCCGATCTGCATATCGGGCTTGTCGCGCAGTATGTCGGCCACCTTATCCAGCGTGGCGTATTGATCCGTGTTGAGGGAGAATTGCAGCGGATCGACCGCGATATGGTCGAGGTTGTCGCCTCCGCCCGTCAGAAACGAGAAGGGTGCCGTCACGACTTTCAGCAGGACGTTGCCCAGCGCCTTCATCACGATCTTGCGGTAGGAGAATTCCGGGGAGTCGAGGTTGCCTTTCACGGGCAGGTCGATCTTGACGTGTCCTTTGCGGTCTTTGAGAATGTAAAGTCCCAAGCTTGAGCGGAATCTTGAATTCAGGCTCCAGGTCCTTGCGTTTCTTGTCGACCTCGCATTGGAATATGTCGAGGTGGTTCGTGCCGTTGAGAAAACGGTTGGCGATGATGTTCTGGCTGCGGAACGTGAGGTTGCCGCCCGTAAGGGGGTAGGCCGTGAAATGTTCGCAGTAGGGGGTGAAATCCTTGAGGTTGATGTTCGACAGAGCGACCATGAGGTTGTGGTTGTCGAGGTTCTGGAGCGAGCCTTTCCAACGGATATGGCCCGATCCCGTGCGTTGCAATTTGGCGTCGAGCGTCAGTTCGTTCTGTTTGCTGAAATCGATGTCGCGGCTCGACAGCCGGATGTCCGAAATGAGGTATCGGAACGGTTTTTCGAACGTGTTGTCCGTGAAGGCGATCTCTCCCTTGTCCAGAAGCAGTTCGCCGACGGTGAAATTGAGCTGCGTCGTGGCCGGTTCTTCGCGTTCGATGGTTACGGTTGTTTCACCGTCGATGGTCGCTTCCGTTTCCGTCGGACGCTCTTCGGGAGCTTTGATCAGAGCGAGCAGGTTGTTGCCGCCGCCCCGGTAGATTTCGAACTGGGTGCGGATGCCGGCGGCATAGATTCGGCGAATATCGTACTGCATCGTGCCCAGATTGCCGTCCCGCAGGTCGAAATTGAGCGTATCGACGTCGATGATCCGGTTGTTGCGGCTGTCGCGCAGTTTCAGCCCCGATGCGGCCGCTATGCCGTACGTGCGCAGGTCGAGCAGGTGGTTGGCGTTGCCTTTCACATGCAGGTCGAGTGTGACGAGGCCCTCTACCGAGCCGATGTCGATCACCTGATTGAAATAGGCCGCTGTGCCTGCCAGCGAGAGGTTCGAAAGCAGCAGACTGAGGTCGTAGTCGGCCGTCGCCTGGTCATATTCCAGCGAGGTGCGGAGCGAACCGCCCCGCGAGAAGTTGAACACGATGCCCATGTCCGTCCGTTCGTGTCCGGATAGGTGCAGTCCCGGTACGTCGATGTCGAGCTCGTTGAAGCCCCACGTGACGTTACGCTGCATGTCCTTGTAAGTCAGCTCGCCGTTGTGTATCTTGATGTCGTCGATATCGACTGTCCAGGGTTTCGACGGGGCCTTTTCGACCGTGTCCGCAGGGGGCAGGAACCGGGTCAGCAGGTCGTCGAAATTGAAGCTGGTACCGTCCTGATAGACCTTCAGATAAGGTCTGTCGATCAGCACGGCGTCGATGTGTACGCGGTTGCGCAGCAGGGGCAGCAGGTGTATTCGAGTATAGAAATTTCCCAGCGATGCGAATGTCGTCGAGTCGTCCGGTTCGAGCATGGCGATCTGGTCGATTCGGAGTTTGCCGTTGAGTACGTTGAACCGCAGTTTCTCGATGGTTATTTGCCGGCCGACGAGTTCCTTGCTGTGTTTTTCAAGGTAGTTTTTTGCGATGGGAGGCAACCGCAGAATCGTCGTGACGACGAGTACTGCGAGGATGCCGAGGGTGACGAGCAGAATCTTGATCCATTTTTTCATGGCCGTCTATCTTCTTTTATCGGGTTCTGTGTTTTAGCGTTGAAGCTTCATCGTGTACTTGCGGGCAACCCGGAGTACGCACATTGGCATCAGACGGCAGAAGGGTATGAAAAGCCGGTTCCACCAGCCGGGCACGCAGCAACGGCGTCCTCGCCAGAGGGCTTTCAAGGCTCGCCGGGCACAACTGTCCGGCGTGATGAGCACACCTAGCCGCAGTCCGATGCGCTGCCAGCGGGGCGGCAGTCCGTAGAGGTCGGTGGCCACACCTGCCGGGCAGACGGCCGTGACACGGATGTTCTGTTCGCGCACCTCCTTGGCGAAAGCCACCGAAAAGCTCCGCAGGTAGGATTTGCTCGCGCTGTACAGGGCTAGTCCCGGCCAGGGCATCCAGAGCGAGTAGGAGGCCATGTTGAGGATATGTCCTCCACAGCCCCGGCGGGACATTTCGGCGCCGAACAGCCGACAGGTCAGGGTCGTGGTCAGGGCATGGAGGCAGAGGATTTTTTCGATCCGTTCGACGGGTGTTTGCAGAATGTCGCGGAACGAGAAAGCTCCGGCGTTATTGACCAGGACATCGACTTCACGGCCGAGAGCCTGTACCCGCTCGAAAAGTTCGTGTGCGGCTTCGGGTCGTGCCAGGTCGATCGGGATGACCTCTACCGCCAATCCGTATTGTTCGTGGAGTTCTTCGGCTGCGGCTTCCAGTTTCGCCGGATCGAGTCCTGCGAGGATCAGCCGGTATCCGAGTTCGGCCAGCCGCCTGGCCATGCAGCGCCCGATGCCGCTGCCGGCACCCGTCACCAGAGCGGTCCGGCTCCCTTTTTCGATCGTTCCCTTGCGTGTCATTACGGTAGTTTTGCCAGTTCCTCCCGGATTTTTCGGGGCAGGTCGCCGCAATGTTTGCAGCATTTCATATCGACCGAATACATGCGGGCGATGCAGTAGTTGCGGTGGTCGCACTCGCTGCGGGTCGCCGCGTCGCCTTCGCGCAGCTTGTTCACGAAAGCCGGGTCGTTCACGAGCGCCCGAGCCATCTGCACCAGTTCGAACCCGCTGTCCAGAGCTCGCTCGATTCCTTCGCGGCTCACCAGACCTCCCACGTAAATTAGCGGCAGTTGCAGCGCTTCGCGGAATTTTTTGGCATCCTCCAGGAAGTAGCACTCCGAGAAGGGGAACTGCCGGATCATGAAGGGGCCGCAGTAGCGGATGAAGGCCCGCAACCAGAGGGGCGAGTAATAGCTCATGGTGTAGATCGGAATCAGACCCCGCATCACGGCCATCGGCGCCTTGCTTACGAAACCGCCCGAGAGAACGATGCCATTGACCTTCCAGCGCTCGATCTCGCGGGCGATCTCGATGCTTTCCGGGATCTCGATGCCGCCCTTGAATCCGTCGTACATGTTGTGCTTGACGAGTACCGAGGTGCCCGTCGCATCGGCTGCGTTCATCACCTCCTCGAGGCACATGCGCATGAAGCGCATCCGGTTGTCGAGCGAGCCGCCGTATTCGTCGCGGCGGTGGTTGGTGTAGGGCGAGAGGAACTGCGAGATGAGGTAGCCGTGCCCGGCGTGCACCTCGACGCAGTCGAAACCGGCGGCATGAGCTGTTCGCACGGCCTTGCCGAAGTCTTTGGAAACCTGCATTATTTCATCCCGGCGCATTTTGCGGACGGGGGTGTAGGCGTAGAGGTTGAATCCGCTCGAAGCCCCGATGGGAATCTGTCCGGCGGTCGAGTAGTGGGTCATGTTGCCGCAGTGACCGATCTGGATCGAAGCGGCGGCGCCTTCCTTGTGGATGGCGTCGGTGATGTCGCGCAGCGCCGGGACGATCTCCGGGCGCAGCCAGAGCTGGCTCTTGAACGAGAGCCCGCTGCGGCAGACGGCAGCGTAGGCCAGCGTGGTCATGCCGATACCGCCCCGGGCGACGCTCACGTGGTAGTCCTTGAGCTGCTGCGTGGGGCTGAAGTCTTTGCCCATCGATTCGAAGGCTGCCGAACGGATGGTGCGGTTGCGGAGCGTAACCTGCCCCAGACGATAGGGCGTGAAGAGTACGGAATCCTGCAAATTACTCATAATTGAAAACTTAATAGATGAAAGGTATGATCCTCTTTCGGTGCAGGGAGGTGAATTCCTGCCCGAACTCTTTTTTCGTATCGTTTGTAAAGCGAAGCTGCGCGGGGGGCGAGGTTGGCGAAGGTCCACCAGGCGAATACTGCCCCGGCCCATGACCACGAAGCGATGGCGAAGCCCACCCATTCGGTCAGCTCTCCGAAATAGTTGGCCGACGAAACGTAGCGGAACATACCGCCCCGGGGAATGTAATGGCGTGTATCGCCCGGCTTGCGCAGATGGCGGATGATGTAGTCGGAGTGGAGGTTGATGACCATGCCTGCGACGAAGAGTGCGGCTCCGATGTAAAAATAGGGTTTGGAAAACCAGCCGTCGTAATAGTCGGCAGGGGAGATATAGAAGATCCAGCCGCCTTGCATCAGGGCGTTGAGCGTATTGAAGAGCATGCCCATTCCCACGATGCCGGCCGGCATTTTCGAATTGCCCCGGATCAGTAGCGGAAAGATGAACGCCCGTTGCAGGTAGTGTCCCTGGAACAGGATCAGCAGGGCCAGCGGCGCCGCCTCCCACGTGCGGTCGGAGAGGAGCCAGAGAACGGTCATGGCGATGAATACCGGACATTCCATCAGCACCCAGCCGATCCGGTTCGGGATCGGAAAGCCGTATTTACGGTTGAAGAGATAGCCGTATCCGGCCTCGAAATAGTGGAGTGCGATGTAAACCGCCAAGGCCAGCAGGGCCATGACGATCAAAAAAATGTTAAAATATGCTGCCATGCCGCAAAAGTTTTTACCTATTTTATAAAGGGTGGATAAAAATTATTACAAAGGTAGTGAAAATGAGAACAGAATAAAACAAATGAGTTCGTTTTTTTTATGCCGGAGGCTCCCTGTCTTCTGCGGGGGCGATAAAAACGGGAACAGAGTCCGACCGGTGCGTCCGGCGGCTTTGCCGAGTGCGTCCGACCTTTCCGAAAGTATGTATAATCGCAGGATTCCGGGTCGTTGAATTTCGTTATTTCGGGGTTTTATCTGCGAATGTGTCGGATGTTCTTCTGAAAATGTTTGGAGGCGGGATTGCCTCCTGGCATAGTTTGTGTCATTCTTCTGTTACGAACCAAAATAATTATAGCGTATGAACCAGAAACGAAACAATGATGAACTGCTGACGACAGTTTTCGGATCGAAAGAAGTGCTCGAGCCTGCTCCCGCCGATGTGATCCCCCAGGGAATGATGCGCCCGGAAATTGCATATCAGATCGTCAAAGACGAAACTTACCCCCAGACTCAGCCCCGGTTGAATCTGGCGACGTTCGTGACTACCTACATGGACGAATACGCTACCCGACTTATGAATGAAGCAATCAGTGTAAACTATATCGACGAAACGGAGTATCCCCGCATTGCCGTTATGAATGGACGCTGTATCAACATGATCGCTAATCTTTGGAATACTCCGGAGAAGGCGCAGTGGAAGGCAGGCGCCCTCGGTATCGGCTCTTCGGAGGCCTGTATGCTGGGCGGTGTGGCTGCGTGGCTGCGCTGGCGCAAGCGTCGCCAGGCTGCGGGCAAGCCGTTCGACAAACCGAATCTGGTGATGAGCGCCGGTTTCCAGGTGGTGTGGGAGAAGTTCTGCCAGCTTTGGCAAATCGAACTGCGCACCGTGCCTCTGACGTTGAAGAACCCGACGCTCGACCCTGAGCAGGCGCTCGCCATGTGCGACGAGAACACGATCTGTATCGTCCCGATCGAGGGTGTTACCTGGACGGGTCTGAACGACGATGTCGAGGCGCTCGACAAGGCGCTCGATGCTTATAACAAGAAGACCGGCTTCGAAATTCCGATCCACGTGGACGCCGCTTCCGGCGGTTTCATCCTGCCGTTCCTGAATCCCGAGGTGAAATGGGACTTCCGCCTGAAGTGGGTACTCTCGATCTCTACGTCGGGTCACAAGTACGGTCTGGTGTATCCGGGCCTGGGTTGGGTAGTCTGGAAGGACAAGAAATACCTGCCCGATGAGATGTCGTTCAGCGTCAATTACCTGGGCGCGAATATCACGCAGGTCGGTCTGAACTTCTCGCGTCCGGCGGCCCAGGTGCTGGGACAGTACTACAATTTCCTCCGCCTGGGATTCGAGGGCTACAAGGAGATTCAGCAGAATTCGATGGATATCGCCACCTATTGCCACGATCAGATCGGCAAGATGAAGTGCTTCCGCAACTATGCCGACAAGCTGGTCAATCCGTTGTTCATCTGGTATATGAATCCCGATTACGACAAGAAGGCCAAGTGGACGCTCTACGATCTGCAGGCGCTGTTGCAGCAGAGCGGGTGGATGGTTCCGGCCTATACGATGCCCGAGAACCTGGAAAATCTGGTCGTAATGCGTGTGGTCGTTCGTCAGGGTACGTCGCGCGATATGATCGACATGCTTATCGACGACATCAAGAACGCTGTGGCCGAGCTTGAAAAGTTGGAGTATCCGACCGATTCCCGTATCAAATACGAGAAGCAGATCAAGCAGAAAGGCCGCGTATTTACGCACTGATCCGCAGAAACTCGATCCTGCATCCGCCCCGTCGAACCGCTGCACGTGCAGCCGGGGAGAGTCGATGGTTGCGACCGCAATTCGCCCGTCCCGATTGGTGGCGGTGCCGATGCGGTGGGTTGGGATTCCCGCTGATCGCCCGGCTTGCGGGGTTAGCCTCTTCCCGTGACCGAGGCATTGTAAGTTCCGCCCGTCTGAAAATTCAGACGGGCGGAACTTTTTTTACGAAAAATCGTTGCATAATTAAAATAAAAATGATATATTTGGGTAATGAAAAAAAACTATTTACCAACCAAACTAAAACCTTTGTATTTATGAAAAAATTTAATTACTTATTCGGCTGGCTTTTTTGCGGGGCGGCGCTTCTCGGTTTTGGATGCGACGATGACAAGACGGATGTCTCCCCCCCCGACGGTTACGTTTGAAATCGCGACGCCGGAAGCCTCGTCTAATTCCGTTTCTGTGACGGTTACGCCGTCGGACGACAAAACGACCTATTTTGCGGGAGTGACGGAATCTTCCTCCGTCGAAGGACTTGCCGACGAGGAGCTTGTTGCCGAAATGGTCGCACGTTCGGATTTCGACAAGTGTCTTTATATGGGCAAGAAGGATGTTTTGGCAACCGGGCTGAAGGCTGATACCGATTATACGGTGGTGGTTTTCAGCTATCAGAATAAAGAAGTCGGAGCTGTGGTCAAGAAGACCGTCAGGACGCAGAAGGAGGGTGAGGAGCCGACGCCGGGCGATTTCAAAATCGAGATCACGGTAACCGATATCACCCACAATTCGGCTAAGGTGAAGGTTACGCCCAGCGACGATACGGTGGACTACTACGTGAACGTGTTTCCCAAATCCGAGGTCGAGCGTGACGGAAAGATGCTTGAAGGCTGGGAGTTCATCAAATATTACGGACAGGACCCCTACATCGGGAACAAAACCCAGAAGGGTGTGTACGAGAGGTCGCTATCGGGACTTTCGTCGAGCTACTCGTACGTAGTGGCGGCTTACGACCTTTCTCAGGATGAGGACGTCGTTTATTATGAGTTCCTGACGACCAAGGCTCCGGACGTTCCCGACCAGTTCCAGATTACGAACATCCAGCCTACGACTACGGGGGTGACCTTTACCGTGACACCCCAGAGTGCGGACGAATGGTATTGCGCCTGGATTACGATGAAATCTACCTATGAGAGTTTCGAGCCGGAATCGTATATTCAGGGCGTTTATTATGGCCTGAACAATATTGCGGTTGGGAAGCAGATGACGATGTCGGACTACGTGAAGTCGATCGCCAAGCAGGGTACGGCAGAGTGGAGCAATTATGACGGCGATCTGAAGCCCAAGACTGATTACGTGATCCTGGCGTTTTACGTGGACCCGAACAATGAAGACCAGTTAAAGGTATACGACTATGCATATACGAAGGCGGAATTCCGCACGGAGACTCCGAAGACCGAAATTTCGTTGACGCTGGGCGACATCAAGAACCTGACGGACAACGGCGACGGTACTGCCGAGGTAACGGTTCATGTCAAGGCCTCCCTGGCCACATCGTATCGCATCGGCGCTCACACGCAGACCGAAATCGATGAGGAAATCGCGAATGGTTACGGCCCTGAGGATTGGGGGGACTTTTGGATCAGTTGGCGTCCCTCCTCCGATGTCGAAGGCATTTGTTCACCCGAAGGCGCCGATGTCACTGCGCTCATTCCTTTCGTTGCAGGACAGGGATATTGCCTCATTTTCCGAGTCCGTAGTGAAGATGGCAACACGAAAACCGAGTACAAACCTTTGAATAAATAACATTCGGATACATATTCCGGTCCGGTATTTCTCGGCGAATGCAGGTTTTCTGTTTCATCTGAGATTCGGAGAATAATGGTGGGGAGATGCCGGACCGGATTTTTCTTTGAAGTTCATGCTATGAAAAAAACGATATTCGAGCACTTTGGATTCTGGTTGCGCGGAGTTGTGTGTGGCGCGTTGCTCCTGTCGGCGGCGGTTGCATGCAGCGATGATAACGACGATCCGGGGGCAGCGGCTCCCGAGATCACTTTGGAGAGCGTTTCGACGGGTCAGACCGAATTTTCGTTCCGCCTGCGGACGAATGTGGACGGGGCGTACGGTTATCAGGTCGTGAAACGGACGCAGAATGACGGGATAGAGAAGCCCGACGCCGCATCGCTTTTCGACGAGCACACCGGTACCGTGAATAAAGAGACTACGGTGGCCGTGACCGGTTTGGAGACGGGCTGTTCCTATGTGCTTTATGCGGCCGTGAAGGCGGAGACGCTGTATAGCGAAGTGGCGGAGCTCGCCTTTACGACAGGGGTGAACTCGAACGAAATTATCGAGGTGTCGGACATCGGCTCCGACCGGTTTACGTTCTCTATCCGTTGTGAGGGTCCCTACTTTTTCGCCGCGATTCCGACGGCCACGCTGAATACGTATACCATCGAGGAGTACCTCACTGAGGCGGGTTGCATCGGCCGGGGCGAGGCCGAATACGACTGGGTCGACGGAGGGGAATTCTCCGCCGAAAACGGGACTTTCTCCATGAAGGTCATCGCGGGTGTTCCGTACGTCATTCTGATGGCGCCCTGCGACGCATCGTACAATATCACCGGGGAGCCTCAGCGGCTGGATTTCGAGACGCTGCCCCGCCAGGGTAGCGGTGCGGAAGTGGAGGTGGAATTGACCGAAATCGCCTCTACGTCGGTGAAGGTCGGAACCTCGCCTGGCGAAGGTGTCGCCGAATATTATGTATATGTCCGTGATAAGGAGTGGTATACGAACATCATCGAGAACAACGGAGGCGAGGCGATGGCGATCCATATGATCAAGTATGCCACCGATGCGGGACTGGGCAGGAAATACGAGGCGGTCGCGAGCGAAGTGTGGGAGGGTCTGAAACCCTCCAAGGAATATTACTGCGGCGTGGTGAGCGTCGATTTTTCCGGGGGCGAGAATCTTCAGTTGGTACCGTTCACGACTGAAGAGTCCTCGGGACGGGTGCCTCTGCTGGAGGTCGAGGCCCGTAAATCCGATACGAATCCTTCCGAGACGCTGAATCTCCGCATTCGGAGCGATATAGCTTATCTGGGACGTTACGCCGTTTTGGCCGCCGCCGAGGTAAAGAATTACGAAGCGCAGGGTAAGGGTGACAAGGAAATTATTTCGGACGTAGGCACCGACCTGAACATCCAGGAGATGGAGCAGGTCAATACGGCGGAAGGTTACGATATCGAGGTGGAATTCCTCTATCCGGGCATGGAGTATGTCTGCATCGTCGCCGTACGTTCGTTGGAGGATGTGGAAGTTTATAAACGGGTGACGGTGCGGATGGACGACTGGCCCTCCGAGGCGCGTGTCGAGTCCGAGTTGTTCGACGTGCTTCCGGGTACCTGGACGATCTCCTATTCCTATCTGGACTATAATGATATGCCTCAGGAGATTAAGGATGTCGAAGTGAAGATCGAAGCCGGAGTCGATGATAAGACTTGTAAGGAGTACCGTGCTCGGAATATGCTGGTGCTGACCGGCTATCCGTTCCAGGGGGGCGAGCCGCTCTATTATTCTCCGGCCGATTTGATGAGAGAATCTTCCTGGTACAGCGCGGCACCTGAACTGGCTTACCGTGACTACGGGGCCAAAATCTTCTTCCACATTGGAGAGGGCGATGAGGTGACGGTGCCTTCGTCGAAGAGTGTTTATCTGTATAACTGGGGAGACTGGCCGCTTCTTTTCGTGGGCATGGATTACGATAAGTACCAGCTCGCGCCGGCATCGTTTCCGGTGGAGGTATCGTCCGACCGCAGGACGCTTACGATCAAGCAGTACGTATCGGGTGCCGAGTTCGAATACGGTGTATACCGGCCTTCAGTGGTGATGGATGGAGTCAAGTTGAACGTGGCTGTGTCGGATATCGTGCTGCGTAAGGTCGATTGAGTGATGCGGCAGCAAAGGGCTGTCCCGATTGGTGGCGGTGCCGATGCGGTGGGTTGGGATTCCCGCTGATCGCCCGGCTTGCGGGGTTAGCCTCTTCCCGTGACCGAGGCATTGTAAGCTCCGCCCGTCTGAATTTTCAGACGGGCGGAGCTTTTTTTACGAAAAATCGTTGCGTAATTAAAAATAGAATGATATATTTGTAATATCAAAATAATATCATAAAAACAGGATGGTTATGGAAAAGGGAAATTTTGTCTATTCGGGTTGGCGGGCCAACGGCTTCGTCGCGCTCGTCGGGTTGCTGGTGTTGATCGCCGGAGGTATCGCGCTGTGCGTGTTCGGCAGCGATGTAATGGATCCGCGCATTGGGCTGCGGACTGCGATGCTGGTTTGCGGCGTATGCCTGTTTTTTATAAGTATGTTCTGTTTCAAGGGCTTTATGTTGCTCGAACCCAACGAAGCCCGTGTCGTTATGTTTTTCGGCAAATACAAGGGGACTTTTTACGAAACGGGTTTTTGGTGGATCAATCCCTTTATGGGGCGCAAGAAAATTTCGGTGCGTGCCCGCAACCTGAACGTCGAGCCGATCAAGGTGAACGACAAGAACGGCAATCCGGTGATGATCGGCCTGGTGCTGGTGTGGAAAATCCGTCCGGACGAGATCTACCGGGCCGTGTTCGACATCGACGCCTCGACGATGGGCGGCACCGATCTTGCGGTTTCGGCTTCGGCCCGTATGAAGGTGCTCGAAAACTTCGTCAGCGTGCAGAGCGATGCCGCACTGCGTCAGGTGGCGGGGTATTATGCGTATGATAACAACGGCGTTGCAGATGACGAACTGACTCTGCGTTCGAACAGTGACGAGATCAACGATCAGCTCGAAGCCAAGCTCAACGACCGTCTTTCGATGGCCGGTATCGAAGTGATCGAGGCCCGCATCAACTACCTGGCCTACGCGCCGGAAATTGCAGCCGTGATGTTGCGGCGCCAACAGGCCGATGCGATCATCTCGGCTCGTGAGAAGATCGTCGAGGGAGCCGTCACGATGGTCAAGATGGCTCTCGACCGGTTGGCCGACGACCGGATCGTGGAGTTGGACGAGGAGCGCAAGGCGGCTATGGTGAGCAATCTTTTGGTGGTGCTGTGTGCTGACGAGGCCGCACAGCCGATCGTCAATGCAGGTACGTTGCATCATTAGGATCGGACGATGGCGAAGGAGGCGACGAAGAGTTTTGTGCTGCGTGTCGATGCGGCTACGATGGAGGCGGTCGAGCGGTGGGCTGCGGACGAGTTCCGCAGCACCAACGGACAACTGCAGTGGATCATCATGGAAGCTCTGCGCAGAAGCGGCCGCCTGAAAAAATCACGGGTCGGGAAACCGGAGCCGAAACCCGAAAAAGAGTGAATCTATGCGAATCAGTTTTATGCGGTGGCGTCCCGGCAGCGACGGCCGGGAGCCTCGGGAGCGGAGAAAATGGCTCGAAATAAACGGTGTGCCGAGTCGGGTCAGGTTTCGCATGTTTATCCGTAACAGATTGTGGATCGGACTTCCTCCCGCTTTCGTGGCAGGGTTCGGAGTCGTATTGCTGCTGCTGGTTTCCGGCGGAGAATCGACTCCGGAGCGAAGCTTGGTGCGGGCGTCGATCGCCGGCGGTTTATGCGTATTCGGTTGGATATTGGGCGTCTGGGCCGCAACGGGACCCGATTCGGAGCCGGTGGCCGAAAACTCGGAACAGGCTTCCGGGGATCGGTTTGCTCCCCGCGGGTTGCGATGGTGGCTGTGGGTTCTTTGCGGTGGGGCTGCGATATGCTATGCCGTCTTTTCTCCGAGTATCGGACGGATCGTCGAAGGCGAACGCACGGTGTTGGAGGGTGCGGCGGAAATCGTCAGTAAAGTATTGACGGTAGTCTGTGTGATCGTTCCTGTTTGGTTGGCGGAACGAGCCCGGCGGTAACTTCGTCCGGCCGGATACGCAGCGCGGGTACGGTGTTTCCCGGCCGGTCCCTACCTGCGGTTTTCGACACTCGGCTGTTGGGCGCCCGTTCGGGAGGTTTTTCCTGGTGTCACTCCGGCGGAACGGATTTTTAGGACGATGCGGGATATTTTTCTGAAATTTACGCTATCTTTAACCTGATGAAAAAGATCGTTGTTTTTACGGGTGCCGGCGTGAGTGCCGACAGCGGACTGGCTACTTTCCGCGATTCCGACGGGCTGTGGGCCAACTACCGAATCGAAGATGTCTGTACGCCCGAGGCGTTGCGCGACAATCGGGCGCAGGTCGTCGATTTTTACAACATGCGCCGCCGCGAGATGCTCGGGAAGGAGCCGAATGCGGGCCATCGTGCTATTGCGGGCCTGGAGAAGTGTTTCGATGTGGAGGTAATTACCCAAAATGTCGATAATCTGCACGAGCGGGCCGGCTCTTCGCGCGTCACGCACTTGCACGGAGAGCTGACTAAATTGCGTTCGTCGCGCGATCCCGAATTGATCGTGCTCATCGACGGCTGGGAACAGCGGCTCGATGCAACCGCTCCGGACGGCTCCCTGCTTCGCCCTCATATCGTCTTTTTCGGCGAGGCGGTCCCGATGTTCGAACGGGCGGCCGAGATCGCCGGGACAGCCGATCTCATGGTCGTAGTCGGTACTTCGCTGGCGGTCTATCCCGCCGCATCGCTGGTGCGTTACGTGCGGCCCGATGTGCCGATTTTTCTGGTCGATCCGGGAAATCCCGATACGGCGATGATCCGCAATCCGCTCACCCATATCCGTTCACGTGCCGCCGAGGGCATGCCCGAACTGGCGGAGCGGTTGAAGTCGGAATTCTCTTGAATCACAGCTTTTCTGTCTGTCGTTTTCTCGCGGTCGGAAGGCAGTCGGTTCGAAACTCTTCCCGCATGATTTGCCGGGTTGCGCCGGAGGGATGGGACGACCTTCGAGGATTGTAAAACGATAAGGAGCGGTAATCCGCTCCTTATCGTTTTATTGTTTCTTTTGAAAATTTCTCCGGAACTATCGGTAGGTGATCTCGATCGTTGCCGGGTTTACGATGTCGCGTATTTTGGTTTTCGTCCGGTTTTTGATTTCGTATTTGTAAAGTTTTTCTTCTTCGGGGAACTCGGGGTGGTTCATAGCTTCATCGATGACTTCGTTGCCGACTACGATGTCGTATTCTACCTGATACTCCTCATACGGGACGTCGTAGGATATCCGCTTTACCGCATTGTCGGCATCCGTTTCGATGCGCAGTTTCAGGTATTCGTCCTCTCCGCAGGCGGATTCCGTAGTGGTGTAGGATTTGTGTAGCGTGACATTTGGTGTGGGATAAGCACCCTCATCCACTCCCACCTCGTCGTCCTCGTCGGCGGCAGTGGCAGTGGTTATTTCGGGCAGGCAATCGCCGTAGTTTCCGGTCAGGCGTAACAGGGAAAAAATAGCGCTGGAAGTGTTTTCGAATGAGATGCGACCGCCCATTGCATACATGTAGAAATCGAGGTTGCTCCGGTCGTTGGCATAACGGTGGGGGTAGCACTCATCGGCCGGGAGCGAATACTCCCAGGGCTGGTAGTCCGGGTCGTAGGAGGCCTCGTAACTGTCGTAGTAGGTGTAGCGCGTCAGCAGGCCGTCCGTGTAGTAGAATTTGTTTTCGCTGTATTGATTCAGGCCGCTGGAAGAGGAATAGGAATACTTGGATAGCAAGGAAGAGAGACGTCCTTCCGGGGTGTATGTATAGGTCTCCTGCCCTTCGAGCCGGGGTGTCCCGTTGTCGTAGTCGTAACTCGAAGTTTCGGTGATGCGTCCTTTCGCGTCGGTTTTGGCGGAAATTTTGTAGAGAAGGCGCTCCGCCTCATCGGTTGTCCGGACCGAAACTTCGTTGGCGATCGTATAGTCGAATGTATATATCTCCGTTCCGTTGTCTTTATAGGAGTATTCGTCGGTCGAGTGGTAGTTTTCGGTAATTCGGGCTACTCTGTTTTCTTCGTCGTAGTCGAATGATTGCGAGACGGTCGTCGTCGCTCCCTCTTCGCGGTTGTCTGTGAGTTTGTAATCCACCCGGGCGACGTATTTGTAATCGGTCGGAGGCGTGTCTGGATCATCTGGATCATTTGGATTGTCCGGATTGTCTGAACCGTGTCCCTTTTGTTCGATTTCGATGGCGATGCGGTAAGAGCCGCAGACGATCGTGATTTTGGCGAAGCGCGATTCGGAAGAGCTGTTGGATTCGAGGATTTCGATGGTGATCTGCGCTTTGCCGGCATCGCCGCTGTAGGCGGACAGACGGAGCCACGAAGGTTCCGTGCGCGTCGTCTCTTCGAGGGTTGCAGTCCATGCTTCCGCTGCCGTGAACGAAATGGTTTTCGGAGCGGTTTGATCAGCGTCAAAGATTTGCTCCAGTAAAGAGCTGTCGATCAGGATGGAAGAAAGCCCCCCCCCTCCTCGGGAGATTCGGTGCAGGCTCCGAGCATGACGAATGCCAGCAGAGCTGCGAATAGTTTTACGTGTTTCATTGTTTAGGAATTTAAGTGATATTAAGTGTTTGGTTCAATGCCGTATGACAGGAACGGTTGCTGCGTGGTCCGTTAGTTCTTGTTTTTGAAGTAAAGCTCCAGCAATTCGTGCGCCGCGACGAACGAGCTGACTTTGGCGTCGAGCACTTTTTGCTCGAGCTCCGTGATGCGGGGTTCGATCTGCGGGTTGTGGTAGAAGCTGTTCTTCAACACCTCGTCGATGGTTTCGTACATCCAATACTTGTTCTGACGGTTGCGGTTGTGCGTGAAGTATCCGTTCGCCTGAATGAAGTCGAGGAACTCTTCGACGCCTTTCCACACCTCCTCGAGTCCCGTTTTTGTGTATGCCGAGCAGGTATATACTTTCGGACGCCAACCCGATTCCGGGACCGGGAAAAGACGCAGCGCACCCTGATATTGCGTTTTGGCCAGTTCGGCTTTGTGGATGTTCTCGCCGTCGGCCTTGGTGATGACCATCATATCGGCCATCTCCATAATGCCGCGCTTGATGCCCTGCAATTCGTCGCCCGCACCGGAGATCTGGAGCATCATGAACATATCGACCATCGAATGTACGGCCGTTTCGGACTGTCCCACGCCGACCGTTTCGATGAAGATGACGTCGAATCCGGCAGCTTCGCACAGGATGATCGTTTCGCGGGTTTTGCGGGCTACGCCGCCGAGCGACCCGGCCGAAGGGGAGGGGCGGATGAAGACCTTGGGATTGGACGAGATGCTCTCCATGCGGGTCTTGTCGCCGAGGATCGAACCGCCGCTGCGCTCCGAGCTGGGGTCGATGGCCAGTACCGCCAGCTTGTGCTTGAGCGAGGTGACCATATTGCCTACGGCTTCGATGAAGGTCGATTTTCCGGCTCCCGGGACGCCCGTGATGCCGATGCGTACCGATTTCCCGGCATGCGGCAGGCACTTTTCGATGATCTCCTGCGCCTGGGCATAGTGGTCGGGGTTGCTGCTTTCTACCAGGGTGATGGCCTGCGAAAGCGTCGTGATGTTGCCTTGAAGAATGCCCTCGACGTACTCTTCGGTGGTGAGTGCACGCTTTTTCTTTCGGACGAAATAGGGATTGACTACGGGTTGGTTTTCCACACCTTCGGTTACGGTCAGGGCGCACTCGTGGTGGGTGTCGGCATACTCTTTTTCGTAATGGTTTATCTTGGTGAATGACATGACGGAATTAACGGTATTACTGGTGTTTATTGAACTATTTTCTGGATGAATGAACTGGTCATACTCTGCGGATTTCCCATCCACAGCACCCGGTTCTTGGCATCGATCAGCACGCTGAACGGCACGAAATCGACTCCGAAACTGCCGAATACTTTTTTGTCGTGATCGAGCGCCACGCCGATCCGTTCGGAGATGTAGGGCGTGAGAATCGGGGCGATTTTATCAGAATCTTCCTGTGTTATGATGATAATGCGCAGTTTGGAGCCTAATTTGTTAGATAGATCCCGGAGTGCGTCCAGCGACGCCGTGCAGCCTTTGTTCGACGAGTGGAAGAATACGAGGTACGAAAGATCCGCTGCGGCCGGATTCCGGGATGCGAGCCAAGTGACGCTTTTGAGTTCGGGGGCCCGCTCTCCGATGACGATGTTCTGTGCATGGGATGCGCCCAACGTGCAAAAAACGACAGTAAGGAGTAAAAGAACTCGTTTCATAGGCATCGTAATTTTTAGCGAAGATAGTGAAAAAAAATAAATAAAGACCGGTTTTCTGCCGGAAAGGAGATTTATATTATGGAGAATATATGGGGTTCGCAACGTAAGACGGCCAATATGGAGCGAGGAGGCCTTCGGGAGGAGAATAGAAGGGCGCACGAAGAGGATGAACGTTTTCGGATAACGGCCGTGAAAGCGGCCGGACAGGTGCGTCAGCGTATGCGCAGCGCGACCGGGGAGTCGGATGAGGTCATCCGTCGTAAATTCATGCTGCCCGAGCGGTATATCCTGACCTTGATGACGGTCGAAACGCTCGGACAGGAGCGGATGCTGCTCGATCTGATGGCCGGCGGTCGGCTCGGTGCGGACCTCGTGCTTTGCGGTCGTCGTTCGTTCTATGCCGATATGTTGCTTCGCACCGCCCGCGACCGTCGTCTGGCGCTGCGTACCAATTTTATTTATGAATACTCGCCCGAGGAGTTGAGCGCTTTTTTCCGCATGGCAGACGGCCTGGTTTACCTGCCCCGGAAACGGGGGCGGGTGCAGCCTGTCGTCGAAGCGCTCTATGCCGGGATTCCGGCCGTGCTCTCCGATACCCGCCGCAATCGGCTGACTGCCGGCGATGCGGCCCATTATATCGCGTGTCCGGAGCTCGATGAGCTGGCCGATACGCTCGATGCGATCCTGTCCGATTCCGGGTTGCGTCGGCAGGTGCAGGGATGCTGCCTGCGTCGTGTGGAACGATGGAAAACTCCCGACGATAACTTGCGGACCAAGGAGTGATAATACGGGAGCAATTAACCGATCGATAGTTGCACGCTTCGGATTAAATCGCTACTTTTGTCGATCGAAAAATCTCATTGAAAGTTTTGTAATCCTCATCGGAGGGCAATATAATGCCGGATAAGATGACTGGGTAAAACCAATCGCTTGTCCGGTGTTTTTTGTTTTGTGCTGAATGTGCAAGTAGTTGAATTTAGTATGATTGTGCATGGAAAGAGATGCTATTGATTTCGGTTCGCTGAAGGTTTCGGTATTGTTCCGCCGTCTGTTTATTCCGACTTTGTGCGGTATGCTCAGTATTTCGGCAGTTACGGTGGCCGACGGTATTTTCGTAGGGCAGGGCGTCGGCAGCGACGGCATCGCCGCCGTGAATATCTACGTCCCGCTGCTGATGGTCTTTCAGGGAATGGGCCTCATGATCGGTATCGGCTGCTCGGTGGTGGCTTCGATCCACTTGTCGCAGTCGAAGATCCGGGCGGCCCGCCTGAACGTCACGCAGGCGATGGTGTTCGTGACGGCGGTGACCTTGCTGCTGTCTTCGGCGATTCTGCTTTTCCCCGACCGGACGGCTGTGTTGCTGGGGGCTTCGGAGCATCTGCTGCCGTTGGTGAAGGATTATCTGTTGTGGTTTACTCCGGCATTGGTTTTCCAGATGTGGACGGCCGTCGGACTTTTCGTTATCCGTTTGGACGGGGCGCCGAAGCTGGCGATGTGGTGCAGTGTTATCTCGGCGTTGCTCAACGTGTTGCTGGACTGGTTGTTTATTTTCCCGCTGGTGGGGTGTCATGGGGGCTGCGTTCGCTACCGCGATCAGTGTATCCGTCGGCGGCGGTATCGCTTTGTGGTATCTGCTGTGCCGGGCCCGTTCGTTGTCCCTCTGTCCGCTTAAGGGCAGCCGCAAGAGCTTGCGCCTCTCGTTGCGGAATGTGGGGTATCAGTGTCGTATCGGCTCCTCGGCCTTGTTGGGCGAAGCGACTCTTGCGACCTTGATGTTTACCGGAAATCAGGTGTTTATGCGCTATTTGGGTGATGACGGCGTCGGAGCGTTCGGCATCGCCTGCTACTACATTCCTTTTGTGTTCATGGTCGGCAACGCCATTGCGCAGTCGGCACAGCCGATCATTAGCTATAACTTCGGGGCAGGCGCTTCGGGGCGGGTGATACAGGCACGACGGATCGCATTGGCAACGGCTGTTGTGCGGTATGACCGCGATGGGATTGTTCGTCTGCTGTCCCCGTATATTGGTCGGGTTCTTCCTCGATACCGATACGCCGGCTGCCCTTATCGCTATCGAAGGGTTTCCGTTGTTTGCGTCGGGTTTCGTCTTTTTCATCGTGAACCTGATCGTCATCGGGTATTATCAGAGTCTTGAACGGGTAAGAGCCGCCACTACGTTCGCTTTGCTTCGAGGCTTCGTCCTTTTGGTTCCCGCTTTCCTGCTGCTGCCCCGTGTGGCCGGGATCTCCGGCATCTGGCTCGCCATGCCGCTCTCGGAATTGCTGACGTGTGCTGTCATCGCGGTATTTTATAATCTGCGGCGGGGTTTCGGCCTTCGGTTTTCTTGATTTCAAGCGGTTGTCCTTCACGGATAACCGCTTTGTTTTTCCGTTTTTTCCCTGCATATGCCGGAAAGTCGGAATAGTTCCGACTAAAATCGTTTTTTTTGTTGGCTTATTCAGATATTTCATCTATTTTTGTATGATTTTTTGAGGATTCCGAAAATTCAAATTCAACGATATTCAACTTAATTAAATCTCTTGAAATTATGAAAGTATCTCACATTGAGCATCTTGGCATTGCAGTCAAAAGCCTGGATGAGTCGATTCCCTATTGGGAAAACGTACTGGGTCTGAAATGTTATGCGATCGAAGAGGTTGCCGACCAGAAAGTCCGCACGGCGTTCTTCAAGCTGGGCCAGACGAATCGATCGAGTTGCTCGAGCCTACGTCGCCCGAATCGACCATCGCCAAGTTCATCGAGAACAAGGGCATCGGTATCCACCACATGGCACTCGCCTGCGAGAATATCGAGGAGCAGTTGGCCGATGCAGCCGCCAAGGGCATCCGTCTGATCGACGCTACGCCCCGCAAGGGTGCCGAGGGCATGACCATCGCTTTCCTGCATCCGAAATCCACCCAGGGCATCCTGACGGAGCTTTGCGAGAACAAGAATAAATAATTTAACAGCATATTTTCGATTATGAGTGAAATTCAGAACCAGATCAACCAGCTCATCGAGAACCGTGAGATGGCTCGTATGGGCGGTGGTCAGAAGGCGATCGACAAGCAACACGAGAAGGGTAAGTACACCGCACGCGAGCGTATCCAGATGCTGCTCGACGAGGGTAGCTTCGAGGAGTTCGACATGTTCGTCACGCATCGTTGCTACGACTTCGGTATGGAGAAGAAGCATACGTTCGGCGACGGTGTGGTAACGGGTTACGGTACGATCGAAGGCCGCTTGGTCTATGTCTTTGCCCAGGACTTCACCGTGACGGCAGGTTCTCTGTCGCTTTCGATGTCCGACAAGATCTGCAAGATTATGGATATGGCGATGCGCAATGGCGCTCCCTGCATCGGCTTGAACGATTCGGGCGGTGCCCGCATCCAGGAGGGCGTGAACGCTCTGGCGGGTTATGCCAACATTTTCCAGCGCAACGTGATGTGCTCGGGTGTCATTCCGCAGATTTCGGCCATCTTCGGTCCCTGTGCCGGCGGTGCAGTCTATTCTCCGGCGCTGACCGACTTCATCATCATGAAGAAGGGTTCCTCGAATATGTTCCTCACCGGTCCGAAGGTCGTGAAGACCGTGACGGGCGAAGACGTGACGCAGGAGCAGTTGGGCGGTGCCACGATGCATACGACCAAGTCGGGCGTAGCTCAGTTCGCCGTCGAAACCGAGGAGGAAGGCATCCAGTTGATCCGTCAGTTGCTTTCCTATATGCCGCAGAACAACATGGAGGATACGCCGATGGTCGTCTGCACTGATCAGATCAACCGTCTGGAGGATTCTCTGAACGAGATCATTCCCGACAATCCGAACAAGCCTTACGATATGGCCGAGGTGATTCGTGCTATCGTCGATAACGGCGAATACCTGGAGTCGGCTGCCGATTTCGCAAAGAATATCATCACCTGCTTCGCCCGCTTCAACGGACAGAGCGTCGGTATCATCGCCAACCAGCCCAAGTACATGGCCGGTGTGCTCGACATCAACGCCAGCCGCAAGGCCGCCCGCTTCGTGCGCTTCTGCGATGCCTTCAACATTCCGCTGGTGACCCTCGTGGATGTTCCGGGCTTCCTGCCGGGTACGACCCAGGAGTACGGCGGTGTCATTACGCACGGTGCGAAGCTGTTGTTCGCATATTGCGAGGCTACCGTTCCGAAGATCACCGTGACGCTGCGCAAGGCATACGGCGGCGCTTATATCGTGATGTCTTCGAAACATATCCGCGGTGACATCAACTACGCATGGCCGACGGCCGAGATCGCTGTGATGGGTGCGAGCGGTGCCGTCGAGGTGCTGCATGCCAAGGAGCTCGCCGCTTTCGAGAGCGCCGAGGAGAAGGCCAAGTTCGTGGCCGAGAAGGAGCAGGAGTACCGCGACAAGTTCTCCAATCCCTACAACGCCGCCCGCTACGGCTATATCGACGATGTGATCGAGCCGCGCAACACGCGTTTCCGCATTATCCGCGCTTTGCAGTCGCTCGCAACCAAACGTTTGCAGAATCCGGCCAAGAAGCACTCTAATATTCCTTTATAAATCGACGAATTATGACACAGATAGATTGGTCGGGTATCCTTACGATCACATGCGTCGGGTTCTGCCTGGTGATTGTCATGCTCCTTCTGCTGGTCTTTGTAATGAAGGGCTTCGGTTCTTTCTTTACGCATCAGCGCAAGAAGCAGTCACCGTCGCAGACGGAATTGGACGAGGAGACCGTAGCCGCCATTATGACGGCGCTGAAGCTCTTCGGCAGCGCCCGTCACGACCGGGAAACCGAGATGCTTACGATTTTGAGCATCAAGCGGGCTTACTCGCCCTGGAACTCGAAAATTCACGGATTAACTCAAATGCCAGATTACAGAAAATAAGTTATGAAAGACTATTCATTGAAAATAAACGGAAATCAATACGACATTTCGATTGAGGACGTGAACGAAGAATCGACGATGGCCAACGTCACCGTCAATGGTGTCGCTTACGAGGTGGAAATCGTCGGCGAGCAGGCCAGCAAGATGAAGAAACCGCAGGTCGTTCCCGCTCCGAAAGCTGCAGGGCTGTCGGTGACTCCGACTACGGCTGCGCCTTCCGCTCCCAAAGCTGCACAGGCTGCTGCCGGCGGTCCCGGTTTGCAGGTGAAATCTCCGCTGCCCGGTACGATTCTCTCGGTCAATGTGAAGGAGGGCGACCGCGTCGCTCCCCGTCAAACTCTTTTCGTGCTCGAGGCGATGAAGATGGAGAACAACATCGATGCCGAACGCGGCGGTGTTGTCAAATCCATCCACGTCCAGAAGGGCGCTACCGTGATGGAAGGTGATCTGTTAATCGTTATCGAATAAGTGATATGATGTTAACAGCTGGATCCATTTCATTGTCCGACAGTCTGGTCGATTTTCAATCAGACCGGATTCGCAGGGGCGACCTGGGGGAATATAGCGATGATTCTCGTCGCTTTCCTGCTCCTGTACCTCGCCATCAAACACAAGTTCGAACCGCTGCTGCTCTTCACGATCGCTTTCGGTATGCTGCTGACCAACCTGCCGGGAGCGAATATGTTCCATTCCGAACTGTTCGCCGGCGGACATATCCACTGGGGAAATTTCATCCAGGATGCCGGATTGCTCGATTATCTTTATCTGGGTGTGAAGCTCGGTATCTACCCGTGTCTGATCTTCATCGGTGTCGGTGCCATGACCGATTTCGGCCCGCTGATCGCCAACCCGAAGAGTTTCATGCTCGGTGCTGCTGCGCAGTTGGGTATTTTCGTGACCTTCCTGGGGGCTTACGCGTTGGGCTTCACTCCTGCTCAGGCCGGTAGTATCGGTATCATCGGCGGTGCCGACGGTCCGACTGCGATCTTCCTGACCGCCCGCCTCGCGCCCGAATTGCTGGGGCCGATCGCCGTGGCCGCTTACTCTTATATGGCCCTCGTGCCGGTGATTCAGCCGCCCATCATGCGTCTGCTGACCACCAAGAAAGAGCGTGAAATCAAGATGTCGCAGCTGCGCCCGGTTTCCAAAACCGAGAAGATCCTCTTCCCGATCATCATTGCCGTAATCATCTCGCTGCTCCTGCCGAGCGCCGCTCCGCTGATCGGCTGTCTTATGCTGGGTAACCTGATGAAAGAGTGCGGTGTGGTCGATCGTTTGAGCAAGACCGTGCAGAACGAGCTGATGAATATCGTGGTGATTTTCCTCGGTATTACCGTCGGTGCTACGGCTACCGCCGAAGCGTTCATCAATGTCCAGACCTTGAGTATTCTGGTGCTGGGTGTGCTTGCGTTCGCTCTCGGTACGGCCGGAGGTTTGCTGCTTGCCAAGTTTATGAACCTCTTCCTCCCGGAGGGCAAGAAGATGAACCCGCTGATCGGCTCCGCCGGTGTTTCTGCGGTTCCTATGGCAGCCCGCGTATCGCAAACCGTCGGCCAGGAGGCCAATCCGAGCAACTTCCTGCTCATGCACGCCATGGGTCCGAATGTTGCCGGTGTCGTCGGCTCTGCGGTTGCCGCAGGTATTCTGCTGTCGTTCCTGGGATAGTCCGGGGTTTCTATAGATTGAAGAGGGCCGTTTTGCAGACGGCCCTCTTCTTTTTCCTGGGAAAGAAGGTTGCTGACGCCTATATCGGTTGCGGTGTGCCTATTGGTAATTATATTTTTTAAGAAACCCTTATTCGACGATCGCAGCACGAATCCGACGGTCGCTTATTCGCTGTCGGTGGTCGCGTTTATAATTCGCCCCCCTTCCTTGCTCCTTTTCTTCGGAAAGGACTTGGTCCGTTGCGCATCCAAAAAGCTCCGCTAACAGCTATGATTCCATGCTTGAAATTTGATCGTGCGGCTTTTGGTATTGTAATGGATTCCGGGATCAGACCGGGGCGGTTCCGGCTGCTTTTCCGGTTGCGTTGTTCCGTCCGGCTCCTGTTTCTTGCGATGAAACGAATAAATAATTGATATTCGAGTGTTTTCTGTCGCCCAACTTTTTGAGTCGTCTTAAAATTCCGCCTCGGGAAAATGCAAATAAATTTGCTTTTGCATCCGGCTTTTTATATCTTTGTAGAAGATAGGATTCGGTTCGGAAACCGGGACCAAGTTCCCGTTTTCTCTCGGCTTTCACTATTTTTGTTTATGTAGAAACCAACAGACAGATGCTATGAAAAAATTTCTGTTTTATGCCGTGAGCCTGTTGCTGGTGTTGCCCGCGATGGCTCAAACTCCGGCCGATGCCCCGGGTACGACGACTTCGACACCTCCGGCCGATGAACTGGTCATTTCGGATGGCCAGGTCGCACGTTTGAAAAAAGCCCCGTCGTTTAAGAACAAAGGGTTCGAAAAGTATTGGAAATGGGTGCTTTCGCGCGTACAGTATCCTGCCGATATGGAAGAGCAGAAGGTCGAAGGAGTGGTGCAAGTCCGGATTATCGTCGAAACCGACGGATCCGTGACTGTGGACGAAGTGCTTGCTTCGCCCCATGAGAAGCTGACCGAAGCGGTTACGCGGGTGGTCGAGAATTCTCCGAAGTGGACCCCGGGCATCATGACCGACAAGGAGTCCGGTCTGGATTATCCCGTGCGGGTTTCTTACGTTCTGCCCGTGGAGTTCAAGGTGCGTCCGCAAAAACTGGTCGATCCGACCATCGGACGTTATAACGGACAGAAGAATTTCAAACCTTACGGTAGTTGATACGCTTTCTGCGTCGGTCCGGTATCTTGTTGCAGGTGCGCTGCCGACTGGTCGATTTTCTCCGGTGACCGCCGGGGATGCGTAAAAAAACCGTGCTTGGCTTCGGACGAAAGAAGCCGGGCGCGGTTTTTTGTTGTAAAATGTGTAAATGGCTTTTTTAGAATATATTGACGTTATTTTTTCGGGTGTTTTGCTTTTTGCGGATTTTCTTCGTATCTTTGCGCACCCGTATAGTGCGGGAGGTTGGATAAATAAGTATTAATTAAACGTAAACAAAGTGGATTCATTAAGCTACAAAACTATCTCGGCGAACGCCGCTACGGTTGACAAGCAATGGGTTGTCATCGACGCGACCGACGAGGTATTGGGACGTCTTGCATCGCAGGTTGCGAAGATCCTCCGCGGCAAGAACAAGCCTAGCTACACCCCACGTCGATTGCGGTGATTATGTTATCGTCATCAACGCGGACAAAGTGAAGCTCACAGGCAAGAAGATGACCGACAAGGTCTACACACGACACACCGGTTTCCCGGGAGGTCAGCGTTTCGCTACGCCGGCCGATTACCTGGCGAAGAAACCGACGTTTCTCATCGAGAAGGCTGTCAAAGGCATGCTCCCCAAAACGCGCCTTGGCGAAGCCATTATGAAGAATCTGAAGGTGTATGCCGGCGCCGAGCATCCGCACGCCGCTCAGAACCCGAAGGCAATTAAGTTAAACGAGATTAAGTAAGAATTATGGAAGTTGTAAATACCGTAGGTCGTCGTAAGGCTGCTGTGGCTCGCGTATTCGTGAAGCCGGGTAAAGGGGAGATTACGATCAACCGCAAATCGCTGGAAGTCTATTTTCCGCTCGACATCCTTCAGTTCCAGGTGAAGCAGCCGCTGCTGGCTACCAACACCGCAGAGAACTACGATATCACCATCAATCTGGACGGTGGCGGTATCAAGGGGCAGGCTGAGGCGGCTCGTCTGGGTATCGCACGCGCATTGTGCGAGATCGATGCCGAGTTCCGTCCGGTTCTGAAGAAGAACGGATTCCTGACGCGCGATCCCCGCGAAGTTGAGCGTAAGAAACCCGGTCAGCCCGGAGCACGTCGTAAGTTCCAGTTCAGCAAGCGTTAATCGTACGACCGAATTTCGGCAAGCACGATTCAGGTTACAAACCGGCAAGACTACCTATATATTATTATATCGGCTATTACTTACAGGTTGCCTGATCGCGGAAAACTCTCCGGATTGACCGCAGTTCACTACCGGGAGAGTTGAAGAAAAGAGAATTAAAATTAAACCATTGAATTAAAATGTCACGTACAGATTTTAATACATTATTGGAAGCCGGCGCTCATTTCGGACACTTGAAGCGTAAGTGGAATCCCAAAATGGCTCCTTATATTTTCATGGAGAAGAACGGCATCCACATCATCGACCTGCACAAGACCGTGCTGAAGCTCGATGAGGCGGCAAACGCACTCAAGCAGATCGCCAAGAGCGGTCGCCGCGTGTTGTTCGTCGCCACCAAGAAACAAGCCAAGGAAATCGTTGCCGAAAAGATCGCAGCTATCGGTATGCCTTACGTTACGGAGCGTTGGGCTGGCGGTATGCTGACAAACTTCCCCACCATACGTAAAGCCGTCAAGAAGATGTCCACCATCGACAAAATGACCAACGACGGCACGTTCGATAATTTCTCCAAGCGTGAGAAGCTGCAGATCGCGCGTCAGCGTGCGAAACTCGAGAAGAACCTCGGTTCGATCGCCGACCTGACCCGTCTGCCGGCCGCTCTGTTCGTCGTGGACGTGCAGAAGGAGTCCAACGCCGTGAAGGAGGCCAAGCGATTGAATATTCCCGTATTTGCAATGGTAGATACTTGTTGTGATCCAACCGACATTGATTACGTTATCCCTGCAAATGACGATGCGACCAAGTCGATCGCTGTGATCCTCGACGCCGTGTGCGGTGCCATCAGCGAGGGCCTCGAGGAGCGTAAGCTCGAAAAAGAGAAGGAGGCCCAGGAGAATGAGGCTCATGAGGGCGATGCTCCTGTGAAGAAGGATGCGAAACCTCGTATCAAGAAAGCCGTGAAGGCTTCTGTGGATGCTGAGGAGGCTACCGTTGCCGAGGTTGTCGCTGCGACCGAGCAGAAAGCGGAATAATTCGCACGGAGATTATGGACGTTTCCGTCCCGTGCGAAGATTGCCCGAGCGATCCGAGACGGTCGGGATACGGAAACGCAGAACGAAGTTCAACGAAATTAAAACCAAGACTATGGAAATCAAAGCTGCAGATGTAATGAAGCTCCGCAAAATGACCGGTGCCGGTATGATGGACTGTAAAAAGGCCCTTGCCGAAGCCGAAGGTGATTTCGCGCGTGCCCAGGATATCATCCGTGAAAAGGGTAAGCTGGTCGTTGCCAAGCGTGCCGATCGTACGGCCACCGAAGGTGTCGTCGTAACGAAAATCGTGGGTCAGAAGGGTTATATCCTCTGCCTGGCTTGCGAAACCGACTTCGTGGCGCAGAATGCGGAGTACTCCGCTTCAGCTAACGCGATGCTGGACGTTGCCGTGAAAACCGATGCTGCGGACCGCGATGCGCTGCTGGCAGCCAAGAATGCCGAAGGCCGCACTGTCGAGGAGATGGTGACCGAAAAATCGGGTCAGACCGGCGAGAAGATCGAGCTGGCATACTATGCCCGTATCGAAGCTCCCTACTGTCATGCGTACGTACACTTCAACAAGAAGCTCGGTACGCTTATCGGTTTCAACAAGGTCGTTCCCGAGGAGGTAGCCCATACCGTTGCCATGCAGGCGACCGCTATGGCTCCCGTTTCGATCTCTGAGGCCGATTGCCCGGCCGATGTGATCGAGCACGAGCGCAAGATCGCTGTCGAGGCCATGAAGCAGGATCCGAAGAATGCCAACAAACCCGAGGCTATTCTGGAGAAGATCGCCGAGGGTAAGATGCGCAAGTTCTTCGAGGAGAATACGCTGCTCAACCAGCCGGTGGTAGGTGAGAAGGAGACGATCGCCGAGTTTATCCACAAGGCGGACAAGGATGCTACGGTTATCGCTTACAAGCGTTTCGCGCTCGAAGCGTAATCGGTGACCCTATAACGAAAAATAGCGAAGGAATTTCCTTCGCTATTTTTTGCTTTTATGGTGTCGGTGTTCTTGAATTTCCAAGAAGGGATTTCCTCTGTTCCCCCCCCCCCCTCGATGGGGTGAAGTAGTCGAATTCGATATGAACGGAGGCTTGTCAATGATTGCGGTCGGTGCCGAAAAAAGAGTATGGAAATGCCTTTTCTGAAGATTAGAGAACAATTTACTGCAATAATATTGTGCGCGAAAAATGTTCTAATCGATTCAGGTCCGATTTATTGTAATAACGACTCAATTTCTTCAAAAATATTATATCTTCTTCAGTTAAATAATTTCCTTCCCACATATATACATCGGCAATTTTCCACACTTCAGATGGAGTCATGATTTTCCCATCTTTTAAGATAATACGAAAAACCAAAGTATATCTACCATCTGAATCTGGAAGAAGAATGACATAACGTCGGAAAAAATCTGTAAATGCGGAGTTATCGCCATAATACAAGATAGAACTTATAAAAAAGTCTTCAGCAAGCATAACAGAATCAATCTTAAACGACTCTTCTTGTGGTGGCTGGTAGTAATGAGATATCCCTGCCGACGTTTTAACAACAAGATCGCATGGAATCCACCAATTACAATATACATGGAAAAGTAATGTGTCATTTTGAGGGTTGAACTGAAACCCTTCCGATTCGACATCTTCAAGCATCTTTTTTAAGAGTCCTATTGTGGGGGAAGAAATTTCCAATTTCGCACCTTTTTTCCGCTTCCAATTTGGACGATAATTGTCAGGACGATATATGGTATCTTTGTTGATCTTTTTAAGTCCATAAGTATAAATATTGACGTGCTCCGACGCCTCCTGCCATAAATCAAATAGGCTTGTTTGAGCATACGTGGTCAAGCTAATTCCCAACAACAAACAAGAAAGAATTATTTTTCTCATAATCAGTTATTCAAATATTTATATTTACCATAAAAAATACTTTCGGATCGATGATTCAAAATAGCCGTACATTCAATTGGAACCCCATCGGTACTTACTGCATAATGAGTACGCAAAGGCAAGCCGTATTGTGCTCTAATCCTATTTTCGAGATTCGGGGCGGGCAGAACTTAAAGAAACAGAGAGCATAACTCTTGCTTGAATCCGATTCGGGAGTTATTTTCTGCAAATCCGCCGCAGAACCCAGAGCGGATAACGTCGTACGGGGCGCAGCCAGAGCCATACCCGAGCCAATACCCGGTGAATGGCACTACAATCCACAACTCCATAAACCTTGGCCGGGGGCATCGTTTCCGTGGTAAGGTTGCCGTCGCCGAGCAGCGTGACCTCTTCCGGAGTCGCCCGAATGATGCGGTGTACGACGAAATTGCCTTGTACGGTTTCGGCCATCACCACCGCTCCGCGTCGCAGGTCCCCGTGGCGCAGGGGCCGCAGCGTGATGACGCTGCCGCTGCGGAAGAAGGGCAGCATACTCTGTCCCTGGACGCAGATTCGTACGTTTTGGCCTTCGAGCAGCAGGTCCCTCGTCTGGGCGAAGGCGATCCGGTTCGCTACGGTTTTTTCCATGATCGATCGTATTCAGGCGCCCTGTTTTCCTTCGAGGACCGTGGCGTAGGAGAGTTCGGCCGCTGCCTTGTCCGGCAGGCAGGCCAGGTGCCACACAGGGGCTTGGGTGAGAATGTCCGACAGCGTACGGCAGATTCTGTCCTGCAAATCGCTGTCGTAGGCGAATGCCGGGGGGCAGGACGGGAGCAGCGATCCGACGGCCCGCAAGATTGACAGTCGGGTGATTTCGTTGGCCGGGGCCTGGCTCAACCGGACGATTCCGGCAATCGGCCGCGAAATGTTGCGGTAACAGGGGGTCTTGCCGCTCCAGGGCGATCCGAAAGCGGTCGCCTGCCCCTGGTACATCCGGATAATCGGGCTGTCGTCGTTGAGCAGCCGTGCTCCGGGAATGTGCTCCTGCCACAGCCGGGTATGGGTGCTTTTTCCCGTGCCGGATTCTCCCAGAAACAGGACGGCCCGGCCTTCGCATTCGATGGTCGAGGAGTGTATCGCAATGGCTTCGGGGGGAGATGGCGATGCCGAACATGATCCAAAGCCCGAAACGCATCAGGGATTGATGGGGTTCGCGTCCGTCAGCGAGCAGGTCGCTCTGTACGTCCGGCGAATCGAACGCTTTGAAGAAGAGCGTCGGACGATCCCCGTTGCGGGGAACCATGCGGAACAGGTAACCTCGCGGCGTACGCTCGAAGTGGCAGTCGGCTTCCGCATCGTCGAACGGAAATACGTCGAGTTCCCTGTTCGGCTCTCCTCCTGTTAATTCTTTATTTATCGTGCAGTCCGGAATCAGGCGCATGGTCAGGATGCGGCCGGATCCGCTTCTGCGGCGAACGGTTCGAATGCCCGGGCCATGTGGCTGCCGGGTCTTACGAAGAGCCGATCGACCTGTTCCAGCCGGATGCGGAATCCGGCGATGATATATTCTCTATCCATTGTTATCGAGTGTGATGATGCGGTCGCAGTACTCCAGCGAGCTTTCTCGATGGGCGATGACCACGATGGTTAAATCTCTGTTGTGCTGTGACAGTTCGGCGATCGAACGGTTGATTCCTTCCTCCGTCCCGCTGTCGAGCGCCGAGGTCGCCTCGTCGAAGAATAAAATGTTGGCCTGTTTGTAGAGGGCTCTGGCAATGCCGATGCGCTGGCGTTGTCCGCCCGACAGTTTGTTGCCGGCCTCCCCGATCGGGGTGTCGATCCCTGCGGAGAGCGATTGCACGAAGTCTTCCAGCCGGGCGGCACGCAGGGACTCCTCGGCTCTCCGACGGTCGATTTTCTCCTCCTCTTCGCCCAGGGCGATGTTTTCCAGCAGGGTGCCGTCCAGCAGGAACACGTGCTGCGAAACGTAGCCGACGGCATTTTGCCAGCGGCGGCGGTTGGCGGCGGTCAGGGGCTCGCCGTCGATCGTGATTTCACTGCCGGTGGGGGTATAGAATCCCAACAGAAGGTTGAACAGGGTCGTTTTTCCGGCCCCCGATGCGCCTCGGATACCGACGTGTTCTCCCTTGCGGATCGTGAGTGTCAGCCCGTGCAGCACCTCTTTGTCGCCGCGCTCGTCGTCGAAGCGGAACGAGAGGTCGCGCACGGCGATTTCACGTTCGAAGGGCAGCGGAGGCTGTGCGGCTGACGGTTCCGGCTTTTCGTCGTTCAGGTCGATGTCCCGCAGGATATCGATGGTGTAGCGGTTGTATTTGAGTGCCGACCATCCGGACATCATGTTGCGTACCGAAGGCATCAGCCGCAACCCGGCGACGGCGAATACGCCGAAGAGGACCCGGGCTTCATCGCCCGGCGTACCGAGGCTGACCGCCACGAACAGCGCCATGCCGATCGCCAGTCCTACCTCCATGAAGATCGAAGGCAAGGCATTGACGGTCATATTTCTGGACTGAATCGTAACGATCTTGTCCATCGCCCGGTCGAAGCGGCGCAGCATCGAAGGAAAGGCATCGTTGATCTCCAGGTCGGCATATCCCCGGAAGGTTTCGACGACCGTGCGGGCCTTCTCGCGCTGGGCTTCGTTCTCCTGTACGCCGTAACGGTGGAGCCGTTTGCGCACGGCGCTGTAGTAGAACCAGACGGTCGGAATGAATACCAGCAGGACCAGTCCCGCGACTGTGGGGTTGTAGAACAGCAGCGCCGTGAACAGCAGTGCGAGCAGCATGCTCTCGCTCGTGATCGACGCGAGCGGTACGAGGATCCCCGTAACGAACGCCAGACAGACGAAATTGACGTTCCGCGAGAGCAGTGCCGAATTGGTGTTTTTGATGAATCCCAGCCCCCGGTCGTGATATTCGATATAGAGCCGCCGCGACATACACCGGTAGAGGTCGTAAATATACCGCCGTTCGTAGCGCAGCAGGAAGAGGTTCAGCAGGTTTTTGAATGCGATCAGTGCGACGATACATCCGCATACGGTCAGGGCGAACGCCCGGTCCGATTCGAATCTGCCCGCTTGGTACAGCCGTTCGAGCCAGGGGTTCGTGTGCATGCTCTCGCTGTCGAGGATCAGCAGCAGTACCGGAATCAGCAGAGCCAGTCCTGCGAAGTTGAGCAGGGCCCGCAGGAAGATCGTGCCGGAAACCAGGTAGCTCCGGCGGCGGAATCGGCGGGGGATGATGTCCAGCAGGATTGATCTCATGAAGGCTGCTGTTTTTCGGGACCGGTCTGCGATTGTCGTTCGCAAGAGCCGGCCTGCATTTTTTTGTATAAGTCGGGGACGCTCGCTCTTTCCGTTGCGGGATGCGTCCCAAAAACGTATCAAATATACGATTATCTGTTCGAAAAATTCGCCGTTTGTCCCTGTTTTTTCGGTATTCGCTTCTGTTCTCCCCGTTTTTCAATCCTCCTTCTCCTCCACCCGTTCCGTGCGTCCCAGACGTACATACCAGAGATAGCCTTCCGTCCGGGTGTAACCCATCTGCCGCAGCAGGCGCAGGTACTCGCGGATCTGTTTGCGGTGGCGTGCGGTTTCCCGGTCGCCGAACTTGTAATCCACCACTACGGCCCGCTCGCCGTCGGTCATCACGCGGTCGGGGCGCCGCGTCGTTCCGCTGCCCGGCAGGATGATTTCGTTCTCGTTGCGCACACCTGCCACCTGCCGCCGAACCACTCCGCCGTCACCGGATCCGCGAGGGCCTTTTCGACCAGCTCCCGCAGGCGGGGGGCCTCTTTTTCATCGAGTACGCCGTCCTGGGTCATCGCTTCGATGGCCATGTAGATCTCATCCGTTGTCGCGGCGTTTTCGAAGACCCGGTGCATCAGGATGCCGAAGTCGCGCGGGGTGAGTTCGGCCCGACCCTCTTCCTCGTAGTAGCGTTCTGTCGGCAGCCGCAGTTGCAACTGCGGCTCCGACGTGGGGTAGTCCCCGAGCAGGACGTGCGCGGCTTTCGCTTTCCGGTGCGTATCCGGCTCCGGTCCGGCGAATTCGCCGAATTCGTAGGTTTCGGCGGCTTCGTCCCGGGAGTAGCTGCCCTCCAGCCCGTCCAGCCGGACCGTGCCGTCCTCCGGGGCGATGTTTTGCAGTATCAACTGTCCGACGTTCGGTCCCTTGGCTCCCTTCTGCGGGATGAAGATGTGCAGCGACACGGCCCGTGTCAGGGCTACGTACAGCAGGTTGATGTTGTCCACGTGCGCGTAGATCATCTCCCGGTAATAGTGGGCCGAGAAGAGCGATTCGCCCATGCTGGTTTTATACCGCACCGGGAACCGGCCGATTTCCTCCAGCTCCCCGTCCGTGCTTTCGGCCCAGACGATGTTCGCCGAGAGTCCGCTCGATTTGGGATTGAGCGTCCAGTTGCAGTAGGGGATCAGCACCACCTTTTTTTCCAACCCCTTGGCCTTGTGTATCGTGGTGATTTCGATGGTCGTTTCGCCCTGTTCGACGCTCAGCGAGCGGCCGCTTCCCTGTTCGTCCCACCATTTGAGGAAGAGGGGAATGTCGGCTACGCGGCCCGCGCAGAAGTTGATGATCTGTTCGTGCACGGCTTGCAGGTAGGCGATCTCCTCCCGTCGCTCCTGAAGGTCGTACCGCATGACGATCCGTTCGAACGCCTCTTCGGGCGGGAACAGCCGCAGCGATTTGAGAAAGACGACTTCCTCTTCCGTGAGTTCCGCATCGAAGGAGGGTTTGGCTGAAAAATGGTTGTAAATGGCCCGGCTCAGCGAATCCGCAGGATTCATGGCCAGCTTCAGGCAGGCGATGACGAACGAACTGATCGGTGCCGTGCCGACGATGAGTGCCTCCTGCGTCATCACGTCGAACCGGTAGCGGGGATCCGTGTTCCGGCGCTTGAAGTCGAGCAGTGCCGAGGCGACTTTGGTGCCGTCCGTGCCGCTGCGCACCAGAATCATCATATCTTTTGGGCGGAACCCCTTGTTCACGAGAGCTTTGATGCGTTCGATGAGGGGCGGCTCGCCAGCGTAATGGGTGATATTGACGTAGCCGGGATGCAGCCCTTTCTTGCGGGCGCTCTGCGCGTGTTCGCAATAGGCCTCCTGCAGGGTGTCGCGCAGCTCTTCCCGGGCCTTTCCCCCCAGGGCGTGCGGCGGAGCCTGGGCGAGCAGTTGGTTCAGTGCCGTGTTGTCGCTTTCGACCACCTTGCCGATCATCCGGTTGTTGAACTCCACCACCAGCGGCAAGCTCCGGAAATTCTCCTTCAGGTGTATCGTTTCGGTGCTCGCTTCTCCCAGCTCCCGTGCCGCCCGGCGGTGCAGGATCTCCCAGTCGCCGCCCCGCCAGCGGTAGATCGACTGTTTGATGTCGCCCACGATCAGCACCGAGGTCTGTTCCGACTGTGCCATGGCGTTGCCCAGCAGGGGCAGGAAGTTTTCCCACTCCCGGGTCGAGGTGTCCTGAAATTCGTCGATCATGAACCGGTCGTAGCGGTTGCCGACTTTTTCGTAGATGAACGGGGCGTCGTTGTGGCGGATGAACTCCGAGAGGATGTTTTTGGTCTCGGAGAGCATCATCACGTTCTCGTCGCTGCACATCTGCCGTACTTTGCCGTAAAGGTCCTGCAGCAGGGCGAAGCTGCGGTAGTTCTCGCGCAGCAGGTCGGTGGTGTTCCAGAAGCGGATGCTGCGGTCGTAACGGGCGCACAGTTCGGCCAGCAGCGGCTGAAGCTCCGCGACCAGCGGCAGGGCCGGCGAGTCCTTGGCGCACCAGCCTTCCGTCGTCGCGCTCATCTTGCGCACGGTAGCTGTGGGTGCTTTGATCTCTCCGGCGGCTGCGGCCGCGAAGTAGCCCGCGAAGCTGCGGCTCTTGCCGGTGAAGTCGGCCGTCGTGACGCCAGCGGTATTCATGAGGTTCATGGCCCGAACGCCCAATTCCTGAAACTCCTTTTTCCCGGCCTTGGCCCTCCCCGTCGCCTTGCCGACGATCCGGTCCAGTTCGGCCTTGGAACGCTCCGCCGAGAGGGTTTCGCGGTTGCTCTCCTTGAATATTTCGTTGCCCAGGGCGAGGATGCCTTCGCGTACATCCCAGCGTTTGCCGTCTTCGATGCGCTCCTGCACGAAGGCCGTGAGCCACCGTTGCAGTTCTTCGTCGATGCGGATCTGTTCGACCAGCGCATCCGCGCTCTTGGAGAGTACCGAGGCGGTTTCGATTTCTACGTTGTAGTTCAGATCGAGTCCCAACTCCTGGATGAAAGCCCGCAGAATGCGCTGGAAAAAGGTATCGATGGTGAGGATCGTGAACCGCGAATAGTCGTGCAAGATGCGGGTCCGGGCTTCCCGAGCTCGGGTGCGGACGGTCCGTTCGTCGAGCGACAGCTCCGTGCACAGGCTGGCCAGGTAGCCGCTTTTGCCGCCCGAGGCCAGCGTATGTATCTCCGACAGGATGCGGGATTTCATCTCCTCGGTGGCCTTGTTGGTGAACGTGACGGCCAGGATGTGACGGTACAGCGTGGGTTGCTCGACCACGTCCCGCACGTATTTGTATGCCAGCTGGTAGGTCTTGCCCGACCCGGCGCTGGCGTTCAGTATTCTCGCTCTCACTTGGTTATCGCTTCAAAATGTCGGATGGAAGCGGCCGGTGGAATCCCGCTTTGCGGCAGGTTTGCTGCTGCCCGGGCATTTTTTCCGGCCGCATCGATGCCGGTGGCGGATGAAGGCTGCCGGAGCCGGATGCCTGCCGGCTAAACCGACGTTTTTTTGGTAAAGGTAGCGATAAAATGGGAAACGGACGGAGAAATTCAAAAAAATATCGTATCTTGGCGTTACGAAAAAGCAAAAAACAGAAAAAACTATGAAAAGATGGATATTGAGCCTGGCGCTCCTGACGCTGGGATTTACGGCTTCGGCCCAGAATGATCTGATCGATCGGGGGGAGTTGGCTCCCGAAATCGCAGCGGCGAGCGGCGAGAAAATGGAGTGGCTTCCTTCCTTCAATGGTGTGATCGTCGAGGGGTTGTTCCGGATCCGGTTCGAGCGGGTGCCTATGGATCAGGCTCCCAAGATCATTTTCAACACCAAAGGCGTTTACGACAGCCGCTTCACGGCGGAGGTGAACAAGAATAAGATGCTCGTGATTTCCGAGCGCATCGGCGCCCGCGAACGTTCCGAAACCGAGGTGACGGTTTATTACAACAACCTGGAGGAGATCCGTATTTCGGGGGCGAATGCCACGTTCGGGGAACCGATCGACTTTCCGCAGGCCCGGTGCTGGTTTTCCAACGGGGCGGTCGTCAGCGCGGCGCTTGATGTGAAGGATCTTCAGATGGATGTGACGGGCAAGAGCGTCGTGGTCCTGACGGGCAAGGTCCGTTACTGGGATCTGAATGTTTCCACGGCCCAGGTGGACGCTGCCGCTGTCGAAGTGATGTCCGTGCGTGTCAATTCCACCTCCAAGGCCGACGTGACCATCACCGCTCCGGAGCGCCTCGAGGCGTCGGTCGGTACGAAGGGCCGGATCACCTGCATCGGAGAGCCCGAGTTGCTGCACACTTCAAACTCCCTGATCGGGGGCGAGATCACCTTCAAATAGCGCACTTGCCATGCCGGGATTCCTGCAGGAGGTCGCTGCCGATTTATACGACAGATACGGGGACGATATTTCGTCCCTTTCTGTTCTGTTCCCTTCCCGACGTGCACGGCTTTTCTTTATCGACGCCTTGTCCGGCATCGCCGAACGTCCTTTGTGGCAGCCCCGCTGGACGACTATCGACGAGTTGATGAGCGAGATTTCGGGTCTCCGCATCGGCGACCGGGTGCGTCTGGTGACCGAACTGTATAAAGTCTATTCGGAATTTCATCCCGAATCTTTCGACAAGTTCTATTTCTGGGGGGAGATGCTCCTCACGGACTTCGATACGATCGACAAGTACCTGATCGACGCCGATATGCTTTTCCGCAACCTGGCCGACATCAAGGAGTTGGAGGCCGACGTTTCGTATTTGAGCCCCGTCCAGTTGAAAATCATCGCTTTCTGGGCCAATTTCACGGACGAAACCTCCCTTTCCGAGGAGAAACGCCGCTTCCTGGCCGTTTGGCAGACGCTGGGCCCGGTCTATCGGACTTTCCGCGAGCGGCTCCGGTCGCTGGGGATGGCCTATACGGGGATGGTACACCGGGCGGCCGCCGAGCGGATCAAGGCCGGCGGTTTCGCATTCCCGGAGTCCCGGCGGTTCGTCGTGGCGGGCTTCAACGCGCTCTCGGAGTGCGAGAAACGGCTTTTCAAGTTTCTCTCCACGGCTGCCGAAACCGATTTCTACTGGGATTACGATACTTATTATACGGACAATGCCGACCAGGAGGCCGGTATGTTCCTGCGCGAGAACCGGATCCTGTTTCCCGCCCGGCGCGAACTTCCGCACGATCATTTCCGGTCGCCGAAGCGAATCGAAGCGATTTCCACGGTATCGAACGCCGTGCAATGCAAGTACGTGGCTTCGATCCTGCGGGAACTGGCTGCCGAACAGGGGCCGCTGGGGAAGGAGACTGCCGTCGTGCTCACGGATGAAAACCTGCTGCTGCCCTTGCTGCATGCTCTGCCTGCGGAGATTGGAAAGGTGAATGTGACGATGGGTTATCCACTGAAACAGAGCCTTTCCTATTCGTTTGTTGAACGATTGATCGAACTGCAAAACCATGCCTGGCAGAAGGAGGGCAAACCGCTTTTTTACCACGCCGACGTGCTGGGACTTCTGTCGCACCCTTATATCCTCGAAAGCGACCCCTCCCGGATCGTCCGTATGCAGGAGGAGATCGTCCGAAACCGGCGTATCACGGTCGCAGCGGAGTGGCTGGCCTGCACGCCGTTGCTTGCTACGCTGTTCCGGAGCGTCGAGGGGTGGCGCGGATTTTCGGACTACCTGCTGGCGGTGATCGCGCAGATTGCCCGGATGCCTTACGAAGATACGGAGGCACGCCGCCGCGTAGAGTTCCTGAACGTCATTTCCGAAGAGGTGATAAAACTTCGCAATTCACTGAATAATTGTGAAATAGAATTATCTATATCGATCTATACTTCACTTCTTCGCCGACATCTGCAAACCCTGCGTATTCCTTACGAGGGAGAGCCTTTGGAGGGAATTCAGGTTATGGGTATCCTCGAAACCCGCAACCTCGATTTCCGCAACGTCATTTTGCTCTCGATGAACGACGACAACTTTCCAGGCAGTGTCGTGACCGGTACTTCGTTCATTCCCTACAACCTGCGGGCGGCTTATGCCTTGCCTACGCCGGAGCATCACGAGGGGGTTTACGCCTACTATTTTTATCGTTTGCTGCAACGGGCCGAGAACGTGCGGATGCTCTATTGCGCTCATGCCGACGACAAGACCACCGGCGAACAGAGCCGTTACATCTATCAACTGGAGTACGAAACTCCCTTCGAGATCCTCCGCCGGGAGGTCGGTATCGATGTCAATCGGATGGAAACCCCGCCGATCGAGGTCCCCAAGCAAGGGGAAACCGCCGAAAAGTTGGCTCGCTTCCTCGCGCCGGACGATCCCGTGCGGCTGTCGCCTACGGCTTTTTTCCGGTATGTGGCTTGTCCCCTGCGCTTCTATTTTCACTCCGTGGCCCGGTTGGAGCCGGACAACGAGATTTCGGAGGAGGTCGATGCACCGATGTTCGGTACGATTCTCCATGCGGCTTTGCAGCGGCTCTATGCTCCCTTTGTCGGGAAGACCGGCTGCGGAGAGGCGTTGCGTGCGCTGACTCGTTCGTCCGAAGTGGAGAAGGCGGTAGTTGCGGCCATCAATGAAAACTATTTGCAGGATGTTGAAGCGACGGTTGAGGATTATAGCGGTAATCTGTTGTTGGTCAAAGATATTGTAATCCGCTATATTCGGGGCGGCGTATTGCCTTACGACGCCGCGCATGACGATTTTACGGTCGAAGGACTCGAGGAGCGGATCGGGCAGGAGTTTGCGTTCGAAAGCGCCGGAAAATCCCTGCGTGTGGTCTTCGGGGGCCTGGCCGACCGGATCGACCGCCTGCCGGACGGTACGCTGCGGGTCGTGGACTATAAGACCGGCGAACCGCACCTCGATTTCCAGGGGGTCGAAGCGCTCTTTCGTGGAGAGGCCAAACAGCGTCAATCCAATATTTTACAGACGTTGCTCTATTCGATGATGCTTTTCCATTCGCGGGGGGTGGATGCCGAGCCGACGCTCTATTACGTGCGGGCCATGCACCGGGACGACTATTCGTCCCGGCTCGTCGATCGGGAGTTGGGGCGCACGGGCGTACGCTATTCCGAATACCGCGAGCCTTTCGAACGGCTGTTGCGCGAAACCCTCGCCGAGATGTTCGATCCGGCGATTCCGTTCCGTCAATGCGAGGATGCCGAGCATACCTGCCGCTATTGCGATTTCCGCGAGATCTGCAAACGCTGACGCGGGCATGTCGCAGCGATTTTCTCCGTGTCGTCTTTTCGGAAAGGCGATTACATTTTCAATCTGCCCCTTGTCCGACGATCGCTTTTCGCGGCTGGTGCCCGCGTTCATAATTCTGTCCCTGAATCCTCTTTTCGGAGGGAGTCTGGGCCACTGTGCTCCCGAAGAGGTGTATATGAAAGTGTATAATCACGTTCGGAAAATCAGTTTGCAGCCTGTAAATACCGGCCATAGAGCGCCTCATATCTTGATCTGATTCATTGACGGACGGTGCGAGCGTATTTCCGACGATATGCGGGATCGGCTCGGAGAACCGCTTTTGCGGGAGGGTCGGTCAGTTCACAACGGATTTTTCGCGGGATGCCTGTAAATACTCCCGCAGGATTTTTTCGAGTTCCGTCGTGCCGATATCGACTGTTGAAGCCGTGATTGCGTAGGGGGATCCAAAGTATTTCATTTGCCAGCGCATAAGCTCTTTGGCAATCCGGTTTTTCTCCTCGTCGATCGCCCGGTCGGGATCGTGGAGTTCGATCCGGATGAATTTCTGCCCGTAGGTTCGGAATACGCTGAAATCCGCAATGCGCTGCCATTCGATCGTGAGGTAGATCCCTTTTGCAGGTGCATAAATCCGCAGACTGTCCGGAGTCAGCAACAGGGTCGGCTTGCTTCGAAAAAAATTTTTCAGCAGCATGATAAATAAGATGCAGAAGCCTCCCCCGAAGAAGATCAATCCTGCGATGCCGATGACCAGCCCGAACGTCCCGTGCGGCTGTACGATGACGAGCAGGCAGGAGAGTGCCGCCATGATCGCTGCGGCGAGCGTCGTGCCCAGCAATTTGCGGTGGCTGGGATAGATAGCCGTTTCTTTTTTCATTCGCGATTCGAAAAATTAGTCGAAGGACTGCATGCCCGACTGGGCGATGCGGATGATCCGCTGGTACTCGACGGGCGACAGTTCCATGAAGAAATAGTGGATCGGATCGACGCGCATGCCGTTGTGCCGCACTTCGTAATGCAGGTGGGGTGCGATCGAAAGGCCCGTGTTGCCCGAAAGTCCGATGATGTCGCCGCGACGGACCTCCTGCCCGCGGCGTACATTGACCGCCAGCAGGTGACTGTACGAAGTTTCGTAACCGTTGCCGTGGTCGATGACGATGGTACGGCCCGCTGTGGAGCGCGAGGCGATCTCCTTCACGCGGCCGTCCGCCGTGGCGAAGACGCGCGAACCTTCGGGCACCGTATAATCGACGCCCTGATGGGATTGCAGGGTGCGGTAGAAGGGATGGATGCGCATGCCGTAGGAGGCGGTAAGCAGCGTGAGCTGCTGGTTGATAACGGGCTGTATGGCCGGAATCCGGTTGCGGCCGTCGCCGACCGTATCCAGCAGACGTTGCAGTTCGAGGTACGATTCGTTGAGCTTGGTCAGCGTCGCTTCGGATTGTCTGACCTTCTCTTTGAGTTCCAGGATGATCTGACGGTCGGATTTGTCCAGCAGGCTTTCGTACGTTGCGAGCCGCTTGGTTTCATATTCGGTGTCGAAATCGTAAGGATCGGATTCGAAAAGGATGTTGAAGACGTTGCGGTCGCGTTCGGAAACATTTTCCATCACCGTGCGCAGCGAGTCGTAGCGGGCTTCGAGCCGGGTGTATTCGCTCCTCAACTGATCGGTGGAGTGCTTGAGCTCGTATTCGACGGGCGTGTCGAAGAAGAAGAGCGAGAACCCGACGTAGTAGAGGATGGCTGCGCCGAACCACACCAGTACGTGAAACGTGATGCGGATCGCCTTCTGTTTGGGCGTGCGCGGTGTGGCGTATTTGATCGGTCTGCGGGTTCTTGCCATGTTATTCGTCGAAGGTATCGAGGTTGAGTTCTCCTGCATCTGTTCCATCAGGCGCTCGTACTCCTCGTTGGTCATATTGCGGTTGAAATAGTTGATCGGATTGACGACCTGTCCCATGTGGATCACCTCGTAATGCAGATGGGGGCCGGTCACGCCGCCCGTGTTGCCGACCTTGCCGATCAGTTGTCCGCGCACGACCTTCTCGCCGGGTTTGACGAAGATCTGGCTCAGGTGGGCGTAGCGGGTCTGGTAGCCGTACTGGTGGTTCAGGAGGATCTGCTTGCCGTAGCCTCTGCGGGGCTGTCCCAGGTCGGTGGACTGTACCGTCGCGTCGCCCGTGGCATAGACGTTGTTGCCGATGTTGGCCGCCAGGTCGATGCCTTTGTGCAGGATGCGTCGGTGGTAGATCGGGTGGTTGCGGTAGCCGAACGGCTCGATGCCGTGGCGCAGGGCCTGACGGTCGATGGGCCAGATGGCCGGGATCGCCGTGGACATGTTCTCCTTGTTCTTGGCCAGGATTTGCAACTCGTCGAACGAAACGGAGGTACGGTAGAGCTGGCGGCCGAAAGCGTCGAGCCTGCTGCCACGTGCCGATCATCAGCGGGGCGTATTCGTCGCCCGCCAGAGCCGCGTATTTGGACGCCGGATAGGGGGGGTGTAGATGCCTCCGATATTCAGGGTGTCGGCCGAGAACAAAGCCCGGTAAACGAAGTTGTCGCGGTGGTGTATTTCGTTCAGTTTGCGCTGCTCCGCGCGGATCTTGTCCTGAAGGAGCCGGTATTTGAAGACCAGCTCCGAATTTTCGCGCAGGATGCGGTACATTTTCGGCGTGTAGAAGATATTCGCGAAGACGACGTTGACGATCGATACTGCGATGAAGATGATGAGGATTTTGCGAATGACACGGTAGGTGCGCAGGCGGAACGGGACCGTGACCACCTCATGAGTGGCCGAAACCACCTCACGGGTCAGGGCGTGGGGATCGAACGTCTGCTTTTTTCGTGCCATGATCTGAAAAACTCCTTGGAAGTGATGCAAAATTAAGGTAAAATATGTAATTTTGCAATCTTGTAACTTCTTTAAGTTTCGCGGATTCGAGCGGATGACAGCCTGAGCACAGGCAGCCGGAATCTGCGGAGTGTGTCTTATGAACAACGCAAAGAATTGAAAACACAGTATATGGAATCCAACAAAATTCGTCAGGCTTTCCTCGATTTCTTCGCAGGGAAGGACCATGTGATCGTACCGTCGGCACCGATGGTGGTGAAAAACGACCCGACGTTGATGTTCACCAACGCGGGTATGAACCAGTTCAAGGACATTTTCCTCGGGAATATTCCCCGTCCCTATCCCCGGGCCGCCGATACGCAGAAGTGCCTGCGCGTGTCGGGCAAGCACAACGACCTGGAGGAGGTCGGCCATGACACCTACCATCACACGATGTTCGAGATGCTGGGCAACTGGTCGTTCGGCGACTATTTCAAGAAGAGGCGATCGGCTGGGCCTGGGAGCTGCTGACCGGGGTGTACGGACTGGACAAGAGCCGCATGTACGCTACCGTGTTCGAGGGAAGTCCCGAAGACGGGGTGCCGTTCGACCAGGAGGCCTACGACATCTGGCTGCAATACCTGCCTGCGGATCACATCATCCGCGGCAACAAGCACGACAACTTCTGGGAGATGGGCGACGTAGGCCCTTGCGGACCTTGCAGCGAGATCCACTACGACCTGCGCGACGAGTCGGAGATTGCCGCCGTGCCGGGCCGCGAGATGGTCAATCAGGGCAGCCCGCTGGTGATCGAGATCTGGAACCTGGTCTTCATGCAGTTCAACCGCAAGGCGAACGGTTCGCTCGAACCCCTGGCGGCCAACTGTATCGATACGGGCATGGGTTTCGAACGCCTCTGCATGATTCTGCAAGGGAAAAAGTCGAATTACGATACCGACGTGTTCCAACCTACGATCCAGCGCATCGCCGCCATGTCTGGCAAAACGTACGGTGCGGATGAGAAGTGCGACGTGGCTATGCGCGTGGTCGCCGACCACCTGCGTGCCATTTCGTTCTCGATCGCCGACGGACAGCTTCCTTCGAACGTGAAGGCGGGCTACGTGATCCGCCGCATTCTGCGCCGCGCCGTCCGCTACGGCTATACCTACCTGGGCTTCAACGAGCCCTTCATCTGCCGTCTGGTGGCCGGTCTGGTCGATCAGATGGGCGGGCAGTTCCCCGAGCTCAAGGCCCAGCAGACGCTGATCGAGAAGGTGATCGAGGAGGAGGAAAGCTCCTTCCTGCGTACGCTCGCTACGGGCATCAACCTGTTGGACGGCGTGATGGCCGAGGTTCGCAAGAGCGGCGGCGAACGCATTTCCGGCAAGGACGCTTTCCTGTTGTACGATACCTACGGATTCCCGATCGACCTGACGGAGCTGATCGCCCGCGAACAGGGGATCGAGGTGGATCTGGAGGCCTTCGAGAAGGAGCTGCAGGCGCAGAAGGAGCGTTCGCGCAACGCTGCTGCGGTCGATACCGACGACTGGAAGGAGCTGATCCATATCAAGCAGAGCGAGTTCATCGGTTACGACACGCTGAGCGCCGAGGTGAAGATCGCCCGCTACCGCCGTGTGTCCTCCAAAGGACGCGTTTCCTACCAGTTGGTGTTCGACCGCACTCCGTTCTACGGCAATTCCGGCGGTCAGATCGGCGATATCGGCTATATCGAAACCGCCAACGAACGGATCCCGGTCGTGGCTACCGAGAAGGAGAACGGCCTGATTATCCATATCGTTACCCAACTGCCCGAAAATCCCGAGGCGACCTTCATGGCCGTCGTGGATCCGGAGAAACGTCAGGCGGCTGCCAACAACCATACGGCGACCCATCTGATGCATGAAGCGCTGCGCAAGGTGCTCGGTACGCACGTCGAGCAGAAAGGTTCGCTCGTGACGCCCGAATACCTGCGCTTCGACTTTTCGCACTTCCAGAAGGTGACGCACGAGGAGCTGCGCCGGGTCGAGCAACTGGTCAATCGTGCCATTCGCGCGAACTATCCCCTCGAGGAGAAACGCGATGCCACCAAGGAAGAGGCTGCAGCGGCCGGGGCGATGATGCTCTTCGGCGAGAAATACGGCGACCGGGTGCGTATGGTGCGCTTCGGCACCTCGGTCGAGTTGTGCGGCGGTACTCACGTGAGCGCTACGGGTAATATCGGGTTCTTCAAGATCCTGAACGAAAGCGCCATTTCCGCCGGTGTACGACGTATCGAGGCCACGACGGGGGCGAAGGCCGAGGAGGTGATCTATGCGGCCGAAGATACGATGCGCAACGTGGCCGATTATCTCAATAACCCGCAGATTCTTCAGTCGATCAAGAAGATCATGGAAAGCAACGAGGCTTTGAAGCACGAGATGGAGGCCATCCGCCGCGAACAGGTGGCCGAGTGGGCCGCGAAGATCGTCGATTCTACGCCCGAGCGTGGCGGGATGCGGCTGATGGCTACGCAGACCGATCGCCGGCCGGATTTCATCAAGGACCTCGCTTTCGCCGTGCGTTCGCGTTCGAAGAATATCGTACTGGTGATCGGATCGATCAATGACGGCAAGCCGACGCTCACCGTCGCTTTGGGCGACGATATCGTGGCGCAGGGAGTCAATGCCGGTGTCGTGGTGCGCGAGGCGGCCAAAGCCATCAACGGCGGCGGCGGCGGACAGCCTTTCCTGGCGACGGCGGGCGGTAAGAACCCCGATGGCATCCAGGCGGCTATCGACAAGGCCGTAGAACTGATTGTGGAACAAGTAAAGTAATGTTTCGGATGAGTAATCGCAAAGTATTGCTGATGATCCTCGACGGTTGGGCATCGGCGACGGACAGAAGGGGGATGTCATCGCACAGGTGCATCCTGCCTATATTTCGGAAATGACCCGTAAATACCCTCATGCGCAGTTGCGTACGGACGGCGAAAAACGTCGGCCTGCCCGATGGGCAGATGGGCAATTCGGAGGTGGGGCACCTCAATATCGGTGCGGGGCGGGTGGTCTATCAGGATTTGGTGAAGATCAACCGGGCCTGCCGCGACGATTCGATTCTGAAGAATCCCGAAATCGTGAAGGCGTTCGAATACGCCAAATCGAACGGGGTGAGCGTGCACCTGATGGGATTGGTTTCGGACGGCGGGGTGCACTCGTCGCTGGATCACCTGCTCAAATTGACGGACATCGCCGATAAATACGGTATCGAACGTACCTACGTGCATTGCTTTATGGACGGCCGCGATACCGATCCGTACAGCGGCAAGGGATTCATCGAACGGCTGGAAAAGCACATGCGGGAACGATCGACGGGCGTCGTGGCCTCGATCGTAGGCCGTTATTACGCGATGGACCGCGACAAGCGTTGGGAGCGTGTGAAGGTGGCCTACGACCTGTTGGTCGAGGGCAAGGGCGAACATTCGTCCGATATGGCGCTGGCGATGCAGAAGTCGTACGACGAAGGGGTGACCGACGAGTTCGTGAAGCCCGTCGTGCGGATCGACGAGGACGGCAATCCGATCGGTATGATCCGGCCGAACGACGTGGTGATCTTCTTCAACTACCGGAACGACCGGGCCAAGGAGCTGACCATCGTACTCACACAGGAGGATATGCCGCAGCAGGGCATGCACACGCTGCCGCTCTACTATTGCTGCATGACCCCCCTATGACGCCAAGTTCGAGGGGCTGCATATCCTGTTCGACAAGGAGAACGTGGCCGACACGATTGGCGAGTATGTCGCCCGGCAGGGGGGGCTTTCGCAGCTCCGTATCGCCGAAACGGAGAAATACGCTCATGTGACCTTCTTCCTGAACGGAGGCCGTGCGAGGAGGAGTTCGAGGGCGAGGACCGCATTCTGGTCGCTTCTCCGAAGGTGGCGACTTACGACCTTCAGCCCGAGATGAGCGCTTACGAGGTGGCCGACAAGCTGGTCGGGGCACTCGACAGGCAGAAATACGATTTCATCTGCCTGAATTTCGCCAACGGCGATATGGTGGGGCATACGGGAGTTTATGAGGCGATCGAGAAAGCGGTGAAGGCTGTCGATGCGTGCGTGGCCAAAGTCGTCGAGGCGGCCCTTCGCAACGGGTACGAGGTCGTGCAGATCGCCGATCACGGCAACGCCGACAATGCGGTCAATGCCGACGGCACGCCCAATACGGCCCATTCGCTCAATCCGGTGCCGATCGTCGTGGTTTCCGACCGCGTGAAAACGGTCCGCGACGGTATCCTGGCCGACGTAGCGCCTACGGTCCTCGACCTGATGGGGCTCGAAAAGCCCGAAGCCATGACAGGACATTCGCTGGTGGAATTTAAGTAGGGGAACTCTTATAGGTATAGAGTGGATTATATCGATTTTGATTTGCGTTGAAAAACATCTGTTTTTCAACGCAAATCTTTTTTAGAGGATTCGGGAGGATTTATTCCCGAATATTTTGTATTCTTCGTAACTGTTTGTTGTGGGTATCTTCTTCGAATTTTAATTTAAGGTTTATGAAAAAATTTATCTGTTGCGTTGCGGCGCTTTCGGCATTGATCTTTTCGAGCGGTTGTGGCGACGACGAGAAGCAGGTCGAACCGGTCGATGAATATTGGATCGAATGGAAAAATGAGAGCGATTATCGAATCGATTTCTTTTATGTAGAAGGAGGGTATCGGTGGCATGACGGGATTAATCGTGGAAAGTATGTTTCCGTGCGGGTGTCCGGCTCACCGGAAGGTTTGTCGGACTATATTGAGGACCGAAAGATGGGGCTGTGGTATGAGCAGTTTGTCGTCGATGGCGAAACGTATGCATATATGGAAAACTACGACCCGTCGGGGTCGGGTAATTCCGCTGTGCCAAAGGGTTTGCAGGACGTGCAGCGCTATACTTTGGTAAATAAGGAGAAAAACGGTAGTCTGGCTTTGGTTTGGGTTTATACTTTCACCAATGCCGATTACGAGGCGGCGAAAGCCCGGGGTGCGGTGCATATTACGCTTGGGGAAATTTAATTTTTAGGAATATCAGGCATTTGATTCTTCCCGGAAGTCGGATTCGATTTCCGGGAATTTTCTTAAAAGATTCAAGAAACGAAGTTGTATTTTCGAATATTATCTATTACTTTTATAATGAAGTCAAATCAGCCTGAATTTAAATTATGAGAAAGATTCTTTATTTGTGGATGATTTGCGTCGTGCTGTGCTCTCTTGTAAGTTGCAATGACAGCGACGATAAAACCTATTCGTCCTATGTCAGCCGGTTCGTGTGGGAGAATAGGTGCAATCATAGGATCGAATATTTCTATGTAGAGGGGTGCATCACGAGATCCCAGGGAATAAAGTATGGAGAGCGGGCTGTAAAAGAATTGGAAGGACCTTCGCCCGTGGATTTGCAGACTTTTCTCGACGGAAGAGAAACTCATGTTATCTACGATTCTTTTACAGAAGGAGTTATAATTTACTGTTATATGGAAAATTATTATCCGTCGGGACTCGGAGAAGTTGCGGTTCCGAAAAGTTTGCAGGATCCCGATCGTTATGTTTACAAGGCTTATGAAGAGGGGGATAAATACGTCGTGGAATGGACTTATACATTTACCGATGCGGATTACGAGGCTGCCAGGGCTCGCGGACCGGTGCGCATCGGAATTGTTTGATTCATAACAGAAAAATCGAAGAAAACCCCGGACTGAACTTAAGTTCAGTCCGGGGTTTTCTCATTCGGTCGCTTCGGCGGCGTCTTACTATCGCTGTTCGGCTAAAAAGGTTTCGATATTCCGTTCGATGCAGCCGACCAATGTTTCGAGTGCTTCGACCGGGGCCCAGGCCGTGTGGGGCGAGAGCAGCAACCGGTCGGGGTCTGTTACACGCAGCAGGGGGTTGTCCGGCGACATCGGCTCGCGCGAGAAGACATCGATTCCGGCACCGGCCAGCCGCTTGTTGTCGAGCGCATCGGCGAGGGCCTGCTCATCGACGATGCCACCTCGGGCTACGTTGATCAATAGGGCCGAAGGTTTCATCAGGGCCAATTCCCGGGCTCCGACGAGGCCGCGCGTGCGGTCGTTCAAGGGAGCGTGGATCGACACGATGTCCGACCAGCGGAGCAGTTCGTCGAGCGGCATGGCGGGGTAGGGTTCCTGCCGTTCGACACCCGAAGTCGAAGTATAGGCGATCTGGCAGCCGAGGGCTGCGGCGACTTCGGCGACCTTGTGCCCGATGGCTCCCAGGCCGATGATACCCCAGCGTTTGCCGTAGAGCTGGTGGAGCGGCCGTCCGAAATGGAACGGAGCGTCGGATGCGGCGTATTCGCCGCTCTTGACGTAGCGGTCGTAGTAGATGCTCTGCCGCAGCAGGGCGATGGCGGCACCGATCGTCGTTTCCGTCACCGCATGGGTGGAGTAGCCGACAGCGTTGCGGACCTCAATCCCGCGTTCGGCGGCGGCTTCCAGATCGACGTTGTTCATACCGGTAGCGGCGATGCAGATCAGTTTGAGCTGCGGCAGCACCTTGATAGCTTCGGCCCGCAGGGGGACCTTGTTGGTGATGACGATGTCTGCGTCGATACAACGCTCGGCTATTTCACCGGGCGTCGTTTTTTCGTAGCCGGTATAATTTCCCAGTTGCTTGATGCGGGAGAGGTCGATTCCTCCCAGGCTGTACTCATCTAAAAATACGATATTCATAGTTGCGGTTTTATTTCGGGTCTTGTTTCGGTATGTGCATCCGCCGAAGCAGGGGCCTCGCCGAATAAGACCATCATTTTTTGTACCATTGTCTGCGGATCCGTGGTGGTACCGGGTACGGGAAACGGAGGTGTTTCCGCAGTTTCCGGTACGGATCGGGATTGCCGGGGCCTCGACGGAACAGTCGTAGGTTCCGCGTCGCAGCCGGCGGGCTTGTCTCCGGACCGGACACGGGCGATCTCGTTTGCGGACTGTATCGTCCATCTGTCGTGACCGGCGGATTACGGAGCTGCCTCGGCTATGCTTGTTCGCATCGTTCGCCGCTGTTTTGCAAAGATACGAATAAGCCGAGCGCAAAAGCAATTTTTATTTGCATTTTGCCGAGGCGGAGTATCTAAGACGAAGTCAAAGATACGAAAAGATGGACACTAAGCCAAACTTGGTTGAGTTTGTCCGATTCATATCTTAAAAACAAAGATACTAAAAGCCGAGAGAAAACGGGAATTGTTCCCGTTTTCCGAGGCGCAGCCTATTTAACCGAGGCTATGTCAAAGATAATAATATTTCGAAAAACGGATCTAACCGCTTCTGGATGGTCATAAATCCGTTCCGACAGCCGTTTGAGCGGTTTTCTTGTACGCGGGACGGCTGTTGCGGTCCGCTTACAGCTCTCCGATCACTCCCCGGACGACTACCGAGGCGCAGCCTATGCCGAAGAGGGCGGGCAGGTAGGAGATCGTGCCCGTGTTGGATTTCTTGTTCTGTTCTTCGCAGAGGATCGTCGCGCCTTCGCGTACCGGTTCGGCGGAGAATACGGCTTTGAAGCCGCTGCGTACTCCGGCTTTGTGAAGCCGTTTGCGCAGCATGTGGGCCAGCGGGCAGTGGTGGGTGCGGGAGATGTCCTCGATTTCGAGCCGCGTGGGGTCGGTTTTGGCTCCGGCGCCCATCGAGCTGACCAGGGGAATGCCGCGTTTCAGCGCCCCCAGGATCAGCGCCAGCTTGGGCGAGAGGGTGTCGATCGCATCGACCGCGTAGTCGAACCGTGCCGAGTCGAGCAACAGGTCGGTTTCTTCGTCCTTGATGTATTTATCGACTACGTGGAGTTCGAGTGTCGGGTTGATGTCCCGCAGCCGCTCGGCCAGCACCTCGGCTTTGGGCCGTCCGACGGTCGAGTGGAGGGCCACCAGCTGGCGGTTGATATTGGTCGGATTGACCGTGTCGGCATCGGCGACGGTCATGCGCCCCACGCCTGCCCGGACGATCATCTCGGCGGCATAGGCGCCCACGCCGCCCAATCCTACGACCAGCACGTGGGCCGCACGCAGTTTTTCGAGTTTTTCCGCTCCCAGCAGGAGCTCCGTTCTTTCGAGCCAGTTGTCAGTCATCGTTCGAATATCTCTCTGTAATTGCGGTATATCGCGCATTTCAACAGTTCAGGGTCGAGGTCTTTCGCTTGGGCGATCCGGCGGTAAATCTCCTCGATCGGCACGTCGCTTTCGTCCGTTTCGGCGAAGAGGTTTTCGACCGGCGTGCGCCGCAGGGCTTCGACCGTGCGGGGTGAGCGGAACGTCCGCTCCCCGAAGGAGAGGTAGTAACCCTTCTTTATGGCTTCGGCCGCCTGCTGGGACGATCCGATGAAGCCGTGGAAGATCACCGCCCGCAGTGCATGGGGAGCCAGTTCGCGCATGACCGCTTCGAAGGCCTTCACGCAGTGCAGCACGACCGGTTTGCCGAGCCGTTCGGCCCAGTCGAGCTGTTCGCGGAAAATCCGGAGCTGGGCCTCCCGGCCGACCGTGCCGGCATAGTCCAGGCCGATCTCGCCGACCAGATCGACTTCGCCGAACCGGGGGACGATCTCTTCGATTCGCCGTGTTTCCGCCTGCCAGGGATGAATCCCTGCGAAAGAGGGCTCCAAAGCCTTGCCGGTGGGACGGTGCGTGTGGATATCGACTATGCTGCATTTCATAATGCGGATCGCTCTAAAAAGACAAAGTTATGATTTTTCAGTCGATTAAAAAAAATCAGGCTGCTCTTTGCTGTTCGTATCGGAAAAAATCGTATCTTCGCACGCGATTTGGTGTGTTATTACGCTAACAAACATTGCCTGGAAATCTCAATGCAAAATAATTATCTGTAAAACAACCATTTATTAATCATGTCGAAAATCATTACATTACGCAAAGGTCTCGACATCAATCTTCAGGGTAAGGCCGTGGAGAAGCTGGTCAAATTGCCGCTCGCTCCCGAGTACGCCGTGTCGCCTCTCGATTTCGAGGGTGTGACGCCCAAGTTGCTGGTGAAAGCCGGCGACCGGGTCAAGGCGGGTACCCCGTTGTTCTTCAACAAGTACAACGAAAGGGTGGTTTTCACCTCGCCCGTCAGCGGTACGGTTTCGGCGATCAATCGCGGTGAGAAGCGTTGCATTCTCAACGTGACGGTTCAGGCCGATGCGACCCAGACGTACGAAGAGTTTGCCAAGCTGAACGTGCAAACCGCTTCCCGCGAAGAGATTATCGATCTTTTGCTCAAGTCCGGGCTTTGGCCCATGATTATCCAGCGGCCTTACGGTATCATCGCCGATCCGAGCGACACACCGAAGGCCGTTTTCGTTTCGACGTTCGATTCCGCACCGCTGGCTCCGGATTACAATTTCGTGCTGGCCGGTGAGAAGCGGAACCTCGAAACGGGTATCGAAGCGATGCGCAAGCTCACTTCGGGCAAGGTCCATCTGGGCGTGCGTGCCGGTGCGGAGGGCGAAATGGCATCTTTGAAAGGGGCCGAAATCCACACGTTTGCAGGCAAGCATCCGGTAGGTAATGTAGGCGTTCAGATTCATCACGTCGATCCGATCAACAAGGACGAGCGGGTGTGGACGGTGAATATTCAGGATCTGGCCATCATCGGCCGCCTGCTGAACGAAGGGCGCGTCGATAGAACCAAAGTCATCGCGGTCGCAGGCTCCGAGGTGAAAAATCCCCAGTACTATCGGCTTATCGATGGTGCTCCGGTGGCTTCGGTGCTCAAGGACAACCTGAAGCCCACGGCCCACAATCCCCGCATCATTTCGGGCAACGTGCTTACGGGACGCAAGACCCCGGCCGACGGTTTCATCGGTTTTTATGCAAACATGGTGACGGTAATTCCCGAAGGCAACCACTATGAATTGCTGGGTTGGGCGATGCCCCGTCTGAACAAGTTTTCGGTTTCCAGGGCCTATTTTTCATGGCTCTGCCCGAAGAAGGTTTACGACCTGGATACCAATCTCAACGGCGGCGAGCGCCCGTTCGTGGTGACGGGACTGTACGACAAGTACCTGCCGATGGACATCTATCCCATGTACCTGCTCAAGGCGATGCTCGCGGGCGATATCGAGAAGATGGAGAACCTCGGCATCTACGAGGTCGTCGAGGAAGATTTCGCGCTCTGCGAATTTGTCGATCCCTCGAAGATCGAGATGCAGCAGATCATCCGCGACGGTATTAACTTAATGATCAAGGAGGCTTAACGATGAGCGGATTAAGAAATTTCGTAGACAAGTTGAAGCCGACCTTCTCCGAAGGCGGCAAGCTCTCGTTCCTCGCATCGACCTTCGATGCGTTCGAAACGTTCCTTTTCGTGCCGAATACGACCACGAGCAGAGGAGCCCATATCCGCGATTGCAACGATATGAAGCGTACGATGATCGTGGTGGTCGTGGCGCTGATGCCGGCCTTGTTGTTCGGTATGTATAATACGGGCTACCAGGTGGGCATGACCGGCTGGGCAGCCTTTTGGTTCGGTTTCCTCAAGGTGCTGCCGATGATCGTGGTTTCCTATGTGGTCGGTCTGGGCATCGAGTTCTTTTTCGCCCAAAAGCGCGGACACGAAGTCAATGAAGGTTTCCTCGTGTCGGGTCTGCTGATCCCGATGATTATGCCGGTCGGTACGCCGCTCTGGATGATCGCGCTGGGTACGGCTTTCGCCGTCATCTTCGGCAAGGAGGTCTTCGGCGGTACGGGTATGAATGTCTTCAATCCCGCGCTGGTGGCGCGTGCATTCGTGTTTTTCGCCTACACGCCCTTTATTTCGGGTGAGAAGGTCTGGTTCGCCGACGACGCTGTTTCGGGTGCTACGGCCCTCGAACAACTCGCTACGAGTGGTACGATGAGTTATTCGACGGCGGACGCTTTCCTGGGATTCATTCCCGGCTGCGTGGGCGAAACCTCGACGCTGGCGATTCTGATCGGCGCAGCGATTCTGCTCTTTACGGGCGTCGCTTCGTGGCGCACGATGTCGTTCGTCTTTATCGGCGGCCTGGCAATGGGATACTTTTTCCAGGCACTCGGCGTGACGACCTACCCCGCTTGGGAGCATCTGATCGTCGGCGGTTTCGCTTTCGGCGCCGTGTTCATGGCCACCGATCCCGTCACGTCGGCCCAGACCCGTACGGGCCAATATATCGTCGGGTTCCTCACCGGTGCGCTCGCCGTGTTGATCCGTGTGGTCAATCCGGCCTATCCCGAAGGTATGATGCTTGCGATCCTCTTCATGAACGCATTGGCTCCGCTGGTGGACTACTGCGTGGTCGAGTCCAGCATCTCGCGCCGGAAGAAACGTGTTAAATTGGTAAAATAGGGGAGATATGGCAAAGAAAAAATTCGTATGCAGCATTTGCGGACATGTCCACGAAGGTAACTCCGCACCCGATACCTGCCCCGTCTGCCAGGCTTCCTCGTCGGCATTTACGGAGGATCGGTCCGGCCGGAAAAAGGGCTGGATGCACAATCCCAACAGCAACACTTATATCATCGTCTATTCTACGGTCATGGTCGTTATCGTGGCGACTCTGCTGGCCGTGGCTTCGCTCTCGTTGCAAAAGCGTCAGGCGGAGAACGAGTTGCAGGAGAAGAAGAGCAATATTCTCCAGTCGCTCGGGTACAGCCCCGACGAAAATCCGCAGGAGTTCGACCGGGCGCTGGCCGATTTCGACAACCAGGTCAAATCCTTCGTCCTCGATGCCGACGGCGTGAAAACCGAAACTCCCTCCAAGGAGGTCTTCGCGATGCTCGCCACCAACCAGAATATCCGCGATAATTACGATGCCAAGCGTCTTATTCTGTTTCAGACCGAAGACGGTCGCGTCGTCATTCCGCTGATCGGTATGGGTCTTTGGGGCGATATCTGGGGGTATGTGGCGCTCGAAAAGGATATGGATACCGTGTCGGGTATCGTCATGGCCCACAAGGGCGAAACCCCGGGCCTCGGTGCCGAGATCGCCACGCCTAAGTTTCAGGCGCATTTCGCCGGCAAGAAGCTGTTCAAGAACGGAGAGTTCGTATCGGTCAGCCTGCGCAAGGGCGGTGCGAAAGATCCCGAGCACGAGGTAGATGGTATTTCGGGCGGTACGAAAACCTCGGACGGCGTGACGGCCATGCTCCGCGATTGCCTGTCGGCTTACCTGCCTTACTTCGAAAGTCAGCATCAGGCCGCAGCACAGTCGGTACCCGTTGCCGCGAACGAGGCTGCAAGTTCGGAAGTGTCTAACCAGCAAAACGTAAACGAGAGCCATGAGTAATGAAAGGAGTCGATCTTCTCGGCTAAGAATTTGAAATACCTGACCAGTCCGTTCTCTGCGAACAATCCCGTCATCGTGCAGATCCTGGGTATCTGCTCGGCCCTGGCGGTAACCGTGCAGATGAAGCCGGCGATCGTAATGGCCCTCTCGGTGGCCGTCGTGACCGGTTTTTCGAGTATGGTGATGTCCTGCCTGCGCAAGGGCGTGCCTTCGCGTATCCGTATTATCGTTCAGCTGGTCGTGATCGCCGCGCTGGTGATTCTCGTGGACCAGATACTGAAGGCATACGTCTATGAAGTGTCCAAACAGAGCTCTCCGTATATGTCGGTCTGATTATCACCAACTGTATCGTGATGGGTCGTGTGGAGGCATTCGCTTTGGGCAACAAGCCCTGGCCCGCATTCCTCGACGGTATCGGCAACGGTCTGGGCTACGGTATGATTTTGGTGATCGTGGCCTTCTTCCGCGAACTGTTCGGTTCGGGAACGCTGCTCGGCTACCAGATCGTTCCCGAAAGCTGGTACATCGCCAACGGCGGCGGCTATTCCAACAACGGTCTGATGCTCTTCCCGCCGATGGCGCTGATCATCGTGGGGTGCATCATCTGGGTACATCGTTCTCACAATAAGGATTTACAGGAAAAATAGGAGGGTAACGTATGGAATCATTGAATATCTTTATTCGGTCGATCTTTATCGACAACATGGTCTTCGCCTTCTTCTTCGGCATGTGTTCCTACATCGCCGTATCGAAGAGCGTCAAGACGGCCCTCGGCCTGGGTCTGGCCGTTACGTTCGTGATGGTGATGACCGTGCCTCTGAACTACCTTTTGTACGAATACGTCCTCAAAGCCGATGTATTGGTCCCGGGTGTCGATTTGAGCTTTTTGACTTTCATCGTCTTTATCGCCACGATCGCCGCTTTCGTGCAGCTCGTGGAGATGGCCGTCGAGAAATTCTCGCCGACGCTTTATAATCAGTTGGGTATCTTCCTGCCGCTGATCGCCGTGAACTGTGCCATCATGGGCGGTTCGCTCTTCATGCAGCAAAAGGTCGATGCCCTGGAAATCACCTCGCTCTGGCAGTCGATCGTCTATGGTCTGGGCTCCGGTCTGGGCTGGTGGCTGGCGATTGTGATGATGGCCGCCATTCGTGAGAAGACGACCTACTCGCAGATTCCCGCTGCACTCCGGGGACCCGGTATCGCATTCATCATCACGGGTTTGATGGGTATCGCGTTCATGATCTTCTCGGGTATCAAGTTGTAATCCTTTAAAAGAGATAAAAAGATGACGTTAACAATTATCATAGCGATCGTTGCCTTTCTGGTGATAACCCTGATTCTCGTGGGGTTGCTTCTCTTTGCGAAGGCGAAACTGACCACCTCGGGCGATGTCACCATCGACATCAACGGCGGGGAGAAAGTGCTCATCGCCGAGAGCGGCGGCACGCTGCTTTCGACGCTGGCCAACAACAACGTGTTCCTGCCGTCGGCATGCGGCGGCGGCGGTTCGTGCGGCATGTGCAAATGTCAGGTGCTGGAGGGCGGCGGCGAATTGCTGCCGACCGAAACGGGCTTTATCAACCGTAAGATGGCCAAGGAGCACTGGCGCTTGGGCTGTCAGGTGAAAGTCAAGGAAAATCTCAAGATCCACGTGCCGGAGTCGGTGCTGGGCGTCAAGAAGTGGGAGTGCGAGGTGATCTCGAACCGCAATATCTCGACCTTCCTCAAGGAGTTCGTGGTGAAATTGCCCGAAGGCGAGAACCTCAAGTTCCGCAGCGGCGGCTATATCCAGATCGACATTCCGAAGTACGATGCCATCAAATTCTCCGACATGGACATCGAAGAGCCTTACCGCGAGGATTGGGACAAGATGAAGATGTGGGATCTGGTGACCAAGAATCCCGAACCTACGTTCCGGGCCTATTCGATGGCCAACCATCCGGCCGAGGGCAATATTATCATGCTCAACATCCGTATCGCCACGCCTCCGTTCGACCGGGCTACGGGTACCTTCGCCAAGGTGAATCCCGGTATCTGCTCGTCGTACATCTTCTCCCGCAAGCCGGGCGACAAGGTGACGATTTCGGGTCCTTACGGCGAGTTCTTCCTGCCTGACAACCTGCCCGCGACGCAGGAGCTGGTATTCATCGGCGGCGGTGCAGGTATGGCACCGATGCGCAGCCACATCATGCACCTGTTCAAGACCGAGAAGACTTCGCGTCCCGTATCGTTCTGGTACGGCGCCCGCGCGCTCAAGGAGGTGCCGTATATGGATGAGTTCCTCGAAATCCAGCGGGAGTTCCCGAATTTCAAGTTCCATCTGGCGCTCGACCGTCCGGATCCCCAGGCGGATGCCGCCGGAGTGAAATATACGCCCGGATTCGTGCACAACGTGCTGTATGAGAATTACCTGAAGAACCATCAGGCTCCCGAGGACAATATTTACCTCATGTGCGGTCCTCCGATGATGATTTCGTCGGTGGTGAAGATGCTCGACAGCCTGGGCGTGCCCTCCGAGAATATTCTTTACGATAATTTCGGCAGCTGATAGAGGTCTATATTCTGATGTAAAAAGAGGTTACGGTGTAAACCGTAACCTCTTTTTTGTCGGTAGAAGCTGCTTGACAAGGGTATGGATCGGAAAATTCCCGGCCAATTCAGGGATTCTTGTCCTGCAGGTTGTAAAGAGTCCTGTTAATTTCCCGAAGGCTTCTCTGCGGTCATTCGGAAATCGACGGGAATGACGAGACTGACCTTTACGGCGTCACCTTTTTCGTCGCGGCCCGGTGTCCATTTCGGCGAGGATTCCAGTATCCGGGTCACTTCATCGCTGAAGCATTTATCCGGGGACTGCAAAATCTTTATGTCGCCGACGCTGCCGGCTTGATCGACAGTGAATTGTGCTACGACTTTCCCGCCGAGATTATTTTTGAAAGCCTCCGCCGGATAACGGATCTGACTGTTTACCCAGTTGTGGAAAGCCTTCATATCTCCGCTCTGGAATGAGGGCATCTGCTCTGTCTGTTCGAGTGCGAGCGTGGCATTGCAGACGGCGATCTGGGAGTAAGCGGTTTCATCCCGTATTTGGACTTTCGAAGCTTTCCCTGTCGGCGGCCTTTCCGGGAAGATAGGCGGCGTATTTCTCGCGCATTTCGGGCGTGAGATTCTCTGTTCCTACGATGCTATAGGTACCACTGGGAAGTGTAAGAGAGCGCAGGCCGGTGACGGGATCCGTCTTGAAATCGGTGACTTCCCCATCGACTACGAGCAGTAGGTCGTAGTCTTCGTTTTCCGGGGAGGCGGTTTTTTCGGCGGTTTCCGCTGGCGGGTCGGTCGGGGTGTAAGCTGACGGCAATTTGTCCTGGATGCGGATTTCTGCCGCTTTGGAGGTGAATCCGAAAGCTGCCAGCAGGCCGGTGACGATGGGGAGCATTGCGATCAGGCGGAGCAGAGCGTATCTGCTCTTCATAGGCGTTGTCATCATTTGGATTCGTTTTTTTGTTAATGAATTGGTTAATGAATTGGACAGACCGTCGGCTACGTCCGGACTGTAACCGAACTGCTGCGTGAAGATGGTTTTCAGATAATTTCCTGTGTCGTGCCCCTCGGCGAGTACGTCGCGGTCGGCTTCGAACTCTTCCACTTCGGTAAGTGCGCGTGCTGCGAGCCACGCGAAAGGATTCCACCACAGCAGGGCTTTCAGGCTCTCCATAACGATCCGTTCGAGCGAATGGCGGTGGATGACGTGACTCTTTTCGTGGGCGAAGATCGCCGCAATGTCTTTTTCTGCGACGGAGCGGCTGATATAAATCGTGCGGAAGAAGGAGAACGATGCGATTTGAGCAGTAGGGCGTACCAATACGATACGTCCGATTCGTTCCTGTGTACTGTGTCGTCGCAGGCGTCGGATCAGAAGCGCTTGCCGGAACATGGAAGAGAGTAGAAGAAGTACTCCGCAACCGTACACGATCCATATCGCTGCCTCGTAATCGAACGCGGCGGCGGAAACGGAGGGGGCGGTGAAGGTGGTTTTGGCGGGAGTGCCTGCGGTGGCGTAAATCACCTTGCCCGGCCAGACCGGAATTCGGAGCAAGGGAATGAGAGCCGCCGCGAGGAGCGACCCCGTGAGGCAGAGCCGTGCTGCGAGGTACCCCGTGCAATTGCGCAGAAACAGCAGGTATGCGCCGTACAGTATGCCGCTGCAAACGACTGTTTCGAGGATGTATCGGACGATCTCTTTCATGACTTGTCGGTTTTATGTCGGGCTTGCCGGATGATGGCGAGGATTTGTTCGGTTTCTTGTATCGAAAGGTCTTCTCGCCGGGAGAAGAAAGAAACCATTTGGGCCAACGACCCGTCGAAGTAGGAGTTCAATATCGAAGAAACAACCGTCTTGGCGTACTCTTCTTTGGGAACGAGCGGGTAGTATTCGTAACTTTTGCCCCGTTCCGTACGTCCGACGTAGCCTTTGTTCTCGAGTATTTTGACGAAAGTGGCGATGGTCGTATATTTCGGTTTGGGCTCCTGCATTGCGGCGATGAGATCATTGATGGAACCTGCGCCCAGTTGCCAGAGGATCTGCATGACCTCTTCTTCGCCGCGTGTCAGTTTTTTGAGGGTGGTATTGTCTGTTTTCATTGTGTTTTTATTGGTTTACTACAAATTTAGTACTAAAATTTTAGATGTGCAAATAAATCTACTAAAAAAATTAGATGAAAAGGTTGTTTTGTTCGGAAGCGATATTTTAATTTGCCCGTGCCTTGTACGATTTTACGTAGGTTGCGCCTCGGAAAACTGTAAACAAGTTCCCGTTTTCTCTCGGTTTTCACTATCTTTGCAGAAGATAGGAGGCGGTTCGGCAATCTTTGCGTGCAAGCCCGCACGATTGCACTCACCTTTCACTATCTTTGCCGTATGAAAAATATCGTATTTGATCTGGGAGGTGTGGTTTTCGGGCGCGATCCACGTAAGTGGGAGCCGGAATTTATGGAGTTCTTCGCGTTCATCCATGCGGAGAAAATGCCGGAATTTTGGGTGGATTACGACCGGGGCACCCTTACGCTCGATGAGGTCGTCCGTATATTGAGCCGGGAAAAGGCGTGCGATGAGCGGGTCACGGCCCGTTTTATTCGGGATGCGATCGACCGGCAGGAGGAGATCGTCGAAACCCGTGCGTTGGTCGGCGACCTGAAACGGGTCGGTTATAAGTTATATGTGCTGTCGAACATGTCGCGGGAGTTCATCGACTTCCTGCGCAAGATGCCGGTTTACCGCTGTTTCGACGGGGAGGTCATCTCCTGCGAAGAGCAGGTCGTGAAGCCCGAGCCGGAGATCTACCGTCGTCTGCTCGATCGTTATTCGCTCGATCCGGCCGAAACCCTTTTTATCGACGACCGTCCGGTGAATCTCGAAGCCGCCCGTACATTCGGTATTTCGACTTTTCTGTTCCGTCACCGCGAAGCGCAGCGGAGCTGCGATGAGTTGCGGAAAATGCTGTTGTGAAACGGGCGCTCCCGGCTCGGAGCCGAAATCATAAATTTTCGTTTATGAAGGCGTTGTGGATAAAAATTGTCCTATTGGCCGTCGCACTACCGGGCGTTTGGGGAAATGTTGCGGCGCAGGTAACCATCTCTGCCGATTTCGATACGGGCAGCATCGGGTCGGTCCGCCGGATCGATTCGGTGCGGATGCTTCATGCCGCGAAAAATTCGCTGGAGGTGATGAGCTTCGGAATACGGTCGCGCATTGACCCCCTCAATCCCGTCGATACGGCCCTTCTGCCCAGCAGCCGCTGGTTCCATTTTCGCCTGGAAGGGGTGAAGGGAAAGCTGATGTTTCTGCATATTCCCAATACCGAGATGGTGCGGCCGTTTTATTCGTACGACGGGGAGGAATACCTACGCTTCGATGCAGGCGAATGTTCGCTGCCGCAGACGGTCTATAAATATTTCCTGCACGACACGGTTTATGTCGCTTATTTCCTGCCTTACAGTCATGCCCGACATAAAGCCAAAGCCGACGAGTGGGCATGTTCGCCTTTCGTGCGACGTCAGCGGATCGGCCGGAGCGGAGAAGGACGTCCGATCGAAATGCTGATCCTCACGGATGCCACTGTTCCGGACAGCCTCAAGCGCCGGGTGTGGATTCACTCCCGTGTGCATACCAGCGAAGCACCTGCTGCATGGTATCTCGAGGCAATGATCGACGAACTGCTTTCCGATGCGCCTCTTTCGCGGGAGATTTTGCGCCGCACGGTTTTCTACGTGGTTCCCGAGACCAATCCTGACGGTGTTCGGGGCGGTTATTCCCGTTCCACGGCGCAAGGTGTCAATCTTGAAATCAACTGGGATCGGCCCGACTCCCTGACACAGCCTGAAGTGAGGGTCCTGAAACGCACGATCGACAGCCTTTCGACAGAGCGTCCTTTCGACGTAGCGTTGAATCTTCACTCCCAGAGTGCGCCGTTCGTGACGTACTGGATTCATACGGCGAAATCGACCTCTGCAATGTATCGACGCAAGATGCTGCTGTCGGCCCTGACGGTCGCCCATACGCCGTATTACCGTCCCATCGACCAGCGTTTTTCGGAAGCTGCTCCCCGGTATGCCGAGGGTTGGTTCTGGCAGCGCTTCGGCGAGAGAACGCTGGCCGTGACGTTCGAAACGCCCTATACTTATTATAATAACGATCCGGCAGGGGAATGGGTTTCCCGGGAGAGTTTGGCTGAATTGGCACATGCGTCGCTGTTGGCCTTGAGCGACCTGCTCGATTTGGGCGGCAGCGAGCGACGGCAGGCTGATTCGGAGCGGATGAAGGCGCGGGGCAAATGGTTGCGCCGCACGGCGAAGGACCGTCAGTTTTTCGGCGGTTCCTATCTGGTCGCGGAGCGGAAAGGGGCCTCCGTATCGTTCGTTTTTCCCGATGTGGCCGAAGGTCGGTATGAAGTGTTCAAGTGGATTCCCGGACCGCTGGATAAGAAATTCGCACGCGAGGAAAACCGGTGGCAGCCGATCGGCGAGGTCGTGCAGGAGCAGGCGGGGCGGCTCGTGTGGCGTTACCAGGCTGCGGCTCCGGGCGATGTGCTGGATGTGATTTTGCTCGTACCTAAATCGGAGCGATAGGGTGAAGTACAAGGGGACAAAAATTGTAAAGTTGTGTCTTCTGCGCTTATTTTTGTGTTCGAAGTGGGAATTTTTTGAACGGCTCGCTGCAATTGGAATTTTTGACTTGTCAGGCTTTCACTTGGTGAAAAGAAAGTCAGGCAACTCTTCAAGAGTTGCCTGACTGTGGGGTTTCTTCATCGTTTGTAGCGAGAGAGAGACTTGAACTCTCGACCTCATGATTATGAATCATGCGCTCTAACCAGCTGAGCTATCTCGCCATAGCTTTCCGTTTCAAAGCGAGTGCAAATATAAACCAAAAAGTTGAACGGACCAAATCTTTCTCCGAAAAATATGTCCTGAAAATGCATGTTGAATCGTATGGCATTGATTTTGACGGGTAAAGGGAAGTAAAATGAGAATCGTATATGGTGCAAGCGAAGACTTCCGACTTTCAACCTCTGCCGCTCAAGATACTCAATGTCTTGTCCCTCCTGGCCGGAGCATCTCTGCTCGTGGCCGTTTCGTGGGAGATTCTCCTGGGGGACCCGCGGCATTATTCGACTGACTACCTGCTGTTGCAAGGGATCGTCTGTGTTGTTTTTCTGGCCGATTTCTTTGCCCGGATGTGGATGGCTGACCACAGTTGGCGTTTTTTCTTTCGCAATCTCTATTTCTTTCTTCTTTCCGTTCCCTATTTGAATATCGTCGATTGGATGGGGATCGAACTTTCGCATGCGGAAGCGATGCTGATGGGACTCGTACCTCTTTTGCGGGCTTTGCTGGGGCTGTATGTGCTTTTCACCTGGATCATCAATAATCGGGTTACGCGATTGCTGACCTCCTACGTCTTGTCGATGTTGGTGTTCACCTATTTCGCCGCTTTGATTTTTTATGATTACGAGATCGAAGTCAATCCTGCGTTGCACGATTTCGGCGATGCGATCTGGTGGGCCAGTATGAACCTTACGACTGTCGGTGCCGATATCTTTGCCGTGACGGCCGTCGGTAAGATATTGACGGTGTTGCTCCCTACGTTGGGAATGATGATGTTCCCGATTTTCACGGTGTATGTCACTCAGATTTATACGCGCAACAGAAAGTCCGACTCTTGATCGGAGTCGGACTTTGCGCATGGGATCCGCTTTCGGACGGATTATTTTTTGTTCCCGGAGCAGGTCCCGAATCTCCGTAAGCAACAACTCCTCCTTGGACGGTTCCGGCACCGGTGCCGGCGCGGCTTCCTGTTTTTTCTTCATCAGCTTGTTCATCATCTTGACCATCAGAAAGACGCAGAAGGCCAGGATAGCGAAATCCACGCACTGTTGGATGAATGCGCCGTAATTCCACCAGATCGGTTCCGCAGGAACACTCTCCGCCGTACCCGACCCGATTGCGTCGGTCACTACGTGTGTCGCTTTCGAGGAGAGGTCGCGCACCTTGCTGATGTCGAGCCGCAGCGACGAGAAGTCCGTATTGCCGATCAGGGCGCCGATGGGCGGCATCAGGATGTCATTGACCAACGATGAAACGATTTTTCCGAACGCACCGCCGATGATTACGCCGACAGCCATGTCCATTACGTTGCCCTTGAGGGCAAATTCCCGAAATTCTTTGAAAAAAGACATATACGTTGATTTTTAAGGTTAATTGTGGCAAATGCAATACGATAATATACAAAGATACGAATAAGCCGAGTGCAAAAGCAAATTTTATTTGCATTTTGCCGAGGCGAAGAAATCAAAGATACTATTTATTTGCAAAAAGAAAAACCGGTCCCGCTGATTTTTCGGGGACCGGTCGGTGATATATTCCGGAAGAGAGTTATTCTTCCACTTCTATCAGGATGGCATCGGTTGCGACGTTGTCGCCTTCCTGTACGAGAATCTGTTTGATCGTACCCGCCACGTCGCTGGTGATCGAGTTTTCCATCTTCATCGCCTCGAGGATAACCACCTCCTGTCCGGCTTTTACCTTGTCGCCGACCTTCACCTTCAGGGCGATGACCTTGCCCGGCAGGGGAGCGGTCACCTTGTGGCCCGTGATGGCTTTGGCTTCGACCTTGTGTTCGCTCTGGGCGGCCGTTTTCGGAGCGTCTTTGGCTGCCGTCGCTTCGTAGGCTTTCTTCTTCTGGTCGGTGAGGAACGTCTTGGCAACCATCGGGAAGAGCTCGAGCAGAAGCACCTCTTTTTCATTGGCAGCGAGCTTTACGCCTCCTGCTTCGGGCAGTTCGGGATTGGACTGCATTTGGTATTTCGACGTATCGTAGGGAATCTCTTCGCGTACACCGCAGATCTTGAACCGGAATTCGGGGTCGATCTTCACCGGCGTTTCACCGTATTCACCTTTTACAAGGGCAACGAATTGCGAACTCTTGGTCGTGTACATCGGCCGCCCGGCCTTTTCGTCCAATGCGCAGCTTACGGCCTGGGCACCCACGATCTGCGAGGTCGGGGTCACCAGCGGCGGCAGACCTGCGGCCAGACGTACGGTCGGGATCAACTCCATGGCGCGGGGCAAAATTTCTTCGGCCTTGAGCTGCTGGAGCTGTGCCACCATGTTGGAGTACATGCCGCCCGGGATTTCGGCCTTCTTGACCAGTTCGTTCGGTGCCGGGAATCCGAAATGGGCCTCGATCTTGTGGCAGGCGTCGAGCAGCGTCTCTTCGTCGTCCGCTTGCGCTGCTTTGATCGCACGGTCGAATTCGGCGTCGATCTCCTTCGGAAGTTCGTCGGTGAGCGGGTTGAAAGGCTTCGGCATAGGCTTCTCTTTGCCGAAGACCGAAATTTCGAGCTCTTTGCGGATCTCCTTGAGCTGGGTGTTGATTTTGGCAACGGCCTCCATATTGACTCCCGTATCGATCCCCAGTTTCTTGCAGAAGACGTAGATCAACTCGATAGCCGGCGCTCCCGTACCGCCGCTGAAGTACCAGCAGTTGGTATCGACGATATCGACTCCTGCGACGATCGCCGCCAGCACCGATGCCAGACCGTAGCCCGGGGTGCAGTGGGTGTGGAAATCGATGGGGACATTCAGATTCTGCTTGAAGAGCTTCACCAGTTTGCTCACGCGGTGGGGCGGGATCAGACCCGACATATCCTTGATCGTGATCATATCGGCTCCCAGCGCCTCCATCTGCTTGGCTTTCGAGAGGAAGTATTCGTCCGTGAATACCGGCTTCGGGTTCTTCTTGCCCATCAGTTTGCCGAAGAACCCGATTTCCGGATATTTCGGATCGACCGTATAACATACCGCACAGTCGGCGATACCGCCGTACTGCTTCACGTATTTTACGGTCGATTTAACGTTATTCACGTCGTTCAGGGCATCGAAGATACGCATGATGCCCAAGCCGCTCTGAATCGAGTTACGGCAGAAGCCGTCGATGATTTCGTCCGTATAGGGGGCGTATCCGAAGAGGTTGCGGCCGCGCGAAAGGGCCGTGAGCTTCGATACGTTTCCGATTGCCTTGTGAATGGTTTCCAGGCGGGTCCAGGGATTTTCGTTCAGGTAGCGCATTACCGAGTCGGGCACTGCGCCGCCCCAAACTTCCATGGCGTAAAAGTTCGCATCCTTGTAGAAAGGAAGGCAGCGGTCGATTTGGGCCTGGTTCATTCGTGTAGCGAAAGACGACTGTTGGCCGTCACGCAACGTAAGATCTCTGATTTTTAATGATTTGGCCATTGTATTGAATTTTTAATGGTTGTTTCCCTTCCTTTGGGCTCGCCCCGCTTTTTTCGGGGAAGAGCCGTATTGTTATTCGAATAACAAATATAGTGAACAAATTTGGATTTCCAAATTTTGTGCAAAAATTTTTAATAAATAATTTCTGCCCCGATTATCGTTTCTAACGAAGCGGAAAAAGGCGTCGAATGGATTTTTTTAATCGTTGTGAAACAATAGGTTACGGCGTGTTGCCGAGAGTCGGTTCCGGACACCGGATTTGCCTCTGTTCCTGACCGGGTTTCGGGGAATGCGGGAGCGTGGGAATTCGTGCCGCCGGTTCCGAAAGAGATGTCGAACCTTATGCGGGAACAGATTTTTCGAATTTCGTATCTGGGATTCCGGATCGTGTCGCTGCCTTTTTATTTTGTTTTAGATACTTCGCCTCGGCAAAATACAAATAAAATTTGCTTTTGCACTCGGCTTATTCGTATCTTTGTCATTCGTAGGACAGGCGTCGATCCTTTCGGGGATATTTTGACGATTCGCGGGAGGAGCGTGGCCTTGTCCGTTACTCATTTTCGGAAAATTTACGATTTACAATGACTCCTACGGCCGTACTGCTCACCGTGCTCGGGTATATCGCGATGCTTTTCGTCGTTGCGGGAATCGCCGGAAGGCGGGTGTCGAACACGGGCTTTTTTACCGGTAACCGGGAGAATCCCTGGTATGTGGCGGCTCTGGCAATGGTCGGGGCGGCGATGTCGGGCATAACTTTCGTGTCGGTGCCGGGGTCGGTTGCGGCCGATTCGTTCTCCTACCTGCAAATGGTGCTGGGCTTTACCGTCGGGCAGATGGTGATCGCCTTCGTGCTGATTCCGCTTTTCTACCGGCTGAAGGTCGTTTCCCTGTACGAATATCTCGACGGACGTTTCGGTATGACGACCCACCTTACGGGGGCCTGGTTCTTTTTCATATCCAAAATGTTCGCCGCAGCATTGAAAGTTTACGTCGTCTGCACCGTGCTGCAGGTGCTGGTGTTCGACCCGTTCGGCGTGCCGTTCGCGGTCAATGCGGCTTTCCTGGTCGGATTGGTCTGGCTCTATACCTGGCGGGGCGGTGTCCGTTCGGTCGTCTGGACGGATATTCTGCATACGTGTTGTCTGGTGGGGAGTATCGTGCTCTGCATCGTCTTTATCATGCGGAGCCTCGGTCTGACATCGGCCGGAGTCGTGCAGGCCGTTTGCGATTCGCCGATGTCGCGCATCTTCTTTTTCGAGGATGCCGGGTCGGCCCGTTATTTTTGGAAAATGTTTTTCGGAGGTGTCTTCACGCTGGTCGCTATGACCGGTTTGGATCAGGATATGATGCAGCGGAACTTGAGCTGCCGCTCACCTTGGGATTCGCAGATCAATATCGTGATTACGGCTTTCAGCCAAATGGCGGTGATCCTGCTTTTTCTGGTGCTCGGCGTGCTGCTCTACCTCTATGCGGAACATGCCGGTCTGCCGATGCCCGAGAAGGGCGATCAACTGTTCGCCGTAGTCGCCGTGAACGCTGGATTGCCGCTTGCCGTTGGTATTATGTTCGTTGTGGGGCTTATATCGAGTACCTATTCATCTGCCGGGGCTGCCATGACGGCATTGACGACTTCGTTCACCGTGGATATCTTGCGCGGTCCGAAGCGTTGGGGCGAAGGGCGGCTGACGCAGGTGCGTATCGGGGTGCATGTCGTAATGGCGCTCGTGATGGGGTGCGTGGTCCTCTTTTTTCGGCCGGTTCGGTAATGACAGCGTGATTAACTTGATTTTCAAGGTCGCGGGTTATACGTACGGGCCTATTCTGGGAATGTTCGCATTCGGCATCTGCACCCGGCGGCGGATTCGTGACCGCTGGGTTCCGCTGGTGGCTTTCGCGGCTCCGTTGCTGTCGGTCGCCCTGCAAAGTTTCGTCGCATATAAGTACGACTACCACATCGGCTTCGAATTGATCGCCTACAACGCGCTGTTTACCGTAATCGGAATGTCGCTGCTTGTCGAGCGGCGTCCGAAACCGGCGTCGGATAATTGAATATAAAAGATAGATAAACAGACTTAAAATAGTTAATATTATGGCTTTAGAACAGGAAATTTCCAAAGGAATCATGGAGGCTATGAAGGCCAAGGATACCGTACGTCTTACGACGTTGCGCAACGTGAAGAAGTATATCATCGAGGCGAAGACCGCTTCGGCGGGTATCACCGAATTGTCCGATGCCGAGGTGCTGAAGATCATTGCGAAGCTGGCCAAGCAGGGGGCCGAGTCGGCTGCGGTATATGCGCAGCAGAACCGTCCCGATCTGGCTGCCGAAGAGTCGGCCCAGGTCGCCGTGTTGCAGACGTTCCTGCCCAAACAGATGACCGGCGAGGAATTGACCGAGGCCGTCCGGTCGATCATCGCCGAGGTCGGTGCAACCTCGATGAAAGAGATGGGGAAGGTGATGGGTGTCGCATCGAAAAAATTGGCAGGTATGGCTGATGGTAAGGATATATCGGCCAAAGTAAAAGAGCTTCTTGCTTAAATAATTTCTTGAGCTGACAATATTCCGCGGAAATGAGTTTGTTGCACTCCCTGCATCGGAATGTCAAGACGATCGCTATGCCGATGGGTATGGTGGTCGGGGCTTTGTTATGCCGTCCGGTGACGGCTGCCGAGAGTATGTCGAACGGGATGATTACCCCGACGCTGATCTTTCTGATGCTGTTTTTCACTTTTTGTCGGGTGAAGCCCCGGCAGATGCGATTGAAGATGCTGCATGTCTGGCTGCTGGCATTTCAGATCGTGGGCAGCGTCGCGGTTTATCTGTCGCTCGTATGGTTCGATCCGTTGTTGGCGCAGGGGGCCATGATCTGTGTCCTGGCTCCGGTGGCCATGGCAGCCGTGGTGATCGGCGGTATGTTGGGGGCCAACGTAACCACGATGGCCACGTACAGTCTGATCTGCAATATGGTCATCGCTTTGGTGGCTCCGATGCTGCTTTCGTTCGTAGGGGCCGACCATGCTACGTTTCTGGCGATTCTCTCCCGCGTGGGACCGGTGCTGGTGCTACCGTTCGTCTGCGCCCAGTTGTGCCGAAAATTCCTGCCGGGAGCGGCGTTCTGGGTATCGAAGCACAGCCAGATTTCGTTTTATATGTGGTTGGTGTCGCTGGTTGTCGTCATCGGCCGCACGACCGCTTTTATCATCGACCTGGAGAACGCCGAACCCTGGACCGAAATCGCACTGGGACTCGTTGCGATGGTGATCTGCGTGGTTCAGTTCGGAGTGGGACGGATGCTGGGACGCCGTTACGGTGATGCCGCAGCGGGCGGGCAGTCGTTGGGACAGAAGAATACGGTGCTCGCCGTGTGGATGGCCCAGTCGTTTCTGAACCCGATCTCCTCGATCGCTCCGACCGCCTATATCGTGTGGCAGAACTTCGTGAATAGTTATCAAATCTATAAAAAGGATAGAGAAACGATGAAAAATCAAATATAAACCACTGTGTTTTAATGATTTATATTTGATTGCGGGATTTTCGGTTGTTTTTGCAATTTTCCCGACAAAGCCCATAATTGCCCGATATTTGTTACTATTTTGTTACTCAAAAATACTGCGGAAACAAAACAAATTCGCTATATTTGCCGTTGAAGCAACAAACGGGAAGGGTATGGCGAAGCAGAAACAGACGGTCAAATTGAAGGAGCCGGTGCGAATCCGGTTCAAGCAACTCTCCAACGGGAATCAATCCATCTATTTGGAGTACTATACGGGCGACGTGATCCGCAAGGAGAACTATGTCGGTGGCAAACGGAAATACGAGTTTCTGAAGCTATACCTTATTCCCGAGCGGACGCGGGAGGACAAGGCGAAGAACGAAGCGACGCTCGCCCTTGCCAAAGCGATTCAGAGCAGGCGGATCGTCGAGGTGCAGAACGACACGCACGGATTCCAGAACACGAACAAGTCCCGAGTGAACCTGCTCGACTATCTGGAAAATATCGGGAAGCAGTCCGCCGAGCAGGGAAGCCGGAACTATGCACGAACGGTGCTCAATACCGTCCGAGCGTTAAGATTGTTTCGCGGCGACTATATCGCTTTTCGGGACGTCGATAAGGAGTTTCTCTCGGAGTTTACCGATTACCTGCGGCAGATGCCGAAAGCCAGCAAATACGGCGTATTGAAAACCGGAGGGCGGTTGAGCAACAATTCGGTCGTGTCTTATTACGGTACTTTGAGAACGGCAATCAACCGTGCTTACAAAGAGGGGATCATCACCGTCAATCCGACCAAAGAGTTCGATTTCGCAAGTAAAGTGCGGCAGGAACCGAGCCGCCGCGAGTATCTGACACTCGACGAGTTGAAGACGCTGATAAATACCGAATGTCGGCACGAGATCGTCAAGCGGGCTTTTCTTTTCAGTTGCCTGTGCGGGCTGCGCGTCAGCGACATTCGCAAATTGAGGTGGTGCGACCTGCAACGGAGCAGTGGGCGTGTCCGTATCGAAATTACGATGCAGAAGACCAAAGAACCGCTTTATCTGCCGATTTCAGACGAAGCGTTGAAATGGCTGCCGGAGCGCGGCGAGGCGAACGGCAGTGATTTTATCTTTCCGCTGACGCACGAAAGAACGGTAAACGACACGCTGCAACATTGGGCGAAAGTCGCCGGAATAACCAAACACATTTCGTTTCAATCCATGGAATATACGGATCATCAACAACCAAAGTGTTAATCCCAGCGATATAATTGCAGGAATACTTATCCAAAATGGATTTATAATAGTGTCAGAGATCAAGTCCGAACTTGCAAAAGAAACGGTAATCGTAAATTATGGTGAAAGCGGAAGGCGGAATCGCAGATTCGGTTACACGATAGAGGTAACAATTCAATTCATATCGGCAGATACGAACCAAATGATATGCTCTTGTACCGCAGAAGGACAGGGATCAACCGAAGCGGATGATATTCGTCAGGCAATTAAACGAGCATTAGACGGTTTATTTGCAGAACTTCGTTAACTCCTACCAGATTTATAAAAAGGATAGAGAAGCGACGAAAAATCAAATATAAATTATTCAAATATAAAGTATAATTCTTATTGATGATGCCTATGAACAAAAGGACGAGCGCTTACTGCGAACTTTGGACAAAGAAATGATGGGCAGGAATCAACGAATATCCGTTGGAATATCGTCGTATGATCTATAAACGTATTGAGGCAGCGACCGGAGAAAGTGCCGAAAAGATCGAGAAGGCTTATTTCAAGAAGTTGGAAAAGATTCTCAAACGCGGGGTAATAAAGGATAGAGAAGAATATGAGTTGGTGCATAGTCGCATCGACGAATTGGTCCATAATACACCAGAAGACGACCCAGCCCGAAAAGACCTCCCGGAGTTGGAACGGATCTTTATGAATTATGCCATTGGAGAATAGCCAAATCGAATCGCCCGTAATGCTACGGGCGATTTTTTATATCGATATTTTTGTTTGTAATTTGTCTGATCCAAGAAATTCGTATTACGTTGAATAAGGAGGCTGTGCGTCCGACGGGTTTTATTTGGCTGATTGTCCTGTGGTTGTATGTGGTGGCTGACACAGCCGCAGCCGCAACCTTTGTTGCTGTCGCCCGGTTTTGGATAACCGGCTCTGTTTCCGGAGATATTCGGCGGCGTATTTGCCTTATTCGGTCCTATGGGAGTTTTGCATAGAATTTGTGGAATTTATAAAAATGTGTAACGATAATCGGATGATTATGAAAACAAAAAATGTATTGCTGGGTATGGCTGCGGTTTGCGGCTGCGCTTTTCAGGCGATCGCTTGTACCGGCATCGCGCTTACGGCTGCGGATGGCAGCTATGTACAATCCCGCACTATCGAATGGGCGCGTGGCGTCTTGCAGAGCGAGTATGTCGTCATCCCACGAGGTCAGCGTCTGCGATCTTTTACTCCTTCCGGAGCTGATGGCATGGTTTTCACATCCAAATACGGCGTGGTGGGATTGGCCGTCGTGCAGAAAGAGTTCATCGCCGAAGGAATCAACGAAGCGGGACTGTCGGCCGGACTTTTCTTCTTTCCGCAGTACGGAGGCTATGAACAGTACGATCCGGCGCAGAGCGACCGCACGCTGGCCGATCTGCAACTCGTGGCCTGGATACTGACGCAGTTCTCGACCATCGACCAGGTGAAAGCGGCCATCGCTTCGGTTCGGGTCGTCGGACTGGAGCCCTCGTCGGTCGTGCATTGGCGTATCGGAGAGCCTTCCGGACGGCAGGTGGTGCTGGAAATCGTCGGCGGGGTGCCGCATTTCTACGAGAACGAAGTCGGCGTACTCACCAATGCCCCCGGTTTCGAGTGGCAGCTCACCAATCTGAACAACTATGTGAACCTTTATCCCGGTGACGCTCCTGCCCGGCGGTTGAGCGGCATCACGCTGCGTCCTATCGGCGGCAATTCCGGATTTCTCGGTCTTCCGGGCGACGCCACGCCGCCGTCGCGCTTCGTGAGAGCGGCTTTTTATCGGGCGACGGCTCCGCAGCGTGCTACCGGATTCGAAACCGTGCAGCAATGTTTTCACCTGCTCAACAATTTCGATGTGCCCATCGGCATCGAGCATCCCGAAGGGGAGTGTCCGGACATCCCGAGCGCTACGCAGTGGACTTCGGCCATCGATCTGACCAATCGCCGGGTCTATTACAAAACGGCCTATAACAATACGATCCGCTGCATAGACCTTGCGCAGATCGACTTCGGTAAAAGCTCCTACCAGTCCCATCCGTTGGACCGGATCCAGGAACAGCCCGTGGAAATGGTCGTCCTTCCGGAGTAGGTTCGGTTACACTTCGAGCATCTCTTCGACGCTGTCTTCGTCGGTATCGCCCAGACTGAACTCCTTGTCGGCGAAGAGGTCGGCAAGGCCCGTGATTTGTTTGAGCCGCAGCAGTTCGTCGCGGTCCATACCGATATGACGCATGATCCACTGGTCGGACATGTTCGCCCGGGTCAGTTCGGCGACGATTTCGCTCATCAGTTCGACGTTGTGCGTGCCGCGTGCCCGGTTGTGGCGGATGGTCGAGGCCATGCGGTTCGAGAGATCCTTTTCGATCACGGCGACGGGGAGCAGGCCCCGTTCGCGTTCGTAGATCCGCTTCGAGGTTTTGAGGACCAGGTAGCGGTGATAGCCGTCCACGAGTTCGTAGCGGTCCCGCTCCGCATCGTAGTAGCAGACGCACGGCATCGTGTAGCCGTCTTCCCAGATCGACAGTTCGAGCAGCTTCATTTCGGGCGGCGCAACCACGTTGGGATTGTAGCTGTTCGCCACGACCTTCTCTACCGGCACGGCGCGGACGTTATAGACCGGGCTCCGGTAGGCGCTCTTCGTTTGAGATTCAGAGTAACGATTCATATTTTTCCATGATTTTCTTGCGGCGCTGCGTTTCGTTCTTGTTCGGCGCGAAGCCCATGTATTTGCAGGCGTGGTCGTTTTTCAAAATACAGATACAGATGCGCTTGAAGGTAGGCAGATGGCTGAATTCGGGCAGGCTTATGTCGTCGAGGTACTCCATACGTACCGGCCGCTTGTCCGTGCGATAGGCGCTGCGGTCGCCGACTTCGATCCGAATGCCGGCCTTTTGCAGCTTCGTGATGGTTTCGTCGGAGAGGCATCCGCCCTTGTCGCGCCAGAAGCGGATGCTTACGGAGAGTTTTTCCAGATAATTGCGTCGTATCGGTTCCGGAAGGGTCGAGAGCAGGAAATGCATGTAGCTCTCCCAGGTCATTCCTTGCGGCAAATGAACCGACTGCCAGCCTGCGGCGGTTGTCCGACCGTACAGCGCTGCGAAATTGGCTCCGTTTACCCGGCCCACCATACGGCCCCATGTGTTCGGATCGATGGCTTTGTAGAGATGCAGGCTTGCGATGGCCGGCGAGATGAAGGGACTGGCGACACGCTGGCTGTCCAGCGGTACGCCTGCGCGGTAAAACAGGTCGTACAGCCGGTTGTACGACCACCCGAACCGTCCGTTCGCCGTCCATACGTCGGTTGTCAGCCAGTCGTAAAGCGGATAGGCGTTGCAGATGCCGCTGCCGACCCATTGGCGGATCCATCGTTTGCCGGCGAACCGGTAGTGGTTGCGGTCGCTGTAAATCGTGCGCCAGCGGTTGAAGCTCTCCTGCGTGCGGATGCCGATCAGACAGCAGGTGCGCTTCGCACCGCTGCGTCTGTGGAGCCACTCGGCGAAACGGTTCTGAAACTCGTAGTCCCACATTTCGTCGGTGAAGAACGGAAAATCGTGCTGTGTCAGGCTTCCTTCCGGCATTTCCCGTACCCAAATGTCCCGCATGGAGCCGTCCCACGGCCGCCAGTATTGCTGGAACATCGAAGTACAGGTCTGTACTTTGAACGGGATGCAGACCCGATAGACGTCGAGAATATCGGCGTTCGCGGCCAGCGTCCGGTTCACGTAGTCGAGCGTATCGCGGTACTGGATTTCGTAATCCATATGGAACACTCCGATTCGGCGTTGCAATCCGTGTTGCCGGATGTAGTCGATGCAGAGGTTGAGCAGCACACCGCTGTCCTTGCCGCCGGAAAAGGAGACGTAGATATTGTCGAAAAGGTCGAAAACCGTTTTCAACCGTTGCTGTGTCCGCTCATAAACATTCATGGCTACCGGTTTTTGCTGTACTCCATCGTTACGTACTGCGTCCACTCTTTCATCGGGACGAACCCTTCGGAGCGGAATATCTCCGCATGGCGGATCAGCGTCATGGAGCGTATCGTATAGTCGCGGCGGTAATATTGGATTATTTCGCGTAAAAAGCGCGACAGCAAATGCGGATCGTCGCCCGAAACGTAGTAGTTGTTGATCTTGGCCACACCGCCGTCGGTGATCTCTACGGGTATGAACCCGAAAACGGTTTCGCCCTCCCAGGCCACGAACCAGGTATGCGAGCGCGAAGTCCAGAACGGGTAGTTGTTGTTCTGGCGCAGTACGCTGCGCCGCATGACCAACGGTGCGACGAGTGTGTAGAGGCGAGGCGAAGTTCCGTCCAGTTTTTCGATTGTCATATCCGAAAGGTTATAAAGTGACCGAATGTTATATATTTGGAACCGAATGTGTTAAAAATGCATTCCAGAGCCACAAATATAAAAAATAACGGTCGTTTTCTCAAATTTCCGGGTCTGTACGATAATCGATATTTTACTATTTTATTCCTGATTATATGTCCCGGTGCACCGATCGGCTCCGATCGGTATGCCTTGACTTTTCTCTTCGAATCCTTTTTCGAAGAGGAGGGGATGGGGCACGTTGAATAATGTGCAGGGTACCGGACTATCGCCGAAATAAGCAAGAAAACGATCGTGGTATATCTATTATGGCGGATTTTTTCTCCACCTAAGACTGTTTTGTATTTGGGAATATTAGCTTCGATTTATGAACCGTGCCGATCACTTCGGTTGATGCGATATTCGTTTGATGGGTGTGGATAATGGACTATTGTTCCGCAGACAGGAAGCGACTTGCCGAGCTCTGTAGTTCGTGACGGGATGATCCGCCGGTAGACTTTCGTAGGACAAGTTTTCGCCGCTTTCGTCACCGAAAAGAGGGTCTTTGTCCGTCTCTTCGAAGAGTCTTTTTCCTTTTTGTTGTAAACATAAAAGATTATTTAGACGAATCGATGTATTCCGCCCGTGATATATTTACAATGAGTCTGTTACTTGCGGACTTTGATCGTGCCGCTCTCCGTGTCGAAGGTGACGAACGAATTGCTGAACAGCCGTTCGATGTAGCCGCTGCACGCCATATCCGGGGTCGGAAGGTAGCGCAGCACGGGTGGGTCGATCAGGGCGATCGAGTCGCAGAGCGAAAGGGCGATGTCCAGTTCGTGCGTCGAGAAGAGGATGCACTTGCGGTGGTCGTGTGCCAGCCGTCGCAGCAGCGTGCAGAGTTCGTAACGGTTCGGCAGGTCGAGGAACGAGGTCGGTTCGTCGAGCAGGATGATCGGGGTGTCCTGGGCCAGGGCCCGGGCGATCATTACCCGCTGGCATTCGCCGTCGGACATGCGGTCCATCGTTTTTCCGGCGAAAGCTGCCATGCCGACTAGTTCCAGCGAGCGTTCCACGATGGCTTTGTCCTGTTCCTGTACGCGTCCGATCCAGTTGGTGTAGGGGGCTCGTCCGAGGGCTACGACATCTTCGCACCGCAGGTTGGGAATGCGGACCCGTTCCGTGGTGACGAAGCTGACGGTGGTGGCCAGTTGCTGGGGTGAGAGCGTTTCCAGAGAGTGTCCGTCGAGCCGGATTTCGCCCCCCAGCCGTTCGCCGAGGCCGGCGATAGCCCGCAGCAGGGTCGATTTTCCCGTACCGTTGCGGCCTACGAGGGCGACCAGTTCCCCGGCGGGAATCGTCGCCGAGGCGTGTTGCAGCAGAATGCGGCGGCCGTAACCGATAGTAAGGTCGTTCAGTCGGATCATACGATGCTTTTGTTACGGATGACGACCCAGATGACGATGGGGATGCCCAATAGCGCCGTGATCGTGTTGATGGGGAAGGTGAGGAGTTTGGCCAGCACGTCGCAAAGGAGCATCACCACGATGCCCGTAAGGATCGAGGCCGGGACCAGAATCCGATGGTCGGCATCGGCGAAGAGAATGCGGGCGACGTGCGGGACGGCCAGGCCGATGAATCCGATCGGGCCGCAGAAAGCGGTGACCGTACCGGCCAGCAGGGTGGTGAAGAGGAAGATCAACTGCCGCGAACGGCGGATGTCGAGTCCCATCGTGCGGGCGTAGTTTTCGCCCAGCAGGAGCAGGTTCAGAGGTTTGATGACCGCGACGGCCAGCACGAGTCCGAGAACGACGGCAGGAAGCAGCAGACCGAGCTGTCCGAGCGTAACGTCGCCGAGCGATCCCATCGTCCAGACGACGAAAGATTTGAGGGCGGCTTCGTTGCTCAGGTATTGCAGGATCTGCACGACGGCTCCGACACCCGACGAAAACATCATGCCCAGGATGAGAATGACCATGATGTCTTTGATTCGGCGGCTGACCGCAGCGATCAGCATCAGGATCAGCGCCGAGCCGATCCAGGCAGCGCCCGCAATGCCGAGGGTGGAGATTAGCGGGTGTCCCGTGAGGCCCAGAAGCGGAGCGCCCAGCAGGAAGATCGCTACGCCGAGGCTCGCGCCGGAGCTGATGCCCAGCACGTATGGTCCGGCCAGCGGATTGCGGAAGAGGGTCTGCATTTGCAGGCCGCTCACGGCGAGGGCGGCGCCGGCCAGCAGAGCGACTACGGCTTTCAGCAGGCGGATGTTCAGGATAATCTTCGTTGTGACGGGGTCGTTTCCGCTGCCCGTCAGTGCGGCGAGGACTTCGCGGATCGGGATGGGTACGGCTCCGACCGAGAGATCGACGACGAAAAGTACCGCCGCCAGAACTCCGAACAGGAGAAAGAGGATGCGCTGCCGTCGTTGCATCGGTTTAGTTCAGTTTTCGGTAATAGGTCGGTTCGGCATCCGTCAATTCCGGGTGGAAGATGCGGATCAGATCTTGCAGAATCAGGTCCGGGTGTATGACGCCCGATTCCCAGTAGTCGTTGCCGCCCGAGGGGTTGGTGCGCCGGTTGTTGTTATAGACCCTCCCTTCCCGCACGGGGCGCGTATCCATGAATTTGGGGACGATCTCCGCTAGTTCCTTGAGCGATGCGGCGGAGCCGACGTTGATCCAGCAGTCGGACATTTCGGCCAGCCGGTATGCCTCCTCCGTGTCGATGGGGCGCGACTGATTGCCCGTGTCCTGGGTATAGACGTATTGTCCGCCTGCGTCGGCGATCAGCCGGGCGACGTAGCTCGAAGGCGGAGCCATCAGCCAGGAGTCGCCGTAGGGAGTGTTCAGCATGACGACGGGTTTTTGTTCGGCTTTCGCCGCGAGGGTTTTCAGGCTGTCGTAACGGAGGGGTATTTCGCGGAACACCTCTTCGCCCCGTTCGCGCATTCCGGCGATTTCCGCTACGGCCACGAGCCATTCGGCCTTGCCCAGCGGCGACTGTTCGAGGTACTCGCCCATATAGGCGTAGGGAATACCCAGTTCGCGGAGCTTGGGTTCCATGGCGCTGGCGCCGCTGACGCCGAACAGCAGCACGATGTCCGGGGAGAGCGAAAGCAGCCGCTCGTAGTTCATGTTGCCGTCGTAGCCCACGTCGCCGATCTGTTCCTTGTGCGAGGCGACGTAGGGGTTGCTGATGTAGTCGATGCCCGATACGCCGACTACCCGCTGCGGTTCGCCCAGGGCGTCGAGCATGGCGATGTAGGTCGAGGACATGCAGACGATGCGCCGGGCGTCGCCGTCGAGTACCTGTCCCGGAAAATCCGCCGGAGCCTGTTCGCCGTTGCGGGCGATGAAGAGCTGCGTTTCCTCGCCTTCGGCTCCCTGCCACGGGGCGTATGTCTTCAGTATCGTGCTTTTCATCCCTTCCGCTCCGAAAATTTCGAAGCCCGAGGAGTAGGCGGGGGCGTAGAGGCTGATGTCGAAATCCCCGAGCGAGGCGGCGGATCGGTGGTGACAGGCGGTTGCGGCCGCGAGGATCGCCGACAACAGGATATAAAGTAGTTTTTTCATTGTCAGAGTTTCGTTTTCAGCCCGGTCGGAGTTTCGAGGGGCGGTGCAAAGTTACTGTTTTTTATTCCGTTTTCCCCATTTAGGGCGGATGTCGAGGAAAATCTCGTAGTTCAGCCGGGGCATCGGGCGCGAAAGTACCGATTGATACTCTTCGTTGAAGAGGTTGTTGATGACTCCTTTGAGCGAGAGGTCGGCCCAGCGGAACGAGAAGGCTTTTTCGAGCGAAATGTCGCTCATGAAGTAAGGCTTCACACGTCCGATCTTGGTCTTCATATCGTTGTCCGAGGTGGTGAAACGCTCGCTGTAATAGCACCATTTGTAGGTGAATCGCCACGAACGGTAGGTCAGGTGCCCCGTTACCGAAGCCGAAAATTCGGGGATGTAAACGAGCTGTTTGCCGATCGCCTTGTCGTACCAGTCCACCGGATCGCCGTGGTTGATCGAGGGAGTCCACGAGAAGTTGCCGTCGGCGCTCAACTGCCAGTCTTTGGCTAACTGTACGTCCAGCCCCGCTTTCACCTCCACGCCGTAGGCATGCACCTCCTTGACGTTTTTGGGCGTCCAGAATCCTTTGGCCGTAGGCAGCCAGACGATCCAGTTGTCGATGTAGGAGTCGAACCAGGTGGCTTCGCCCCGCAGGGTGTAAACTCCGTCGCGGCCCGTAGCGAACGACAGACCGGCGTCGTAGGTGAAGCCGTGCTCCTTTTTCAGGTCGGGGTTGCCGCCCGGCAGGAAGTAGAGGTCGTTCAGCGACGGGAAACGGTAGTTGCGCGAAATGGAGGCCTTGGCGACGAGGTTGCCGCGTTTCGAGATCAGATAGTCGGTGAAGAAGGCCGGAATGATCGGCGTCCATTCCGAGCCGAACATCTCTTCGCGCAGGCCTACCGAAAGGCCCAGACGCTCGGTGGGGCGGTAGCGGATCGACACGTATCCCGACAGTTCGATGCGGCCTTTGTCATAACCGACGGGCACTTTGGTTTTGTTGCCGTTGGGATCGGTCGGCTGCTGGTTATCCATCGGGATAATGTTTTTGTCGATGCTTCGTACCAGATGCTGGTGTGCCGAAACGGTTGCCGTGAAAAGCCACTTCTCCCCGAGGTAGTATTCTCCATCCACCTGGCCGAAGAAGGTGTTGATCGTGCTGCGCGAGCGGATCATCTTCTCCATTTTCCCGTTGCCGAGCTCCCGTTCGTAGTCGTAGGCCATCCAGGTATGGATATAACCGGCTTTGACGCCCACTTTCCACTTTTTGCGCAGGTGATCCCACGAAAGGATGCTGCGCAGGGTTTGTTCGCGCTGTTGGTTCAGGTAGTCGTCATTCTCCTTGTGATCGACCGACAGCATCGGAAGTCCCCGCTTCGAATTGACATACCAGGCCTGCAATCCGAAACGGTCGCCGTGTCCGGTATTGTAATAGACCTCCTGCAACGCATGGAAATCGTGGTATGCACCGCTTTTGTTACGTTCGATCGGGTAGTAGGAGCCGATGATGTTGTGGTCATCGTCCAGGATAAGCACGTTTTTATCGTAGTTTCTGTACTTGAAGTCGTTCGGCGAGGAGGAATAGACGACGCGTGTCGAAGTTTGCCAGCGGTCGTTGCCGTAGGTGAGGCGCAAAAACTCGTCGAAAGTCGAAAACGAGCCGACACCCTGCGTGTATTGCAGGTTGAAACCGTCCGCATCGGCAGGGGGCGCGTGGAGAAGCTTGACTGCCCCGCCCAGGCCGCCGCCCGCCTCATTGACCGAAGAGGTGCCGTGCAGCAGCGAGGCGTCGTCGATGAAGTAGGAGGGGATCATCGAAAAGTCGGTCATGCCCAGCATCGGCGAATTGATGCGCATCCCGTTCCACGTCACCTGCGTGTGCGACGGCGACGTACCGCGGAACGCCACCGTCGAGAGCGTGGCGCGGCCGTACTGTTTGACGAAAATCGACGTGTTGAAAGTCAGGATGTCCGCCATCGAGAGTGCGATGTTTTCATGCAATATCGTAGTGTCGAGCTGGGTTTTCTGGATGCCGATCTCCTTCATCGGCCGCCGTGCCGTGACATTGACTTCGCGGATGGGAACGGCATACGAAGGATTGCCGTTCCACCACTCGCTTTTTTTGATTTTCTCCTCCTGTGCAAGCCCGGTGAGCGTTGTGAGGCACAGTACGATTGTCAATAGGTGTTTCATCATTTGGATTCGGCTCCGGTTTCGCCGTCGAGCATTTGTTGATACGTAGGGTTATAGCCGCAGTCCGTTACGCTCCAGGTCTGTTCGGAGAGTCGGGGAAGGACCTGCGTGAAGGTCGAGAAATCCGTTACCGACGAGAGGTTGCCGATGCGGATCGCCCCGGCAGCGGTCAGGGCAGAGAAATCGAGCGTTGCGACCGATCTGTTTTTGTAGGCCGTGTGTCCGACGCTGATTTCTCCCGCGACGCTCTGCAGGGAGGGGAAGCGGAACGCGACGGCCCGATCGGTCGATGTGTTCCAGGTGGATACCAGCATGCTGCCGTTTACCCGTTGCAGGCTCGGCAGGATGAATTCACCCGCGCAACCCGAAGGCATCGTGTAGAGGGCGTAGTCGTCTGCCGGATCATCCGAAACGGGCTCTCCGTTGCCGATGGTTTCCAGCAGCGGAAATTCGAGGGCGGTGAACGACGAGGCACCTACGTAGAACGAGAGCTGCCGGCCGATGTTTCTCAGCCGGGGAAACGAAGCCGAATTCGCTTCGCCTGCCTTGCCGCAGTTGCGGCAGAGAAGCGTTCCCCGCACTTCGACGAGATTCGGCAGCGAGAGCGTGAACGGGGCTTGCGATCCGCAATTTTCGATCGTGAGATCATCGCAGCTTTCCGTCGGCAAAGAGAGTGCAGAAATATGCGTGAATCCGGCGATCCGCAGGGTATCGAGGCTTTTGAACCCGGTGATTTCGAAAGGCATCGCTTCCGGTTGCGGCGTCAGCGACGAGGCGTCGATCCGCAGCGAGCCGCTGAAGTCGCCGCCCCGGAGTTCCGTCAGTCGCGTCGCGGCGACCAGACGCAGGTCGAGCGTACTGTTCGGAGAAAAAGTGTATACCGAGAGATCCAGTACGCCTTCGAGTGATGACAGGTCGTTGATCGAAAGGTCGCCTGAAATGGCTTTGAGCGCCGGAAGGAACTCCCCGAAATCCTTGATCGCGGGGAGCGTTGCCAGGCTAACGTCGCCGTCGAAACGCTCCGCTTTCGGGAAGGATAATGTTTCGATGGCCGGACACCCCGTAATTTCGAGCGATCCGGCGTCGGTGAGTGCCGGCAGCAGGACCGATCGCAAAATAGGGCAGTCGGTGACGGTGATGTTTCCGGTGGTTTCGATCAGCGGAAATTCGAACGTATTGGCCAGAGCGAGATGTTCGTAGCGAAGCGCTCCGGCCTGGGTCAGAACACCGAACGTGGTGCCCAGTCCCGATAACCGGTCGAAGCGGGAAAGGGTAAGCGTCCCGTCGATGCGTTGCAGTTTCGGAAAATACATCTGTTCACACGGGGCTTTGGCTTCGTCTGCGGTCGTTCCGATCAGCGTCATATTCCCGGCAACGGTGGTCAGCTCGTCGGCCGTCAGTTGGAGCAGGGCGTCCGACTGGAGGACGAAGTGCCCGGCGACGCTTTGCAGGGATTTGAAATCCGCCGTTTGCAGAGCCGTGCCGTAGACGCACAGGTCGCCTTTGATCTCTTTCAGGGCCGGGAGTGAAAGCTGCCTGAGCGTTTCGTTGGGATGGGCCGCGCTGCCGATCCGCAGCGATTCGCAGGCGGTCAGGTTTTCCAGTCCGGCCAATGTTTCACCCGTATAGGCGGCGGTGATCGTCAGGTCGCAGCGGACCGAAACGAGGTTTTTCAACCCGTCCAGATTCGTGACGGGGTTTTCTTCGTCCTCGCCTCCGATGGTGAGGTTGCCTTCGACGGTGTTGATTCCGCTCCGGGCGAAAGCGTCCACTTCGGCCTGCGTCCGAAGTGTCAGGCTGCCATCGGTCGCAATGTCGGTGCGCTCTACCGTATAGAGGTAGGTGCGGTCGTTTTGATTGTCGTAGGAACTGACCAGAAACTGCCACTCCTGGTTCCAGTCGGTGACAGTCGCCGGGTCGGGGTAGATCGAGGCATGCTCGCATAATTCGTAGGATACCTGTGCGCCTTCCAACGATACGTTGTAGGGGATGCTTACCGTAATCCGGCCGTCGCGGATGACGGCCGGGTAGGTGTCGGCGCCGGTAGTCAGCGAAAACGATACTATGTAGTTGTCGCTGCCCCAGGGCAGTTCGGTCTTCTCTTCGCTGCATGCCGTGCACAGTAGTGCGAGGCAGCAGATTATACCTGTTATTTTCATATTCCCGCCTATTTGCCCTGGTTGATGTTTTCGTCCGTAAATCCGAATACCTCCGTGGAGTTCTCGCCCAGCCAGCCGGCTTTGGCATTGACGCCGGTCTGTACCCGGATGAAGTCGATGTATTTGAGGTTGGCGGGCTGTCCGTTCTTATCGACCGCGTTCGAGATTTTGAAATAGACCTTCATGGCGCCTGCTGCGGCATTGTCGTCCTCCGAAAGACGGTCGTTGCCGAAATTGTCGGCGTAGCCCCAGTCGTATTCGCCGTTGACCCAGTAGGAGCCGTTGCCCGACTGGTCGTAGGTGCGGCTCTTCAGGCAGGGACCGTAAAGCGTATAGCTGTCCGTGCCGATCCACGCCGGGTAGTAGCTGGGCTGGTCGTGGTACTGTTTCAGGTAGTCGATCTTGCCCTTGACGCCCTGGTTGTCCTTCCATTGTACGTCGGCTCCCGAGTAGGTCGGCCGGTAATAGGTGACCGCGTAATCCTGAACGGTCTCCTCCTTGCCGAACTCCGATCCTTTGAGTTCGTACCATTCGTCGTCGGGCAGGGTGTTGCCGTTGGTGTCCTGCATTACATAGACGATACCCGGTTCGGATGAACCCTTGAAGGCGTTGCCCGTGATCGAGAAGTTATAGCCTCCCTTGTATCCGGACGAGGAGTTGTCGATGCTGTGGTCGAAGCCCACGACGATGTAGCCGCCCCAGCCGCCGAGCGATACCCAGGTGTTTTTCCGCATCCGTTCTTCGGCGTAGGCGACTGCCGCTTCGGGGGTGGTCTCCGTACCGGTGAATCCGCCCGAAACCAGTTCGTTGATGAACTGTCCCGGGGCTGGTGTATATTCGTACACCCGGTCCCACGTCGCGCTGCTGGCTCCCGAAGCCGGGCGGCGGTGCGACTCTTCTTCGCCGTGGCATTCGACGGTGAACTCCAGCGTAGCCCGGGTTTCATTGGTGCGCGTGATGCACTTCGAGAGGGTCACTTCGGGTTCGTCGGTGGTGTCCGTTACGGTGAAAACGATCTTTTTGATCCCTGTTTCGGTCGGGGTATAGGTGTACGAAAGCTCGATCCCGACCTCTTGTCCGTCGATCGTCCAACTGAACTTGGGGTTGGTGCCGTTCCAGATGGATGGCCGCAGAGTGATCGTGCGGTCGAGCGATACGGTGCGGGTCAGACCGTCGTATTTGCGTCCGATAGGTACCGCCGTAGCCGATACCGCCAGTGCATCGACCACCTCCACCTCGATTGTCATTTCGTCCGAGCCGTCCTCGTTTTCCGTGCGCAGGGTGACTTCGTATGTTCCGGCGACCTCCTCGCAGAATTCATAGACGGCCTCATCGCCGACCGGTTCGGCTTCGGCGGCACCCGGACGGCGCAGCGTCCAGAGAAAATTGCTGTTCTCGGCCGACTGTACGGTGGGCGCGAATTCGTATTTGCGTCCTTTCACGACCTCCAGCCCGTCGGTCTGCATGGGGAAGGAGATCAGGGGCGGCAGCAGCTCCTGTACCTCGACGAGAACCGTTTCGACGGTCGTGCCGTTCGGGGTGGTTACCTCCAGGTCGATGTAGTAGCCGTTGACGCCTTCCGAAATTTCATTGCCGGAGTCGAACCGGTAGGTGAGCTGCGGTTCGGTCGAGATGATTTTGCCCGTTTCTTCCAGTTTCCATGAGTAAACGGCCCGATCGACGAACTGGTAGGAGGGCGTAATGGTGAACTCCCGGCCGACCTTGACGGGATAGACGGCCGGGTCGGTGTCGAACGTGATGATCGGCACCTGTTCGACATCGGTGGTGATGAGCTCGTCCTTGTTGCAGGCGACCGCCGTCAGAGCGAGCAATATGAAATAGATCCGTATTTTGTTCATGGATGATGATTCTTATTATATGATTAGCGCCAGCAGAAGGCGCCGGGGATGATCCCGACATAGAATTCGTCGAGCAGTTCGCCGTCGGGCGAATAGCGCAGTACGACACCGTTCTGCACGTAGTCGATCGCGTCGGCGATATAGACTTCCGAATTGACGGGGTTGATCGTCAGTCCGTAGTAGAGCGTATTGTTGTAGGGAAGGAATGGTTTTACCGGAAACTTGTCGGCCGTTACCGGCAGGCGCCAGACCGCCTTGTTGATGAAGTAGATCGTGTCGCGTGTGCCGTTGAGCTGCACCTCCGAGGGCCAGTCGCCGAATTTGAACTTGAACTGTTTCTCGATCTTGCGGGTTGCGGCGTCGATGCAGTAGAGCGATGGCGCCTCGTGTCCGTAGGGCGAACCTTCGTAGCCGCCGTCGGTCACCGTCCAGATCTTGTTGTACTTGTCCATGACCAGCGAGGTGGGCTGGATGCCCACGGTGATCTGGTCGCAGACCTTGTCGGTCTCGGTGTCGATCACCAGAATCCGGTTCTGGTAAGACCAGCAGTTGGTGAAGACGTACTTGTCGTACTGCACCATCTGTTCGGTCGAACCGGTTTCGAAATCCATATCCGTTTCGACATAGCCGGTGATCTGGTAGGTCTTGGGATTGACGATGTAGATGCGCGGATCCCAGATTTGGGTGACGTAGGCTTTTTCGTCGCTCAGGAAATGGATGTAGCGGGGCGAAGTGAAGCCCGTGATGCGTCCCACCTCCTTGAAGGTGTCGATGTCGATCGCGTAGATCACGCCCGAGTTGTTCACTACGATCCAACCGATACCGTTGCGGATGACCATCGACTGCGCGACGTCGCCCAACTTGATGGCGTTGGCTCTGGCGAAAACTTCATTCTCGACATGTTTTTTCTCCGGATCGTAATAGGAGAGCGAGGCATTGCCGTACATGAAATTCCCTTCGTTGGTGATGAAGAGCCCCTTGCCGGTCACCTCGTCGCCCGAACCTGCGTTGTCGATTTCGAAATCCTCTTTCTCTATCGGACCGTAATCCATGCACGACACGGCCAGCGCCGCGCATGCACAGATTACGATTCCTCTTTTCAACCCATTGAACATAATTCTATTTGTTTATCCATTCGTCCGAGAAACGGTAGGCGAAATCCACGCCTGCCGGACTCGCTTTCTTCTGATAGAAGCTCGAAAACTCCAGGGCATCGCTCCGCGATACGTCATAGACATGGACGGCGCTCTGCGTATAGGTCGATTTGCCGACCCATAACTGTTCGGTCGTCGGGTGTACGCCCATGTAGCCGTAGATGATGTCGCCGCCCGAATGATCCGCATCGAGGTCTGCCGTGATGTAGTCCCAATTGACCTTGCCGGTTTCGTAGTTGTAACGCATCGCTTCATAGGCGCTGAAGTCCTGTTTGCCGATGAAATAGAGGTGCGGCTGCGTGAAGCTCGCACACATCTGCACTGTCGGCGAAGCCGTGCCCGTGCGCAGTTCGATCTGTTCGGGCAGGTTCGTTTCCGAAACGACCTCGCCGTTCGCGTCCAACGCTACGATCATAGCCGGTTTGGTGAAGCTCGCCGCACCGGTCATGCCCGAGTTTCCGGTAAATTCGCCCGTAAAGATAGCATAAATTTTCCCATCGTAACCCTTTGCGAGGTCTTTCACCTGGCGGTTTTCGTAGGTGACGGTTTTGATTACGGCATCCGTCGCGGGATCGAGGACGATCACCGAATTGCCGCGTCCGGCGAAGACCTTGCCGCGCGAGAAGATCATGCGGGCCTTGGTCGCCCCCGTTTTCGTGAAGACGCCGAATGTACCCGGGATGTCGCTCGTACGGATGATATTGGTCTGAAGGTCCACGATACGGATGCCCGAATGGGATTCGTTGTCGGCCGTGGAATATTGGATGTAGGCTTTTTCGGGACTTACGACCACGATGTGCTGCGGCCAGCAGAGGGTCGATTTTGAACTTTGGGTGGCACCCGTAGAGGTATCGATGTTTGCGTAGAACGGCATGTCGCGTGCCACGAGGCGTTTCATCGTGTGGGCATCGCAGACGACGAAGCGTCCGTCGCCGTTGAATGTAGTTCCCATGCTGCTTGTCTTGCCGTTTTGGGTAATGAAGTAGATCTTGCCGTTGGCCAGGTACATATCCTGAAGGACGTTGCCGATTTCGTTGTCGTTGATCTCCTCGTAAACCTTTTCATGATAGCGCATGTGTTGGTCGAAATAGACGATCGTGCCGTTCTCCGAGGTCATGTTGCCCTCTATGAGGACGAACGTGCCTTCGGGATGGGTGAAGTCGAGCACGTAGTACTCCTGCGAGAGGATCGGTTTGTCGTCGGACTGGATCGTTACGGTGTTTTCCAAATCCATTCCGTCGGTGTATTCCGCAGGAGGAGCGATCAGGAGCGAACGCCGTGCGATATCGAAATCGGCCGTCCAGCCTGCCGGTGCCGATGTCATTTCGACCGTGGGAATCCATCCTCCGGCCGTCAGTGCATACGCTTCCGAAGCGCCGTATTTCATACAAACGGGTTCGTCCGAATCCTCCAGCCCCTGAATTTCGAGGCTGCCTCCGTCGCGCTTGGTAATCTCGGTCGTCAGGCGGTAGATACGGCCCGCTTCGAAATTGCGTCCGGTTTTGGTCTCGGTATAGACGCTGCCGTCGGCGAAGGTGTAGGTTACGTGTATTTCCTCTGCGCTGCAATCCGCCGGATAGACGACCGCTGCGGCGAATACGCTCGCGGTGCTGCTCGTCGCGGGCAGTTCGACACCCTCCTTGCCGAACGAAAGCGTTACGGCGTTGTTCGCATCGGTCGCATCGCTGAATCCGGTGCCGTCGAAGGTGCGCGTACCGGTCAGTACGGTCGAGGCGTCGGTCGCTGCCAGCGTGACGGAAACGAGCTTCTCCTTCACGTCCTGCGACCAGGGGTTGAACCAGACGTAAGCGGTGGCGTGCGAGAGGGTGAATCGTCCTTCGGAGTCGGTCGTGGCATAGCCGAAATCGCCGTTCGGTCCGAGTTGCAGTTTGCCCGGCTCCGCCTGGCGTTGTTCGGTCGGAACGACGGCTTCGGCGTCGGTGCCGGTCATGTTGTAATAAATCCGGTAGGGTGCATCCCCCGGGAGGTTCGTGAATCCGAAGTCGGCGACATTGCCGTCCGTTCCCGCTTCGGCGCTCTGTACGCCGCCTGCCCAGATTCGGTCGCCGGTGCTCCATTGAAATTGAATTTCGGTCCCGTCGCCAGGCACGAATTGAGTGCGGCTCGCGGTGCCGGAAATACCCGTGAGGGCTACCTCCCGTCCGGGTTGGGGACCGACTTCGGGAAGTTCCTCGATGTCCGAGGTGCAGGCCGCCAGGCCGAGTCCTGCGAGGATGTAGTAATTTTTTCATGGCGATTCGATTAAATGCGGATGAAAATGCCTGCAATCCGGGGGAGGATTGCCGACATTTTCACCGCGCGATCATTCTATTTTAGTGTTAGCCTTCCACATCGTATTTGAAGGCGAATCCATAAGTTGAGGAGGTCAATTTAACCCACGAAGAGTCGGCGTAGGCTCCCGTACCGCCGACCAGATCGGCCGATTTCGGAAGGTGGATGATCCGGTTCTCAGCAGGGACGTCTTTGCCTGCAACGGGACTCCAACCGCCGCCGAAGGGACCGGTACCGTAGTCGTCCTTCAGGGTCGGCGGGGTAGTTGCCCGACAGATGATGTCACCCAGCAAGGGGCAGCCTTTCGAGTAGCCGACGAAACAGTATGCTTCGAGTGTTTTCATATTCTTGCCTAACGAAATCTTAGCCAGTTTTGGACAATCTCCGAAGGCATTCTGCCCGAGTGTTTCCGTGGCATCCGGGAGGATGATCTCGGTCAGCTCTCCGCAATTTTGGAATGCGGAATTCTCGATCGTTTTTACACCCTGACCGAAGTTGATCGTTGTCAGCGAGCAGCCGTTGAATGCGCTTGCTCCGATCTTCGTGACGGAATTGGGCAGGGTTACGTCGGTCAGTTTGGTGTTTTGGAACATGTAGTTGCCGATTTCGGTCACACCCTCCTCGACAGTCACGCTGACGAGCGATGCGCAGGAGTCGAAAGCGTTCGATCCGTAGCTGATGTCTTTCAGTACCGTTACCGAAGTCATGCCCGTTTTTTGGAAGGCAGCCGAAGCGGTCGCCGTGACGTTCTGCGGGAATACGATGCCTGCGAGGTTCGCATTCGACTTGAACGAATTCGGGAAAGTTGTCGATTCATAGACGACTTCGGAGAAATCCACCGTGGCAGGGGCCGCGAGAGCCAGAACTGCATCGGCTACGGATTTCATTTGAGCGGCCGTCATCACCGTATTGTCGCCGACGGTCTTGACGTACAGCGTAGTGAAGGTTTGCGGAATTTCTGATTTCCAGGGATCTTCGCCGGAAGCGCGGTAGTAAAGGCCTTCGCTCAGGTAGTCGGGACCGAGCGCCTCCATCGTATAGCCGCTGGCGGCTGTGGTCCAGGAGGAGTAGGCTTCGACCGATGCTACGTGGAACGTTTTGCTGCCTTGTACCGAAGTACCCGCGCCGGAGAAACTGTCGGCCTGTACCGCAGGGGCCGTCGTCGGTTCCGCATAGACGTCTGCGAGCAGTGCGGCGTTTTCGAAGGCCTTGCTGCCGATCGAAGTCAGCGTGTTGCCCGAGATGGTCAATTTGGTCAGCTTCGACCAGTCGGAGAAAGAACCCGCACCGATCGTCACGATCGTTTTCGGAATGGTCAGGTTTTCGATCGCGTCGTTCGTTGCGAAGGCATTGTCGCTGATAGCGGTGAGGCCTGCACCGAATTGGAGCGTAGCGATATTGGGGTTGTTGCTGAAGGCTCCGTCACCCAGCGTGGTAACGTTGTCGGGCAGGGCGAGTGCCGTCAGGCCGCAGTCGGCGAAAGCACGATCGCCGAGGGTTGTCACGCCAGAACCCAATGTCAGGGTCGCCAGCTTGGAACAGCCTTCGAAAGCGCTCGCGCCGATTGTCTGAACCGAAGCGGGAATGGTGACGGTCGTAATAGCCGTACAGCCGGCGAACATTTCGGCCGGGATGGTCGTTGCCGAACCGAGGGTAATGGCCGTGAGTTCGGTACAGTCGCGGAAGCTCTTCTCTCCGAGTGTCGTGGCGTAGATTTTCGCCGAGGTGAGACCCGTGCCGGCGAACGCTTCGATTCCGATGCTGTTTATCGAGGCGAGGTCGGCATCCGCAAGGGCGGCGCAACTCTTGAACGCTTTGTCGCCGATGGTTTTGACACTCGACGGCAGGGTGAGAGCCGCCAGCGCCGTACACTCTTCGAACGTGCTTTCGCCGATAGTGCCGACTCCGGTCGGAACGGTCGCCTTGGTCAGGGCCGTGCAGCCTTTGAAGGCTCCGGCTGCGATCGAGGTCGTATTTTCGAAGAATTTGATCGTGCCCAGTTTGGCGTTGCCGGCCAATCCTGTCGGGAACTCCGTGGCTTCGAATTTCGCCATGTTCAGATCGAGTGTCACGGGAGCGGACTGTGCCGAGATTTTGGTGATGACGGTATTGAACTGGCTGGCGGTAAGGGCTGCATCGTCGCCTACGGTGCGCACATACAGTGCGGTGAATGTCGCGGGCAGGGTCGGAACCCAGTCGGTCTCGCGCGAAGCACGATAGTAGATGCCGTCCGTCAGTTGCTGGTCGTTGATGTCCTGCAGCGCATATCCCCCTGCGAGGTCACGTCCGTCCAGGCCGTTTCATAGGCATCGTAGGATGCAGCCGGAACATAGAGGATTTTTGCACCTTCACCCACTTTGCTGCCGGCGCTGCCGAAAGCGGGTTTCCCAGCGAGGGCGCATTCTCGGCCCGGCAGGTAATGGTTTGCAGATTGCTTGCCGAAATGAAGGCGTTGCGTCCGATCGAGGTCACCTTTTCGCCCAGATCGATCGAGGTGACGTTGGCACAGTTCCAGAAGGCGTAATTGGCGATCGCGGGGATATCGATAATAATGCGGGTGAAGGCGCTGCAACCGCCGAACGAGCGCTCGTCGAGCGATTTCAGCGTTTCGGGGAAGGTTACGTCCTGCAACTTGCCGCAGTTGTAGAAGGCGTCGTTGCCGACAGTCTCCAGCTTGGAGGGCATATTGATTGTCGTGAGGGCCGAACATGCGTTGCACAGGTTGGCCGGAATTGCAGTCAGTGCATCGGGAAACTGTATGCGTTCCAGTGATTTGCAGTTCTTGAATACGGATGATTCTATTGTAGTCACGCTTTCCGGGATCGTGATCTCTTCGAGTCCGGTCGCTTCGGAATGCTTCGGCTCCGATGCTCTTCAGTGTCGAGGGCAGGGTTACATCGGTCAGAGCTGTGCAACTGTCGAATAAGAATCGTGGAATTGCTTCCACACCTTCGGGAATTACGACCGATGTCAGCAATTTGCAGCCGTAGAACGCATAGATGTCCAATGTGCGCACCGAGGAAGGAAAGCTCGATGGATTCCAGTTTGGCACAGTTGCGGAAGCAGTTCTGCCCGATGGCAGTCAGGCCTTCCGGAAAGGTTACCCGCGTCAGGTTCTTACAGCCGTAGAAAGCCCCGGAATTGTAGGTGCTGGGAGTGAAAGTCTGGATATTACGGGGCAGTGCGATCTCCTGAAGATTGGTCTTGCGGGTGAAGTCCATCGGAAATTCGGTCGTGGCGAAGGTAGCTTCACCCAGATCGATGACCGCACCGTTTGCGAGGTTGCCTGCAATCGAGGTGAGTTCTTCGGCCGAGAGGGTCGATTCGCCCAGGGTAACGACTTTCAGGTAAGCCGATCGGCTCGGTCGGCAGGCTCTTCCGCAACACCGGCTTCGGTCATGAAGAATGCGCCGGAGTTTTTGCAGTCGGACTTGGCGATCTGTGTCGAGAGGCGCAGCGTGTGGCCTGGGGTAAGCGTTTTGCCTGATTTGGTTTGCAGATAAACCGAACCGTCGGCGAATTTATAGACGATCGAAACCGTTGCCGTCGAAAGATCGGCGGGGTAGAGCACCATGGCGGCGAACACGTCGGTATCGTTGCTCTGCGAAGGCAGGGCGACACCCTCTTCGCCGAACGACAGGGTGACGGACGAAGAGCCTTTGCAGTCGCCCAGCTTTCCGTCGGCGAAAGCGGCTTCGCCGGCGATGGTCTGACCGCCCGATACGCTCAAGGTGATCGAGAGCAGGTTCGAGGTGACATCGCTCGAATAGGTGTCGAACCAGACGTAGGAGGTCGCATGCTCGAGCGTAAAGGTTCCGTTTTGCGCCGTTGCATAACCGAAGTCACCGTTTTGGCCCAGGTTCAACTCTCCGGCTGCCTGCTGTGTCTGCTCGGCCGGAATCAGGGCTGTTGCGGCTGCCGGGCCGGTCAGGTTGTAGAATACGTCGTACGTGTCGGCCGTTTCGAGGGATTCGAAAACGAATGTCGCCTGGCTGCCGCCTTCGGCGATGGCTTCGCTTCGGGTATTGCGTGCCCAGATGTAGTCGCCGGCGCTCCAGAGGAACGGAACGGCTCCGTCTTCGGCTCCGCCGAAACCGGTGCGGGTGCCCCGGCCGGAGAATCCGGTCAGTACGACCTGCGTATTTCCGTCAGGAGCAGGGGCGATAGGTTCTACGTCCGCATCTTTCGTGCATCCTGCGAATGCGAGCAGGAATGCGCACAATATGTATAAGTAGTTTTTCATCGGTAATCTCCTTTTTATCCGTTAGTTCCACTCTTCCCATTCGCTCGATCCGGCGCCTGCGCCGCCGAGGATTTCATCGGTGGCGAGTACCTGAACCTTGGCTATGACCGTTGCGGTAGCGCCTACGGCTACGACGGATACTTCACCCGAGGTTTCGGCATATACGTTCTCCTTGGCAGGGGGCTGTGATGGTCAGCACATCGCCTTCGAGCCAGGCGCGCCAGCCGTCGGGTTTGGCGATGGCGAGGTTTTCAACGCCTTTTTGGGTAACGGCGAGGTTCTGCGAAGCGCCGAATTTCAGCGTCAGCGATGTGCGCTCGATGACGAAATTCACCTCCTTGGCTTTGGGCAGAACGATCTGATCGCCGTTGGTGAGCGTGAAGGTTACGCTTTCATCGTCCTGTACGACGCTTTTGAAGAAAGAGTCGCCGTCTTCTCCCTTATCGCCGTTCGCACCGTCCTTACCGACCGCTTTGATCGGCTGTCCGTCTTCGCCTTTGATGGTTTCGCCGTCGATCTCCCAATAGCCGTCCTTGTTGATGGTCGGGGTTTTACCGTTTTGGCCCGCAACCGGAATCTTGTTCTGGTTATCGTCGAGCAACCACTGGTCATCGCCGCCCAGCGTCCAGTAGTAGATGCCTTCGAATTGCGCGATGCCGATGGCCGGCGCCGCTGCGCCGTCTTTGCCGTTGTGCAACGTGATGGTCTTGCCGTCGTTGAAAGTGATCGTGCGCCTTTCCGTCCGCCGCTTCGGTGTAGTTGGTGATGAATTTGTTTTCGTTCAGGGCGTCGATGATCGTCTTGAGCGAATTGACCTGTTCCTTCATCGAAGCGATCTCCTGTTTTAGGTTTTCGATCTCCTGGCGGATTTCGGTGTCGTCGTACTTGTCGTCCGAACAGCCCCAGGTCATTGCTGCGCAGCAGGCAGCGAGAACTAACAGCGTAAAGAATTTTTTCATAATTTAAGAATTTGATTTATTGGTTGAATTTTGTTTTCCATGTTCCGCAGAATAGGCAGGCTGTATCGGAACCCGTCGGTTCGGAGGAGGGGCATTGTGCTGCGCCGAAACGACGAAGGCGTCCGCCGGAGGAAACGAATGTCCGTTCCGGAGAACGCCTGAAGCACAGCCCGGCGAAGGCCGGGTAGAGTGAGCGCATGTCACGCCCGTTGAAATGTCAGCCGTAAAATAGCCGTAAGTCATCGATACTCCTGTCGTTTAGTCCTGTTCGGAACTTACACGCGAGGGTACAGAAGAAATACATGGAAAAATAGCGCGCCGAAGACTATCTTGCACGATTTCGACCCGAAACCCGCGGGTGTAAATCCTGATTGTCAAGGCAGGTCTTCTGACTCGTTTCCTCCGCAACGCCTTCCCAGCGATATAGCCAGTGGCAAAGAGTGCGCGAAGTTGCCCGGTCGGGGGCTGAAACTCACAGCAGCAGGTACTGTCGCCGATTTTCACGGCATTCCCTATTAATCGGCTTGGAAAAGTGATTCCAAGTCCGAACCTTGCGGGTGCAAAGGTATTGCTTTTCCGGGATTATTCGCAAACGAAATCGGAAATAAATTTCAATGAATTTTGTAATTCATTGAAAAACATGGTTTTGTTAAACGACTATTTGCGGAAGATGAAATAGACGGCCAGAATCAGGCAGACGAAACCCGCCAGGTGGTTCCACCGCAGGGTGTCCGATTTCATGAAGACGACGGCGAAGACCGTGAAGACCAGCAGGGAGATGACTTCTTGGATCACTTTGAGCTCCCAGATCGAGAAGGGGCCTCCCAGTTGGGAGCTGCCGATGCGGTTGGCCGGGACTTGGAAACAGTATTCGAACAGGGCGATCCCCCAGCTGAGCAGGATGATGGACAGCATCCCGAAGCGCTCTATTTTGGATTTGAAAGCGATATGCCCGTACCAAGCCAATGTCATAAAGGTATTGGAAAGGATCAGCAGGGCGATGGTGGCGAGGGCACGGCTCATAATAGCAGAGTATTGAGATCGGTTATCGAGGCGAAATCGTCGATGACGACATCGGCTTCCGTTTGGGTTGCGAGCGTATGACGGGGTAGAGTCGTTGCCAGGGCCACGATGCGGCCTGCTCCGGCCCGGCGGGCAGCAGTGATGCCGACCCGGGCATCCTCGAATACAAGGCATTCGGCCGAAGGCAGGTGCAGTCCTTCGGCTGCCAGCAGGTATATTTCCGGGTCGGGCTTGCAGCGGGTCACCCGGTCGCCGCTGACGATGCAGGAGAAGTAGTCGGTGATACCGCAGTTGCTGAGGACGAAATCGACGTTCTCGCGGCAGCCTGAAGAACCGACGGCGCAGCGGATTCCGCGACGGCGCAGCTCTTCGAGCAGGTCCACAAGCCCCCGTACGGGGCGGATTTCCGGAGCATAGACTTCGCGGTAGATGGCCTCTTTCTCCTCGCCGAGCGCTTTCAAGCCCTTTTCGCGTATGATTTCTTCGGGCAGGATCTGGCGCATGATATCGTCGTTGCCCATGCCGAAGGAGGTCTGAAGCTTCCGCTGCCACTCTTCGACGCCGTAACGCTTGCAGAATATTTCGAATGCCCTGACATGCGCCCGGGTGTTGTTCACCAGTACGCCGTCCATATCGAATAGAACTCCCCGTATCATCTTGTTGTTTTTTCCGCGCAAAAGTAATCATATTTCCGGGAGTTGCCGCCGAAACGACCGGGAAATTGCGGGGCGGAACTCTTTGAGGCGGGATTGTATGCTTGAAATGGCGATTATATCTTTTTTTAATGCGCCGTTTCCGACGATCGCAGCATCCGATCCGGAGGTTGCTTATTCGCCGACCTGTGGCCGCATCCGTAATTCCGCTCTCCTATATGTATTCTCTTCTCGGAGGGAAGTTTGGAGGCTACGTACCCGAAGTGGCACGCTAAAAAAGTATATATGCACCTAAAATTTGAGGTTAAGACTGAAATTGACCGTGAAGGTCGGGATCGACAGTCCGGGGATGGGGCGGTGGTGTGTGAGCCGCCAAATGAAATCCACGCGCAGCAGACGGAAGATGTTCTCGATGCCGAAACCGGTTTCGAGGTAAGGGTGTTCGACCGACGACATTCCCACCGGAAAGAGCATGACCGCTTTCGTATTCGGAAGACTGCCGTCGTTGCGGGCTGAAAGGGTGCCGTAAACTCCCTTGAAAACAAAGACTTCGCGCCAGTTGAGTTTTTTGAGGAGCGGTACGCGGCCCAGCAGGAATCCGTTGAAGTGGTGTTCGTAGAAGAACGAAATCCAGGCGTCCGACGAGAATTCGTAGAAATTCATGCACGAGAAGGCATAGCGGTCGTAAAAATAGGTGCCGTTTCCCTCGTGCAGCTTCAACAGCAGGTAGGGAACCTTGCCGAAGATCTTGCCGCCTTCGAGCATGAGTTGCGAGTAACCGATCGGAGGCAGATTGAGCCGGTATTGCATACGCCCTTCGAGCCGCAGGTAGTCGTAGCTGGCGGGTAAGACTCCTCTTTTTGCCCCCGTGAAGTCGAAGGAGAAAATCGGGTATTTCGAACCCATGTGTCGTACCTCGAACGGCATGCGGACGATCGTTTCGTCTTTGGACAGCCGCAGCCCGATCCGTATCGAAGCGTCGTTGATGCCATGCAGCGAACGCCCGTCCGGCAGGATCATCGGTACGTAGCGGTTCGAGGAGATGTGACGGCCCCGCAGCTCGAACGAACTGCTGATCCCGTGCAGCCACTCGTGTTCGTAGAGGGCGATCCCTTCCTCGATAGTCGAAAGCCGCGAGGTGCCGCCTCGGGAGAAGATCGAGCTTAGGATGTTGTTTTCCGAGAGGGCGCTGACACCCGAGCTGAGCTGTATCGCGTCGTTGCGGTAGGTGACCGTCAGTTTGCGCAGCAGTTGTCGGCGCAGCATCAACTCTACCTCCGCAGCTCCCTTGAAGTCCTCGTCGCGGGTGCCGTAGGCCAGGTAGGTCGAGAGCCGTACGCGGCGGCTGAACTCTTTGGTCGTGCGTGCGCCTATCTGGAAACGGGCGCCCTCCAGTCGGTTGAAGCTGATTACTTTGGAGTAGGGACCTATGCCGACGTATTTGGTGTTGTAGTAGCCTCCGATGATAGTATTGAGGACGGTGTATATGTTTTTATAGAGGGGGACCTGCTGGATCGAATCGACCATTTGATAGATGGCCTTTTCATTTTGGGTGAGGGTGTAGGGACGCAGCGAGTCCCATTCGACCTGCTTGCCCGAAATGGCATCGTCCGAGAGGATCACGCTGGCTGACGTACCCAGAACCTGTTTGGGGATCGGCGTGTCGAACTTTACGTCGGAATAGGTTACCTCGTGGCTGCCCAGGAAAGCGATCATCTTCGAGGAGTCGGATTTGGTCAGCGTAAAATCGGCGGTCATCTTCTCCCGCTGCGGGAACCACAGCGAGTCGGCCGTCAATCGGTTGTCGGCTTCGATCGCCAGGTGGCGAATCCAGTTTACATTGACTCCTTTGGCCATTTTTACGCGGGCCGAACGCAGCGCATAGCTTGCCGAGTCGATATTGACCTCGCCGTCGAGTACCGGGGTGGCGACACTTTTGGGGTGAAACCGGATTTTGTAGGTCTTGCGCCCCTCCACGTTCGTACTGTCCACCAGAAAGTATTTGTAGAATGAGCGTCCCGAGTTGGAGAGGGGGCTGGCGAACTTCACGCCGAACAGGTCGATGAAGTTTTCGTAAAGATTCACATCGGCGTGCAGGTGTCCGGTGAATTGCGCCAGCACGCTGTTGTCTTCGATACCGGATATCTGGCTGGCGCGAATTACCTCGCGGGCGACGGACGGCGTGCGGCTGTGGTAGTAATCCGCCGCTGTTTCGGAGATCATCACGGGCAGGTAGGGCTGTCCCGTGACGGACGAGGTGTCTAGGTGCTCGAAGATGAAACCGAAATTCTGTTGGAGTTTTTTGCTCCGGAATTCCCGGATATTGGCCAGTCCGAGTTCCATTTTCGTATAGGTGCGGCAGATGTAGCGGTCGTACTCCTTGGAGTCGTTGTATTTTTTGTTGCGGATAATGCCTTCGAGGATCGGATGGGCCGGATTGTCCCCAGGGGTAATTACGACGCTTTCGATTTCCAGGTGCGAAGGAGTGAGCCGGAAGTCGATTTGGTTGTAGCCCCCGACGTGGACCGGACGTATCTGAGGTTCATAACTGACCATTTCCGCCCGGATGTAGCTCGACGTGTCGCGGCTTTCGAGCGAGTAGAACCCTTCGTCGTCGGTGGTGATGCCGGTGGTCGTACCCGGGAACAGGACGACGGCGTAGGGAATCGGCTCGCCCGTCTGTGCGTCCGTGACCGTACCGCGCACCCGGGTGTTCTGGGCGGCGCAGGGGGCGTACAGAAATAGTCCCGCAAGAGCGAGGAGTATGCCGCAGAGTCGTTTCATCGAAGCCTTTCCGGAATGTCGTTTCGGATTTTCCTAAAATATAAATATACCCAAAAATACAAAGATTTTACCGGACTGTCAAAAATTATTATTTTTGCCGATCCGGATGGAACTACTTTCTGCGGAATGAAACATGGGAACGTCAAAATAGAAAAGACCAATGCGGCCCGTCTGCTCGACCGAGCCAAAATCGCCTACGAATTGATCCCGTATCGGGTGGATGAGGAGCATCTGGCCGCGACTCACGTGGCCGAACAGCTCGGCGAAGATGTTGCTGCGGTTTTCAAGACGCTCGTGCTTCGTGGTGATCGGACGGGCCATTTCGTCTGTGTCGTCCCTGGAGATCACGAGGTCGATCTGAAAGCTGCCGCCCGCATTTCGGGTAACAAGAAAGCCGATCTGATTCCCGTCCGGGAGTTGCTTCCGACGACCGGATACATCCGGGGCGGCTGTTCCCCGATCGGGATGAAAAAACCGTTCCCGACCTTTTTCCATATTTCCGTTTTGCAACACTCCGTCATTTATGTCAGTGCGGGAGTTCGGGGATTGCAGATCCGGATCGCTCCGCAGGATCTGCTTCGCTTCGTCGGGGGCGAAACGGCCGAAATCAGCCGTCCGTCGTCTGTGGCGGCGGAATAAGATCCGTAATTCTTTTTTGCTATTCGATCCCTTTCTGCGGGTCGGCGGAATTGTCGTGTTGTCGAAGCGACCGCCGGACCGGTATTTCGGAAACGATTCGTTATTTCTCCTTGGGTGCCGGTCTGGTTTCGCCCTTGAGTGCCGGAAGGGAGATGCCGTACCGTACCGCCAGAATCCGAATGAGGATCACCGAGCAGGCGGCGATGAACTGCGTGGGGGCCGCCGGCAGGTCGAGATACATACAGAGATAGTAGATCAGTCCGCCGCAGATGCAGGCGATGGCGTAGATGTCTTTGCGGAAAATAAGGGGTACTTCGTTCAGCAGCACGTCGCGCAGCATACCGCCCGCAGCACCGGTCAGCGTACCCATGATGATACCCACCCACATCGGATAGCCGACGGCTATGCTTTTCTGAATGCCGACGACGGTGAAAAGTCCCAGTCCGACGGCATCGAAAATGAAGAAGGTGTTGTTGAGCCGGATCACGTATTTGCGTAGCCCGACTACGAACAGGAAGGCGAATCCCGATACGACCAGGTAGGAGACGTTTTGCATCCAGAAAGGGGGCAGGCCCAGCAGCAGGTCGCGCAGCGTACCGCCGCCGACGGCCGTGACGAATCCGACCACATAGGCTCCGAACCAGTCGAAATGTTTGGCCGAAGCGAGCCGGATGCCGCTGATGGCGAATGCGAAGGTACCGACATAGTCGAGAAGGGTGATGAAATTCATGATGTTTCGATTTTTCGGCCGCAAAGGTAGTAATTATCTCGCCGGATTATCGATAACGACGAAATAAATTCGATAGCTGCGACCGGGCTGCCGATTTCTGTTTTCTGTTACCGGCCGTATGATACGGGGCGGTGGCGTTTCCTGCGGGTCTTTGCGGAATTTTCCGGCAAGGAGTGTTCGGGTTTCGTTTTTTTCGTACTTTTATGCGGCGTAAATTCGGCTAGGAACGATGGTTTTACTTCTTCATTCCGGTTCATTGGTTTGCTTTTTCATGTTACTTAAATATTTCCCACTATGAAATTTTTTATCGATACAGCTAACTTGGCCCAGATCCGGGAAGCTAACGAAATGGGTGTGCTTGACGGGGTGACGACCAATCCTTCGCTGATGGCCAAGGAGAACATTCGCGGTGAGGAGGCCTGCCGTCGCCATTACCTCGAAATCTGCTCCATCGTCGATGGCGATGTGAGCGCCGAGGTGATCGCCACCGATTTCGACGGTATGGTCCGCGAAGGGGAAGCGTTGGCGGCCTTGCACAAGAATATCGTGGTCAAACTCCCGTGTACGGCCGACGGTATTCGTGCCGTGAAGTATTTCGCGGGCAAGAATATCCGCACCAACTGCACGCTGGTCTTTTCCGTCGGTCAGGCTCTGCTGGCAGCCAAGGCCGGTGCGACGTATGTGTCGCCGTTCGTAGGCCGTCTGGACGATATTTGCGAGAACGGGGTGGCTCTCGTCGCCGAGATCGTGCGTATGTATCGTTACTACGGTTATGATACGCAGGTGCTGGCGGCTTCGATTCGGCATACGCAGCACATCGTCCAGTGTGTCGAGGCGGGGGCCGACGTGGCGACCTGCCCGCTTGCGGCGATCAAGGGTTTGCTGAAACACCCGCTGACCGACATCGGTTTGGCGCAGTTCCTGGCAGACCACGCCAAGGTGAATTCGTAGGGAGGCGGCGTTTCCCGTAATGGAAAAGCGATGCCGATGATCGAAAAATCATCGGCATCGTCGTTTCGTATTCGGGCCGGAATCCGATCAGATTTCCAGCCCCATGATATAGTCGTTCATGTAGAATCCGCCTCCGATTTCGAAATCGCCTTCGCGCAATTTGCGCATACCCATCCGTTCGTAGAATTTTACGGCTTTGTTATGGCGATTTACGTGGAGCTCCATCCGGCAGGGAGCCGGGTGGAGCTGTTTGATGTGTTCGATAGCCTTGCGGAAGAGGAAGCTCCCCGCGTGCACACCCTGGAATCGGGGCAGGATGTAGATTTTTTGCAGGATGTAGAGGTCGTCTGCTTCGGGCTGGACAGAGAGATAGCCGCAGGGAGTGCCGTCCTTGTAGGCGATGTAATATACGTGCCCTTCGGCCATCTGCCGCCGGAGGTTTTCGGGGGAGTACATCCACTCCATCATGTAGTCCAACTGTTCGGGCGAAAGGATGGTTTTATAGGTGTCGGGAAATGCGACGCAGGCCATTTCGCGTATCAGTCCGCAATCTTCGACGGAGGCTTTTCTGGCAGTAAACATAAGGTGTTCGATTCGGTTTCGCTCTTGCAAATATATTGAAAGCCAGGAGAAACCGGGAACTTGTTCCCGGTTTTCTGAGGTGCATTCTATCTAGAATATGTTCAAAGATGGTGATTCTGGTAGTCGGAGAGTTCTGTTTTTGTCGCGATAATTTGTCGGGCTGTATGAGACGGATGCCTGGGCAATAACAAATTAGGCCAATATTGTAGCCACAAAATTTCTATAGTCCCTCCTCGACGGTTTTCCGTACAGGTTGGTACTGTTTACCTTTTCCGAAACGGAAGTTGATTTTCAACATTACTCTGTTCCAGGCATTTTTTTATATAGAAGTCCCTTGTGTTCTGACGATACTGTTCTCGATGGAATGGTAATGGCTTTCCGGATTGGTGAGGAAATTGTCGCAGGAGAGTTGAAATGCCCAGTCTTTGTATTTATATCTCACACCTATCGCAGAGGATAATTCACTGTCGTATATCATCGGAATAGACAATCCTTTACAAGGTATCGCACCCTGATAATATGCGGAAAAGTTTTTGTAGTTGAAAGTCAGCTCATAGTACATCGGAGCCTGAAAATGAGTCACCCTCCCCAATACTTTCGAATCGACTTTTGTATAACTGAATCCTCCGCCTAATTTCAATGCCAGCAAGTCGTTTTTGAATGGGCTGAGTCTCAAATCATAATGTACGGAGTGCACATCTGCCCAGTTGTCATTAATCGGTGAGTATGCGATATACGGCTGTTCATACTGATAATAGTAGTCGATTGGATTCTTGTAATATAAGTAGCTGTATGAAACATTTATATTGAGCCATTTGTTATGATATACGACATTGAAAGTCGTCTGGTTCGCACGGCCGCCGACCAGCTCGGGATTCCCGTGTACGATAATATTTTGATTATAAAACGAAGTGGCTTCGCTGAGTTGTCCCAGTCCTGGCTGCATATTGGCTTGGACGAATCCGGCTTTCAGCATAAAAGAGGGTGAAATACGATAACCGATATCTACCCGAGGCGCAAAGACCCATTGCCAAATATCGTTGTCGTTTGTTTTTGTTCGTGTCCCTGTTACTCCCAAAGAAAAACGATAAGTAAACCGAGGCCCGATCTTTCCGGTGATCTCTCCGGCAAAATAATTTTTCAGAATGCTGTTAGTTTCCCGGGAATAGCCCGACGTGTTGTCTATTCGATATTTGCTAATATCATAGTAAAAATAATCTCCGAATGAAAGCGTCAGCTTGTCGAAAGTCTTGGTATAGAGAGCTTGGCCGTTCATCTGATAGCCGTCTCCGTCCATATTAAGAAAATCTTCAAATACAGGCGTATCGTCCGATAATGCGTATTGGTTCTTATAGGTATCGGAAACAGAATTTATGTAATCGCCTCGAAGTGTTATCATTAGTTCATGCCGGTTGCGGAATTGCCTCCAGAAGTACAGGTCGAGCGTCGGATTGAATGAGTGGGACTCGCTTTCCTTCACTCCGTAACGGTCCGAACCTATGCCATCCTGAATAAAGGCAAGCCGGGAATCGGTCTGTTGAGAATGCTTATCATAACTTGGGAAAAAGCGGGCTTGAAATACATATTTTCCGGGGAGTTGATTCGTGTATTTGAGACTAAATTGAGGACTTAAGAAGTTGTTTTCACTCTGCCGTTCTTCCTCCTGCCGGAAATCCACCCCGTCGAGCGTATATTCCATTTCATCCGAGGCATATTGATCATCCCATGATCCGTAGCCTATGTTTGCAGTAAATGCCAACTGATGCCGTCCCCGGTTGTATTGCAGGAAAAAACTATCGTTCAACCAGGGCGAAGTCAGATGTTGGTTCAGCTCCACACTTCCGTATATTCCGTCTTCCCGAATTTTCGTGATAATGTTGATGACTTTATTGCCGTTGCTGAGGCCGAATTTGATGGGCGGCAGATCGTAGTATTCGATCTTTCGGACATCTTCGGGCCGCAGAGTCGTCAATTCCTGTTCCGAAGAGGCGATACCGTTTACCAAGACCGTCACACTGCCATCGGACGCGGTGATTTGATTGGTCTGGCGGTTGATTCTGATCTGCGGAATCTTGTTGGTCAGATCGAGACTCGTGACCGCCGCCTTCCGGTCTTCATTGGTGATGGTATATACCGTCCGGTCGAAATAGCTGGCTGTGTTGTTGGCCGTGACGACCACCGCATCGATCTCTGCGACATCTTCGGACAGGACGTAATCCCGGACGACCTCCGTCATGCCTATCGAAGGTTTGCGAAGAAGCACCGTATCGTAAAGAGTCTTGTACCCGATTGTCCGAACCGATAGCAGGTAGCGGCCCGCACGGTGTTTTCCGAACCGGTAATTGCCGGCCATATCGGTTATCACGCCTTCCGTGTAGCGGGTCGTATCCGGCAGTTGCTGGAGAATGACCGGGGCGAAGGCGACCGGTTCGTTTTTCTCGGTGGTAATTTTACCTTTCAGGACGATTTGCGCCTGGAGCGGTGTCGCCAGGCTCGTTATGATGATCAGAAGAAGAACGGGGATAAGTCGGGGGTGTCTCATAGTTGCGGAGTTTGAAAAGAATATAAAATAGAGTGAAGACGGGGCGGAAAAAGTTATAACCCCCAATTGGGGTCGGAAATATCAGGAACGTTGATCGTCAGATTCAATACGAAATTCAGGGCGCTGTCATAATAGGGAGTTTCCGCATAATCGAACCGATAATATTCGATACGTGTTACGTTGAGAGCAGTCGATGCATTCATGAGTGTCTCGTATTCCATCGGATTTGTTGGGATAAGTCCGTTGAACATAAGACATACCGTACCACCGTTTTCGTCGATCAGATAACCATCTTCGTAGGTTATGCCCGGAATATGGCTGTAAAGATCCTCGATCGTCCGGGCATCGGGGGCAATCTGTTTGGGAAGGTACGTTTCCACGGGCTGTACGGTAGCGAGATCCTTCTGGCTGCGGATGACAGGGAAATGAAAGTAGCGCCGTCCTTCTATGCCGGGCACATAAGCTATCTCGATTTGCCGGGTCTGCGGCTGGATACCCGGACCCGATATTTCGAGCCGGTAGGTCCGGTTGGTGGCAATGGCGTCTAACTCGTAATAACCGTTGACAGATGTAAGCGTCCCGTATTCGGGTTCTCCGGTCGCCGGATCGTACAGCCACAATGAAGCGAAAGGTATTGCCTCCGTCGGATCGGTGGCATAGATGAATCCCGCAATACGTTGTTCCTGACCCGTCGCATGTAGCGAATAACCGAGAAAAACGAAAAATAATAAAACGAATCTTTTCATAGTCGTTGAATGTTTCTTAATTAAAAATAAGCATTTTACCGGGAATCAGACAAATAATTTTCGGATAAAATAGTTGCGAAATCGAAGAATGGTAATTTTATTTGTGTGATATTGAACTTTTTCTATATCTTATTTGAATATATATTTACGATGGACGGAGTTGCGGAGCAATAAAAATATCGAGGTATGACGCGAAATTGCATTTTGACCGTTGTTTTGAACAAAATGCAGACTTTGTAAAAATGAATTAAAATCGGAAAAAGAAAAATGCCTGATTTTTTCGGCTGCAGATTTCGATAGGATAGGGTAAAGACAAAGGCAGCCGATAATCGATCGATTATCGGCTGCCTTTCCGTGATCCCGCTGGGGCTCGAACCCAGGACCCCAACATTAAAAGTGTTGTGCTCTACCAGCTGAGCTACGGAATCATCCGCGCCAATCCGGAGTTATCCGTTTTGGTGGTGCAAATGTATAGAAAATTTTTGTTTTGCCAAAATAAAACGATATTTTTGTACGGAATATTGATTATCGTAAATCTTAAAACAAGATAAATTTTATGTGTAAAGCTCTGATTATCGGCGCAGGAGGCGTAGGTACCGTCGTGGCGCAGAAAATTGCTGCCAATCCGATTTTTTCGGACGTGATGCTGGCCAGCCGAACAAAAGCGAAGTGTGATGCCATTGCTGCGGCAATCGGCGGGGACCGGGTGAAGACTGCGCAGGTCGATGCCGACAATGTAGCCGATTTGTGCGAGTTGTTTCGGGCCTTCAAGCCCGATATCGTGGTGAACGTGGCGCTGCCGTACCAGGATCTGACCATTATGGACGCCTGCCTGGAGTGCGGGGTGAACTACCTCGATACAGCCAATTACGAACCCAAGGACGAGGCGCATTTCGAGTATTCGTGGCAGTGGGCCTATCAGGAGCGCTTCAAGGAGAAGGGGCTGACGGCCATCCTGGGCTGCGGCTTCGATCCGGGAGTGACAGCTATTTTCACCGCCTATGCCGCCAAACACCATTTCGACGAGATTCACTACCTCGATATCGTGGATTGCAACGCCGGTAATCACGGCATGGCTTTCGCCACGAATTTCAATCCGGAAATCAATATCCGCGAAGTGACTCAAAAAGGCCGTTACTACGAGAACGGCAAGTGGGTGGTGACCGAACCGCACGAGATACACAAGCCGCTTCATTATCCTGAAATCGGCGAGCGCGAATCTTATGTGATCTACCACGAGGAGCTGGAGTCGCTGGTAAAGAACTATCCGACGATCAAGCGAGCCCGCTTCTGGATGACTTTCGGACAGGAGTACCTGACCCACCTGCGCGTGATTCAGAATATCGGCATGGCCCGTATCGATCCGATCATTTACAACGGTGTGGAGATCGTGCCGATTCAGTTCCTGAAGGCCGTGCTGCCCGATCCCAAGTCGCTGGGTGCGAACTATCACGGCCAGACTTCGATCGGCTGCCGCATCCGGGGTATCAAGGACGGCAAGGAGCGTACGTATTATATTTACAACAACTGCGATCACGAGAAGGCGTTCCAGGAGACCGGTACGCAGGCCGTGAGCTTTACTACGGGCGTTCCGGCGGCGCTGGGCGCTTCGATGTGGGCCAAGGGGCTTTGGCGCGGTGCGGGCGTGTTCAACGTCGAGGAGTTCGATCCTGATCCGTTCCTGGCCGAACTGGGACCGCAGGGATTGCCCTGGGTCGAGAAATTCGACGTCGATCTGGAAGTCTGATCGGGTTTCGATAATTGGTTTGAAAGTCCGGATGGTATGTACCGTCCGGACTTTTTTATCGGTCTGTATTGGTGTGAAAAGAGGTAGGTATAAATACTTATTTATTCCAAATAGCCGGGATTTTTGAATCCCGGTTGGGAGGTTTTTTCTATTTTTGCGTGAATTTGAAACAGCATCGGAAATCCATGATCGATTTTCAAAAATTACCTTCTCCCTGCTTTGTGCTGGATGAGCAGTTGCTCGACCGGAATTTGGCGGTCATCGACCGCGTTCGCCGGGAGAGCGGTGCCGAAGTGATCGTCGCTTTGAAGGCCTGTGCCATGTGGAGTATTTTCCCGGAGCTTGCGCAACATTCCGACGGAGCCACCGCTTCGTCGCTGGCCGAGGCGAGGCTGGTTTTCGAGGAGTTCGGCCGTCCGGCGCATACGTACGCTCCGGTATATACCGACCGGAATATCGAAGAGATTCTCGATTGCAGCGATCACATCACCTTCAATTCCGTTGCGCAGTTCGAACGGTTCGGACAGATGGCCCTGCTGCGCGGTATTTCGTGCGGCCTGCGGATCAACCCCGGCTATTCGCCGGTAGAAACCGATCTCTATAACCCTTGCGTGCCCGGTTCGCGGCTGGGTATTCCCGCCGGGGAGCTGAAGGAGCTGCCCGCCGGGGTGGAAGGATTGCATTTCCACGTGCTGTGCGAGTCCCGCCCCGAACATTTGCGCTTGGCGCTCGATGCCGTCGAAAAGCGTTTCGGTCGTTTCCTCGACCGGATCAAATGGCTCAATATGGGCGGCGGACACCTTATGACCCACAAGGATTACGATTGCGACGAGCTGATCCGCATTTTGCAGGAGTTCAAGGCGAAATATCCGAACCTGCGCTTGATCCTGGAGCCCGGCAGCGCCTTCACTTGGCGGACGGGTTACCTGGTTTCGACCGTGGAGGACATCGTTGAGAACGGCGGCGTGCGTACGGCGATGCTCGACGTGTCGTTCGCCTGCCACATGCCCGACTGCCTGGAGATGCCCTATAAACCGGCGATCCTGGGGGCCCGCGATCCGGAACCGGGAGAGAAGGGCTGGCGTATGGGCGGCAACAGTTGTCTGGCCGGGGATTACTACGGGGATTGGATCTTCGACCGCGACCTGCGGGTCGGCGATCGCATCGTGTTCGAGGATATGATTCACTATACGATGGTCAAGACCACGATGTTCAACGGCGTGGCGCATCCTGCGATCGCCATCGTGCGCCGCGACGGAGCAATAGAAATAATCAGAGAATTCGGCTACGAGGATTTCAAGTCCCGTATGTCGTAATCATTAAACCGCAATAGATGAAAGATTTTACCCCTACTTCCTACACGCTGGAGTGTGTCGCTACCGGCCGGGAGTTTCCGGACGAAGGGTGGACGCTGGACGATGCCCAGTGCAAGTGTCCCTCGTTGATCCGTACCCGTTATGCAAAAAAACAACTCGAACTCAAATCCGACGAATACGGGTTCTACAAGTTCGCCGACTGGCTGCCTGTTCGGCGAATGCTGGAAAATTCGAAGGCTCCGGTGACCTACAAAAGTAAAGGGCTGGCCGCACACCTCGGGCTGGAAAATCTCTACATTACTTTCAATGGCTATTACCCGGCTATCGGGGCGCACATGACGACCTGCTCGTTTAAGGAAACGGAGGCTTACAGCGTCTGTGCCCGTATCGACGAGAATGAGAAGCGGGTGCTTGTCGTGGCGTCGGCCGGCAATACGGCCCGTGCCTTCGCCAAGGTCTGCTCCGACAACCGGATTCCGCTGCTCTTGTCGGTGCCTGCCGACAACCTCGATGCCCTGTGGTTCGACGAACCGCTGGATCCTTGCGTGAAACTGATCTGTTCGGAGAAGGGCGGAGATTATTTCGATGCGATCCATTTGAGCAACCTGGCACTCAAGAGCGATAAGTTTTATGCCGAGGGCGGTGCGAAAAACGTGGCACGCCGTGACGGTATGGCGACTACCGTACTGTCGGCGGCGACGACCATCGGTCGGATCCCCGACTACTATTTCCAGGCCGTCGGCAGCGGTACGGGTGCTATTGCCGCCTGGGAAGCCAATATGCGTCTTATCGAGGACGGACGTTTCGGCAATCACCTGATGAAGCTGATGGTTTCGCAGAACGCGCCGTTCGTGCCGATGTATAACGCCTGGCGGGAGGATTCGCGCGACATGCTCCATTACGACGACGACAAAGCCCGCCGTGACGTGGAGATCATCGACGCCAAGGTGCTGTCGAACCGCAAACCGCCTTATAGTATCGCCGGCGGTCTTTACGATGCGCTGAAAGCCACCGACGGCGAGATGTTCGCGCTGACCAATGCCCACGCCCGCAAAGCGAGGCGTCTGTTCCTCGAGTTGGAAGGCGTCGATATCTATTCGGCGGCCGGCATCGCCACCGCATCGCTCATCAAGGCCGTAGAAGAGGGTAAGATCGCCAAAGATGCCGTGGTGATGTTGAATATTACGGGCGGCGGCGAACTCCATTTCAAGGAGGATAAAACGCTGTGGTACCTGAAGCCCGATCATGTTTTCCCGATCGATCCCGACCCGGAGGAGGTGATCGCCAAAACGGAAGCCTTGTTCGCATAAAATAGCGTCCGGACGATCCGAAAAGGCCGGCGCGACAAAAAAAGAGGGGACGATACGGAAAAATCGTCCCCCTTTTCTTTTTTCGTTTGTCTGCGATCAGAACGTCGAGGTCATGTCTTTGGGTACGCAGATGAAGAAATCGGCCTTACCGAGTGCTTCGGGATCGAGTTTTCTTGTCGGTATTTTCCTGCCGGATGACCTCCACCGTGCCGATCTTCAGACCGGGACGGTACTGATTGAGGTAGGTAATGATGCCGCAGTGGTCCGTCGAGTGGAAGTTGCCGTTCATGTGGACGAGTTTCGACTGCATCCGTTCGGCGATCGACCAGGCCATCGTAGCGTCTTTGACCGCCTGTGCCTTCGAAAGGTTTTCTGCGGCGCTCTGTTTCATCCCCGGCATCTTCATGGCCCCGAAATATTCATCCACGCTCTTGTTGGGCACGTAATTCAGGGGCAGCGGTGCGATATACCGTTTCGCCTCGTCCGAAAGCCCGTCCAGCGCTTCGAATCCGCCTTTGGCGACCATGTTGGCGTAGCGGCGTGCTACGTTCGTGGCGACGAAGGGAATCTTGTGCTCTTTGGCGAATTCGACGATCGGAGAGTAGTCGGTCTTGTAGTTGGGCCAGAGCTTGGCTTCGGCGTTGAACCGTTCGGGGGTAATCATTCCGGCCAGGTATTCGTCGAGGATCAGTTGATTGTCCCGCTCGAACATTTCGGCGCCGATCATCAGCCGGTCGCCGTGCCGGTCGTAAAGGTCTTTGACGATTTCGTATTCCATCCAGTGGGCGATGGGGCAGTTGTGGATTTCGCCGATGAATACGACATCCTGCCGTTCGAGCACGTCCATCATCTGCGTGTAATCGACCCGATTGCCCTGGGCGTCGAACAGCGTGTAGGCATTTTTCTCCTGTGCCCAACCGAGCGTTGCGGTCAGGCAGCAGATCAACGATACGAGGATCTTTTTCATTTTCCGTTCTGTTTATTATTCTGGTACATAAATGATTTCTCCGTTTTCCAGTTCGTAGGCGATGCCGACGCGCTTGCCTTTCGCACCGGAACCCTGCTGTTCGGAGGGGGTGTACTTGTTGATCTTGTTGCCCTCCTTCATGATGATCTCCATATTTTCCTTGCCGGGGTTCTTCACTACGGTGAAATCTTCCTGCGTGAATACTTCGGTCATGTTCATATGCATTACCATAGCGACCATCAGCGCTACGGCGAAGACCATCGCCACGTCGAACAGATTGACCACCACGCTCAGCGGATCGGAGTCTTCCTGTACGGCGAACTTGCTTTTTCTGCGGGTCGGTTTCATGCTTCCGTGTTTTTTTCGATCAGTTTCCGTGATACGTAGTCCAGGTTATTGACATCCTTGGCATACCAGCGCTGCTTGAATTGCAGGGATACCAGGCCCACGCCGCTGATCACGAGGCCCACGACCGTCGTGGCGAATACGACCTGCATATTGTAGGACATACCTGCGATGTCGCCCGTCGAGAGTCCCACGAGCGCCGGGCTCATGGCGATCAGCGTGCCGATCAGACCCAGTACGGGGCCGATCTTTGTGAGGAGTTTGGACAGGATGACGTCCTTCTCGGCGTCGTTCTCGAAATTCGAGATCAGGTAGTCTGCGTAATCCTGGCTGGCCGGGTTGGTCAGCAGGTCGCGCAGGTAGCGGATGTAGAGCGAGTTGTCTTTCGCGGGCAGCGCTTTGCGCAGGTCGTCCACCTTGTCCGGTGTCAGGTTTTTGATCAGGTCGTTCAGTCGCTTGTCGTTCTTGCGTTTGGCCATGTACTGGTTGTAGATGCCGCCCACGAGCAGCAGGGCGCGGATGAACAGCAGCAACAGCAGCAGAATATCCGGGATAAGCAGGCTGTTGGCCACCCAGAAAAGTACTTGTGAAATGGTTTCCATATAAGTTTATTTGTTTTACGATTTCTTGGAATTTATGACGGTTCGGGGTTGTGTCGAATGTTTTTTGCGGGCGTTTCTCTTTTGCAGGACGATCCATTTGATGCGGTTCCAGAGCGCTCCAAGCACGAAGAGAACCAGGAACAGTCCGAAGGCGAATCCCAGTGCCCGCCAGTTCGTCGGCTCATCGACCGCCGGATAGGTTACATTGCCGTTGACGGTGGTCAGCAGACCGATGATGCAGACGAAGAGACTCACCAGAAAGTGCGTCTCCAGCCGCATCTCCTTTTCCGGCAGCAGGAGCCGGAAAAGGTAGCAGAGCAGCGGAAACAGCACGACGACGGCTGCGGCGAACGCATAGGAGATCGCCGAGAACGACGTTCCGGGAAAACTGAACACCAATTCGGTCTGCAGGTAGAACAGCACGGGGAAGACGAGCAGGCTGGGGTACCACTTCAGGGTTTCACCCACCATCGTTCCTGTTGTCCGAACCAACCCCGCAGCACGGCGATGCAGTAGGCGAAGCAGACGACCGATTCGAGCGTGATGATAACGGCCATATTTTGCAGAGCCGTCGTGTTTTGCAGGTAGTCGGCCAACTGTGTCTTCGATTGCAGAATGGCGTACGGGTAGGTCACGATGACGAAGGCGCCGCACACCGCTCCGAACAGAGCGGCCTGCCAGATCCTCCAGAAACTGAGTTTGAGCACGCAGTTGATGAGGATGAACAGGATGAGTACGCTGATGATTAGTTGCATAGTATCGTATTAGTTGTCTTTTCTCTTTTTGCGGAGCACCAGCAGCAGGACGACGAACAACACCAGTACTCCGCCGGCGATCCATACGCCGTTCAGGGCGTTTTTCCGACCTTGCTCACCGCTGGACACTTCGTCTTTCTTGAGTACCATCCCGTTCTTGTTATCCGGGCTTTGTACGGTCTTCATGGTCTGGATCTGCTGTTTGTAGGCCGCCGCATGCTGCGGAGCGACCCGTCCGGCGATGAATTCCTGCAATTTGGCGTTGCCGCCCGAGAATCCGCTGCCCGTCGAGCCGAACTCTTCGACCAGCTCCGTATGCAGGCTCGCCAGTGTGTTGAGCTGCTGCTCCGAGGCTTTCCACATTCCCTTGCGGGCAGTTTCCAGCATTACGGCCGTGATTTCCTGCAGGGCTGCCGGATTCTGCTGACGGAAGAACTGTTCGGTTCCCAGGCCGTAGCTGTCCTCGACATACACGTCGTAGATCCGGTCCCACATCTCCTTGTCGATGACATCGGGTTTGGTGACGTTCCATCCGTAGGTGTTGGTCACGACCTCGGTGATCTGCGATGCGCTCGATGCGCCGCCCTTCATCACCTCCTTGACGTATTCCGGATTGAAGATCGTGGCGCGGGATTCCACGCCGATAGCCTCCTTGAGCTCCTGCATTTTGACGTTGTTGCGGTTGCGGTAGTCGGCGAAATAGGCGTCGGGGTCCTTGCCCGTGACATTGCGTACGGCCAGGTTCATCCCGCCCATGAACTCATAGACGTGATCGAGGCTCAACGCGCCCCAGGTGTTGCTCTGACGGGGCTGTACGACGGCGTCCGTGTTGTGGAGCACGGCCCGCAGCAGTCCGGCCTTCATCTCTCCCCACTCTTCGTCGCTGCCGTACACGGCGCCCATGTTGTTGATGTAGGCGTCGGCGATCTCCTGTTCGTCGGTCCACTTGTCGCCGCTGGTGATCATGTCCTGGATGCCGGTTCCGTACATGCCGTTCACACCTCCGAATACCCGCTGCGTGGACATTTCACGCGCGTCTTTCGGGGATACGCCCTGCTCGACGAGCAGGCGTTCGGTCTCCACCGTGCTTTCCGCCACGCGGTTGCCGTACCGGTCGTCGGTCGCTGCCGCCGCCATCTCGACGGCCCGCGAAATCAGTGCCAGGCGCGATGCCGCCAGGTCGCGGAACTGCCCCGAGGTCTGCACGATTACGTCCACGCGGGGCCGGCCCAACTGCTCGGAAGGGATCAGCCGCAGGTCGGACACGCGGCCGTAGGCGTCGCGTACCGGCTCTACGCCCAGCATGTAGAGCACCTGGGCGATCGTCGCACCTTCGCTCTCGATAAATTCACTGCTCCAGAAGGTGTAGCTGACTTTGCGCGGATAGTCGCCGTGCGTTTTCTTGTATTGTGCGAGCGTATTCTCCGCCAGCTCCTTGCCCTTGGCCCAGGCCTGTTCGGACGGGGTGGTCTCTGCGTTCACAGCATAAAGGTTGCGGCCCGTAGGCACCGCCTGCGGATTGGCCACGGCATCGCCGCCCGAAGTCGGTGCGACGTATCCGCCCGCCAGAGCGTTCAGAATCGAGCGCATCTCCATTTCCGGACTCTCCTCCAGCGCCCGTTTGTAGTTCTGGATATTCGTCACGGTACGCTCCACTTCGGCGATGGCCTGCGCTTCGCGTTTCTGATCGGCCGTATATTCCGTAGGAGTAGCTGCGCGGCCCATCATCATACCTCGCCGGGGCGGAGTGAGGATCGTGTGCGCTTCGGCGAGCTTCTCCGGGGTGATTCCCGCTACGCGGCAGACCAGTGCGTCGTCGGCTTTCTGTCCGCCGAGTACCTGGCGGACCAGTTGTTTGGCCGGTTCCAGATAGTGCTGCGTGAAGAATGCCTGGCTCTTGAGCTGCGAGTCGGTTACCTTTCCGCGCTGGCGGTCGAGGGCCGCTACGCTGTATGCGATCGGGTCGGCGCTCATGGCCATTACCGACGAACGGATCTTCTCCGGCGAGTAGGGAACGCCCGTCGTATAGAGCTGCCCGGTCATCTTTTCGTTGGCGATCTCCTCGGCGAAGTTTTCGATGCGGGCGATCTCCTCGGCAGTGTAGGGCTGCGTGAGCAGGCTGTCCAGCCGCAGGTCGCGGTGCAGGCCCATCTTCACGGCGATCTTTTTTACGGCGATCGATGCCTCCGGCTGGCGGGCCTCGTCGGTCTTGTAGTACGCTTCGATTTTGTTCATCAGCTCCTTGTACTGTCCCCGGGTCTTGCTCTCCGTGAACGGCGGGGTCAGGTAGGAGATCGTCGTAGCGTACGAGCGGCGTTTGGCCATCATGCTCTCGCCGACGTTGCCGATGGTGTAGTAGTAGAAGTGGGGAAGGGTGCCCACCAGACGGTCGGGCCAGTCGTAGCGGCAGAGCGCCACCTGTTTCCGGGGCGTGAACTCCAGGCTGCCGTGTGTGCCGAAGTGAATCATCGCGTCGGCTCCGAAGCCGTATTGCGCCCAGAGGTAGGCGCCGATGTAGGGGTGGGGCGGAGCGGTTTTGGCGCCGTGTACGATGGCGAAGGCGTCGTCGCCGACCGCAGCCATGGGCTGCGGCAGCAGCACGACGTTGCCCAGATCGATGCGGGCTACGGCCAGGCACGGCTCGCCCTCCCGGACCGTACTCATATAGCGGCCCGGCGCTTCGCCGTACAGTTGCACGACGTCGGCATAGAGCTCTTCGGGCAGGGCGTCCTGCACCCAGGATTCGTATTCCGACTTTCCGACCAGTGCCGGACGGCCGTTTTTCAGGAAGTCGTCGAAAGCTCCTTCGGCATAGGTGCTCAATACGGCACCCTGTGTCATCAGCAGCTTTTCGAACTCTTTTTCGGTCGCAGGCAGGTTTTTCACCGTGTAGCCTTCGGCCTTGAGCCGTTTCAGGAGATTATAGAGCGACGGCACCGTTTCCAGTCCCTGGGCCGTCAGCGAGGATTGTCCGGCGCCTTTGAAGTAGTAGATCGCTACTTTCTTTTCAGCATTCGGCTTCCGTTTCAGCGAGATGAAGTTGCCGATGATCCGGGTGAAATTCTTCAGCCGTTCGGGAATGGCCTTGAAGAGGTAGATTCCCTCTTCGTCCAGTTCCTGATCGTTCAGCACGTAGGGGTAGATCGCGCCGTCCAGTTCGGGTACGACGATACTCTGGGACATGAATCCCCCGAACATCCCCATCGGGTCGCTTTCCCACTCCTCCTGCGTTTCCAGCATGGAGAGCGGCGAGAAGATCGGGATGTTCCGCTTCTTCAGCCACTCTACGGCTGCGTCGGCCTGGCCCATGACCATGCGCCCGTGCGCGAAGTGGATGACCGCGTCGGGGCCGATTTCCCGCAGGAACGTCAGACGCTGGCGGTACGACGAAACGGGATAGACGTTCATTCCTGCGTTTTGCAGCGATACGATCAGGCTGTCGATGTTGGCCCGGTTGCCGCTGAAGGGGTCGTTCAGACCGCCTACGATTGCGATTTTGGGGGCTTTCTCCCGATAAATTCCCTGTTCCCGGAGGTATTTCTCATAGTCCGCGACGGTTTTGAATGAGAGGTCTTCGTCCAAGTGGTAGAGCACGTCCGAAGCGCTCTCGACAGCTTCTTCAGCCGGTGTGACGAAGAGGCGCTTCGCGTCGATATGCTGGCGGACGTAGCGGGCCATATTCCGGTAATTCCGCTTGTTGCCGTTGCCGATGTAGGCCGAGATTCCGGCCTTGGTGAGGCTGTCGAGGCTACAGATGTCGTTTTCCGGATTGGTGGCGGCGTAAATGTAGATAGGGGTGCCTTCGTCGGCTGCCGCGAGGATCTGCGCTCGCTGCTCTTCAGTGATTTTCAGACCCATGCCGAATCCCAGCACCAGGTCGTAACGTCCGAGCCGGTCGAGCCGGTCGAGCGGTATTTCTTCGTATTCGATGAAGTTGTCTTCGTTGGATTTGACGAGGCTGGCCGTCTGATAGTTCTGGAAGTTCACCAGTCCGATCCGGGTCGTGGATGCCCATTTGCTCCACGCCGCCCAGCAGCACAGGACCACTGCGAGTACGGCGACGGCCGCGAGGATCCATTTCTTGTTTTTTGCCATTATTCGAAGTGTAAATTGTTAAGATTCTTGAGGATTGCCGGCGTCCGGATCCATACCGGACGGGCCGTATCTTGAAAACGGACTCTTTTTGCGTGGTTTGGCCGGCAGTCCCGTAGTTCCGGTGCTGCCAGCCAATCCGATCGCATCATTTCGTCTATTTCAGCAACTCGTACTCCAGTTGCGGACGTCCGCGCTCACCGTCGTCGCCCGAACCGAATTTGAGGAACCGGAGCTTGTAGTAGTTTTCCGCACAGTCCTTGATGACGAAGAAACGGTCTGCCTTGACACCCGGATTCTCCACGCCCGGCATCGCGGGGGTGCGCCAGTTGGTGCCGATCGTGTTCGCTTCCGTCTGGAACTCCGCAGATGCCACGTCCGCACGTTTGAAGTCGGCATACGACTTGGTGTCCGTCATGACGATCGCTGTTTCCGCGCCGCCCAGGTTGTTGATCGTGATTACATCCTGCGTGAACGAGATCACCGGTCCCGATGCCATCATGGTCGAAGAGGCGGCGTAGGCCCACATGATGTCCCATTTGCTCTTGGCGGGCTGGAGCACCTGTTCGCCGGTTTCGAGCGAGAGTCCGATGAAGCTGTAAATCGGGTCTTTCGTGATTTCGACGGTTTTTGGGGTCGTATCTTCCACCTTGCCGTACTCTACCTTGTAGCCGTTGCCGCTGCGGGTGACTTTCACTTTGTACCAGAGGCTCCGGTTTTCCGTACCGTCGGTATTGGTCTTGTTGTCGGCCGAGGCCACGAAAAAATACCTTGTTGTTCGCATCCGTAGCCGATATTTCGCCGAATGCGGTCTTCGACAGGTCGCCCGTGACGTCGTCGATCCATTCCGCCTTGAAGTCTTCGGACATGCTGCCTGCGGCGATGTTGGGTGCGCTCTGCGCATCTTCGAGGGTTACGGCTGCGAAGTCCGTTTTCTCGGAAGCGGCCGCTACCGTTGCGTATGAAGAGTTGAGTACCACGCGGAACTCATCGCCGCAGTAGAAGCCCAGGTTCCAGCTCTTGCGGTCGATCTGCATCTGGCTGTTATTACTCAGATCGACATAGACCATGTTGGCGTAGTTCTGGTCACCGACTTTCCCTTCGAGCGTCATCGTGCCGCCCGTGGAGACGATCGGAGTGAACGAGAGGGTCATCTCCTTGGTCGTGCCGATCTTGTAGCCTTCGGTCAGCGAGAGGGAGAGAATCTGGAATTTCGCCGTTCCCTCGGGGTTTTTACCCGTCGCTTTGGCTACGGTGAAAGTGCCCGTGGACTGTCCGGCCGGAATATTGACCGTGATCTTGCCGTCGGTCATGGCCGGGGTCGTCGTGATGTCCGCGTCGGATACGTCCGAAGAGGTCATTTCCATCGTTACGTCCAAGCTCTCGGTCGTAGCGCGGCTGAGTTTCAGGCCGAGGCTGACGGTTTCGCCGTCCATGCCGGCTTCCGATACGGCGAATTCGACCGAAATGTCCTGCAACTTCAGGTTGTCGTCATCGTCGTTGCATGCCGAGAATCCGAAGGTCATCAGACAGGCTGACAGTAAGTAAAGTAATCTTCATAGAATGGTTTTAATTAGTTAATATTGAATTTGTTATTTTTTGAATTTTCCGTTCAGCATCAAGTTCAGTCCGATGAAGTAGCTGCGTCCGCAGCCGAGATAGCTGACCGAAGGGGTGTCGTTCGCGGATTCTACGATCGTGCGTATGTCGGTCAGGTTGAAGAGGTTTTTGACACCTACGTTCAGGCTCAGGAACGAGGTCAGCTTCTGCGTGACGGTGATGTCCCCGTAGTGGTAGGAGGGGAGTCCCCTCAGGTAAATTTCGCTCTCTTTCTTGTTGTCCGGGGTCGTGTATTCGTGGTAATAGTACTCCTTGCGCTGGCCGGTGTATTTGTAGAAGAAACTGATGTCCGTTCCCGACTTGGCGATATGGTAACTGATGGTCGTACTCACTTCGGGCGAATAGCGGAACTGGGGCAGGCTTTTATCGTCGGAGGCATATTTGTTGTAGCGTCCGATCAGCGAAGCATTGACGTTCACGCGTAATCCGCCCCATGCCAGCGAGGTTTCCAGTGCCCCGCCCAGGGTTTTGTAGCGGCCGATGTTGTAGTAGGTGTTGTAGTTGGGAATATCGACGTTCTGCGCCAGGCTGATCTTGTCCTTGAAGACGTTGTAGAAACCGCTCAACGTGGTGGTGAGCCGGATCCGCGCGTTATGCAGGATGCGGTAGGTGAACGATCCCGTGACATTGTTCGAATATTCGGCTTTCAGGTCCGGGTTGCCGTCGATGTCGTGGTTGTCGTTGTGGAACGAGAAGTAGAGCTCCTGCAGGGTCGGCGTACGGAAGCCGTAGGCATAGGAGAGGCGGATGTCCATATCGGGTGTCAGATCGAACTTCGTTAAAATCGAAGGTACGGCCACAGGAGCTTCGTAGTCGGCCATCAGGAAAGCCCGAACGCCGGGGCGTACGCTCATCCAGCTCCAGGGTTTGTATTCGGCCGAGATGAAGAATGCCAGATCGGAGATCGTGGGGGTGCCGTCGATGCGTCCGCCCTTGCCTTCGGTCCATTGGTATTCCAAACCGGGCTGAAGGCTGATCTTCGGGCCGATATTCCAGGTTGCCGTCGCCCGTGCGATCCAGGCTTTGTACTGGGTGACATCCTGACTGGCATCTTCGGCCGAGAGCCATTTCTCTCCGGTCGAGAGGTCTGTCCAGGTGGTCTGCGTGCGGCGCTTGTAGTCCTGGTAGGAGAGGGCGAGATTGACGCTCAACCGGTTGTCCAGTCTCCAGTCTGCCTGTAACTGATGGGTGTATCGTTTGGTCAGATAGTCCTTGTCGGAAACCTTCTCCGGTTCGATGGCGGTACCGTTCAGAGGACCGAAGATTTTCTCGTCGAGGAAATCCAGCCGGTACCAGACGTTCAGGTTGCGTCGCTGGAACCCTATCATACCGTTGGCCAGCGACTGGTCTTTGGGATGCCAGCGCTTTTCGCGTCCGGTCAGGTCGCCCTGCCAGCCGCCGTTGTCGTTGCGGGTGTAGCCGCCGTTGAAGTAGAGTCCGTTTTTAAGATTGAATCCGAGGTCGATGCTTTCGTTGTGAAGACCTTCGCCGTTGAAGAACTGGTATTCCTTGCCCATCGTTTCTTCCTGGATGCGGGCGCCCACGCGCCAGGTGCTTTCGCCGGAATAGCCCGGTCCCTTTTTGGTGATGATGTTGATGACTCCCGCAAGGGCGTCCGTGCCATAGACTACCGACATCGGACCTTCGACGATTTCGACCCGTTCGATCCGGTTTACGTCGAGTTGGCTGAGGCTCTGTTTGGTCGAGCCTCGGTCGATCATCGGAATACCGTCCATGAGGATTTTGACGTTGTTGCCGCTCATACCCATCAGCTCGAAGTCCGTTTCTCCGAGCGCCATGTCGTTCGAGAGGCGGATGCCGATTTCGGTGTTGAGAAGCGACTGTACATCCAGGGGTGCCTTTTGCCGGATCTGATCGCTGTTTACCGACCGTACCTTATATAAGGAGTTTTTCATGGATTGCGGCGAGAACTGTCCGGTGACGACCACCTCCTCCAACTGGTTGATATCTTCCTTGACTTCGATGTTCGGGAATACGTTTTCCCGACCGGTTTCGATGGTGACCGGAAACTCCTTGCGGTGGGCGGTTACGGATTGGACGACCATCGTATATTCGCCCGGGGGAGCCGCAAATTCGAAATTGCCGTCCCCGTCGGACATCCCGCCGAATACCGTATTTTTCAGCGAAACCGTGATGTATTCGGCCGGAGCGCCGTCTGTGGTGATGACATTGCCCGAGATTTTGACCTTTACCCGGTTTTGTCCCGCTGCGGGCAGGACGGACAATAATAATAGGATGACAGTGCAGATATTTTTAATCATGGGCTTTTGGTTTTATTCGTTTGCAAAAGTAGGGGGGATAAAACGGGCGGGCAATCACCCGTTTTAGGTATTTCGGAGGCGAGAGGTAGTCAAATGTGGTGAGCTTGCCCGTCTGTCGGATTCCTGAGCTGTTTCCCGGATCTTCCGTTCGGTTTGCGGAGCGGTCCCTTGATTTTTGTCCGGCCGGAGGTGGCGTTGGGGCGGTTGCGATAAAGTCCGGTCGTTTTTCGGGTTTGGCGGAGATTTTGTACAAGCAGTATCGAAAGAACTTAAAAAATTATCGATTATGTTTTTCTTGTGGTATTTATTGATAGGTTTGGTTGCCGGATGGCTCGCCAACCTGATCGTGAAAGGGCGGGGGTCCGGCCTGATCGTCAATTTAGTTGTCGGCATCGTCGGCGGGGTGCTCGGCGGCTGGATCTTCTCGCTGTTCGGACTTTTCGCCGTAGGAACCATCGGCAGTATCGTCACTTCGGTAGTCGGTGCTATCGTATTGTTGTGGATCGTAGCTGCCGTAGGCAATAAAAAAGAGAAAAAGATAGACTAAAAAATTATTCGTATGAATGAGAAATTGAATGCGGACAAAGAGCGTCTGAAGGCGGATCTGTCCGATACGGTACAGGATGTGAAAGAGCATGTGGCCGCGAAAGCCGGTCAGGTGAAAGAACAGGTCGTAGCGAAAGCCGGCCAGGTCAAGGAAAGCGCCCGCCAGCAGGCGCAGCAACTGAAAGGACAGGCCAAGGAGCAGGCAGGCAAAGTGCTCGACAAGACCAGGGAATTGGTCGATAAGGCATCCGAAAAGGTGAAAGAGTGGTAATAAAAAATAGAATGGAAAAGAGAGGCCGGCCAGCCATAGGGCCGGCCTTTTCGTTTGTGTGTCCGGACAAATGGATTATCTTTGCACCCCGACAGGCCGAAGTTCCGCTGCAGAGGAACCGAGGCCGATATTATTAATCACTTTAATTTTTACAGGATGAAAGAGATCCAAACAAAGCGTACTCCGCGCTTCAGGCGCTGGTGTCGCAAGGGGTACGCCGCTTTCGCGAGCCTTCGGCGCCAGGTTACCATCGGAGTCCTCTCTGTTTCGATGTCCACCATTCTCCTGTCCACGACGACGCCCGTGCAGGCGCAGACCGTCGATTCGCTTACGATCGCCAGAGAGCTGGAGATCGAAAAGGTCGAGGTGACGGGGGTGAAAGCCACCCCCACGCGCAGTACGATGTCGTCCACCTCCGTTTTCGATCGAAAGGCGGGTGCTTCGGCGCCGGTCCAGACCCTCGAGTCTGTGCTGCGTTTGAGCCCTGCGATCGATCTTCGGGAACGGAGCGGCAGGGGAACGCAGGCGGACATTATGATCCGGGGAGGTTCCTTCGACCAGACGATGGTCATGCTCAACGGTATTAACTTTACGGATGCCCGAACGGGTCATCAGTCGCATTCGCTGCCGATCGACATAGATTGCATCGCGGGAATCGATCTGATCGACGGCGTATCGGGCGTCGGTGCGTATGCAGGGGCCCTGAATATCCGCACGATGCCTCTCAAATCCCGCTATCTGCGCATCGAGGCGGCGGGCGGCGACGACGGCTATGCGTACGGCAATCTCTCGGGGGCCGTGACCAAGGGACGTTTTTCCCTTTTTGCCGCCGGGTCGTACCGTCGCAGCGACGGGTATATCCACAACACCGATTTCGAGAACTACAACGGTTACTTGCGGATGAACTACGACAGTGAAAAGGCCGGATTTTTCGATTTCCAGGCCGGTTATCAGAACCGGTCGTTCGGTTCGAACGGTTTCTATGCCGCGTACAATCCCGATCAGTTCGAGCATACTTCGACGGTGCTCTCTTCGCTGCGATGGGTGAAATCCGTCGGGCGTTTCACGCTCAATTCGTCGGTCAGCTACCGCAAGAATTTCGACCGTTACGACTGGACGCGCGGTACGCCGATGAATCATCACAATACGGACAATGCGGGAGCCGAGTTCTGGGCCGACTGTACGTGGAAGGGCGGTATGACCTCGCTGGGAGGCGATTACACCTACAACCACATTTACAGCACCAATCTCGGCGAGCCGCTTCCGACTCCGCACGGCAAATATACCCATGCCAAGGACCGCCACGTGGGGAATCTCTGGCTGCGGCATGTCAAACAGTGGGAGCGTTTCGACGTTTCCGGTTCGGCCGGGGTGAGCTTCACGCCTTATGGGACTTCGGCCCTGTGGAGCCTTTCGGGAGGCTATCGTCCGGTGCGTGGGCTGCGGCTCGAGGTCGGTGCGGCCCAGTCGATGCGACTGCCCACCTTCACCGATCTTTATTACACCTCCCCTGCACAGCTCAATAATCTGGATTTGAAGCCTGAACATGCGATTACCTATCGTTTCGCGGCGGATTACGCCCGCAGCGGGTGGAATGCTTCGCTGTTCACTTACTACCGGCAGGGGCGCGACATCATCGACTGGGTTTGGCGCGAGGAGCTGGGCAAGTGGCACTCCGAGCAGGAGAGCAAAGGCTCGACACCTATGGACTGGAGGTTTCGGGCGGTTATACGACGACCGGGTTTCTGCACCGGATTTCGGTTTCATACGGCTATATCCATACGAGCAAAGTCGATCGGGTCATCACTTCCAGTGCGCTGGATTATATGAAGCACAAAGCGGCGGCGACGGTCGAATTCCGTTTTCTGCGCAACTGTTCGCTCACGCTGACCGGTGCGGTATATGACCGTAACGGCAGCTATACCTATTATTTGCGTAATGCGGACGGTTCCCTGATGTTGGATCCCGACGGCAAGATGATGACCGAAGTGCGTGACTTCAAGCCTTATTCCTGTTGGACGGCCGTCTGTCGTGGGAAAAGAAGGGGTGGAAGCTCTATTTCGACGTGATGAACATGACCGATACCCGTTATTTCGATTTCGGCGGGTTGGAGATGCCCGGCGTCTGGTTTTCGGGCGGTATCGTCGTGACGATCGGGTAATGTCCGGAAAAGTTTGTTTGCGGCGGGCCGGGATCGAATCCCGGCCCGTTTTATCGTTGCGAAAAGTGTCGTATTGTGAGATTCGGCCGTGGAATACGTGATAGTTTGTAACCGTATAGTCCGTTTCGATAAAAGATTTGTAACTTTCTTTGGAGGGATATTTATTTATTTCGTATATTTGATGTAGTTTGATTAAGATTCTTTGAGTATCAAACCATTAAGAAGAACTTGCATGAGAATGGGCAATGGATAAGAAATTGCTAACTTGTTTTATTACACTATATTCCTCATGCTTTTCAAATAACTCTTTTCTAAGTGCAAAGATACGATTTTTTCTCCAATTATAAGAATCCGTACCTTAAAAACTATCTATGTGATAAAGATAATGACATAACAGATTCGTAGCCGAGTTCACCAAACCACAGGCAAAGGTAACTCGTGTTCTTTTCGTCCAAGCAAGGTCAAGCCCTGCGGGTGTCGTGGAAAAATCATCCTCGCCCCGTGGGGCTTTCTGTATTTTTCCACACAACCTTGCCTGACGAGAACACGACCTTTTAGAGCCTGTAGTTTGGGAACTCCGGCCCCGAATAGCCGGACTAACAAAAAATATATAATGTTATGTCACAAGCAGTATTAAACAACAGTCAAGCAACAGGTCACACCGACCTGCTATCAGGTATCTTGAAGGTACAAGTGAGAAACGAAGAGAAGATTACGGAGCAAGACCGTATCTATTGCCAGAATCAGCAGGACGAGCTTTACAAGACGCTCGACCAGATTGCCTGGTGGTACAACATCTTCAAGAGAGAAGCCGAAAAATATGAGGGTAAAATCAAACTCAAGCACGAGCCGAACGGTAAGATTACCACAAGCAGCTATGACCTCCACTATCGCTACAATAATGACGAGAAGGATTATACCCATCACGAGTTTACTCCTTTCAAGAACATCAATGAGTTGGTGGATAGCCGTCATAACGCTATCAGAAACTTTATCAACCGCATCATCGGCTATTTCAATAACACCTACAGTGTCTCTGTTGAAGCTCCAAAGATTGATGAGAAGACTCTCCCGATAGACTTTCGACCTGTATATAACACCTATGTAGATGTGGTTATCGAACATCTCGGAGGCAAGAGTTTCCGAGATACTGCCGAGGAAGAACTTATCAAACGCTTCTTGCAAACTGTCAGACCTTCTTGCTGGAGCAAGGTGAAGCCTGAACTGAAGAAGGATAAAATCATCTTCCCCGACATTGTTACTTGGGATTCTATCCATTATCAGTATTACAAGGAATATGACTTCGAATATGACTCTGACCGTAAGGTGAGCCAGTTCTGCGAAGGCATTGCTTTCGGTGCAGATGATGTACTCTGTGGCAGTATCGAGATGATTATGGGGCTTGACACCCGTAATGTAGATATATCCCGTTGGTACGACCTGACAACAACCAACGCCTTGAACATGAAGTTCTATGCCAATGGTCGTATCGATGTCAAGTTCAAGGACAGTGCAACAGCAGAGAGTTGTTTCAAGCGACTGCGACTAAATGAAATCAAACTAAGAGACGAGAACTGATGACCACACGATATGTATGACACTCCGTAGGTACTGCCTGCGGGGTGTCTTTCGTTTTTATCCACTTCAATCATTACAGCCATGTATGCCATCATACCACAACAGATACCGCAAGGCAAGCGTGCAGAGATCAACGAGAAGATTCTCTTTGCCATCAACTCCGGTAAGGATATGATTCCTGCGGAGAGTATATACAACTGCTATACGGGTATCGGAGGACTGCACAACCTCAAGCAGTCGGACTTCGCCAGCTACCACGAGTATGCCGAGGCAAAGAAGGAGTTTGAGATGGGACAGTTCTTCACACCGCACGAGGTATGTCGGGATATGGTAGATGTACTCTCTCCCACATCATCGGAGATGATTCTCGATATGTGTTGCGGTATGGGCAACTTCTTCAACCATCTGCCCAACCAACACAACGCCTATGGCTTTGACATAGACAGCAAGGCTGTGGCAGTGGCAAGGTATCTCTATCCCGATGCACATATCGAGAAGTGCGACATACAGCAGTACCACTCCGAGCAACGCTTTGATGCCATCATCGGTAATCCTCCGTTCAATCTGAAGTTTGACTTCCGACTATCACAGGAGTATTACATTGACAAAGCCTATCATCTGCTCAATCCTGCAGGGTTCCTGATGATCATCGTCCCTGCCTCTTTTATGCAGAACGAGTTCTGGGAGAAGAGCCGTGTAGGAAGAGTAAACGAGGACTTCTCCTTCATCGGACAGACAAGGTTAGCACCTCACGCCTTCACTTCGGTAGGTGTAGATAACTTCAACACCAAGATAATGGTCTTCCTGCGTCGTTCACAGCATATAGAGATGAATCCCTACAATGCCGAGGAGTTTGTCTCTATGGCAGAACTCAAGGAGCGTGTGAAGAAAGCCCGTGAGATGAAGCACCGCCTGCGTCTTGACCTTATGCGTGAGACCAACCGCATAGACAAGGAGGAGTTGGAACAGTTCGAGTACAAGCTCGCCAAGTATATGTACGAGTTGAAGGCTCACGCAAGGCTCAACAAGCATATCGACAAGGCTGTAGCTCTTGTTACCAAGTTTCGTAACCAGAAGCCTCCTGAGAATGCCACCAACGAGCAGATGAAGGAGTGGGAACGCAAGAAGCTCACTACTGCCAAGGTACTTGCCACCATACGCAAGTATATCACCTCACAGAATGTCGTACCACGCAAGGAGGTGGCATTGGTAAAGACCTCCTACGGCTTCAAGCTCAAGCAGTATGCACCACGACTGCTTGATAAGGTGGAACACAAGGCGGCAAGCATCAATGACCTCATATTGGATAGCACAGCGCTGCCTATGCCTGAGATAGCAACCGAAGAGAATATGCGACAGATACGCATTGCGGGGCGTATTATCCGCCGTAAGCGTAGGCTCTACGATATACAGAACCAGCCATTTTCGGATATGGAAACGGACGATACTCTTGCCGAATATCTCGATAATGCCACCTTCGTAAACAAGGATGGCGAGGTATGCGAGTTTACCCGATTGCAGAAGCACGACCTGAACCTTGTGCTTCAGAAGCGATACGCTCTGCTCAACTGGCAACAAGGCTCCGGCAAGACTGCCGCTGTATATCACAGAGCCAAATACCTGCTCAAATATGGCAAGGTACGCAATGTTGTGATACTTGCCCTGCCATTGCCACCAATATGACCTGGACTCCGTTCCTCGCCATCAACAAGGAGCGATACAGAGTGATACGCACATACAAGGATCTTGAAGATGTGCCGAGAGGTATCTTCCTGCTGCTATCCACCTCTATGGTAGGCAAGCTCAAACGCGACCTTATGCGGTTTGTGAAACTGTCCTCAAGGAAATTATGCCTCGTGTTCGATGAGTCGGATGAGATTACCAATCCGTCATCACAGCGTACAAGGCATATCCTGACAGTCTTCCGCAGACTCAAGTACAAGATTCTCGATACGGGAACAACCACCCGTAACAATATCGCAGAGCTATACAGCCAGTTTGAGTTGCTCTATAACAACTCGGTCAATATGACTTGTTGGTGCAGCAGTATCTACCACGAGAACCGAGATAAGGAGATAGAGTGTGAAAGAAACCTCCATTGCGGAGAGCCGTTCCCAGCGTTCAGAGGTCATGTGCTGTTCCGTGCCTGCCACTGTCCGGGCAAGGCAACGGTATTCGGCATAGAGAAGCAGAATCAGGATGTCTATAACAAGGAAGAACTCTTCGACCTCATAGGCAAGACCATCATCACCCGTAAGTTCCGCGACTTTGCAGGCGAGAAATACAAGATACGGACTCATACCGTAAGCCCTTCAAAGGGTGAACACGAGGTATATCGTGTCATCATTGAGGAGTTCTGCCGTATATGCGAACTATACTACAATAGCACGGGTGATACAAAGAAGGATGCAGGACTGAGGCTTATGCGGCAGATCAAGCTGCTTATCAAGGCTTGCTCGGTTCCACACCTCATATCGGGATACTACGGCGATGACTATCCGAGCAAGACACGATACATAGAAACATTGATACGGAAGATACCGGGCAAGGTAGCCATCGGCTGTACCACACTTGCCGCCTTTGACCTCTATGAGAGTTATATCCGTGAACGCTTTCCCGACAGACCGATATATGTCGTGAAGGGAGATGTGGCATTCAAGAAGCGTCAAAGCATCGTGACGGAGTTCGACTCTACCATCAACGGCATACTGATATGCACGCAGCAGAGCCTGAGCAGTTCGGTAAACATACCCACCTGCAACGATGTGATACTGGAGTCACTGCAATGGAACATACCCAAGATGGAGCAGTTCTACTTCCGCTTCATACGCCTTGACTCCAAGGAGATGAAGGATGTGCATTATGTCACCTACGAGGACTCCGTTGAGCAGAACCTGATGGCATTGGTACTCACCAAAGAGCGTCTCAACGAGTTCATCAAGACGGGAGAAGTGAAAGAGCAGTCGGAAATCTTCGAGGAGTTCGATATCACAATGTCCGTAATAGACAGTCTGCTGATACGCTCTACGGACAGCGAGGGTAAGATACATATCAGCTGGGGAAGCCAGCGAGTAACAAGTTAAACAGAAAGTCTATGGATAATATGGATTTAAGCAATGCCGAGGTTGCCGTAACCACACAGCACATTCTGGACGGGAAAGAGTACAAGGACTACTGGGTGCAGATGTCCGACTACAGCGACATGGGAGAATTTCTCTGTGCCTGCTCCGACCTCTTTCCCGAAGAAGAGGAACCGGAATATAGATATACCAAGTGGGAGAATATACCCGACAGGCTGATAAGGCGTGAATGGATATGTCCCAACTTCTTCGAGATACGCGATGCCATGGAAAGGCTCGATGAGAACGAAAGGGAGTATTTCGTCACTTGGAGCGAACACTTCGGATATGACATAACAACCGATGATCCGCATATGATGGTATCGCACTATCAGGATATATACGGTAACACCATACAAGAGACCGAAGAGGAACTTGCCGACATCGCTGATGATGCTTTGGTGTATACGGGCATATCGGGCAACTTCTGCGATATGCTTCCTCTTCAGTATGAGATATTCGATGATAACTACAACTAAAATAATGGATATATGGAAATCAGTTTCAAAGGACCGGTAATGCCGATTGACCCATACTCGCAGTTGGCATTTGTGGAGATACTAAACATCATACTCATTGCAAAGCATATTATGGATGTGAACAGGTATCTCATAGCAAGGAATGTAAACCCTCAGTTCGGCTCACTGTCGGGATATTTCCGGTGGTCGTTTGCCGATGAGAGGTTCACGCTGTGGCAACGCACGGACTACAACTCCGATATGTGCTTCTCACACCGCATACTGGATATGCCGTTCTGTATGCTTGCAGCAAAGGATAAAGAGAATGATGAGAGAGTATTCAACTAACCATCAAAGAATATGGAAACGACAATCAAGGTATCCAACAGAGAGATAGCGATACGAGCCTTCGATTATCTGAGGCACGATAGAAAGACCGACTCGGCACTGCGACTGGCTCACCACCTGCTGCACTATGACCGCATATCGCTCGGCATAGGCGAGGTGGATTGGGAGATAGATATGGCTATCCAAAAGTTCGGTGGCAATCCACGAACTGGATACCGATATTCGGCACATTTCAGTTTCAATGCAGAGACGGAGATGGAGAAAGAGATATACGAAGAGATATTCAACGGTAAAGAGTAACCGAAGGGCGGCCACAAGGTCGCTCTTCGCATTTATAGACATATGTACGGGAAATAGAATCCTGCCGTACACAGGTAATGACAAATGAACGAAGCAAAGAAAACACTCACAATGGAGTTCATCGAAAGCATAATGGATGAGAACTACACCCTCGTATGGGTGGACTATCGGGAAAGTTTTGATGAAAACCGAGACTTATTACAGAAATGCCTTGAAAAACAAGGCTGCGAAGATCTGTGGTCAAAGGTCGAGGAATGGTATGAGGATGCCGAGGAGCAGGCGACACAGGAGATTATCAAGGGGCTGAAGAGCCACTGCATCGACTTCCACGACTTTGAGAAGGACGAGGTTGAAGCCTTCTTCGAGGAACACGATGAAGAGATAAGGGACGAGATACGCGAGCGTGACGACTCCACAACGGTAAACGACCTTATCAAGAATACCAACGACATACCTATACGGGTGGAAGTGCTATCCAACTACGACTGCATCAACTCTTGTTGGTTGGAGTCACAAGGTGGCTTCCGCTACAAGGAGAGTTACTTCGGGGATATGATAGATACTCTTCGCCTCAACCCTGCAAAGGTGAAGAAAGCATTGACGGAGAAAGGCTACACCGTATATGGCAGGTTCCCGAACAAGAAGTATCGTGACGGTAAGGAACAAGTATCCTACGAGGATTTTTGTCAAGAGTTGGAGAACTCCTGCTGTGGAGCCAATCTGCTTACCTACATAGGGCTTGTAAACCTCAGAGACCTCTACGATGCCGACTTCAAAATCAAAGAGGTCATCATTCCCAAAGGTAATACCTGCGGCCTGTTCAGCTCAATGTATGGCGGTGGCAGTCTGATAGAGATGGAACTCAAAAGCGATGTAAGAATCCGACTAGATAAGGCACGCAAGGACGGCTACGGCTTCCGTCTGCGACTTGACAATGAACGCTCCAAATATGATTACTCCATCAAGCATGTATATGGCGTATGCGATACCTTCTTTGGTAAGCAGGTAAGCATCGTTTCAGCAAACTAAATCAGTATTAACCATAAAAATATCAATGTATGAAGAAGATTGAAGTAAAGGTAAGATACCTCTTCGAGGGTACTTACACCGTAGCGGCAGATGACCGCAATGAGGCACGCACAATGGTAACAAGAGATTGCGGGCTGGTATTGGGTGGAAACATCCACACCACACTCGATGATGACGATGTGGATTGGGAGTTTGATGTTCACCCCGATATGCAGATTCTATCCTACACAGAGTTGGAGAAGAAGCAAAAGCCGAAACGTCTGAAGATGGATTTCTCCGACAGGATAGAGACACTCCGCAAGGATATTATAGATGCCATAAGGCAGTTGCTCTACTCGCACGGATTGACAGAAATAACCTTCCCCGAAGAGCAGGATGATCCTGTATGGGTGATGTGGTTCAATTGGGACGGAGACCCATACGAGTGCAAAGTAATGGGTGTCAAGGTAACGGATAACAGTATGACTGTGATTGCCCACGACAAGATTTGCAATGATGAAGTGACTTGCTCCACACCCTTTGAACTTGGAGCAAAGAATATCGACTGGCTATATGAGATATATGATGCTGTATGGCAGCAGTTGGAAGAGAACAGAGATAATAACGCTTAAAGATTACGACTATGAGATTAGACCCTGTAAATGCAGTGTCGAGCTTCCACTACTATATGTGGAATGCTTGGGACGAGGAAGAGTGCAAGATTACCTTCGGAGGTGCTTATAAGCACTTCTGGGAGAAATGGAACTCCCTTGCAAGCAAATCAATACTAGGAGCGGCAGAACGATTCTATGCCGAACTCTCGGACAACAACCGTGAACTGCTTGTCAATCGTGCTGTGGCACTCTATGACGGCAAGGCTACAAGAGAAGAACCTCACGATGATGATGTATATGTCTGTGATGCTTGCGGTTCAAGAAAAATTGAGATTCAGGTTTGGGTAAATGCCAATACCAATGAGTATCTAAGTGATGTAGATGATGACGATACGGACTGCAAATGGTGCGCTGACTGTGAACAGAGTCAGAATTTCTGCACATTGAGCGATTACAAACAGAAGATGCAAGATTGGTGGAAAGACCTTGATTTTATCACATTGGAAAGTATAACCGGCTTGCACGAGACTAACTACTCATCGGAAGATTGTTCACAATCCTTTGTGGATGCCTGCAATGATTGGTGGAACGGTCAGGACTATGATACCCAACGAGAACTCTATTTCAAATCACAATCTTAATACTTACGACAATGACTGATAAAGAAATCATCGAAAGAATATGCGGCTCGTGTAACTGCGATGAAGCAACTGCAAAGGAGTATCTGAATGACGAGATACGCCACCTCAGAGAACTGCAAGAGGTAAACGACCTGCAAGAGAGTGACATTGAACTCTCTTGCAGTGGCCTCGGCATTGAGTCCGAGTGCATGGAGTATTTCACAATGGTATTAACTTACTAACATCTACTACTATGGCTTACTTTAAGAATATACATTCATTGGCGGAACTCAAGAAGGAATACCGCCGATTGGCATTGGAGAACCACCCCGACAAAGGCGGTAGCACCGAAGTGATGCAGCAGATCAATGTGGAGTTTGAACGGCTCCACGAGATTTGGAAGAACGATACTACTGTATCGGCAAATGCATCAGGTTATGAGAACGACTATGCAGGAGCATCGGCAAAAGAGTATACCGACTTCGTATATAACGAGTATCGTTGGAAAGGTCGCAACTATCAAGGACAGCACACTCCTGAGATTGTGGAGTTGGTGCGTAACTGGATGAAGGAGACCTATCCCAAGTATAAGTTCTCCGTATCAAGGCATCACTATAACTCTATCCATATCTACCTTGTCAAAGCCGACTTCGAGGCATTCAAGAAGGATAAAGGCGTTGTGTTCCACCACGATGTGAACCACTATAACATTGACAATGACGACATCCTAACCGACAGAGCCAAAGAGGTGATGAAGAATGTCTGCGACTTTGTGATGTCGTACAACTTCGATGACAGCGATCCGATGACCGACTACTTCTGCACTAACTTCTATCTTACATTAGGAGTCGGCACCTACAAGAAGCCATATAAAGTAGAACTGCCGAGATTGGATTGCAAAGGCAAGAAGCCCGATGTGTTCAGGCACCCCGAAGGTGCTGCACACAAGGCAATACGCCAAGCATTGGGCGGTGCATACTTCAGTTTTCATAACAGCCAACGACTGCAAGGCAAAATGGTACTCGGAGAAGACTCTACGGACATAGTGGCGACAAATACTTCTGGCCTCTCTCATACTCCAGTGCCAAGACCGCCCAGAAACGAATGGATAAATTGGAGAAAGCCGGTATCCGCTGCAAGCTCACGGGCTACAATGGCGGCTGCATCGAGTTCCTCGGCTACACTCCCGAAACGGAAGCACAACTTGAGAAAGAGAGGCAGGAGGTTATCATCGCTCATCGTGCTTGGCAGGCAAAGCAGGTGCAGACAGGATAGCATAAAAAATCATATAGAAGTTGCTAATGCTACTGCATTTGAGTTTCTTTTATAGAACGCTATAATAGTCAATATAGCGGTCACCAACAAAGAACCCATCATTATCAAATAAGTAGATGTGAAAAACCATCCAAATCCCTGACCAAAAGTTTGAGCAAGACCCATTATCACAGAGATAAGTGCACCCAAGCCAACACCTACCCATAAAGAATGCTAGCCATCCTGAAATACTTTTCTCTTCCTCCAGCGCCTCTGCTTTTGATGCTTCTTTCGATAGTTGGGCTTCATCTGCGGCATATTTATCACACACCTCCTCAAAAGAAGGTTTATCCTTTGTGAACGAACATACTGTACCACATTCTGGGTTAAACTATCTATTTTTGCAAGTTGAACATATTTTAATCTTCTCCGACATTTCCATAGTAATAGTTGTTTGAGTTAGTATTGTCTAATTAATTATCTATAATTTTCTTTGTTATATCACATATCAAGCGACGAGCAGCCCCCTCAATTGTGTTAGCCACATTGTCTAAGCTATCAGTAATCTGGAACATTGTATTAATAGCATCTGTATTAATAGAAACTCGAGAGTTATGTTCTTCTTTTGTATATTCCTTTAAATTATTGATATACTCTTCGCTAATAAAGGTATGAGCCATCCAATCTAGATCCAATTCGGAAACAACCTTCTTAAGGTGTGCCTCGTAATCACGAACATAGGAACAGAGCTGACTATACTCATCTTCATCACGTCGAGTTACACGGCTCAATTCGTTGTAGAGGTTATCTCTATGCTCAAATAATGAAGGAAGTAGTTCATTGCGAATATGTCGCGCGTAGAATACAGCAACAAAGCCCAATCTAAAATGAGCCTTTTGTTCTTCTTCACACTTGCTACCAATATAAGCATATATATCATTATAGATATTTACTACTTGTTCATGTAAAATATCAAGTTCAATGCGAAAACTCTCTATGGGTAATTTCTTCTTACTATATACCTTACCATCAACTAAAACCTCGCGAGCCTCTATTTGACCTAAATTAACCTGATTCAAAATACTCCAATCGTTAAGCAACGCTGAAAATTCAGCTATTTTGCGAGCATTTGATTCTGTTAGAGGAGACTCGGTCGGCATCTCCACTTCTTTATCAACATCAAATTGAATAATATTCTTTCCAAAGAATGGTCTTAGGCGGTCATCCATAAAATTTTCGCTGACTTCCTTCTGCATCCACTCTTTAAGTTGTTCATCTGAGATATATGTAAGCATCCGGTAAATACGTAAGCATCCGGTAAATACCGTATTGATTTGAACAGAGAATATTACTATTGGGTCCTACTAGTTCCAAGTTGTATAAAGTTGGCTCAAGTCGGACCTGGTTTGTACTACTTGGGAGTGATTTGGTTTTCCTTTGCCCAGGCTCTGGGAAGGAGTCCCGCGAGGTCCTTGCCGTCGCGCTGCCAGTAAGGCAGTTTGCTGAGCACATCCTCCATCCATGTTCTCGGGTCGACCCCTGCAGCCCTGCAGGTGCCTATGAGGGAGTATACGATGGCTGCCCGATATGCGGAGGCGTCGTTGCCGCAGAAGAGATAGTTCTTCCTGCCGAGAGCAAGCGGCCTGATGGCATTCTCGATGAGGTTGTTGTCGATGTTGATCCTGCCGTCGTTCACGTAGCGAGACAGACGGGGGGGAAGAAGACTGTAGGCATAGGCAAGGGGCCTCTCCGAGCCTGCTCTTGGGCAGGACCTTTGCATAAGTTTCCTCGATCCACTTCTCGAACATCAGGATTGTAGGATAGGATATCTTACGGCGTTGCTCCATGCGCTCTTCCGCGCTCAGGCCTTTGTCGTCCGCATCGCTCTCCACCTTGTACAGCTTTCTTATGAAGAGTATGCCCTCCATGGCAAGCCGTTCGTTCTCCTTCAGCGAGTCGACGAACTTTCTCCGGACATGCGCCCAGCAGCCGTGCACGGTTATCCCGGGCATCCTTTCAAACTGGTCATATGCCTCATAGCCGTCGCATTGTACGTTTCCCCGGTATCCGCCCAGGATTTCACGGGCGACGTGATGGCCACGGCTGCCCCTGTCATACCAGAACATGACATCCCCTGTGATTCCGTCCCTGACGCACCACTCGTAACCCTTTCTGGCCTTATGCTTCTCGTTGTCGATTACCGGTATCACGCTCTCGTCGACCTGGACGTATTCGCTTGAGAGTATCTGGCGCCGCAGGATGTCGTACAGAAGTTTGAGCTTCTCCACTGCCGCCTCATACCATCCTCCCATCGTGGAGTCGCTTATCGTTATCCCGCACTCCCTGTATTGCTGTATCTGGCGGTAGAACGGAAGGTGGTAGATGAACTTCCCCACTATGATGTCGGACAGGACGGATGCACCTGCCATACATCTGGCTACCGGTGCGGGAGGACGTTCCGGTGAGAGTATCTCCCTGTCTTCAGGATGCTTTGTCTCGATGTCCGACTTGAGGATGACCTTGTGGAAGACATCCTTGTGGATGTACACCTCCGCCGGCCTCTTCTCGAGACGGGAGGACTCGTCCGTACCTATCTCCACATATTCAGCCTTGAGGTTGCCGTCTCCGTCGAGAACCCCGTCCGGATAGATATGGAAGACCTTCTCCGGAAGACCGGTGGTGTCAAGAGGCCTGCGGGAAGGCCTGGCTTTTACAGTTATTGTCTTTGTGATTGTCTTTTCCGCTTCTTCGACCTCCCTGTCAAGCCGCGCACGTTCCTCGCCGGTGAGATGTTTCTCATCGAACAGTGACAGCTGGGCGGGATCGGAAGGAAGGACCTTCTCGCTCATCTGGCCGAAGACTTTCTTGCGGAGCCACAGAAGCCTGTTCTGGAGGTCCCGGATTATGCAGTCCTTTTCAGCGATGGCCGTACGGAGACTCTCCACCTCCGCAAGTGCTGCCGCCAGCTGTTCCTCGACTGTCATGACTGCTTGTCTCATCCTCTGTTTTCAATGCTTAAAGGTACGAAAAAAGTGCCATATACGCAAGTCTGGGGCACTTTTTCTTTCACTTTTTGAGAACTTATCTACGTAGTTTCTTCAGATTCTCAAGTCGCTGTCTGCGGCTGTCCGGCTGTTCGATTATGCCCTCTACTACCATGACCAATTTCGCTCCATTCTATACTCCCGCTGACGGCATCCTTCGCCAGACCGGAGGGCTTGCCGAAGGTCCCGGATTCAAGAAAGCTTTGCAGTACAGGACCAGACCGCCCGGCTCCCAATGCAGGGAGCTTTGATCCTGTTCCTGGCCTTGTTAATGAAGATATAGACATCTCCGTTGCACGGGTCACATCCCAGCTCGTTGGTCACAAGCCCGCACAGGGTATGGTAACTCTTGCGCATGTCGGTCGGCTTGTTGTAAAGCAGGTACCGCATGCTGTCATTCAGGCTAAACATGGCTCGACGACGCCTGGATTATTGCCTGTATCATCGCCGCGTTCAGGTTGCCCCGGATCCGCAATACCGCCCCTGTCTGCGTGCGCATCTCTATGCTCATCGGTATGGACTCTTGTCCCGACCTCCTGCCTTTGCCTGTTTTCCTGTCTGTCAGCACCGGTTCCGGAAAGCTGTCATTCCCTCGCACCAGCTGGAGGAACTCCCCTGATTCCCGCTCGCTGGCCTGAGCCTCGGCGTATCTGCGTTTGCTCTCATAGAACCGCCACTCGGCTATCCCGATTTCTTTCAGACGGCTCTTGTATGAGACTCCTTTCTCCTTGCAGTATTGAACTATCTCTGCGATTTCTTCTCGTGTAAGCATCTTTTTTTTGCGCGAAGATACCTCGCCTGGTATAAATTCGCTATACGCACTTCACCGGTCGCTTACAGATATATGAAATCTCACCATCAACATTTTTACGAATAAATGAGGTGTAGTTTGTCGAAACCCGTTCCAGAATTACATCGGGTATAAGGCTCCATGCGGGAATTGGATTCCTAGATACTGTTGCTGGACAATGTTGAGCCCTTGCATTATCTAATCTATCCTCCAAAGATGGATGTGATGACCAAACGTCCTCTACCTTGACCCTTGATTCTATTTCGAATGTTCGTATCGGCTTAATTAATTGTTCGTCATATTGGAGCACAGGCATATCCTTATTGGGGATAATGTTCGCCACAATACGTTTGCCAATAAAGTAATTAGCAACAATCTTCTTTTCATCAATGAGATTACTGAGCAGATGCTTATATAGACCATCCTTGTTTGAAAGAGAATCAATCTTGCACATAGCAGAAACAAAGTTATCAGAGCCTACACATTGACAAGCAATATTATCTGCATCGTACTCCATGTATCTAGAGAGTTTTAGATACCCCTTCTGCACAAATTTGTAAACATAAAAAGTTAATCTATTAATGATATTTGTTAGGCCTCTCGTAAGCACGCCAAAGAATCTGATGACCCCCGTGTCCGATAGGCACCATTTGTCAACAAATCTATCCCAGAAATCCTCAGCATATATAAGATCATGAAGCACAGTGTTGGTAACATATACAGTAGAGCCAACTTTCATACTGTTTTGGGAAAAATGACCAAACTCATGTGCAATTATAGACTTTACTTCTTCAACGCTAGTCCCATCAGATAAGCCAAGACCAATCTCAAGATTTTTCTTTATAGGGAAGAAAATACTCCAAAAGCTTGTATCATAAAAGACGCAAGCATTAACATCTGGTGATAAATAAACATGCTTAGGCATTTTGCAACCAGTTTTGCCGGCAACATCACGAATCATTGCAAACAAATCTGGACATTCAGTTTCAAACACCTCCACACGAGTCTCATTATGATTTTTCTTAAACGCAAAGAGTGGTTTGATAAGATATATACCCAGCATAATTGCCAAAAGGCATAAACCTATAACAGACATTATAATAAGTATAATGGCTCTTCCACTTCCTACTTCCGGCAGTACATCTATTATTAGATGATATGACCCCCAGAATGAGCCAATTACAATAATAACACCTAATGCAATTAGCAACAAATAATATAGCAAGAAACATCCTATTCTGAGGAGTTCATTTATGACTGCTGACTTAATATTCTGGCCCTGCATTTTACTGCTTAATAATAAGTTTAGAGTTAATATTATCTATGGTAATAGTACCAAATCTCTCTAATACACTCTGTCCGAGGAGAAGTGGAGCCTGCTGATTGTGTGCTACGGATGCATCAACATTCTTTAGCACAGCATCGCCAATCTTGATTTCGCGTAGGCGAATAATGGTACCTTCGTGAATCTCTCCTGTTGCAGTGCTAAAATACTCTTTACCTTTAATGTCTTCTGCTGTTAAATATCCATTCTTAAGCATAAACGAGGCTTCTACTGATGAAATCGATACGGAACTTGCACCTGTATCAAAGATAAACTTCAAAGGCAGATTGTTAATGGTGCATGCGACTTCATAAACACCACTATACATCTTCTTCATTTGAATTTCAGAGATGACAGAAATCTCATCTTTAGCTTCTTCCTCATTATTAATTACAACCGTAGGTTTGTTCTTATACTCCTCAATTAGTGCTATAAAATCAGGGCGATCCCTAATGGGATCCATATCGTCGTCATTCTCAATATGAGCAAATGAACGGTATCCTTTCTCCAGTGTTACTCTAAGAGCAGCGATAGCCTCGTCGGCCTTCCCCATTCTAGATAACAAACATGCACGATCGTAATATGGGCCATTGTTATCAGGATCTGATGCTACAATCTTATCCATCCACTCGATAGCTTCATTATTCCTGCCAAGGAAAAGTAGTGCGTATTGACGACAGCTTCCAGACTTTGCCACTGTGTCCTGCTTCAATATCTCTTCGAAATCCGCATTAGCCAGTTCGTCTTGTCCTTGCTTACGATAAAGTTCACCGCGCATTAGGAAAATATATGGGTACTCCTTATCTACATCGATACCGGCATTGTAGTTTTCCATAGCGGTTTTATCATCACCTTTAAGTTCATAGCACCAACCTCTCTTATAATAAGCATATGCATCGGTAGGTAAAATCTCAATCATTTTAGAGAAATCATCAATGGCCTCGTCATACCTACCACTTTCACGGTAGAAATCTGCTCTTTCTGCCAAAGCATAGTAGTCTCTACCATTACCCATTTCTATGCATTTTGTAATCTCTTCGATTGCCTTATTAGAATCTCCAAGTTCGTGGTAGCACTGACTTCTATAATAGAAAATCATAGGAGCTGTCCCATATTCCTTCTCAATCTTATTGTATTCTGCTATTGCGCTTGCAAAATCATAGCTCCACTCATAGATATTTATCTTGAGCATCTTCCATCTCATTCTCTCACTGTCCTTATTACACATCGCACTTACCTTTGCAAGGACATAACTGAGATGTTTTTTTGAAGATGTCTTCAATATATGAAGACTCTGGGTCATCATCTTTATCAAAATAACGAATAGCATCATCAATAGCCTGATCTGTTTTACCGAGTTTGTCATAGGCCTGCATTCTAAATCGGTAAATTTCGCTATAGCTATCGTCGTACTTTTCGCACTTATCAGCCATATTAATTGCACCCTGGTAGTCTTCTCGCTGTATCATGTTTCGCACAAGTCCAATCATTGCAACTTGGTCTGCCTCATTATGTTTAAGCATCAACTGATAATCAGCATCTGCATTAGCATAATCCTTCATGTTATAATATACCCCTGCTCGTTGGTATAGTATTTCATGTATCGTTTCAAGATCATCACTTTTAGCAATCATCTTGTAGGCAGTCGAAAAGTCAGCAATGGCTTTGTCGTACATTTCCATATCGACATAAATATCAGCTCTCCACCAATAAGGAGCATACTTGGGAACATCTTCGTTTTTATCCCAATGCTTGATGGCATTATTGATATCCATTAAAGCCTGGCCAAATTTATTCTGATTTTGATACAGTCCAGCGCGGAAAATATATCCGTTTGATGATTTCGGGTTTTCGTTAATGTACTGGTTAATGTACTTCATCGCTTCCTTCTCATCCTTCTGTTCGAGAAGTTCGTAAGCTTTTCGTAAATTGTAATCAGATGGTTGGCTCTTTTGAGCGGAGCATAACTGTAGCCCTATTATAAGGAGCAATACGGTGGTGAGCAGGACTTTTTTCATTGTTTGAGTTAATTTACTTGGTTAATTACTACCTTAAAGTTCAGTCTATAAATTAACATTAGCAAAAAACTAAAATACTAATGTATGAAATCACTGTTACAGTATATAAAATTGTCATAAAAGGCACATTTTATAAGTGCAAAAAATCACGACTCTTTAATAGTGGTTTCTATTAAATTCAAGGCACAACAAAGTGTGCCTTGAATTGTAGTCGATTAAAAGTTGGGGTCTATTAGAGAAGAAAAATCAGCTGGTTTACTATCGGAATGCTTCTCTAATATTTCTAATGCATTTTTAATTTGTTCATTAAGGTAATTAATGTTCAACTCTCCATTATAGTACCTCAAATAATAAGTCATATTTTGTATCTCTTTCTTATACCTTGCCTTATAGTCATTGCTTACAAATGGTATTTCTCGGTCAGGATCCGATTGTGCACGCTTAATAATATTTTGAAATTCACGGTAGGAACGTTCATAATTTCTAAGTAATTCTTGTACAAGCGACATGCTATCTTTGAACCTGGTAGAATACATCCTATCAAAATAACTGATTGCATCGTCTACATCTTTCTTATTAAACGGTTCATACAACCATCTATTAGCCAATTTGACCATACAAGTATCTACAAAGCCCGCATTTGATTGCAGTGTTGTTATCTCACGTTCCTTGCTTCTTATTACTTTAATAAGTGAGTCTCGTTGTTGATTTGCTGCAACTGTAAGTCTCAATGAATCGCGTTTACTATTAAGCCTCAAAGAGTCAATAACTTTCTTATTTACTCCAATGATACTATCTCTATGGAGTAGCATCCGATGAAGCGAGTCGGCTACAAGTTTGACACTATCGACATTTTCGATTCTGTCTTTATTGGATTTACCTTTAAAAAAGACTTTTGCCTTATCTTGTGCCGTAACATTGGCACTTAAGAACAAGGAAACTAAAATCAATATCAGTTCTTTCATTATAATTATTTTAGTTATTTGCGTAAGGAATCAATACATAACCTCTGTCTGTTCCATTATTATTGGAGCCATCTTTATGATATACAACATAAATTGTATACGTTTTAGATTTTGTCAGATTATTAAGAGTTACCGCACTATAATTGTACAATGAGGTTCCGCTCTGCGCGTTACCCTTTGTATCTTTATAGTTATCACCAGTTGTAGGCATCTTGTCCAATCCGACGATCACATAGTCAAAATTTGGTTCTCCGTTACTACGAATGTAAAAAGTAAAGGTGTCGTATCCCTTTATCGTAAATGACATAGTTGCATCGCTATTATGCCTATTATAGTTACTTGACGATTGATATGCTCGGTAAGAAGTACTTGGTGATGTCATGTTCGTCCATTGGTAATTTGTAGAGATATTTATTTCTTTACGAGTAAAAAACTCTTTAGCATTTCTTGCATAATCTGCAGCTCTCTGTTTTAGTGATTCTGTAGATTTTGCATTTGAACCATATTTTGAGCGGTTATTATCATACTCTTTTATCTTACTATTAGTTGTTGACATCAATGCGTTAAATGTCTCCTCAGTCATATTACGATAATTCGCCATCTCATTAACCTTTGCTTCTACTTGATAATAGTGCGAATTCCCAATATTTGATTTTACGGCTGCTAGCTTATTTGTCAAGTCTGCGCAATTAGACAATGGGGACATTGTTCTATATTTCTCAGCACTTTGAATTTTTGCATTTGCATCGCTAACAGAATGGAATGTAGAATATGTTGCAACTTTCTTCGCTTCCTTATAATTGCTAATAATCTGTTCAATTTTGCGGAGGTCTTCCTCATATGAACCTGCAACAGCAGTAGTTTCGCCATAATCTACCTTCAATGTTCTCAGATGAGCTATGCGATTAAGCATTGCTTTATGGTCAGACTCTCGCCATGTAGAAGCCCCAAACTTTGCAAGACTTAATTTAGTAAAAATGGGAAGATATTTTTGGACTAGAGCTTTTGTCTGATAGTCTATTTCCTCTTCTGTCATAAATCCTTCACACTTGTACATTTCAAGTTTGTCAACGACTACATTATAAATCGAGTCATTGAAAATGGTACTCTCTGTGTCAGAAAATCCATTTATGTTAGCTTCTAGTGAAGACTTGTGTAGATTGTTTACTGGCACATCTGTAGGTGGAGCAACAATCGTCGGATAAAAGGCAAGAATGCCTGCAATAGCAATTGCTATTACTATTCCGAGTATCAATATTTTCTTACCTGTATTGCTCATATTGGTTAATTTTTCAAGAAATCAAATAATCCATCCTTTTTTTCTGTAGACTTTTCTGGTTTCGGGGTACTGCTTCTGCTATTTTGCTGGTGTGATGTTGGTGTGGTTCCAGCATCCTCAAGCGCCTTTATATAACCCTTTTTGTTACCTTCTGGCTTAATGGTTATATCATAATCGTTCGCTTTTGTATTAAAGTTCCCTGAGAAAGTCTTATGACGATTTGCTTTTATCGAAGCCACTAGTTCTTTAAATATTGCGGATTTGCCAAGAACATTCTCATAGGCCAGTATATCATCAAAACGTCTCTCATTCATTGCATCCCACAAACCTTTTAGCGGTTCGTGTTTTTCCATCTCAGTTCTGTTCCAGACATTATTATGGTCTATATATGAAATTGCTGCATCTACTGATTTTTCATCACTATTACTCTCTGAGCCTTTTGGTGCATAATTGTAGTTGCGTTTTTCTAACTCCTTAATGCGGCTCTTTAAATCAAAGCATTTTCTTTCGTTAATTTGCTGATTTCTTGATTATCGGCCTTACCTCCAATGAAGTCGTTTAAAGCATAACCACCGCAGACACCGAGCAGTAGGACTATTATAGAACATATTAGGCATGTAATCCAGAATTTGCGAGTGAATGGCTTGAATCGCAAGTAATTTTTATCATTGCGTGTAACATATCCATCTTCTGTTACATAACCTTTCACAGGCGAAGATTTCACTTTTCTGTTGCCTGATATCTTAATTGGATAATATCCTTCATCATTTTTTAGAGGAAGCAAAAACTCATAAGAGTACATCTCTTTTGTCATCTTAATATGCACTGGTTGCATTAAATTAACATGACCACTGCGTGGCTCATATCCTTCTGCGTAAATTTCGACCCATACATTATTAAGCATTGACTCGCTAATTTGGATATCGTCACCCTTATTAACCTGTTTCTTTTCTACGCATAATTCGTAATCTTCAACTCTTTGATTCCATTCATCAGTTATTTTTATATAATTGTACGGAAGCAATCTAACATATTGATTAGGAGTTGGTAGGGAATATTTAGCACCAGGAGTGATTGTACTAGATGTATGTATTGGCATATACCCATCACGCCTCCATTCAATATTAATCACATCTCCTTCAATAGCATACATCTGTCCGACGAAAGGTTGTTCACCAATATATGGCACAAATGAGTCAACCTGACCTGGAGACTTAATAACTACCATAGAATAAACCTTATGATCAGAAAGATTATCACCTGAAAGGCACCTAAGACTCGTTGAGTTATCCAAAAGGAATATACTCTTATAGTTCTTGTAGTAAGACTGGCACATATCTTTTAGGAGCTCGGCTAGAGTGTACTTTGCTTTCTGTCCATAGTATCTATATGCACACTTTTCGCCATTGCTTTTTGTAGTGATTCTAGATGCAGGTGCTGATTCATATGTTTTCGAAAGAAGTTGGGTTAATCTTTCATCATTTCTTTCGTTAGCAAGAATCTCTTTTTTAACAGCATCTACTATTTCAACAAGTTCCTTACCTGCAATATTAATTGAAGCAGGAACATATATCCATGCACTAATACAATCAGTGATACGACCCTCAATAAGCGAAGCTACAGTTAATATGTGTCCAGTATCAACGCTTGTAAGCATTAGTACTGCTGATGAACCATCCAAGTTATCAATGTTCTCAAGGTCTTTGCGGATATCCCAGACGTTCTTAGTCCATACCTGGTCTCCGTTTATTTCAAATAAATCTGTATAACCCTGATTTATACGAACTATCTTTAAGCCTAATTTATTATTATCCATAGTTTGTTACTTTTTTAATCTGTCAAACAAGTTCTTAATCTTTCCAGTTTTGTATCCATAAGACCTCTTAATGAGTGTTCTAACAACCGTTGCTGCTGTATCTTCTTTGAATTTACAGTAGTTCTGGAAACATACTGTACCTAACGTAAATGGCTGGATCTCCACATTACCACCATTTATTTCATTGTCCTTACAAATCTTCTTCAAACCATTATAGAAACCTTGATAGTTCTCAGAGATATAGTTTCTCAGTTTTTCCTGCAACTCCTTGCCCACAGCTTTTGCTTTATCAACCTTAGTAATAAGGAGATATAAGCCATCTGTATCCTTTTTGAAAATTCCTGTTCTCTGGATATAAGCCACAGCTGCTTCTAGATAGATATTTTGAGGGAGGCCTTCATACTCTCTGTCCTCTGCACCATATTCTATCACAAAGAAATGAATCTTTCGATTATCAGTTCTGTTATCAATTAATATGTTGGTCAATGTCTTAAGAACATTCTGCTGCTCATCAGTCAAAGGCTCTCCGGCGTCTTGCTTATACATACATCTAACAAGCTCACCAGCAAGGTCTATACAAGTGATGGGATGCTCTTTTCTGTCTTCATCTTCGAGAATAAAGCCCATTTCATAAGTAGACGATATGGCTGTACCTTCGGGTAGTGTGCCAACAGCTCCATTAGTTTTGAACAGATTGGCCAATCTATTCATATAACCATAGCCCTGACAGTCTGGATCACGTTGCATACTCTTTGCGACCCTACCACTATTGGCAGAACTCAAAATTGCACCTAATGCACAACTTTTACCAGATGACGGAATACCCCAAAAGTAAACTTCTGTACATGGAGACTTTGTAATCTTTGTTATTGGTTCAGGAGCTTGGAATTTCTGAGGAGTGATGTTAGACATCATGTGTGCAATAAAATCGCCATCAATCCCCGCTCTTGAAAAGTCTGATATAATTCCGTTTTCCCACAACAAATTTGCAACCGTACCGCTAATGAAGTTATTATCCTCCGCGATAGCAGAAAGGAGGTCTTCTACACTAATTTTACCAGTATTAATATAGTTGACTATTCTATCATATATCGCCTTCTCTGGGTTATTGATTCTGGCATCTGTTCGTATTGCTTAATCTGTCTAGCAAGTGCTCTAATGTCAACTCCTAGATATTGTTCTCTGCGCAACTCTCTTAAAAGGCGTGTGGCTTCTGCAAGGTAAGTACTATTAGGATGATTGTCTACAAAATTTTGCAGTTCAGGAATACTTCCTTTGTTAACGCTATCCCAAATCTCATCACTGGCGCCACTTTCCGCCAATTTCTGCAGTTCCTCAATTCTATCACGGGCAGAACTTCGATATTCGCCTTCTGGATACGAATCAAGGTAATTTTGGTAAGCCTCTTCTGTATTAATGCGTTTGGCTTCTTCCCAGTCTTCCTCCTCGCAGTTCGCAAATTTCTCTGCAACCTGATCCTGTATAGACTTCTTTACTGGTGTACCTGCTTCTCGAGCTGCATCTCGAAACTCTTCAAAACTCTTTATTCCGGCCTGTTTCAAGGCCTTTACTAGGTCATCGATGTTGTTGCTGTACTCATCGATATTATCAAATATAGTATCTAAATCAATCATATTATTGGAATTTTTCAATTACATAGTGAATGAACCGTAATCGCCTTCGTTTGAAGAGGAATCATCCTCAATACTAAATGTCATATCATCTTCAGGGCGGTCAATTTTGCTAGTTTTCTTAGCCTTTTTGCGTTTAGGTGTATATGAGTCACCTTCAGAGCCAATGAGTCTAAATGTACTTTTGGTATTTCTACTTTGAATGATGTACGGGAATAAAAGCAATATGTATAGTAGAACACCAATACCAATTGCAAGCATTGATGGGGTACCCATTGTTGTGTACACAGAGCGTAGATTATTTAGGTTCTCCTTAGCTTTTGTTACGCTTGGGTCAGATGATGAGAATGGTTCGACTCCATTAGGCTCGTCTGACATAATTTTACCAGAGAATTCACTTAGCGAGTTATTCCAATTTTCAATAGCACTTTCTATTTTTTTGATGTTGCCAATCATAAAAACATTCCATACGGTTGCTCCTGATGCATTATCAATCCACTTAACAGCAGATTCTTTCAAAGCATCATAATTATCAGCAATCAACTGAAGCCTAAGGGCCTCAACTTCATTTGTACGATGAACGATCTCCGTTTTATTTTGGGCCAATTTCTTGTTGTACTCTTTTATTCTATTATTTGCATAGGCCTCATAAGACTCGAACATACCCTTTGTTGTCTTTATGGACTCTGAGAAAGTCGTTTCCACCTGACTTCTGTTATCAAAAACCGTCCAGAAATGGGCATATGGAACCATTACCGCAATAAAGAATAATGGCGCAGAGAAGAAAAGAATACGCTCAAAAACAATCTTTCTGCTAAATTTCTCATCTGCCCCTTTCAAAATTTGAGGTATGATGAAAAATATAATAAGTACAAGATCGATTATCAATACACCCAACCCCGCATATAGGAAATCTCCATCAGTCAAATATGTGATTCCCATAAATGAGACATAACTGATAAATATCAGTGCAACAAATGCAATGATATGTCCCCATGAAAATTTTAATGTTTCATTAATTGCCATATATCTTCCTTATTTATTTTCAGGTAATAATTTTTCAAGTTCACTTATCTTCCTCTTATAGGATTCTATTAGTTTTCTAATGGCATCGTAATCTGTTCCATCATTTTCATCTTCAGATGTTGGCGGAGTTGTTTTACCATTATCATTTCCCGGATCCGTAGGACTTGGTTTGTTCCCAGGGATCTGTCCATCTTGGCCTGGCGTTTTACCAGTATCCCCAGGAGTATTGCCACCTACATTACCACCTGTTTCTCCGGGATTATCATTAATAGGTGTTTCTCCATCATTTGGATTATTGCCAGAAGAGCCCCCATCTCCAACATTAGGATTTGCAATTTCGTTATTGGCATTACCATTTGTATCCGGGAGTTCCGGTATCACGCCTGTTTTCAACGCTATTAGAGCATCGTCCACTTGAATCATTGGTGGCATATAATCAGAAACTCGCTCACCTGTTGCCTGTAAAATATGAAGCACTTCTGTCACCGAGATATCTTGGTTTAAACTCTTCATTAATGCTACCGTACCAGCAACTATTGGAGCTGCCATACTTGTACCATCAAATACGGCATATTCATTCACGGGTATAGAACTATAAATGCCCTTTCCTGGAGCAGAGATGTTAGAACCTCTACCATAATTGGTGAAGTCTGTACCTTTTATCTGCCTATCAACAGCGGCGACATTTACGGTGAAATTTGTTCTATTCTCTGGTGGAATGTTTGCGAGTATATTGTCATTACCTACTGCAAAAACGATTATAACATTATGCTCATTTGCGACATTAATAATTCGTTTCCACACACGCTCTTCATTTTTGAATTGAGTTTTAGCAATATAATCCTGGTCAGGGAGAGGTAGTATATCTAGTCCTCTAAAATTCGGACCAATAGATACATTTACCACATTTGCTCCATTGTGGATAGCATACATTATTCCGCTTGTTACTGACGAGAATGTACACATACCATTGTCAAATACCTGTATTGGCATTAGTTTACATTTAGGCGCAACTCCAGATACGCCTTTGTCAAACATCTTATCAGAGCCAACTGCCAATCCAGCTACGTGTGTACCATGTCCCTGGCCAACACTTAATCTATTATCCTGAGTAAACACATTGTAAGGGCTTACAATTCTTCCTTTAAGGATATCATGTGTTGCATCAATACCATCATCAACAACTGCTACGGTGATATTTGGGCTTCCCTTAGTAATTTCCCAACCTTCTTCTACATCAATTGCATCAAGATGCCAGCCGATATTTGCTGTATCCGTACTAATATCGCCAACAATGGTAAAAATTGACTCATCAACTATGAAAAACTCATAGTTTGGAAGCTGTGCATTCAAACCCTCTCTAATAGCGTCTCGCATATTTTCAGGAATAAGAATCTGTATCATTGGCACATTCTTATCAAAGCCAATGACTTGACACTCATTTTCTGAATATATCTTAGAAAGGTCTGATATAAACTGTTCAAGGTCTACATTCGCGTCTTCAAAGTATATATTTAGCCTATTTGCAACAATATCGGGCGCCCCAGGATTTGAAACAATAGGAGGCTCTTTGCCGTCATCCCCTACGATAGGTGCTACGACATTATTATCAGGCAACTTGCCATCATCACCAACAATACCCTTGACAGGTCCATTGTTATCAATAACACGCCCGTCATTTGTCTCAATTACAGGTGTAGGCTCTACTGGGCTACCGCCTTCACATGATCTTAAAAGCCATGACAATAAGAACAGCAAAAGTAATAGGAGTAACAACAACAATAGCCACTTTAAACATCCTTTACCTGTAAACCAAGCCCAAAGGCGTTTATACCAAGGCAATTCCTTCTCATATTGAGCGGTAAATGTTGTATCGCCATTCAAAGTGTAATCAATAGGTGACTTATCCCAACCTATAAACTTATTCAAGTTTCGCAAGTTAATAGAAAACCTTCTTCTTGGGATATAAAAGGGGCACAGGGATTTCCGCATATCGCAGAAAATGAGTAATTTTATAGTTGCAAATCAAAAACATTACTCAGCGCTATGCCCTTGCACAAAGTTACAGACTTTCTTTCAGAAATCAGCTCATTTTTTAGAAAAAATGATGCACATAAAGCGATGTATTCCATACTGGACGTTATCAAATGGTTAAAAATGAATGAATCCACCTTGTTCGGCATGAAGAGCAAGTGCAACAATGTGTATCCGTTGTTGCAGGTGTTCCAGGCTTTGCTGTTGTTCCCGTGTTTCATGGTCCGTAACCCTTATCGTTTCACCGGGTCTTCCTTAAGCGGCTTACTGGGATGCAAGAAAGACGTGTTCTACCGCTTCATGAGTAATCCCAAGATAAACTGGCGGAAGTCCGTCTATCACCTCACCCTCCAGCTTTGGTCGAAGATCAGACTCCGTTCCGGGCGCAAAGGAAGGCACGGTCTGCCTGATAGTCGATGACACGGACTATCCCAAGACGGGACGGCGCATGGAGAACATCGGCAGGGTGTTTTCCCATGTCCATCACAGGTGCATCCTCGGTTTCAAGGCTTTATTCCTTGCCGTTACGGACGGGACAACCCAAATGCTTCTGGATTTTGCACTGCTGGGTGAAAAAGGAAAGGATGGAAAGTTCGGGATGTCCGATGAAGAGCTCGCAAGACGTTTCACCAAAGGACGGACGTGACAGCGGCGACGCCTTGCAGGAGCGTATCGGTGAATACACGGCAAAGAAAAAAACCGACCTGATGATTGCCATGATAAGACGCGCCATCCGCAAAGGGGTCAGGTTCAGGTATGTGCTGGCAGACAGCTGGTTCGCCTGCAAGGATGTCATCCGGTTCATCCGCTCCCGCCACGTCAGGTGCGATTACCTGGGCATGATCAAGGTGGGGAGAAAACAGCAGGACAAAATACTGTCTGGACGGGAAGCCCTATACCGCGCCGGCCTTGATCAGGCACCTTGACAGGCAAGGCAGGCGGAAGTAGCAGCAGGAGACTGCGTTGCTATTACATCGTGGCGGACGTGACCTTTGCGGATACCAAGGTACGTCTGTACTTTGTCAGGAGAAGTAAACGGGGCGCATGGAACGGACTGATGACCACGGACATACGGCTTGAGTTCCTTGAAGCGTACCGGATTTATGCCCAAAGGTGGTCTTTGGAAGTCGTGTTCAAGGAAGCGAAGGGGCTGTTGGGGCTGGGCAAATGCCAGGCCGGAAACTTCGCCTCGCAAATCGCGGCGACATCCCTGACGGCTTTGCAATACAACATCCTTTCCTTAGTGAAGAGGTTTGCAGCCTACGAGACCATGGGAAAGTCTCTTTGAAGACGTAACCAAGGATTCTTTGGAACTGTCCGTTGCGGAAAGGATATGGGGCGTCATGCAAGAACTGGTCATTGCGGTTGCGGAACTCTTCGGATTGACTGATGAAGATATCTATCAGGCTATCATCAACAGGGAGGAAGATATGAAACATATTTGCGACATTTATAGATTAAAAACTGCAAGTTGAACTTGCGAAACTTGAATTTTTTATTTTTAACTAAACATCAATTGTTATGATTTTTTGTATCTCCTAACAGGAGATGAATGTTTCAGTGCATATGTATTTGTAATATAATGTTTTAGCCTTCAATGTATTAAAGTGTAATTAAACATGTCCCACATTGTACAATAGATTTTTAATACAAACATTTATTTTTGTCCGTTTCAAATGCTCCCAAATGGAGTATTTTGCGTAATTTTGCACTATGGATTATTGTCTCCTGTTAGGAGATTGACCATTTTGCTTAACTATTTATAGAAAGCTCTACAAAAAAGGAGTCCGCTCCCGAACTCCTCTAAAAAGCAGCAATCATAGCTTTCATAATAATTTCAGTATTTTCTTATTGGCTTTGTCTATTACTTGCGTTTCCAAAGAGGCCAGATATATCTGTGTAGTACTCTCTGAATCGTGTCCCATTCCTTCGCTGATTACAGATATTGGAATTCCCTCATCCCTGGCAATGCTCGCCCATGAGTGGCGTGCAACATACATTGTTAAAGGCAAAGTCAAACCTAACTCTTTGCCAATCGCTTTTAAGTTATGATTTATAAGTGTCAGGGCATTATGATACTGTTTTCGGGTATTTCCGATTGGCTCCTTTATTATTGAGAGAAGAAATGGAGAACTCAATGAAGAGTATTGATCCACAATGTTTTCCATACAATCCTCCCAACGGATTGACAGTAATTGTCCCGTTTTCTTTCTTCGGTATGTAAGCACATTATCTTTCAGATTCTTTTTCTGTAAGTATGCCATATCCACAAATGCCATTCCTCGTGTGTAGAAACTGAACAGGAACATATCACGGGCAAAACTCTTGGATGGAGAATAGCTCAAATCCAAATCTTTCAATTTACGAACGAACTTCAACGGAATAGCTCTCTTTACAGTCTTTTCTGATGAAGTAAACACCTTCTTAAATGGATTCTTATTCTCTACATAGCCATCTTCCACAGCATTATTATATACCGCACGCAAGCGTTTCATATAGAAAGAGATTGTATTGGGAGCCAATTCCTTCGCTCTTAAATGATACTCATACGAAATAAGCATTTCCGAATCAATATCATCAAAACAAACATCTACACCTTCTCTAAACTTCCTAAAACTGTTAAGAGTCGCTTGATATGTTTCACTTGTGCGATGTTGTCCTTGTCTCCAGAGTTTAGCAATCATTTTCTCCATATACGAAAACAAGGTTATTTCAAATGATTGCTTATGAAACTCATCTACAATCGTATCAACGGTAAATGGAGAATCTGAGATGGTCAATTTCTTTACAATGCGATTGAAACATTTCTTGTCGTATTCTATATGGCTCTGTACATACTGTAAATAATTTACACGAGACGAGTCATCATCCTTAATGATAAGATCTTCCAACTCAGGATTCCATTCACTTTGGGTAATTCGGAAGTTCGTTGCAACTTGTCGAACTTTTCGCATATAAATCACTTGGTAGTATAGACTACCTGCTTTCCCCTCAATAGTTGAGGGTCTGAACTTTAATTTTATAGATACCATAGTATATTCTATTAATCTTTGTTTTACAATAAGAGCCTCCACTCGATTGCTTAAGGGAAGGCTCTTTAAATAACGGCTACGGGATATACAGCAATTGAAACTCTCTTTTTCTGCGGCGTTCGATGCTGGGGATAGGCTTACCTTTATAGCAACGGTACGAGATATACTCCTCATAGATATCCCTGTCGCCGGACTCTATTTTCTTGATAAGGTTACTCTTCGGGCGTTTGCCATAGCCAAGCAAGCGTGAATGTCCCACATTGTAAGCCAAAACCGTTAGTAGCAAAGCATCTTTCCCATACTGTCGGAAATACTTATATCGCTCCAATAGGTCGGCTCTGAGTAACGAATCCGCTTGTTCCTCGGTAATATCGGCTGTCAAGTTCTCATGTGGCAGAAGTTTGTGCCCGTAACCAATGTATGGATAGTGTTTTGCCGAGTGCCACCCCTCAAACTCCTTGATGAGTGCTACTGCCTTATCGAACAGTTCCGCAGAAATCTCCTTTGGCATCGGTGGCGAAGAGTCGCCACCTCGTGTCTGTGCCTTGGCATATCCGCAAAGCAGAGTCAGACATATAATCATTAACTTTATTCTCATAGATTCTCTTTTAGTGATTGGTTATGGAGGCAGACACCCGACAAGCGAGTGCCTGCCACCGTTGTTTAAGGATTGAAATTGATTGGAGAAACGATAGTTCCTATGGGAGTAATCGTGTTGTCCTCTGTGGTATCCTCTTCCTCCTTTGCCTCGTTATTGAAAGTGAAGGTTAGTTGATAGAGCTGGTCATGGTTATCCTCGAAATAGACATCTATTGTCTGCTGATCCTCACACTCCGAGGTGTAGTATAGACGGAACACATCTCTGTCAAGCGGATAACGGTCATTAGGTAGCAACACCATACCGTCATCCATTCTCAATGTGCCCTCGCCATCGGGCTGGAAGTAACGGATTGTGTAGCGAGTATCGGAGAAATACCCCTCACGGACAATCTCACAGCGTACCTCTGCTGTCTCGCCCTGTACCAATCGCTTGGGTACAGGCATTGTCTCAACCGTAAAAGGATAGGCTTGCTGAACATCGAGGTCATCCTCGCAAGATGTGAAGCCTAATACAGCGGTCATCATGGCACCGCAAACCATCATATAGGAAAATAACTTTTTCATAACGCATTTAATTTTAATTGATAATAAATTTGACACCTAAGCCGAACTGAGTACTGAACTTGCCGAGTGAGCCACCCCAGAGGACACGCTCACGCACATTGGCAAGCAGGACAATACGGTCTGTTATATAACTCTCCAATTCAAGGGTAATGGCACCGCCATAGATAAAGGCATCCTTGGCAAGCAGCGTAGAGCCGTCATAGAGCATCTTATCGCCCCAATTCACCGTTTCGTAGCCTGCCAATGCAGAGCCACCGATGGAGAGGAAGAAGGTCTTTGTAGGATCGGACAGGAACTTCATGTAGTAACCGCCCTCGGCAGTGAACTGGGCACGCGGAATGGATGTACCCCGATAGTCGTAGTTCTTGAGCAGATACTCTGCACCCACCACCCAGCGGTTAGCCTTCTTGGTATATCCCGACATCGCTATTCCCGTGTAGTAGTTAAGCGGAGATTTAGAGCCATTCACAAAGCCACCTCTGAGTTCCACACCCTTCATCTTCGGGAGATAACGCTGGGCGTATGCCTGCCCTGACGAGAGGGCAAGCGATACGACTGCAACAAGTAGAAACAGATACTTCTTCATAGCTACTTCACTTTAAGTTCGTTAATTACCTTTGCTCTTACGATGTCCTCACTCTCCACGGTGAAGGTCTGGTGTCTGCCACCGCTCTTCTCGTGCATCTCCACCACAAGCACCTTGTCGGCAGGGATGGTGAACTTATCGAACACGAATACGGTACGCTCATCCTTGTTGCCTGCAACGGTTGTGGCATAGTCATAGGCACGCAGAGGGAAGATTACCTGCTCCTGAATGGCTGTACGCTTCATTACCTGCTTATCCACAATCTTGAAGGTCACGAAGTCCACCTCGTAAGGCACATTCGATGTATTCTTCACCTGCGTATGGAAGTAGAGCAAACCATTGTGGGTGTATAGTCCACGCAACAGATACTGGATGCCGAACGCCTTGCTGCCGATGTGCTTGATGTGGCGTTTGTTGTCCTTGTGGATAGCCTTGCTGATAAGGTGTACCAACTTCGGCGACTCACTGCCAAGCTCTTGCAAATAGATGTCGAGAGCATTGTTGGGACGGTTCACCTCACTGCCATCGTGAATAAAGTCCTTCATCTCGATATTCAGGAGCAGAGGCTCATCGGAGTACTTCACATTGAAGGTGTAGAAACTGCCACTTTCGGTAATCACCGACATATTGGTCTCATCGCGGAAGTTCTTGACTGTAGCCTTCACACGAATCACATTCTCCGAGCCGTCGGCCTTGCCAGCGATAAGGTTAGGCGAGCCAAGATCGACATAGCGTACTGCCGCAGGGAAGATGATGTGAGTAGTCTTGTCGTATGTTACCTCCAAGCCGTAAGGCGGAATCATACGGTCAAAGGTCAGTTTCTTTGTCAGACCGTGATAGATGTCGCCATCCTCCTGCTGCGGATAGATGTCCGTAGTGAGGGTTACATCACCGGCTACTGTGTTAGTTACTGCGGTTGAATCAACCGACTGTGCATTGGCACTTACAACGCCCATCGTGAGGGCAAGCATTACAAAAATCTTTTTCATGTCTTTAATGTTTTAATAGGTTATTGATTGTTTTGATAAAGCATCAGGGTATATCCTGATTTGAGGTGTACCTTCTCTTCACGCATCTTCTTGGAGATATACTGCGACACGCCCTGTATGGCACCACGACCTACTTCGGATAGCAGTTGGTCTCCGGCAGACTGGTTGGTGATGGATATGCTCGTTCCGAGGTTCTGTCCCAGATTTGCCGCTATCTCCTTTGCTGCACTCGCCTCCATGGAGCCGGGGATGAAGATTCCCGCCTGTCCGTCATTGTCGTGGACGGTAAGTTCTACGGGAATGATCGTTCCGTTATGCTCCACCTGAAGAATCTCGATGTCGAGCCTTTCGCCTTTGATGCTGCCTTCGCCCGTGATAAGGGTGTTTCGTGGCAGTACATGCTTCCCGACACGCATCGCCTCCAAGAGCCTAAGTCGTACGCTTTGACCGCTCGTGATCGTCTGGTCGCCATGCACACACGCCTTGATGGTGTTCCGTGCTGTCTGCTTCGGTGCTTCGCCTACCGCAGTATGAAAGCCACCGCCTACAGATTGCGACAAGCGTGCTATCATCACCGAGTCGCTCACAGGCTGAGCCAGTGCCGACACTACGAGAGTCGTTACATGACCTACGGGCTGTGCTTCGCCTTGCCGCTTTGTGTGGTGCTTTCCACCTCTTCGGCTGCGTCCTCTGAGGTTGTAGGCGTACCTCCGGGCATATACTTCGCCGCAAGCTCGTATGACTTCTCCAAGAGTGCCACCTGGTCGGCATATGTCGGCTGACTGTTCTGCTGTTGTGCCATCGACTGCTTCAGCTCCTCAAGCTCCGCTTTCAGAGCCTCCTTTTCGGGATCCTCACGTGGCTGCTCGTAGAAACTGCCGAGTGTGGCGTTGATGTCATTGTAGGCAGATGTGGATGTGGAGAACGAATTGCTCCGACTGCTGCCACTTCGGTATGACGAGCCACCGCCACCTATGTATCTCGGCTCTTCGGGTATCTCGACCACCCCTTCCCCCTCGTCATCGGTGGTCATTGCGGTGAAGTCCTCAAGGGTACGCATCTTCTGCTCCTGCTTGACACGCATATCCTCCAGTTCGTAGGCTGCAATCTTATCGGCCTCGATGCCTGCACCTCGCGGGTCGGGAAGTTCGGCGTTGAAGCCTACCTTCTGCTGTTCAGCCTGTACCTGCTCCTTCGATGGTTTGAAGATGAAGTAGAATGATACAAGGCATAGCATAACCATTCCGCCATACACAAGAATTTTCTTGATTTGCTCCTTTCTTTTCAGAGCGTTTGCATCGTTACTCATAGCTCTCGGAATTAAATTGGTTAAAGAACTCTTCCATCTCCCGTATCTTCTCATCCGAGAGGCTGTCGGCAGGAACTGCCTCCTCCTCGATAATCAGGTTGGTAGCAGGCGGCTCACTTCTGACATACTCCTCATACCTGTAATCGGGAGCAGGCATAAAGATTACATAGAGGGCAAATCCCATATACGCCAGCAAGAGGCCGTAGATGATAAGGCGTTTTGTCTTTGATGTCTTGTTGTTCCAAGACTTGTTGATTGAATCCTTGATTCTCTGAATGTACTTTTTCATCGCTGTAAATGTTAATGGTGAATAATTAGGTTATCTGTCATAGACTCTCAGGTCCTTGTTCTCCACCACTCGGAACGCCTCGAAGATGAATCCGTGAGGATTGTTGTCACTGCGTGTGGAGTTGAGAAGTCGTCCTTTGGTCACAAGGCTACGCTCGGTGATACTCTTCTCGCGGATGATAGATAGTCGTGCGTATGTCACCACCTCGTAGGGATAGTGGTTGAAGTTGCAGCTTATGCTATCCACCTCAATACGCTGTGTTACATTGCCCGATATGATACGGTTGTAATATCCCTGCTCCGCAAGGTCGCTGTAGTGCTCATATGCCGAGCGGTCGCTTAGGAACATTGCCCTCTGGATATTACCCTCGATGGCACTCTTGTCGGGTGCAAGCGTGAAGAAGAGTTCGTGGAAACGCTTCACATGCTCCCTTGCCTCCACAGGACGGTTCTGCTCCAAGTCCTGAGATAGAGCCAGCATCAGCGACTTGCCCTCGTCAAGGACATATATCTTCTGTCGTTGTGCCTCGGCAAAGCTGTATGCCTTCCAAAGGGAGAAGCCTACAAGCGAAGCACAGACAAAGAGGTAGGCAATGCCGAAGAAGCGTATCTGTCTGAAGCCGGTCTCGATGTTTTTAAGTGATTTGAATTCCATTTGAATACTGTTTAATAGGTTATCGTTTAAGTAATCTTCCTGCGATGTTGCCGATGGCGGCACCTGTTGCACCTGCTGCGATGCTTCCCGTGCGGCTTGCTGTCTGGGCCACGTTCCTGCCGTAGTTACCTGCACCGCCGCCTGCCTGGATTATCCAGTTGGCCACTGTCGGAATGGTGAAATATCCGATGATGCCGATAATGAGGAAGGTGATATAGACCGCATTCGACCCGTCAGGGATGAAGTTGGGATCGGACAACTGCTCGATGTCCTTCTGTAGCATCAGTACCTGTATGCGTGCAAGCACGCTGCTGAAAAGGTCGCTCACAGGCAGCCACAGATAGATACTGATGTATCGGACAAACCACTGCGTGAGTGAGGCGTGGAAGCCGTCCCAACAGGCTATCGCAAAGGATATGGGTCCGAGTATCGAGAGGACGATGAGGAAGAATGTTCTCAGCGTGTCTATGACAAGGGCTGCGGCATTGAACATCAGTTCCAACAGTTCACGGAAGAAGTTCTGAACAGCCTTTCATATTGTACATCGCACGATCCACATACATTCCGCAAGCCTCAATAGCATCCAACGCTCCCAGTTCATCGAGCTTGTTGTCAAAGGACTCCTTATCCACAAGGTAGGCCGTTTCGGGATTGCGTTTCATCGCCTCAAACTCCAACTTGTCCTTCTGCCTGCGATACTCGTTCATATCGAAGGTCTGCGTTTCAAGGATTCTGTGCGTTCCCGTCACGATGGGCGACATCACGCTGTTGAGCGTGCCCAACACCAATGTCGGAAAGAACATGATACACAGTCCGAGAGCAAAGGGACGCAGGAGCGGAAAGACATCTATAGGCTCGGCTCTTGCCAACGACTGCCAGACACGATAGGCGACATAGAAGAGAGCACCCAATCCGGCAAGTCCTTTGGCGACACCCGTCATCTGCGAACAGAGGGGCATCATATCCACATACAGACTCTGGAGTATCTGATGCAGATTGTCAAAGTTTACTGCTAATAGTACCATAGTCGTAGGATTTCAGGTTTACCAATAGCGTTCACTCGGCGATCCGTAGAGGGACATCACACGGTCAACATCGTTCTGTTTCTTAGCTCTTAGGTAGGATACCCCGATGTTCTTGTTGGTGTAGTACTGCACAAGCCCACGGTACTGGAGCATCTCGCTGTAACACTTGTCGATGATATCCATACGGTCCTTGTCGCTCATCGAGAGTCCGTTCTCATTGACCACCGATTTAAGGTCATTCAAGAGGTGGGCACTCTCTTCGAGCAGTTTGGTATATCCCAGAGCAATGGCACTGAGTTCCTCCACCGTGAAGTAGGGGTCGTTCAGCATACGCTCAAAGCTGTTCACATAGATGTCGGTGATGTCGCCTACAAGCAGGATTGTCTGCTGTACCTTGCGTGCATCGCGGACAAGGTTCTTGACCTTCTTCAGAGCATCGTAGTACTCCTTTCCCTGTTTGTAGATCTTTACAGTCTCCTGGAAGTTCTGAATCATCGTACTTGCCGTAGAGGATGTATGCACGATGTTCTTCGTGGCATTGATGATGCCTTGTGCGAGGTTGCCGGGGTCTGTCACCACCCACTGCGCCCTCGATGTCTGGCTGACAAAGAGAGCCACCAAACAGAGCATAAAAATTTTCAATCTCATACTGTTACGAATTAAAGGGTGAATACTTAATCATAAATCATAGTCCCATCTTGCGACCTTTAGATTTGGGCTTATGCCGGATATGCTGCTTTCGGGACGGTCTCTCCTCGGAAGAGTCGCTCTGCCTCTTCTTCATTCCGTTGAAAAGTTCATCAGCATAAGGTCTTCTGCCTGTCATCCTGACAAAGCGGGCATCGAGTTCACGATATGCCTTTTCAGCCTTGGCGGAACACTCTTCCGAAGAAGTCCTCCTGTCAATACCATACTTGGCAAGGAAATCGGGACGGATATGGATGGTGTCGTGAACATTGTCGGGGAAATGTGCAATCTGCTCCAACTTCTCCAACTCCTCGTTCAGTTTATTGAGATAAGGCACGGGAGGGCGTTCACAGATACTCTCGAAGATATTCTCCACGGCTCGTGTCAGCCTTGCATCCACCTCAAGCACATCGGGTATCTCTCCCGTTGCTCTTTTCTGCCGATAGATTGCAGGATCCATATCCTCCAACTGATGATACAGACGGTAATCTTCCGTAAGTCCGAAGTAATCCTGCATCGACTGCGGAATATTCCAATTCTGCATCAGTGACCAATAGAGGCACGAGATGACCTCTTGGCATCTCTTCTCGTCTGATTTTAAGTTACTGTACATACTTCAAATGTTTAATGGTGAATAAAATGGGTTACTTGCTTCGCTTGCTCTCGGCAAGCTGCTTGATGGCGAGTTCGATATTACCGTCCAACTTCTCGGTGAGTCGCTGCAACTCCAGTTTCTCGGTCTCCTCGGTGGTGTAGCAGTAGTACTCTTCGGGAGATACCTCCGTGGCATAGACTGCCGACTGTGCTCCGCCAAGACCTATCCACACCTCCTTGTACTTCCTGCCAGGAGCATTGGAGAGGTTGATGGAGAGAATCTGTGCACGCTCCTTGTCGGTGAGTCCGAGCAAAGCCTGTATCTCATCGAACTTGTTCACATACTTACGCTGGTCGAGAAGAATCTTGCAGTCGCTGTTGTTGATGATGGTACCCTTGACGATAGAGGAAGAGATGATGTCCTCGACCTCCTGCGTTACCACAACTGCTTCGCCGAAGAACTTACGCACGGTCTTGAAGAGGTACTTCAGGTACTCGGCCATGCCCTCCTTGCTGATGGCTTTCCAAGCCTCCTCCAAGAGTATCATCTTGCGGATGCCCTTCAGCCTACGCATCTTGTTGATGAAGGTCTCCATAATGATAATGGTCACTATCGGGAAGAGTACCTTGTTGTCCTTGATGTTATCCAACTCGAAGACGATAAACCGCTTGTTCAAGAGGTCCAGCTGCTTGTCGGAGTTCAGGAGGAAATCATATTCGCCACCTTTGTAGTAAGGCTCCAAGACATTGAGGAATCCCCATACATCGAAGTCCTTCTCGCGTGTACGCTTCTCTTTTTAAGTATCTCTTGATACTCGTCACGGATAAACTCATAGAAGGTGTTGAACGAGGGCTTGATGCTCTTGTCGGCACGAATACGCTCCAAGAAAAGATTCACCGCATTGGAGAGCGCCACCTCCTCGGCTCTCGTCGGTGGCTCATCGTCCCTTTTCCACAGCGTGAGGATAAGTGTCTTGATGGACTCCGTCTTCTCAATGTCGAACACACCGTCCTCGACATAGAAAGGATTGAAGGCTATCGGATCACTCTCCTCGTAGGTAAAGTAGATACCATCCTCGCCACCTGTACGGGCATTGATAAGGTTGCACAACCCCTGATAAGAGTTACCCGTATCGACAAGCAACACATGCGTACCTTGCTCGTAGTACTGTCTTACCATATGGTTGGTGAAGAAGGACTTTCCACTGCCCGAAGGACCGAGGATGAACTTGTTGCGGTTGGTGATGATACCACGCTTCATAGGCAAATCCGAAATATCCAGATGGATAGGCTTGCCCGTCAAGCGGTCCACCATACGCATACCGAACGGAGAGAGTGAATCCTGTCCTGTGGTCTCCTCGATGAAGAGGCATAGTGCCTGCTCGATAAAGGTGTAGAAGGACTCCTCGGCAGGGAAATCGCCTGCATTGCCTGGTATAGCAGCCCAGAACAGAGTCGGTGTATCCACCGTATTGTGTCGGGGCTTGGCCTCCATCAAGGCGAGATGACTGCCTACATCGTTCTTTACACGCTTGAGGCGTTCCCTATCATCGCTCCACGCGAAGACATTGCAGTGGGCGCGGATAGCCGTCAGCCCCTGGCTGTGTGCCTCGTTCAGGTACTCCTCAATCCACTCGCGGTTAATCTGGTTGGAGCGACTGTAACGCGATAGCGAGTGCATATTGCGTGCTGTCTGCTCGAACTTACGCAGCATCTCCGCAGAGTCATCGATGAAGAGGTACTGGTTCACGATGTGGTTGCAGGTGAGCAATACTCCGATAGGTGCAGCAAACGAGAGGCGGCAATCGCTACGGTCTGTTGAGAGACGCTCGTAACGGCTGTCGGTAGCCACGCTTGTCGGCAGGTCTTCGGGATCGGAGAGCGTATGCAGACAGAGGTAGTTGTCGCCAATCTTCATCTTGCCAGCTCCGAGGGTGATGTCCTGCAAGCAGGTGGTGTCCTCCTGCGAGAGCGAGAAATACTTCTCGATGATGCCCGCAGTTGACTCCGTGCCTGTAATCTCATCGCCCGTAAGACGTGTAAGCGTGATGAATCCGCTGTCGTTGATGATACGCTCGAACTGCTCGCAATACTCCAGGAATCGGCTCACCGCCTCCTTGTCCTGCATCTCCTTCGGGATAATGAAGCCACGGGTAAGGGCATTGAAACTGCTGGTCGTGCGGCTATGCTCCTTGGTGGTCTTGGTGAGGAACAGATAACAAGTGTGCTTCAGGTAAGGACGCTCATTGAAGTGTCGCTCGAAAGAGCGGCTGAGGAAACTGAGGTCTTCCTTCTGCAACTCGGGGGTGTAGCTCTCCTCAATGAAGAAGTCCTGCTTATGCACGATACTGTAGTTCGGCAAGACCTTGACCGCCTTGGTCCACGCCGAGTGTATCGCCTCATACTCCGCCTGTGTGACGGTGAAGAGTTCGGGAAGCTCCACACGATAGCAGACCGTGATGTCGGCATCCTTGCTGATGATGCAGTCGTGCTCAACCGACAGAATCGGGAACTTGCTTTCGAGGGTAGCTGCTTTCATTACATTTCTCATGACTTTCTGTTTTTGAGGTTAGGAATAATCAATCGCAAGAATCGCTTGCGGTTGATGATGTAGCGGGGATGGTTCTTTGCAGCCTGTATCTTCATCAAGCCCCACTCGCCATACTTGGCATTGAGGTGGAAGGTCGCCCAGACAAGTACCGAAGCGGAGATGACTCCCAGTGCGATACATATCCATTGATTCACGCCTGCCATATACAGCACCATAAAGGCAATGAGTATGGCAAGCAGACCGCCGGCGAAGATGAAGAGGTATTGGCTGCGTAGCCCCTTGAACTCGGGGCTACGACCAATCCCTTTGTTGATTTGATAGACCGCCATATTAGAGGAAGAATGAACGGAGAATAGTGGCGGCTACAATGAGGAAGATACAGGCACCGAACCAAGAGGCTGCGGTCTTCGAGGTGTCGGGGTCGCCCGAAGAGAACTTCGAATAGACCTTCACGCCACCAATAAGACCGACTACGGCTCCCACTGCGTAAATCAACTTGGTACCGGGGTCGAAATACGATGTTACCATGTTGGTAGCCTCGGTGATACCTGCGATACCGTTACCCTGTGCGTAAGCACCTACTGTTGCAAGCATAAATGCTGCTGCGAATAATACTTTTTTCTTCATACGTCGAAATGTTTTTTAGTTATACAAAAAGTGATTTCGACTGCGAATATATAGCACTTAATCCATTGATTTTCAAATCGGTCTATACGCGTCATAACGTGTCGTCAGATGTCATATTTGGGGTCTTTTGAAGGGTGGATTTTGGGGTAAAAAGAGGGACAAGAAGGCTTGTTTGAAGGATGAAATTTCAACCTTATATTGTCGGGTTAAGCGGGCGAAAACTTCCAAAAATCACAAGTTTTTGCCCGCTTAAAGAGCAAAAAGTATAGGTGTAATGAAATAAACAATGGATTCTTTTGTCACTTCGCAATATTTTCATACCTTTGTGGTCGGAAAAAAACGCTTTTATTCCGACTTAAAATAGGCTAAAAATCGTATGCAAAGGACTGTGGAACATAAAGTTAAGGCAAAGATAACCTACGCAAGATATGGCGAGGTGTTTTTTGTGTCTACATTCCATCAATTTGATGTGGAATATGTAACCAAACTCCTTGCTCAATTTGAGAAAGAGGGTTTGATTACACGAATAGCCAAAGGCGTATATGTTAAGGCAAAAAAAACACGATTTGGAGTGGTATATCCTTCTGCTTTTGAACTGGTAACGGAGATTGCCAAGAGAGATAAGGCTATAGTATTTCCAACAGGTGAAACCGCTGCTAATAGATTGGGATTTTCCACACAAGTCCCAATGAATGCTTGTTTCATAACATCAGGAACTCCAAGAACTCTGAAATTGGGCAATAGAACTGTAACATTAAAACATGGCGTTCCAAGAAATTTTGCATACAAAGGAAAACTAATGCCCGAATTGGTACAGGCTCTTCGTAGCATTGGAGAGGATAATATAACAGAGAGCGTGGAAAAAAGAGTTGCTCAACTATTATCTGCAACACCTGAAACAGAAACAATTGAACACGATCTATTATTGGCACCGGTATGGGTAAGACAAATTATAAAAAGAAACCTCAAAACGGATACTGACAATGAGTAAATGGATAGACTTTTCGATAGATGAACGCAAGGCCATGATACAGGGCGTTGTGGAAGCAAAGAATATTGATGAAGCCGCAGCGGAGAAAGATTGGTGGGTAACAGCCATATTGTACGCCTTGTTCCACACAAAGGCTTCCGAGTATCTACTTTTCAAAGGCGGTACAAGTTTGAGTAAAGGTTGGGATATTATAGACCGTTTCAGTGAAGATATTGACTTGGCTCTTGGTCGTGACTTCTTCTTAAATGAAATGAATCTGTCGTGTGCCAACTGCACCAGCAACACTCAAATCCACAAGTTCAGAGAAAAGGCTCAGGATTATCTTTTCGGTGAATTTAAAGATGACTTGAAAGAACAACTGGCAAATTTAGGGTTGGATGTGATTGTACTTGCAGAAAATGAAGTCGTTGATGAAAATGGTGAACTAAAGAAGGTGGATCACGATAAAGACCCATCTGTGATTTTTGTTCAATATCCATCACTCTATAATAGCGACGCTCCCTATGCAATACCGACTGTGAAGATTGAAATCAGTGTCCTTTCTATGGCTGAACCATACGAAATGAAACGCATATCTTCATTGGTTGAACAGGTCTATAAGAATGAAGATGTTGATTCTGATATTGTTCAGACCATCAAGACCGTGAGTCCTGCAAGGACATTCTTAGAGAAGGCATTTTTGCTTTGTGAGGAATACCAAAAGAAAGAGCCAAGAACATATCGTATGTCTCGCCATTTCTATGATTTGGAAAAGTTATCACATACCGATTATATGGATAAGGCATTGAATGACTCTAACCTTTATTATGACATTGTAGAGCATAGAAAGAAATTCTATCATGTCGGATATGTAGATTATGATAAGGAACTGCCAGAATCCATTACGATTGTTCCAAGTGAAGAACTTGTCCCGAAATATGAGGTGGACTACAGCGATATGCGTTCCAGCTTTATCTATGGAGAGGCTCTGGAGTTTGCAGATTTGCTCAAGTTCCTCGAAACGTTGCAGGAACGATTCCGAAAAGTTCCTCCAAGAGCAACAGCAGAGTAATTATAGCTTAAACAACATAGCAAGGCAAGAATCATAATGCACGAGGCATTACGATACTTGCCTTACTTGTTAATTAAAATAGCGGACTCCATAAAAAACGCTGGCACCACGATTCACATCGGAGTGCCAGCCAACATTGTTTAAGTAATAAAAATCATTAACCATGTACAAATACTAAGCATACTTATTTATATCGAACGACTTGACTTTACTTGCTTTCCTTCGTTTAGGCAGAGGATTTCCATTAGCATCCAAACATTCTTGGAGCAACTGATTTACTTTATCTCCATTGCTTACCTTATTGACAAGGAAGTCCAATATCACCGTATTAGCCAACTTATGATGGATGGTTGATGCTGCACGAATAGACTTCTGCTCGTCAGGATTATCTGAGTTTAGCACATCCACAAGGTTGTTCATATCCTCATATGTTAAGGACTTGTCAAAGTCCGGATCAGGTATTACTCCTTCAGGCTCCATCAACTCACGCTTATCCTCTTCGGTCAAACCCTTCTGAGGTTCGATGTTATCCTCTACATCATCGGGATTGATGTCCTTATCTACAGGCAGTTCTACCTCTTTCAAAGGTAAAGAACGGGTCGGAATCTTCCGGTCAGCTTCAATATCGTTATAATATATGATATTGGACTTTCCCATTACCTCATTCGGATCATCATCAACAGGAGGACTCTCTTCAACCTTTTGAGGCGTTACTGTTTGGATTGGTTTAGGCTTTTCCGTAAGCAAATCCTTACCGTATATTTTCTTACGCCTTTCACGCTTGGCTTTTTCTGCCATTCGTTTCTTTCGGTACTTCCATAATCTGACACGGGTTATGCGTGCCCAGTTATGCAGTTTGTCCCACAAACCGTAAATCTTACGGCAAAACAAGAACACCCACAGATGATAGAATACGAATAAGGCACATAAGACCTTTACTGCAAAATATATCTTTACTTCCATAGCTAAAAGAGTTTAGTTTTACTATCCTCAAAAATCTTATTGATAGTCGTAGCATTTTCAGCAATATGGTCTTTGATAATTCTACTGACATAGCCTGCCATACTAGTATCTGGTGCAGCAATTGATAAAAATCGCTTCATACATTCATGACTACTTCTATCAATATAGACCTGGACGCGATTTTTCATCATATAACTACCAAGGAATCTCTTTTTATATTCAGCTTTATCAATTCCTTTTGCCGAAGAAGTATCTTCAGATAGCGATGGATTCTCTACAAGAGCAACTATGGTCTGTTTCTTCACCATAGGAATATTAGTTCCCTGATGATTTTTGTGTTGCACAAATCGACTATAGATATACTTTACGATAACGCCTGCTGTTACCAAATAACAAGCTCCTGTTGTGATATTTACTATTGTTTCAATCATAACTAAAATGGCTTTAATGGTTTGTAATACTCTTTATTATATAACTCGTTAATCTCATCCCAGTGTTGCTGCAAATGCTCCACAAGGATATTACTGATGTAACCTGATACACTCATATCGGGAGCAATGACAGGCAACACCCGTTTGATGCAGTCCGCCACTTCGCGGTTAATATATACGTGAGAGCGGTTTGAGGCAGGTATATTCACAAGATACCTCTCTTTATATGTACCTGTTTCCTCACGCTTCTTTCGTGGCTTGGGGGTACTCGGTTTTGAGGCTACCGCCTCAGTGCCTTCGTCCGAATCTGTATCCGAATCCTCGGTCTCAATGACCTTCGGCTCCTGATAGTTCGGTCTCTCCCTGCCAAAGACAGGGATATCACCGACCATAATGTCTTTGAGCATAATCCTCATTGACTTCTACTTTCTTCTTAGCCATAACTATTTCAGTTTAAGTTTCACAATCAGCTCATCGGCCAATTCTCCGATACCACTGCCCTTAAGAAGTTTCGCAGGAGGCGGTAACATCGTGCAGCGGAAGAATGACTTTTTCGCGTGTGTAATCTCCTTCTCATACCTGCATAGGTCAGGCAGAGTGGAATCGAGAACGGATAGGTTCAACTCTCCCATAATCTGCGAGTAGGTCTTCAACACATCCGTATTGCTACGCTTCTTGAGCCTGTTCCAGAAGAAGATGATGTCTTTAAGGGGAACATCCTTCTGGCTCTTTGCATAGTCCAATACAGTGGTGGCAAAGGATAGCGTACTCTGCATCACAATCAAATCGGGAATTGAAGGTGTAAGCACATAGTCCATATTAACTATGGTGCGGAAGACACCCGTTGATTGTACCGTTCCTGGAAGATCCACAAAGACAATATCCAAGTTCTCCTTCTCGGCAAGTTTGTCTGCCGCCTCTCTTGCCTTTTCTGCCGTAGAGCCGATGATGGGATATGCTCTCTTTTGTATGCGTTCCCATTGCTTCTCCACGAGCTGCTGATGATAGGGACTTGCAGAGATTGCCTTCTTGTCACGCTCACGCATACGCACGAGGCTGTGCTGCGGTGAGTCGCAGTCGATGATTGCGACATTAAGGTCTTTCTCATAGTGAAGGTAGCTGGCGAGTACTACCGTAAGGGCTGACTTACCAACCCCGCCTTTCTGGTTGCTGATAGCAACTAACAAACACTCTTTACTCATAATACTTAAAATTTAAATTGTTAATAAATAAGTTAACTGTCTCTTCCAATATCCCGTGAACGCATCCTTCCAACTATCCATTAGCGGTTGTTTGCACTATCAGAATCTTCCGTTGTTCCGACCATCGTAGCAACCGTTATCGGATACTTCCGACTATCCAACCGCTACTGGTCGGTATATTGGTCATGACCTTCCGTTAACTGTCATATCCGACATTGCTTCCAACTATCCAACTGTTCACGGAAGCAACCGACAGTGTGACCATTATTCCGTTATCGGAGGGTAATTCCCAACCGTTCACACCGCAAAGAAATAGCGAAAAATTGGAATAATCACCATGTGGTCAAGCCTCTGACTATACATGTCATCATATGTCACCACATAGCATATAACTCGCTATTTACCAATAGAATACACCTGCCTAACTTTGCACCAGAAAGGTCTATGGACGCACGACGAACGGAGTTTTCGGATGCTTCTCTCTGAGGGGAACGGCGACAGCCAATTTTACGAAGGAAAATTCATGTTCAAGCGAACATAGCAAGTTGTGTTTTGAGGCACCCGAAATGTTTTCGGGCACTCAAAACAAACTTGCCACTCGCCTGCGGCTCGGGGAGGGATTCACTCCAAAGTCGTGAATCCATAGCGGAAGTTAGTAACCAATTAAATGTAAAAGTATGCAGACGAACAACAGGAAAAACCAAAGAAAAGGTGTAGGCAGGAAACCGAAATTAGATCCAGCTATACATCGCTATGCGGTCCGATTGACATCGGAAGAGAACGGACACTTCGACATCCAATTCCAAAAATCAGGATTCAAGGAGAGGTCGAAATTTCTAAAGGCTCTAATCTTCGAGCGTGAAGTAAAGGTAGTAAAACTCGACAAGGCGGCTATGGATTATTACATACGTCTCACGAATTTCTACCATCAGTTCCAAGCCATCGGTAACAACTACAATCAGACGGTGCGAGCCGTAAAAACCAACTTTGGGGATAAGCGGGCATTCGCCCTTGTCGCCAAGTTGGAGAAAGCCACACTGGAGTTGGTAGTATTGAGCAAACAGATTATCGCCCTCACGCGCGAGTTTGAGGAGAGGCACTTGAACCGTAAAAGCGGAGGTTGATGTGGTGGCTAAAATCAACAGAGGTGCTTCGCTCTACGGAGCCATCATCTACAACCAGCAGAAGGTAAACGAGGATACGGCACGCATCATAGCGGGCAACCGCATGATTACCGATTCTCTCTACGACCCTGACAGGATTGTACGGCAGACGATGTTCGCTTTTGAGAGTTATCTCGCAGCCAACAGAAAAACCGAGAAGCCTATTCTGCATATATCGCTCAACCCGACACTGGACGACAATCTTACCGACAGTCAGTTTGCGGATTTGGCAAGAGCCTATATGCAGAAGATGGGCTACGGCAACCAACCCTACATTGTCTATCTCCACGAGGACATTGACCGCAGACATATACATATAGTATCTACCTGCGTGAATGAGAACGGTGAGAAGATAGACGATGCCTACGAATGGAACCGCTCGATGAAGGCGTGCCGAGAGTTGGAACAGATGTTCGGACTCAAACAGATTGCCGACAAACGTAGGGAACTGTTGGAGCCTTATCTTAAAAAAGCGGACTACACCCGTGGCGATGTAAAGCAGCAGGTATCGAACATTCTCAAGAGTGTCTTTACCTCGTACCGTTTCCAATCCTTCGGCGAGTACAGTGCTATGCTCTCGTGCTTCAACATCGAGGCAAAGCAGGTCAAGGGCGAGTTCGACGGCAAACCCTATTCGGGTATCATCTACACGATGACCGATGACAACGGTAAGCCTATCTGTACGCCCATCAAGTCCTCGCTTATCGGCAAGCGTTTCGGGTATGAGGGTGTAGAAAAGCGTATCGCCTACAATGCTCAGGAGTTTAGAGCGAAGAGGTGGCAACCGAAAATCCGCAACGATGTGGCTTTGGCAATGCACGGCTCTCGCGGCAACCGCGAGGAATTCGTGCGTCTGCTTGGCGGCAAGGGCATTGATGTGGTGTTCCGCGAGAATGATGCAGGGCGTATCTACGGTGTCACATTCATTGACCACCACAATCGTGAGGTCTATAACGGTTCCCGTCTGGGTAAGGAGTTCTCGGCAAACAACTTCGAGAAGCTATTCAACTCGCAAGGCGACATTCCATGGGGAAATGCCGCAAGGTTTCTCCGAGAACCACAGCCTCTCATCGGCAGACCTTGAATCGGGCATAGAGCAAGCCTTCGGGATCTTCTCGTTTGACGCTCCTGCAAATGATCCGCAGGAGGAGATGCTCGCCAAGCAATACCAGAAGAAAAAGAAGAAGAAAAAACGCCGTTCACGCGGCATATCGTAAACCAATTTCACTAACCATTAAAACGAATTTATTATGCAACAGGAAGATGATTTGAGAGGATTGGCTAAGGTCATGGAGTTCATGCGTGCCATATCCATTATATTTATTGTAGTACATATCTACTGGTTCTGCTATCAGGCCATCGTGGATATGGGTATCAACATCGGAGTGGTAGACAAGATACTGCTCAACTTTCAGAATACGGCAGGGCTATTCAGCAACCTGCTTGTGACAAAGGTGTTCGCCATCATATTCTTGGCTCTGTCGTGCCTCGGCACAAAGGGAGTCAAGAATCAGAAGATGACCTGGCAGAAGATTTATGCGACCTTCCTCGGAGGTCTTGTACTCTTCTTTATGAATTGGTGGTTGCTCGACCTGCCGTTCTCGCCAATCGTGAATTTGGTAATCTATACCATTACGATAACAGCCGGATATATCCTCCTTCTGATGTCGGGTATGTGGATGAGCCGTATGTTCAAACATAACCTTATGGAAGATGTCTTTAATGTGGCCAACGAGAGTTTTATGCAGGAGACACGACTGATGGAGAACGAGTATTCGGTAAATCTGCCTACGAAGTTCACCTATCAAGGCAAGGAATGGGACGGTTGGATAAATGTCGTGAATCCGTTCCGAGCAACCATTGTATTGGGAACACCGGGTAGCGGTAAGTCGTATGCCGTAGTGAACAACTACATCAAGCAGACCATAGCCAAAGGCTTTGCCACATACATCTACGACTACAAGTTTGATGACCTTTCGGTTATTGCTTATAACGAGCTGTTGAAGAACATCGACAAGTACAAGGTGAAACCAAGTTTCTATGTCATCAACTTTGATGACCCGCGTCGCTCACACCGCTGTAATCCCATCAACCCTAAGTTTATGGTTGATATCAGCGATGCCTATGAGAGTGCGTACACGATAATGTTGAACCTTAACAAGACTTGGATTCAGAAGCAGGGCGACTTCTTCGTGGAATCTCCGATTATCCTTTTGGCGGCTATCATCTGGTATCTGAGAATCTACAAGGACGGAAAGTATTGTACCTTCCCACATACGATTGAGTTCCTGAACAAACCGTATGCGGATATCTTTACGATTCTGACCTCTTATCCTTCGTTGGAAAACTACCTATCTCCATTTATGGACGCATGGAAAGGTGGAGCCCAAGATCAGCTCCAAGGCCAGATTGCAAGTGCCAAAATTCCGCTGTCGAGAATGATTTCTCCGCAGCTTTATTGGGTGATGACGGGCGATGATTTTACCCTTGACTTGAACAATCCCAATGAGCCGAAGATACTCTGCGTAGGCAACAATCCCGACCGCCAGAATATCTACTCTGCGGCACTCGGACTATACAACAGCCGTATTGTTAAGTTGGTAAACAAGAAAGGTCAGTTGAAGAGTTCTATTATCATTGATGAGTTGCCGACCATCTATTTCCGTGGTATCGACAACCTCATTGCCACAGCACGAAGCAACAAGGTGGCGGTTTGTCTCGGTTTTCAGGACTACTCGCAGTTGGCTCGTGACTATGGCGACAAGGAGGCAAAGGTTATCCAAAATACGGTGGGTAATATCTTCAGCGGACAGGTGGTTGGCGAAACAGCAAAGAACCTCTCTGAGCGTTTCGGCAAGATACTCCAGCAGCGTCAGTCGGTATCCATCAACCGTCAGGATACATCAACATCTATCAACACGCAGTTGGACTTCCTTATACCTGCCTCGAAGATTTCCAACCTCTCACAAGGTACATTCGTGGGTAGCGTGGCGGATAACTTCGGAGAAGAGATTGACCAGAAATTTTCCACTCACGCATCATCGTGGATAGTGCAAAGGTAAGTGCCGAGACAAAGGCATACAAGAAGATTCCTATTGTCAATGAGTTCAAGGACGAGAATGGCAATGACATTATGCAGGAACAGATAGAGCGTAACTACTCCCGTATCAAGGACGAAGTCGAGCAGATAGTTCAAGATGAGATGGAGCGTATAAAGGCTGATCCTGAGTTGCGTAAACGATTGTTGCCAGACGAGAAGGACGAAGAGGATAACGATTAGAATCTGTATCCTATTTCTTACCGCAAAGGTTGTCCCGTGCCTTTCGGATTGAGCAAGGTCAAGCCCTGTGGGTGTCGTGGAAAAATCATCCTCGCCCCACGGGGCTTGCGGTATTTTTCCCGCCAACCTTGCACAATCCTGCCCGGAACAGTCAAGGCGGTAAAGAAATAGAATACAGTGCTTCGCCTGTAATGTATAACTTAAATGATAATAGGTATGGCTGAAACGAAGAGCAAATTGAAAGTATGGGATAATATCCCGTCATGGGCTATCTATGCCCTTGAATATGGCATAGAGGAAGACCCTATATTGGAAGCAGATGAAGAGGAAATGATTATAAAGTTCCTTGAAGAGAATTTTCCAAGTGGCTGCATTATGACCGTAGATTGGGAGTCTCGAAGAGAGTTCAATCCATTCCCGGCATTTGGGAAGCCTTGTGCAACTTATAAAGTAACCTTTAATGCATTATAGATATGATTAGAATGACATTATCAGAGTATCTCCGTGTGCCAAAAGATTATCGCGGAGTATGGACCAACGAAAGATGGGATATCCCCAATTGGGCCGATATTAGAGAGAAACATTTAGGCAAGCGTACACTAATGACAAACATCAATGGTGGCACTTGTTTGGTCGTGGAAGGTATGGGATTGGAGATTATTGATGACTCCGATTGGAAGAAACCCGATGCAGTCAGAAAAGAGATTAGCCGCCAATGCCTGAAATTCTTTACAGAGCGAGGCATCGAACCTCACTATGCCGATTGTCTTATCCGCTATAAGGACAACTACGATACCGTTGAAGTGCGTATCGCCATCGGAATGGATGTCGATACCGAAAAGGATGATGACATTTTCTTCTATTGCGACACGCTGGAAGACATGAAGTCACTTGCAGAAATCGGCTGTGAGGACTTTTGCATTGCCGACTGCTATGGCTTTGGAGTATATGAAGATTTATTATAAACCCTAAAATATATCGAGTATGAAGATTTTATGTCAAGAGCGTTATGACAAGGCTGTTGCCTACGCTAAAGAAATCAAGAACGACACGCTGCAAAAATGTATTGACCGTTTGAAACAATGGGAGGAAAATCCAAACTGCCCATGTGAGATTGAGTTATACTATGACTCGGCTCCACACTCATTCGGATTCCGACAGGTATATCCTGATGGCAGAACCGGCATCGTTGGTGGCTTGCTCTATCACGGTAAGCCTGACCAGTCATTTGCCGTATTGCTGGAGCCTATGCACGGGTGGAGCATACACACATAGGAACTCCAAACCTCTGAAATGAAAAAGCCAACTTAGGCCTGTCGAGTACAGGCTTAAGTTGGCTTTTCTTATGAAAGTTCATCAAACAAATCTCCATAAAGATATTGATGCTCCTTTTCTTCAATCTTATCTATTCTGTATTTGTCATATACATATGTATAAAATGATGTATTGAAATCTATGCCTCCTGGAGATTCTAACAGCAATGAAGTATATTCTTTTATGATTTTTTCCAAATCTAAATCTTGTTCATGAAGCCTATTACACAGTATAAAAAGAGTATCATAATCTATTATAACTACAGGGGCTATATGAGTAGTGGTTAAATTGTATTCTTTTGCAATATTCGCAAATTCGGGTATAATAATTTTATTTATTCCTAATGCAGAAAAGGCTCTGTCTGTTGTGACAACAATCGGAAAGAAAACATCGACTTTTGATGCATGTTGATCTACTGGAGCTAATCTGTCTTCATTAATTATTGAGTTAATACTATGAAGCAACTGACCAGCTCCTTTTCTTTGCTTATTTCCACCCTTACATATTCGTCTAATAATTTCCTGTTTTATAAATTCTGTATCCGATGAATATTTGATATTATTGTTCAGTGTTAAATCTTTGTATTCAAAAACGAATGCATGGTCTCCTTTTCTAATATAAAAATCAGGTTCTCCTTTACTATCAAAAAAAGGTTTAAGTTCATCCCCAGACATAATTATTTCATAATTACCATCAAAACACTTATGCATCAAGTCATAAAACAGTACTGATTCTGAGAACTTTCTACCCAACAGTGAATTAAAATCTGGAAAGTCTTTAATTATATTACCTTTTTCATCTTTACCGTTTCTTGATAGTACACTATTACAAAAGTCAAATTTCATTCCCTGATAGAATTTATCCACCATAAGATTATGATTTAATAATAGATATAACCCATCTTTTGGACTGTACAAAAAGTGGTTTCGCAAATAATATTGGTCATCATTATCCCATAGATTTGAACATTCCACTATATCAATACAGTATTGATTAAAGAATTCCTTATCAGTTTTCTGAGTATCATCAAATTTTATCCACCTACATTTTAAGCTAGCTTCTAATAAACAAAATAAACGAATAATATACTCTTGCCAATTTGAAACTTTTCTGTCTTCATAAAACCATTGTAAGAATTCCTTAAAAAGAGTATCTTGCTCACAAAAATGGAAGAAGTTTTTTGCTTTTAATAATTGAGGCCTAAAGTCTTTGTACAATTTAAATTCAGCAATAGGTAAATCAACTCTTAAGAACAAAGTATCAATATCTACTTTACCTAAATTATTTAATGGTATATCACTCCATTTTTGAGTGCAATATAGATATGCCTTATATATATTCAAGATATCATTAGATTGCAAATTGCGGTCTACAGCATTACCTTGTTGTAATGCCAACTTACACATCAAGTTGTTACTTTCACAACTGAATAGAGATATAGCGGAATGTGTAGAAATAAAACTATCCAACCTATGTATTGCATTTTCATCTAAATAGCAACGCATTTCATATATTCTTTTCATATGAGCTTCTATATCTGAAAAGGCGAATAGGACTTCATTTTGCCTCTCTACAATGAAATCTAATACTCCAATAGTTGGAATATCTTTCAACAATGATAATGGGTCAACTGTATCATAGTCATCCCACAAATCTTTATATCCTATGGCTATCAATCCATTTATCATAGTAATTACAATTATGATTTTTACAAAGTTACTCCGTTTTTACGAATGAAAGACAGAATAAGCTACAAAAAGTATATGTGAGCGTGAAAATCCCGCTTCACTCGCAAAGTCCCTTCAAGAAGTTAACTCGGAGGGACAATACCTCCACGTTCGAGCCGTGGGTTTTCGGGCAAAAAATTCTCTGCGATAATTTTTCACCCGAAAAAACGCTCCGGTATCGCCGTCCGAGTTGAGACAGAGGTTGGGACTTAGCAAGCGAAGCGACCTACGACGCATAGTACAACAGGTCAAAAATCCATTGCGGTAAGATATGCCGCATATCTATTCTCAACCTGACTGCCATATCTATATTTAGTTATAAGGTCTATCAACCACCGCCATCTTTTTAAGCCCCGATTTTTTAAGTGGGGACAAAAGCAGCTCAGCTCTCAACTCTGCATATTACAAAAGTTATTTCTTTTCGGTCATACCACCGCTTTTTTCTCGCACATTTTTCTGCCTTCGTTTATCGCTCTTTCCACCTCAGTTTTTGTGTGGAGCGTTTTCCCTCTTTTCACCCTTGTTTTACCCCTTTTTGTGCCTTCGCTTTCCTGCCTGCTATGACAAGTGATGACACCTTATGACTTGTATAGTCTAACGACTTAAATGTCAATGTTTTATCGAATTTTGCTGTATATATTTGCGGTGACAACATTAGTTATTAACGCTAAAAACTCACAGTTATGGCAAAGAAAAATGTAAGGGATGACCCCTCAAAAACACAAGTCACCGAGAACCCGCAGATGAGCGACATCGTGCTGGTTTTAGACAAGATGGAACTGCTCATTCAAGCGGTTTCCGAAATCAACAAGAACGGCAAGTATTCCACCGTGCCGGCAGACAAGGAACATCAGAACTCCTTTCTCAAGATTGACCGCTATGCGACCTTCTTCGAGAATTTCCTCAAGAACTTCTGGAGTCAGTTGAAAGACCCTACACACTTCGGTCTTTTCACGATGAAGGAGGAGGAGTTCGACAAGCCCGAAGTCAAGCAGGCCATCGAAGACCTTGCCGAAGGTAAGAAAACAAAAGCAGTGGAAGAGTTTCTCAAGAAGTATGAGATAACACCCAAAAATCAAACAGAACAGAGTATTAACAATCAAAATTCAGAAGAAATGGCAAAGAAAAATCAAACCCAGCAGCCCGTCGTTGAAGCTAACGACCAGCAGCAGAACAATCAGTATCGTTACAACGAGTCTATGATCAACTGGGACCAGTTGAAGAACTTCGGACTCTCGCGTGAGTATCTTCAGGAGCGAGGACTCCTTGATTCGATGCTCAAAGGCTACAAGACCAACCAGCTTGTACCTATCAACCTTAACTTCGGCTCTGCCGTACTGCGTACCGATGCACGCCTGTCGTTGCAGCAGTCCAACACAGGTGAGGTGGTACTCGCCATCCACGGTATCCGCAAGCAGCCCGAATTGGAGCGTCCTTACTTCGGACACATCTTCTCGGAAGAGGACAAGAAGAACCTCCTCGAAACAGGCAATATGGGCCGAGTGGTGGAACTCAAAGGCCGTAACGGAGAGTATATCCCATCGTTCATCAGCCTTGACAAGATGACCAACGAGGTGGTGGCCATGCGTGCCGAGAATGTCTATATCCCTAACGAGATTAAGGGTGTTCAACTCACCGACCAGGAGAAGAACGACCTGCGTGAGGGCAAGAAGGTCTATATCGAGGGTATGACCGCCAAGTCGGGCAACGAGTTCAACGCCCACATTCAGGTAAGTGCCGAGCGTAGAGGTATCGACTTCATCTTCGAGAACGACCGTATCTTCAACCGTACCGCTCTCGGTGGTGTGGAGCTTACCAAGCAGCAGATTGAAGACCTCAATGCAGGCAAGGCAATCTTCGTGGAGGATATGCAGCGTAAGGATGGCGAACTCTTCTCATCGTATGTGAAACTCGATGAGGCGACAGGACGACCTAACTATACACGCTACAATCCCGACTCGCCCGAGGGTGCAAGAGAAATCTACATCCCGAAGGAGATAGGCGGTGTGAAACTGACAGCTGAGGAGCAGAAAGACCTTCGTGAAGGTCGAGCAATCTTCCTCAATGATATGGTGAGCAACCGTGGCGAGGAGTTCTCTTCGTTCATCAAGGCAGACCTTGAGACGGGACGACTGATGTACTCTCGCACTCCCGACGGCTGCGGAGCGTGCCAAGTTCGAGATTCCGAAGGAGATCTTCGGTGCCAAGCTCTCCGGTCAGCAGCGTGCCGACCTTCAGAGCGGCAAGTCGGTACTCGTGGAGGGAATGAAGGGCTTCGATGGCAAGAGCATTTCGCAGTATGTCAAGCTGAACTCCAATCAGAACAAGCTCGACTTCTACAACGAGAATCCCGACCGAAACCGCAACGCCTCACAGCGTAATGTCGTGGCCGAGAAGCAGGAGAAGCGTCAGTCAAAGGGACAGAGCATCTAACCCGAAGTCGGATAAGTCAAATCAATGTATAACTCTAAAATGAATTTTAAGATGAACGATAAGAACAAAGCACCTTTCAAGGTGGAAGATGTAAACTGGGACGAACTTTCAGGAATCGGTATTCTCAAGGATGAACTTGAAGCGGCAGGAGAACTTGACACATTGCTCCGAGGCGAGAAGACAGGTGTCGTATCACTGAGCCTCGTACTCTTGGGTGTGGATGTGGTGATGGATGCCACGCTGCAACTTGTACGCAAGAACGACTCTCCGCTGCTGGAAATCATCGGTATCAACCCCACGCAGTAACACGATTCCATTACTAACCTGACAGCCGTTTCCCGCACCGTAATCGGGACGGGAGACGGCTTCTTTAATTCCCGAAAAAATATGATAGCAATTATAGCAGAAAAGCCGAGCGTAGGTCAGGACATCGCCCGCATCATCGGTGCAACAGAGAAGAAGGACGGATATATGGCAGGCAACGGTTATCTTGTAACCTGGGCATTAGGACACCTCGTTTCCCTCGCCATGCCATCGGCATATGGTTACGGTAAGGCTTCGCACGAGGATTTGCCGATGCTCCCGAACCGTTCCAGCTTGTGGTAAGACAGATCAAGACCGACAGAGGTATGGTAACGGACATAGGTGCCGCCAAGCAGCTCAAGCTCATTGATGAGGTATTCAGCAAGTGCGACAGCATCATCGTGGCAACGGATGCAGGGCGTGAGGGAGAACTTATCTTCCGATACATCTACCACTACCTCGGATATACCAAGCCCTTCAAGCGTCTTTGGATCTCCTCACTCACGGACGAGGCTATCCGTGCAGGTATGAGCAACCTCAAGGATGGCGAGGCTTACGATAGTCTCTACCACGCTGCCGACTGCCGTGCCAAGGCTGATTGGCTCGTGGGTATGAATGCCAGCCGTGCATTGGCTTTGGCTTCAGGTATGCCGAACAACTCCCTCGGACGAGTGCAGACACCCACGCTGGCGATGATATGCAGCCGCTACAAGGAGAACCGCGACTTCGTTTCCACACCTTATTGGCAACTGCACATCACCCTTGAGCGTCTGGGCGAGTTCCGCCAGTTCGCACATATCGAGGACTTCAAGAGCAAGGAGCAGGCAGAGGCGGCACACACACGATTCTCGCCCGACTCAATGGCACTCATCACAAAGGTGGAGCGCAAGCGTACCTACCAACAGGCACCGTTACTTTACGACCTTACCACCTTGCAGAAGGATTGCAATACGCATCACGATATGAGTGCGGAGAAGACTCTTTCTGTGGCACAGGCTCTCTATGAGAAGAAGTATATCTCATATCCGAGAACAGGTAGCAGATATATCTCGCATGACCTGATGGAGCAGGTCTATGATTCTCTTTGGAAGATTGCCACTATGCCCGAGTTCAAGGAGTATGGCAAGCGTTTCGACTTTGAGCATCTGAATATGCGTAGTGTAGATGATGACAAGGTAACGGATCACCACGCACTCATCATCACAGGTGTAGAACCTGAGGAGTTGAACGCCCACGAGCAGATTGTCTATACGATGATTGCAGGGCGTATGCTTGAAGCGTTCTCGCCACGCTGCGAGAAGGAGTCACTGGTAATGGAGGCGACCGCCGAGGATATGAAGTTCCGTTCACGCTCTACTACCATCGTCAATCCGGGCTGGCGTGCTGTCTTTGCCCGCAAGGAGGATGCCGAGAAGGACGAGACAGAAGCCAACAAGGGTACGGCACGCTTCGCCGAGGGTGAGCATATACCCGTTACGGGCTATGGCACGGCACAGCGTAAGACAATGCCCAAGCCGCTCTATACCGAAGCGACACTCCTTGCCGCTATGGAGACTTGCGGTAGGAACATCACCGATGAGAAGGCAAAAGAGGCGATGAAAGAACTGGGTATCGGAACACCAGCCACACGAGCCGCCATCATCACGACACTCTTCAAGCGTGACTATATCGAGCGTTCAGGCAAGGCACTTGTACCTACCGAGAAGGGACTCTACATCTACGAGGCGGTAAAGGATATGCAGGTTGCCAACGTGGAGCTGACAGGCAGTTGGGAGAAAACACTCCTACAAATAGAGCAGCATACTTTGGAGACACGCTCCTTTATGCACTCCATCGAGAGTTTTACCTCGCAGGTTACACGCGAGGTACTCGGACTGAAGTTCCCTGCACCCAAACAGCGTACCATTCCTTGCCCCAAATGCGGTACAGGCAAAGTGATGATACGCCCGAAGGTCGCCAAGTGCGACAATCCTGATTGCGGTCTGCTTGTATTCCGCAAGGTGCTGAACAAGGAACTTAACGAGCAGCATCTGGAACAGTTGCTCTCATCGGGAGCGACCAAGCTGATCAAGGGATTCAAGGGAAAGAAAGGTAACTCCTTCGATGCCGCCGTAGCCTTTGACGATGAGTTCAATGTAACGCTGGCATTTCCTGAAAAGAAGAGAGATAAGAAAAGATGATGTCAGTCATCCCAATTCGTAGGCAAAGGTAGTGAACCGCCCTCATTCCACCCCGCAAGGTCGTGCCGCAGGCGGTTTCGGCAAAAATCATCCTCGCACAGCTGCGGTATTTTTACCGAAAACCTTGCCGGTGGAGGCGTTTCATATCCAAGCCCACGAAATCGGGAACGACTGTTCCCACTAAATAATATAGGATATGAAAACAAATGACCCAATCGTAAGAAAGAGAATGAAGTGGATAGGCATGATACTGTTAGCCGTAGTAGCAGCATTAGGTTTCAGCTATCTCTATACACGAGGTGTATCACCCGTATGGGCTGCGGTAGCCATCGTATGTTTCCCTGGCTTCTTCCGATTTATATACAAGATTGCCTGCTTCGTAATGGCAGCACTGATACTCTTTGCCATACTCAGTTTCTTGGTCTTCTAACTCTTAAAGCAATGAAAAGGTCTTGTCATCGACATACACCATATAAGCAGATATATTGCGATATGGGTTGTGGGAGCTGTCCTTCTCGGACGGCTCTTTTTGTAGGTGGACGATTCAAGTATGAGGATAAGAATGAAGAGAAGGAAAGAGAAAATACCAGCCATTGGCAAGCCGATGAACTACAGGGCAAAGTTGGCCAATGCTTCTTATCGGACAGCAAGGTCGGGCCACAGGTGGTTTCGGAGAAAATCATCCTCGCCGTGCTGCGGTATTTTCCCCGAAAACCTTGCCTTACCGGAAGCATTAGCCTTAACGCCCTCGTAGTTCAACGGACTGCCAAAGTCCGAGTATTAACCATATAATAAAAGATAAAGCTATGAATCAAGCAATCATCGCAAGTGTACCGATGGCACCGATGCAGATGCCTGTGGTACGTAGAAGAAGAGTAAAGGTCACTGAACCTGAAATCAAGTTGCCGCCAAGAGGCTCACGATGTCCGGTACATATATCGGAGCTGCTCAATCCCATTCTGGAGATAAGCAAGCATCCTGACCGTAACAGACTGCTTGCAGAGTTCTTCAACCAGTGAACATCACAAGAAAATAATTCAGTATTAACATTAAATCATAAAGTTATGTTTTTCACATCAATTTCACAGATGATGACCGAGAGCGTAGATCTTACGCTCGTCATCCGCAAAGCGAACGGACAGCTTACTGTATCAACATTGCCGAAGGCCAACGGACTTAAAGATGAGGCAGCAAACCACATCATTCCGCTGACACTAACGGGCACTCCCGAAGAGATGGATGCAGAGTTCCTGCAACACATCATGCAGCCTATACGCAAGGCTACGGGGCTTATCTCCAATTTGATGGAGTTCGAGAAGCAGGCAGACAAGGCCGCTGCCAACAGTAAGGCGGCAAAGGATGCCAAGGCTAAGGAGACCAAGGAGGAGAAGGAGAAGCGTGAGAAGTACGAGAAGCATATGAAGAAGGCCGAGGAGTTTATCACTGCCAAGAATCATAAGGATGCCATCACCGCACTCCAACAGGCTCGTATGTATGCCACTGCCGACAAGCAGAAGGAGGTAGATGAGAAGATTGCCGCACAGAAGAAGGCGATGAACCAAGGCTCGCTCTTCGAGATGATGGAAGAGACTCCTGCACCGGCTCCACAAGTGGCACAACCGCAGAATGTGGCACCGCAACCTGCACAGCAGCCTATCCAGCCGCAGGCAGCACCACGACAGATGCCGCCACAGCCACAACAGACTGTAATGCGTCCCGTGCAGCAGCCGATACAGCGACCTGTTCAGCAACCTCCACAGCCTCAGTATGGCGGGCAGCCTATGTTCACCGTGCCACAAGGCGGTTATCCTCCTCAAAAATGTAGGACAGCAGCATCCTCACTATCCGCAGGGTGAGATTCCGATGTTCCCACATCATGAAGAGCCTCCTATGCCTGAAGAGTTACAGCAGGCATATATGCACGAAGGTCCTGCATACCGCCCCGAGGATTATGAGGAATATCCCGACTTCCCTCAGTCAATGTTAGAAAATCATTATTCACAGGCATACGCCCAAACAGTTTAAGACTATGGCACTTTTAAGAAACGAAATACAGCGATCATTCACCTTTAAGAAAGGTACAGAGATGATTACACTTCCTGATCCCAATCCGAACGACTCTCCGGAGAGTGTGATGAGCTTCTACTCGAACATCTATCCGGAACTGACAACAGCAACCGTACACGGCCCGACCATCAAGGATGACAAGGCTGTATATGAGTTCAAGACAACCATCGGAACAAAAGGATGATAACTATGAGTAAGGACACTAAAAAGAAGAAGTCATGCAGACCATTGGACGAACATCAGTCGGAACAGCTCGCAAGAATGATAATCGCATCGACCAAGCGGGAGGTACGATACGGTGTGACAAGAGTAGAGAGAGTTACGGCGCCAACGGGTGCCGTAATTCTTTTCTAAAGACACCTATTCTCCCCATAGCACCGCAGACTATTATGAGGGAGAGCTATTGCGGAAATAGTTATAACCTAATCACGCAGGAGAATTACGAATACCTGCGTGATTCTTATTTCCGCTATGCCGAACTGATGAATGTAAAGGCGGAGCATACACCCGGCCGAACTATCGGTGAAGGTATTGTCAATCTCTACAATGAGATGAACGACCTCGTAAATAAAAGCGGCATGTATCTCAACCTTGAAGATGACAATGGCTGTCTATACTTCAATGTGTGGAACACACATACTTGGGGTGAGTACACACTGTACTACTTCCCTGTAAAGTTCGTGGAGGAACTGAATCCCACACTCAGACGCATTGTCATCACATTCTATCATAATTTTATGAAAGAGAACGGTATAACCACTATCAACGATGAGGATGATATGGACTGGGCTATGGATATGCTGACTGAAGGCTGCTATGAGGATGAAGATGCCAGAGAGGCGAGCGAGGGAAAAGCTCGTGAAATCATACAAGGATGGCAGAGCATATAAACTCCTCGACAGGGTGTGGCGAAAGTCCTACTACAAGAACCTGCCGAAAGCCATAGAAGAATATGAGTGTAAGAATGGCTTTGAACAAGGTCTTATCGAACTGCTGAGAAGAGGACTTGAGTTCATAAAGACGGATAAAGCCATCATGTACTATGGCTATGACCCGTTCTATGACGAGGAGCCCGATTATCTGCCGATGACACTCGAACAGCAGATAAGAGTTGTCTATGACAGCGATGATATAATGACGGAACACCTTATCGACTTCTATAATTCCTCCCGTCAGGAGTCATACGATATTATTCCTGCATCAACCTTTGCCGTCTCTCCAAAGACCGACAAGGTTTTTACACTTGAAGATACCTATCCTGAAAGGTTTTTCAAGTGGGCAGATGATTTTATTCACTACATACGATAATCACTATGGATACAAACAAACTTACCAAGCAGATAAATACGATGCTGCACCCACGTGCGGCATTGATAGCATACTCCACAGATGGAGGAGATACATACTTCCTTGAAGTAAGGAGCATAGATAATGAGGGAGCCATGAGCGAAGGCCGTCCCGTAACGGTGGACTTCATCAACGAACTTATCAAGGGATATTCCGAGAGGCACAGCAGCACACCGCATGGTCGCATCCCGACAAATATGCTATGGAGTGATACCCGCAAGGGCTACGAGAAATATGTCTGGTATAACCCGCCACAAAAGCGTATGATGTTCTTCAAGGAGTCGCTACATATTGAGAATGCCGAGTACAACCTGCCAGGTGTCATCTATGAGGTGCGGGATGAGCGTATGAACATCTACGCATACATAGACAAGGAACTGAAGCCCGAAACGGAACTCTACGCTGCTCCGTTCTTCAATGTCACAGGGTCAAGCGTCTGTCTCGGCTCGGCAAAGATTGACAAGCCGACAGAGATTACCTACGACAAATTACTTGAGTACTGGGAGAAGAAGTTCTGGCTTACAGAGTTCTCACACCTCGGAGGTAACGGAAATCCCACAAAGAGCAACCTTGTACTGGTAACAAAGGCAGCAAAAGATGCTCCCTTCAACATTGAAGAGTTAAAGCCTCTAAAGAATTTGAAACTTAAAGATATACTACGATGAAAAGAGTACATTATACCGACAGCTATCTGCTCGTACCACAACACCCCGTAACGGTAAACCTTATAGGTGGTGGCGGTACAGGTTCGCAAGTATTGACAAACCTTGCACGATTGGATGTAACACTTCGTGCCCTCGGACATCCGGGACTATTCGTAACGCTATACGATCCCGATATTGTAACTGAAGCCAACATAGGACGACAACTCTTCGGGTATTCCGACTTGGGGCTGAATAAGGCGAATTGCCTGATAACACGCATCAACAACTTCTTCGGGAATGACTGGAAGGCAGTGCCGGCACTCTATCCCTCCAATATGAAAGATGTACGACAGGAACATCTTGCCAATATAACCATAACCTGTACGGACAATATAAAGTCGAGAATAGACCTCTGGAATGTACTCAAAGCATTGCCACAGTACAATTATACAAACTATCAGACACCTCTGTATTGGCTTGACTTCGGCAACACGCAAACATCGGGACAGGTCGTATTGGGTAGTATCCCGAAAAAGATAAAGCAACCCACTTCTCAAATTTACCAGACCGTACCGTCATTAAAGGTCATCACAAAGTTGGTAAAGTATGCCCGAATCAAGGAAGATGACTCCGGTCCGAGCTGTTCACTTGCCGAGGCATTGGAGAAACAGGACCTGTTCATCAACTCCACATTAGCTCAGCTCGGCTGCAATATCCTCTGGAAGATGTTCCGACACGGTATGATAGAGCATCACGGACTCTATCTAAACCTTGCGACAATGAAGGTCAATCCGATAATGGTATAATCAATAGTAGCTGTCATATTCACACAAATATGATGGCTTTTTTTATGCTATTGCCCACTTTTATAACAATATAGCCAACACTTTTAGCGTTTTATATTACATCACAGCCTTGAATAGCTATTAAAAAATGATAAAGTCACCTTAATTTTTTGCTTTATTAGTAATTTTGCGCTCCAAGGCATATATGATAAACTGTTCGGACTAACCCGAGCCTTAAATATAGGACGCAATGAAGATTCAAAGAAAGTTAGCCTTAGGCTATACTATTATTGTCGCCCTAATTGGTGGTATCGTATATACGTACCTGCACGAGTGGCGACAGATGAACAGATTGGAGCGTGAAGTGAAAGAGATTCACCGACTCCGACAAAATGTACATGAAGCATACGTGCATATGCTCGACCTCACGATGTTCGGTGAGACGATCCTCGAATGGGAGGAGGCAGACACCGCACTCTACCGTGCCAAACGCATGGAGGTCGACAGCATTCTCTGCGAGTTCAAGAACTACTATTCGGGAGAACGAATAGATAGTCTGCGGCATCTGATGGCAGAGAAGGAAATCCAACTATTCAATATCTCCCAACTCTTTGAAAAACAGGTTGAACTTGGCGAAGAACTTGCCGAGCGTGTCCCCGTCATCGCTTATGAGAGTACGCAGGAGCCCGAAGAAGAAAGGTGGTTTCTTGGGACTCTTCAAGAAAAAGGAGAAGACTCCGCCTCAATCCACAACTTCCACGAAACTCTACACCCTCAATCGTGATGTCATCAGGAAACAGTCCGAGCAGAGCAGGCAACTATCCGAAACGGCAGATAGTCTGGCACAGCGTAATCTCAACATCAACCAACGTCTGAAGAGTCTAATTGCTGCAATGGATGAGCGTGTCACGACAGACCTGCAAGAGCGTGAGCAACAGATCATTGAGACCCGTGAACGGACAAGTATGGTTGGGAGGTATAACAGCCTTCATCTTCCTTGCTCTGCTGCTCTCATACATCGTAATTATGCGTGACTACGGGCGTAAAGAGCGTGGTCGCCGCAAATTGGAGGCAAGCAACTGCAAAAATGCCGAGTTGCTTGAAATGCGTAACAAGATCATCATGACCATATCGCACGATATCCGTGGCCCGCTCAACGGTATCAGCGGTAACGCAGAGCTGGCTATGGATATGAGGGACAAGAAGAGACGCAACCACAAGCTCAGGAACATTACCATTCTATGCAAGCATGTCCTGCACCTTGTAAATAACCTCCTTGATGTCTATCGTCTGGATGAAGCCAAGGAGACTCCGAATCCCGTTCCGTTCCACCTGTCCGAGTCGTTGGAGAGAATAGCCGACAGCGTATCACACCTGATAAAGGAGAAGGGACTGCAATTCAAGCATCGCAACACAAATACAAATGTCACGGTAAAGGGTGATAAGGACAAGATAGAGCGTATCATCAACAATCTCATCACCAATGCTGTCAAATTCACATCCGAGGGAAATGTATGTTTCAAGGCTTCGTATGAGAATGGCTGGCTGACAATGAAGGTAAGCGATACGGGAGTCGGCATCTCCGAAGATATGATGAAACGCATATATGTACCATTCGAGCGTGCTACAAATGAGAATAATGCCGATGGCTACGGTCTTGGTCTGCCTATCACCAAAGGTCTTGTCACTCTGCTTGGTGGAACGATTGAGGTGGAGAGCAAGCAAGGTGCAGGAACGATCTTCATTGTTAAATTGCCTCTGCCTGTAACCGATGAGAGTGTGGAAGAGGAAACGGTAATGGATGATATCTCGCATCACCTGCCTGGCAGCGTAATCACCATTGACGATGATACCTTGCAGTTGGAGGTAATCAAGGAGATGCTGGAGCGTAACGGTGTCTCGTGCAAGACCTGCATCAATGCCAAAGAACTCTTTGAGGAGATTAGAAATAAGGACTACGACCTTGTGCTGACCGACATTCAGATGCCCGACACCAATGGTTACAGAGTCTTGGAATTGTTGCGTAAATCACGCATAGGCAATTCCCGAACCGTACCGGTGGTGGCGATGACCGCCAGAGAGGATGGCGACAGACAGGCTCTGCTGGATGCTGGCTTTGACGGCTGTATCTTCAAGCCGTTCTCCATGGTAGACCTGCTGCAACACCTCGCCTCCGTAGTCAAGGAGAGGGAACAGAACGAAAGTGCTGATTTCTCCGGACTGCTTGCTGAGGTTACAGACAAAAGGAAGGTATTGAGATTACTGCTGGAGAGCTGTGAGAAGGATATGACGGATTTGAAGATTGCGATGACAACAGAGAAGGTGGAGTCCATGCGTAATGTCGTACATCGTATGATGCCGATGTGGGAGATGCTCTCAATGGAGAACACACTCCTTGCATACCGCAAGGCATTGAAGGAACAGGATAATGATATTCAGGCATTATTGGTACATACAGGACAGATTATAACCCACATAGAGCGTCTAATGGAGGATGCCCGTAAAGAGATAGAGAGAATAGCCGATGAAGAAACGGATACTGATAGTAGAGGATAATATAGCCCTCTCGCATATACAGAAAGACTGGCTGGAGCGTGAAGGATATTCAGTGGCTACGGCTATGAATGAGCCCTTTGCCCATAAGTTGCTACGCAAGGAACGGTTCGACCTGATACTCTCCGATGTGCGTCTGCCACAAGGCGACGGCATACACCTCCTTGAATGGATTGGCAAGGAGAAGATGGATATCCCATTTGTGATAATGACCGAATATGCCTCCATTACCGATGCTGTCAAGGCTATCAAGATGGGTGCAAAAGATTATCTCTCCAAGCCTGTATATCACGAGCAGCTGGTGGAGATGGTCAAGGAACTGCTGAAGCCCATAGCAACGATGCGCAGCAAGGAGAAGGAACTATTCAAGCGTATAAGTCCAAAGGCAAGGGAGGCGGAGCATCTTGCCGAAATCGTTGCCTCATCGGACATAACGGTATTGATACTCGGAGCCAATGGTACGGGTAAAGAGTCCATCGCCCGAAGCATTCACTTCCACAGCACCCGCAAGGATATGCCTTTCGTGGCGGTAAACTGCGGAGCGATACCTCGTGAACTTGCCGCCTCGATGTTCTTCGGACATACGAAAGGAGCATTTACGGGTGCAGACACAGACAAGGGTGGTTACTTCGATGCCGCCAAAGGTGGTACGCTATTCCTTGATGAGATAGGCACATTGCCATTTGATATGCAATCCTCATTGCTTCGTGTATTGCAGGAGGGAACATTCATGCCTGTAGGCTCAAGCAGGGAGCGTGTGGCGGATGTGCGTATCGTTGCCGCCACCAACGAGAATATGGAGAAGGCTATTGCTGACGGTCGTTTCCGTGAGGACCTGTATCACCGTTTAGGTGAGTTTGAGATACACCAACCATCACTATGCGAGTGCCCCGAAGATATACTCCCGCTTGCCAACTTCTTCCGAGAAAAATATTCTGCGGAGCTTCATAGGAAAAGAACGGGCTTCACGGCTGAAGCGGAACGGTTGTTGCTCTCACACTCCTGGTCAGGTAACATCAGGGAGTTGCAGAACAAGATTAGACGGGCAGTATTGATGGCCAAAGATACGCTCATCGACTATGCGGATTTGAACATCACACCTGCAATACAAGCAGATGCTCCGGAGGCTCCATTGCTTCCGTTAAAAGACGAAGAACTGGAGAAACAGAGCATCATCAGAGCCTTGCAGTCGTGCAGCGGCATCAAGACAAAAGCGGCTCAAATGCTCAATGTAGACTCATCTACACTATACCGTAAGATGAAAAAGTACGGCATAAAATGATGATTGTGGGGGCAATATGAACCGCGTATCGGCAAAAAGTTGTATCTTTGAGCCGTAAAATTGAAATATCGTGACAGAACATTAGTGGTCTCTGTCCGTTTACATAACATAAGTTCGCAAGAATCCTAAACAGAAATCTGGCAGTGGAAGTTAAAGTGATGAATTGCGTAATGCTTATGCTATGCGTATGCATAGCGTGGCATCGCGTGTATCACTTTGGGCTTGCCAGAGCCTCTGTTTAGATGCGTGATGACCACGCTTCTTTTGAACGGAGGTAACGATATGGCAAAGATTCAGATCATAACAGCAGTGACAATGGACGGCTTTCTTCCGAAAGCTGACGAGAACCTGATGCAGTGGGTGTTGAACGACTCAAAGGGTTTTCCTTATTGGCACGAGCGTAGCATCTACCGTCTTGTACCAAACTATCCGTTGCTTGACCTGCTTGCTGAAAGAGACTCCGACAAGAACAGATCCGACATCTACATCGCTGAAATATCCGACACGCAGAGCATAGAGTTTATGCGTGGACTATCACGCTACAACCTTATTGATGAGATGGTCGTCTATACTCTGCCACTTATTCTCGGCAAAGGTACACCCGTATTCGATGACCTTACTCCGAGCCGTTGGAATGTTCATAAGACCACAACCTTCCCTAACGGAATAACACGCATCATCTATCGCAACTCTTGCATTTTGCAATAGCAGGTTGCGAAAAAGTCTTGCATTTTGCAATACTTTAAAAAGCCCCGATTTTTACGCTGAAAATTTTTATTTCACTGATACACAATACTGTATCGGTGTCTTTTTATGTCATTTCATGTCGTTGGCACGCCAAATGCCCTTTAGATAGTATAACCTGTTGCGCAACACGGTGTAGTAACCCGATTATTTACACTTAAACAGATTATACGATGTTACAGATAAATAATGAAACCGCCCATGCGATGTTCTACAAACTGATGGAACGCTTCGATAAGATTGAGAAGATGCTGGAGCGACAGAACAAGATGAAGGAGTGTCTCGATGGCGATACCCTGCTGGATAACTACGACCTGAGCAAACTGCTTGGCGTGACTCACCGTACCCTTGCTCGCTACCGCCAGAAGAAACTTATCCGCTACTATATGATTGACGGACGCACATACTACAAGGCTTCCGAGGTCAAGGACTTCTTCGAACAGAAGGGCTTGCCACTTCCGGCAAGCATGAGAAATAATCCCAATGTCTAACCTCAAAACAAGTATGGAATATGGAAATCGTATGTATAGATAAGAAGGCATTTGATGAGATATGCAGCCACTTCAACGAGTTTGAGGATAGAGTGAACAGACTATGCCGACCTAATCAGGATCTTGGCCTAAAGAACTGGATGGATAACCAGGATGTGTGTCAGATACTCCGCATCTCGAAACGAACACTGCAAGTGTACCGAGAGAAGGGCTTGATACCGTTTGCACGCATAAAGCACAAGATATTCTACAAACCCGAGGATATTCAGAGATTCATTGACAGCACTTATCACCCCATTAAAAAGAAAAGACCATGAGCAGCTTTTTTATAGACAAGACTGACCCGCATATCGCGGAGATACTTGAGCGTTTGAGACGAGTAAACAAAATTCTTCAAAAGACGGAGACTCTGGTACAACCTACATTGAACAATGAGAGGTTTCTGACTGATGAGGAACTCTCCAAGATACTCAGAGTGAGCCGCCGCACATTGCAGGAGTATCGCTCGGCAGGTGCAATACCTTACTACCTTGTTCAGGGCAAAGCTCTTTACAAGGAGTCTGAGATTGAAAAGATTCTCAATGATTCCCATAAACGCTGCGTAGAGGAACAGCGATGGGTATGACCCTAAACAATAGCAACGACCCCGATTTGAGGCCGTTGCTATTGTTTTTATTATACTGTTGTCCGCTTCCATTTGATACATCTCTCAAACTTCAGACCCTCATCTGCGAGTTCTATCTTCTTGTCTGCTGTAACCTCACGCAAGCGTTTCATATCCTCATCAACCTTCTTATCCGTAACATGGGCATAAATCTGTGTGGTGGTGATGGAGGTATGTCCCATCATCTTACTTACCGTCTCAATAGGTACACCCAGCGATAAAGTAATATGCGTTCCGAAATTATGACGAGCTTTGTGGTAGGTAATATGAAAGCCATACACCTCACTCAACTCCTGCATTAGCATTGACATATAGTTTCGGTCCCAGGTATTGAATACCTTATCACTTTGCCGCTCATGCTTGTACTTTTCGATAATCCGAAGTGGTATATCCAACAGACGAATAGATGATAGTGTGTCAGTCTTCTTACGCTTGATGTGTATCCACCAGCTGCCATCTTCTGCCTGTGTTATATCGTTCACGGATAACCGTCTTAAATCAGCGTATGCCAATCCTGTAAAAGTCGAGAAGATAAACCAATCGCGTACCCGTTGCAATTGAGGCTTATCTACAGGCGTTGACATCAAGGTTTTAAGATCCTCCAACTTCATATGTCGGCTCTTGCGCTTAGGCAACGGTGGATGTAGTCGACAGTAAGGATCTCTACGCAAAGTGCCTTGACTGACGGCTCGCATTGTCATCTTTTTCAGTCTATACAAATGTTCGTGTACCGTCTTGGGACTTAGACGACAATCGCTTTGCAGGAATATCTCAAAGTCGTCATAGAACACCTTGTCAAGGCTTCGCAATGTGACATCTTCCACACCTCGTTTCTCCTGAATAAACGCTGCAAGGTGCTTGTATGAGCGTTGATAACAATCGTAGGTCTCCTTGATTCTATCCATGCCAACACGCTTCTTGAACTCCTCGTTATGTTCACGGAAGAGGGCAAGCAATGTTACAGGCTTTTGGCCGATACCCTTGACTGCGTTCTTGACAAGTTCTGCGGTAACAAAGCCTAAACTCTTCTTGATATGATTATAGTGTTCGGTTATCCCCTTGGTAAGTTCGTCAATGGCTCTGTTTACCGTTACGGCATTTTCGCTACGACCATCGGCACGACCCTTATCGGGATTCCAGATAGAAGGATTCACCGATACTTTCGTACCGATTTGTTCCCATTCAGCATCAATGCTAACTTTACACAATAGTTGGCACATACCATCCTTGCGTACTTTCGTGCGGTTGATGTAGAACAATATGGCGAAGGTACTGCGACGCTTCGTGTTCTGATTCTCTGTATTCTTGTCTGTTCTCATATTTAGTCGTTTTAATGGTTTCAAATGGCGATTGTAAAGCGTTCACTAATCTTGCTGTCGAGCCTTTTAGTGTCAGCATCAATCTTTTCATCGGTTACTTTGGCATAAATCTGAGTGGTATCCACCCGTGTATGTCCCAGCATCTTGCTGACCGTTTCCAATGGTACACCATGCGAGAGAGTAATCTCTGTAGCGTATGTATGTCTGGCCGCATGAAAGACGATTCTACGGTTGATACCGCATATTGCGGCAATCTTTTTTAGGGAAAGATTTACGTCTGAATTGCTGTACATAGGCAACAGCTTTCCATTGGGCTCTACATCACGATACTTATTAAGTATATGTAAGGGAACCTCAAGGAGCGGAACCTCATACTCGACCTTGGTCTTTTTACGGGAGGTCCGTATCCAGAGCGTGCCGTTTTCATCCGTTACCAAATCTTCTTTGGTCAACATACACATATCTCCATAAGATACTCCGGTGTAGCAGGAGAACAAGAATAAATCTCTGACGATGTAAAGTCTTGCATTATGCAATGGTGTTGTCATAATCAACTCTAATTCCTCTGCCGTGAGATACTTCTGTTCACGCTGTGGGCGTTCAGGCTCGTAACCCCAGAATGGATTGAAAGTAAGAATACCATCTGCTACGGCTTCATTGATAATGGTTCTAAAAGAGGTTGTAAGATGGACTATCGTACCAAGAGCCAAATGGCAGTCTGTTCGTAAGTGAAGATCATATTTCTCAATAAACGAACGATCGAGTGCCGTAAAGGGAATATCTGTCAGTTTGTATTTCTCATTGAGGAATTTCTCTACATGCATATAGGCATACTTGTAAGCACGAAGAGAACCTGCGACACGATTCACACCTACACGTTTCTCGAAGTTCTTGATAAAGGCGCGGAAATAACTCATCAAGGTCTGCTGCCCCGAAGCCATACCCAAAAGCAGGCACTTGACATCTTCGGCACTTACTCCTTCTCGTATTGCCGATTGTTCTTGATAGATATGTAGAGCCGAGGCTCTGATCTCGTCTAACTGACGGTTGATTTCGCGTGCTGCGACACTCTTGCCCGTAGCACGACCTGAGTGCCACATTGTATGTGGCACAGACATCTTAACGCTGAATGCCGCTTCTGAATACTTGCCGACATTCAACCTTGCCATTACGGGGCAGTTCCCTTTGGCATCTGCTTCGCTCTTTTTGAGGTAGAACGACACCTTTACATCTGCCTGATTCATAACTCATTTCTTTGGTTGCAAAAATAAATTTTACAGAGTTAATGAACGGCATGTAGAACATAGCGGAACAAGGCAACAAGTACTTGACAATTAATCTCATTCCCGTATTTTTCTTCCAACGAGAAAAAATGATTACCTTTTTCAGTGCAATGATAGAAAAAACAAGCGTTCTTTGTGGCTGTTGTAGGGTATGTGCAAGAGATTAAAGATGCTGTTTCTACCAACTTTCCCTTCCATAAAAAGGCAACGAATAGGTAGCATTTCTTTCTCTAATACCCACCATATACGGCTCCTTCTGCCGAAATTAACAATATGGTGAGGTAACACAAAAATGGTATATGTACCAACCACTTATCAAATTTCACCCTTATCCTGCCATTATTACGCAAGTTCTTCGTATATTTGTAGGTCTGTTTTACGGGCTAATTCTGAAGCGAATACAAATTCTTAACATACTCTAAAATACATGGAAAAACGTATTATTGAATGCGTGCCCAACTTTAGCGAGGGCCGTAACAAGGCTGTTATTCAGCAGATTACTTCCGCAATCGAGGCGGTTGACGGAGTCAAGTTGCTCGACGTCGATCCGGGTGAAGCGACCAACCGTACGGTGGTTACCTTCGTCGGAGAACCCGAAGCCGTGCTGGAAGCGGCTTTCCAGGGCGTCAAGAAAGCTGCCGAGGTTATCGATATGCGTAATCATAAGGGAGCGCATCCCCGTATGGGTGCCACGGACGTATGTCCGCTCATCCCGATCGCGGGTATTACGCTCGAGGAGTGCGCCGAGCTGGCCCGTCAGTTGGCCAAGCGCATCGCCGACGAGTTGCATGTGCCGACCTATTGCTACGAGGCGGCTGCCTTTACGCCGGAGCGCCGCAACCTGGCCGTATGTCGTGCCGGTGAGTACGAGGCGCTGCCCGAGAAGATGAATCACGAAGGCAAAGCTCCCGATTTCGGCGACCGTCCCTTCGACGAGGGCGTAGCACGCACGGGTGCCACCGCCGTAGGTGCACGCGACTTCCTGATCGCCGTGAACTACAACCTGAACACCACTTCGACGCGTCGCGCCAACGCCATCGCGTTCGACGTGCGCGAAAAGGGCCGTCCGGTACGCGAAGGCAATTCGCCCGTAGGCAAACCCTTGAAGGACGAGAACGGCAAGACCATCATGAAGCCCGGTACGCTGAAGGCTACCAAGGCGATCGGCTGGTTCATCGACGAGTACCAGATCGCCCAGGTTTCGATGAATATCACCAATATTTCCGTTACGCCGCTCCACGTGGCTTTCGACGAGGTTTGCCGCGCCGCCAACGCACGCGGTGTGCGTGTGACCGGTACCGAGATCGTCGGCCTGATTCCGAAGCGCACGTTGATCGAGGCGGGCCGCTATTTCCTGAAGAAGCAGGAGCGTTCGACCGGTATTTCCGAGGAGGAGATCATCCGTATCGCCATCAAGTCGATGGGCCTGGACGAGTTGAAGCCGTTCAAACCGGAAGAGAAGGTGATCGAATACCTGATCGAAGCGGACAATAAGAAGAAGAAACTGGTCGATCTGACCTGCACCGGCTTCGCAGAGGAGACCGCCAGCGAGTCCCCGGCTCCGGGCGGCGGTTCGATTTCCGCTTACATGGGTGCGCTGGGCGCTGCCCTGGGTACGATGGTCGCCAACCTGTCGTCGCACAAACCCGGCTGGGACGCACGTTGGGAGGAGTTCTCCGACTGGGCGGACAAAGGCCAGAAGCTGATGACCGAGTTGCTGCACCTGGTCGATGAGGATACCGAAGCGTTCAACCGGATCATGAACGTATTCTCGATGCCGAAGGGTACCGACGAGGAGAAAGCTGCCCGTAGCGCCGCATTGCAGGAGGCTACGCTCTACGCTACGCAGGTGCCTCTGCGTACGATGCAGACCTCGTTCAAGGTGTTCGAAATCGTGAAGGCGATGGCCGAACAGGGAAATCCCAATTCGGTAACCGACGCCGGCGTCGGAGCGCTGGCTGCCCGCAGCGCCGTGCTGGGTGCGTGTCTGAACGTGAAGATCAATGCCGCCGGTCTGAAAGACCGTGCCGTCGCCGATGACCTGATCGGCCAGGCCAACCGGATCGTCGCCGATGCGGAGAAAGCCGAGCGTGAGATTCTGGAAATCGTCGAGAGCAAGATTAAATAATTTAATACATATAAAACAATGACTGTAAAGGAATTTCAGGAGCAGATCAAGGCGGGTATCCCCGATGTGCTGCCCGCACCGAAACCGTACGATCCCACCATCAACCACGCGCCCAAGCGTAAGGAGATACTCACCGAGGAGGAGCGCGTGCTGGCCATCCGCAATGCCCTGCGCTACTTCCCGGCCAAGCACCACGAAGTGTTGGCCCGCGAGTTCGCCGAGGAGTTGCACAAGTACGGTCGTATCTATATGTATCGTTTCCGTCCCGATTATGAGATGTATGCCCGTCCGATCGAGGAGTATCCCCACAAGTCGCGTCAGGCCGCTGCGATTATGGTGATGATCCAGAACAACCTGGACAAGGCTGTGGCGCAGCATCCCCACGAGCTGATTACCTACGGCGGTAACGGTGCCGTGTTCCAGAACTGGGCGCAGTATCTGCTTACGATGCAGTATCTGTCCCAGATGACCGACGATCAGACGCTGGTGATGTATTCGGGACACCCGATGGGCCTGTTCCCGTCGCATCCCGACGCTCCGCGCGTGATCGTAACCAACGGTATGGTGATTCCGAACTATTCGAAACCGGACGATTGGGAGCGTTTCAATGCGCTCGGCGTTTCGCAGTACGGTCAGATGACCGCCGGCTCCTATATGTATATTGGCCCGCAGGGTATCGTGCACGGCACGACGATCACGGTGCTCAACGCAGCCCGCAAACGTCTTACCGAGGGTAAGAAAGACATTCGCGGCATGCTCTTCGTGACGGCCGGTCTGGGCGGTATGTCGGGTGCGCAGCCGAAGGCGGGTAATATCTCCGGTGTGGTGAGCATCACGGCCGAGATCAACCCCAAAGCGGTGCATACGCGTCATTCGCAGGGCTGGGTCGATGAGGTGTACACCTCGCTCGACGAGTTGCTGGCCCGTGCGAAGAAGGCACAGGAGAACAAGGAGGCCGTGTCGCTGGCTTACCAGGGCAACGTGGTCGATCTTTGGGAGCGTCTGGCTGCCGAGAACGTCAATGTCGATCTGGGTTCCGACCAGACGTCGCTGCACAACCCCTGGGCAGGCGGTTACTATCCCGTCGGCTTGAGCTACGAAGAGTCCAACCGCATGATGGCAGAGGATCCCGAGGAGTTCAAGAAGCGTGTTCAGGAGTCGCTGCGCCGCCAGGTGGCTGCGATCAACAAGCTGACCGCCAAGGGTATGTATTTCTTCGATTACGGCAATGCCTTCCTGTTGGAGTCTTCGCGTGCCGGTGCCGACATCATGGGCGAGGGCGGTCGTTTCCGCTATCCTTCCTATGTGCAGGATATCATGGGGCCGATGTTCTTCGACTACGGCTTCGGTCCCTTCCGCTGGGTATGTACGTCGGGCAAACCCGAAGACCTGGCTACTACAGACCGTCTGGCTACCGAAGTGCTCGAAGAGATTCGCAAGACCGCTCCGAAGGAGATCGCCGGACAGCTCGACGACAATATCCACTGGATCAAGGAGGCTGGCAAGAACAAGCTGGTCGTAGGTTCGCAGGCGCGTATCCTGTATGCCGACAGCGAGGGCCGCACCAAGATCGCGCTCGCGTTCAACGACGCTATCGCACGCGGCGAAATTTCCGCACCTGTCGTATTGGGTCGTGACCACCACGACGTGTCGGGTACCGATTCTCCGTACCGTGAAACCTCGAACATCTACGACGGTTCGAACCGTACGGCTGATATGGCTGTACAGAACGTTATCGGCGACTCGTTCCGCGGCGCTACCTGGGTTTCGATCCACAACGGCGGCGGCGTAGGCTGGGGCGAGGTAATCAACGGCGGCTTCGGTATGGTGATCGACGGATCGGAGGATTCCGCGCGTCATATCAAGGAGATGCTTCTCTGGGATGTGAACAACGGTATCGCACGCCGCAGCTGGGCCCGTAACGAGGGCGCGATGTTCGCTATCAAACGCGAGATGGAGCGTACCCCGGGCCTGAAGGTGACCCTTCCCAACCTGGCGGACGACAAGCTGGTTCGCAAGGCTATCGACGAAGTGAAATAATAGATCGGTCTTCTCTCCGTTCGGTTGTTGCCGGACGGAGAGAATGCTTTCGATTGGCTGAAGCGGAGGGGATTCCCTGTGTGCCGGACGTCGAGAGCACCGAAAAACAATTCGACTTATTTTTGAGTATTAACCTTTAATAAGAAATACAACGATGATTCATCATATCAGCGCGGAGCATCTTACGGTCGATCGTGTCCGCGAAATTCTGGAAAACAATATCAAAATCGACTTGAGCGAAGATGCGAAAAAACGCATCGTGCGTTGTCGCGAATACCTGGATAACAAGATGGAAACCCAGAAAGAGCCCATCTACGGTATTACGACCGGCTTCGGTTCGCTCTGCAATATTTCGATCGACAAGGACCAGCTCTCGCAGTTGCAGAAGAACCTGGTGATGTCGCATGCCTGCGGTACGGGCGAGCGCGTTCCTGCCGAGATCGTGAAGCTGATGCTGCTGCTCAAGATCCAGTCCCTTTCGTACGGCAATTCGGGCGTGCAGCTCGAAACCGTACAGCGTCTGGTCGATTTCTTCAACAACGACGTGCTGCCGGTCGTGTTCCAGCAGGGATCGCTGGGCGCTTCGGGCGACCTGGCTCCGCTGGCCAACATGTGCCTGCCGCTGCTGGGCCTCGGCGAAGTGGAGTACAAGGGTGCACGGCGTCCTTCGGACGAAGTCCTCAAGGAGTTCGGCTGGAAGCCTATTTCGCTGCAATCGAAGGAGGGCCTCGCCCTGCTGAACGGTACGCAGTTCATGTCGGCTTTCGGCGTATATTCGCTTATCAAGGCTCGTCTTGAGCGAGTGGGCCGACCTGATCGGCGCGATGTCGCTCGACGCATTCGACGGCCGCATCAACCCGTTCATCGACGAGGTGCATGAAATCCGTGCCCACAAGGGACAGCTTACTACGGCTCGCAATTTCCGTCGCCTGCTCGAAGGCAGCGAGATGATCGCCCGTCCGAAGAAGCACGTGCAGGATCCCTATTCGTTCCGTTGCATTCCCCAGGTACACGGTGCGTCGAAAGATACGATCGACTATGTAGGCGGTGTTCTCGAAACCGAGATCAACAGCCCTACGGATAACCCGACGATCTTCCCCGAGAAGGATATCATCGTTTCGGCCGGTAATTTCCACGGACAGCCGATCGCTCTGGCGATGGATTTCCTGGCTATTGCTGTTGCGGAGTTGGGCAACATCTCCGAGCGTCGTATTTACAAGCTGATTTCGGGTGCACGCGAGCTGCCCTCGTTCCTGGTGGCCAAGCCGGGTCTGAACAGCGGTTTTATGATTCCGCAGTACGCGGCCGCTTCGATCGTGAGCCAGAGCAAGGGTCTTTGCTGGCCCGCTTCGTGCGACTCGATTCCTTCGTCGCAGGGTCAGGAGGACCACGTCAGCATGGGTTCCAACGCTGCCACGAAGCTCTACCGTGTGGTGCTGAACACCGAGCGTGTGCTGGCTATCGAGCTGCTCAATGCGGCACAGGCCCTCGAGTTCCGCCGTCCGCTGCGTTCTTCGAAGCCCATCGAGGATCTGCTGGCAGCTTACCGTAAGCATGTGCCGTTCGTCGAGAACGATCAGGTGATGTACACGTTGATCGACGCTTCGGTGAAATTCCTTCAAACCGAGAAATTGTAATGTTACTCGTTAAGAACATAGCCAAGATCGTCGGCGTGGACGAGAGCGGCCGTCTTCGGGTCAAGGGGCGCGACATGAATGTACTCGGCGAGATCGACAACGCCTGGCTGCTGGCCGACGGCGATCGTATCGCTGCATACGGCACGATGGACAAGATGCCGGAGGTGGCTCCCGACACGGAAGTCGTCGATGCGGAGGGAGGCATGCTTTTCCCTTCGTTCTGCGATTCGCATACCCATCTGGTTTATGCCGGAAGCCGCGAACAGGAGTTCCTGGACAAGATCAACGGCTTGAGCTACGAAGAGATCGCCAAGCGGGGCGGCGGCATCTTGAATTCCGCCGACCGCTTGCACGAAACTTCCGAGGACGAGCTTTACGAGCAGGCGATGGAACGTATCCGCGAGATTATCGCAATGGGTACGGGCTGCGTCGAGATCAAGAGCGGCTACGGTCTTACGACCGAGGATGAACTCAAGATGCTGCGGGTGATCCGCCGTATCCGCGAAACTTCGCCGATCACCGTCCGTGCCACTTTCCTCGGAGCTCATGCCGTAGGCCGGGCCTATAAAGGCCGCCAGCAGGAGTATGTGGACCTGATCTGTCGGGAGATGATCCCTGCCGTCGGCAGGGAGAAGCTTGCCGAGTTCGTCGATGTCTTCTGCGACCAGGGGTTCTTCACCGTCGAAGAGACGGAGCAGATCCTGCGTGCGGGTGCCGAGTACGGCCTCGTGCCGAAGATCCATGCCAACGAGCTGGCCGTTTCGGGCGGTGTGCAGGTCGGTGTCCGCAACAAGGCGCTGTCCGTCGATCATCTGGAGCGCATGGGGGCCGAGGAGATTGAAGTGCTGCGTACGTCCGGTACGATGCCGACGATGCTGCCGGGTGCCGCTTTCTTCCTGGAGATGCCGTATCCTCCTGCACGGGCAATGATCGAGGGCGGTTTGAGCGTGGCTTTGGCTTCGGATTTCAACCCCGGTTCATCGCCTTCGGGCAGTATGAAGATGATCGTTTCGCTGGCCTGCATCAAGATGCGTATGACGCCGGCCGAAGCGATCAACGCCGCGACACTGAACGGTGCTTACGCCATGGGCTTGAGCAGCGAGTACGGTTCGATCACCGTAGGCAAGAAGGCGAACTTCTTCCTCACGACGAAGATTCCTTCGGTGGCATATCTGCCGTATGCCTATACCTCTCCGCTTATCCACCGGGTATTCCTCCGGGGGCAAGAGGTGAAGTAATTCGCCGATATATCGTTCGAAGCCGGGGCAGGGTATTCTGCTCCGGCTTTTTTTGTTCTTTTTACTTCATTCCTCGCTGATACCGGCCGGATTTCCGGTTGCACGGAAGAGGTCGCTATCTTGCGTATGGATGAATACGTTTCCGGACAATTTCGGTGTATTTTTTGCAGGAACAAAAATATGATACGCTGTTTGTCGATTGCGACCGTGCTTACGGGCATGGCAATAACTTTAAATGCACAGAATATGAAACCATTGACTCCCGAAGAAGAGCGGGTGATCGTTCGAAAAGGAACCGAAGCGCCCTTTTCCGGTAAATATTACCTCCACGACGAAGACGGCACCTACCGCTGCCGCCGGTGCGGTGCTCCGTTGTACCGTTCGCAGGATAAATTCGATGCCGGCTGCGGCTGGCCCAGCTTCGACGATGAAATTCCGGGTGCCGTGCGCCGCGAACCGGATGCCGACGGACGCCGTACGGAGATTCTCTGCGCCAAGTGCGGAGCCCATTTGGGCCACGTCTTTACGGGCGAAGGATTTACCGCTAAAAATACGCGCCATTGCGTGAATTCCCTCTCCCTCGATTTCGTGCCGGTAGCCGTTCCGACCGTGCCGGTCACGGACCCGGCAGCGGCTTCTGCCGAAAAGCCTGAAAATACCTCGTCAGCCGAGCCGCCGAAATCGGTGCAAACCGAACGGGCTATTTTCGCCGGCGGTTGTTTCTGGGGCGTGGAGTATATGCTGGGTAAGGTGGACGGAGTGAAGAGCATTCGTTCGGGCTATATCGGCGGCCATACCGAGAATCCTACCTACGAGCAGGTGTGCAGCCATAAAACGGGTCATGCCGAGGCCGTCGAAGTCGAGTTCGATCCTTCGAAAGTCTCTTACGAAACTCTTGCCAGGCTCTTTTTCGAGATACACGATCCGACCCAGCTCGACGGACAGGGACCCGACTTGGGCGATCAGTATCGGTCGGAGATTTTCTATACTACCCCTGAGCAGAAGGAGGTTGCCGAACGGCTGATCCGTATTCTGAAGGAGAAGGGATATAGCGTGGTGACCGACGTAACTCCGGCTTCCCGCTTCTGGCCGGCTGAACAATACCACCAGAACTACTACAACCGTAAAGGTACGCAGCCGTACTGTCATCGTTACACCAAACGGTTTTGACGGACGGCGTTCGTGAATAGTCGGCAGGGTGGAATTTCGCTGTGTAGGTCGGCGTTCGAGTACGGAGAAGACACGAACCGGGAATTGTTGTACTAATGCTGAAAATACGTTTTCTTTTTTAGCGGACGTTGCCCTGCGAGTAACGAACACCCCCTGCCGGAATCGGCAGGGGGTGTTTCTGTATGGTCCTAATCCGTCGGGGGCGGGTCCGGGCCGGCTGTTGTACTTCGGCGAACCTATGCCTGTTCCCGATGTTCGCTTTTTCCGATATTCGGGACGGATCGCCTTGTCGATAGCGGGTGGAACTCCGAACGGCTTATGCTTTCGGATGTGTGTCTTGCACCTCCTGTTTTTCTACATCGAACGGGTTGCTTTGCGTGACGGTCGTATGCCAGGGGATTCCGATCAGTGTCGATAGATCGACTTTGGCGGATTCGATGTAGCTGCTCAGGATCATATCGCGGGCGTCTGCGTTTTGGAACGGATAGAGTTCGAACGCCGGCAATACGGAAACGAAGTGTTCCATGATTTCTGCCTGGATGGATTCGTAACTCGGCCAGTTTTTGTTCGAGGAGAAGCAGTAGATCTGTACCGGAAGGCCGTTGGCTACCGGCGGCAGTGTCCGCACCATCAGCAGCAGTTCTTTACTGACGAAAGGATGGCGTCGCAGATACATCGACATGTAGGCCCGGAACAGACCGAGATTCGTGTCGATAGTTCCGTTCACCAGTCCTTCTGGATTGTCCGTATTGGCGACTTTTCCATCGGCTGCCTGCTTCTGCTTTTCGGTTATGAATTGCGCCAGTTCTTTGTCGAAGGCTTTCATTTTCTCCAGAAATTCCGACGTGCACGGTTTGATGTAATCGAGTTTCAGGGTATATTCGCGCATGATGCGCCGTCCGCCCGAGTCGCTCATGCCCCGCCAGTTGATGAATGAACCCGAAACCAGCGAATAGGGTGGGACGGTTACGATCGTGTTGTCGAAGTTCTGAACCTTCACGACATCCAGGGATATGTCGATAACGGTGCCGTTTATGTTGTTCTGCGGCATTTCGATCCAGTCGCCGATGCGCAGCATGTCGTCTTCGGAGATCATTACGCCTGCGACCAGTCCCAGAATAGTATCCTTGAACACCAGCATCAGTACCGCAGTGAAAGCACCCAGTCCCGTAATCAGGTTGAGCGGCGATTTGTTGATCAGGATCGAAATGATAACGATCACGACGACGCAGTAGAAAACCACGCGGAATATCTGGATGAATCCTTTCATCGGGCGGTTTTTCAGTTGCTTGTTTTTTTTCAGCTCATCTCCGACCGTGTTCAGTATGGCGTTTACGGAGATAATCAGGGCGATGAAAAAATAGATCCAGGTGATCTTCTCGCTCAGGATGAACCAGGCGGAATCTTTGCTGAAAGCGAATGGCAGCAGGGCGGAAACCATCAGCGGCGGAATGATGGCCGTCAGCTTCCGAAATACGCCGTATTTGAACATCGATTCGAAGAATCCGACGCGTTTGCGTTTCAGAATCTTTTTCGCCAGATGCACCAATACGGCGTGGACGATTCCCGCGACGATGAATGCGATAATCACGATTACGATCAGAAACAGGAGTTCGTCCATTTTGTCGAGCATATGGGACGGAATGCCGATCCAGGCGAGGAATTTTTTGATTCCGAGCAGGATGGTCAATGCAAAGTCGTTGGTATTCATAAACGGTTGGAAAAATCGAAGTTTGTCGTGTGTGGATTCGTCATTTCGAATCTTATCTTAATTTCTATGCAATAATTATTCCTAACGAGGATCGGTCGGGCTATAAGTCGGAGTGTTCGGTGCGGTTTAATATACAAGAGGGTCTCCGGTTCGCCTTCTGCGCTTTTCCCTGAGGCGGATTCGACGTCGGGATTTTTCTCGATAAGAATAAAGTGTCGTTACCTGCGGAATAACGATCCGATCCCGTTTGAGCGATAACGTGTTTCCCGGTCCTATCCAGCTCTCGATATATGCGAAGCGACGCAGATTTATGGTATCGAGGGATAAGTTGAGCGCTTTGCAACTCCTATTTACTTCCCTTTTTGCTGCGTCCCGTTGTTTCGGATCGATAAACCGATGGATACGCATCTCTTTTCTTTCTCCATTTACTGTGAGTCGTAATGTGATAGGAACTTCACCATTACGATTTGTCTTTGTTTTACACAGGTAGAATAAAACGCTGAAAGAGGTCTTTCCATAATATATCTTTTTAGTTACGAACTTACTCTAAAAGTCTATGGCTGGTAAGATTCAAAGTACAGTAGCTGAATGCTTCGACCACAAAATAGGGGGCTCTTCCTCTGATTATTAGCTGCTTTTGGAGAGCATTTCGAACCTTTTTTTAGGATACAGAAAAAGAAAAAAGCCTTGTAAATATACTTTACAAGGCTTTGCAATCATTTGCTTCGATATTTTGCGGTATGGACGGGACTCGAACCCGCGACCCCCTGCGTGACAGGCAGGTATTCTAACCAGCTGAACTACCACACCGTTTGCTGATTGCGAATGCAAAGGTAGTACAAAAATCTGTATCTCCAAACTTTTTTCTCACTTTTTGAAGAAAGAAAATTGCACGCTTCCGTAACTTCTTGATTGCCAAAAGTGAGGGTCGGACGAAAAATTTATGTTTTTCGAATGTTCGAAAACGAGAAACCCATCCGGTTTGAGTAAATCGCGTTCCAGTACCAGCCGGATGACCTCTTCGCTGCCCTCCAGATCGTAGGGCGCGTCCGAAAAGATCAGGTCGAACTGCTTCGCACAGCTTTTCAGGTAGAGGAATACATTGGCTTTGACGGCGAACAGATTGTCGATTCCCAGGTCGGCGGCCGTTTTTTTGATGAAGTTATAGTGTACGGGATTGATTTCGACCGAAGTGACGCTGTGCACGCCCCGCGAAGCGAATTCGTAGCTGATCGACCCCGTCCCGGCGAATAGGTCCAACACGTCGCACTCCTCGAAATCGACCAGGTTTCCCAGTACATTGAACAGGTTCTCCTTGGCGAAGTCGGTCGTCGGGCGTGCCCGCAGATTCTTGGGCGGGTTGATTGCCCGTCCCCGATATTTTCCGCTGACTATTCGCATATGGCGACGTGTTTGAAATATTCACGCAACAGGCGTCCGTCCTGTTTGGTCGGGTTTCCTTCCAGCCGGATCTCGCAGTTTTCGATCTGCAGCTCCTGCGTCAGCTCCCGGACGTAGAAGAGCAGATCTTCCCCCGTGGGGGCGATGAATGTCTCCGCCAGCCGCAGGGTTTGCCGTTCCCATACTTTCAGGTAGGCCAGCTCTTCATAACGGAATATCCAGAGGCAGGATGCCGTGAATTCCCCGGTACGTAGCAACGGGGAGGTCCAGCGTATCTTCTCCTTCAGCCGGGCACGGACTTTCTCTACGGAGGCTTTGTCGGCAGCCATCAAAGCGATGACGGGCTGTTGCGGATCGGAGGTGAGAATACACTCCTTCTCCGTCGGTTCCATTCCGTTTATACGCATCAGGGCGGGAGCGGCCTTCGCGTCGAACACTTCCCGGGGAACCAGCATGGTTTTGCCCGTCAATACCTCTATTTCGACCGTTTTTTTCTCTTTGGCCGGTATGTCGAGCTTCTCTTCAGAAAAAGAGTGTCCATCCAGCCTGAGCCGGATGGACACATTCTTGATTTCGGGCTTGTTATTCGTCGCCCCAGTTACCTGCTTCATTGTTACCTTTCTCCATGGAGCCGAACTTGATGCCTCCGTAGTTGCTGAAGTTATTCTCCTGATCGTCCACCAGGTTGATTACCTCCTGACGGAAGCGTACCGTGTCGAGGAACATTTTATAAGGTATGCGGCACTCTACGACGGGGATGACCACTTTCGATTCGGTGGTCACAAGACCTGCTTCCAATTCGAATTCCGTCTGGTTGTTCGTGCCGGGCACGTAACGCAGGTTGCGAACCTGTTCTGCGGTGAGCTTTTTCGGCGTGAAGATCGTGTCGATCACGTGTACCCATACCTTTTCGCTGTTCTTGCGGCCGCTCTTTTTCAACTGGGCCATTGCCACCGAGTCATCCTCATCGACGATCTTGCGCTCGAACTCCAGCGAGTCGGTCAGCACAAAATTGATCAGCGTGTCGAAATCGCCGGTGAACCGGTTGTACTTCGTTTTGAAGCTGCGCTCCGCAGTACGGATGTCCTTGATGCGGTCGATGACGCGTGCTTCGCGGGCCGCCTTCTCCTTGGCGAAGATAATCGGAGTCGAAATCTGTTTGTAGATAACGTATATCAGGCATACGATAACTACGGCAAGTACGATTTGGATGATTCTTTTTGTCATTTTTAAGTTATTTCTAGTAAGTTTGTATCAAAATCCGTCGGCAATACCGCCGTCCTTTACCGATCCGAAGATGCTAAAGACTCATATTGCGACCCAAATTTACGCTAAAATTTGTTTTAATACAACATCTGGTCAAAAAAAAATCATCGAATCGCTTTCGGAGTATTTGGCCGAGAGCGATCCTGTAGCCATTTTTGTGCTGAACGGTTACGCGGGTACCGGAAAGACGACGTTGATCGCCGCTCTGGTCGGGGCACTCAAGGATTGCGGCATCAAACCCGTGTTGCTGGCTCCGACGGGACGGGCGGCCAAGGTGTTGTCCCGTTATTCGGGAGAACCGGCCCTGACCATTCACAAGCGGATCTACCGCCAGCGCACCAATGCCGACTACGAGTCGAAATTTTCGCTCAACATCAACCAGGAACGGGGTGCCGTATTCATTGTGGACGAGGCTTCGATGCTGGCAAACGGTTCTTCGGACGGGGCGATCTTCGGCAGCGGAGCATTGCTCGACGATCTGGTGAGTTACGTGCGCGGCGGCAGGGACTGCCGGTTGATCCTCGTGGGCGACGATGCGCAGCTTCCTCCGATCGGGGCGGATTACTCCCCGGCACTCGATCCGAAGGCCTTATCCGTCTATGGAGAGGTAATTTACACGTCGCTGGATGAAGTGGTGCGTCAGGAGGCCGAATCGGGGATTCTGTTCAACGCCACCCTGGTACGCTGCATGCTGGAGAACGGCATCTGCGAGGTGCCTCGGTTCAAGATGGATTATCCCGATATAGAAGCAGTTGAAGGCGGTGATTTCATGGAAAAGTTGCAGGATTGCTACGACCGTTACGGACGCGACGAAACCATCGTCATCACCCGTTCCAACAAACGGGCGAACCGCTACAACGACGGTATTCGCCGTTACGTGCTGGGCGCCGAGGAGGAGATCGAGAGCGGCGATCTGCTGATGGTCGTCAAGAACAACTACCATTTTACGGAACGCACCGAAGATTGCCCTATGAATTTCCTGGCCAACGGCGATATAGCCAAATTGCGTCGCCTGAGGCGTTTCGAGGATTTTTACGGCTTCCGCTTCGCTACGGCCGTGCTTTCGTTCGCGGACTACAACGACGCCGAGCTGGAGTGCAAGATCCTGCTCGATACCATTGCCTCGGAGTCCCCGTCGCTGACCCGTGAGGAGAGCAACCGGCTCTTTTGCGAGGTGGAAAAGGATTATCTCGACATCAAGAGCAAGCTCAAGCGCTTCAAAGAAATTCGTGAGAATCCGCACTTTAATGCCGTTCAGGTGAAGTTCGCCTACGCCGTCACCTGCCATAAAGCGCAGGGTGGTCAGTGGCGGGCGGTTTTCATCGACCGCTGTCTGTTCGGCGACGAGCCGATGACGCGCGACATGCTGCGCTGGCTCTATACGGCGCTGACCCGTGCGACCGACAAACTCTATCTGGTGAATTTCGATGAACGGTTTTACGAATGACCTTCGTTCGGAGGTTGCGAGCGGGGCTTTGCATCCGCAGCATTTCCGGATGCGTGCGATCGCCAAGTATCTGCGAGGTCGGGTGGTGGGCGGCTGTCGGTTGCGGAGGCGTTGTTCCCGCGATTCTGCATGGGCCGGATCGGATTGCCGGTGATGCCGGGCGAAGAGAGAGTTTCTTGCACAGCGCCCCAAAATAGGGATTGAAACAGAATCATTTGGAAATAAATAATACGATAAATTGAAAATTATGATAAGCGAACTGCATCCTCTCGAACCTTTTCTGCCTGTCGGGGCACGTCTGCTGATGCTCGGAAGTTTCCCGCCTCAGCGGGTGCGGTGGTCGATGGACTTTTTTTACCCGAATTTGCAGAACGATATGTGGCGTATCGTCGGACTGGTATTTTTCGGGGACAAGGGGTATTTTCTGACACCCGACGCGAAGCGTTTCGACAAGGAACGGATCGTGCGTTTCTGCGAGGAGAAAGGATTGGCTCTTTACGATACGGCCGAAGAGATAATCCGATTGAAAAACAATGCTTCCGACAATTTTCTTCAAGTAGTGCGCGAGGTCGATCTGGCGCAGTTGTTGGCTGCGGTTCCGACCTGCCGGGCGATCGTGACGACGGGACAGAAGGCTACCGATGTGATCGTGCGCCTTGCCGGTTGTGCCGAGCCGCCTGTGGGAGAGAGTGTGGAGTTCGCCTATGCGGACCGTACGCTTCGGCTTTATCGTATGCCCTCTTCGTCGCGGGCCTATCCGAAACCGGTGGAGTGGAAGGCGGACTATTACCGGCGGATGTTCGCTGCGTGCGGGATGCTCTGATCGAATTGCCGGTTGGATGAAATCGTACTGCGGCGATCTGTTCCGCTGTGAGTTTTTTCGGGGAAAACATTGGTTTCCCCGAATTTTTCTTTAACTTTATAGAGTTAAATCTATAATTTATGACCGTTATGAGAAAATTAACTCTGCTTTTGCTCTGCTTGGCGTTGGGGATCGGCGTGTGTGACGCAAAAAAGAAAAATCGAGGGGTGTATTTTCGGACAGATGCCGAAATCGTGCTGGACAAACCTTATTTCGGGTTGAATGTGAGTAATATGATTCAGGTCGTACTCGAAGCCGACCGAAATCCCGCTTCGGTCCGGGTCGAAACCGAAAATGTGCCTGCTGAGGCGGTTTCCGTGCGGGTGCGGCGCGGTGAACTCGTGCTCACGTGCGACCCCGGAGCCTTGTCGTCCAAGAGAAAGAACGATATGTCCAAGCGGGTAGTAGTGTATGTGGGCGCCGCTCCGCTGGAGTCGTTTTCGTTGTCGGGAATGTCCTCCGTTTTTTCCGAGACCGGGATCGATAAACCGTCGGTTACGGTCGAATGTATGGGAATGAGCGAGTTCGAATCCAATATTCGTTGCAGAAGCCTGACGATGTCTGTTTCGGGTATGTCGATTTACAAAGGGCAGGTGGTATGCGAGGATACAGCGACGGTGGAGGCATCTGGAATGAGCCAGGCGGTCGCGGATTTTATGTGCCGGGATTTGGATTGTACGCTGACCGGTATGTCCGTTTATAATGGAAATGTGAATTGCAGGCAGAAAGCCGAGGTCGCAGTGGATGGTTCGAGCGAATGTACCTTTTCGGGAACAGCTCGGAACCTGATGCTGGAAGTGTCGGGCATGAGTCAGTTCAAAGGGAGAAAGTTTTTGGCTTCGGGACTTGCCGACTGTGACATTTCCGGTATGAGTACCGCCTCGGTCGCAGCGGCGGGATCGCTGAAATATTGTGTGAGCGGTATGAGCGAATTCAACTATTCGGGCGAACCTGTGGTTATCTCGACATCGGTCGATAACGCCACGGTTCGACACCGTTGATCGACTGCGGGGCCGATTCCGGTAAGGGTGTACTATATTGTCGTACACCCATTTATTGCAGATTATATGAATTATGAATGAATGCAATATTCTTTCAATATTCGTTATTTTGAAGTCCTTTTGCTCCGGATTTTTCGTATATTTGCAGGACGTGGAGCAATCCTGTGGACCGGCATGAGCGAAGTCGTCCGCCGCCGGATTTTTAGGGTTTACTCCGATGTTTCCGACTTTATCTTGAAAGGTAATGGCAATAGAAAAAAAATATGTTGAAACTCCGCTGATGAAGCAATATTATGCGGTCAAAGCGGTGCATCCCGATGCGATTCTCCTGTTTCGTGTCGGCGATTTTTACGAAACTTTCGGCGATGATGCGATCAAGGCCAGCGGAATTCTGGGCATCACCCTGACGCGACGTGCCAACGGAGCCGCGACATTCGTCGAACTGGCAGGGTTTCCCTATCATGCGATCGACACCTACCTACCCAAGCTGGTCCGAGCGGGCGAACGCGTGGCGATCTGCGAACAGCTCGAGGACCCCAAACAGGTAAAAGGGCTGGTCAAGCGGGGCGTCATCGAGCCTGGTTACGCCGGGCGTGGTGCTGGGAGATAATATTTTTGGCCAACAAAGGAAAATACCTATCTGGCGGCGGTCTATTTCGGCCGGAAAAATACCGGCGTGGCTTTTCTCGATATTTCAACCGGCGAATTTTATGCCGCCGAGGGCAGCGATGCTTACATCGACAAACTCATTTCCAACCTGGCGCCGAAGGAAATCATCTACCAGCGCGGATACGAAGACCGCTTCTCCGATGCGTTCGGCAGCCGGCACTATACCTATCGGCTCGATGAGTGGGCCTTTTCGGAGTCGGTCAACCGGGACAAGCTCTGCAAGCAGTTCGGCACTCAGTCGCTCAAGGGCTTCGGTATCGAACAGTTCAGCAGCGGCATTTCGGCGGCAGGGGCTATTCTCTACTACCTCGAATTTACCGAACATAAGAATACGGCCCATATTTCGTCCATTTCGCGTATCGACCAGGAGGATTACGTTTGGGTCGATAAATTCACGATCCGCAACCTGGAGCTCTTCTCTTCGAACGGTTCGCGCGAGAAGTGCGCGTTCGCAGACGTGGTCGATCGCACCCTCACGCCGATGGGCGGGCGTCTGCTCAAGCGGTGGATCGCCTTGCCGATCAAGGAGATTGATCGCATCAACGAACGGCTGGATGTCGTGCAGCGGTTTTACGACGAGCCCGATTTGGCCGAAAGCGTCGCCGAGCAGATTTCGCAGGTCGGCGACCTGGAGCGCATCGCTTCGCGCATAGCGGCGGCTCGGGTAACCCCCCGCGAAATCGTACAGCTTAAAAATTCGCTTTCGGCGATCGAACTCCTCAAAGCCTTGTTGGAATCGACCGACGACGAACGTCTTCACGCGTTGGCCGGACAGATCGATCTGCTGGCGGAGGTTCGGGAGCGTATTGCCCGCGAGGTTTACCCCGACCCGCAGAACAATCAGATTCAGCGGGGCGGCATTATCGCCGACGGCGTGGACGCCGAACTGGACGATCTGCGCCGCATCGCTCTGCATGGCAAGGATTTCCTGAACCGTATTCAGCAGCGGGAGAGCGAGGCGACGGGAATTCCGTTGAAAATAAGCTACAACAATGTCTTCGGTTATTATATCGAAGTCCGCAACACGCACAAGGACAAGGTTCCCGAGTCGTGGATCCGCAAGCAGACGCTGGCCAACGCCGAGCGGTATATCACCGAAGAGCCTGAAAGAGTATGAAGAAAAAAATTCTCGGTGCCGAGGAGAAGATGCTGTTGATCGAACAGCGGATTTACGCCGAGTTGATCGGGTTCATTACGCATTCCCTGGGAGCTTTGCAGCGGGATGCCGCCGTCGTGGCGCGTATCGACTGCCTGCAATCTTTCGCCCGTATCGCTCGGGAGCGCAACTACGTCCGTCCGACGCTCGACGACGGCACGCGCATCGAAATCCGCCAGGGACGGCATCCGGTGATCGAAACCCTGATGCCGGTGGGAGAGGAGTATATCCCCAACGACTTGCTGCTGGACGATAAGGAGCAGCAGATCGTGATGATTACGGGTCCCAACATGTCGGGTAAGTCGGCTTTGCTGCGGCAGACGGCTCTTATTATTCTGATGGCCCAGATGGGGTCGTTCGTTCCGGCGAAAGCGGCTCATATCGGCGTGGTGGACAAGATTTTCACCCGAGTCGGGGCTTCCGACAATATTTCGCAGGGCGAATCGACCTTCATGGTCGAGATGCTCGAGTCGGCCAGCATCCTGAACAATGTTTCCGACCGCAGCATCGTCCTGTTGGACGAAATCGGACGCGGTACGAGCACCTACGACGGTATTTCGATCGCCTGGGCGATGGTCGAATACCTGCACAACCATCCGACGGCCCGTGCCAAGACGCTTTTCGCGACCCACTACCACGAACTCAACGAGATGGAGCAGATGTGCCCGCGCGTGAAGAACTACCACGTGAGCGTCAAGGAGGTGGATAAAACGATCGTTTTCCTGCGCAAGCTGGAGCGGGGCGGAACGGAGCATTCGTTCGGTATTCACGTCGCCCGGATGGCCGGAATGCCGGCTTCGGTCGTAGCCCGTGCCGAAGAGATCCTGAAGAATCTGGAACTGGTATATGGCAACAACGAGATCGTGCCCAGCAAGAGCCCTCGACGCCGCGACCGAAAAGCGCTCCCCGGAGTTCGCGAGGCGGCGGAAGCGGGGGACCAGACGCGGGGTATGCAACTCTCGATGTTCCAGCTCGACGATCCGGTGCTGGTGCAGATCCGAGATCAGATCAAGGGACTGGACATCAATGCTCTCACTCCGATTGAGGCACTTAATAAATTGAATGAAATCAAAAAGATAACCGGATTATGATAAAGCGATACTTTATAGTTGTACTGCTTCTTTTTCTGTTTCCGGCCGGGGTGTCGGCACAACGCCGCCCAGCCGCTAAAAAAGATTGGAAAGCGAAGTACGACTACGTGGGGGCAGCGCATGACGGACGTATTCTCGTACACCGGGGCGGAGAGGGCAGCGATCCCCGTATGGGCCGTTTTTATACGGACGGCTGTTTCGGTTACACGGACACCTGCGGTACGGTGGTCATCCCGCTCATCTACGACTATGCCGATAGTTTTTCAATGGGTTTGCCGTGGTCGGCAAAGGGGAAAAAGAACGATCGCCGTTTCGGGCTTATCGATCGGCAGGGGCGTGAAGTCGTGCCCTGTATCTATGCGGATGTCGCCGGTTTTTCGTCAGGCCTTGTCCGGGTGCAGGAGGGGATGGATTCCGTCCGCCGCTATGGGTATGTCGATACGCTGGGACAGGTCGTAATTCCATTGAAATACGATTATGCCCGGGATTTTTCCGAAGGAATGGCAGTCGTAGCCAAAGGCGAATGGAGCGGTAAGTCCGGCTATGGAAAAAGGGATTTTGAATTTACCGGGAAATACGGATTCATCGATCGTCGGGGTAACGAAGTGATTGCTCCGATATACGACGGTGCGGCCGATTTTTCCGAAGTGCTGGCCGCTGTCGGACAGATGGGGAAATATTATGTGCGCCGGGGATTTATCGATGCCGCAGGGACGTTGGTCATCCCATGCAAGTATTACGAGGTTTCCTCGTTCCGAAATGGCCGTGCGGTCGTCTGCATTGTTTCCGGCGGTGCTTTGAAGTACGGCAGTATCGACCGGAATGGACGGGAAATCCTACCTTGTATTTACGATTGGGTGCAGCACACGCCGTTCGGAACGACTTGGGTCGGAGAAGGGGGAGGATTTCGCTTCCCGGGCCTGTACCCTGCTCGACGTTTCCGGCAAACCGTTGATCGACTATAAGGTCTATCAGGTGAACCCGAGCGGAAAATTCGGGCATGCCTCTGCGGCTGTTCCCGATTCTACCGGGTTGCTGCGATTCGGAGTATTGGACGGTCGCGGGCGTGTTATCGTACCGTTCGAATACGATGACATAACGATCTTTTCGGAGTGGGATTCGGCCGCTGCCGCTTACGTGGAGCGAGGAATCGCCGAAGTGAAGGGGAAAAAGTATCCGTTTGCCTTGCGCCGGGGGGAATAAATGGAAGAGAGTATCTGACAAGTCCGATTCTAACGTTTTCACCCCTGCCAGAATGTCTTCTCTGGCAGGGGTGATTTTCAATTTCGGGGAGTTGTCGGACGGTTCCTTTTTGTCGTAATGGACTGCGTGTCGAGGCGAGTTACACAGACTGCCTGTTGCGAAAATCGATTTTCGGGGAATGGATTCGCGTGCTCCTATTTGGCGTTGATCTGCGACTGGATGCTGCGGATCAACATGCTTACGGCAACGGAATTGAAACCTCCCTCCGGGATGATTACGTCGGCGTATTTCTTCGATGGCTCGACGAACTCCTCGTGCATGGGCTTGACTGTCGTGGTATATTGCGAGATGACCGACTGCATGGTGCGCCCCCGCTCGCATACGTCGCGCAGGATGCGGCGGGCGAGGCGGATGTCGGCGTCCGTATCGACATATACCTTGATGTCCATCAGGTCCCGGAGTTCCTTGTTCTCGAAGATCAGAATACCATCGACGATGATTACCTTCGAAGGTTTGACCAGCACGGTTTCGGCCGTTCGGTTGTGATCGACGAACGAATAGACCGGATGTTCGATCGGAACGTTGTTTTTCAGCGTGCGGATGTGTTCGACGAGCATATCCGTATCGAACGATTGAGGGTGGTCGTAATTGAGTTTCGTGCGCTCTTCGTACGTCAGTTCGGGATGGGCTGTAGTAGTAGTCGTGGCAGAGCGTGACTACCTCTTCCTCCTTGAAAGCCTCCTGCAATCGTTTTACCAGCGTGCTTTTACCCGATCCTGTGCCGCCTGCGACACCGATGACTGTCACATTCATAATTCCCGATTTGTGGTTCTTTTTTATTCTCCGTTTTCTGCGTGCGATAACCGCCTGACCGGTTTTTCTCCGAAAACGGTGTGATTTTTTCCCGTATTTGCACCCGCACGAAGTCGGTAGGTATTTCCGATTTCATCTGTCCGATGAAGCGTCCCGGAATCTGTTTTTTCTTTTTCCCCGCCGTCGGATTTCGGATAAATTACGTCAAAAAAACGGTATGTTTCGTTTTCTCATTTCCCGTTTGCCGTATGGCCGAACTCCGAGTGTGCTGCCAACTTCGTCCTTTCCGATGAACGCATCGGGTTAGCTTTCCGTCGCAATCGAACGATGGGGTAGCTCCCGCCAGCCAAACGGATATGGAAAAGGATTGCTCCCCTGCGGGGTGCAATCCTTTGTAATTTTCGATTATGCGTCGATATTGGCGTAGTGAGCGTGTTTTTCGATGAACTCGCGTCGCGGGGGAACCTCGTCGCCCATCAGCATCGAGAATACGCGGTCGGCTTCGGCAGCGTTGTCGATGGTTACTTTGCGCAGAATCCGGGTGTCTGGGTTCATCGTGGTTTCCCACAACTGATGGGAGTTCATTTCACCGAGACCTTTGTAGCGCTGGACGTGTACGCCCTTGCCCATTTCGGCCGTGATCTCGTCACGCTCCTTCTCCGTCCAGCAATAGCGCTCCTGCTGGCCCTTTTCACGAGGAACAGGGGCGGGGTGGCGATATAGACGTGCCCGTTTTCGATCAGCTCTTTCATCTTGCGGAAGAAGAAGGTAAGCATCAGCGTGGCGATGTGGCTGCCATCGACATCGGCATCGGTCATGATGATGATCTTGTCGTAGCGGAGTTTTTCGAGGTTGAGCGCCTTGCTGTCCTCCTCCGTGCCGATCGTCACGCCGAGTGCCGTGAACATGTTCTTGATCTCCTCGTTCTCCCACATGCGATGCTCCTGGGCTTTTTCGATATTCAGGATCTTACCGCGCAGCGGCATGATCGCCTGGAAGTTCCGGTCGCGACCCTGCTTGGCCGTACCGCCTGCCGAGTCGCCCTCGACGAAGAAGATTTCGGCGATCGAACGGTCGCGGCTCGAACAGTCCGCCAACTTGCCCGGAAGGCCCGCACCCGAAAGCACGGTCTTGCGCTGCACCATTTCGCGGGCATGGCGCGCCGCGTGCCGGGCCGTTGCAGCCAGGATGACTTTCTGTACGATGGCTTTGGCGTCGCGCGGATTCTCCTCCAGGTAGTGACTCAAGGCCGTCGACATCGCCTGATCGACCGCTGCCGACACCTCGTCGTTGCCCAGTTTGGTCTTGGTCTGCCCTTCGAACTGCGGTTCTGCGACCTTGACCGAAACTACGGCCGTCAGACCCTCGCGGAAGTCGTCGCCGTTGATATCGAACTTGAGTTTGGCGAGCATGCCTGAATCCTCGGCGTATTTCTTGAGCGTGCGGGTCAGGGCGCGGCGGAAACCCGTCAGGTGCGTACCGCCCTCGATCGTGTTGATATTATTGACGTAGGAGTGTACGTTCTCCGAGAAGGACTCGTTGTACTGCATGGCCACCTCGACCGGCACGCCGTTCTTTTCGGTGTCGATGTAGATGATCGATTCGGTGATGGCCTGACCGCGCGTGGCGTCCAGGTATTCGACGAACTCCTTGAGGCCCTCTTCCGAATAGAAATGGTCGCCGACGTATTCGCCGTTCTCGTCCCGCTGGCGTTTGTCCAGCAGGTTCAGGTGGATGCCTTTGTTCAGGAATGCCAACTCACGCAGGCGGTTGGCCAGGATGTCGTACTTGTATTCCGTCGTGAGCGTGAAGATACTGCCGTCGGGTTTGAAGGTGATCGTGGTTCCGCGATCGTCGCAGGTGCCGATCACTTCGACCGGCGAAGTCGGAGCGCCTTTGCTGTACGATTGGCGGAATATTTTGCCGTCGCGGTGGATTTCGGCGATGAGCAGCGTCGAGAGTGCGTTCACGCACGAAACACCCACGCCGTGCAGACCGCCCGAAACCTTGTAGCTGCCCTTGTCGAACTTGCCGCCCGCATGGAGCACGGTGAGCACGACTTCGAGTGCGGACTTGCCCTCCTTTTCGTGGAAGTCGGTCGGGATGCCTCGGCCGTTATCCTTGACTGTGATCGAGTTGTCTTCGTTGATCGTAACGTCGATGTCGGTACAGTGTCCTGCCAACGCCTCGTCGATCGAGTTATCCACCACCTCGTAAACCAGGTGGTGCAAACCTTTTTCTCCGATGTCGCCGATATACATGGCCGGACGCTTCCGGACCGCTTCCAGACCTTCGAGGACCTGGATGTTGGAGGCGGAATACTCCTCTTCCTGCTTCTTTATCTCTTTTCCTTCAGTACTCATATTGACCTTAAATATATCGTACAAATATACGGAAAAGTTTCGTAAGATGCAATAATCAAGCACCCCTTTGCCATTGATTTTTGCCGCAGCCGGATTTGCGGGGTGCTTATTCGGGCGAAATATCGGATACCGGAAGCGTAGCCGGATCAGTGGATAAGAGCTTTGATAACATCCCGATCGACGTCGGAGAGATCGATCGGCTTGTGGGTCGGTTGCGTGTATCGCAATCCGCTGATGGTGGCGACTCCCTGTCGGCCGTTTCGGGTGACATAGATGAAATAACCGTACCGGAATAAATCTTCGACCGAAAGTACCGGGGACTGAAACATGATTTCGAACAGCTTTTTACCCGTATGGTCTATGGCTATAAACTTTCCTTCGTCTGTTTCCACGATCCCGATTCTGTTTTCACTTATGATGGGTGTGTGGCATCGGGCGTATTTCCCGAAAGGGACGATTGGACGTCCGGTCGCATTTTCATATCCGACCAACCGTCGGCCGTTTTTCCTGATTTCTTTGCGGTATAATATCGGCCGGGGAATTTCGAATGTTTTGAGAACGGCCTGTATGCTGCCCCGGGAAAAATTTACGTCGCAAATGAAATCTACTGTTTTCAGACTGTCGGCGATTGCAGTTTTCAGTCTTTTTTTAGCGGCATCCGAAGCATCGATGATTCCGCTTTTATGAGCTACTATCAAGGGCTGTATGGTAATGGGGTTTCCGGATGGATCCGGGAGGATACGCATCCAACAGGTCCACAGCCCGTCCGTGAATTGTGCGAATTGCATGTAGTCGAAGTGCAGAAACAGCGGATCGCCCAGCATCGGAGAGGGGCAGGGAAAGGAAGGATATGTCCAATTCGTATAGGTCAATCGCCCCTCCTCGAAAACGAATATGGGTTTCGTTCCGTCCTGGTAGAATATGCCTGATATAGGAAGTGTGCCTGAATAGAAGGTGGCCGGATAATAACCGGTATGGTCGCGGACGAAAATGCCGCTGAAATCTATTTCGGAGTAGTCTGAATTGCGTATCGTGTGATCCCGGTAGAGTTTGTCGTCGATCAGTCGCCAGTAGGAATGGTGTTCGTGATCACCGTCTATGTAGATAACGAACCCCTCTGCGGTAGGCTGATGAATAAGTGCCTGGAATTTTTTTTTCGAATGCCCGGTCGTCGCGGGCCAACTCGTCCAGCGGAGTGTCGTCCAACCAATGTAAGTCCAGTCTGAGCGTATCTGTGCCGATGATAAGACTGTCGGCTTTTTGCCGTGGTTATTGGGGCCACTGCCGCCAATAACAGGAACAACCGGAAAAGAGTGCGGAGTTTCATAACCCAAACCTGTTTTTTAGTCGAAATTATCTGTGTCCGGCAATGATGAATTTAGGTTTCAGGGTTTCCGTCTGTGCGGGTATTCGCTAAATATCCTGCAGCATCGTTTGTACCGGAACCTCCTTGATCTTGCCTTTCGAGAAGAGGATCGTGCGAGACGGATACTCTTCGATGAGGGCCGTGTTGTGCGTGGACATGACTACGGCGCAACCTTGACGAGCGATTTCCTGGAACAGCCGAATGATGCCTTCGGCCGTCAGCGGATCGAGGTTGCCGGTAGGTTCGTCGGCCAAAAGCAGGCGGGGACGGTTCAGCAGGGCGCGGGCGATGACCAGACGCTGCTGTTCGCCGCCGGAAAGCTCGAACGGCATCTTGTAGCCTTTGGCTTCCAGTGATACGACCTTGAGTACCTCGTCGATCCGCTTGCGGATTTCTGATTCGTTTTTCCATCCCGTTGCCTTCATTACATAGTAGAGATTCATAAAGACATTCCGGTCGGTGAGCAGTTGATAATCCTGGAAGACGATTCCGATTCTGCGTCGCAGCATCGGAATGTCCCGTCGTTTGAGTTTTCGCAAGTCGAAGCCTGCGACGTATCCTTCGCCTTCAATGAGTTGAAGCTCGGCATATAAAGTTTTGAGTAAGGAGCTTTTTACCGCTTCCCACACGCCCGATCAGATAGACGAATTCACCGGCGTTGATGTCGAAATTCAGATCGGACAAGATCAGTTCTCCCTGTTGCAGCAACTTTTTTCGGAGCGGCTGCCGAAAGGATCGTCCGTGTGGTATATCGTTACGCCGCGCAGCCGGATTACGTTTTGTTCGCCCATGAGTCGAGTTGGTTGAAAGGTTCGTGGTGTCCGTGTGTGCCGATCGGCCGATGCAGGACGAATGTTCTTCGTTTCGTGCCGTCGCACTCCGATTCGGACGGGAGCAAAGGTAATGAAAATGAAGGCAGAATAAAACAAACTCTTCTGTTTTTTTACACCGATCATATCCTACCTTCCACAAAGGTAATGAAAATGTCCGAAAAATAGTCTGTTTCGGTCATCGTGCCGGACAATAATCCGTATTTTTTTTGGAACTCCCGGTAATGAATAGTATTTTTGTTATTAATTATGGTATAAATTGACAATAAGGGGATAATGGGAAGTGAATCCATGTTGCAGGAGATATTGTGGGATACGAAGATCGGGTGGTGGAAAGTAGATATGGCCCGACGGGTTCTTTTGTTGTCCGATTATCTCTGTAAGACGATAGAAACTGAGGAGTCCGAGATCGGTTACGACCGTTTTCTGCAGTCGGTCGGAGAGCCGTTCCGGGCTTCGCTCAAAAGCCTGATGTCCACGGATGCGAGCCTGTTCTCCGCCGAGCAGATTTTTTCGCTGTGTGGTCCCCGGGGTGAGGTGTGGTTCCACTGGAAGGTCCTGCGCCGGGAAACGGCAGCCGACAAGGGGCTGGTTGTTTCGGGATATGCCCAGGAAATCAGCGAAAGGGAGGCTTTGCCGGTCGATCTTTGCTCGATCGAGCGGATGAATACGCTTCTTTATCGGTTGAACAATATTTCGCATACGCTGCTTTCTTTCCTTCATATCGGTTCCATCGACGAGGCGATCAACAAGGTTCTGACCGATGTCCTCAAGATATTTCGTGGCAGCCGGACCTATATCGCGGAGTTCGACTGGGATAACCGCAGGCATATTTGTACGTACGAAGTGACGGACAAGGGCGTGGAGAGCGGCCGGGATCGGTTCGATCGACTTTCGATGGACGAAACCCCCTGGTGGGTCGAGCAGCTCGAAAAAAAAGGAGTCCTATTGCTCTTTCCTGTTTGGACGACCTTCCTTCCCGGGCAGGGGAACGAGCATGATATTCTGGCTGCACAAAATATCGGTTCGCTGTTTGTGCTGCCGATGACATTTCGTGATAAACTTTGGGGGTATGCGGGAATCGATGTGATCGGGGAGCACCGCGATTGGCAGAACGAGGATTACCAATGGTTCGCATCGCTGGTCAATATCATCAATATATCTGTATCGAATTGCAGCGTTCGAAGCGGGAGGCGCAAATCGAACGCGATTATTTGCAAAACCTCTACCGGTACATGCCGCTGGGGTATGTCCGTTTCCGGATGATTTACGACAAGACGGGGACGCCGGTCGATTACAAGGTGCTCGATTCGAATTATGCTGCGGAAAAGATTATCGGAAAATCCCAAGCCGACTATGTGGGGCGGCTGGCGAGCGAGCCGGAGATCGAAGATATGCCCGAGCACCTGAAAGTTTTCGCCAAAGTATTGCAGGTGGAGCAGCATGTCGAAAAAGGAGGTCCGTTTGTTGGCTTCCGGCCGGTATGTTCATGTGTCGTTATGTATTCGACCACTCCCGAGGAGGTGATTTGCCTGCTTTCGGATATGACCGAAATGTATGAAACGCACGAGGCGCTCGACCGCAGTGAAAAGCTATTGCGTAATATTTATGACAATATTCCCGTCGGTATCGAACTGTACGACAGGAACGGCTTGCTCGTCGATCTGAATAACAAGGATCTGGAGATTTTCGGGATTCGGGACAAGGAGGATGTGCTCGGGGTCGATTTTTTCAAGAATCCCATTCTCGACGAGGAGGTCTGGCGCCGGGTGCGGAACCGGGAGGAGTTCTCGTTCAAGGCGTATTATCCCTTCGATCGTTTGAACGGTTATTATGTTACCTCCAAGCAGGGCCGCCTCGAAATATACAGTTCGGTGCGTATGCTTTACGATGCGCAGGGGCGGTTGAGCAATTTCTTCCTGATCAATATCGACAATACGGAAATCAATCGGGCGCATAGCCGTATCGCGGAGTTCGAAAGCTCGTTTTCGCTGGTCAGTCGTTTCGGCAAGGTCGGATACTGTCGCTTCGACCTGGTTTCGAAAGAGGGGTATGGCGTGCCGCAGTGGTATTATAACCTGGGCGAGAAGGAGGATACGCCGCTCGATCAGATCCTCGGTGTGTATAAACATGTCAATTCCTCCGACCGGGCTGAAGTTCTGGAGTCCATCCGACAGGTGAAAGCCGGCGAGATCGACAGTTTCAGCCATGATCTTCGGATCGATGCGGACGGACGACAGAAGTGGACCCGTATCAATGTGATGCGCAATCCCCTGAATAACGATCCTTCGAAGATCGAAATGGTGTGTGTCAATTACGACATTACCGAGTTGAAGGAAACGGAGAAGAATTTGATCGAAGCGAAGAACAAAGCCGAAGTGAGCGATCGTCTGAAATCGGCTTTTCTGGCTAATATGAGCCATGAAATCCGCACGCCACTGAATGCCATCGTCGGCTTTCGAATCTGATCGCTGAAACCGAAGATCCCGACGAACGACGGGAGTATGTAGCCATTGTTCAGGAAAATAACGAATTGTTGTTGAAGCTGATTTCCGACATTCTCGATTTGTCGAAGATCGAAGCCGGAACGCTCGAATTCAACGATGTGGAATTCGATGTGAATCAGATGTGTCAGGAGATTGTACGGTCGTTGAGCCTCAAGGTCCTGGATAAACCGGTGGAGTTGCGTTTCGGCGATCATCTGCCCGAATGTCGGTTGGCAGGCGACAAGACCCGGATTACGCAGGTGTTGATTAATTTTATTAATAATGCGTTGAAATTCACTCGTGAAGGGTCTGTGACATTAGGCTACCGGTGCGATGACGGGATGATGCTTACCTTTTATGTCGAAGACACCGGTACCGGGATTCCCGAGCAGGAGCAGGAGTCTGTCTTCGAGCGTTTCGTGAAACTCAACAGTTTTGTCCAGGGGACCGGGTTGGGACTGGCCATCAGCAAGAGTATCGTCGAACAGATGGGCGGTCGTATCGGCCTGAACTCCGAACCGGGAAAGGGTTCTTGTTTTTGGTTTACGCATCCTTACATCCGGACCCGGTCTGTGTCGGCGGTTGCTTCCGATGCGGAGATGCGGCAACCAGGCGTTTCGGAGGGGAAAATGCCCGTCGTTCTCGTTGCCGAAGATACCGACAGCAATTTTCTGCTGGTGTCGCTGATTCTTAAGAAAGGGTATGAAGTGCTTCGGGCCCATAACGGAGCGGAAGCGGTGCGCATGTGCCGGGAGTTCGCTCCGGATGTGGTGTTGATGGATATGAAGATGCCCGTTATGGATGGTTTGGAAGCTACGCGGCAGATTCGGGAGGCGGGAAGTTCCGTTCCCATCATTGCCGTCACAGCATATGCATACGACAGCGACCGTGCGAAAGCGCTCGATGTCGGGTGCGATGATTATATTGCCAAACCATTAACGGGGGATGTTCTGAAAAAGAAGCTGCGTAAGCATCTGAAACGGTAGCGGTTCCGCAGGCATGGTACGTGAAAATATTCTTGTATGCAATGCCGATCGGGTGAATTTTTATGTTGGATGCGCACAAGGCAGAGGTGGGGCCTTTGGAAAATAAGCAGACGAATTTTCGGTGTTATATCGATACGTGCAGGTAATGTCTGCATTAGGTGGTGGAACATCATTGACAGTAGCAATGGCTTTTTTATGTATTTTTTTTTGGGAGTATTAGTTTGCTTTTTTTTATTTTGCGTTTAAGGCAAAAAAAAGCAGAGTTCAAAGATGAAACGGAAAAGTTTTATCCGAATTTTTTGCATCTGTTTGTGGCTATTTTTTTTATGCTTGTGCTATATATTGTATGATTGTTAGGCCCTTTGCTTAATACCAATATATAATTCGTTGGTTAATATAATCGAAGAATGGTTTTTTTACTTTTTCTTGCAGGAGGTCTTAGTTTACTTTGGTTCATTATTGGTCTGAAGATGAAAAAAACGGATCCGAATAATGAAATAGAAAAGATTTATCCCAGTTATTGGCATTTAATTACAGCTATCATTCTGATTGGTTGTGCTATATTCCAACTTTATATGGTATATGGCGATTGATTGGTTCCGTATAAAACTTTCAATAGTGACGAGGACATTTTGGTAAATTTCCGATAAATTTGGCTTTCTGCCCGGTTTTTCGTATCTTTGTACTCACTTCAATGAAATTCTATCCCTACGAAGGGGGTGACCGGTTTTGACAGCAGGCAGAGTTTGATTGTAAGCACGTCGAGCATTGTGTGGTGGCTCGTAAATATCAACACTCGAACTACAAATGGCAATAATAGCTATGCACTCGCTGCCTAATTTTCAAGGAAAATTGGCTTAATCGTTGGATCCAAGGCGGTTTGACGACGAGTATCCCGGAAGGCCGTTCCGCTCTTTAACGGTTTTCCATACGGGGTATCGATCATTTAGAGATAGTACGGCGGAGGGTTCCGGCTGTCGTGCGAAAATTCAGGAACTGGGATCCGGGTTAGGTTGCCGCCTGCCAGACCCGGATAGAAGGACGAAACGGCGGATAAGCGTGTAGAAAGCTTTCGGGTTCCTTGTTTGGACGCGGGTTCGACTCCCGCCACCTCCACATTCGGCGACGTTCCGGAAAACCGGAACGTCGCTTTTTGTATGCGGGGGCATCTTACTTTGCAAAAGCTTCATCCTGCTTTTCAGACTTCAGCAGCACTCGGTCGGAGGGGGAATACTTCGCAATGTTCGATTTTTATCGGTATTTCGAGGAATTCTTTGATCGGGCGGGGTATCCCGCAGTTCCGGATACAGAGATCCATGAGTCTTTCGTAAATCGGATGTGTTGTATTCCGATCTTTTGCGGGTTCTTTGTAATCCGGAGCAGTACTCCGATACGGATAAATTCGTATTTTTAACTCGGTTTCAGATACTCCGCCTCGGCAAAATGCAAATAAAATTTGCTTTTGCACTCGGCTTATTCGTAATCTTTGACTTCGTCTTAGATACTTCGCCTCGGCAAAATGCAAATAAAAATTTGCTTTTGCGCTCGGCTTATTCGTAATCTTTGACTTCGTCTTAGATACTTCGCCTCGGCAAAATGCAAATAAAATTTGCTTTTGCACTCGGCTTATTCGTATCTTTGCCACGTGCTGGCAGGACTTTTCTATATTCTTTTTTGCTGGGCGCTGGGGAACGGCGTCAGTCTGCTTATCGGCGGGTATCTGCCGGGGAGTATCGTCGGTATGATCCTGCTGTTCGCTTCTCTCTGCCTGCATATCGTGGATGCGGAGATGATCCGGCCCGCCGCTCGTTTTCTGCTGGGCGCTATGGCCCTGTTTTTCATCCCGTACGGGGTGGGGTTGATGGTATCCTACGAAGTCCTGCTCGATAATTTTTGGGCGATCGTTATTTCGGGCGGAGTGAGTACGATGTTGGTGCTGGTCTGCGTCGGAAAGGTTTTTCAAAAACTGAATAAAAAGGCGTGATGGAGCAGTTCGTCGGATCGGATCTGGTGTTGCTGACCCTCACGGTCGGCTTTTTATTGTCTGGGGAGTGCGTTATACAGTCGAACCAAGTTCGCCCTGCTGCACCCCGTGCTGCTCGGTTTCGTGGCGATGATCCTTTATCTGAAACTTTTCGGTATCGGTTACGAGCATTACCGCCGTTCGACCGAGTTGCTCAATTTCGACTGGGACTTTCGGTCGTGGCTCTGGGTTATCTGATGTACGAACAACTCGAGCATATGCGGGGACGGTTGCTTCCGATTCTCGTGTCGGTCGTCGTCGGCTGCGTGGTCGGAGTTCTCAGTGTGGTTTATCTGGCGCGTATGCTGGGGGCGGATCGGATTTTGCAAACTTCGCTCGCTCCGAAATCCGTGACGGTGCCGATCGCCGTATCGGTTGCGGAACCGCTCGGCGGCATCATTACGATCACCTCGGTCGTCGTCTTTTGTGTCGGTATCTTCGGCAGTCTCGTCGGTCCCTGGCTGCTTCGGCGTTGCGGGGTCACGGATCCTATGGCACAGGGATTCGCGCTGGGGTCTGCGGCGCACGGCATCGGAACGGCCCGTGCGATCGAAATCGGTGCGCTGGAAGGAGCGCTCAGCGGTTTGGCTATGGCACTGATGGGGATCATGACGGCCCTGCTGCTACCGGTAATCGAGAAATTCCTCTACTGATTTTTTTGTCTTCCGGAAAAAAGGATTACCTTTGCAAAAAATTTTTTCGGGCGGAAGCATAACGCTCGGATGCGGCGATGTCCGTTCCGGACGCAATGCGCGGTATGTTTCGCGCCATTTTATTAAAATCAATGGTATGGATTGGCTCTACTCTTTATTTGTCGGTGGCGGGATAGCCCACACCGTATTCACGCTCGCATTGGTGATTACCGCAGGTATTCTGTTGGGCAAAGTCAAGGTTTGCGGTATCTCGCTCGGTATCACCTGGATTTTGTTCGTCGGCATCATCGCCGCGCATTTCGGTATGGGAATCCCGGCCGAAGTACGTCATTTCATCCAGGAGTTCGGTCTGATCCTTTTTGTTTTTTCAATCGGTATGCAGGTCGGCCCGGGTTTCTTCGCTTCGTTCAAGCATGGCGGGCTGACGCTCGTCTGCCTGGCTTCGACGATCGTTTTGCTCGGGGTAGGCGTGGCGTACGTGATTCATTTGGTATCGGGTACGCCGATTCCCACGATGGTCGGCATCCTTTCGGGTGCGGTGACCAACACGCCGGGACTGGGTGCAGCACAGCAGGCTTATGCGGACGCTTCGGGAGTCGAAGACCCCAGTATTGCCCTGGGCTATGCCGTAGCTTATCCGCTGGGCGTGATCGGTATCATTTTTCTCGATGATCTTCATCCGTTATGCTCTGCGGGTGAAATTCGAGAAGGAGGATGAGGCGCTCGCTGCGATTTCCGCAGAACACAAGATGGCCGAAATCGTTTCGATCGAGAGTGTACGAACAAGATGTTGAGCGGACACGACATCTCCTATGTCAATGAGTTGATCAATCGGAAATTCGTTATTTCCCGGATCGCTCATCCCGACGGTACGATCGTATTGGCGGACAGCAACAGTATTATTTCGCTCGGGGATAAGGTATTGGTCGTCTGTGCATCCGAAGATTGCGAAGCGGTGACGGCTTTCATCGGTAATCGGATCGAAATGGGGGAGAAGGAGTGGGATACGCCGGATTCGAAAGCTGGTTTCGCGTCGTATTCTGATTACCAAGCCGGAGATCAACGGCAAGACTTTCGCCGATCTTCGCTTGAGAACCCGCTACGGCATCAACATTACGCGTGTCAATCGTGCCGGAGTTATCAGGGAATGCAGCTTCAGATCGGCGATCGCGTGATGGTCGTGGGGCCGGAGAATGCGATCGAGAAGGTCGCCGCCGTATTGGGTAATTCGCTCAAAAACTCCGTGAGCCGAATCTGGTGACGATCTTCGTCGGTATCGCGCTCGGTGTTCTGTTGGGTTCCATTCCGTTGTTGAACGTGCCGCAGCCCGTTAAAGTTTGGGTTTGGCAGGTGGTCCGTTGATCGTGGCGCTGTTGCTCGGCCGCTTCGGTCCCCGGTTCCATTTGGTGACCTATACTACCATGAGTGCCAACTTGATGTTGCGCGAAGTGGGCATTGCGCTTCTTCCTGGCGGCAGTCGGTCTGGGAGCCGGCGACGGGTTCATCGATGCGATCGTTGGCGGCGGTTACCGCTGGATCGGATACGGTGCGCTGATTACGGTGATCCCGTTGTTGCTGGTCGGTATTTTCGCCAGCGCCCGGCTAAAGATGAATTACTATACGCTCATGGGACTTATGGCCGGTAGTATGACCGATCCTCCGGCACTGGCTTATGCCAACGGCACGGCAGGCAACGATAAGCCGGCCTTGAGCTATTCGACGGTTTATCCCGTCGTGATGTTCCTGCGGGTGCTTACAGCTCAGATATTCATTCTGTTCGCGTTGTAGAACTCTACGACGCGGCCCCGGTCGGGGCTTATGTAACAATACCAACTCCCGCAGTCGTGCTGCGGGAGTTGTCGCAAATATTGCAGAAGGGTTGTAATCCTGCATCGGAAAATCGGGCCAGTTTTTTGATGGGAGGGTTAATTTCGATATTTTCAGCTCTATTTTCCGCATTTTGCTATCTCTAAATTAAATGAAAAATAACAAAATTCCAAATTATTTAGGGGAAAATAGCTAATCGTATATTTCAATACCCTGACCTGAGTTGCCCCGGAATTGACCGATATGCTTCGAGGAAAAGTCGAAAATCGGCCCAAGAGAGGGTTCGGGTGGAATTTGGCATCGGATAACGACCCGCAGGACCGAGGGTTCCTGCTGGAATCTGCGAGCAGTCGTTATATAATTTAATGTTTTTGGGAGCAGGCAACTCCACTCTCTTCAGAAAGGGTTTAGGAAAGAGGCCAAATTATAAACGAGGTCGCAAGGGTGTAAATAAACGGCCGTCGGATAAGGGATACATTGAAAGGTATTTACTTGCGCCAGTATAGATGCGATTTTGATTTTTTTGGGGGAATAAAACAGCGCTGTAATCGGAAGAAAGATTACAGCGCTGTTTTTAGGAACAACACCCCTTGTTCGGGTGCCGGGACTTGCAATGCGGACATTCGGTTTTCGAGCAACACGAACATCCGACATCCTCTCGATGTCGGACAATCCGTACAATCCAGCGGACGCTGAATCCGAGGACGAGGATGCCGATCCCTATTACAGCGATATTTTGCCAGTCCGTCATATTATAACCAGGAGAAAAGGTGATACGTCAGATAAGCCATTATCCATGCCAAAGCCGTATTGTAGAGTACCGAAATACAGGCCCAGCGCCAGCCGATCTCTGCGGCGATCGCTACGATCGTGGCGATACATGGCAGGTAAGCAGGATGAAGACCAGAAAAGCGAGGGCCGATGCCGGGGTGAAATCCCCGCTTGCGACCAACCGCTGGGAGAGGGCCGGAGAGTCGAGTTCGGCTTCCGGGGCGTCTCCCTGTTCCGAATAGAGCACGCCGAGCGTGCTGACGACGATCTCCTTGGCCGGCAGGCCCGTGAGAATAGCGATGCTGGCTTTCCAGTTCAGGCCGAGCGGTTCGAATACGGGCGAACATGCCTGCCCGACCTGTCCCAGGTAGGAATTTTCATAATGCTCCTCCGTCGTTTCTGCCGGGGCGGCTGCGTCCGGCGTCGGATAATAACTCAAGAACCAGACAGCTACCGAAGCGACCAGAATCAGTCCGCCCATCTTGCGCAGATATTGCGCGCAGCGATCCCACATGTGCGACAGCGTGGCCCGCATCGTCGGGACCCGATAGGGCGGTAGCTCCATGACGAACGGCGTTTCGTCCTTCTTGAACAGATAACGGCGCATCAGCCGGGCCGTGATGACAGCCACGACGATTCCCAGCAGATACAGTCCGAGCATCACCCAACTGGCGTAAGCGGCGAAGAACGTGCCGATCAGCAGGATATAGATAGGAATGCGGGCGCTGCACGACATGAAGGGGACGAGCAGTACGGTGATGAGCCGGCTGCTGCGGCTTTCGATCGTGCGTGTGGCCATGATGGCCGGTACGTTGCAACCGAAACCCATGATGAGCGGAATGAACGACTTGCCGTGCAGTCCTATGCGGTGCATGATCCGGTCCATGATGAAGGCTGCGCGAGCTAGGTAGCCCGAATCCTCCATGAAAGCGATGAACAGGTATAGGATCATGATATTCGGCAGGAACACGATGACGCTTCCCACTCCGCCGATTACGCCGTCCACGAGCAGATCTTTCAACGCTCCGTCCGGCATCCAGGCATCCACGCCCTGACCGATCAGTCCGACCAGTTGCTCGATCCACTCCTGGGGATAAGCTCCCAGGTTGAACGTGCAGTAAAACATCAGCCACATTAGGAAGAAAAAGATCGGAAAACCCCAGAGTTTGTGGGTCACGAAAGCGTCGATGATTTTCGTCACTTGTGTCTGTTCCTTCTTTCCCGGGGTGTAGGTTTCCCGCAGAGCTCCGGAGATGAATCCGTATTTCTGATCGGCAAAGGCCGTTTCGATGTCTTCATCCAGCAGGTTCTTGATCCGCTGCGCTTCCCGTTTGCTCGCTTCCTCCCATTCGGGGTATTTCGGGTGATGCTTCAGTTGATCCTTTATATAACTATCTTCCTCAAGTAGTTTCATTGCGATATAACGCGGCGGGAATTGCGGGGGCAATTCTCTGGATTCCTTCAATGCTCCCGTGATTGTCCGCAGGCTCTCCTCGATAACCGGTCCCTGGTTGATATGAATGTGACGCACACGGTCGTCCTCGTTCTCATAGACGGCGATCACCGTGTCCAGCAGGGCTTCGATACCCCGTCCATGACGGGCGACGACCGGCACCATCGGCACACCCAGCATTCGTCCCAGACTGTCGTAGTCGAGTTCGGCGCCGCTCGCTTCCAGCTCGTCGTACATATTGAGCGCTACAACCACTCGGGGATTCAGGTCGATGAGTTCGGTAGTGAGGTAGAGGTTGCGTTCCAGGTTCGAAGCTACGACGGCATTGATAATTACGTCCGGCGTATGTTCGGCCAAATGGCGGCGTACGTAAAGTTCCTCGGGCGAGTAAGCCGTGAGTGCGTAGGTGCCCGGCAGGTCGGTGATTTCGAAACGATAGCCTCTGTAGGTGCAGTGTCCCCGTTTGGCGTCCACCGTGACGCCGCTGTAGTTGCCGACGTGTTCGTGACCGCCCGAAATAGCGTTGAACAGCGAGGTCTTGCCGCTGTTCGGGTTACCCACCAGTGCGACGTTGATCCGCTTTGAACTTTGGGCGATGACCTCATGGAGCTGGTCGCCTTCGCGTGTTCCGTTATATTCTTCGCTTATCAGGCCTTCGGCCTCTTCGTTGGTGATAACTACGACCATGTGAGCTTCGCTGCGGCGCAGCGAAACCTCGTAGTCCATGATTTTGTAAACGATCGGGTCGCGCAGCGGGGCATTGAGAACCACTTCGACTTTTTTGCCGCGTACGAACCCCATTTCCATAATTCGGCGGCGGAATCCGCCATGTCCGAGTACTTTGAGAATCGTGGCCGACTGGCCTGTTTTCAAATCCGATAAACGCATGTTCTTTTGCTGAAATTACGGGGCAAAGATAGGGAAATATTTCAGGAACGGACATCCCCATATATGGGGATAATCCGGCTCAGTACGGTTTTTCAGGCTATTTTATGGTTGCGTTGCTTTTTGGGGGCGAAAAAATTGGAAATTGAAATTTTTTTATATCTTTGCGACATACATCCAAATTATTATACGTATTATGAAAAATTTAGTTGAAAAAATCAATGCCGAATACGAAGTATTCGTAAGTAATGCCAACGCTCAGGTAGAAAAAGGAAACAAGGCAGCCGGAACCCGCGCACGCAAGGCCGCTCTGGAATTGAGCAAGCTGATGAAGGAGTTCCGGAAGGTTTCCGTCGAAGCTTCGAAATAAGTTTATTACTTTTTTGAAAATGAAGGGTCGCATGGGATACATGCGGCCCTTTGTTATGGGTGTACAACTTGGCAATTATATCTTTCGATGTACTATCCGATTATTCGGCCTGTGACCGTGTTTGTAATGCTACCCCCCCCCTGTTTGAGGAAATTTGGCGTGCTGCATTCCCATAATAACATATAATTTATATAATTCTTCACTGTTCGAACAGGAGCAGACCGTAACCGGCAGAAAATTCGGTATGCGATACAGAGGAATCTCCGGAATATCGAAAAGATTGCGTCTGTTTTTTAGTAGCTTAAATCGATACCGTGCCGGCGGAAATTTTCGAGGTCTTCATCCGACAGGCCGGTTTTCGGGGAAAGGAACGGCCAGGTTGTGATCGTTCAGATAGCGGCGCGGTGCCCGGTAGTCGAATGTCGGACTGACCAACGAGTAGGCCGGATCGATGAAGTCGCCTTCGATCGAAGCGATATCGGCCATGCTTTGAAACATGGAGTGGGTTGTGGCCGGTGCGGATTCGTTGTTGCGGGCCGCTTCGACTTTTTCCGGGAATTCCCGTCGATATTCCGGCGAAAACCATCCCAGATTGGCGACATAGAGCTGATAAAAAGTGGTCGTAGGGGAGGCGTGCAAGAAGCGCTCCCGTTCGTCGTCGAGAATATCTTCGCCGTGATCGGCACAGTAGAGCAGCGCCGAACAGTCGTTTTCGAGCGAGCGGAGATATTCGATCGTCTGCGAGAGGAAGTGGTCTGTATAGTAGATCGAATTGTCGTAGGCATTGACGAGTTTCTCGACGTTCTTTCGGTTGATGGCCACGTTATCGTCCGGCAGGAAGCGGGCGAATTCACGGGGGTATCGTTGGTGATAGGTGAAATGAGAGCCGTAACAGTGCAGGATGATGAGCAGGTCGTGCTCCGGATCTTCGGCGATAACCTGTTTCATCGCTTCCAGCAGTTGCATATCGTAACGTGGCTCCGGAAGGTACACCAGGCTGTCTGCATCCTTGGCCAACTTGTCGATCATGGCTCCCTGGGGGCGCTGGTTGGAAAGAAACCAGGTTTTGAACCCAGCCTCCTTGAAGAGTGCCGGAAGCCCCTTGCGACGGTATAGTTCTTCGTGTTGATCGGTTTTTACCGACGAAAGAATCAAGGGCACGCTTTTGTGCGTGGTATTGCTCTGTGTGACTGTATTCCGGAATACGACCAGACCCCTCTGTGCGGGTCAGACAGGGATTCGTTTCCCTGTGGTAACCGTACAGTTGCCAGTTGGCGGCCCGGGATGCTTCTCCGATTACATAGACGTAAATCTCGCGTTTGGAAGCCTCGGCCGTGCGCCGTGCATGGTATGTGAAATCCTCCGAGGTGTGTTCGAAACGGTACATCTTGCGGAACTCCGAACCGCAAAGACCGATATTATAGAAAACATTGACCGGAAAAATGTCGGTTTTCAATACCCGCTTGTCTTCGCTCACTTTATAGGCCGGGGCCAGGAACAACCCCCTCCGAGAATGAAGGACGAGAGTCCGATCAGGGCGATATTCTTGCGGGCTGTTTTCGAAAGACAGTGCCTTTGTCCGATGTCGCGTGAGGCGAACCAGAGTAGCGGCAGATAGATGGCGCAGACGATGATGATCGATGGATAGATGTTCGAGAGCAGCTCGCCAGCCTCTTCCGGATTGGTCGTCAGCAGGTTGGTGAACATATCCGTTGCGATGATCGAATTGCCGAACAGGTAGAGCAGTACGATTTGGAAGGCGGCGAGGACGACGAGCGGAAAGGCCAGCCAGATCATGATGCCGGAGCGTTTCAGCACGGCGCTCCACATCAGGTAGAAACCCATCGGGATAAAGAGCGATGCTTCGGCCGACCAGATGGAGTACGGCTCCGTATATAGTAATACGAGGTTGGGGATAAGCAGCGTGAGAACGAAGTAGAACGCCAGCAGGATGGACCCTCTGTCGTTATGCTCCTTGAAACTCTCTTTTTTTTCGTGAACTGCCATATCTTTCAGAACGCTTCGTTGATATTGAACAGGAATCCGCTCGTGTGCTTGCCGAATCCGTAATCTACTCGGATATTGATCCGTTTTTTGAATTCCCACCGCAGGCCTATGCCGTAGTTGGGGAGGGTGTACCCCCATTTGAACTTTTCGAACGAGGGAAATACGTTACCCGCACCGCCCCATACGACACAGCCGATACGTCGCCAGATATTCTGCCGGAGTTCGACCTGGAGGGTAATCATATCGTTGTCGTTGTATTGTCCTTCGTAGTAGCCGCGCATACGCTTCGAACCACCCAGGCGGGCTTTCATCAGCCAGGGTGTGCCCGAGGCATTGAATTCGCCGTACAGCTCGGTGGCTACGATACCGCCTTTCCATACCCGATGATAACTGTTCGCCGTGAATATCGCCTGCCAGAGCGATTTGGCGTTCGACCCGAGAAAATCCGGCCGCCAGGTTCCCTTCAGACTTAAATAAAGTCCCTTGTAGGGATTTTGGAATGAAATCCCTTGTATCGTACTCCACGATCGCACCGATGCCCGTAGTCGTGTTCTCCGGGTTTTGGCCCTCGATATATTCCGGCCGGGTGAACTTGATGCCCCGGCTGTTGCGGAAATTGACAGAGGCGCCGATGAACATATTGGGTACGACCTGATAGAGGTATCTTACGTCCACATCGTAGCGTTTTTCGACGTACGACCCTTTGGGATTATTCGCTCCGGCCGAATAGCCGATACCCCAGTAGTCGGTCGGCTGCGAGTAGAAGGAGAGCTTGTACGAAATTCGGTGGCGATTGTGGCTGAATATGTTGTTACCGTTGATTCCCACCATGTAGAATCCTGTCGTACCGCCCGTGATGAATGCCGTGATGTCCGACGGCGGTGTCAGTGAATCCGTGCGGTCAAGGCGGTAAAGACCTGCAGCCATAACCGCGAGGCTGAATTGAGTGTCTTTCGAATAACTCGGCCCTCCGATGAAGGTGAAGTCGATCTTTTTTTCGAAAGTTTTGTCCGTGCTCGACTCTCCGAAGTAATCGATAAGCCGCCGCCAGAACGATTTTTTCTTCGGGGCGGCGGCCAGGGTGTCCGACGGCTGTGATGCAGGGATCGAATCCGTCTGCAACGGGGTGTAACTATACCGAATCGTATCGTTTTCTCCGATATACACCTTATTATCTTGTGCATACAGAGGCGATGCGAAGAGTAGCAATCCGCAAAAGACCGTCAGGAATTTCGACATGGAGAAGTCTTATCTGTACTTCTGTACGACTTGATAAAACTCTTTTTTATCGGCATCGGAGAGAGGACCCTTGCGCATAAACACCAGGTCGCCCTCCTTGCTGACCAGCAGCAGGACGAACATATTGTTGCAGTCGCCCAATTGCCAGGCATCGCGCAGGGTATTGTTTTGATCGGCCAGTACCGTAGCGCCGTTGAGGCTGTGCGTTTGCGAGCCATGTTGCGAGCCATACCGTTGGGAATCATCGGAGCTTGTCTTTCAGGTTCATTACCCCGAAACCGAACAGGTTTTCGCCTTCCACCCGGTGATTTTCCTCCATATCCGTTGTGAAATCCTCGTTCTGTTTGTGGTGGTCGGGGTCGATATAGAAGATCATCAGGTTTTTCTCACCCCAGTAAGGGGAGCCTGCGTAGGGTCGCCGTTCAGATCGAGTAACGTAACGTCGGATACCTTGCGGGGAAGAGACGACTGTGCGGATACGGCAACCGACATACCAAGCAACGGCAGTAAAAAGAAGCCATAGTTTCAGTTTCATACTTATTACATTTTAGGAGATTGGTAGGCGCAAAGATACGAAATTATTTTTTTGTTGAATCTTCTATTCGTCGGGAAGAGTTGCGGGTTCGTTGAGACTTCGCTCTTTTTGGCCGAAGCCAGGGGCGTCGAGCGAATAGACTCCGCCGCCCGAAATTACCAGGGCTACCTGGATTCCCAGATAGACGAACAGCAGTTCGGAGGTTCCGAATCCTTTGCCGGGGAAGAGGAATAACAGCGAGATGAGCAGACTGGCGGCCATGATCGCGGCGGACAGGCGGACTTTGTAGCCCAGCATGAGCGAAATGGCGCACAACACTTCGATCGTGGCGATCGCAACGAAAATGAAAGCGCTGCCGAATATTCCCCACGACGGGTAATAGTTGATAATTTCATTGTAGGCCTGCATTTTGCCTACGTTATGCAGGAGAATGATCGTACCGATGAACAGACGCAGATAGAGAATCGCCCAATCGGCTCCTTTGTGGCTTTTGAACCAGGTTTGCAGTTTATTTTCCATATGTATAACTAATTCCGATTGAAAAAATACAAGCAATTCGTATTCCAAAAAATCATTTTGTGTGTTCAGCGCAGGTAATTCTGCCTGATCGGATGATTTTTCGGTGTTTTTGAGGAGAAAAATCCCGAGTGGGACAGCGAGTCGAATATCGCGGGTTTTCGATGTTTGCGGATCGAGGGATAAATACGATCCATAACAGGGGTGTGGTCGAGCCGCAAAGAGTCTTTTCATTCCGAACGACAGAGAGTCGGGAAATCCGTAATTCGGGTTATAGATTCCGTAATTCATATACTGACCGGCAAGTGGGGCCTGTGTAACTTTGCCTTGTAAAAAATATGAATCGTATGAATATATTGGAAAGAATGAGGGCGGGGGAATTGATTTTCGATACCGACCCTGAATATCCGTCGCTCTATGCAGAATTCGAGAAGACGATGAAGTTGGTGGCTCAACTCAATAGCGGTTACCATACACCGGAAGAGATAAGGGATCTGCTCGGCCGTATTTGGGGACAGCCATTGGACGAATCGGTACGTATGTTTCCGCCGTTCTATACCAACTTCGGTAAGTTTACCCGTGTCGGCAGGGGTGTGTTCATAAATTTCGGTTGTACCTTCCTCGACCGGGGCGGTATTACACTGGAAGACGGTGTGTTCATAGGGCCGGGAGTGCTGCTCGTTACTGAAAACCACCCGGAGCAAACCGGCCGTTCGGCGTAACGTATATGCCAAACCCATTGTCGTCGGGCACGGTGTCTGGATAGGTGCGGGGAGCTGTCATATTGCCGGCGTGACGATCGGCGAGCATGCCGTCGTGGGAGCCGGAGCCATCGTAACCAAGGACGTGCCTGCCGGGGTAATCGTGGCCGGCAATCCGGCTCGTATCGTGAGAAGTATAAAAACGGAATAAAATTAAGTTTTATGAAAATCGGAATAATTGCGGCGGCATTGGCGTTTGTCGGTCTTTCCGCCGTTGCACAGACAAACCAAAAAAACGAATATGGATATGAAAAAGTTGGAACTGGTACAGGAGTGGGATAAGACGTTCCCGAAGAGCGACAAGGTCGAGCATAGCAAGGTGGTTTTCGTAAATCGCTTCGGTGTAACGCTCGCCGCCGATATGTATGTCCCAAAAGAGGTTGTCGGCAAGTTGTCGGCCGTCGCCGTAAGTGGACCGTTCGGAGCCGTGAAGGAACAATCGTCGGGGCTTTATGCACAGGCGCTTGCCGAACGCGGTTTCCTTTACCATCGCTTTCGATCCGTCGTTCACGGGGGAGAGCGGCGGTGTGCCCCGCAACGTGGCTTCGCCCGACATCAATACGGAAGATTTCAGCGCAGCGGTCGATTTTCTCGCCAACGAAGACCGTGTGGATCCGGAACGTATCGGGATCCTCGGTATATGCGGCTGGGGTGGTTTTGCCATCAACGCTGCCGCTAACGACACGCGCATCAAGGTTACCGTCGCATCTACTATGTACGATATCAGCCGTTGTACGGCCAACGGATATTTCGACCAGGCGGACAACGCCGACGCACGTTATGAGATGCGCCGCCGGCTCAATGCCCAGCGCACCGAAGATTATCGGAACGGTTCGTATGTCCGTGCAGGAGGGGTGGTCGATCCGGTTCCGGCCGATGCGCCGCAGTTTGTACGCGATTATCATGCTTATTACAAAACTTCCCGAGGTTATCACGCCCGTTCGCTCAATTCCACGCAGGGGTGGAATGCGACCTCCAACCTCGCTTTTTTGAATGCACCTATCCTTGCCTATGCCGCAGAGATTCGCAGTGCAGTGATGGTGGTACACGGTGAGAAGGCTCATTCTCGCTATATGGGAGAGGACGCTTTCAAGAAATTGCAAGGCGACAACAAACGATTGCTCATCGTACCCGGTGCCAATCATACCGACCTTTACGACAAGATGGAGATAATCCCGTTCGACGAAATAGCAGCATTTTATCGGGAGTATTTGAAGTAAGCGTAGCGCTCGATAGATACAATAGTAAAAGCCTGCGATCTGTTCGCAGGCTTTTCATATTTCGGTTACGCATGTAAATACTTCGCCTCGGCAAAATGCAAATAAAATTTGCTTTTGCGCTCGGCTTAATCGTATCTTTGCACAATTGTTGAGCGTATCGATTGTAAAATGCCTGTGAGCTGATTTTTTTTTGTGATTATAATTTGTTGATTATGAGTGATAGTAAGTATAAGATACTGTTCGTTTGCCTCGGAAATATCTGCCGCTCTCCGGCGGCCGAAGGCATCTTCCGGCAAATGGTCGAAAAACGGGGACTGGGGGAGAAGTTGGAGGCGGATTCCGCCGGAACCTATGCCGGACACACCGGCGAACAACCCGATTCCCGCATGCGGAATGCGGCCTATGCCCGGGGGTATCTGCTGACGCACCGGGCCCGGCAGGTGCGGTTGCGGGATTTCGAGGAGTTCGATCGCATCGTGGCGATGGACGACACCAATTACCACAATCTTTATCGTCTGGCCCCTTCCCGTGAAGCGGGAAACCGTATTTACAGGATGTCCGAATTTTTCCGGGAACATCCGAACTGGACCCATGTGCCAGACCCCTACTACGAAGGGCATGAAGGGTTCGAGCTGGTGCTCGATATGCTCGAGGACGGCTGCCGCACGCTGCTCGACGAGTTGGAGAAGAGGTAGCTCGAAATCGCAGAGAACGAAAAAGAGTGCATTTTTCAATGCACTCTTTTTCGTCGAATCGAGTCTGTATGCCGGTGCGATCCGGAATATTTGGTCCGTCGAACGTCCGAATCAGAAGTAAAGTCCAACTCCCACCTGGTAGGTGTTGCGCCAAGGGCACTTCTTGGCGGCGAACAGGTAGGAGAAATCGAGCTCCAGATGCATGAACCGCAGTCCCGCACCGATTGTACCGTAGTCGTATCCGTGGCTGTCGGCGACGTGGTAGCCGCCGCGGACAGCGATCATCTGCATCAGCACATACTCCCACGCCGATGCCCATCCCGAAGGACTTGTTCTCCGAGGAAGAGTAGCGGTAGCCCAGATCGACCGAGAAGGCTTCCGAGCGAATGGGAATCCCGGATCGGGGCGAAGAGCGAACCGCCGACACTGAATTCGGTGGGCGGGTCGTAATTCGAATCGTCGAACGTGAAGCCGAAGTCGGAGATTTTCGCACCCGCACTCGCAAGGCGCCTTCGAGCATCCGGTTAAAGCGGAATCGCGCGTATGCCGACTTATCGAACCCGGGGCGTTGTTTATTGAACAGTTCTCCGTACGAGGCGGATGGCAGCGGGCCGTCACCGACAGACGAATGGCGGCCGATCCGATAGCTGCAGGCCAGATCCGCCGAAACGCTGAGCGGCCGGAACGCTTCGATGCCGACGGTGGGTTATTATTCTCGTCTTTGGGAATGAAAGGGGTAGTCCCTCGTCGTCCGGACTGAGGCACCGGCTCCCCGGAAAAAACGGGTGCCGAACGAGATCGAATGTTTGTGGTTGAAGGGTAGAATCCGCCGAAGGCCATCAGGTCGTAGCTTCCCCTTTTCGTCGCGCATCAGGGCGAGTAGGAGAATCCCACCTCGAACAGGTTGTGGCTGAAGAGCGACGAGGCGTTCGTTCTGGAATACGGGTAAGGCTCCGCCAGTAGTCGCTACCGAAGCGTTGGCCATACCCGCTGTGCGGACATCGGGGTTGATCGTCAGGAACTCCTGAGCCGATGCCGCCGCTGTGCCCGGACAGGAGGATTATTGCGAGAATGAAGATCTTTTTCATAATTTGTAACGTCTGTTTTTAGCGTTTGACTATGGTGCGGGTAATTTGAATGCCGTTGTAGGTTACTTGTACCAGATAGGTTCCCGAAGCGAGTCCCGATACGTCGAGTTTGACAGGTTCCTCGTTGATAAGTCCAAGTGTTATGTTCATTACCTCCGTTCCCATTGAGTTACGGATACGGATCGTGCTTTCCCGAGTAGTTCGGCAGTATGTTCAGTACGTCGGTACATGGGTTGGGGTAAAAGTCCATTGAAATACCGGTCGGATTGTCTCCCTTGCTAACGGTATAGGCAATGGTTCGTTTTGCTGTCTTTGTTCCGTTCATAGCCAGCAATTCTGCCGTATAGCTTCCTGCTGCGTATTTGTGATGCGTCGATAGTCAGCGTGACTACGTTACCGTCGATCGACTTCGCGATCTTGCCCGAGGGGGTCGTCCAGACGCCATTCCGTGCCGGCCAGCGTATATTGCAGCGTTTTTCCGTTCGGAGGCGCCGAGCGTGAAGGTGTCGTTCTGTCCTGTGGCTGGCGTGATCGTCGGCTGGTCGGAAACGGGCGGCACCTCGCCCGAATCCAGGGCTGCACCCGCATCGACGAGCTTGCCGATTTTTCCGGCATAGGTACCCCGACCATTGTATATTGGTCCCTGATAGCTGTCGATGTCGCGTGCTGTCGAGAAAAGCTTCTCTTTGAGCTGTTCGTTCGTGAATCCTGGTGCCCCGAATTGCGAAACGATCAGGGCCGCAACACCCGATACGTGGGGGCAGCCATCGAGGTCCCCTGCGTAGCCATACCCGAGAGTCTCCCCGAGACGTAGTCGATCGTGTGGGTCTCCACCTCTCCTCTGAAATTTGTATAGACGAAAGTCATCCCGTTTTGCAGGTCGGTCGGAAGCGTGCTCAGGTTATAATAACCTTCGTTATAATGGATAGGCCTGGAAAAATCGGCTGCGTCTCCTCCGCCCGGCGCACATATATCGACGGTCGGACCATAGTTGGTGTACCAAGCGGCTTCATAAGTGCAGGAGACGGCGGCCACACTGATGCAAGGCTCGTAAGCGGCCGGATATCCGGGCTGTCCGCTGTTTTTCATTACCTGCCGCGAATATCACGACGCCACCCGCCATAGGGCCGGTCTGCGTCTGTCCGTCGGGCGACATGCCCGCATATTGAATAAAGTAGTCGATCGCCTCCTTGACCGCCCGATCCTGGTTGATCCACTGGTCCAGAGACATGGAGCCGGCCGCGTATCCCCAACTGTTCTGACAAATTACAGCGCCGTTGTCTGCCGCATATTTGATGGCGTCGGCCGTCGCGTTCGAGCTGGCATCGTAACGTCCGTCCGTCGGGTGGAAGATCTGGCAGGTCATGATCTTCACGCCGTCGCCGCTTCCGGTTCCGCCTGCCATGCCGGAGATTCCGACATCGTTGTTGTTCACCGCAGCAATCGTACCGGCTACGTGCGTTCCGTGTCCTTGGCCCCAGGTGATGTCTTCATTGTATCCGCTGCAAAAATTCTTACCGATCCCGCTCCACATATTGGCTGCCAGGTCGGGGTGGGTGTATTCCACGCCCTCATCCAATACGGCGACGATTACATCGCTGCGACCCGCCGTCTTCTTCCATGCAGGAATCACGTTGATGTCTGCACCGGCGACGGCTTCCTCAGAAACCGATCCGTCGTTGTAAAGCGGCCATTGCTCTGCGAAGAGCGGATCGTTGAAAGGGTAGTTCGCCGGAACGGCCTTCGGCAGGGCCATCAGTTTTCGCCATGGAGTCCCGCTCCTTCGGCCCACATCCCCGACTTTAGTGATTTTGCGCGGAATTTCGACATGATTCACGCCGGCAATCTCTCCGAAGTCTTCGGCGACCTGCTCGGCAGATCGCTGAAACGAATGACATACCACAGGTCGAGCCCTGCCTTGCGTGTTCGCTCGGCGCAGCCGTTGTCGGCGAACAACCGCTCCATACCGGTCACCTCGTACCGTTTGCAAAGTTCATCGAAAGAGATGTTGCCTGTCAGGACCCTGCCGCTGCGGGTGCGGGTCACGTTCAGCGCTTCGGCCGTTTCCCGGTCGGCTTCATGCGGATCACTCCTTCGACCCTATCGGTATCCCGTGCCGGAGCACTTTCTGTGTCGGGATCTTTCTGGCAACCGGCGAGCAGCGCCAGACAAAAAAGAAAAGTAGATTTTTCAGCCTTCATAAGTGTATGTTTTTTAGAAAAAAGGAGGGAAGCCGACTCTCGTCAACCTCCCTTTCTTGTATGAAATCGCAGAGATTAACAGTTCATCGCTCCGCAGCAATGAATTACCTGTCCGCTCACGTAAGAGGAGAGGTCGGAGGCAAGGAACAGAGCCACCTTCGCCACATCCTCGGGTGTACCGCCGCGGCGCAGCGGAATTTGCTGGTACCAGCCCTGTTTTACCTCTTCGGGCAGGGCGTTGGTCATTTCGGTAATGATGAAGCCGGGAGCGATGGCGTTGGCACGGATGCCGCGCGGTCCCATCTCCTTGGCGATGGACTTCGCAAGTCCGATCATACCGGCTTTCGAAGCCGAATAGTTGCACTGTCCGGCATTGCCGCTGACCCACCACGGACGACATATTGATGATCGAACCGCTGCGCTGGCGCGCCATGATCGGCGTAACGGCGTGAATGAAGTTGAAAGCCGATTTCAGATTGACGTTCAGCACGGCGTCCCACTGCGCTTCGCTCATGCGCATCATCAGTCCGTCTTTGGTGATGCCGGCATTATTGACCAGAATGTCGATGCGGCCGAAATCCTGCATGATCTGATCGATCACTTTGTGCGTATCTTCAAAGTTGGCGGCGTTCGAGGCGTATCCTTTGGCTTTTACGCCCAGGGCGTTCAGCTCCTCCTCCGTCTTCTTGCCGTTTTCGTCGATCGCCAGATCGGTGAACGCGACGTTGGCTCCCTCTTTTGCAAACTGAATGGCGATCGCTTTGCCGATGCCCCTGGCTGCGCCGGTTACGACGGCCACTTTTCCTTCGAGTAATTTCATCTTGCTGAAATGTTTTTTGATGGTTAAATTTTTCGTTTTATCCGTAATATTCGATCTTTCTGTCGGAAATCCGGCCCGCGTCGGCTGCCCGTATCGCAGAGGTGCCCGTTCCGATGAAAAATGTTCCGTTTGTCGGATGCGTTGTATTTTTCTGTCGCCAAATATAGCAAAAATATTTAGAAATATTTAGTTTTTGTAGTTTCGTAAAATGTTACTACCTTTGGAATCCGAAAAAAACTCTTAATAAACCATATATCGATCATGAAGAGAGATTCTCAAGTATTCGACCTCATTTCTGAGGAACGGAACCGTCAGATGCACGGCATCGAGTTGATCGCGTCTGAAAATTTTGTCAGCGACGAGGTGATGGAGGCCATGGGCTCCGTACTGACCAACAAGTATGCGGAGGGTTATCCTGCCGCACGTTACTACGGCGGTTGTCAGGTGGTGGATAAGGTCGAGAACCTTGCCATCGAACGTGTTTGCAAACTGTACGGCGCCGAGTACGCCAACGTACAGCCCCACTCCGGCGCACAGGCCAACATGGCCGTTTTCTTCGCCGTGCTGAAACCCGGCGATACGTTCATGGGCCTCGATCTGGCGCACGGCGGCCACCTTTCGCACGGTTCGCCGGTGAATATGTCGGGTACCTATTTCAAAGCCATCGGTTACCGCCTCGATCCGAAGACCGAGCGCGTGGATTACGACGATATGGAGCGCAAGGCTCTGGAGCACAAACCCAAAGTGCTTATCGTCGGCGGTGCTTCGGCTTATTCGCGTGAGTGGGACTACAAGCGTATGCGCGAGATCGCGGACAAAGTAGGCGCCATCCTGCTGATCGACATGGCTCACACGGCCGGTCTGATCGCTGCCGGTCTGCTCGAGAATCCGGTTAAGTATGCTCACATCGTTGACTTCTACCACCCATAAGACCCTGCGCGGTCCCCGTGGCGGTATTATCCTGATGGGCAAAGATTTCGAGAATCCCTGGGGACTCAAGACTCCGAAGGGCGTGACCAAGATGATGTCGCAGATCCTCAATTCGGCCGTATTCCCCGGTATCCAGGGCGGTCCGCTGGAGCACGTGATCGCAGCCAAGGCAGTCGCTTTCGGCGAAGCGCTGGATCCCAGCTACAAGGAGTACCAGAAGCAGGTGCAGAAGAACGCCAAGGCGATGGCCGAGGCCTTCACCAAGCGCGGTTACAAGATCGTTTCCGAGGGTACGGACAACCACCTGATGCTCGTCGATCTTCGCACGAAGTTCCCCGAACTGACCGGTAAGCTGGCCGAGAAGTGCCTGGTTGCCGCCGACATCACCACCAACAAGAACATGGTGCCGTTCGACAGGCGTTCGCCGTTCCAGACTTCGGGTCTGCGTTTCGGTACTCCGGCTATCACCACGCGTGGTCTGAAGGAGGACAAGATGGAGGAGATCGTAGCGCTGATCGACCGTGTATTGAGCGATCCCGAGAACGAGGCGAACATCGCCGCCGTTCGCAAGGAGGTCAACGCTATGATGGCTAACTATCCGCTCTTCGCATGGTAGCATAATATGAAGCAGGTAGTAGAATTTCTCACGCTCCTGCACGAAAACAACGACAAGGCCTGGTTTGACTCTCACAAGGAGATGTACAAACGGGCCTTGTCCTGTTTCGAGGTGTTTACGGCGAAGCTGATCGACGGCATCGCCGCTTTCGATCCGTCCGTGCGCGGACTTACGGTCAGGACTGCACGTGGCGCATCTACCGCGACACCCGCTTCAGCCCCGACAAGACACCGTACAAGACCCACATGGGGGCTTTCGTTGCTCCCCGTGGCAAGAAAGGCGGTTATTCGGGCTACTATTTCCACGTCGAACCGGTGTGGGACGAACGCTCCTGGTCGCAGGGGCATCAGCTCACTATCGGGGCTTTACTGTCCGCTGCCGGAAGTGCTGCGCAGCGTGCGGGACGAGATCCTGGACAATGGCGCGGAAATTGAAGCAGCCATCCGTGAGGCGAAAGGATTCGTTCTCGACGAGTCGAACAAACTCAAGCGTCTGCCGAAAGGGTATGCCCCCGGCAGTCCGTACGACGAATGGCTGAAACTCAAGGATGTCTATATCACCGAACGCCTCGCGCCGGAGTTTATGTTGGACAAGGAGTTATTGAAGAACACGCTGCACGAATTTCGTAAGACGAAACATTTTTCGGATATTCTGAACCGTGCTGTGCAGTTCGCATACGACGAAATGATTTGATAATTATTACTTTATCCGACGGTCGCAGTATCGAACCGAAGACGTGCTTATCTGCGGTTCATGGCCTTGTCCGTAAGGCAGACTCTCACCCGAATCCTCTTTTCGGAGGGAACTTGGATCGTTACATTCCCGACAGGTGCACCGAAGGATATGACTACGTTTAATTTTAGAAAATATGAAAAAAGCAATTTACCTCTTGTTGGTTTCGATGCTGTTCGTTACTGCTTGTACGGAGCAGGCGCCCCGGATTGCCAAATATACGGATCTCTATGCCGTAAAGGGTACGGACAGCCTCTTCCTGGATCGCTATACGGCCGTTTCGGTCGAGCAGGACGATGCCCGGCCCTGTCTGGTCTTCGTTTTCGGCGGCGGCTTCATCGCTGGGGAGCGCGATGCGGAGCGGTACCTTCCGTTCTTTCATTACATGGTTAATCAGGGGTACGACGTGGTATCGATCGACTATCGTCTTGGTCTGAAGCAGGTCGTCGCTTCGGGGGACCCTCGCCCGAAAATATGATGCTCGGTATGGCCCGGACGATCTCGATGGCTGTCGAGGATCTTTACGACGCTACCGCTTTTATCGTGGACAAGGCAGACGAGTGGGGTATCGACTCCTCGCAGATCGTGGCCTGCGGGTCGAGTGCGGGAGCGATCACCGTGTTGCACATGGCGAATACGCCCTCTGCAACGCTTCGCCGCTGGTGCAACACCTGCCTGTCGGCTTCCGCTACGCGGGTATCGTTTCTTTCGCCGGGGCGATCTTCGAAATGGGCGAGGAGCTCCGCTGGGCATCGCAGCCTGCGCCGATGATGCTTTTTCACGGCGATGCGGATGCGAACGTACCGTATAATGTGATTCGCGAGAGCGGCGTCGGTTTCTTCGGCTCGAAGTACATCGCCGGACAGCTCCGCGCGATGAACTCCCCGTATTATTTCTATTCGGTCGAGAACGCCTCACACGTCATCGCCACGGCGCCGATGGACGGCAACCGGGATGCGATCGATGCTTTCCTCTCGAAACTCGTCGTGGATAAGGAACCGCTGATGATCGAAACCGACGAAACGACGATCGGCGCCCCTGAAGTCCGCAAGAACTTCACGTTGGCCGAATACATCGCATCGAATTTCCTGTAAAAAAGGATGCGGAAGTGTGTGCTTACGGTTTCGAATCGGCCTCGATTTATGCCGGCTGGACAATGATGCGATGTGTCCGATGAGTATGCTCGGTGATGGTTCGGCGACGGATTGCTGTCGAGAATATTCCGTATGGAGTTTCCGCTGCTGTTCAGATTGCGGGTAGAGTCGGGAATAGATCGGCGAACGCACCTTCCGAAATCATCAATAATATAAAATCAGCCGCAACCTAAAGGTTGCGGCTGATTCTTGTTGTATCGGTCTTGTCATTACTCCACCGTTACCGACTTGGCCAGGTTGCGGGGCTGGTCCACGTCGCGCCCTTTATTGACAGCGATATGATACGCCAGCAACTGCAACGGCACCGATACCACGATCGGCATCAGGCACTCCGCCACGACGGGCACTTCGATAAAGTAGTCGGAGCTCTTGCGTACCTGCTCGTCGCCCTTGGCGATCACGGTGATAACCTTGCCGCCGCGGGCCTTGATCTCCTCGATGTTGCTGGCGGTCTTTTCGTAGGTGTGATCCGGCGTCGCGATGGCGATGGTCGGCATCTCGGCGTCGATCAGGGCGATCGGACCGTGTTTCATTTCGGCGGCAGGGTAGCCCTCTGCGTGGATGTAGGAGATCTCCTTGAGTTTGAGCGCACCTTCCAGCGCCGTGGGGTAGTTGTACCCGCGTCCCAGGTAGATGAAGTTGTGCGCGTAGGTGAAGATTTTCGAGAAGTCGGCGATCCGGTCGTTCAGGCGGAGCACCTCTTCCAACACGGCGGGCAGATCGAGCAGATGCTTGGCGATCTTGCGCGAGCACTCCTGGTCGATCGTACCCTTGACACGGGCGATCATCAGCGCCAGCATCGTGAGTACCGTTACCTGTCCCGTGAAGGCTTTGGTCGAAGCCACGCCGATCTCAGGCCCTACGTGGATGTAAGTGCCGGAATCGGTAGCCCGGGCGATCGACGAGCCGATCACGTTGCAGATGCCATAGACGAACGCACCGTTCTGCTTGGCCAGCTCGATAGCGGCCAGCGTGTCGGCCGTTTCGCCCGACTGCGATACGGCGATCACGATGTCGTCGGGATAAATCACCGGATTGCGGTAACGGAACTCCGAAGCGTATTCCACTTCGACCGGAATGCGGCAGAAATCCTCGATCAGGTACTCCCCCGATGAGCGATGCGTGCCACGAGGTGCCGCAAGCCACGAAGATGATGCGCCGGGCGTTGAGAAACCGCTCTCGGTTGTCCATGATGCCCGACAGGATCACGTCGTACGTCTCGGGGTTGATCCGGCCCCGAATGCAGTCCACGATGGTCTTGGGCTGCTCGAAGATCTCCTTGAGCATGAAGTGCGGATAGCCGCCCTTTTTCGAGCCTGGGAGATGCTGAGCTGCAACTTCTTGATGTCGATCTTGCTCTCCTGGTTGTCGAGCGTTACGATCTTCAGCGGGTGGTTGCGATCCATGACCACTACCTCGCCGTCATTGACATAGACGATCTTGTCCGTATATTCCACGATCGACGCCGCGTCCGATGCCAGGAAAAACTCCTTGTCGCCGATACCGATGACCATCGGGCTGCTGCGGCGTGCCGCGATGATTTGATCCTGGTTGCCCTTCTCCACTACGGCGATAGCGTATGCGCCGATCACCTGCTTCAATGCTTGCTGGACGGCCTCCAGCAACGTGCAGTTGTTCGACGTACGGATGTATTCGATCAGATTGACCAGTACCTCCGTGTCAGTGTCGCTCTTGAATGTGTAACCGTTTTCGATCAGCGCCTCTTTCAACACCCGGTAATTTTCGATGATACCATTGTGGATCAGGGCGATATTGCCCGAATCGGAGTAGTGGGATGGGCGTTGATGTCGTTCGGTTCGCCGTGTGTCGCCCAACGGGTGTGGGCGATGCCGATCGTTCCGTCCAGATCCTTGGATTCGACGAAATGTTCCAAATCGGCGACTTTGCCCTTGCTTTTGAACACGTTCAGAACTCCTTCCCGATTGACCAATGCGAGTCCTGCGCTGTCGTAACCGCGATATTCCAAGCGGTGAAGTCCTTTTTATCAGAATGGGGTAAAGCCTGCCGTTTACCCACGTAACCTACAATTCCACACATAATGTATTCTTTTTGCGATTTGCAAAGATAGTGAAAGCCGGGAGAAAACGGGAATTTGTTCTCAATTTTCCAAGGCGCATCCTATCTAAGACTATGTCAAAGATAGTGAAAGGGAAGAGCAATCGTGCGAACTTGCACGCAAAGATTGCTGAACCGAATCCTATCTTCTATAAAAAATAGTGCAAGGTGAGTGAGAGCCAAACTTAACTTTCTGTTTTCCTACTCCTTGCATCGTAGAGTTCACAAGTGCCCTCCGCGTATGCTTCGAGCGTGGGTTGTTTGACCTCGTTCGAACCTTTCCATCTTCTTTTTTGTAAAGATACGAATGAGCCGGGCGCAAAAGCAAATTTTATTTGCATTTTGCCGAGGCGAAGTATCTACAACGAAATCAAAGATCCTATCTTTTTGAACAAACGTATCTGTAATGTACGAAAAACGGGATATATCCTTCGGATATTGTCCCGTTTTTGAAATCGTATTGCCTGTTTACTTTTCAGCGAAATATTTATAAAACAGCGGAATCGTTTCGACCCCCTTTGTAGAACTGGTCGAGTCCGTAGCTCTCGTTGGGCGAATGGATGGCGTCCTCCGCCAGGCCGAATCCGATCAGGAGGGACTTGATTCCCAGGATATTTTCGAATCCGCTGATGATCGGAATCGATCCGCCCGAATAGAACGGCAGGGGTTTCTTGCCGAACGTGTCGGCGATGGCCTTTTCCGCCGCTTTGTAAGCCGGCATATCGGTCGGAGCCACGTAGGGCATACCGCCGTGCAGGAACTTGACCTTCATCTTGACGCTCTTGGGAGCGATCGCCTTGAAATGTTTCTCGAAGAGCTTGGCGATCTTTTTGAAATCCTGTCCGGGAACCAGACGCATCGAGATTTTGGCCGAAGCCTTCGACGGGATCACCGTCTTGGTCCCCTCCTCGATATAGCCGCCCCAAATGCCGTTCACGTCGAGCGAGGGGCGAATACCCGTGCGTTCGATGGTCGTAAAGCCCGCTTCGCCCTCGACATCGCCGATTTCGAGCGCTTTCTTGTATTCTGTAAGGTTGAACGGAGCCTTGTTGAAGGCTTTGCGCTCGGCGGCCGTCAGCTCGCGCACGTCGTCGTAGAAGCCCGGAATCGTCACGTGTCCGTTTTCATCGATGAGCGAAGCTACCATGCGGGCCAGGACATTGGCCGGATTGGCCACCGCACCTCCGAACAGGCCGGAGTGCAGGTCCTTGTTGGGGCCTGTCACTTCGACCTCCATATAAGTCAAACCGCGCAGACCGCAGGTGATCGAAGGTATCTGCATCGAGATCATCGATGTATCGGAAACCAGAATGATGTCTGCCTTGAGCATCTTCTTGTTGTCGGCGCAGAACTTGTAGAGGCTGGGCGATCCGATCTCCTCCTCGCCTTCGAGCAGGAATTTCACATTGCAGGGCAGGCTGTCGGTCGCGCACATCGCTTCGAACGCCTTGGCGTGCATGAAAAGCTGGCCTTTGTCGTCGTCCGCACCCCGGCACCAGATGCGTCCGTCCTTCACGACCGGTTCGAACGGCGAGGTGCGCCATTCGTCCACCGGATCGACCGGCATCACGTCGTAGTGGCCGTACACCAATACGGTCTTGGCTTTGGGATCGACGATTCGTTCGGCGAAAACAACCGGATTGCCTTCCGTGGGAAGTACTTCGGCATGGTCGGCACCGGCCTTCATCAGCGAAGCGGCCAGCCATTCGGCGCACCGGGTCATGTCGGGTTTATGATCGGATTGCGCGCTGATCGAAGGGATGCGCAACAGCTCGAATAATTCGTTGAGAAAACGGTCTTTGTTTTTCTCTATGTAACTCTTTACTTTATCCATGGAATTTGATTATTTGGTGAGTACGTATTGGTCTGCGAGTTCTCCGGTGATAGGCTGCTTCTTTGCATTAAGACGGCGCAGGCGGTTTTCCTCCACCTTGTAGTACTCGGGCGGGAAGCCCTATGCCGACTTTGGCTCGCAGCGTCAGCAGGTTGCCTTTTTACCGTATAGTTTCCTGTCTGTTGAATCGGCTCTTCAGAACGATCCATATAGCTGGAATTCATCGTATAGGTGTTGTCGTTGTGAAGCGTGAGTTCAATCTCGATGCCCGGGCAGTCCGCAGCAGGAAAAACCCCTTTGTAAGTTCCCTGGTAGTCGAGTGCGTTTTCGGCATTGTGCATGTCGGGTACCCCGGCAGTCGTCTTTTGGCGGGAGTTTCCTCCGCAGGCTGTCAGCATAATTGCGGCAGCGAGTATCAATAAAATGTTTTTCATCGATTTATATATTACAAATTTGTTTTATTTCCGCAATGATCCGCCGGGCCAGCGCATCGGCCTCCGCCATCGTTTTCGCTTCGGTATATACGCGGATGATCGGTTCCGTATTCGATTTGCGCAAGTGTACCCAATTCTCCGGGAAATCGATTTTAACACCGTCCGTATCGTTCACCTTTTCATTGGCATAACGGGATTTCATTTCACGCAGTACTTTATCCACGTCGATAGCCGGTGTCAGCTCGATCTTGTTCTTCGAGGCGAAATAGGCCGGATAGGTCTTGCGCAGCTCGGTCATGGTCATACCTTTTTCGGCCAGATAGGTCAGGAAAAGCGCGGCGCCGACCAGTGCGTCGCGGCCGTAATGCAGTTCGGGGTAGATGACTCCGCCGTTGCCCTCGCCGCCGATGACGGCCCCGACCTCTTTCATCTTAGCGACTACATTGACTTCTCCTACCGCCGATGCAAAATATTCGCCTCCGTGTATTTGCGTTACATCGCTTAAAGCTCTCGAAGAGCTCAGATTCGACACCGTATTGCCGGTTTTGCGGGAGAGGATATAATCCGCCACGGCGACCAATGTGTATTCTTCGACAAACATCGAGCCGTCTTCGCTGACGAAGGCCAGCCGGTCCACATCGGGATCGACCACTACGCCCAGATCGGCCTGTTCGCGGACGATCGCCTTCGATATTTCGGTCAGGTTCTCGGGCAGCGGTTCCGGGTTATGGGCGAACTCTCCGGTCGGTTCGCAGTTGAGCTCCACGACTTCGCATCCCAGCTCCCGCAGCAGCTTGGGTATGACGATGCCGCCGACGGAGTTCACCGCATCCACGACCACCTTGAAGCGCCGCCTCCGCACGGCTTCCGCATCGACCAGCGGCAGGGCCAGCACCCGGCGGATATGCTCGTCGTTGTAAGACTCCCGCGAAACGACCTTGCCGATATGGTCCACATCCGGGAAAACGAAACTCTCGTCTTCGGCCAGCGCCAGCACCCGCTTGCCCTCGGCGTCGCTCAGAAATTCTCCCTCGGCATTCAGGAGCTTCAGGGCGTTCCATTGGCGGGGGTTGTGCGATGCGGTGATGATGATGCCGCCGTCGGCCCGGTGCGCCGTAACGGCCAGTTCGGTTCCCGGCGTAGTGCAGAGTCCGATGTTCACTACGTCCGCGCCGCAACCCAGCAGCGTGCCTTCGATGATGTCGCCGACCATTTCGCCCGAAATACGGGCGTCGCGGCCCACGACGATTTTGAGCCTTTTCCCGGGTGCGGATTCGGCGATGAAACGCACGTAGGCGGTGGTGAATTTAACGATATCGAGCGGGGTGAGGTTCTCCGTCGCAGGGCCGCCGATCGTCCCCCGGATGCCGGAAATGGATTTGATGAGAGTCATGTCGCAATATCTCTTTTCTTGTATTCCGCCGAGCGGGATACAATATATTTATGTAAAATTTATCGTGGCGTATTTTTTGAAATTCGAGGTAAATGTAGTACTTTTATGCCAATTATGAAAATATAAAAACCGACACTATGAGAACCATACCTTCTTCCGAATTGATAATCAACGACGACGGATCGATTTTCCACCTGCACCTCAAGCCGGAGCAGCTTGCCGACATCGTAATTCTCGTGGGGGATCCCGGCCGTGTAGCCATGGTAGCTTCCTTTTTCGATACGCAGGAGTGCAGCGTTTCCAACCGTGAATTCAATACCGTGACGGGTACCTACAAAGGCAAGCGGATGACCGTGCTTTCGACCGGTATCGGCATCGGCAATATCGACATTTCGGTTACGGAGCTCGATGCGCTGGCCAACGTGGATTTCGCCACGCGGCAGGAGAAGGCGCAGAAGCGGCAGCTCACGCTGGTCCGTTTGGGTACTTCGGGCGCCATTCAGCCCGACATTAAAGTGGGGCAGTTCGTCTTCGCCCGCACTTCGGTCGGCTTCGACGGTCTGTTGAATTACTACAAGGGGCGCAACGAGGTTTGCGACCTGGAGATCGAAAAGGCTTTTATGAAACATACGGGTTGGAGCGATTTGCTTCCGAAGCCCTATTTCATCGATGCGGATCCTTCGCTGGCCGAGCTTTTCCGCGACGTGACCATCGAAGGCATCACCATCGCCGCTCCCGGCTTCTATGCGCCGCAGGGACGCTGGGTGCGCCTCGAACCGGCCGACATCCATCTGAACGAGAAGATCGAGTCGTTCGACTATCACAGACGCCGGATCACCAATTTCGAGATGGAAAGTTCTGCTTTGGCCGGGCTGGCCGCTCTCATGGGCCACAAAGCCGCCACGATCTGTACGATCATCGCCCAGCGGATCGCGCTGGACGCCTGCACGGATTATAAACCTTTCGTCAGAAAGATGATTCAGACGGCGCTCGATAAACTGGCCACGCTTTAGCGACAGACAGGCGGCGGCCCCGGGCGGAGCAGTCCCTCCCGAACCGCTCGTAATGAATCCCGTTGCACTGTAACGGAGTCCAAACCGAAAAATGATTAATCAAGATAAATTACAACTGAAAAACCTATGAAATTTTCCGTATCAAGTTCTGCATTGCTCTCTCTCCTGGCCACGACCGGCAAAGTAATCCCAGCAATAAAAATACATTGCCCATCCTGGATTATTTCCTGATGGAGCTCAAGGGGGATGAGCTGCGGGTGACCACTTCCGATCTGGAAACCACGCTCGTGGGCTCGATCCGCGTGGACGGCGTCGAAAGCGGAGGCACCATCGCAGCTCCGGCCAAACTGATGCTCGATTCGCTGAAGGAGTTCGCCGAAATGCCTCTGACGATCGAAGTGAACGATCAGAACTGGGAGATCCGTTTGAGTTGGAAAAGCGGTTCGCTCTCGATTCCCGGCGCCAGCGCCGTGAGCTATCCGGCGATCCCGGCTCTTTCGGCCGACTGCAAGGAGCTGACGCTCGATGTGGACGTGCTGGTGAACGGCATCAACAAGACGATTTTCGCCACGGCCGACGACGAGCTGCGTCCCGTGATGAACGGCGTCTATATCAACCTGGCCCCTTCGATGCTTACATTCGTGGGTACCGACGCCCACAAGCTGGTGAAATACGAGGTGGAAACCGCTAATGAAGTGGCTTCGTCGTTCATCCTGCCCAAGAAGCCGGCCAACCTGCTCAAATCGGTGCTGCTCAAGGAGGAAGACGCGATCAAGGTGAGCTTCGATTCGAAAAACGCCATGTTCCAGCTCAAGAACCATACGCTGGTGTGCCGCCTGATCGAAGGCAACTACCCGAATTACAACGCGGTGATTCCGGCCGCGAATCCCAATAAGGTGCTCGTCGATCGTATCGAACTGGTCAACGGCATCAAGCGTGTGGCCGTCTGCTCGAACCCCACGACCAACCTGATCCGCATGGACATCGCCGACAATCGGATCAACCTTACGGCGCAGGACATCGATTTCTCGGTATCGGCCAACGAAACGATCAGTTGCAGCTACGAAGGCCAGAATATCACGATCGGTTTCAAATCGACGTTCCTGGTGGAAATCCTCTCCAACATCGATACGCCGACCATCGTCATCGAATTGGCCGATTCGACCCGTGCCGGCGTATTCAAACCCGTCTATGACGACAAGCAGTCGAGCGCGACGCTCATGCTGCTTATGCCGATGATGATTAACGCATAACCCGGATGGAGCTCAATCTCAAGCGGCCGATCATTTTCTTCGACTTGGAAACGACCGGCATCGACATCGCACGGGACCGCATCGTCGAAATATCGATGGTCAAGGTTATGCCCGACGGCGAGGAGATCGTCCGTACGCGGCGGATCAATCCGGGAATGCCGATTCCGGCCGAAGCTACGGCCATTCACGGCATTACGGACGAAGACGTGAAGGATTGCCCGCTTTTTCCGCAAATCGCCAAGTCGTTGGCCCAGTTTATCGAGGGATGCGACTTCGGCGGGTTCAATTCGAACCGCTTCGATCTGCCGATGCTGGTCGAGGAGTTCATGCGGGCCGGTGTGGACGTGGATTTCCGCAAACGTAAATTCATCGACGTGCAGAATATCTTTCACAAAATGGAGCAGCGGACGCTGGTGGCGGCCTATAAGTTCTATTGCGGCAAGGATCTCGCGGATGCCCATTCGGCCGAAGCCGATACGTTGGCGACGTACGAAGTGCTGAAAGCCCAGTTGGACCGTTACGGGGAGTTGCAGAACGATGTCGCGGCTCTGGCTGAATTCCACGCGGGCGGAATCCGCCGACTTTGCAGGACGCATCCTCTATAACGAAAAAGGGGAAGAGGTCTTCGGATTCGGCAAATATAAGGGCCGTTCGGTCGCGGAGGTTTTCCGCGTCGAGCCGAGCTATTACTCCTGGATGATGAACGGCGATTTCCCGCTCTATACCAAGAAAATTATTACCGAAATCCGCTGCCGGGAGAAAAACGAGAAACAATAGACTATGCTGAAGGAACTGTGTTGTACCGCGATGTTGCTGACGGCCGGGGCGAACCTTTATGCCCAGGAGCCGCAGTCTATCGAGAAATCGCAGACGATCGTTTATATCAACGGTGCAAAATACTATGTCCACAACGTCCGGCACGGGGAAACACTCTATTCGCTGGCCAAAACCTATGGAGTGGCGGAACAGGTGATCGCCGCCGAAAATCCGCAGCTCGCTCAAGGGCTCAAAGCCGACCAGAGCCTTAAAATCCCGGTCGTGGAAACGGGTGTCGTCGTACAGGAGCAGCTTTCTCCTAAAAAGCTGAAGAAGACCTTCGATCAGCACACGGTGCAGAAGGGCGAAACCCTTTATGGGATTTCGAGGCGCTATGCGATCTCGGTCGAAACCATCATGGAGGACAATCCCGGCCTGGATCCGATTCACCTGAAACCGGGTTCGGTCATTTTGATTCGCAAAAAGGCGGTCGGCAAGACTGACGAAGCGGAAAACACGGCGGCATGGGAGCAGTACAAGGATCGTCTGAACCTGGTTGCCGAGGAGGGTTATATGTATCACATCGTAGCTCCCGGGGAGACGATGTACGCGCTGTCCCGTCGCTTCGGTACGACGGTCGAAAATCTGGAGCGGCTGAACGGTATCTCGGCTCAAGAACTCCGCTCGGGAAGTATGCTGAAAGTCCCCGGCGATGCAAAGTCCGCGACCGAGCCGGTGCAGGAAGAGCGATTCGGACAGCCCGAGCCAACGGAGAGCGATACCTTGACGACGGTCGAACCCCAGGTGAAAGAGGTGGATTTTCTGGCATTGAGCAGCGGAGAGCCGCTTCGTGTGGCGCTGTTGCTGCCGATGACCGATGGCGACAAACAGAATCCGAATTATCTCGATTTCTACCAGGGATTTCTCCTGGGGCTTGAAAAGATAAAGACCCAGTACGGATACTCCGTTCGGGTCGATCTGTTCAATACCCGGCAGGAAAGCGACCGACTCCGTACGATCGTGGACGACGCCGATTTTCGGGCGGCCCGTTTGATCGTAGGTCCGGTTTACGAAGAGGAACTTCCTGCCGTAATCGGGTATGCCGAGGAGTATGCCGTGCCGGTCGTATCGCCTCTGGCCGATGTCAAGAACGTCGATAGCGATGTTTTGTTTCAGATGGCACCGCCCCAGATGCGGAAATATGCCAAAATCGAAGAACTGACTCAGGGTGAGCACAAACAGGTTACCTTGATCTACGGAGAGAAGAACGACCGGGAGTTCGAACGGGAAATTCTGGCTGCACTGCAGGGTGTACCTTACGCGCGGCATAATTATCGTTACGCTGTCAAGGAGGGCGACCAGGGGCTTTCGTCGCTGCTGGCCAATGGCAAGGACAACCTGCTGATTGTTTTGAGCGACAGCGGGCTCGAAGTGGACCGTATTCTGGCAGCCATCGCTTCGGCCAATACCAACCTCGTAGCCCGCGGCAAGACGCCTCCCCGTTTCACGATCGTCGGCAATTCGCGTTGGAACCGCTTCGGGAACCTCGATCGGGCGCTCTACTTCAAGGACCGGCTCGTGCTCTTCTCGACTTATCACGCCAAACGCGATGCCGAGGTAATCAAGACTTTCGACAGCGACTACATCAAAGCTTTCGGGGCGTTGCCGTCGCTCTACTCTTACCGGGGTTACGATGCGGCGATGATCTTCGTTCCGGCGATGTATTCCAACATCCAGTACGATATGGAGGGACGCCGCTACACGCCGCTGCAAACCTCTTATACGTTCCAGCAAATGCCCGGAGGGTCCAACCATGTCAACCAAAACTGGATGCGTGTGAGCTACCGACCGGACTTCACCATTACCGTAGATTGAAATGGCTTTAATACCCAACGGAATTCCCGAAAAAACGATCGAGCGGCTCAGCGAGTATCGCCGTACGCTGCTCGCCTGCCATAGGGAGGGCATTACCCACATTTTTTCGCACGTGCTGGCCGGGATTCACGGCATTACGGCTGTGCAGGTGCGTCGGGATCTGATGTTGATCGGGTTCTCGAGCGATACCAAGAAAGGCTACGACGTAAAGGTGTTGATCGATTTTATCAGCAACATCCTCGACAGCGAAAGCCCGGTGAACATCGCCGTAATCGGTATGGGTCACCTGGGGCAGGCCATCACCAAATATTTCAACGGGAAGAGCCTGAAGCTGCGGATCACGGTCGCGTTCGACGTCGATCCCGCAAAAGTGGATACTGCGATCGACAACATTCCGTGCTACCACATGGAGTGTTTCGAGAAGGTCGTCCAGGAGAACGACATCTCGATCGTCATCGTATCTTCGCCGACCAAAGTCGCCCCCGAACTGGTCGTGCCGATCATCAACGCCGGCATCAAGGGCGTACTCAACTTTACCTCGACACGCCTGAATTTCCCGCAAGGTATCTACGTGGAGAATTACGATATTACGACTCTTCTGGAAAAGGTTGCTTACTGCGTCAAGGAATCCGAAGAGAATAACGACAATAATTAAGGTGTCGATGCGAGTATTCCACGGCTTCGAAAATCTGCCTTCGTTCCGTTCGCCGGCGGCTACCGTCGGATCGTACGACGGAGTTCATAGCGGACACCGGGTTTTGCTCGACCGGATTCGCCGGGAGGCGGCCGCTGTCGGGGGAGAAAGTATCGTGCTGACCTTCGACCCGCATCCCCGCGTGACGCTCGGTACACAGGAGCGGCTGCGGCTGCTGACTTCGCTCGAAGAGAAGATATACCTGCTCGACCGGTTCGGAATCGACAATCTGATCGTGATTCCGTTCGACCGGGCCTTCAGCCGGATTCCTTCCGAGAGTTTCGTAAAGGACTATCTGATCGGGAAGGTGGGGGTGAAGAATCTGGTCGTCGGTTTCAACCACCGCTTCGGCCACGACAAGGAGGGAGATTACCGGCTGCTCAACGGATTGCATGACGAGTTCGGCTTCCGTGTGACGGAGATCGAGAAACAGGATGTCGATGCCGAGAAGGTGAGTTCGACGGTCATTCGTCGTCTGATCGAGCGGGGAGAGATGAATAAAGCTGCCCGGATGCTGTCGCATCCGTATCTGTTGGCAGGCGATGTGGACTGCGCAGGACATATCGCCTCGGGAGAGGCTCTCAAGCTGCTTCCGCCTCCGGGTGAATATCCCGTGCGGATCGAAGGTAGGCCCGGTGTGCTTCGGATAACCGCCAAAGGTACTCCGGAATTATTGAGGACGGCGGGAAAAATGCCGTCGGGCCATATACTAATCGAGTTTTAACGCCATGCTGACAAGAGATTTCAAATTCAGAGTCTGGTATAAGGATACCGATCAGATGGGTATCGTACACCATTCGAATTACATCTGCTATTACGAAGCAGCCCGTTCGGAGCTGCTCCGCAGTTTCGGCTCTTCGTATGCCGATATGGAGGAGAAGGACGGCGTGATGATGCCGATTCTCGAAGTACACTCCAAGTACCTGCGTCCGGCTCATTACGACGAATTGATCACGGTTCGAATTTCCCTCCGGGAGTTGCCGAAAGCGCGTATTACGTTCGAATACGAAATTTACAACGAAGCGGGCGAGCTGCTCAATACGGGTTCTACGGTTCTGGGTTTCATCCACCGCGATACGCGGCGTCCCTGCCGGGCTCCGAAAGGATTTATGGAGCTGTTGGAAAAAACCTGTAATTCACGCTGTTTTTTACGAATCGCCAGTCGATCATTTCGGTTTTTCCCAAGAGGAAGATATTTCGGATTTTCGTCGATGGAGAACCCCGGATGGGAGTTCCGTACGATTTTATCCGATATAAAATAGCGGCGGCCCCGAAAAGGAGCCGCCGCTTCGATATACGGTAATTTACTGCTATTTCTCGATCAGTGAGATACTGCGTTGGATGAACTCCGTCAGGTTTTTGCCCTTGAGTAATCCGTTGGAGAGCAATGCCAGGTCGATGATCTGTTTGACGAGATTTGTCTTGTTCTCGCCGCCGATTTCGCGCAGGCGCGTATCGCGCTCGTCGCGCAGGGTAACGATCTTCTTCGAAAGCTCCTCGCGCGTCGATTTCTCCTCGGGCGTGAGTTCCTCCTCTTTCTTGCCTTTGACCACTTCGTCGAAACGGCGCGTCTTCGGCAACCGCAGCATCGATCTTTTTGGTGATGGTCTTCGAAGCTTTGTCGCCGTAGCTCTTCTCCACATCGGCCAGGATGTCGATCACGATGGGGTTGTTGCCATTGACGGCGATCGTGAAGTTATCGGGCATCTGGCTGTAGAATTGGCTCATACCTCCGCCGCTGATGGCTGCCATCTCCTTCATGCGCCGCATGAATTCGTTCTGCGTAATCACCACGGGCGCAGCATCGGCCGCCATCGCTTCGAACGAAATGTTGTAGTGGATCTTCTCGTCCTTGGGCATCTGGCTTTCGAATACGGGACGCATGATCTCCTGCTGGGCCTCGCTCAGGGACATCTTGAGCGTTTCGTCTTTCTGGATGAGCTTGTCGATCACGTCGCTGTCCACGCGCACGAAGCGGGCGTCCTTGTGTTTCGACTCGTACCAATTGACATAGTGGTTGTCGAGTTGTCCGTCCATAACCAGCACGTCATAACCTTTGGCCTTGGCCGATTCGAGGAACGAATTTTTCTCTACGGGATCGTCCACATAGAGGAAAACGACCGTACCGTTCTTGTCGGTCTGGTTGCCTTTGACGACCTCCTTGTACTCTTCGGCGGTGAAATACTTGCCTTCGGTCGTCTTCCACAGCATGAAACTCTCTGCCTTCTCGGCGAACTTTTCGTCGGTGATAATGCCGTATTCGATGAAGATCTTCAGATCGTCCCATTTCTGTTCGTAGTCCGCACGCATCGTCGTGAAGAGCTCCTGCAAGCGATCGGCCACCTTGCGGGTGATGTAGTTCGAAATCTTCTTGACGTTCGAATCGCTCTGCAGGTAGCTGCGCGATACGTTCAGCGGAATATCCGGCGAGTCGATCACGCCGTGCAACAAGGTGAGGTATTCCGGTACGATCCCCTCGACCTGGTCGGTCACATACACCTGATTGGAGTAGAGCTGGATCTTGTTTTTCTGAATTTCGAAGTTGTTCCGAATCTTCGGGAAGTAGAGGATACCCGTCAGGTGGAACGGATAATCGATATTCAGATGAATCGAGAAGAGCGGCTCTTCACCTATGGGATAGAGTTCGTGGTAGAACTCCTTGTATTGCTCGGCGGTGATCTCGGTGGGTTTTACGGTCCACAGCGGGGCGATGTTGTTGATGATGTTGTCCTTGTCGGTATCGACGTATTTGCCGTCTTTCCACTCCTTCACCTTGCCGAAAGCGATGGGAACGGGCAGGAAGCGACAGTACTTGCGCAGCAGTTCTTCGACCTTCGAATCTTCGCCGTATTCGAGCGTATCGGCCGAAAGGTGCAGTACGATCGTGGTCCCCCGGTCGCGCTGCTCGGCCGTTTCCTCCATTTCGTATTCGGGCGATCCTTCGCAACTCCAGTGTACCGTCTTGGCGCCCTCCTTGTAGGAGCGGGTGAAAATCTCCACTTTGTCGGCGACCATGAAAGCGGAGTAGAAGCCCAGTCCGAAGTGGCCGATGATCGCCTGGTTCTTGTATTTTTCCATAAACTCCTCGGCACTCGAGAAAGCGATCTGGTTGATGTAACGCTCCACCTCATCGGCCGTCATTCCGATACCGCGGTCGGTTACCGTCAGAGTCTTGGCCTCCTTGTCCGCCGAAACGCGGATCGTCAGGTCGCCCAATTCGCCCTTTACGTCGCCCATCGAAGAGAGAGCCTTGAGTTTCTGCGTGGCATCCACGGAGTTGGAGATCAGCTCACGCAGGAAGATTTCGTGGTCCGAATAGAGGAACTTTTTGATAACGGGGAAGATATTCTCGGTGGTAACCCCGATTTTTCCGTTTTTCATCGTATCATGGTATTTTTTTAATTGAATTATTTATCGTTTTTTTGATACAGCGGACTTTGGTTGCCGCTGCCGAAGAGAGCCATTCTCTCGCATGGATTCAACAAACGGTGTGCCACCTCCTCCGATATGACATTCTGTCATACGCTTCCTGACAAAATAAAGGCGGCAGGGAATCCTCCCCGCCGCCGTGCCTGTTTCGTCGGCTCGTCTGCCGAAAGTATTAGAGCAATTTTTCGAGTTTCTTTACCAGGTCGGCTTTCGTGCAGGCACCCACCTGTTTGTCCACGACCTGTCCGCCCTTGATGAACACGATCGTCGGAATGTTGCGGACCATGAACTTGCCCACGATGTCGTCGTTGTTGTCCACGTCGCATTTGCCGATGACCGCACGGCCTTCGTATTCGCCGGCCAGCTCGTCGATGATCGGGCTGATCATGCGGCAGGGACCGCACCATTCCGCCCAAAAAGTCGATGACTACCGGAAGGCTGGGATGCGGAGATCTCCTCGAAATTGTCTTTTGTGATTGCTAATGCCATAATTTTTTAGATGTTTTGATTATAAGTATTAAACGATAGTATATTTGATTTCATTGTCCTCGAGGAACGAAACGAGATTCGATGTGAGGCTCACTTTGTGCCGTTTGGAGAACATATTCACACTCACCTGCGCATCCCGGTCATAGGACATTCACCCGCAGCGTGGTCGATCCTTCGGACTCTTTGATGCGGTGCGTCAGGCTCCTCGATCATTTCGCGCGTGATGTCCTCGATCGCCAGCCTGGATGTACATCTCCTTGATCATCGTGTCGCGCATTTCGGAGAAGGCTGTACCATCGAAGTGATCTTGAATTCCAGCTCTTTGTCGTTGTAGGGCTTGGGCTGGACCTTGCCCCGGATGAAGAGGAAATAGTCGTTGAACAAGTATTTGCGGAAATTTTCGTAGTCCTTGCTGAAAAGCGCGAATTCGTGCGTGCCGTTGTAGTCTTCGAGCGTGAATTTTCCCCAGGGCTTGCCCGTCTTGGTAACGAGGTTCTGCGTGGCGATCACCATCCCCGCCACGGCGATCTCCTGTCCGCGCAGGGATTCCAGGTTGTCCAGATCCGAAAGCTGCGTCTTGCACATGTTGCGGATAATCACCGCGTAATCGTCCAGCGGGTGCGCCGAGAGGTAGAGTCCGATCATCTCGCGCTCCTTGCCCAGCGTTTCGAGCGTGCTCCAGTCCTGACAGGCCGGAATCACGGGATGCTGAATATCCACGACCCCTTCGCCGCCTCCGAAAAGGCTTTGCTGGGCATTGTCTTTCTCGCTTTGGAACCGCTGCCCGTAGCGTACCAGCTGCTCGATGAAGGTCGTCGAACTGGAGTCGCGCAGATCGGTGCCGAAGAATTTGCAGCGGTGGAACCCGGAGATCGAGTCGAAGCCGCCAGCATAGGCGATGTTTTCGAGGCATTTGCGGTTTACGGCCGTATAATTCACCCGTTCGAAGAAATCGTATATATCCTTGAATTTGCCGTTCTTGTTCCGCTCCGCGACGATGCTCTCCACAGCCGCCTCGCCGACGCCTTTCACCGCAGCCAGGCCGAACCGCACGTCGCCCTCCTTGTTCGAGGAGAAGTTGTTGAGCGATTCGTTGATATCGGGCCCGAGCACCCGGATACCCATGCGCTTGCACTCGTTCATGTAGAGCGTAATCTGCTTGATGTCCGAAAGGTTGCGGCTGAGCAGCGCCGCCATGAACTCCGAAGGGTAATGCGCCTTCAGGTAACCGGTCTGATAGGCGATGTAAGCGTAGCAGGTCGAGTGCGACTTGTTGAAGGCATAGGATGCGAACGCTTCCCAGTCGCCCCAGATCTTTTCGCAAATTTTGGCGTCGTGCCCCCGCTTGCTGCATCCTTCGATGAACTTGGGCTTCATCTTGTCCAGCACCGCACGTTGTTTTTTTACCCATCGCCTTGCGGAGCGTATCGGCCTCGCCGCCGGTAAAACCGGCGAGCTTCTGCGAGAGCAGCATGACTTGTTCCTGATAAACCGTAATGCCGTAGGTATCGCTCAGGTACTCCTCCATATCGGCGATGTCGTACGTCACCGGCTCCAGTCCGTGCTTGCGGGCGATGAAGTTGGGAATATACTCCATCGGTCCCGGGCGGTAGAGGGCATTCATGGCGATCAGGTCCTCGAAACGGTTGGGTTTCAGGTTGCGCAGATGTTTTTTCATACCGGGGGACTCGAACTGGAACAGGCCGGTCGTGTCGCCACGGCTGAAAACCTCGTAGGTCGGGGCGTCGTCCAGCGGAATGTTGTCGATATCCACCTCGATGCCGTGCACGTTTTTGACGTTGGTTACGGCATCCTTGATGATCGAGAGGGTGCGCAGTCCCAGGAAGTCCATTTTGATCAGGCCGACGCTCTCGACCTCTTTGCCCTCGAACTCCACGACGTTCAGATCGGCGTCCTTGGTGATGGCCATCGGAGCGAAATTCTCCAGGTCGTCCTGCCCGATGATTACACCGCAGGCATGCACACCGGTCTGCCGAATTGAGCCTTCGAGCTTTTCGGCGTATTTGAGCGTATTGCGGATCAACTGGTTCGGGGATTCCCGTTCGGCGGCCAGCTCCGGCGACTCCTTGTAGCAGAAGTCGAAAGGCGTTTCTCCGGCCTTCTTGTCGGGCGTAACCTTGTCGGGTACCAGTTTGGCCAGCCGGTCGCTCTCCGAGAGGGCCAGCTTCTGCACGCGGGCCACGTCGCGGATCGCCAGCTTGGGCGCCATCGTACCGAACGTCACGATCTGGGCCACGCGTTTCTGCCCGTACTTGTGCACGCAGTAATGCAGCACGTCGTCGCGGCCGTCCTCGTCGAAATCGACATCGACATCCGGCAGTGAGATACGCTCGGGATTCAGGAAACGCTCGAACAGCAGGTCGTATTTCAGCGGATCTATGTTGGTAATTTTCAGACAGTAGGCCACAACCGATCCGGCTGCCGAACCACGGCCCGGTCCGACCGACACGCCCATTTCGCGAGCCGCGCGGATATAGTCCCATACGATGAGGAAGTAACCCGGGAATCCCATCCATTCGATCGTACTCAATTCGTACCGGATGCGTTTCTCGACCTCTTCGCTCAATTCGGCGCCATAGCGCAGGTGGGCTCCTTTGTAGGTCAGGTCTTTCAGGTAGCAGAACTGTTTGGCCGTCATCAGCTTCGCTGCGCTCCTTGCTCTCCTCCGCCCAGGCATCGAGTTCTTCGACGCTGTGGCAGGCATCGATTCGCGCCAGCTCTTCCTGATCTTCGATCTTCTTGACGAGCGATTCGCGCAACTCCTCGAAAGGCATGTGGAACTCCGGCGGCGGCGGGAAGTTGGGCATCAGAGGCGCATGGGTGAGTTTGTACTCCTCGACCTTGTCGGCGATCTCGAGCGTGGTGGCGAGTGCCTCGGGGTGGTCGGGGAAGAGCTGCGCCATCTCCTCGGGCGATTTCAGATACTCCTGGAACGTATAGCGCATCCGGTTGGGATCGTCCAGGTCGCGGCCGGTATTGAGGCAGATCAGATGATCGTGCGCCACGGCGTCTTCGGCCAGAATGAAATGCACGTCGTTCGAGCAGATGTATTTGACTCCGCATTTGGTCGACAGCTCCAGCAGGGCCTTATTGACCAGCAACTGATTCTCGTACACGTCGGCGTCCTTGCGCGGGTCACCCGACGGATGGAGCTGCAACTCCAGGTAATAGTCGTCCCCGAAGACGCTCTTGAACCAGCGCACGACCTGTTCAGCCTCCTCCATGTCGTTGCGCATGATGGCTTGGGGAACTTCGCCGCCCAGACATGCCGAGCAGCAGATCAATCCTTCGTGGTATTGTTCCAGCAGTTTCTTGTCGATACGGGGCTTGTAATAGAATCCTTCGGTAAAGGAGTAGGAGACGATCTTGCAGAGATTGTGGTAACCCGTGAGGTTCTTGGCCAGCAGAATCAGGTGATCGCCCGCCTTCTCGTCCTTGTCCTTTTCGAAGCGGTTGCGCACGACGTAGGTTTCGCATCCCAGAATAGGCTTGATGCCCGCATCGGTGGCGACGTCGTGGAAGTTCTTGACGCCGTACATATTGCCGTGGTCAGTGATGGCCAGAGCCTTCATACCGAGGGCTTTGGCTCGCTTGATGAGCGGCGATATGGCCGCTGCGCCGTCCAGAATGGAATATTGCGTATGTACATGTAAATGGACGAAATCCGGCATAATTCGAAAATTTATGGTTTTGGGCCGTCCTTTGCGAAGGTACGGAAAAGTCGCGGGCAGATGCAAATTTATCTGCGTCTTGCCGATGCTTAAGGCGAAGTCAAAGGTAGTGAAAAAATACGAAAGAATTTCCGTATTTCCAGGTAAAAATTGCCCGAACGATTCTACGCTGTTGAAAATGACGGGATAGGAAATATGTGGCAAAAATCTTGCAGCATTCCGAAAAAAAACGTATCTTGTAGATGAAGGGAACAACCGGATTTATCCGGTCCTGCATCGCCCGTTTTCGCCGGGCACGAACGGAGTTCGGAACCGGAAGCACGGAAGTTCGAAGAACCGAAAAACGACGGGATGCGAAGATTTAATAAAAATGTGATTATCAGTGGACCTCGTTGGGAATACGGTACTCCGAGTTCCCGCATTTTAGGAAAGGTCTGAATTTTAATGCGGCCAGAGGATGCGAATAAATGTCCCTCGGATTCGATGCTGCAATTGTCAAAAATGGTACATCGAAAGATAAAGATATAATGGCCGAATAAATATATCACCTAAACAGCGATGATTATGAAAGATGAAAAATTAGTCGTGTTGAGAGAGTGGAACTCTGTCACCGAAGCCGAAATGGCCAAATCGATTCTGGACGGAGCCGGAATCTTTTCGACGATCCGCAACGAATATATGTCGGCGATCTATCCTATCGGTACGATGCCGGCACAGCTCGTGGTCAAGGAGGAAGATGCGAAGCGGGCTGCCGAATTGCTCGACAAAATGCCGTAATTTATTATTTTGCAGCTATTCAAGGAGTTCGGGAAGCTCTTAAAGGCCCCCGAATTCCTTATGAACGGCTCGGAACAACCTCTGTTGCTTGCGACTTTCGAACGGTTCGGAGAAGGGGCGGAACTGCGTACCGAAAACGTCGATTCATAGCTTCGGGTCCGGAAAACGAAGTCGTCGGAAATGAAACCGGCTTCGATAAGATCGGTCGAGCCGTGTCGGAGGATCTATCGGTTCCAGATGGCCCACGCAGCTTCCGCCTGCCCTACGAGCATGTCGAGTCCGTTGCACGTGTGTGCTCCCCGTTGCGCTCCGTATTGCAGAAACAGCGTTTCGGCCGGGTTGTAGATCAGGTCGAAAAGATAGTGGGAGGGCGTGACGAAAGCGTACGGAATGCGGGGCGCCTCTTCGACATTCGGATGCATCCCGACTGGGGAGGCATTGATAATGAGCCGATGCGAACCGATTACTTCATCCGATACTTCGTCGTACGTATAATTTCCCGTTGCCGGATTCCGCGATACTAGATCGAACGGAATTTCCATCTGTGCCAATACATATTGCACGGCTTGCGACGCCCCGCCCGTGCCCAGTACCAATGCCCGTTCGGGACGCTCCCCGCCGAGAAATGTTTCGAGGGAGGCGCGAAGTCCCGTCACATCCGTATTATAACCCGTCAGACGTCTGCCTTCGCAGCGCACGCAATTGACGGCCCCGATCATCCGGGTTTCCGGCGAAAGATCGTCCAGATAGGGTATGATCTGTTGTTTATAGGGAATCGTGACATTGAATCCCCGCAGTTCGGGCTGCGCTTCCAGCAAAGCGGGCAACTCCTCGATCGTTTTCAATTCGTAAAGGTCGTACCGGCAATCCGCAATGCCTTCGCGTGCGAATTTATCGGCGAAATACCGGGCTGAAAACGAGTGTCCCAGCGGGTAGCCTATCAGACCGTAGCGTTTCATAAGGTTTTAGTTTTGGGGAGCGGAGATTTTTTGAGCGACCCGCTTGCCGATGAATTCGATGACATAGATCAGAAGAAATCCTGCCAGCGCCAGTGCTACGGCCTGCCACAAGTGGGCATCGGTCTGACCGATCGCCTCGAAATGTCCCGGTGTAATGTTTTGTTCCACCAACGGGTGAACGGCACCCTGGGCATCCGTATAAGTTTCCACGACCTCTTTCCAGGGCCAGACTTTATTGAGCGATCCGACCATGAAACCCATGAGCAGGGAGATCGTCAGGTCGTGATGCTTGCGCAGCAGCCACGAAAGCAGGTGCGAAAAACTGATGATGCCGGCGACGGCTCCGACTGCGAAAAGCAGCAGGACACCCAGCCGGAATTCGCTGACAGCCTGTAAAATGTATTGGTATTTTCCCAGCAGCAGCAGGATGAAGGCGCCTGAAATTCCCGGAAGAATCATCGCGCAGATGGCAACAGCTCCCGAAAGCATGATAAACCACCAGTCGTTGGGCGTTTGCGTCGGGGAGGCGATCGTGATCCAGAATGCCAGCGCGGTGCCGACAAGCAGTCCCAGCAGCGAAGTGAGGTTCCACTTCCGAATATCCCGGGCGACGAAAGCCGCCGAAGCGACGATCAGTCCGAAAAAGAAGGACCAGATTTCGATCGGGTGATGCGCCAGCAGGTAAGTCATCAACCGTGCCAGCGAAAAGATGGCGATACCGATACCCAGCAGTACGGAGAAGAGAAAGCTGCCGTTGATGCGGCGCCAGAATTTCCTGAATTCGAACCGGCCGAGCAATTTCAACGCAGTCGGATTGAAACTTTTGATCGACTCGATCAGTTCGCTGTAAATTCCCGAAATAAAGGCGATCGTCCCGCCCGATACTCCCGGGACAACATCCGCCATTCCCATTGCGCAGCCTTTCAGCGCCAACAGCACGTATCTGAACATAATCCGCTCTAATAAAAAGTTAGGCAATTCATCTTTCAATGTACCTTTTGACAATTCCGAGAGGTGTCTATTCGCTGTTCCCGGTTGTATCGGTAATGCTCCTGCCCATAAATTCCTTCCCGGAAGGGACTTAAGGCGCTTTACTCCCAAAGAGGTACACTAAAGTATATAATCACGAAAAGTTATCTCGTTCGTCGAAAACACGACGTTTCGCAAAAACGGCATTATAATAACATCGCATGGGTATTGCCGTTTCCGGCGATGTTTTGCTTGTGCAAAGATAGTATATGCGGGAAACATCGCAAGATTTTTCGGGATAAAACCCTGAAAAAATCCATCCCGAACGAAGATTTAATAATTCGTTAATAATACCGTTCGAGGATTCCGCCTCCGACGACCCGTTCCCCTCGGTACAAAACGACGGGCTGCCCGGCGGCCGGGGCCCACGCGGGATCCTCCAGTTCGATCCGAATCCCCGAAGCGGCAGGGAAGACCGCTGCGTATCCCTCGGGGTTGCGGCCGATGCCCCGGATCACCGCACGGATATCGCGGGCACCGAATACCTCGTCGCTCTCTACCAGGCGACATTCCCCGACTTCCAGCGTACGATGCAACAACAGCTTCTCTTCTCCGGCTACGATCCGGTTTGCCGCCGTGTCGATAGCGACCACCGCCCAGCCCGGCGGCAGGTCGAGGCCCTTTTTCTGGCCGATGGTGTAGAGGGCCGCCCCGTCGTGCGTGCCGAGCCGATGTCCGGCAGAGTCGATGATGGGGCCGGGCCGGAGCGCTTCCGTTTTATCCCGGCTTCGCAGGAAGTCGCGGCACGGGCGTCCCTCGAGAAAACAGACGCCCATACTCTCCCGACGGTCGGCGAGTTCTTCGACGATATTTCGTTTGATGACCGTTCCCATCGGAGTCAGCACCCGATCGAGGACCTCCTGCGGCAAGTCCCACAGGTAGTAGGACTGGTCCTTGCGGTTGTCGGCCGCACGGGTGACGTATCGTTTGCCGCCTGCGGAGGTAATGCGGAAATAGTGTCCCGTAGCGATGTAGCGAATCCCCAGTGCGTCGGCCTCTGCCGCAAGACAGGGCCATTTGATCCGACTGTTGCAGCGCGTGCACGGAGCCGGGGTACGCCCCCGGAAGTAACTGTCGGTAAAATAGTCCACCACCTCCCGTTCGAACCGCTCCCGCACCGACCGCATTCGCCAGGGAATCCCGAGTGCCCCGGCACGCAGACGCGCCTTTCCAACAATGCGGAATCGCCTCTCATGTCGAGCGTCAGAGCCGTTACATGATATCCGGCCGCCTGCAACAATCCGACGGCGGCGAAGCTGTCTATTCCGCCGCTGAAACCCAACAATACCCAATTATCCTTCATAAAACTCCTGTCTTCATGAGAACCGGCTGCCGAAATTTCGGCAGCCGGTTCTGTCAAGCATATTCTTCCGGCTTCGGGTGTTCTTCTTCGAAGAATTCCGGTTTTTCCCGTTTGATGAACCCGATCACCTCTTCCAAGCCTTCGAGGAATTTGGAAAAATCCTCTTTGTAAAGGAATATTTTATGCCGGTCGTAACTGACCGTTCCATCCGGCGCCGTTTTCTTCCGGCTCTCCGTAATGGTAAGAAAATAATCGTTCGCACGCGTAGCGCGCACGTCCAGAAAATAGGTCCGCCGGCCGGCTTTTACGACTTTCGACAGGATCTGTTCGCCGAAATCTTCTCCGTCCGTGCGGAAGGTATTCAGAGCAGCCATACAAGGTAATATTTTGAGGGTTATTCGTTTGTTCCATACGTAAATATAAAACAAATTTCGTTTTCCTGCAAATTCTTGCCCGTGATTATATATCTTTGGGCGTGCAGCGACTCAAACCCCTTTCGGGAACGGGATTCGGGCAGGCCGAATTATAAACTCAATATTACGAGTCGTGAATACGCGACTCTCGGAAATAACGTGATGCAACTGCTTATTGCCGCTCATGCTGCGCTTCCAGGAGTGGCAGCCCCTCTGCCTCCCAGTTTTTCAGCAAATTGAGCGCCCGGATGAAGTCGGCATCATCCCTTGCGTGCAATATCCGCAGCAGAGCTTCCCGGTCGAAAAGCCGCTCTGCCAGCAATGCTTTGAGCAGGCGCCTGGTCCCCGCTTCGACATCGGAATCTTCCGCCGGAGGTGTTACGCCCTGTTCCAGTCCCAGTCCGATCAACTCCTCATACATTTCATCGGGAACTTCGAACCGCTCCTCGAACGATGCGAACTCCGGATAATCCCGTTCCAGGGCTGCCCGGGTGCGGTCCAGGTAGTGCTGCATAAATTCAGGAAAGATATTTTTCCGCAGCAGGGCGTTCAGATAAGATGCCTGCACCGTATCCTGTATTACGCACACGTCGGGCGCTATGCCTCCACCGCCGTAAACCGTCCGGCCCGTGCGGAGTGTCCGGTAGGCCGGCGACGGAATCGTGTCGGGCAGCGAGTGAGTTCGGTAAGCCGTGCGATCCCCGCCTTTGACGTAAGGACGTTGAATTTCCCGGCCCGAAGGCGTATGATAGCGGGCGATGACCAGACGCAAAGCCGACCCGTCCGGAAGCAGATATTGCCGCTGCACCAATCCTTTTCCGAAGCTGCGGCGCCCGACGATTATCGCGCGGTCCCAGTCCTGCAGCGCTCCGCTCACGATTTCGCTGGCCGATGCCGACCGTTCGTCGATCAGTACGACAAGCCGCCCTTCGGCCGGAAATACCGGATTCCGACGGGCGGAATGGACGACGGACGGGACGCTGCGGCCTTCGGTCGAAACGATCCGCGAGCCTTTGGGCAGAAAAAAGCCGGACAAAGCGATCGCCTGATCCAACAGTCCTCCGCCATTGCCCCGAAGATCGAGAATCAGCTCCTTCGGACGATCCAGTTCTTCGTAGGCCCGCTGCACTTCCCGCATGGTGGTCTGACCGAAACGGATCAGTCTGATGTATCCTACCGCAGAATCGACCCGGTAGGCCAGTTCGACGGAGGGGACCGGAATTTCCCGTCGGACGATTTCGTATAGAATTGGCAGACGAATTCCTCGTCGAATCACTAGGATTTTTACTTTCGATCCGGCATCTCCCCGCATGGCGGAGATGAGCTCGGAGGCCGGAATCTCTTTCACGGCACGTCCGTCCACCCGGACGATCCGGTCGTCGGGACGGATGCCCGCTTCTTCGGCGGCCCCTCCCGACAGGAGGGAGGTTACGACCAGCGAATCACGGATCCATTGGGTCTGAATGCCTATTCCTCCGAACTTACCCCGATAGAGGCTCCAGAATTCAGCCATCTCCGCAGCCGAGGCATATTCGGTATGGGGATCGAGTTGCTGTACCATGCTGCGGATCGCCTCCTCGACCAGCGGCGCCATATCGACCGAATCGACATACATCTTACGGATATATTCGTAAGACCGCTCCAGCTTGGCGAGCGACCGTCGCTGTGCCCGGTCGGGCCGGGAAACGGCGATATCGGCCGTCCGGAACGATGATAATCCCGCCACGGCCAGCAACAGCCCGAAAAACCACATGCTCCGCTTCATATCGAATTACATGATTGCATATTTTTCCGTCCGGCGTCCTCCCAAGCAGGTACCGCGAAACACCGGGAAATGATTTCCGACTGCGAGCAGGGAGGAAAGGCGTGAACCCCGTCTTCTTTCCGGCGATTCGGTAGAGCCATAGATACCGCCTCGGATGCACCCACATTCGGAACGGGGCGTATCCGCCGATAACTCTGCTCTCTCAACTACCGCCGGGGCGGCTATTCCGCGTCCGCTCGGACAGGCGCTTCGGATTATCTATAACTAATTATCTAACGGAGTGCTTCGGCCAGTCGGGTGAACGGCACCTGGGTCTGTTCGCCGGAGGTCATATCCTTGATCGTCGCCACCCGTTCTTCCAGTTCCCGGCTGCCGACGATTACCACGCAGGGGATTCCCCGGCGATTGGCATACTCCATCTGTTTTTTCATCTTTCCGTTTTCGGGATATATCTCCGCCGGAATACCTGCGGCACGCACCTCCTGCAACAGTTTCAGCGAGGCATGCTCTTCCGCTTCGCCCAGATTGGCGAACATCACCCGGGCCGCACAGCCCAGATCGGCCGGGAAGAGTCCGAGGCCGGTCATCACGTCGTAGATGCGGTCCGCACCGAACGAAATGCCGACACCCGACATGTTCGGCATTCCGAAGATGCCCGTCAGGTCGTCGTAGCGTCCGCCGCCGCAGATCGACCCGATGGCGAAATCGAGCGCCTTGACTTCGAAAATCGCTCCCGTATAATAATTGAGCCCCCGGGCCAGCGAGAAGTCGAGCTCGATCGGCAGCTCCACCCCCAGCCGGTTCACGTACCCGAAGATCGTTTCCATCTCGGAAATGCCTTCCAGTCCGACAGCCGAGGAGCCGATGACATCTCGCAACACAGCCAGTTTCCGTTCATTATCGCCTGTCAATTCGAGTATCGGTTGCAGCTTTTCGATCGCATCGGAGCCGATGCCGCGTTCCGTCAATTCAGCCTTGACAGCCTCCAATCCGATCTTTTCCAGCTTGTCGATGGCGACCGTAATGTCGATCATCTTGTCCGCATGTCCGATGGTTTCAGCAATGCCGTACAGAATCTTGCGGTTGTTTACCTTCAGCGATACGTTAATTCCGAGCGTCCGGAAAACCCGTTCCACGATCTGTATGAGTTCCACTTCGCACAGCAGCGATCGGGTGCCGATGACATCCACGTCGCACTGGTAAAACTCCCGGTAGCGGCCTTTCTGCGGACGGTCGGCCCGCCAGACCGGTTGTATCTGGTAGCGTTTGAACGGGAAGGCGATTTCGCTCTGGTGCTGCACCACATAACGGGCAAAAGGCACCGTCAGGTCGTAACGCAATCCCTTTTCGCAAATTCGGGAGGCCGTGCGCAACTCTTCGTCATTCAGTCCGGCGGCGTAATCCCCCGAATTGAGGATTTTGAAAAGCAGTTTGTCGCCTTCGTCGCCGTATTTGCCCAGCAGGGTGGAGAGGTTCTCCATCGCAGGCGTTTCGAGCGGGCCGAAGCCGAAGGTGCGGAAAACGTCCCGGATTTTGTCGAAAATATATTGGCGGCGCATCATCTCCAGCGGGGAGAAGTCGCGTGTGCCCTTGGGTATGGAGGGTTTTTGTGCCATTTTATTCCACCAGTTTTCTGTATTTTACACGATGGGGCTGCGTATCGCCGCCCTGCGCTTTCTTCCACTCCTCGTATTCGCTGTACGAACCTTCGTAGAAGACCACTTTCGAATCGCCTTCGAAGGAGAGGATGTGCGTGGCGATACGATCGAGGAACCAGCGGTCGTGGGAGATCACGACGGCGCAGCCGGCGAAATTCTCCAGACCCTCCTCCAGCGCACGCAACGTATTGACGTCGATGTCGTTGGTCGGCTCGTCCAGAAGCAGCACATTACCTTCCTCCTTGAGTGCGAGGGCCAGGTGCAGGCGGTTGCGCTCGCCGCCCGACAGCATGCCGCACTTCTTCTCCTGATCGGCGCCCGTGAAATTGAACCGGGCCACGTAAGCGCGGGCATTGACCTGGCGGTTGCCCAGCATAATCAGGTCGGTACCCTGCGAAATCACCTCGTAAACGGTTTTTTCCGGGTCGATGGACTTGTGCTGCTGATCCACGTAGGCCAGTTTGACCGTCTGACCGACAGTGAAAGTTCCCGAAGTAGGCTGTTCGAGTCCCATGATCATCCGGAAGAGGGTAGTCTTGCCCGTACCGTTGGGGCCGATCACACCGACGATACCGGCAGGCGGCAGCGAGAAGTTCAGTCCCTCGTACAGCACCCGGTCGCCGAAGGCTTTCGATACGTCGTGCACCTCGATCACCACATCGCCCAGACGCGGGCCGTTCGGGATGAATATTTCGAGCTTTTCCTCCTTCTGTTTGGTATCTTCGTTCATCAGCTTGTCATAGGCCGACAGACGGGCTTTCGACTTGGCGTGACGTCCGGAGGGGGACATACGCACCCACTCCAACTCGCGTTCGAGGGTCTTGCGACGCTTCGATTCCTGCTTCTCCTCCATAGCCATACGGGTCGTCTTCTGCTCCAGCCAGCCCGAATAGTTACCTTTCCAGGGAATACCTTCGCCGCGGTCGAGTTCCAGAATCCAGCCGGCCACGTTATCCAGGAAATAGCGGTCGTGCGTCACGGCGATCACCGTGCCCTTATATTGTTGCAGGTGCTGCTCCAGCCAGTCGATCGACTCGGCGTCGAGGTGGTTGGTCGGCTCGTCCAGCAGCAAGACGTCCGGCTGCTGCAAAAGCAGGCGGCACAAGGCCACGCGGCGGCGTTCGCCGCCCGAGAGTACCTTGACGCTCTGATCCGGGTCGGGACAGCGCAGGGCATCCATCGCACGCTCCAGTACGCTGTCCAGCTCCCAGCCGTTCACGTGGTCGATCTGTTCGTACAGTTCGCCCTGACGCTCGATAAGTCGGGCCATCTCTTCGTCGTCCATCGGCTCGCAGAGTTTCTGGTTGATCTCCTCGTACTCCTTCAGCAGGGCTACGGTCGAGGCGCAGCCCTCTTCGACCACTTCGCGCACGGTCTTGGCATCGTCGAGTTTGGGTTCCTGTTCCAGGTAACCGACCGTATAACCGGGCGAGAAGACCACTTCACCCTGGAAATTCTTGTCGATACCCGCGATGATCTTCATCAGAGTCGATTTACCCGAGCCGTTCAGACCGATGATACCGATCTTGGCGCCGTAGAAGAACGAGAGGTAGATGTTGTTGAGAACTTTTTTCTGGTTGGTGAAGGTCTTGCTTACGCCGACCATCGAAAAGATGATTTTTTCGTCTGCCATATTTTTCTTTTTGAATTATTTGCGGAGTTACACCGGAATAACGCAGGTCGCGCTACAAGCCAACCTGTTTCGACTTGTCCGAAACGCGATCTGTCCGGGTCCGAATCTATTTGGGAACAAAGATAACGCAAACCGGGCGGAGCGCCAAATTTATTTGTTCTCCGCAGAAATACGGCTTTTCCGCAAAGGCACGCGAACAAATCGCAGTGCGACCGTTGCCCTCTTGTTGAAAAACTACAACGGAATGCCTGTGGCATAACTGGTGCTTTCGCCCGGATCGAAGTTTACGGGAAAAGAGATCAGATACCGGCAGGGATGCCCCATTTCGAGAAGCGGCGTCCATTGTCCCGATGTGTCGAGAATCAGTTTCTGCACGTGTTCCGTCAGTGCAGGATGAGGTGATTCCGATGCGCCAACCAAAGTGATTGTGCCGTCAGGTTCTATATAGAACTCGACACGTACGGTGCCGTACACACCCGCTTCGTACAACTTCGTATCATATACGAGATTTCGGTTCAAATATTCGCGGAAAGCCATCAATCCGTCCTTTTTACCCCGGAATGTCGGCTTGACGAAGCTCCCGGCAGGAAATTCATATTGATCAGCATTTTTCGCACATACGGGATTTTTCGACCGTCCTTGTATGCCGGGGTGAAAGGGTTCAATTCCGATAATGCCGTATTCAACAGCTCCCGGCTGCGCTGGGTCGGATTGAATCGCACTCCGCCCAGCGAATCGGGATATTGTACATCGACGCAGCGTCCCAGCGTGTCTATCGTAAACTTCATAAGCAATTCATGCGAGAGTTCTTCGATTCGGTAGCCGTCCCGCTTCATGACTTTCGTCACCTTCTTCTCGAATTGTTTGCGAAAAACATCCGGGTCGTCCGACCCTGCATATCGCGGCGGAATAATCTGCGCTGCTGCCGGCAAACTTATCAGGCAAAGAATGAGAGAAATTATTTTTCTCATAATGTAAATGTTTTATCTTAACCTGAAATCGACCGGAATATTAAACCTCTGTTGAATGGGAACGCCAAAATAGGTCGCAGGTGTCCATTTGCCGGAAGTCGATAAAATAATTTTCTTAACACGATAACTCATTTTCGGATGCGGCGATTCCAATACTTTATCGATCTTGACAGAACCGTCCGCATCGACGATAAAGGTAACGGAGACCCGTCCGGAAACACCCTATGGCCGAAGCTCTTCGGGATATTCAACTCTTTTTGCAATATATCTTTGAAGCGCTGTAAAATCATTCGGCTCGCTCTTTTTAAAGCAGGCCAGGGTAATTACTTCAGGGATATAGGCGAAATCGTATTCCATCGTCTGTCGGGAAGGAACTTTTTCGCCCCTTTCCGTCGCGGGCTGAAAAGAATCGATTCCGGCCAACGCCGTGCGAAGCAGCTCCAGCGTCCGTTCTTTCACGATAATCGTTTGGCGGCGACAGGTGTCGGGAATTTCCAGATCGATGCAGCGTCCCAGCGTATCGATGGTAAAATTCATCCAGAAGTAGTGAATAAGGTCATCAGGAGTATAGCCGTCGCTATAGTAAACCTCAGTCACACGTTCCATAAGCGCTTGCCGGAACAGCTGAACATCGTCCGAACCTTGAAATAGGGGAGGAGTGGTTTGGGCCTCCGCAATCGTGCACGAAAAACAGGATAAAAACAAGAGCAGGATCTTTTTCATGGGAATTGGGTATAATATTTGATTAAAAATACGACATAATTCGTCGCGGTCCAAATATTCCTGCGGCAAAATGCAACGGATATAAAAAATTCCAATGCGAACATAAGAAATAAATAACGGTTATCGATGGCTTTTCCCGTTCGTTTATCGTATATTTGTAGAGAGAAATCAACCACACAAACAAATAAATTATTTTCAGTATGAGCAAAAGTGTTAAAGGTACCAGGACGGAGCAGAACCTGCTCAAAGCATTTGCCGGCGAGAGCCAGGCACGGACTCGTTATACGTTTTTCGCAAGCGTAGCCAAGAAAGAGGGTTACGAGCAAATCGCAGGTGTTTTCGCGGAAACTGCGGATCAGGAAAAAGAGCATGCGAAGCGTTTCTTCAAATTCCTCGAAGGCGGGGATCTGGAGATTACGGCCAGTTATCCGGCCGGCCGGATCGGCACTACGGCCGAAAACCTGCTGGCGGCAGCCAAAGGGGAGAACGAGGAGTGGGACGTGCTCTATCCCGACTTCGCCAAAGTAGCTGAAGAGGAGGGTTTCCCCGAAATCGCCAATGCGTTCAAGCAGATTTCCAAAGTCGAGGCGGAGCATGAGCGCCGTTATCTGAAGCTGTTGAGCCGCATCACGGACGGCAACTTCTTCAAGCGCGACGGCAAGATCTGGTGGCAGTGCCGCAATTGCGGATTTATCTGCGAAGCGGAGGAAGCACCGAAAATCTGCCCGGCATGCCAGCACCCGCAGGCATACTTCGAGCCGAAGAAAGACAACTATTAACGGAGTTCTTTTATTGAACGAGCCCGGATCCGCTGAACGGATCCGGGCTTTTTATACAATCCAGGGCTTTTTTCGGTCGGACAGGTCGTACCGGAGATATGCGGATGAAAAGCGATAATAAGGCATTATCACCGAAACGGGAACGGAAAATCCAAAATGGAAACGGTTACAACCCCAACAGGAGGCGGGTATCCGTCATGAATCGCTCGTACCGCTGCCGTGAATCGGCCGGCATGGAGAGGGTGTCGCCGACCTCCGAAGGGGTGATCCGGTAGCCGGGTGTCAGGACCCACACCGGCGTCAGTTCGAGCGAGTAGCGCAGCGAACCGTCGGGAGAACGGGTTACCTCGACGGTCGCCACGATTCCGCCGTCGCAATAACGCTTCCGCTGGTTGGACACGAAATTACCGAGCGAATAGAGTACAATCCCGTTGCTGTCCTGTTCGTAAGGCTGTACGACATGCGGGTGGCTGCCGACAATCAGATCGACCCCGTGTCTTCGCAGAAACCCGGCCAACTGCCGCTGCACCTTGTTCGGTCGACGTTCGTATTCGTTGCCCCAGTGCATGCAGGCGATCACGCAATCCACGCCGTCGTGCTCGACCGCCGCCAGGTCCGCGGCGATCCGCACCGTGTCGATGGGATTGACCGACAATCCGGAAGGGACCGGAAGACCGTTCGTACCGTAGGTGTAGTTCAGCAGGGCGAAACGTATGCCGCCCGCTTCGAAACGGAGCGGATGCCTCGCCCGGAAATCCGAGCTGTCCAGAAAAACGCCCGTATGTTCGATGCCGTGCCGGTCGAGTTCCCGGATCGTCGTACGGATGCCTTTCGATCCGCCGTCGCAGCAGTGGTTGTTGGCCAGTACGGTAATGTCCACGCCCAGGGAGTCGAGTGCCTCGGCCAAAGCCGCAGGGGAGCGGAAGCAGGGGTAACCCGTATAGGGTCCGGATTCGGAAAGGGTGGTTTCGAGATTGACGATCGCTGCATCGGCCGCACGGAAGCGCTCCCGCACCCAGTCGAAAGAGGCATTGAAATCGAAATCGCCTTCCGGCGTACGCGCTGCGGTGAGCTGGGGCGTATGCTGCATCAGGTCCCCGGCGAAGACCAGCCGGGCACGCCGTACCTCCGGGAGGGATGGCTTGGAAGGTATGTCGATTTCGGCTGTCCGGCTCCGATGCGACAGCGTGTGGGAGCAACAGACGTAAAGGGCGCCGGCTGCAGACAATCCGATGATTGTCAGAACGATGATTTTCGAAAATTTCTCCATTTCCCGTCAAAAATACGATACGGGGCAGAATTATCCAAAAAACTCCGTAGATTTGCGTCGGCGTTGATGGGCGCATTCCGAAAATAGATTGTTATGAATAATTTGCGAGGTGTGCTGTATGCCGTCGTTTCGTCGGCTACGTTCGGGTTGATCCCGCTGTTTTCGATTCCGCTGCTGCAAGGAGGTATGTCCTCCCCGGCGATCCTGTTCTACCGCTTCGGACTGGCCGCCGCGATGATGGGGCTGATCGCCCTTGCGACCCGGCGGCCGCTTCGTATTACGTGGCCGCAAACCGGCACGCTGTTGCTTCTGGGTGCGATGTATTCCGTGACGGCCCTCGGGCTGTTGCGTTCTTACACCTACATTCCCAGCAGTGTGGCCACGACGATCAACTTTCTATACCCGCTGGGCGTGGCGATCGTGATGACGCTGTTTTTCCGCGAAAAAAATTCCGTCTGGCTGCTGGTTGCGATCCTCATCTCACTGGTGGGTGTGGCGCTGCTTTCGTGGGGCGATATCGGCGGTCCGCAGAGCGACCGTGCCATCGTCGGCGTCGGGTTCGCGGGAGCGACCGTGCTGACCTACACGATCTATATCGTCGGTGTGAAAAAAAGCCGTATTTCCCGGCTCGATCCGATGATCCAGGCTTTTTATGTCCTGCTTTTCAGCGCCTGCTTCTTCCTCGTGTACGCTCTGTCCACGACCGGTGCTCCGCTGCCCGGCAAGTGGCATCTCTGGCAAAACCTCCTGTTACTGGCCCTGGTGCCGACCGTCGTATCCAACCTGACGCTCGTTCTAGCAATCAAGGAGATCGGTTCTACGATGACATCGATCCTCGGTTCGATGGAGCCGCTGACGGCAGTACTCGTCGGGGTGCTGCATTTCGGGGAGAAGTTCGGCCTCGACAGTGCCTCGGGCCTGATACTGATTATCACGGCGGTCATCATCGTCATTCTTCAGGCCAAGAAAAAGGAACATCCGCAAACCCTCCCGCACGAAAGCATCCATTAGCTTCGGCAGTAACGGCTGCGGAGGAAACCTTCCGACAAGGAGCGACGGACTACCGCTCCTTTTTTTCAGGCCGCTTGGGAAACCACCCTTTTTCGACCCGCTTGCGCTGTTCGAACAATTCGCCGATACTCCAGAACGAAGAGGCGCCCCAAACCGCCAACAGGGTGGACCAGACGATGTTTTCGACCAGTACGGAACCGATGACCGCCGCGATTCCCATCAGGAGGAAAATCCACCAGATCCGCACTCCGAAATAGTATTCGCCTTTAGTCACCAGCGGATGAAAAATACCGATAATGAGAAACGTGGCGATACCGATCACGATGCCGGCCAGATGATATTCCATCAAAAATTCCATAGTTCAACTCTTCTTTGTTTTTCCGAACAAAATACGTGCCCCGTCGGAAAGACAGACACGGAACACGCTGCAGGAAATGTCCCGTCGATGAGCAGTTCGTTCGCTGCAAAGATACGATTAAGCTGAGGGCAAAAACAAATTTATTTGTACTTTGCCGAGGCGGAGTATCTAAGACGAAGTCAAGATTGGGATCAAGCCGAGATTTTATTTGCATTTTGCCGAAGCGGGATGGAGTCAAAGATACGGAAAGCCGAGAGAAAACGAGAACTTGTTCACAGTTTTCCGGGGCGCATTCTATCTTCTACAAAGATAGAGAAAGGAAGAGCAATTGTGCGGGCTCGCACGTAAAGATTTCCGGGCCAAAATCCTATCCGTCGCCCTCAAAATATAATCCCCGGCAAAACAAAATTGGTTTGTTCGACCGGGGTGTTATATCGAGATGCGCTACCTAACGCCGGTATTTGAGCCGCAGGCTGTTGGCTACCACGCTGACGCTGCTCAACGCCATGGCTGCCCCGGCGATCATCGGGTTCAGCAAAAAGCCGCTGACAGGGTAGAGCGCCCCGGCAGCGACCGGTATGCCTACGAGGTTGTAGATAAAGGCCCAGAAGAGGTTCTGTCGGATTGTTCGAACCGTTTGCTTGGAGAGCCGAATCGCCTCCGGAATCTTCTTGAGGTCGGACGAGATGATGGTCATCTGCGCCACGTCCATCGCAATGTCGCTGCCCCGGCCCATGGCGATACTCAAGTCGGCCTGTGCCAGCGCTGCACTGTCGTTGATGCCGTCGCCCGCCATCGCCACCTTATGACCGAGGGTTTGCAGACGCTTGACGAACGCGGCCTTGTCCTGCGGAAGTATTTCGGCCTCGAAATGCCGGATACCTGCCTTTTCCGCGATATGACCGGCCGCAGCCCGGCTGTCGCCCGTCAGCATATAAACGTCGATCCCGGCGGCTTGCAGTTCGCGCACGGCCTCTACGGAGCTATCCTTGATGCGGTCGGCGATCGCCGCGACAGCCAGGGCTTGCTCCGAATCGGCGAACCAGACGATGCTCTTGGCTTCTGCCGACAACCGCTGCGCTTCGATATTCAACTCTTTGCCGACGACGATTCCCTGCTCGTCAAGCAGCCGGCGGCTGCCTGCGAAGTAATGCACACCATCGACCGTGCCTTCTACGCCTTTTCCGGTAAGGCTTCCGAACCGTTCGACGTTCAGCGTCGGCACATCTGCAAAATAGTGCACGACGGCATCGGCCAGCGGATGTTCCGAAAATTTTTCCAGGCTGAGAAAGACGGCTTCCGCCCGGTCGTCCCCGTTCGCCCAGACGATATCGGTCACGACGGGTTTCCCTTCGGTCAGTGTACCCGTCTTGTCCAGCACTACCGTGTCGATCTTTCCGGCCGTCTCCAGACTTACGGCGTCCCTGATCAGAATTCCTTTCTCGGTCCCTTTGCCGATGCCGACCATGACGGCCGTCGGAGTAGCCAGTCCCAATGCACACGGACAGGCGATAACCAGTACGGTCACAGCTGCCAGGATTCCGTGCGTCAGGCCTCCCGATGGATCGAAAACCAGCCACAGGACGAAAGAAAGCAGGGCGATGCCGATGATCGCGGGGACGAATATGCCGGCGATTTTGTCCGCCAGCTTTTGCACGGGAGCCTTGCTCCCCTGCGCCTCCTGAACCATGCGGATGATCTGGGCCAGCATCGTCGCGGCTCCGACCTTCTCCGCCCGAAAGCGGAAGCTGCCCTTCTGATTGATCGTTCCGGCGAAGACTTTCGTTCCGGGCTCCTTATGCACGGGAAGCGGCTCGCCGCTCAACATGCTTTCATCGACATAGGAATCGCCTTCGCAAACCGCACCGTCCACGGCGATCTTCTCCCCGGGCCGAACGGCCAGAAGGTCGCCGACCCGGATGCGGCTGATCGGAATCTCCGTCTGCGTACCGTCCGCAGCGACGACGATCGCATTTTTTTGTTGCAGACCGATCAGCTTTTTCAGCGAAGAGGTCGTATCGCCTTTGGCCTTCTCTTCGAGCGTGCGCCCCAGCAGGATGAAGGCGATGATCACCGCCGCAGCTTCGAAATAGACGTGGGGTTCCACTCCCCGCGAGAGCCAGAACTCCGGAAAAACGAGGTTGAACAGACTGAACAGGTAGGCGATGCCCGTACTCAATGCGACCAGCGTATCCATCGTGGCCGAACGGTGGCGCAACTGCTGCCAGGCATTCACGAAAAATCCGCGTCCCAGCCAGAAGACGACCGGAGCGGACAACAGCGCCATAATCGCACCGCCGCAGGGCATATCCATAAAGAACATACCGATCACGACCACCGGAATCGCCAGCACGACAGCCCAGAAAGCCCGCCGTTTCAGGTCCCGGTACCGCTCCCGGTTCATCCGCTCCAACTCGTCGGGCGTGTCATCATCCGAATCGGCGAGCATATCGTAACCGCCCTCCTGCACGGCTTGCCGGAGTTTTTCCGGCGAGGTCTGCATCGTGTCGTATTCAACCGCTGCGGTCGAAGCCGCCAGATTGACGGAAGCCGCGACGACGCCCGTCTGGGCATTGAGAATTTTTCCACACGTGCGGCACATCCGGCGCAGTGCAGCCCCGCAAGGGGAAAAGTCCGTTTTACATATTTACCTTTCGACATACTTTTTGATTTTTTTACAGACAGGGACGAGCACGGAATATCCGCACGCCCTTCGTGTCCTTTCGATACAAAGATCGGGACAAAAAGGGCGGAAGGCGTTATATAATTCCGGATACTATTTACAAGATTTCGGAACGACCGGCGGATTACACCTTGTCCAGCGATTTGCGACGGTTCTCGCCGATCTTCCGGAAATGGCTGGGCGTAAGTCCCGTCACCTTCTTGAACTGGGCGCTCAAGTGGGCCGTACTCGAATAGTTCAGCTTGTCGGCAATCTCGCCGAGCGACAGCTCGCCGTAAGCCAGCAACTCCTTCACCCGTTCGATTTTCTGTGCGATGAAGTATTGTTCGATCGTCGTGTTTTCGATCTCCGAAAACAACGAACTCACTGCCCCGTAATCCTGATGCAACCGGTCCGCGATATAATCCGAGAGGTTGGTCCGCAAAGCGGCGTCCTTCTCCCGCACCAGCTCGATGACCGTATTCTTCACCCGCTCGACGGTCTGCTTGCGGCGGTCGTCGATCAACTCGAACCCGACGGCGCGGAGCGCTTCGTCCAACTCCTTTCTTCGCTCGGCAGTCAGTTCTGCGGGCAGCACGGCTTCGCCGAGAACGACCGACGAGGCCTCGATCCCCGCCTGCCGCAAAATATCGCGCACGACCAGAATACAGCGGGGACAAACCATGTTCTTAATGAAGAGTTTCATCGGCAACGGAAAGAATTTGTCGATGACAAAGATACGATTAAGCCGAGTGTAAAAGCAAATTTTATTTGCATTTTGCCGAGGCGGAGTATCTACGACGAAGTCAAAGATTGAGGAAAAGCCGAGGCATATCGGCAGGTTGCGGTAGAGCAGGTCGATATTCGGTGGATCGAAATATACAATCAAAAAATAAATGACACTTGACAGGCTTGCATAACTGTCGATTTTTATTTAATTTAGTCATAAAAAGATGGTTTTATACTATGTATGACGCCTTTATTTGATACTATAACGCTTTCTATGATAAAACGCCTTACCTTCAGCTTACTCCTGACCTGTTTGTATGTTCCCTGTTTTTCCCAGGAACGCTTCGTTGTCCGGGGCCGTATTCTCGATGCGGAATCCGCTCCGGTTCCTTATTGTTCGGTCAGCATTCTCGAATCGCGCGACTCCACGATCCTCGGAGGCGCCGTTTCCGACACGGAAGGCCGTTACAGCCTGCATTTCGAGCAGGCGGGCCGCTATCTGCTCTGCTACGACCATCTGGCCTACGAATCCTGCTACCGAACGGTAGAGGTTCCGGAGGCGCAAACCCTGCCCGATGTGATTCTACGTCCGGCCAGCCGACATATCGACGAGGTGGTCGTGGTGGCCCGAAATACCGAATACAGGGCAGGCCGCTACGAAGTCAATATGTTGGGTAATCCGATCGTCCGCAACCGGTCCGTGATGCAGGTGCTGGATCTGCTGCCGGGCCTGCGGGCTTCCGATAATACCTTGTCCATCAAGGGAACGCCGGTGTCGGTCGTCTATATCGACGACCGGTTGGTAACGGATCTCGGGGAGCTTTCCGCCCTTCGTGCCGAAGACGTGAAAAGCGTGGAGGTCCAGAACAAGACGGGAGCGGCCTATTCCGCCACGACTTCTGGCGGTATCGTCCGTATCCGGCTCAAGAAACTCGCCGCAGGCAGTTTTTACGGCAACGTATCTTCCTCCGCGTCCGTTTCCCGCGACGGATATTCTACGGGACTCGCCCTGCCGTTCTCGGCCCAGTGCGGACGATTGGGAATATATATATGTGTCGGGTTCCTATGGGGAGAACGAAACGCTCGACCGCACCTATTCCGAATTTCGCAATTCGGGATACTCGCTCGATTCGGAGGACCGGGGGCGGATCACCTCCCGGAATATCCGCGAACTTCTGAGCCTGGTTTACAAGATAAACGACCGCCATTCGATCGGTCTCGGGGGACAGATTTTCATGGGAGCGAGCGACCCGTCCAATACGGTGCACACGACCTCTGCGGGATTGGCCTGGGGCGATGTACCGCCGCAGATGCCCGAAGCCGGATATACGCTCTACCGCTACGGGGGGGGCACGCTCTACAACCGGCAGTATCAGGGGTCGCTGAATTATATCTTCCGTTTCGACACGTTGGGTTCCCGGCTCTCTTTCAAGGCCGACTACCTGCACCAGAACGTCGATCGGAATTACGACTACGACACGCGCGATTTTTCCCGGCCGGAGGATGCGGAACCCTTCTCCACGGAGTTGCGGCGCGAGCGCTACAAGCTGCTGGGACATCTGTTCGCGTCCCGGCTCGACCTGAACAAGAATTTTTCGGAAGAGCGCTCGCTCGATGTGGGGTTGAGCTATGATTTGCGGTATGCGGACAACAACGCTCCCGTGCATCGCTTCGAGGAGGAAGAGTGGATCCCGGACCCGAAGATGAGTACCTGGTTTATCGACCGCACTCAAAGCACGGGTGCCTACACCCAATGGGCCGATGCCTACGGCAAGTTCTCCTATCAGGCGGGCCTGCGACTGCAATGGGATCGCATCGCTTACCGGAATGCCGAAAATACGGGCTACGAACATCGTGACTACTGGCGGCTTTTCCCGGAACTCAGCCTGACCTACACGTTCAACCCGGAAAAGGGCACCAATATCAATCTCGACCTCTATCGGTCCAGCGGCCGGCTGCCCGACAACAACGCCCTGAGTCCCCGCCGGGTCTGGCAGTCGCAATACAGTTATACCGTAGGCAACGAAAATCTCGAACCCGGCTGGGGGTACGACATCGACCTGAGCTATACGCTGCGCAACAAACTGACGATCTCTTACGGAGGTACGTGGTCGCGCGGCAGTGAAACGATGACTTTCTATGACCCCGACGATCCGAACATCGTCTATACGACGAAGGTGAACGGGGAACACGGCTCGGCGCATAATATCTGGATCGATTATACGACATTGGTAACCAAATGGTTCCGAGTGAAATCTTTCATTCACGGATATTGGTATCGGAGAGAGGTGGATGGCGACTGGCAGGCTTCGTACAGTGCCGGAGGCGGGATGTTCAGCCTTTCCCTTATGTTCCAGCCGCATCCCTCGATGATTATCTATCTGGACGGAGGCGTCGAGCTGCCCCAAAAAAGATTGGAAACCTGGCAAAATTCCTATTGGGCTTTAGCTGCCGGAATAACCAAATCATTCTGTAAAGACAAACTGTATATATCCCTCGACGTGAACAATATCCTTTCGACCAAACTGAAAAAGGAAACGGTACGCTGGGACAACTCCTACTATTCCGTCCTGCGGCAACCTCGGGGACACAGAAGTCTGCGGCTGGTCTTTTCGATCGGCTACCGGTTCAACCGAAATGCCAAAAAGAGCGTATCGACCGTGCAAACGTTACGAGATCCGGAAGAAATTCTGAAATAGGCCGCTCAAGACCCGTATTCGAATCCAGTGCGCAAGACGTGCTTTCCGAGAACCGTATTTTGTGAAACTTTTCCGCTCGATATATGAATAGTGGAATTGGCATCGCTTTTCTCCCCGGCAATCCGAAGCATTTCGGCGCTTTCACATCTGCCTCAAAAACCAAAAAAATTACGGACGGCTGCATCCGGCAGCCGCCCGTAAAAATTCCGCCCTCCGAAATCAGAAGTTGTAGCGCACCATCAGATTGACCCGATTGGCATGGCCCTTCATTCCGTCCATATTTTCGCGGGTGCCGTACAGGTATTCGGCCGCAAAGGCTGACAGCAGGGGGCCAAATCCCAGAAAATATTGCCGAAGACATACTGACCGCGACGGTATTCGTCATCGGCATAGGCCCCGTTCCTGCGGCAAACCTCCGCCATGGAATAACCGCCCGAAATGGCGAGTTTGTTCGGAACGAGGTCGATTTGCGCAGCCGCCTGCCAACCGTACATCGGCATAGTCTGAATACTCCTCGGATTGTGAGGATTGGGTGTAAAATCCAGTCCGATGCCCGATAAATCTTGGATGTAGGGAGTGATGCCCTCGCCGTACACACCGTTGAAGAAGAGTTGCAGGGGACCCGCTACTTTGATATTTCCGCTGGCCTGGACGCCCCAGCCGAAGAGCGAAGTATTGTTACCCGTCGATTCGTTGTGCAGATACATATCGCGGAAAACGGCCGATGCCCGGAAATGGCTCTCCTTGTTCCGGCCCCAATTCACCTGCATATAAACCGGAAAATCGGGTACGCGCTGCGGAATCGAAGCGAACGAATCGCCGTAGGTGCCGCTTACGTTCGGTAGCTCGGCGGCAACGCCGAATTTCAGAATATCGCGGTAGATCGAATGCTCGTAACGGATCATCGTCGAGAAAAAGTAGTTATAGGCATTGGGACCCTGGAAGTCGATCGTATTGGGAGCGGCGTTCAGGTCGCAGAACGTCGTTACGTCGCGTCCGAACGTGAACCCTTTGAACGATACGTAAGCCGACCGGATACGGGGCGTATAACTGTTGGTTCCTCCGCCGCGGAAGTCCGTACTGAAATAGAGGGTGACACGGCCCAGTTTTTTCGAATTGGCGATGGCCTTCAGAAATATGCGGGAGGTAGTTCCGTCCAGGCCGAATTTCTGACGGGTGGCATAGGTGCCGGGAACGGCGATCGTGGCCGGAATGAAATCCTGTGCTCCGGAGATTCCGTCGAAGTCATACGACGCACGCAGAGTCACCTGGCCGCCGAGCGAGAAAGAGAATTTGTTCTGCTTGGTGGCGAAGATGAAGTGAGGCAGTTCATCCTGCTGGAAACCGGGATGATGGGTTTCGATATAATCCCGAATGGCATTGTCGATTGCCAGTTGGTTCAATACGGCCGCTTCGAGCAAGGCCTCTTCGTCTGCAGGCGGTTGAGGTGCATTGACGGAAACCAAATAAACCGTCGGAGAGTATTCGCCGGTCTTTACGCTGTCCTTACGGATCTGGTAGGTCTGGGCCGAAACCGAGGCCGCAGAAACCGCCAGCAACATTGCGATTAAAAGTCGAAAAATTTTCATAAGCAATAAAATTAAATTATTCCGATAATGGCGGATGCCATCTATATATGTATATTACGATTTTGGAAGTCAGACAATTGGTATTTGCCCGAAACGTGGCAAGTTATATGCCAAAATACCCGGCAAGAACAGGTGCAGCAGGTCGGAAAGCGGGATCCTCCAGCCTGCGAGCCGGACCGGTCACGGCATCTGCCAGACGTTCGAACCTATTCCCGAAGTCTTCGGACGGATGTCGGTCTCCTTTCCCTAAATAAAATTCCCTCAAAAAGTGTAAAAAATGAACAGAAGGCGTTGGCAAATCCTGCAAATCGGATAAACTAACGGCGAAATAGTTATTTCCGAAACGGTCGCTATCCGATATTTTGTATTTTTGTAAAAACATATTTTTCATATGAAACATAAGTTAGTGATAGCAATGACTGCGGCAACGCTGTTTCTGGTCGGGTGCGGGCAGCGGCAACATACGGAACAGGTAACGCTCGTGCGCATCGATACCGTAAAAACAGCGAATACCTGTGATATTCTCGAATTTCCCGCCCGAGTACAGGCTGCCGGAGAAGTTCACCTCGCATTCAAGATACCCGGAACCTTGCAACGTATTTATGTCGATGACGGAGCTTTTGTCCGTCAGGGTGAACTTGTTGCCGAAATGGATCCGCGCGATTACGAACTTCAGTTACAGGCGGTCGAAGCCGAATATTTGAGTATCAAGGCCGAAGCCGAACGTGTAATGGCGCTTTACGACCAAAACGTCGCTACCGCCGATGCTTACGACAAAGCGCGATACGGGCTGCAACAGATTACGGCGAAATACGAGAACGCCCGCAACCAATTGGCCGATACGAAACTGTATGCTCCTTTCGACGGCTACGTGAAGCGTCGGCGCTTCGACCCTCCGACGGTCGTAGCGGCCGGAATGCCGGTCATCACGTTCCTGTCGGGCAAGAATCCCGAGGTCGAACTTTTCATTCCGGCATCGACTTACATTCGCCGTCGGGAGATCGCTTCGTTTGCGGCGGTGTTCGATTTTCTGCAAGGGCAAAAAATTCCGCTGCGTCTGCTCCATGTCGATCCGAGCGCCAATGCCAATCAGCTTTACGCCGTGCGGTTGGCACTGCCCGTGAATACGGAGATCGCGGCGACACCCGGCATGAACGCAACGGTCGAAGTCGCCATGCGGCAGGAAACGGAGGCATCGGTAGAGATTCCTGCATCGGCTCTGTTCAGCAACGGCGACAAGACGAGTTACGTGTGGATTTACCGACAGGACGGGACGATCGCACGCCGACGGGTCGAAGTAGTCCGTCTGCATACGGACGGAACGGCGACGATAGCGGATGGTCTGAACGAAGGCGAACGGATCGTCGTGGCCGGAGTTCATAAATTGACGGAAGGCCAGCGGGTCGCACCGCTTCCTGCTCCGTCGAAAACCAATGAAGGAGGGCTGCTATGATCGACTTGGGCAAATGGGCTTTCGGACACAGCAGCTCGTCTATTTTCTGTTGGCGGTACTGTTGGTAGGCGGTCTGAAATCGGCCTACGACATGGGAAAACTCGAAGATCCCGAAGTCAAGGTAAAAATCGCCATGGTGGTCGGGGTTCGTCCGGGAGCGTCGGCGCACGAAATGGAACTGGAAGTGACCGACCCGCTGGAAAAGGCGATCCGTACCGTCGGAGAGGTGGACAATACGCAGAGTTGGTCGTACAACGACCTCTGCATCATACAGGTAGAACTCAAAAGTACGACGCCCGATGACCGGCTCGAACAGTGTTGGGATATGCTGCGGCACAAGGTTTCCGATGCGGAAGCGTCGTTGCCCGGCGGTACATCCGTGACGGTTCAGGACGATTTCAGTCTGGTTTACGGTATGTTTTACGCCCTGACCGCCGAAGGCTTCAGCGAAAGACAGCTCGCCGACTATGCCGGACTGATCCAGCGCGAATTGACCGATCTCGACGGCGTGGCCCGGGTGGAGGCTCTTTACGGAAAGCGCGAGGAGAGTATCGATATTTCGCTGCGTGCGGACCGAATGGCGACACTCGGCATTTCGCCAACGGAAGTACTCGCCACCCTGAACGGACAAAACGGCACTTTCTATGCCGGTTACTACGACAACGGGGATCAACGCGTGCGCGTAACGGTCACCGATAAGTCGCGTACGGTCGAACAGATCCGCAACATGGTCATTCAGGGCCATGAAGACGACCAGTTGCGTCTGGGGGATATTGCGACCGTAGAGAGCGGCTATACGGAACCCGTACGCAATTCGATGACCTATAACGGTGAACGTGCCGTCGGTATCGCCGTAGCCGCCGCCTCGGGAACCGACATCGTAAAGGTCGGCAATGCGGTCGAACGGCGGCTCGCCGAATTACAGGAGGAACGTTTTCCTGCAGGCGTCGCTTGCCACAAGGTCTTCTATCAACCCGAACGGGTAACAGGGGCCCTCTCCACTTTCTTCATCAATCTGGTCGAATCGGTATTGATCGTCATCGCGATTCTGATGATTACGATGGGGTTCCGCAGCGGCGTAATCATCGGATTCAGTCTGCTTACGATCGTCATCGGCACGTTTCTGCTGCTGGGTATGACCGGCGGCACGATGCAGCGGGTTTCACTGGCGGCGTTCATTCTCGCAATGGGGATGCTGGTGGACAATGCGATCGTCATAGTAGATGGTATTCTGGTCGATCTGAAGCTGGGCAAGCCGCGCCGCGAAGCGATGTGCGCCATCGGTCGTAAAACCGCCATGCCGTTGCTCGGAGCTACGGTCATTGCCATCCTCGCATTTCTGCCCGTTTTCCTTTCGCCCGATACGGCAGGCGTCTATGTGCGCGATCTGTTTATCGTGCTGGCGGCGAGTCTGCTGTTGAGTTGGGTCCTGGCTCTGGTGCACGTGCCGCTGATGGCGAATCGGCTTTTGAAGCAACCGTCGAGGACCGAGGGAAGCGGTAAACTGTATGACAGCACGTTGTATCGTCGTTTCGGCGATCTGCTTCGCTTCGGTTTGCGGCACCGTATCGCGGCCCTGTCGGTCATTCTCGTTCTGCTCGGATTGAGCGTCTGGGGATTCCGGTACGTGCGGCAGGGATTCTTTCCCGATATGGTTTACGACCAACTCTATATCGAATACAAATTGCCCGAAGGTACGAACTCCACACGGGTTGCCGCCGACCTGCGGGAAATCGAAGCGTACCTTAAGACTCGTCCCGAAATCCGGAACGTTGTTGCGTCCGTGGGCGGGACGCCGGCACGGTATAATCTGGTGCGCAGTATCGCCACGCCGTCGCTCTCTTACGGAGAATTGATCGTCGATTTCGAATCGCCCGAATCGCTGGTGGAAAACATGGATGTCATTCAGGAGGATCTTTCGGCCCGTTACCCCGACGCGTACGTCAAGGTGAAGCGTTATAATATCATGTTCAAAAAATACCCGATCGAAGTGCAATTTTCCGGACCCGATCCGGCGGTACTGCACCGGTTGGCGGATTCCGCACGAATGATTATGGCACGCACGCCCCAGGTTGCGCAGATCACTACCGGCTGGGAACCTGCGGTTCCCGTTTTGGCGGTGGATTATCACCAGGCGGCCGCCCGTCGTGCCAACCTGAGCCGCCAGGATATCGCCACCTCGTTGCTGACGGCCGAAGGCGGTATTCCCGTCGGGACGTTCTACGAAGGAGTACATCGCAATACGATCTATCTCAAATGTACGGCGGCCGACGGCTCGCGCATCGACAATCCGGAGAACGTACCCGTTTTCCCGATGCTCCCGAATGTAAATGCGCTGCTTGACGACGAACTGGTGGGGAGCCTTCAGACCGGCACGCTCGACAAAGGCGATATCATCCGAAGGCTGGCGCAGACCATCCCCCTCGGGCAAGTCGGACGGGGTGTCGGCATTCGCTGGGAAGATCCGGTCATTCCGCGCTATAACGGTCAGCGCATGCAGAGCGTGATGTGTTCCCCCGCACCGGGTGTCGAAACCGAGGCGGCACGACAAACTATTGCCGAACAGATCGAAGACATTCCGTTGCCGACCGGCTATTCGATACGCTGGGATGGTGAAAAGGGGCCCGTGACCAGACGATGTACTGGCTTTTCAAACAGGTCCCGCTGGCCGTAGTACTCATCATCGCTGTTCTGATTCTCTTGTTCGGCGACTATCGTAAGCCGACGATCGTGTTGTGCTGCATTCCTTTATTGGCCGTCGGCATCGTCGGAGCAATGTTGCTGACCGGAAAGACGTTCGACTTCTGCGCCATTGTGGGTGCGTTGGGATTGATGGGCATGCTGATTAAAAATTGCATCGTATTGTTGGACGAAATCGGCCAGCGGTGCAGCGGCGATACCGACCTCATAGCCGGACTGGTCGTCAGCGCCCAAAGTCGTCTGCGGCCTGTGATGATGGCTTCGCTTACCACCATTCTCGGTATGATTCCGCTGCTCGGCGATGCGATGTTCGGTTCGATGGCTGCGACGATCATGGGCGGACTGTTCTTTTCAACCATCGCCACGTTGTTGTTTCTGCCGATACTTTACGCCCTGTTTTTCAAAATCAAAACGAAATAATACGATTCGGCCGCAGGCCATACCTTACCGTTCGTGCCGCACCGATGCGGCGCGAACGGTGTCGATATTCGACGAGCGCATCGAACAACTGCAACACAATGTTCGCCCGATCTTCGGCGCAGGGCAGAACGACGGGTGCAAACGGACCCGGCTTTCACTATCTTTGAAGTACTCCGCTGCGGCAAGACGCAAATAAAATTTGCTTTTGCCCTCGGCCTAATCGCAATCTTTGACTTCGTCTTAGATACTTCGCCTCGGCAAAGTACAAATAAATTTGTTTTTGCCCTCGGCTTAATCCCAATCTTTGACTTCGTCTTAGATACTCCGCCTCGGCAAAATGCAAATAAATTTGCTTTTGCGCTCGGCTTAATCCCAATCTTTGACTTCGTCTTAGATACTCCGCTTCGGCAAGACGCAAATAAAATTTGCTTTTGCTCTCGGCTTAATCCCAATCTTTGACTTCGTCTTAGATACTCCGCCTCGGCAAAATGCAAATAAATTTGCTTTTGCGCTCGGCTTAATCGTATCTTTGCAGAAGATAGGAGGCGGTTCGGCAATCTGTACGTGCCAATTCGTGCGATTGCCATCATCTTATTATCTTTGCAAAAACGATTCCGTCCGGTCGATCTGTCGATAAAATGCCAGAGAGCGACTGAACGCGATAACGAAAAAATCGAGCTATATGATCTGGTTTCTGCTTCTCCTCTCCCTGCTTTTTGCCGGGGTGGACTTTCTCTTCTACCGGGTGCGGATGCGTCGGCATTCCGAGCGCCTTCGCCGCGCCTTCGTCTGGTTCGCGGTGTTTTCGGATGCGCTTCCGATCGTCGTGCTGCTGCTGCTCAAGGCCGTACCGGACAATACGACGGGCTGGATGCAGGCAGCCCAATGGTTTACCTTCGTCTCCTGTTGCTGATCGGCTGTCGTTACGGCTATTATTTCGGTTTGTTGTTCGATCGGCCTCGGAGTTTCAGTCGGGTAGGGGCGCTCTTCGCTGTCGGATGTGCCGTATGGCTCGTATGGGGAGCTACTTGGGGCAGACAGGCCCTGCGGGTGAACGAAGTCGAAATCCGGTCCGCAGCACTGCCCGCCGCATTCGACGGATTCCGGATCGTGCAATTCTCGGATCTGCACATCGGCACGCTCGTGCGGCCGGAACGGGAGATGAACCGGCTCGTGGACACGATCAATGCGCTGCAACCCGACCTCGTCGTCTTCAGCGGCGACCTGGTCAATATCCGCTCCACGGAACTCACACATCGGACGTATTGGCCATTCTGGGGCGGCTTCGCGCCCCGTACGGTGTCATCTCGACCCTGGGTAATCACGACGTGGGACTTTATATCAAAGACACCGTCGCCCTGCCGCGTGCTGAAAACAATCGGCAGGTAATCGACCGGCAGCGGCAGATCGGGTGGCGGATGCTGCTGGATTCGACCCTCTACCTGCGCCGGGGCAGCGATTCGATTTCGGTGACGGGCATCTCGTTCGATCCCACGCTGCAAAAATTCCGACATTCGTTCGATCTCCCCGAAATATCCCTTGCGGCCGCTTACGACGGCGTACCGGAGGGTATGTTCAACCTGACGGTTTCGCACCTGCCGCAACTGTGGCCCAATATCATCGCCCTCGGTCGCGGAAATCTCACGCTGGCAGGGCACGTGCACAGTATGCAGATCAAGGGACATCTTTTCGGACGGGCGTTTTCCCCGGCACAACTGATGTACGACCGTTGGAGCGGACGCTACGACGATGCGGCCGGCAATACGCTCTACATCAACGACGGAATCGGATACGTCGGCTTTCCGATGCGGCTCGGCGCCGATCCTGAAATCACCCTTTTTACGCTGAAAAAATGAAAGTGATCGTTTCCACCGCCGTTTCTTCGGATGGATATCTGGACGACCGTTCGCCCGACCGCCTGATCCTCTCCACGCCCGAAGACTGGGCCGAAGTGCACCGCCTCCGGGCCGCTTGCGACGCTATTCTGGTCGGGGCCGAAACCATCCGGCGGGACAATCCCTCGCTGCTGGTCGGCGACGAAGTTCTTCGTCGGGAACGAATCGACCGGGGGCTTCCGTCCAACCCGGTCAAGGTAACGCTGACCGCTTCGTGCCGGCTCTCGCCGGAGGCCAATTTCTTCACCCGGGGAGATCAGGAAAAGATCGTCTTCACCACCTGCCCCGATCCCGGTCCCCTGCGGCAGGTGGCGACAGTGATTCCCGCCGCAGAGATCACGGCTGCTCTGATCGTTACCGAACTCGAAAAACGGGGACTTCGCTCCCTGCTGGTCGAAGGAGGAGCTGCGACGCTCCGGATGTTCTTCGCCGAAAATCTGGTCGATACCTTCCGGCTGGCTGTCAATCCGGCCGTAAAAGTGGGGGATCCCCGGGCACCCCGTTTGGAGATCGGTTCCGGTTATCTGCAAACGCCTCATTCGACCGAATCGTTGGGAGGAATGCGGGTCACGACCTATGCGATCAAGCCCGACCGGACCGCCGAAGACCGCCGCTACCTGCAAATGGCGATCGACGAAAGCCGCAAATGTACCCCATCGACCTCTTCCTATTGTGTAGGTGCAGTGATTGTAACGACTGACCAAAAGATATTTACGGGTTATACTCACGAAACTTCCCCGACCCACCATGCCGAACAGGAAGCGATTCTGAAAGCACTTGCAGCGGGTGTCGAACTGCGGGGTGCGACCATCTATTCTTCGATGGAACCGTGCTCCGAACGAAAAAGTGAACCGGAAAGTTGTTCGGAATTGATAATTCGGCACGAATTTCGCCGGGTAGTTTTTGCTCTATATGAGCCGGACTGTTTCGTTTGTTGCCAGGGCGCCCTGAACCTCCGTCGCCACAGAATCGAAGTCAGCGTCGATGACACGCTGTCCGATCAGGTCCGAGCGATAAACGCACATATCGGCCATTGATAGGCTTGGCTATTTTTTGTTCTGTTTTACGCCGAATATTGGCCTAAATAACCACAACAAATTATACGTACGAATATTCGCACTATCTTCGCATAAAAATTTAGAAGACCATTTTATGAACCGTGTAATCGTTTCATTTTTCGCTCTGTTAGCTGCCGCACCTCTGGCAGCTCAAGAGCAAACGCCCCGGGTACTTTCCCTGGATGAAGCCCTGGAGATCACCCTCTCCGGAAGTCCGGTCATCGAAGCCTCGCGTTACGAAGAAAAAGCCGCCCAGCAGGAACGGCGGGCAGCGATCGGCTTGCGTATGCCGCAAATCAGCGTAGGCGGAGCCTACACCTATTTGGGCAAGGACATCGGATTCGACTTCAATGATTTGAAAGGGCCTGTCGGAAATATCACCCACGACATTCTCGGTAGCGGGCTGATCCCGACCGAATTGATCCCCCAGATTCAGCAACTTCTCACCCCGGTTATGGGAGCGGATTGGTTCCTGACATTGCAGGACCGCAGTCTCGGATTCGTCGGAGGGCAGGTAACCCTGCCGATCTATATGGGCGGCAAGATCAACACGGCCAACCGTGCCGCGAAAATCAACGAAAAGACTGCAGTCGAGCAGGGAAACCAAAACCGCAACGCGCTGGTTTCGGAGCTCGTGGAGCGATACTACGGTCTGGCGCTGGCCCGACAGGTCGTCGAAGTACGCCAGCAGGTAGTGGATGGAGTAGGCCAACATCTGAAGGATGCGATCGCCCTCGAACAGAACGGTATGATCCCCCACAGCGAACGTCTTTACGTCGAATTCAAGATGGCCGAAGCGGAGCGGGAGCTTCAAAACGCCCGGTTGCAGGTCGAAACCATTGCCAGCGCACTGAATAATACGCTCGGACAGCAGGCAGAGGTTCTGCCCGTAACGACGATGTTCGTACTCGGCAACCTGGAAGACGTAGCCTATTACAAAGACCTGGCGGCCAAGTTCAATCCGCTGCTCAGCCAGGTAGCCCTCAAGCGCCAGTTGGCCAAGGAAGGAGTTCGGTTGCAACGGGCCAATTTCCTGCCGCAGGTCGCGGCGATGGGCGGAGCCTCGTTCTACAACTACCAGGTAACTAAAATAATGCCCCGCTGGGCAGTAGGTGTCGGCGTGAATCTCAAGATTTTCGACGGCCTGAACCGCGAATACAAATATTCGGCGGCAAAACAGACGGTCAAGCAAGTGGAAGTGCTGGAAATGAAAGCCGGCAAGGACATTGCAGTACTGATCGAAAAACTCTACAACCAAATGAACAACTATGCCAACCAGATGAAGTCGATCGACGCTTCGCTCGCATTTGCGGAGGAGTATCTCAAAGCCAAGAATGCGGCATTCCTGGAAGGTATGAGTTCCTCCTCCGACCTGGTGGATGCCGAGCTGAATCTCGCCAAGGTGCGCACCGAGCGTATGCAGGCCGCCTACAATTACGATGTCGCGCTGGCCAAGTTGCTCGAAGCCGCCGGCATCAGCGATGAGTTCATTAGCTACCTGCACCGTACCGACGCCCGTCCCATTCATTTCGACAAAGAGTAAATATAGATAATCCCATGAAAAAAAGTACCATTGTCACGATCATTCTGATTGCCGCCGCTGTCGTGCTGGGCGTCATCTTCATCAGTTGGTATTTACGCAAGGCCACGCCCCTATACATCCAGGGAACGGTGGAATGTACTACATACAAAGCTTCGTCGAAAGTTCCCGGCCGTATCGAGGAGATGAAAGTAGAGGAGGGACAGCACGTCACCAAGGGCGAACTGCTCTACACGCTCTCGACCCCCGAACTGAATGCCAAGTTGCAACAGGCCGAAGCCGTGAAGAGCGCCGCATCGGCCATGGACCAAAAGGCCCTCACCGGCGCCCGTATCCAACAGAAGGAAGCCGCACTGAATCTCTGGAAAAAGCCCAGGCAGGACTGTTGTTGGCCCAGAAAACCTTCGACCGCGTGAACAACCTCTATGAACAAGGCGTCGTTCCGGCCCAGAAGCTGGATGAAGCCCGCGCCAACCTGCAGGCGATGCAGGCGACCGAGCGTGCGGCCAAAGCGCAATGCGAACTGGTATTCGACGGAGCCAGCAAGGAGGAGAAAGAGGCGGCAGCCGCCCAGGTACGGCAGGCCGAAGGCGCCGTTTCGGAAGTGGAGTCCTATCTTTCGGATGCCTTGGTTTACTCCCCTGTAACGGGCGAGGTTTCGACGATCATCGCCGAAGCCGGCGAACTGGTCGGAACGGGTTATCCCGTAGTGGCGATTCTCGATATGAGCGACGTATGGGTGACCTTCAACATCAAGGAGGATCTGATGCCCGACATCCATATCGGAACCCGTATGACAGGCTATATCCCGGCCTTGGACCGCAGCGTGGAGTTCGAGGTGACCTATATCGCCGTGCAGGCCGATTTCGCCACCTGGTCCGCAACACGCACGCAGGGCGGCTTCGACATCCGCACCTTTGCCGTCAAAGCCAAACCCACGCAAGACGTGGAATACATCCGGCCGGGTATGAGCGTACTGGTGAACTGGAAAGACATCGCCAAATAATTCAGAAAGGGTAGCGTATGCCGGGCTTTTTCAGCAATACGCTCGCCGTCCTGCGGCGGGAGATCCACCGGGTCGCACGTCAGCCGATGTATTGGCTGCTGACGGTGATTCTTCCGATCGTCGCGTTCGCATTCTTCGCGGTGTTGTTATACAAGGGAGTGGCACGCGACATTCCGATCGCCGTCGTGGACCAGGACAACAGCACCCTCTCCCGCAAAGTGACGCAGATGATCGACGCGACGCCTACGGCTTGGGTCGCTTACGGCGTACAGGGGATGGAAGAGGCCGAACGACTGATGCTTCAGGGCAAGGTCATGGGAATCGTTCTGATTCCCGATTTCTTCGAAAAGAACATTCTCAACAACAGCCAGACCCATCTGAAAAGCTACCTGACCGGCACGAACATTACGGTAAATGGTCTGCTGGCGAAGGATTTGCAAACGACTGTGACCACTTTTACCGCCGGTATCCAGCTGCAACTGCTGATGAAACAGGGGCTGACCGAAAAACAGGCTATGGCGCAACTGATGCCCGTACGGTTCGACAAACATGTGCTATTCAACCCGCATATCAACTACGGCTATTACCTTTCGCCGAGTTTTATGCCGATGATGCTTCTGATCTTCACGATCATGGCGACGATTTTCGTCATCGGAACCGAACTCAAGAACGGCACGGCCAGGGAGTGGTACGACACGGCCGGAGGCTCGGTCTTCGCGGCCTACGCGGGCAAAATCCTGCCGATTACGGTCATTATGTTCCTGATGTCGGAATTGATGCTCCTGGTCATCTTCAAGGTGGTCGGCGTACCGCTGAACGGCAGCCTGACGGTCATCACCATCAGCAATCTGCTCTTCATCCTGAGTTACCAGTCCCTCGGTGCGATGATCGTCACCGTGTTGAGCAATTTGCGCCTGTCGCTTTCGATCGGCGGCGGTTACTCGGTACTGGCCTTCACGTTTTTCGGGCCTTACGTTCCCGATTATGGCTATGAGCAAACCCATGCAATGGTTCTGCTGCATCTTTCCGTTCACATTCTACACCGACATCATGGTCGATCAGGCCCTGCGCGGTGCTCCGGCGATATACTCGTTGCCCGACATGGGCATCATCGCCCTGTTCATCATTCTTCCGCTGCTGTGTCTGCCGCGCCTGCGCACCATCTGCACGAATAAAAAATACTGGGGGAGATTATAGCGATGAGTCGATTTACCAAACAGATAACCTCTTACTGGCAGCAGTTCCGCACCGTCGTCCGCAACGAATACGGCTCGATCTTCACGGATGCCGGCGTGATTCTCGTGCTGGTGCTCGCCCTGCTGATCTATTCCACGCTCTATTCGCTGGCTTACGGGACGCAGGTACTTCGTAACGTGCCGATCGGAGTAATCGACATGAGCAACACTTCGACCAGCCGTCAGTTGATCAATACCTTCAATGCCGGACCGAACGTCTATGTGGCCTACGAACCCGGCGACATGGACGAGGCCAAACACCTTTTCTACGACCGGGAGATATACGGCGTGGTTTACATCCCCTCCGATTACGAGGAAAAACTGCTCGGCGGACAGCAGGCGGTCGTTTCGCTCTATGTCGATGCCAGCTATTTTCTGATGTACCGCCAGGCGTTCCAGGAGCTCGTGTCGGGCATCGGCACCACAGGAGCTATGGTGGAATTCCAGCGGTTGATCGCAAAAGGAGCCAACATCCCGCAGGCTACGGCCACGACGCAACCCGTGATTTACCAAAGCCACAATTTGTTCAATCCCTATCTGGGATACGGATCGTTCGTGATGCCGGCTATCATCATGGTCATCATCCAACAGACGATGCTGATCGGTATCGGTATGATCGGAGGCACCTGGAGCGAATTCGGACTTTACAAGAAACTCATTCCTCCGGGACGCCGGAGAATGTCCACGCTGCCCGTCGTGGCAGGCAAAGCGTTCGTTTATGCGTCGATCTACGCCGTCACCCTGTTTTATATTTTGGGACTGCACTACAAATTGTTTCATTTCCCGACCAACGGTCACACGGCGGACATCATCGCCTTTCTCATCCCGTATCTGCTGTCCTGTATTTTCCTGGGCATCGCCGTCTCGACGCTGTTCCAGCGACGCGAACAGTCGATCATGCTGTTACTCTGGTGTTCGATCCCGGCTCTGATGCTCAGCGGAGCTTCCGTACCCCGCGAAGCGATGCCCGAATGGCTCTACCGGTTCGGCCAGATTCTGCCGAGCAGCAGCGGGGTAGAAGGGTTCATCCGGCTCCAAAGTATGGGGGCTTCGTTCAGCGACGTGTTGCACGAGGTACGTATCCTGTGGATTCTCACGATAGTTTACGGCGGATTCGCTGCTGTCGGCATACACCTTCGCCTCAAGAAGGCCGCAGGTAAATAACCCGATTAAAATATGAGCTTCTCCGAAACTATGGAACGACTTGCTTTTACCCTTTTTGCCGTATTTGCAGCAGTAACGCTTTGCAGCGCTCAAAATCCGAATGAAACGCGCGTTGTCAAAGACGCTTCCGGACGTGTGAAGTACACCGTTCAAAAAACGGGAGATCGGGAAATAATCAAGGATTCAAAAGGGAAGGTCGTAGGCTCAACACGCCAAACGAAGGATCGTAAATACCACTACAATTCAAACGGCACGTCGGCAGGCTCCGAAACCAAACGAAATCAGAATGGAACACGTATCATCAAAGACGCTTCCGGACGAGTGAAGTACACGGTGCGCGAGAACGGGCAGCAGGAAGTGATAAAGGATTCCAAAGGACATATCGCAGGTACGACACGTACAACGAAAGACCGTAAATATTACTACGATTCAAACGGCTCGTCGGCAGGCTCCGAAACCAGATGGTAACCGACATGCAGACAGCGGGAAAGCCATCATACGGCAAGTCCTGAATCGAACGACCGGAAGTGAATGGCTCCGGGAGTATCGTCCTTCCCCAAAAAGGTTGTGGTGACTCGGGCAGGCATATTCCGCAACGTTATGGGCCTGATCGCAAAGGTGCTGAAACAAAAAGAGGGGTCGATACCCCTCTCTTTTATGTTTCAATAATCATATCGTATATTCCTCGACCAAACCGGGGCGCATATCGCTTTACCGGTGCGGCGGACGGAACCCGCCTCCGGGAACGGTGCTGCGCCCCATACCGACGGCTCCCGACGGGCGGTCCGAAACGCCTTGATAATCCTTGATGTTCTTCGAACCCTTCTTGCCGAAGAACCGCAGGTTATAGACGAACTGCACACAGTAATAACGTCCCACCACGCTGTTCCAAGAATTTTGTGTCCAACCCGACCCGGTCGTGCGTACGAACGCTTTATTCTGATTGAAAATGTCGTTTACGCCGATGTTGATTTCCCCCAGCTGGTTGCGAAAGACCTTCTTGCCCACGAACAGGTTGCAGAGCAGATAGCTGTCGTCGTAATCGTTCGTAAAACCCAGATACTGGATATAAGAAGCGCTGCCCGAGAGGGAGAATCCCCGGCCGAAGATGAACTTGAACGACGCCGCAGCCTGATGGTTGAAATAACGGTTCTTTCCTCCGGTAGCGGCGAGGGAATTGACGGCTTCGTTGTACGTGCCGTCCCACGAAAGGGTGAAGTCCACATTCTCGGAGATGTTGCTGCCCAACACTACGCCCGCTTCGTAACCGAGGTTGCCCGTGTTGTTCCGCTCGCCGTCCACGAGGCTCGGAATACGCGAATAGCTTACGCCGCCCCGCAGATTCAGGTTGCTCTTGATGAAATTCACCGGAAACCCGTAACTCGCCCGTGCCCGCACATCCCAGTAGCCGTCCATATTCGTCCATTCGGTGAACTGCAGCGGACGGTAAACCGTATTGTCGATCTCCAAAGTAGGACGGTAGCGGGTGCTGGTCGTAATATAGTCCTGGGTCGTTTCGGCCCGGAACATCAGCATAAAAGTACGGCCCTTCTCCGCATTGGAATTGACGTAGTGCATACTCAAATTATGGCTGTACGAAGGCCGTAAGTCAGGATTACCCCGCGTGATGTATTGCGCATCCGATACGTCATAGACATTTTGCAACTGGGTAACCTCCGGGTTGTCCGTATAGGAGCGCAGGAACATTCGCAGCGTATTCTCCCGGTTCAGGTTGAACTGTCCCACCATAAAATAGGTCACATTGTTGTAGGCGTGCTTGATCTCTTCGGAGCCGGTACGGATCACCTCACCCGAAAGGCTCGAACGCTGATAATAGACGTTCGCAGCGAAAGTATTGCGGTCCTTGGAGTAGTTGAAGCCGGGGCCGAGAGAGTGCACCGTATAGCTGCTCTTGTAAGCGTTCGACAGCAAGGGATCGGGAAGCAATCCCGTAATATCGTAATCCTCGCCGGTCCGGTAGGTTTTCTTGTCGCTCTGCTGGTAATTGTACGACGTCCGATACCCGAGGCTCACCTGCGAATATTTGGATACGGGCTCCGTATAGGTCAGGCGGCCGTTCAGCCGATAACGGTACGAAGGATTCATCATGCGCTGGTAGATCAGCTTTTTCAGATCGTTCTCGTCCGGATCGGGATCGAGGTCTGGGTAACCCTCGTAAATACCGAAATCGTTGGTATGGGAGTTTTGCTTATTCTGGGAGTCGAAATAGTTGAAAAAGCCGTCCACCGTAAGCGTACGTCCCGGCTTGCCCAGCCGCACGCGGTAAATGGCCGAAGTATTGACGCTGTAACCGTTTCGGAAGGCATCCTCGAAATTGTCGATGACGCTGTAACCGCTTTCGCCGAACTGTCGCCCGTAAGTCGTACTGAACGGATCGTTCGACTGAAAACTCAAGCCCGGGCGGATCATCAGCGACTGGTTGTCCGCGATTTTCCATTCGATGCGGGCATTCAGGCGGTTGTTGAAATTCTGTGTCCGGGAATAACCGTCGGTGAAAAGCGTATCGATCGGTGCCGGATCCTCGTACCAGCGCTCGGTACGCGCCCGATTGACCGTACGGGTTCCGTTGAAGAAGTAGCTGCCCTGGAAAGTCACCTGATCCCGGCTGCCCCAGGTATCCGAATAATTGACACCCACTGCATTTACCGAAGCCACGCCGTCCTGGTGACGAACCATATATTGTCCCACGCCACGGCCGAAGCGACCGCCGCCATGTCCTCCGCCGGAATTGCCCGTAACACCCAGAATATCCTCGAACGAAAAGTTCTGCTGATTGACGTTGTTAAAAGACCGATCAGCGACAGACGGCTGGAGCCGCTAAAAAAATTGACGTTGCCGCCGACCATATACTTGTTTTTGGCTTCGGTTTCCGTGTCGGCGTCGTAACCGTAACCGGCATATGCCTTACCGAATATGCCCTGACGCATATTTTCGCGTGTGACGATGTTGATCGCCTTATAACTTTCGCCGTCGTCCATACCCGAAAACTCGGCCTGGTCGCTCAGCTTGTTGTAAACCTCGATCCGTTCGACCGCTTCGGCCGGCAGGGACTTGATCGCCGATGTCACGTCCTCGCCGAAAAACTCCTTGCCATCGACGAATACTTTCTGGATCGTTTCGCCCTGCGCCTCGACAGCGCCGTTATTGACCGTAATGCCGGGCATCTTCTTCAACAGCCCCTCGACGTCGGCATCAGCAGTCACCTTGAACGCATTGGCATTATAGCTTACCGTATCGCCCTTTTGAGAAGTGCGGAGTGCCTGCACCTCCTTCACTACGGTCTCGATGGCGATGGCCGCCTCCCGCAGTGCGATCTTTCCCAGGTTTTCGGACGGCTGCGTCACCCGAAACTCCTTTTCGGCCTTTTCATATCCCATGAAAGTCACGGCCAGGGTATATGAACCATAAGCGAGGCCGCGCACTTGCAATGCGCCTTTGTAACCCGATGTATAATATTTCTTCTGATCGGGGTGGGCTTTGGGCACGATTTCTATCACGGCACCCGGTACCTCTTCTCCCGTTTCGGCATCTACCACGGTGAGCGTAATCACACCGCTCTGGGCCTGCGCCCGAGCCAAACCTATCGTACACAAAAATACAAGTAAACAAATTGCTCTAATCATCTCCCATCATTGTCGTCACACGGCAAATATACGATAAAAATCGACTTTTTTCACTGTCCGGAACATGAAAAAAGGATGAAACAGGTCGGCCTGTTTCATCCCTATAAACGGAAATATCGGCGAATTATTTCGACTTTCTGCCTACTTTTTATCCACACACGGAGCACCGTTGCAGGGTCTGCGGTGATGTCCGGGATTCGCATCGCCTTTTCGACATGCCGGTCCGGCGCAATCGACCTTTCGGGCGGGACACTCTCGGCATTCGATCCATTGGGCATACTGTTCGGGCGTCAGAACCGCCTTCATCCGGCCGGCCATCTGTTCACGCTGCTGTGCCATCGCTTCACGCGATTTTTCAGCCATCTCCCGGCGTTCGGCCCGGTGCTCCCTCATGGCTTGAGCCTGTTCCAGGCAAATAGGGTAAACCTGTTTTACCTGTTCGTCAGAGAGCGACAGGTTTTCTTTCATCCGGTCGGTCATCTTTTTCGCAACCTGCTCCGTAGTAAGTTCTTTGTGTTCGGCACGACGATTATGGTGTCCCTTCTGGGCCCATACCGTACCCGTTGCCAGCACCAGCGCTGCCAGTACGACGATCAAGAATTTCGCTTTCATATCAACTACCATTTTAATTGTTATCGGTCTTTATAACCGAATGTACTCTTGCAAACCAAGCGCCAATCTCTTCCGACAAATGGAAAAAACGACTTATTCCTCCTTAAACCACGAAGCATACAGTTGGTAATCACGGGCTGTACGCAGTACGATCTCGTCCCGTTGTTCCGGGGTTATTTCCTTGACTTTTTTGGCCGGAATACCCGCATAGACCGAATTGGGTTCGAGCTTGCTGCCCGAAAGCACCAGTGCGTTGGCCGCGACGATGCACCCCGACGCTACTACGGCATTGTCCAACACCGTGGCGCCCATACCGATCAGGCAGTTGTCTTCGATGATCGCGCCGTGAATTACGGCGTTATGTCCCACCGACACGTCGTTGCCGATATGGGTCTGCGACGGGTGCTTCGAGCCGTCGAACAGGGTGTGGATCACCACGCCGTCCTGGATGTTCGTCCTATCGCCGATGGTGATCGTGTTCACATCGCCGCGTAACACGGCGTTGTACCAGATCGAACAGTCGCGGCCCACCGTCACGTCGCCGACAAGCACGGCGGTTTCCGCCAAAAACGTATTTTCACCCACCTGCGGGGTATGTCCCCGTATCTCTCTGATATATGCCATAATTCGATATGTATTAGTTGGTTCTTACTCTTTTTCAGCCGCCGCATGCTTGGCTTGCTGCCACAACTCTTCCATCCGGTCGAGCGACAGCTCGTGCAGGGTATGCCCCTCGGACGAAGCACACTCTTCCATATAATTAAACCGATTCATGAACTTTTTATTGCTTCGCTCGAGTGCGGATTCGGGGTCGATCCCGTACAGGCGGCAAGCATTCACCAGGGCGAACAGCAGGTCGCCGAACTCCTCCTCCATCGCCGTACGGTCGCCGGATGTCATTTCGGCTTCGACCTCGGCGGTTTCCTCCTTCACCTTGGCCCAAACATCCTCTTTTTTCTCCCAGTCGAACCCCGTCGCCGCTGCTTTCTCACCGATGCGGTAGGCCTTCACCAATGCAGGCAGGCTCACGGGAACACCTCCCAACGTACCGCTCCGACGGTTTTTCTTACGCAGTTTCAATGCCTCCCAGTTGGCTTTGACCTCTTCCGGAGTATCGGCATGCACCTCCCCGTAAATGTGAGGATGGCGATAGACCAGCTTGTCGCACAAAGCGTTCACCACATCGGCATAATCGAACACCCCGGCCTCCTCGCCCAGCTTGGCATAGAAAACCACGTGCAACAGCAAGTCGCCGGCCTCTTCCTTGATACCGTCGAGATCCTTGTTCAGGATGGCGTCGGCCAATTCGTACGTCTCCTCGATCGTGTTGTTTCGGAGTGTTTCAAAGGTCTGTTTACGATCCCAGGGGCACTGTTCGCGCAGCGTATCCATAATTTCCAACAGGCGGGCCGTCGCCTTCAGTTTGTCTTGTTTCATCGTATTGTTTCTGTATTTTGACCGATAACGAAGCGAATATCCGCAGTCCAAGCGAACACCTTTTTTCCATATCTTTATGATCGGATAACAGTCCGAATTCGCCCGAGGCGATCCGAGCCACAGCCGATTTTGTGCAAAGATAGTGAAAGCCGAGAGAAAATGGGAGCTTGTTCCCATTTTTCCGAGACGCAGCCTATCTAAGACTATGTCAAAGATAGTGAAAGATGAGAGCAATCCCGAATCATTGTTTTTTGATTGCGAAATTCTTAAAAAAGATCGCGCCTTTCGGAAAAAACCTTAACTTTGTTAAAGTACCTCGCACCGGCGAAACGACACTTTTATTCGCTTGGCAGCTCATAGGCTGCCGAACGGCAAGAGATCGTTTTCGATAATTTTTCGGTTGCTACGAATGGAGCCAAAAGATTTATGTTATGAAAAAAATCGTCGTATTCCTGCTGCTTGTTTCAAATTTTTTCCCTTCGGGCTGCACCCGGCCGAAACAGTACGCCGACTATTCGCGGCACTCGGGTTTCGACCGTACGGAGATCGACAGCGCTACGCTGCGAAACCTCGAAGTATTGGGCCGTGTGTGGGGATTCGTGAAATATCACCATCCGGCATTTTCGGACGACCGGTACGACTTGGATTTCGAACTTTTCGAGTTGCTGCCTCTGATAGCCGATACCGCTCCTGCCGCTCGCAACGAGATATTGGCCCAGTGATCGACGGCTTCGGCCGGTACAAAACAACGCCCGAGAAATACGAGAAGATACTGGCGTCGGATTCGGTTTTCGAACACCGCACCGACATCGGATGGATTCGGGATACGGCAACGCTCGGCCGCGAGCTTTCGGAGCGTCTGGTCCGGCTGCGTTCTGCCGACCGAACCGCAGGGAACCGTTACGTGTCGCAAACGTATTACGAAACCTATGACCAATGGTCTCCCAATCCCTGTTTCGACGGAGAAAAACCCTATTACGACTTGTCGAATCCCGACTACGGTTATCGTCTGCTCACGGTATTCCGTTTCTGGAACATGGTCGAATATTTCTTTCCAAGTAAATACTTGACCGACAAGGACTGGAACGATGTTCTTCCCGAATATATCCGGCGTATGGCACACCCGACGGGCAGTTACCTGCGGGAAACGCGACGGATGATCGCGGAACTCGACGACAACCACGCACAATACGGCGGAGGAATCTTCGAATTGTTCGGCCGTTATCGAGTCCCTCTCAACACAGGCTTCGTCGAAGGGCGGCTCATCGTCGTAACGCCCGATACCGTCCCGGTGAAGAGCGAGCGGAAAGCTCCCTTTCAGGTGGGGGACGAAATCGTCGCTGTCGAAGATAAACCGGTCGAATATTACATGGCACAAACCAGGGAATTCATTTCCTGCTCCAACGAGAACGACGTGCTGGCAGCTACGGCCGATCAAATTCTGCGCACTAAAGAGAATCGGCCGCTATCGATCCGCTACCGCCGTGACGGAGTGACGAGGGACACGTTGGCCGACGTAACAAAGATGCCAGGACATTTCGGTTGGAATTACCTTTGGAAATACCACAAGACATTCTCGATGCTCGAAGATTCGATCGGGTATATCTGTCCGAACAAACTCTCGAAAGAGGAGGAGATACCGGAGATCTCAAACGGCCTGAAAAAAAACAGAGGATTGATTATCGATTTACGCTATTATCCTTCACAAGATTTTAATGAATTTGTAAGCCAGTACATTGTTCCGGACAGTGTTAAATATACGGTCCGATTTACTTACCCCGATCTTGCATTGCCGGGCGTATTTTACGCGAGAGACTATTCTTATCCGACATATAAAACGGAAAAATACAACGCCCCTATCATTATAATGGTTAATGAAGGGACGCAAAGTTACGGGGAAACATCCGTACAAAAAATCCAAAATAATCCATATACTATAACGATCGGTTCTCAAAGCGCCGGAGCCAACGGCAATATCAGCAAATTTACGTTACCTCGGGGAATACTCGGCGCATTTTCCGGGTTAGGGTGGTATTATCCCGACGGATGGGTGGTGAATCGGCAGGGCGTGAAGATCGACCACGAAATACGGCCGACCCTCGAAGGTATCCGGGATGGACGGGACGAAATGTTGGAGGCAGCACTGAGCCTAATCGAAGAGAAGACCGAAGAAGAGTAGGCAGAGCCGGACACAGGATGCGAAACGGCGCTGCGGGTATTCAATCCGCAGCGCCGTTTTGAAATATTCGTCCCCGTTCCGCCCGAACTTCGGAAATTACTCCACCGGTTCGTAATCGATCGAGGAGTCCTGGTCCGTACGTTCGATCTTCATGATTACCGGGCGGAGTCCGTCGTTGCAGGAACAGATCGCCACGCCTTCCTTCGTGATCCAATCGCCGAAATAGAACTTTCCGGCGCCGTGCGACAAGGCGAACACATACTGATAAACCGCCTTCCACGCTTCGTCGCAAAAACCTTCGGGCTTGGCATAGTCGGCATAAAAAACCTGACCTTCACGCATCATAGGACACCTCGTAAAGCCGGGAGCGGCATACTCTCGTGCCAATTCCTCGTTCAGTGTCCGTTGCAGGATCGTAATTTTACAGCGCTTCATAATATCGTCTTTCGCTCAGAACCCATTCTGCGGGGGGACTGACTTGCCGCCCGCAGACAGGCGTTTCAAAAATCAAGCCCGCACCTGCGCACCCGCCTTGCGTTCGAACTGAGCCGTCAGATTGGCCATCGCCTGCTCGATCATCTTGTCGGTCAGCGTCTGGGTCTTGTCCTCCAGTACGAAACTCAGGGCATACGATTTTTTACCTTCGGGCAGCTTATCGCCCTCATAAACATCGAAGAGCGAAACCCGTTTGAGCAACTTGCGTTCGGCCGCGAAAGCAATATCACGCAGTGCGGAGAAAGTCACCTCCTTGTCGATCAGCAGCGCCAAATCGCGTTTTACCTCCGGGAACTTGGAAAGCTCTTTGGCCGTGACCTTATTCTTACGCGTAGCCTTGATCAGGGCCCCGAAATCCATCTCCAGATAATAAACGTCCTGTTTCAGATCGAAAGCCTTGCGCAGCTTCGACGAAACGACACCCATTTGCACCAACTCCCTGGCCTTGTCGTTGAGCGAGAAGGAGAGTGCATCCCCGTAAAGATCGCTGCGGAGCGATTCGGACTTGAGCGTATAAAGGTCGAGCCCGAAACGACGCAACAGCTTCTCGGCAATCGCTCGCAGCGTAAAGAACGATGCCTGCTCCGGTTTCCGGTTCCACGAAAGGGGTGCGGCGATGCCGGTTACGGCGATCGCCAGGCGGAACTGCTCGGAATAAGCCTTCAGCGGCTCTTCCGGTGTAGCGGCCGTCGCATCGTAAAAGTAGCAGTTGCCGAACTCGTACAGCTTCAGGTCGCCGTTGCGGTGGTTGGTGTTCAGTTGCACGGCTTCGAGCATATTGAACAGCAGCGTCTGTCGCATGACGTTCAGGTCGTTGCTGAGCGGATTGAGTATCTTCACGCAATGCTCCGGCTTGTATGATGTAAGTCCTTCGTAATAAGCCGCTTTCGTCAGTGAATTGGACATGATCTCCGTAAAGCCGTTAGCCGTCAGGAAATCGGCGGCGAGGTTCATCAGCTTGTTCCGGTCGGGTTTCGGCGCGTAGGAGAGCGCCGAATTGACGTGCGAGGGAACAGGGATGTTATTGTAGCCGTAGATGCGGAGAATCTCCTCGACCAAATCGGCCTCGCGCGTCACATCGACCCGATAGGGCGGCACGGCCACACGCCATAGGTCACCCTCCTCGGCCTCGATTTTAATGTCGAGCGCACCGAGAATCGTGCGGATCGTATCGGCAGGAATCTCTTTACCGATCAGACTATTGACATGCTATATCGAGTTCCACTTTAAACTTTTCGATAGGAGCGGAGCAGATATCCGTAATTTCGGAGGCGATCTCTCCTCCGGCCAGCTCCTTCATCAGCAGGGCGGCACGCTTGAGGGCATAGACCTGTATGTCGGGATCCACGCCGCGCTCGAAGCGGAACGAAGAATCGGTGTTCAGGCCGAAGCGCTTGGCCGTCTTGCGCACCCAGACCGGGTTGAAATAGGCGCTCTCGATGAATACGTCGGTCGTCGTATCGCTCACGCCAGAATCCAACCCGCCGTAAACGCCCGCAATACACATGGGTTTCGCAGCCGAGCAGATCATCAGGTCGTTGGCCGTGAGCTTGCGCTCTACGCCGTCGAGCGTTATGAACGGAGTACCTTCCTCGCAGGTTCTGACCACGATCCGGCCGCCGTCGAACTTCGCTGCATCGAAAGCGTGCAGGGGCTGTCCCAGCTCGAAAAGCACGAAATTGGTGATGTCCACCAGGTTGTTTTTGGGGGTAATGCCCGCTGTCCGCAGGCAGTTCTGCATCCATTCGGGCGAAGGGCCTATCTTACAATTCTTGACCGTAACACCCGCATAGCGCGGTGCGGCTTCGCTGTTTTCCACTTGCACGTCGATCTTCAGATCGTGGTTATCGACGGCGAAAGCGCTCACGTCGGGCCATTGCAGCTCGACGGGCTTGCCCTGGCTTTTGAGATAAGCCGCCAGATCGCGCGCTACGCCGATATGCGACGCCGCATCGATACGGTTGGGAGTCAGACCGATGCCGATGACATAGTCGTCTTCCAGCTTCAGGTACTCCCAGGCCGGCTGGCCGACTTTCGCGTCGGCCGGCAGCTCCATGATGCCCTCATGCGAAGCTCCGATACCCAGTTCGTCCTCGGCGCAGAGCATCCCGAGCGACTCCACGCCCCGGATCTTGCTGCGCTTGATCTTGAACTCCTCCTCGCCGCCGTTGGGGTAGAGCACCGCACCCACCGTAGCGCAAAGGACCTTGAGACCCTGCCGACAGTTGGGAGCACCGCAGACGATCTGCAACGGAGCCTCGCCGCCTACATCCACCGTCGTCAGATGCAGATGGTCCGAATCGGGATGATCCGTGCAGGTCAGCACCTCGCCGACCACGACGCCGGCAAGTCCGCCGCGGATCGATTCGATCTTTTCGAAGCTCTCGACCTCCAGGCCGATATCGGTGAGGATCGTCGCCATTTCTTCGGCCGACAGATCGGTTTTAAGGTAGCGTTTCAGCCAGTTATAGGAGATATTCATAGTATGTGTAATATTTTATTATTGACAAAGAGTAAGCAAAGGTATAAAAATATCCCGATTTTATCCCCGCAAAAGAGCGGTAATTACGAAGACGGCCAGCACCGTGCTCGCAATGCCGTTGAGCGTGCCGAAAGCGATGCCGATATTCCGCTGCCGTGTCGGGGTCACCAACAGGTGTTCGGCGACGAGGATCAGCGTGAAAATCCCTTCGCCGAGCCAGAGCCAACCGTTCTGGGGACAATACGACCCGAACCAGAAAAGTGCCGCGACGCTCACCACATGCAACAGAATACTGAACAGGAGCGACACCCGTGCCGAAAAACGGGCCGGGATGGAGTAAAGGCCGTTCTTGCGGTCGAAATCGGCGTCCTGCAACGCATAGATGATGTCGAAGCCGCCGCACCAGGTCATCACCAGCAGCGCCAGGATACAGGGCGGCCATGCGAAATGCCCCGTGACGGCGATGTACGCCCCCACCGGAGCAATACCCAGCCCCAGACCGAGCACCAGATGCGCCAGCGCGGTGAACCGTTTGCAATAACTATATATCAATATAACGAATAGTGCCACAGGCGATAATAATCCGGTAAGTAAATTGATAGTCGAGGCGGTGACAACGAACAGCAGCGCATTGACGATCACGAAACGGAGCGCTGCCCGGGCACTGATCTTTCCGGCCGGAATTTCTCGGTCGGCCGTGCGGGGATTGGCCCGATCGATGCGGCGGTCGGCCCAGCGGTTGAAGCCCATCGCGGCGTTGCGGGCGAAGACCATGCAGAGCAACACCTGCAAGAGCAGCACCACCCAGCCGTATCTGCCCGCACAATCCGAAGGAATCCCCTCGGTACGCAGGGCATAGACGAAGCCGATGAGGGCAAAAGGCATGGCGAAAATCGTGTGGGCGAACTTGACCAGTCCGGCATATTGGCGTATCATTGTCGATTCGATTTTATGGTCGCAAAAGTAATCATTTTTTTCGGCAGCAGAATACGGCCAGGGCAAGAAATCGGCCCCCGGCAACGCCTGAAATCCATTGTTTTTCTCCGGAAAGATATTATCTTTGCACATTATTATATAAGGATTTCACTCGACGATGAAAAACATACGCAATTTTTGCATCATAGCTCATATCGACCACGGAAAATCGACACTGGCCGACCGTCTGTTGGAAAAGACCAATACGCTCAACCAGCGGGAAATGCAGGCCCAGGTCCTGGACAACATGGACTTGGAGCGCGAAAAGGGCATCACCATCAAGAGCCATGCGATCCAGATGGAATACCTGGCCCGCAACGGTGAAAAATACGTGCTCAACCTGATCGACACTCCGGGCCACGTGGACTTTTCCTATGAGGTATCGCGTGCTATCGCCTCGTGCGAAGGGGCCTTGCTGGTGGTCGATGCCACGCAGGGTATCCAGGCGCAGACCATATCGAACCTTTACCTGGCTGTCGAGCACGACCTGAAGATCATTCCCGTACTGAACAAGATCGACATGGACTCGGCGATGATCGACGAAGTGAAGGATCAGGTAGTCGATCTGCTGGGTTGTGACCCGGACGAGATCCTCTGCGCCTCCGGCAAAACGGGACTGGGCGTGGAAGAGGTGCTCGAAGCCATCGTCGAGCGGATTCCGGAGCCTCAGGGCGATGCGAACGCTCCGTTGCAGGCATTGATCTTCGACTCGGTGTTCAACCCCTTCCGGGGCATCATCGCCTATTTCCGCGTCTTCAACGGCACGATCCGCAAGGGCGAGCATGTCAAATTCTTCAACACGGGCAGCGAGTACGACGCCGACGAGGTGGGCGTGCTGAAGCTCAAGATGCAGCCCCGCGACGAAATCCGTGCCGGGGACGTGGGCTATATCTGTTCGGGTATCAAAACTTCGTCGGACGTCAAGGTGGGCGATACGATCACATCGGTCGAAAACCCTTCGACGGAGGCCATCGCCGGTTTCGAGGATGTGAAACCGATGGTCTTCGCGGGCGTCTATCCCGTCGAAGCCGACCAGTACGAAGACCTGCGGGCTTCGCTCGAAAAGTTGCAGCTCAACGATGCCTCGCTCACGTTCGAGCCCGAAAGTTCGCTGGCGCTGGGCTTCGGCTTCCGCTGCGGATTTCTCGGCCTGCTGCACATGGAGATCATCCAGGAACGCCTCTACCGCGAATTCGACATGGACGTCATCACGACCGTCCCGAACGTATCCTATAAAATCACCACGACACAGGGCGACGTGCTCGAGGTGCACAACCCCTCGGGCCTGCCCGAAATAACCAAAATCGCCTCGATCGAGGAACCTTATATCCTGGCTCAAATCATCACCAAGTCGGATTTCCTAGGCAACGTGCTCAAGCTCTGCATCGACAAGCGGGGTATCATGAAAAACCAGACCTTCATCACGCAGGATCGCGTGGAGGTCAATTTCGAGATGCCCCTGTCGGAAATCGTGTTCGACTTCTACGACAAGCTCAAGAGCATTTCCAAGGGCTACGCCTCGTTCGACTATCACCGCATCGGGTTCCGTCCGAGCAAGCTGGCCAAACTGGACATCCTGCTCAACGGCGAACCGGTCGATGCCCTTTCGTCGCTGATCTATGCCGACCACGCCTACGATTTCGGACGCAGAATGTGCGAGAAGCTCAAGGAGCTGATCCCGCGCCAACAGTTCGACATCGCCATCCAGGCAGCCATCGGCGCCAAGATCATCGCCCGCGAAACGGTCAAGGCCGTGCGCAAGGACGTGACGGCCAAATGCTACGGCGGCGACATCTCCCGAAAGCGCAAGCTGCTGGAAAAGCAGAAAAAGGGCAAGAAACGCATGCGTCAGATCGGCAATGTCGAAGTACCCCAGTCGGCCTTTCTCGCCGTATTGAAAATGGATTAGCTATGAAAAAGACGATCATCGACCTGTTCGAATCCTCCGTTGAAAAATACGGAAAGAAAACCTTCCTGCTCGAGAAGCGTCATCACGCCTTTCAGCCCACGACTTACGCGGAAACCAGGGAACAGGCCCTGGAAGTGGGGGCCGGATTAGCTTCGCTGGGCATCCGCCCCAAAGACAAGGTCGCTATCCTGGCCGAAGGAAGCAACGGATGGATCATCTCCGAGCTGGGTATCTTCTATGCCGGAGCGATCAGCGTTCCGCTGTCGGTCAAACTCGAAGAGTCGAACGATCTGTTGTTCCGGCTCCGCCACGCCGAGGTCAAGGCGCTGTTCGTTTCGAAACAACAGCTTCCGAAGATCCGCCGCATCCGGGCGGAGCTGCCGGAACTCGAACAGATCATCGTCCTGGGACACATTCCGCTCGAAAGCGGCGAAACGGCCTACGGCATGCTCAAACGTCTGGGCCGCGACTATTTGGCCGGGCATAAGGAGGAATTTCTCAAAATAGGGCAGGCAATCCGGAACGACGACTACGCCACGATCACCTACACGTCGGGCACGACGGCCGATCCGAAAGGCGTCGTCCTGACCCACCGCAACTACACGGCCAACGTCGAACAGTCGCTCTCGCGCATCGACATCCCGTCCAGCTACCGCACGCTCATCATCCTGCCGCTGGACCACTGTTTCGCGCACGTGGTGGGATTCTACATCATGATCGCCTGCGGCGCCAGCGTGGCGACCGTACAAATAGGGGCGACCCCGATGGAGACGCTCAAGAATATTCCGCAGAATATCCGCGAAGTGAAACCCAACTTCCTGCTGTCGGTGCCGGCACTGGCCAAAAATTTCCGCAAAAACATCGAAACTTCGATTCGGGCCAAAGGACGTTTCACCGAACGGTTGTTCGACTTCGCGCTCCGCACGGCCTATATCTACAATCAGGACGGCTACCACAAAGGCAAGGGCTGGCGGATCCTGCTGGCACCCGTCGTGGGACTTTTCGACCTCGTACTGTTCCGCAAGGTGCGGGAGGCATTCGGCGGCAGCCTGGAGTTTTTCGTCGGGGGCGGCGCACTGCTCGATTCGGAGCTGCAACGCTTTTTCTATGCCATCGGGATCCCGATGTTCCAGGGATACGGACTCTCGGAAGCTACACCCGTCATTTCGACCAATTCGCCCAAGTACCACTGGCACAAGTTCGGATCGTCGGGCAAGATTCTCGAACCGCTCGACCTGAAAATCCTCGACGAAGAGGGGCGAGAGCTGCCGCGCGGCCAAAAGGGTGAAATCGTCATCCGGGGCGAGAACGTCATGGCCGGCTACTGGAAAAATCCCGATGCGACGGCGGCGACCGTCCGCAACGGCTGGCTCCACACGGGCGATATGGGCTATGTGTCGGAGGATGATTTCCTCTACGTATTGGGGCGCTTCAAGAGCCTGCTGATCGCCAGCGACGGAGAGAAGTACAGCCCCGAAGGAATGGAGGAGGCGATCGTTGATAAATCGCCCTTCATCGACCAGATCATTATCTATAACAACCAAAGTCCCTTCACCGGGGCGATCGTCGTACCCAATCGCGACGCCCTGCGCCGCGAGCTCGACGCCCGCGATATCCGGGAGGGTAGAGCGGCTGCGGCCGCCGACATCCTCGGCGCGGAGATCGACCGTTACCGGGCCGGCGGCCCCTATGCCGGAGAATTTCCCGAGCGGTGGCTTCCGGCGGGACTGGCTATCGTGGACGAGCCATTCACCGAGCAAAACGGACTGATCAACAGTACGATGAAAATCGTCCGCAACAAGGTGGAAGAGTATTTCCGCGACCGGATCGACTACCTCTATACTCCGGAGGGAAGGGAGTTGCGAAACGATAAAAACCTTGCGTCACTGCGGAAAATGGTAGAATAACCTGAAATTTTACCGCCCGAAGAGTTGATAAATAAAAAAATCGGAGTAACTTTGTTCTCCGAATGCGGGAGTAGCTCAGTGGTAGAGCATCAGCTTCCCAAGCTGAGGGTCGCGGGTTCGAGCCCCGTTTCCCGCTCACGAGGTCCTTTTCGAAGGACCTTTTTTGTTAGGCAAGATTACATAATATAGAAGTAAACGATTCTGGACATCAATGATATGCAGAATCGTTTCGTTTTAATACCGGAACAAAGAGCGAACAGCAGCGAAAGTATGATTATCAGGAGCCGGGACGGAAGATAAATTACATAGCGCAGGGGACAGACTTCACAATATATGTTTCTGCGGAACTTACCGAGGTAGCATGGCAACGGAAAATGTTTATACCGCAAACAGACGTCTGGGACCTTTCGATCGACAAAAGCCGACAAAATGCAAGGCATTGACAAATGAATCACTTACGTCAAACTCTGGCCCGTTATGCGATTATCACATACACGACGTAACAAAGTTTCAGCGATAGCAGGCTGCCGAAGCTATAACACACACAGAACTTACTTCTTGTCGAGCCGAGATCGCGCTCCAAGCGCACCCCTGAAAGTTCCAAAAACAGTCAGCCTTATTTTCCTTTATCCATCTGCTTCTCCAGTAAAGAAATTACCCGGTTCATCTGCTCGTCCCGCTCCTTGAAACTGTCGGCCTGCTTTTTTATTACCTCCCAAGCATCCCTGGGAATCAACACTTCATCGGAGCCTGCCGGTCGCCCGACATAATACGCCTGGTCGTTTACCAAAAGCTCATTCCCGCCTTCCATTGCCGGATAGTGAACGACATTCAGCATCGGTCCTTCACCGTTCAACAGCCAATCTTTATTCAATTCGGGATAGCGGGCGAAAATTTTACCGAGTTTATCACGGCTCGGTTCATGTTTCAGTTTCGACAGATAGGCATTCGATAGTCCGCACTCGCGTTCGAAGCGCCCCGGCTTGATGCCGCTCATCCTGCAAAATTCCATTATTCTGTCCTTGACCGTCATACCAAAAGTCGTTTATAATAAAAATCGTATTTATAAAAATAAATTATAGAAAATTCCTTGTCATATAGATTTAATTCTTCGAATATTATCTATATTTGTAGTATCAAACAGATCGAACGAATAGTGTTCGAAAAACCGAACGAAAAAAATTATAACAAATATAATATAATTCTTTCAATAATGCGACGACAAGTATATAAAAAGGTAATCGAAATCGCACCCGATCTGAAACGACAGATCGCTATGGAAATGGGGTGCACGGTAGATACCGTGTATAATGCGCTCAACTTGAGCAACCCGACCACGGGTGCACAACCGGACAGGATCCGCCGTCGGGCTATGGAATTGGGCGGCAAGGAGAACCGAAAAATCCGCTGGATCAATTATTGACGCCCCAACCTCTCGTGCGAACGAAAACAGCCGGAAAAAAGAGGTCGTATTACAAACCGCAACGAAGTCTTCCACCACATCGTGCTTCCGCACAATGCTTTGCGCGAATAACGCTCACCGACAAAAAACGGGGAGCAATCGGGAGAGGCGGAATAAGTAGAAATACAAAGAGGAAACGGGAGATTTTCCCGTTTCCTCTAATTTTCTATAAACGCCCCGCCGACGGAAACTTACCTCCAAATCCGAACGCATAGCCGGAAGTATGAATTAAAAAAACGAACATCCTTCCGAAATTTTCCTATATTTGCATCATACATAAGACACAAGAGGGGTGCCTTCGTCGGGAAAGACCGGAAAGGCTGAGATCATACCCTATGAACCTGAAGCGGTTAGGACCGCCGGAGGAACTTGTTCATAGACCGTAATTTTCTCATCGAGACATCTCCCGCAATTACGGTAAATCATGGAAGTATTCATCAATCACTCACCCGTCGAAACCGACGCTGCAACGACGCTCGCCGAACTGCTGATGCAGGAGGGTATCGCCGCCGACGGAATCGCCGCAGCGATCGACAACAAGGTCGTTCCCCGCAGCGAATGGCCGACGACCCATTTGCAGGCCGGAGCGAAAATCACCGTCATACGCGCCGTGTGCGGAGGATGATGCGCATCATCGTCATCACCGACACGCCGTTCGCTGCGTCGGAAGCGGAGTCGATCCGGATTCTGCTCTCGGAAGGAGCCGATCGGGTGCATCTGCGCAAACCGCAATCGGCCGAGAACGACATGCGTCGCTTGATCGAAGCGCTTCCGCCCGAACTATATCCTCGCCTGACTTTGCAGGATCATCTGTATCTGGCCGGGGAGTACGGCATCGGAGGAGTGCACCTGAACGCCCGCAACCCGGAGATCCCCGCCGGATTCGGAGGCCTGGTAAGCCGTTCGTGCCATTCGTTCGAGGAGCTCGCATCGCACCCGACGGAAGACTACCTTTTTCTCAGCCCGATTTACGACAGCATCTCCAAAACCGGCTACCGAGCGGGGTATGCACCGGACGAACTCCGGGAGGCATTCGTGCAGGGCATCATCAATCCGCGCATCGCAGCGCTCGGCGGCATCCGGCCGGAACACCTGCCCGCGTTACAGGAGTACGGATTCGGGGGAGCGGCCTTGCTCGGGTACATCTGGCAGAGCGCTACGCCCGGAGAACTGGTGCGGCGCATGCTGGAAATACGAAAATTCAACCGATAAACCGGCGGAGCGCACCGGAATCGGTCCGATAAAAATACTTTAGTGTGCCTCATGGGAGGCGCAGCGTCCCAAAATCCCCTCCGAGGAGGAGGGGCGGGGAAGGTCGGAATTACAGAATCGGCCACGAGCCGCGATAATCGACCGCCGGTTCGACGCGACAAACGTCAGACAACGGTACATTAAATAAATATACAACTACTAAAAATATGTTACAGTTCATTACCCACCATACCGACCGTTACGACGAGATCGCCGGCACCCGGGCCGTACTCGAAGGAGGCTGCCGCTGGGTGCAGCTCCGCATGAAAGACACTCCGGCGGAAGAGGTGCTGCGCATCGGACGTGAAATCGAAAAGCTGTGCCGGGAGTACGGTGCGAAATTCATCCTCGACGATCACGTGGAACTCGTCCGCGAACTGAATGCCGACGGCGTGCATCTGGGCAAGCTCGACATGCCCGTAGCGGAAGCCCGCCGCCTGCTGGGGCCGGAATACCTGATCGGAGCGACGGCCAACACCTTCGAAGACATCGAACGGGGGGCAGGGCAGGGCGCCGACTACATCGGCCTCGGACCGTTCCGTTTCACGCAGACCAAACGCAACTTGAGTCCCGTGCTCGGACTCGAAGGCTACCGCACGATTATGGAGCGCTGCCGCAATGCCGGCATCGCGCTGCCCGTCGTCGCTATCGGGGGCATCACGGCAGCCGACGTGGAAAATATTCTCGCAACGGGAGTGACCGGAATAGCGCTCTCGGGCGCACTGCTGCAAGCGGAAAACACCCTCGAAGAAACTCAACGAATAATTAATATAATAAACCGAACTAAACAATGAGTGAATTAGTTATCGGCGGACGGACGTTCCGTTCGCGCCTGTTCGTAGGAACGGGAAAATTCAGCTCCAACGAACTGATGGCCCGCGCAATCGCCGCTTCGGAATCGGAGATGGTCACCGTAGCAATGAAGCGCATCGACATGAATAACCCGCAGGACGACATGCTCGTGCATGTACGCCGTCCGGAGATTCAACTGCTGCCCAATACGTCGGGTGTACGCGACGCTGAGGAAGCCGTGCTCGCGGCACAGCCTCGCCCGCGAAGCCTTCGGCACGAACTTCATCAAGGCCTGGAGATCCATCCCGATCCCAAATACCTGCTGCCCGATCCGGTCGAAACGCTCAAGGCAACCGAACAGTTGGCTAAAATGGGCTTCGTGGTACTGCCGTACATTCAGGCCGATCCGGTGCTTTTTGCAAGCGACTCGAAGAGGCGGGCGCCGCGACCGTAATGCCGCTGGCGGCACCGATCGGCACCAACAAGGGACTGGTTACGCGCGACCTGCTGGCCATCATCATCGAACAGAGCAACGTCCCGGTCATCGTGGACGCAGGATTAGGCGCCCCGTCCCATGCGGCGGCGGCGATGGAGATGGGTGCCGACGCCGTACTCGTGAATACGGCCATCGCCGTCGCAGGCGATCCCGTGCGCATGGCCCGCGCCTTCGCCCAGGCCGTCGTTGCGGGGCGCGAAGCCTACGAAGCCGGACTCGGAGCACAGGCACAGCGCCGAAGCGTCGAGCCCTTCTCACCGCATTTCTCGACTAATTCCGCCGCGCTATGTTTTCAGAAGAATTAGCCAAATACGACTGGGAGGAGACGACCCGGCAAATTCAGCACAAACGACCGGCAGACGTAGAGACGGCGCTCGGCAAGGAACACCTGACCCTCGACGACTTCATGGCGCTCATCTCACCTGCAGCGGCCGCCTACCTGGAACCGATGGCCCGGCTGAGCCGCCGATACACACAGGAACGGTTCGGCAAGACTATTTCGATGTATATTCCGATGTATATCACCAACTCGTGCACGAACTCCTGCATCTACTGCGGATTCAACCATCATAACAAATTCGACCGCGTGATCCTCACGATGGAACAGATCGAAGACGAGTGCAAGGCGATCCGGGCACTCGGACCGTTCGAAAACCTGCTGCTCGTAACGGGAGAAAATCCCCGGGCAGCGGGCGTGGATTACATCGAACAGGCGCTCAAGGTCTGCCGTCCCTATTTCAACAACCTCACCATCGAGGTAATGCCGTTGGCGAGCGAGGATTACTACCGCCTGACCCAATCCGGACTCAACGGGGTGGTCTGCTTTCAGGAGACCTACAACCGCGCCAACTACAACATCTACCACCCGGCGGGGATGAAATCCAAATTCGAATGGCGCGTGAACGGCTTCGACCGCATGGGGCAGGCCGGGGTGCACAAGATCGGCATGGGCGTACTGATCGGCCTCGAAGAGTGGCGCACGGACGTGACGATGATGGCCCTGCATCTGCAATACCTGCGCAAGCACTACTGGAAAACGCGCTACAGCGTCAATTTCCCGCGCATGTGTCCGTCGGAAGGGCATTTTCAGCCGAATGTGGTGATGACCGACCGGGAGCTGGCCCAACTCACTTTCGCCTTCCGCATCTTCGATCACGACGTGGACATCTCCTTCTCGACCCGTGAAAAACCCTCGTTCCGCAACCACATCGCCACGCTCGGAGCGACATCGATGAGCGCCGGATCGAAAACCGATCCGGGCGGCTACCATACCTATCCCCAGTCCCTCGAACAGTTCTCCGTCAGCGACGAACGCACACCGGCCCAGGTCGAAGCCGACATCCGCCGCGAAGGGTACGAAGTCGTCTGGAAAGACTGGGACAAAATCTTCGACTGACGATGGAGGAACGTTACGCACGGCAGACGATGCTGCCGGAAATAGGGGAGCAGGGGCAGCGCAGGTTGTCAGAGGCTTCGGTGCTGATCGTCGGCATCGGCGGGCTCGGCTCGGCCGCAGCCCTCTACCTGACGGGAGCTGGCGTGGGACGCATCGGACTGGCCGATGCGGATACGGTGAGCAAGAGCAACCTCCAACGGCAGGTACTCTACACCGAACGACAGATCGGAATGCCCAAGAGCGCTGCGGCCCGGGAGCGGCTCGCGGCGCTCTCGTCCCACACCGCGTTCGAATGCCGGCCGGAAGGAATTACCCCGGAAAACGCACGGCCTATTCTGGACGGTTACGACCTGATACTCGACTGCTGCGACAACTTTCCGACCCGTTACCTGCTCGACGACCTATGTGCCGCCTGCCGAAAACCCTGGGTGCACGGCTCGATCGGGGAGTTTTACGGTCAGGTGACCGTTTTCAACGGCCGGAAAGGCCGTCGTTACCGCGATCTCTATCCCGACCGGAAGGCACTTTGCGCCCGTCCCCGGATCACGCAGGGCGTACTCGGCACAGTGCCGGGCGTCATCGGAACGCTGCAAGCTTCCGAGGCGATCAAATACCTCTGCGGCTTCGGCGAGCCGCTCGACGGGCGACTGTTCACGATCGACCTGCGTACCCTGCAAACCCAAATCATAGATTATTAACCTGCAAAAAACACAAAAAGAACCTATGGGAAAAGGATTTGACGAATATGCTCCGGCTTACGACGCCTGGTTCCTCGAAAACCGCAACGTACTCTACTCGGAAATCAATCTGGTGGCCCACGTGCTGAAAAATCCGGGGCGGACGCTCTCGGTCGGTTGCGGCAGCGGACTCTTCGAAACGATTCTGGCCAAAGAGTACGGTATCACGATCACCGACGGCATCGAACCGTCGGAAGGAATGGCCGAAATCGCCCGCAAGCGGGGGATGAAGGTGACGATCTCGACCGCCGAAGAAGCCGATTTCGGCTGCGGCGACTACGATACGATTCTCTTCAACGGTACCCCCAGCTACATCACCGATCTGGAAAGCGTCGTCCGCAAAGCCTACGACGCCCTGCCCGAAGGCGGCCGGATCATCCTGATCGACGTTCCGAAAGAGAGCACCTACGGTGTGCTGTACAACCTGGCCAAAGCCCTCGGCACGTGGGATCATCCGCTGCTCGCAGGGACCTATCCCGAGAATCCCTATCCGATCGAATTCGTCCGGGTCGCCAACTGGCGCACGACGGCCGAGAAGATCGAGCTGCTCGAAAAAGCCGGATTCCGGGATCTCCGCTTCGCCCAGACCCTCACCACGCACCCGCTCTACTCGAACCGGCAGGAAGAGCAGCCGTCGGAAGGGTACGAAAAGGGAGATTACGTAGCCGTTACCGCCTGCAAATAAACCGACATTATGAAAAAATGGAGCGAAGAGGCCTGGGATGTTGCTCGGCCTACCTACCTGAAAATCATCGAACATCCGTTCGTCGAAGAGCTTGCCCGGGGTACGTTGGCCGCCGACAAGTTCCTGTTCTACCTGCGGCAGGATTCGCTGTATCTGGCGCATTACTCCAGGGTATTGACCCACATCGCTTCCCGTCTTACCGAGAAGGAGCACATCGCGGCTTTCATCCGCTTCGCTTCGGACGGCATAGAGGTCGAGGAGGCGCTGCACGGCTCCTTCCTGAAAGGCGACGTACCGGCTCCCGAAGAGATCAGCCCGACATGCCTGCTCTACACCTCGGTACTGCAAGCCCAGGCCACAGCCCCGGTCGAAGTGGAAGCCGCTGCCGTGCTTCCCTGCTTCTGGGTCTATCAGCAGGTCGGGCGGCAGATCATCGCCCGGCAGCAGGGAAGTGGGAATCCCTATGCACAGTGGATCGAGACCTACGCCGATCCCTCCTTCACCGAAGCGACTTCGCAGGCTATCGGAATCTGCGACGCACTGGCCGAAAAAACCGGGCCGGAAACCCGGCGCCGGATGACCGACATCTTCCTGCGCTGTACCAAGATGGAGTGGCTGTTCTGGGACAGCGCCTGGTATCTGGAAAGTTGGAAAATATAAAAAGCGTTCATTCAAGTAAATGTGCCAATAATCTGATTAACAAAATCAATTATGAAAAAACACTATAAGCGGGTCCTGACGATCGCCGGAAGCGATCCGAGCGGCGGAGCAGGCATTCAGGCCGACCTGAAAACCTTCTCGGCCTGCGGTTGTTACGGGATGTCGGCCATCGTAGCCGTCGTGGATGAAAATACGGTAGGCGTCACGGGCGTACACCCGGTGCCTGTGGATTTCGTCACCGGCCAAATCCGGTCGGTGCTGGATGACATCGGCGCCGACGCCGTTAAGATCGGTATGCTGCACTCATCGGAACTTATCCGGGCCGTGCGGGAAACTTTGGCCGCTTACGACATCCGCAACATCGTCCTCGATCCGGTGATGGTCGCCACCTCCGGCGATCGGCTCCTGCAGGAAGAAGCGATCGCCACGCTCCAAGAAGAGCTGGTACCGTTTGTGCGGGTCATCACTCCGAATATCCCCCGAAGCGGAGATTCTGCTCGGACGCAAGATCGCCGGACAGGAGGAGCCTGCCGCAGGTAGCACGCGAACTCTCCTTCGGACGCAAAGTTTCCGTGTTGCTCAAAGCCGGACACCTGCACGATACCGAGCTTATCGACGTATTCTACAACGCCGAAACCGACAAAGCGACCCCTCTGCGCTCCATGCGGCTCGACACGCCTAACACGCACGGTACGGGCTGCACGCTCTCCTCGGCCGTAGCAGCTTTTCTCGCCCATGGATTGCCTCTGGACGAAGCGGTCGTCTGCGCCAAGGAGTACATCAATGCCGCAATCATCGCCGGAGCCGAATACGAAATCGGCAAGGGTCACGGCCCTGTGCACCATTTCTTCAACTTCTGGGAATAAGAGCGGGGCAGTACACCGAAACGGCGGAAATATTGTGCGAAGTGGGGATATTTTATGAAAATATCCCTATTTTTGCTTATTCAAACAATGTACAAAACACGAAGAAATATGTCAATGGTTTTCAAATTCCGAATGTTGAGCGATGAAAACGACCATTTCGTCCGCGACTACGAGGTGCCGTACGATATGACGCTGCTCGGGTTTCATGAGTTCATCACGCGTTCGCTTGGCTATGAAGAGGGGATGTCTTCGTTCTTCACGGCCGACAAGCAGTGGAACCGGTTGCGCGAATTCACGCTGATGGACATGGGAGATAATTCAGAGGACGCTCCTCTGCCGATGGCGGACATAACGCTCGGTCAGTTGATTCACAACAATCGCGACCGGCTGATCTACCAGTTCGACCTCATGGGCGACCGGGCGTACTACCTCGAACTGACCGAAGCCAAAAAGCCGGAGCAAGGGATGGAATATCCGCGCGTAGCTTTCGAGCACGCCCCGGCTCCCGATCAGTTCGATCCCGACGCCAATGAGTCGGAAGGCTCTATTTTCGAGGAGATGATGGGCGACTTCAGTTCGTTCGAAGGCGACGACAATTACAGCGACGATGACTGACAAGCGGCTCGTCGTTTTGGTCGGCGCAACGGGGTCGGGTAAAACGGATCTGAGCATTCGCCTGGCAAAGCATTACCGGGCGCCGATCCTTTCGACCGATTCCCGGCAAGTGTATAGGGGAATGCCGATCGGTACAGCACAGCCCACGAATGAACAATTAAAAGCCATTGAACACCATTTTATTGCCACACTCGACATACAGCAGGACTTCAACTGCGGGCAATACGAAGTGCAGGCGCTCGAACTGCTTCGGCAACTGTTCGTACGGCACGATACGGTAATCGCGGTCGGAGGATCGGGATTGTATGTGAAGGCTCTTTGCGAGGGGATGGACGACCTGCCGGAAGCCGACCCGGAATTGCGGAGAACACTCCGACAGCGACTTGCGAATGAAGGCCTCGAATCGCTGGGCGAAGAGTTGAAGCGGCTCGATCCGGTTTATTATGCGCAGGTCGATCGGAGCAATCCTGCACGTGTCGTGCGGGCATTGGAGGTATGTCTGCAAACCGGACGTCCCTATTCGGAACAGCGGACAAAGCCCCGACGCGAACGGAACTTCCGAATCCTTAAAATCGGAACCGACGTTCCCCGTGCCGAACTCTACGGGCGAATCGATCGCCGCGTGGACGAAATGCTGGCAGAAGGACTGGAGGTCGAAGCCCGTCGGCTCTATCCCTACAAACACCTGAACGCCCTGCAAACGGTAGGGTATAAGGAGTTGTTCGCCTACTTCGACGGACGATGCAGCCGCGACGAGGCAGTGGAGCTTATCAAACGAAACACGCGCCGCTACGCCAAACGGCAGCTCACCTGGTTCCGCCGCGACCCGGAAATCTTCTGGACCCCACCCGGCGACACTGATAAAATCATAGCATATATCGACGGGACGTTGTAAATCAGTAAATTTTTGTTACTTTTGTCCCGTCTTTTTCCGAAGACGGCTGCTCGGATGGTGGAATAGGTAGACACGCCGGACTTAAAATCCTGTGGCCAGCAATGGCCGTGCGGGTTCGATTCCCGCTCCGAGTACGGACCGACCGCTAATCTTGCGATTAGCGGTCGGTTTTATTTTCACAGACCACAATCTGACGTCATACAGAGAGCGATACGTTTTCGACCGGGTTTCAACTTTCAAACGATTACCGACCGTACGATAAATTTTCGGACAACAACAACCTTGTTTTAACTTTTAATAAGGAAAAGCGATATACTACCAACCTATATCTACCGGGAAATAGATTTTAGCCCTTGCCATATTTATTTAGAAGCAAGAAATTTGCAATTAAAAATATTTAGCTATCTTTGCCACACAATCCGACAACCGATCATCCGATCGGTTTCATCACCCACTTAATATATCCAACATTTTATTCGGACAAATATGCAAGACCTTAAAGCACTTGAAGGCAAGAGTCTGGCTGAATTGCGTGAAATAGGCAAGGCACTGGGAATCCCTCTCCTTATGATGAAAAAAAAGGACCTTATCGAAAAAATTCTGAATTTCACGCAGGACGGAGGCGTTGCGGATACCGAAACGCAACAAAGCCCCGCCGAAACTCCCAAGAAAACCCGTCGGCCGCGTATTGCCAAGACGGAATCCACTCAGGCCTCCGTCGAAATACGGGAGCAACCCGCCGCACAGACCACGACGACACCGACTCCCGCAGCGCCAAAAGAGGGCGGTAAACGCCGTGGCCGTCCCTCCCGCAAGGAACAGGCCGCCCCTTCATTCGCAGGCACAGATACTTCCAAACCAGAGATAAAAAAAATCGCCCTGGACGGCGAAACGTGTCCAGGAATGCACGAGGAACCGCAGACACTCCCCACAACGCATCCAACGGAAGAGATCATTACCAAAGACGATTTTGCGGGAGAAATCGCCGGTGAAGGCGTTCTGGAGGTAATGCCGGACGGCTACGGGTTCCTGCGCTCGGCAGACTACAACTACCTGAACTCCCCGGACGACATCTACGTTTCTCCTTCGCAGATCAAGCTCTTCGGACTGAAGGCGGGCGACACGGTGACCGGCACGATCCGCCCGCCCAAAGAGGGCGAGAAGTATTTCCCGCTGGTGCGCGTGACGGACATCAACGGACTGGAACCGGAGTACATCCGCGATCGCGTACAGTTCGAATTCATGACCCCGCTTTTCCCGAGCGAAAAATTCTGTCTCACGGGCAACGGCCACAACAACCTCTCGTGCCGCATCGTGGATCTCTTCTCGCCGATCGGCAAGGGGCAGCGCGCCCTGATCGTCGCCCAGCCCAAGACCGGTAAAACGGTGCTCATGCAGTCGATCGCCAACGCCATCGCCGACAACCATCCGGAAGTCTATATGATCGTACTGCTGATCGACGAGCGTCCGGAGGAGGTAACCGAAATGGCACGCAACGTAAAGGCCGAAGTCGTGGCTTCGACCTTCGACGAACAGGCTTCGCGTCACGTCAAAGTCGCCGAAATGGTACTCGAGAAAGCCAAGCGCATGGTCGAATGCGGACACGACGTAGTGATCTTCCTCGATTCGATCACCCGCCTGGCACGCGCCTACAACTCGGTGCAGCCCGCTTCGGGCAAGGTGCTCTCGGGCGGTGTGGACGCCAATGCGCTGCACAAACCGAAGCGTTTCTTCGGCGCAGCCCGCAATACGGAGGAGAAAGGCTCGCTGACGATCATCGCCACGGCCCTGATCGACACCGGTTCGAAGATGGACGAGGTGATCTTCGAAGAGTTCAAGGGTACGGGCAACATGGAGCTTCAGCTCGATCGCAAACTGGCCAACAAACGTATCTATCCGGCCGTCGATGTAATCGCGTCGGGAACCCGCCGCGAAGACCTGCTGCTGTCGCGCGAAGTGATGAACCGCACGTGGATTCTGCGCAAGTATCTCTCGGACATGACCCCGGTGGAAGCGATGGAGTTCCTGCAAAAACAGATGAACCTCACGGACAACAACGAGGAGTTTCTCGCCACGATGAACCATTAAATCCTATAAAACTATGCTTCGGACGCTATTCATCTCGCTCTTATGCCTGCTGGGAACGACCAGGGCACTGGCCTGGGGACAAAAAGGGCACGACGTAGTCGCCTACATCGCCGAATGCAACCTCACGCCCGAGGCCGCAGAGAAAATCGACAAGATCCTCGGCGGAGCCTCGATGGTATATTGGGCCAACTGGCTCGACTCGGCGAGCCACACGCCGGAGTATGCCTACACCGCGACCTGGCATTATGCCAATGTCGATGAAGTTTCACTTACGAGACCATGACGAAGAATCCGGACGGGGACATCGTCGAGGCCATCGACCGGATCGTGGCGGAGCTTAAAAACGGTCAGCTCGACCCGGCACAGGAGCAACTCTACCTGAAAATGCTGATACACTTGGTCGGTGACCTGCACCAGCCGATGCACACGGGGCACTTGAGCGACCGGGGCGGCAACTCCGTTCCCGTACGGTTCTTCGGTCGGGAGAGCAATCTCCATGCAGTTTGGGACAGCTCCCTGCCCGAAGCGGCCCACAAGTGGAGCTATACGGAGTGGCAAAACCAGCTCGATCGCCTCACAGAAGAGGAGGTGGCCCGAATCCAATCCGGCACACCGTTCGACTGGTTCGAGGAGAGCAATGCGATCTGTCGGGAGATATACGTTGCAACACCCGAAGGCAGCGATCTTTCCTACGACTACATCGCTAAGTATGCCCCGGTAATCGAGCGGCAGTTGCTGCGTGGAGGACACCGCCTGGCAGGTCTGCTGAACGAGATATACGGATAACGGAAACATCAACAGAAAAAATCCCGGAGTTCCCCACCAAGAACTCCGGGATTTTTCTGTTTTCAGACCGATTACAATCCGTACAGAAACTCCATCACATCGACCGCATCCGGATAGTCCGAAAGTGTAGGCTGCTGTGATCGGCCCAAAGGAACCCGACGGCTGTGGTCGATACAGTTGGAAACCACGCATTGTAACTCCGCATCGTGTTTCCGAAGCCAAGCTGCGACCTGGGAGAGATCGTCGTATTCGACCACGGACACCTCGCTCAAAGCCTGCGAAAATTCCGACTGGCGGATCAACAGCGCGAATCCCAAATCAAAAAACGGATCGCCGCACATTTCACGCAGGGCCTTGCGCTGACGATAATTATTCAGGTATTTGGGGTTCATTCGTCGAGAAGCAAAACGAAGGGAGATACCTCGAGGTACGAAAATTAGAGAAACGTTCCGACATCCCAAGCCCGAATAGGAGAAGATATCGTCGGACAGAGCCTCCAGTTGCCCGGACGTTTCCCGCCCGTTCAAGACCGCGACCGAATGGCGATTACCGCGCAAAAGAGTTCTGACCCCGGCATACAAGCTGCGAAAATACCGATTGGCATTATCGCTGCCGGTGGCAATCGCGGCATCGAAAGGTGTAGCCCCGTCATAAACTGCGACAGGGACACCCGGCTCGATCTTTTTCAGTTGGTCGATGACGAACTCATCAGCACCGCATCTTTGCTCGACATTTTCACCAGGCAACGATGTCCGGCCGTAACGACACACAACAAATCGAAAAAACCGACCAGCGGAATATTGCCGGCCATGACGACCAGAACGGTACGGGACGGCAGGGTAGCGGGGCGCTCGTAGCACGCCAGCCAACGCTCGATCTTATCACGCGATAGGAACTCCTCGCGGATCGACCGCACGGCATCGACAATCTCTTCCGGCTCGAACCAATCGTTCTTCTGGCAGGCCCGCGCGATAACCTCACGGCTCGCAGCATCCTGTCCGAACGAAGAGAGGCGTGCACCCAATTCCGCCCATATATCTACGGGAGTCTTCATCGGCACAAAGATAGTATAAGCCGCGTGCAAAAACAAGTCTGCCTGAATCATACTGCAGCCTTGACAAAGAGAGGCAGAAATTTGGTTTATCGAATTTTTTCGTTACCTTTGCTCCCGCATTTGCGGAAATAGCTCAGTTGGTAGAGCACAACCTTGCCAAGGTTGGGGTCGCGAGTTCGAGTCTCGTTTTCCGCTCCAAGCAAAAAGCTGATAATCAAACGATTATCAGCTTTTTCATTTCTGCTGACTGATGTTACAGAGGCCCTTTCTGTGACACAAAATACCCTGAAATCGTGGTTTGTGATACAGAGTGTGATACATAAAATCGTGTAACACACGAATCGCATTTTGTTGCTTGCGTAATCCGTAAAGATTATGACAATCAACGTTGTATGTCGCAAAGACGCTATCAACAGAAACCATTTAGCCCCTCTTGCTCTTGTTTTTACCCATGACCGCCGCCGTAAGTTCGTAGGATTGGGCATATCCGTTGCGCTGGAGCATTGGGATTTTGAGAAACAACAACCTACCACCGACTGCCCCGATGGAGCAGAAATACAGTTTCAAATCACCTCCAAAATCCGTGAATACGAAAAAAGAAAAACAAAAAAGTTGGAGGTGCTGGAAAGCCCTGTTACGTTCGATAATCTTTTTGAACAGAACGGCAAACGAATCAACTGCACCGTAGGGGACTTTTTCAAACAGGTTATCGAACGCTTGGAAAAAGTTGAAAAGTACGGTTCCGCCAGCAAACATAAGGTAACACTTGCCCTTATGTCGCAATTCCGCTCGGTCAATATGCACTTTGAGGAATTGGATTTGACTTATTTAAGGGAATTTGAAATCTTCCTGCGTCAAAGGGGTAATGTCAATAACAGCCTTGCTACCAAGTTCAGCGTACTGAAAGCAGTCTATAACAAGGCGGTTTCAGAGGGCGTATTCGTGCCTAAATCGAATCCTTTCCAGCAATTCAAAGTGGGTAGCCTATGGACGAATACCCGCAAGCGGGCCATCACGAAAGAGGACATCCACAAACTGATTGAGTTGGATTTATCGGACAGGGACTTTTACACCCAACTTGCCAAAGACATCTTTCTGTTCTCTTATTTCATGGCTGGAATCAATTTCAAAGACATTGCCCTGCTGACTTATGGAGACATCGACAATGGACGCATCTACTATGCAAGACGCAAGACGGGTAAGATGATGAACTGCTGTCTTACGGAACAGGCACAGGAAATCATCGACAAGTACCACACCGACCAAATGGAGGAGGACTATATCTTTCCAATCCTCGACCGCAACGTACACACGACCGAGAAGCAAATCTTAGAACGTGTTAAGAAAACGTTGAAGCACATCAATAAACGCCTGCACGAATTGAGTGAGAAAATAGGACTGCATACGCCATTAACAACCTATGTAGCAAGACATATTATTTCTTCTTACTCATTGAAAACAAAGAATTTACAAAGATTTTCAGCTTAACAGGTAACGATTTGGAAACCAGCGAGCTTCTCCATTCTGCAATGTTCTGCACTAATCAAAAGAACGCTTTTCTCATTCGCAAAAGTAATGTTTTTCTTTTTTGCTACCAAAACAATTTCATTGAAAAACGGAGAAAATCAGACTTTTAAAAATAATTGCAAATATAATTTCTTATTCTTTCTCTTGAAGCAGTATTGAATTTAGGCTTCCAGTATCCACATATTTGCCAATAGCACCTCATCAAAACACAAATAATTTGTTAAGTCATGTAATATAGCCTAAAGTAAATGATGTATTTTCTAAATGGAATCTTTCGCCATTGCGAATGAATAATAACATTTAGAATTATGATTTACGGATACATTAGAGTTAGTAGCGATAAACAGACGGTAGAAAATCAGAGATTTGAAATCAACAACTTCTGTGAGAGAGAAAACATCAAAATTGATGGTTGGATAGAAGAAACTATCAGTGGTACAAAAGCTTATAACAAAAGACAGCTCGGAACACTATTAAGACGAGTACAAAAAGATGATTTAATAATATGTGCAGAATTATCTCGTCTTGGGCGTAATTTGTTTATGATAATGGAAATACTAAATATCTGCATGACAAAGGAATGTCGGATGTGGACTATTAAAGATAATTACAAGCTCGGCGAAGATATACAAAGTAAAGTATTGGCTTTTGCATTCGGATTGTCTGCAGAGATAGAACGTAACCTTATCTCTCAGCGAACAAAGGAAGCTTTAGCACGAAAAAAAGCGGAAGGTGTTATACTTGGACGTCCGAAAGGAAAGAAAAACGCTCCTGACAAGTACAAACTATCGGGTAAGGAAAACCTTATTCGTGAATTATTACAAGTGGGTGTATCTAAACGCAAAATAGCTAAAATATGTAAAGTTGATAGAAATACATTATCTCGTTTCATCAATGATAGGATTGAAGCATAAAATTGAGCGTTTAATGAAGAAGAAACCATAGCATGGATACAAAAGCAACTCCAACGATATAAGGATTATGGATTCGGATTGTGGAGCGTATTACTTAAAGATACCGACGAAATGATAGGACAATGCGGTATTACTATGCAGGAATACAAGACGGCGCAAGTTCCCGAAATCGGCTACTTGTTGGCTCATAAATATTGGCATAAAGGTTATGCAGTTGAAGCCGCAACAGCTTGTCGGGAGTATGGGTTTAATACGCTGAAATTTGATGAATTATATTCAATTATCAGAGATACTAACATTGCATCGCAAAAAGTGGCACTTCGTAATGGTATGAATCCGATTGATTCTATTGTTAAACACTATCGTGGAGTTGATATGCCCCATTTGGTATATTGTGTAAGAAAAGGTTAAATTCAAATTGACATTGACTGCATATTGTTTTTTGATTGGAATATTGTAGTTTTGAATATTTGTTCTAACTTTGCATTTAGAAGAGTTATTTGCAGCATAGCACCGCAAAATACTGAAATTCGCACAGTTGCCAAATTGTTACTTCTATTTCTCAAATAATTCGCTAAAAGTTTATTCCCAATCGATTAAGTCAAACTGATAAAAAATCTTAAACAATTTGCAGTTTAAAATACTGTTCGTAAATTTGCGAACATAAAAATAGGAAGACTATGGAATCCAAGAAATATACATTGGAACAAGAGCAGATAGCCCGTTTTGCAAAAGCAATGGGACATCCGGCAAGAATGGCTATTCTTGAATTTTTAGCCAAGCAGGATTGCTGTTTTTTCGGAGATATTCACGAAGAACTCCCCATTGCGAAAGCGACGGTTTCACAACATCTGAAAGAACTAAAAGAGTCGGGGTTGATACAAGGGGAAATAGAAACGCCGAAAGTAAAATATTGTATCAATCGAGAGAATTGGAAAATAGCTTCTATGCTTTTTTCTAAATTCTTCGGGCAATGTATATGCAAAAAGGAAAGTTGTTGCGAATAGCGACAATTTTTTTAGAATCAATATTCGTAGTTTTGCGAATAACAAACATAAATAACAACCAATAAAAACAAATGTGTATGAACAGATTGATTTTAGCCTTGATTATCTGCTGCGGATTGACTGCTTGCGATAACAATGGGACAAAGAAGAGTGCTTCTACCGATGTAGAGCAAGCACAACAATTGGAGCAGAAAGACCATGTGGAGGTGTTGTATTTTCATGGTAAACAGCGGTGCGCCACCTGTATGGCAATAGAAAAGAACGCCAAAGAAGTGGTAGAGGTACAATTTGCCAACGAATTGAAAAACGGAACTCTCGTTTTTAGAACTATTGACATTTCCGATCCGAAGAACGAAACCATCGCCGAAAAATACGAGGTTACATGGTCTTCACTTTTCGTTAGCAAATGGAAAGATGGTAAAGAAACGTATGAGAATCTAACCGAATATGCCTTTGCCAATGCCCGTACCGCTCCCGACACGTTCAAGAACGGAATAACTGAAAAAGTCCGTACCTTATTGAAATAAAGTCCTATGGAATGGTTACAGACATTATTAGACAACAGCACAACTCCTGCACTTACGGCTTTGCTTTTGGGATTGCTTACGGCAGTTCTCCTTGTCCGTTGGCTACGAATATCGCAGCTATCGGATTTATAGGTAAAGACATTGAAAATCGCCGTCGGATTTTCCTCAATGGCTTACTATACACGCTTGGTCGTGTAATTGCTTATACATTATTGGGGATCGTATTGATACTGATACTTAAAGAGGGTTCAAGCCTTTTCGGTATTCAGAAGTTCATCGGCAAATACGGAGAACTCGTACTCGGCCCTGCCTTGCTTTTGATAGGTTTGTTCATATTGTTCGGAGGTAAACTGAAATTACCCTCTTTCGGTTTCAAGGGAAATGGAGAAGGTTTGGCCCGTAAAGGTGGATGTGGAGCATTTCTGCTCGGCATGTTGTTCGCTATGGCATTTTGTCCCACCAGCGGAGTTTTCTACTTCGGCATGCTGATTCCCATGTCGGCAACAACTGCCGCAGGTTATCTGCTGCCCGTCCTTTTTGCCGTAGCTACCGCATTGCCCGTTTTGACAGTAGCTTGGATATTGGCGTTCAGTGTACAGCATATCGGCAGTTTTTATGGCAAAATGCAGAATGTACAGAAATGGCTGAATAGAATTGTCGGAGGCGTATTCACAATTATCGGCATATATTATTGTGTAATGATGTATTTATAAAAAGATAGAAATATGGAAATCAAAGTTTTGGGAACGGGTTGCGCCAAATGCAAGACAACCTATCAGACAATCGAGAAAGTAATTAGCGAGAACAATCTCGACGTGACACTCACGAAAGTAGAGGATATTGTGGAAATACTCAATTCCGGCATTATGGCTACTCCTGCAGTTGCGGTGAATGGAGTGGTTAAAATCAAAGGACACGTTCCATCCGAAAAAGAGGTAAAACAATTACTCGGTATTTAAGATGTAGTTATGGATACTAAAAAAGAGTTGAAAATCCTCTTTTGGATGATTGTAGTTTTTGTAGCCGTATTTTTCATGCCACTCGGCAGCGAGCGATTCATGACGGCTGTCGATGCAACCTTTGACCTTGCCAAATGGTATGCGCAGGAACACGTCGTGTTATGCCTGCTTCCCGCCTTTTTCATTGCAGGCGTAATCGCCGTGTTCGTCAGTCAAGGTTCGGTTCTTAAATATTTCGGAGCAAATGCCAAGAAGTGGTTATCATATACGGTAGCTGCTGTTTCGGGCGGCATATTGGCAGTCTGCTCCTGCACGATTCTGCCGTTGTTTACGAGTATTTACAAACGGGGCGCAGGATTAGGCCCAGCCATAGCCTTTCTCTATTCCGGCCCGGCTATCAGTATTTTATCCATCATCTTGACAGCCCGTATTTTAGGTATAGAGATGGGTATTGCACGAACGGTTGGAGCTATCGGATTCTCCGTAGTGATAGGTCTTGCTATGGCATTTATTTTCCGAAAGGAAGAGAAAGCCAAACAAGAGGAGCAGATGAATATCGTTCCGCCACCGGAAAAACGCCCGATGTGGCAGACGTCGTTTCACTTTTTTACGTTGGTGCTGATTCTCGTCTTTGCAAATTGGGGTGCGCCCTCTGCCTCTGACAAAGATTTGTGGACTTTAATCTTCTCTTATAAATGGTATATTACGGGAATCTTTGCTCTAATGCTCTGTTGGTCGCTTATCCGAATATTGAATTTACGTCCGTTATGGGTAGGTGTCGGAACCGTGGCAACGATTGTGTCTGTTTTCCTTGCAGATGCCCTTATTGTTAATGCTAAATTAGTACCGCTCGTTCCGATGGTTGTGGGTATAGCTTCGCTTTCCATCATCCTGCTGTTTGATAAACGAAACGAGGAAAATAGAGAATGGGCATTGTCATCATGGGGATTTGCCAAGCAGATATTACCCTTGCTGGCCGTCGGCGTAGTGACAGCCGGATTTCTTTTGGGTTCGACACATGACGATACGTCTATTGCCGGAGTCATCCCTAACGAGTGGATTGAGTGGGCTGTCGGTGGAAATTCGCTGCTATCCAACTTCTTCGCAAGTTTCACGGGAGCATTCATGTATTTTGCCACCCTGACCGAAGTGCCGATAATTCAAGAGTTGTTGGCTTCGGGCATGGGCAAAGGCCCTGCACTTGCATTGTTGCTGGCCGGCCCGTCGTTGTCGTTACCTAATATGTTGGTAATTCAAGGTGTTATGGGGACGAAGAAAACCGTTGTTTATGTAGCTTTGGTTATCATTATGGCAACAATATCGGGTTTTATATTTGGAAATTTCTTTTAAATTTCCAAATATATCGTTAAACAGACACGAGCGATGATATTTTGTTCGTGTCTGTTTTGCGTATTCAAATAATTGATTTATATTTGTATTCAGAAAGAGTTATTTGACAGCATCGTAACGCAAAACGCTGAAATTCGCACGGTTTCTAAATCGTTACCTCTATTTCTCAAATACTCCGCTAAAAGTTTATTCTTCAATCGGTTAAGTCAAACCGATAAAAATCTAAAATAAATATTTCATAAAAAAGGCAATACAAAATCACTATTTATATATAATGTACTTCTTCACCTGCGGCCAACCCCGAAGAAAACAGACAGACATGTTACCGGAGAGAAAGAGAAAAGCGGCAAAAAAGAGAGGGTACGACGTAAGAACAGATTCCCGCCTCCGCCATAACAATTCGACGCGGAGTATCCCCGCGCATATCCGGAGCTACGACAACAACGGCCGGAGCGGGGCTGTAACACCCTCGAACACGGAGCCGTAACAAAAGACCCGATTACAGGCTATACATTACATCGGGACCAGAAACGGTCATAGCAAAGAATCCGACCAATATGATCGGACTCCAATATTTTTCGCAAAGACAATAGAGATGAATTACATATCCATCCCGAACCCTACACTTGCGGCAGAACAGTCGAAGCGGTGGTAAATATATCGACCGAAGTTCCCGCATCTTATCCGCAGCACTTCACCCGTCTGTTCAAGAAAATCACAGGCCTTACCCCCAACGAATACCGGTCGGCGGAACATCCGGCGTCGTAGCCGCCTGCATTCAATCGAAAAATAGCGCTGCAACCCGACTTTGCAGCGCTATTTTTATCCGTAATCCCGAAATTTCAAAAACAGGCTTTGCATCCGATATCCGTACATCATCGTACAAAACCTCGAAAAGTGACCAAGCTGCATAGCCGCAGCTTCAGGAAACCGCTTTTCCGAATATCACCCGTTTTCGACCGTTCACCGTAACGCGTTACAGGAACGGAAAATTCGTCAATTCGAGATCAAAATTATCCAATCCAAGACTTTTCCGCCGGACAAAAGAGAACATCTAACAGGAAAAAGGTTATCTTTGTGGCCGGAAAAAAGAATCGGAATGACCGGGAAAATCGGATACTTTTTATTCGCCTTGCTGGTACTGACGACAGGAACGCTCTGCCGCCAGCAACTTCCGGTGCAATACGCCTCCGGCGGCGATTCCGTCGGCAGCCTGACGCAGCACGTTCCGCCTCAGGAAAAGAGCGGCCTGCACTATTTCCACCATTCGTTCATCGCGTCCGAAACCGTAAGCGAGGTCATCGCACCGATGCTGCATATAAACTGCAGACAACTCGCATCAGCGACTCCTTCTCTCCGGCCTTCGGAAAAAAGTCCGCTCCCTTGCAGCAATCGTCCGGCGAATCCCCATCCCGACGCGGTGGATTACTACGTCTTTTCGCTGGGCAAAATCCGGATTTGACCGCTTCGATTGCCCCCATGCGCATCTTCCGACCGAAGAGGCGCACCACTCTTGTTTAACCGAATTTGCCCGAAAAAAAACAACTCTTTACAGTATATGTATTTCGTACTACTAATGGTCGTAATCCTGACCGCCATCGGACTGGTGGCGATCGCTCTGGGAGTGGCCCGCGCGATCTCGCCCCGTTCGTACAACCCGCAGAAAGGCGAGGCGTACGAGTGCGGCATTCCCACGCGCGGCAAGTCGTGGATGCAGTTCAAAGTAGGGTACTACCTCTTTGCGATCCTGTTCCTGATGTTCGACGTCGAAACGGTATTCCTCTTCGCGTGGGCCGTCGTGGTGCAGGAGATCGGCGTCTTCGGCCTTGTCAGCGCCCTGTTCTTCCTGTTGATACTTACGTTTGGCCTGGCCTACGCCTGGCGGAAAGGAGCCTTGGAATGGAAGTAAGAAAACCGAAAATCAAGTCGATGAAATACGAAGATTTCACCGACAACGAATACCTCGAGAAGATGATCGAGGAGTTGCGTGCCAACGGCACGAACGTCGTCATGGGCTGCCTGGACGAAGTTATCAACTGGGGCCGCAGCAACAGCCTCTGGCCGCTTACGTTCGCCACGAGCTGCTGCGGTATCGAATTTATGGCGGTCGGTGCCGCACGCTACGATTTTGCCCGCTTCGGGTTTGAAGTAGCCCGCGCCAGCCCGCGCCAGGCCGATTTCATCATGGTCGCCGGCACGATCACGCACAAGATGGCGCCGGTGCTGCGCCGTCTGTACGACCAGATGGCCGACCCCAAGTATGTGATCGCTACGGGAAGCTGCGCCGTAAGCGGCGGCCCGTTCAAGAAATCCTATCACGTAGTGAACGGCGTGGACAAGATCCTGCCCGTCGATGTCTATATCCCCGGCTGTCCGCCCCGTCCCGAAGCGATGCTTTACGGTATGATGCAGCTGCAGCGTAAAGTCAAGCTACAAAAATTCTTCGGCGACGTCAATCGGCAGATCGACAAGAAAGAGTACGAAAAACGACTCCGCGAGGACCTCACAGCGGAGCGTCCCGAACTGAATGTGGAACCCGAAGAGAAGAAAAACGTATGAACCTGCAAGAGATAATTACGGCAAAAGTACCCGGGGCCGTCTATACGGAGGCCGGCGACGGGATGTTCACCATCCCGGTCGAACAGTTCCACGATCTGGCCCGGTATCTGCACGACGATCCGGCGCTGCGCTTCGATTTTCTGCGCAGCCTGACGGGTATGGACTGGGGCGAAGAGGGGCTGGGTGCCGTCTATCACCTCGAATCGACCGCGACGGGAGAAAACGTCGTACTGAAAGTCCTCACCCCGAGCCGCGAGCAATGCGGTTTGCCGACGGTCAGCGACATCTGGAAGGGGGCCGAGTTGAACGAGCGCGAAGTGTTCGACTTCTTCGGTATCGGCTTCATCAACCATCCCGACATGCGGCGCCTCTACCTGCGCGACGACTGGGTGGGGTATCCGCTCCGCAAGGACTACGACCAGAGCGGGGAAACCAATCCGCTCCGTATGACCAACGAAGTGGCGCACGACAGTTCGCCGAGCTACGAGCTCCAGCCCGACGGCAGCATCATCCGCCGCCGCAACGTGCTCTTCGAGGAGGACGAGTACGTCATCAACATCGGTCCTCAGCACCCGGCCACGCACGGCGTGCTCCGCTTCCGCGTATCGCTCGAAGGCGAAATCATCAAAAAGCTCGACGTACACTGCGGCTACATCCACCGGGGCATCGAAAAGCTGTGCGAAAGCCTGACCTATCCCCAAACGCTCGCTCTTACCGACCGTCTGGATTACCTCGGCGCTTCGCAGAACCGCCATGCGCTCTGCATGTGCATCGAGAAGGGACTCGGCGTGGAGGTGTCGGAACGCGTACAGTACATCCGCACCATCATGGACGAATTGCAGCGTATCGATTCGCACCTGCTCTTCTTCTCCTGTCTCTGTATGGATATGGGTGCGCTGACGGCCTTCTTCTACGGTTTCCGCGACCGCGAGAAGGTGCTCGACATCCTCGAACAAACCACTGGCGGACGCCTGATCCAGGCCTACAACACCATCGGCAGCGTACAGGCGGACATCCATCCGGAGTTCGTAAAAAAGGTCAAAGAACTGATCAAATACCTGCGTCCCGTCCTGAAGGAGTATCACGAAATCTTCACCGGCAACGTCATCGCCCAGCAACGACTCAAAGGCACGGGCGTGCTGACGCGCGAAGACGCCGTTTCGTTCGGTGCTACGGGCGGCACGGGCCGTGCATCGGGCTGGGCCTGCGACGTGCGCAAGCGGCATCCCTATGCCATGTACGGCAAAGTGGATTTCCGTGAGGTACTCTTCACCGAGGGCGACTGCTTCGCCCGCTATATGGTCCGCATGGAGGAGATCCTGGAAAGCCTGCGCATCATCGAGCAGCTTATCGACAATATCCCCGAGGGTGAATATCAACTTAAGATGAAACCCGTAATACGTGTTCCCGAAGGAAGTTACTATGCAGCCGTAGAAGGCAGCCGCGGAGAATTCGGCGTCTATCTCGAAAGCCGGGGCGACAAATCGCCGTACCGCCTGAAATTCCGTTCGACGGGCCTGCCGCTCGTTTCGTGTATGGACACCATTACGCGGGGTGCGAAGATCGCCGACCTGATTGCCATCGGAGGTACGCTCGACTACGTGGTTCCGGATATAGACCGTTAAATTAACAGATCAGATAAAACAGATCAATATGTTTGATTTCAGCATAGTAACAAGTTGGGTACATGAACTGCTCACTTCTTTCATGCCGCTCGGACTGGCGATTTTCATCGAATGCGTGATCGTCGGGCTCTGCATCCTGTTGATGTACGTAGTGGTGGCGATCCTGATGATCTTCATGGAACGCAAGGTCTGCGCTGCGTTCCAATGCCGTCTGGGTCCCATGCGCGTCGGGCCCTGGGGTACTCTCCAGGTCTTCGCCGACGTATTCAAAATGCTCACCAAGGAGATCATCACGATCCGGCGCTCGGACAAGTTCCTCTACAACCTCGCACCGTACATCGTCATCCTCGCCTCGGTACTGGCGTTCTCCTGCCTGCCTTTCAATAAGGGTATGGAGATTTTGGACTTCAACGTGGGCGTCTTCTTCATGATGGCCGCCTCGTCGATCGGTATCGTGGGCATCCTGCTGGCAGGGTGGAGCAGCAACAACAAGTACTCGCTCATCGGCGCCATGCGAAGCGGTGCGCAGATGATTTCATATGAGCTTTCGATCGGACTCTCGATCCTCACGATCATCGTACTGACCGATACGATGCAGTTCTCCGAGATCGTCGCCCGACAGGCCGACGGCTGGTTCATCTTCAAGGGGCACATCCCGGCCATGATCGCTTTCGTGATTTATCTGATCGCCGGCAACGCCGAGGTGAACCGGGGGCCGTTCGACCTTCCCGAAGCCGAATCGGAGCTGACGGCCGGTTACCACACCGAGTATTCGGGTATGCATTTCGGTCTGTTCTACGTGGCCGAATTCGTCAATCTGTTCATCATCGCGGGTGTAGCCTCCACGATCTTCCTCGGCGGCTGGATGCCGCTGCACATCTCCGGCTGGGAGGGTTTCAATACCGTCATGGACTACATTCCGGGCTTCGTCTGGTTCTTCGGCAAGACGCTCTTCGTCATCTGGCTGCTGATGTGGATCAAATGGACCTTCCCGCGCCTGCGCGTGGACCAGATTCTGACGCTGGAGTGGAAATACCTGGTACCGATCGGGCTGGTCAATCTGCTGCTGATGGTCGTCATCGTCGTATTCAAACTGCATTTTTAAGTATGGCAAATTATATCCAAGGACTCTTTCACGGCATCCGCACCCTGCTCACGGGCCTCAAGGTAACGGGCAAAGAGTTCGTCACCCCGAAAATCACGGAGCAGTATCCCGAAAACCGGGCGACGCTCAAAATGAACGAACGCTTCTGCGGAACGCTCACGATGCCCCACGACGCCGAGGGCAAAAACAAGTGCGTCGCCTGCGGACTCTGCCAGGCAGCCTGTCCGAACGGTACGATAAAGATCACCACCGAAACCGTCACGGACGAAGAGACGGGCAAGCCCCGGCGTCGTCTGGTCAAATACGAATACGACCTGGGAGCCTGTATGTTCTGCCACCTGTGCGTGAACGCCTGTCCGCACGACGCGATCCGTTTCGACACGGCTTTCGAACACGCGGTCTATACCCGCGATAAATTAGTAAAAACCCTGAACAAATAATGTCATGGAGATAACACTCGACCTGATCGTCTTTACCGTGCTGGCCGTCTTCACGCTGGCGAGCGCCGTACTGGCCGTAACCACCAAACGCATCCTGCGTGCGGCGACGTTCCTGCTGTTCGTCCTCTTCGGCACGGCAGGCATCTATTTCCAGCTCAACTATTCGTTCCTGGGTGCCGTCCAGCTGCTTATCTATGCGGGCGGTATCACGGTTCTATACGTCTTTTCGATCCTGCTGACCTCTTCCGAGGGCGACAAGGCCGAAAAACTGCGCGGCTACAAATTCGTCGTAGGCATCCTGGCGACCCTCGCAGGACTGGCGATCTGCCTGTTCGTCACCCTGCGCCACCAGTTCCTGCCGGAACACTTCGAGCACGGTGAACTGGCCGTCCGGGAGATCGGATTCGCGTTGATGAGTCCCGAAAAACAGGGCTACCTGCTGCCGTTCGAAGTCATCAGTTTATTGCTGCTGGCCTGCATCGTCGGCGGTATCCTGATCGCCCGCAAACGATAATAAAAAGGTACCAGAAAGAGTAAAAAGAGAGACCGGCCGCATTCGTCCATTTTACCGTATAACGGCTCCTCCGGCGGAGGAGCCGGGCAGGGGGGGGGAGGAAACAACGAAACGTCGTGCATGAAGGCAGCGGCAAAGCGATGCGGTCGATGGAAAGTGTACAAAACAAATTACTGCTATGATACACATGGAGTATTACCTGATCGTTTCGACGATCATGATGTTCGTGGGAATCTACGGGTTCGTCACGCGCCGCAACCTGCTGGCGATGCTGATCTCGGTGGAACTGATCCTCAATTCGGTAGATATCAATTTCGTGGTATTCAACCGTTTTCTGTTTCCGGGTCAGTTGGAGGGCTTCTTCTTCGCCCTGTTCGCCATCGGCATCAGCGCTGCGGAAACGGCCGTGGCCATCGCCATCATCATCAACATCTACCGCAACCTGCGCCACATCCAGGTCAAAGATTTGAAGAAACTCAAATGGTAACGGATTAAAACGCATCGACTATGGATTTTACCATTCTAATTCTCGTATTGCCGCTGTTGAGTTTCCTGGTACTCGGACTGGCCGGCACCAAACTCAAACCGGGAGCGGCGGGCGCCATCGGTACGGTCGTGCTGGGTGCGGTCACCGTGTTGAGCTACCTCACGGCCATTCTCTATTTCGGCGCCGGGCGTAACGCGGAAGGCATTTTCCCGACGCTGATGCCCTACAACGCCGTTTGGCTCCCGATCAGCCAGACACTGCATATCGATATGGGCATCCTGCTCGATCCGATCTCGGTGATGATGCTCGTCGTCATCTCGACCGTGTCGCTCATGGTCCATATCTATTCGTTCGGCTACATGAAAGGGGAGCGGGGCTTCCAGCGTTATTACGCCTTCCTGTCGCTCTTCACGATGAGTATGCTGGGACTGGTGGTCGCCACCAATATCTTCCAGATGTATCTGTTTTGGGAGCTGGTGGGCGTAAGCTCCTACCTGCTGATCGGCTTCTACTACACCAAGCCCGAAGCGATCGCGGCATCGAAGAAAGCCTTCATCGTCACCCGCTTCGCCGATCTGGGCTTCCTCATCGGCATCCTCTTCTACGGCTATTATGCCGGGACATTCTCCTTCACGCCCGACGCACAACTGCTGGCCGCCGCCGGGACGATGATCCCGCTGGCCCTCGGACTTATGTTCATCGGCGGAGCGGGCAAGAGCGCCATGTTCCCGCTCCATATCTGGCTGCCGGACGCCATGGAGGGTCCGACCCCCGTATCGGCCCTGATTCATGCGGCGACGATGGTCGTCGCGGGCGTCTATCTGGTCGCCCGCATGTTCCCGCTCTACATCGGCTATGCCCCGGACGTGCTTCACTGGGTTGCCTACATCGGCGCTTTCACCGCGCTCTATGCGGCGGTCGTCGCCTGCGTGCAGAGCGACATCAAGCGCGTGCTCGCGTTCAGTACGATCTCGCAGATCGGTTTTATGCTCGTGGCGCTGGGTGTCTGCACCACATCCGATCCCCACACGGGCGGACTGGGTTACATGGCTTCGATGTTCCACCTCTTCACCCACGCCATGTTCAAGGCGCTGCTGTTCCTCTGCGCCGGTTGCATCATCCACGCGGTACACTCCAACGAGATGTCGGCGATGGGCGGCATGCGCAAATACATGCCCGTCACGCACATCACCTTCCTCGTCGCCTGTCTGGCCATCGCCGGTATCTGGCCGTTGAGCGGTTTCTTCTCCAAAGACGAAATCCTGACCGCCTGCTTCGCATTCAGTCCTCTGATGGGCTGGGTGATGACGGGTATCGCAGGACTGACGGCCTTCTATATGTTCCGGCTCTACTACGGTATCTTCTGGGGCAAGGAGAACAAGGAACTGCATGCACATCACACGCCGCACGAAGCTCCGGCCACGATGACCGTTCCTCTCGTCGTCCTGGCCGTGATCACCTGCGTCGCGGGATTCATTCCCTTCGGCGATTTCATATCGAGCGACGGAGAAGCCTATACGATCCACCTCGACGGCGGGGTAGTGGCCATCAGCCTCACCGTCGCCATCGCTGCGATCGCCCTGGCGACCTGGATGTACCTGCGGGCCAAACAGCCCGTCGCCGACCGGCTCGCCACGACCTTCAGCGGCCTGCACAAGGCGGCCTACCACCGCTTCTACATCGACGAGGCGTATCAGTTCGTCACGCACCGAATCATCTTCGGCTGCATTTCGCGTCCGATCGCCTGGTTCGACCGTCACGTGGTGGACGGCTTCATGAACCTACTGGCCCGGACAACCCAGAGCGCCGCACTGGGGATCCGCTTCATGCAGAGCAGCGTACAGCGCTACTGCATCTGGTTCTTTGCCGGGACGCTCGGCCTGACCCTTTTGTTACTCATCCTCCGATAATCCGAACGCTATGAATATACTTTCTCTGTTTCCGCTGATCCCCCCTGGTGATGATGCTGGGGCTGTGGATTTCGAAAAATACGCGGCAGATCCATGCCGTCATGGTCGCCGGCTCCTCGGCACTGCTCGCGCTGGCGATTTATCTTGTGTTCCATTACCTCGGCCTGCGGGAAGCAGGCGCTACGGACGCGATGCTCCTTACGGACAGCGTCGTCTGGTACGCTCCGCTCAACATCCATTACGCAGTGGGCGTGGACGGTATCTCGGTAGCCATGCTGCTACTGTCGGCCATCATCGTCTTCACGGGCACGTTCGCCTCGTGGCAGATGAAGAGCGACGTCAAAGCCTACTTCCTCTGGTTCTGCCTGCTCTCGGTCGGTGTCTTCGGATTCTTCATCACCGTCGATCTCTTCTCGATGTTCATGTTCTACGAAGTGGCACTGATCCCGATGTACCTGCTCATCGGCGTCTGGGGCAGCGGCCGCAAGGAGTATTCGGCCATGAAGCTGACGCTGATGCTCATGGGCGGGTCGGCCCTGCTGCTCTGCGGCATCCTGGGCATCTACTTCGGCGCCGGGGCGCAGACGATGAACCTGCACGAGATCGCCGCGCTGCACAACATTCCCCTCTCGCAACAGTACATCTGGTTCCCGATGGTCTTCGTCGGCTTCGGCGTGCTGGGCGCCCTCTTCCCGTTCCACACCTGGAGCCCCGACGGTCACGCATCGGCACCGACCGCCGTGTCGATGCTCCACGCCGGCGTGCTGATGAAGCTGGGCGGCTACGGCTGTTTCCGCGTGGCGATGTACCTGATGCCCGAAGCGGCGCACGAATTGAGCTGGATTTTCATCATCCTCACGACGATTTCGGTCGTGTACGGCGCTTTCTCAGCCTGCGTGCAGACCGATCTCAAATATATCAACGCCTACTCCTCGGTATCGCACTGCGGACTGGTCCTGTTCGCTATCCTGATGATGAATACCACGGCCGGCACGGGTGCCATTCTGCAGATGCTGAGTCACGGCCTGATGACGGCCCTCTTCTTCGCCCTGATCGGTATGATCTACGGCCGCACGCACACGCGCGACATCCGCGAGTTGAGCGGCCTGATGAAGGTGATGCCCTTCCTGGCGGTAGGGTACGTAATCGCAGGTCTGGCGAACCTCGGACTGCCGGGTCTGAGCGGTTTCGTCGCCGAAATGACGATCTTCAACGGCGCTTTCATGAATAACGACACGTTCCACCGCGTCGTGACGATCATCGCCTGCACGTCGATCGTGATTACAGCGGTCTATATCCTGCGCGTCATCGGCCGCATCCTCTACGGCACCTGCCGCAACGAGGCGCACCTGAAACTCACCGACGCCACGTGGGACGAACGACTCACGGTCATCTGCCTGATCGCCGCTATCGCCGGCATGGGTACGATGCCACTCTGGATCAGCGATATGGTAAGCGGCAGCGTTTCCACGATCATCTCACAGCTAATGAACTAATCCGACTATGAATTACAGCGAAATATTCCACTTCATGCGACCCGAATTGACGCTCATCGTCACGATCGCATTGCTTTTCCTGTTCGACCTGTTCGCCCCGGAGCGGCTCCGCAGATATTTCCACCCTCTGGCCTGCGTCCTCCTGACGGTACAGATCCTCGTCAATATCGTTCCGACACCGGACTCAGGGCAGCTGTTCGGCGGTATGTACCAGTACGAACCGATGCAGAGCATCGTCAAAAGCATGCTGGCTATCGGCACGTTTGTCGTCTTCCTGCAATCGAACGAATGGCTGCGGCGCGAGGACACCGCCCATAAACGGGGAGAATTCTATCTGCTGACCCTCTCCACGCTGCTGGGCATGTACTTCATGATCAGTGCGGGCAACTTCCTGATGTTCTTCCTCGGAATGGAGCTGGCATCGATCCCGATGGCCTGTCTGATCGCTTTCGACAAATACCGCCACAACTCGGCCGAAGCGGGCGCCAAATACATCCTCTGCGCCCTGTTTTCGAGCGGTCTGATGCTCTACGGCATCTCGTTCATCTACGGCACGGCCGGTACGCTCTATTTCGACGACATTCGTCTGGACGGCTCACCGCTTCAAATTATGGCGCTGGTGTTCTTCTTCTCCGGTTTAGGCTTCAAGCTCTCGCTCGTACCGTTCCACCTCTGGACGGCCGACGCTTACCAGGGAGCGCCCACGACCGTCACTTCCTATCTTTCGGTCATATCGAAAGGCTCGGCCGCTTTCGTGCTGATGACCATTCTAATCAAGGTTTTCGCACCGATGGTGCAGGAGTGGCGAACGATTTTGTTCGTAGTCATCATCCTGAGTATCACGGTGGCAAACCTCTTCGCCATCCGCCAGCAGAATCTCAAACGCTTCCTGGCTTTCTCATCCATCTCGCAGGCGGGCATCATGCTGGGCGTGATCGGCGGCTCGGCCCTGGGCATGACCTCGCTGGTTTACTACATCCTGGTCTATATGGCAGCCAACCTGGCGATTTTCGGCATCGTTTCGGCCGTCGAACAACATACGGACGGGAAAGTTTGCATCGAGGACTACAACGGTTTCTACCGCACCAACCCCAAACTGGCCGTGCTGATGACCCTCTCGCTCTTCTCGCTGGCCGGCATCCCGCCCTTCGCAGGCTTTTTCTCGAAGTTCTTCATCTTCGCGGCCGCTTTCAAGGAGGGATTTCATCTGCTGGTTTTCATCGCCCTGCTCAACACAGTGATCTCGCTCTACTACTACCTGCTGGTGGTCAAAGCCATGTTCATCACCCCCGGCGAACACCCCATCCCGACCTTCCGCAGCGATCGGGGAACCCGTTTGAGCCTGGCGCTCTGCACTGCCGGTGTACTGTTGTTGGGTATCGCCAGCGTAGTGTACGATTCGATCGGAGCGTTCGCCTTCGGCATGTAAGCGACGCATCCGCAGCATATTATCCGGCGGACGGCTCTTTCGGGCTGTCCGCTTTTTTTGGAACCGGGAGCAGGGTTGCAGAAACGCCGAAATCTGCGTATCTTTGGTCACATCTAATAAAACGACGACTATGAACCGAATCAACACTCTCTTCGGAATCGAATACCCGATCGTTCAGGGCGGCATGGTGTGGTGCAGCGGCTGGCGGCTGGCCTCGGCCGTAAGCAACGCCGGCGGACTGGGCCTGCTGGGAGCAGGCTCCATGCATCCCGAAACACTGCGGGAACATATCCGCAAATGCCGGCAGGCGACCGACAAACCGTTCGGCATCAACGTACCGCTGATGTACCCCCAACTCGATGAAGTCATGCAACTGATAGTGGACGAAGGGGTCAAGATCGTCTTTACTTCGGCCGGAAATCCGAAGCTCTGGACAGGCTTTCTCAAATCGCACGGCATCACGGTCGTCCATGTGGTTTCCTCCTCGAAATTCGCCCGCAAATGCGAAGAGGCGGGAGTCGATGCCATCGTAGCCGAAGGTTTCGAAGCCGGCGGTCATAACGGACGCGAAGAAACGACCACCTTATGCCTGATTCCGGCCGTACGACGTGCCACCTCGCTGCCGCTGATCGCTGCAGGAGGCATCGCTACGGGCGCTGGGATGCTGGCAGTCATGGCCCTCGGGGCCGAAGGCGTGCAGATCGGAACCCGCTTCGCATTCGCCGCAGAAAGCTCGGCACACGAAAACTTCAAAAACCGCTGTCTGAGTCTGGAAGAGGGCGATACGATGCTGATGCTCAAAAAAGTTTCTCCCACGCGCTTGGTCAAGGGCGATTTCTTCCGCGAGGTCGAAGAGGCCGAGAACCGGGGAGCTACGGCCGAAGAGCTGAAAACGCTTCTCGGAAAAGGACGCGCCAAAAAAGGCATGTTCGAAGGCGACCTCGACAACGGAGAGCTTGAAATAGGGCAGGTGGCCTCGCTTTTCCGCGAGCAGCAAACTGCGGCAGAAATCGTGCGCGACATCGTGACCGAATACCGCAACATACTGAGTAAAAGCCGAGAAAAACTATCCATCTAAACCGACGCACGAAGAATGATCAACTACCTCCAAGTCGAAAATCTGACCAAGTCGTACGGCGATCTGGTGCTTTTCGACAATATCTCTTTCACGATCGGCGAAGGACAGCGCATTGCCCTGATCGGCCGCAACGGTTCCGGGAAAACGACCCTGCTGAATATTCTCGCAGGCAAAGATACGGCCGACAGCGGAACGATCACGCCCCGCCGTGACCTGCGTATCGCTTATCTGGAACAAAACCCGGAATATGCTGCGGATCTAACCGTACTGGAAGCCTGTTTCCGTTCCGACAATCCGGCCTTGCGAGCCATCGCAGCCTACGAACAAGCCGTCGCCGATCCTGCGCAGGACGGGTTGCAGGAGGCCATGAGCCGTATGGATGCCCTCGCTGCCTGGGACTACGAACAGCGGGCCAAGGAGATTCTGTCCCGACTAAAGATCAACGATTTCGACAAAAGATAGGCCAGCTTTCCGGCGGACAGCTCAAACGTGTGGCACTGGCAGCGGTGCTGATCAGCGAAGCCGACCTGCTGATCCTCGACGAGCCGACCAACCACCTGGATACCGACATGACCGAATGGCTCGAAGAGTACCTCACGCGAAACAAGGCAGCCTTGCTGATGGTCACCCACGACCGCTATTTCCTCGACCGGGTGTGCAGCGACATCCTGGAGGTGGACCAGCGGTCGATCTCTTTATACAAAGGCAATTATGCCTACTACGTCGAGAAGAAGCAGGAGCGGGCCGAAGCCGCCGAAGCCCGGCGCGAAAGCGACCTGAATCTCTACCGCCGCGAGCTGGAGTGGATGCGCCGCCAGCCTCAGGCGCGGGCGACCAAAGCCCGGGCCCGCATCGACTCGTTTCACGAACTGGAAACCAGACTCCGAAGTACCCGCACGCAGGCGTCGCTGAAACTCGACGTTCAGGCTACGCGCATCGGTACCAAGATATTCGAAGCCAAAGAGCTCTGCAAGCGTTTCGGGGATCTGGTGATCCTCGACCGTTTCAACTACAACTTCGCCCGGTATGATAAACTGGGCATCGTCGGGGACAACGGCTGCGGCAAATCGACCTTCCTGAAGCTGCTCACCGGCATCATACAGCCCGACAGCGGCACGATCGAAGTGGGCGAGAGCGTCCGCTTCGGCTATTACAGCCAACAAGGGCTGGACTTCGACGAGGGAAAGAGGGTGATCGACATCGTAACCGACATCGCCCACGAAATCCACTTGGGCGACGGACGCCGGATGAGCGCATCGCAATTCCTGCAATATTTCCTCTTCCCGCCCGAGGTGCAGTACAGTTATGTCGCAAGGCTCAGCGGCGGCGAACGCAAGCGGTTATACCTCTGCACGATCCTGATGCAGAGTCCCAATTTCCTGATCCTCGACGAGCCTACGAACGATCTGGACATCGTGACGCTCGGCGTACTGGAAGAGTACCTGCAAGCGTTCAAGGGGTGCGTGATCGTGGTTTCGCATGACCGCTACTTCGTCGATAAAGTCGCCGACCATCTGCTCGTCTTCTGCGGAGACGGCGAGATCCGCGAATTCGCCGGCACCTACTCCGACTACACCGCTTGGAAACGCGACTACGAAGCGGCGAAACAGGCTGCCGTCGCCCAGGAGAAAGCCAAGAGCACGGCATCCGGAAGCAGGGGCGGGGAGATCCGGAAGTCCGGGACGGCCCCGGCAAAAACAGGAGCGGCACGCAAGCTCACCTTCCAGGAAAAACGGGAGATGGAGCATCTCGAAGCCGAAATACCGGAATTAGAACAGAAGAAAGCTGCAATCGAAGAAAAACTCTCGTCCGGCGACCTGCCGTTCGAAGAGCTTACGGCGCTTTCGGAGCAGATCACGGCACTCATGGACCAGATCGACACCAAAAGCATGCGATGGCTGGAATTGAACGAGATCGGAGGTTGATTCCTTCCTGCATACACTCTGAAACATCAGAATAGGTTCTAAAGCCGATACACTCCTCTTTTCGGGGAGTGTATCGATATTTTTTTCTCGCAACAATTTTATTTTTCGAAAAATTTTTCTTAATTTTATTTCCGGAAGTTTACGATAAACAACCAATTCCAACTAAATTAACTCTCCATTTTTCTCAAGCCGCCTTCCCGGGCGGCTTGGTTTTTTAACCTTTCCGCAAGCATCCTCCATCCGCAAGAACCGATTTCTATATTGAGCTTAAAAATTATTCGGCGAACACCTCCGATACATCGATGGCTGCAACCCGATTTCACGACCATTTGCAGCGATAAACCGTCGCCCCCTTGGATTCTTCGGAACGGGGAACAAAAATCCGTCTGAACCACACTGCGTAACAACTCGCAACCGCAATAGTAAACGATACACATTCCGCAACCGCTTTTCGAAAAGCGAAATACCCGACACTTTTCAGCAATCGGAAATAACATCCACAAAGCAAAACCAGCCTCCGATCCGGAAGCTGGTTTTTACCTCCAAATAATATAACTCCCCATTTCCGGGAAAGCGGAACAATATATCGATCAATCGTCGTACTCTTTCAACGCGAAACGCTTGTCATCGAAGGTCAATTCGATCGTATTGTTCAACTTCACTTCCCATTCCCGGCAAGTATGCTCGATTCCGACGAGGAAGGTTCCCGGAAAGTTCCGAGCGACGTAATCCGCAATCTGCGCCGGAACAACAACCGACGGAACCGCCCGCGAACGGCTTTTAATTTCTCGCCACATTCCATTTCGGCGAAATTTCACTTGGGTACCATCGGCGAAAACGACTTTATACGTAACTGCAAGTTCGTCGAGCGTCTTGATTACCAAAACAGGATTCTCTTCCGGATAATGCTGTGCGATAAAAGAGCGGGCCTCACCGGGCAGTTCCTGTGGCGCTACGGCTCTTTCACACTCTATATTCCATGCGATTGCAAAGAGTAGAGCGAATATAGCAACGACACCCGTGATCCATACCCACCTTTTTCCCGAGCCGGATTTCAAAACTTCGGGAATTTTAGTCATCATAGTCTGTGACGTTGAAATTCAAATCGAATTCGACTTCCAATCCGTTCGACAGTTCGATTTCCCACGAATAGGCATCACGGTCGATCTTGCGGATAAACTGACCGGGGTAGTTCATCTTCGCTACGAAATCCGCGATCTGCTGGGGAACGATCGCCGCAGGAACGGCCGAATATTTACGATCGACCGCCGACCGTCGGCACGGAATTCCACTTCCGTGCGGTCGGTATAAGTCACCTCATATTCCGAACCGAAGTATTTGCTCTCCTCAACCGCATAAGCTACGGTCAGATCCTTGAAATACGTAGCGAGAAATTCCTGCGCGGCTTTAGGAAGGTTGTCGATCGTAATCGGTTTCTCGCGTCCGTCGGCCTAGGCCGACACGATGCCTGTAAGCAACAATGCCACTGCTAAAATCATCTTTTTCATAATACATTGATTTTAATTAAGTGAATATTAGGTTTAGAAAAATTCAAAAGTTGTCTAGCCGATCCATCAATCTTCGTAGGCCTCGATATTTCCGTTCGTATCCACACGCAAATCATACTCTCGACGGTCTTTTCGTGCTTCGAACTCATACCACATACCGCTGGAAGTTTCGATGCATTCAAATTCGTCGTCGTCGAGGGTATAGCCAGCCTGCTGCACCGCATCCAAAATATTTTGCGGCAACCGGTGGAGCTCCCACTCGGTGCGGAGCCAGTTGTTGCGACCGTCGAAAAGCACCTCTTTCCTGAGATTTTCGTGAAGAATCGTCAGTTCAAGACATCCGTCATCATATTCGCGTTCCACGACCTTAGCTCCCGGATAACGATCGTTCAGGAAGCGCTCGATCTCATCCTCTACCGGCAGTCCATTACCTCCCGTGTTTCCCATATCTATTACAGGACGGGAAATGATCCGAACAGGGGAGTCGTTTACGTAAATATCGACCTCTTTATGCCGTGTCTCCACTTCGACACACCAGAAAACGCTGATTCCGTCTGCCGTAGCCTTATCGAGTGACCATTTTTCGATGTCGTCGATATCGTTGGGGCTCGACAGCTGCTGGTCGGCCGCTACCGCATTGTAAATCGCTTCCGGCACGGCCGAACCAATATCCCGACGTCCGTATTCGATCTTTGCATAGATGCGGTTCCCCTGCGCATCGAAATAGAGTTCATGCTTGTAACCGCCGCAAACAAGCTCGACTTCCGTACCTCCGTATTCCCGGTCCACGTCTATCACCGAGCCTCCGCCGTTATCATCGAGGTAACCTTGAATCTGCTGTTCGATACCCGCCGCAGGTTTCTCTGGAATATAGTCTTCATAACCATCATCCGCAGCATTGGTTACTTCGTTCACCAATACGCCTTCGGTCGAAAAATACAGGTCCATCCCGGTCGTTATGCCGTCTGCCGTGCGGGTGACGCCGATAACATAGACAACGGTCACACCCTCGCTGTCACCGGCCCCGACGACCTCCTTGCGCTCGAGCTTATCCACCTTACCAGTACGGGTCCATCCTTCGGCTTCGGTATATTTGCTGGCATCGAAACCTTCCCGGACAGCCTGCGGAAGTGCCGCGAAGTCGATATTCGTTTCGGTCATGGCCCATTGTCCGTTTGCATTTTCGAACCATGCCGCATTGTTGGCCCTGGATTCCGTCCGGGTAGCCTCGAAGAAAAAGTTCGCCACAGCATAGTCGCCTCGAAGGGACCATCGTACATCTTGGGCACCCGGATAACGAGCGTTAAAAGCCGCCAATACCTCCTGCGAAATATGTGAGTCGCCCGGTCCTCCGACTTCATCCTTGTCGCACGCAGCGAACAGGAGAGCCGTCGCAGCCATTGTTAAAACAGATAATGTTTTTTTCTTCGTATTCATTGTTTCGTTTACTTAAATGTTTATCAATAATTTGTACTGCGAAATCACAGCCTGAAAAATCTTTATCGGAAACGGACGGGGTATCAATCGTCGATACCTATCAAATTATGACTTCGATCAAAAGTCAGCTCCATTCCGTTATTCAACTTGACCTCGACCTCCTGCTTGTCGCGTTCGATTTTGATGACCGCAGCACCCGGATACAGCTCCTGTACTTTGGTTTCGATCGGCATCGAAACGATTCCTGCGGGTAACGACGAATAACGGCAATCCACCTCTTTCCACGCTCCGTTTCGACGGAACTCGACCTTGCTGCCGTTCGTAAACATCACTTCGTAAATGACTTCGAAAAAATCGCTCTCTTTTTTTGCGTAGGCGATTTTTTCACCGGGAAAATACCGGGCAATGAACTCTTGCGCCTGTCGCGGCATCTGTTCGGTTGTGACCGCACGGTCGTGATCGGCATAAGCCGGCGAGATTGTCAGCAGCGTGATGCCGATCAAAAACGCCATCATTTTTCTCGTGTTCTTCATTTTCTCAATATTTTTTATCGGGAGATCACCCGATCGGTTTGTATGGTACAAAATTGAGAACCGATTTTGGAGCGAATTTGGAATTTCGATATTTTGACAAAATATTTTTTCCAAACCCGATTATATATTTCGATACCCCGATCCGAACCGGCCGATATGCTTCGACGTTCCTCCGAGAAAGGGATTTCGGACAGAGTCAGAACCGGTAACAGAGGATTATCGCCGAAATCAGCAAAAAACAGTCGTCATATTCGAATGCAGCTGATCCTCGTCCCAATTATCGCCAGCTTACGCCAAAATGGTGGCGGCCATTTTCGAAGCAATAAATTAATCCGAGGCGATAATAATCCGTTATGGCTTTGACCAGTGCCAAACCGAGCCCTGTCGAGCCTTCTTTTTGCGACCCCTGATAAAAGCGTTCGAAAATATGTTTCTCATCAAGCGGCGATACTCCGTCGTTAATAACCGTCAATACATTTCCCTCGATACGAATATCTACGGCGGCTCCGTCGGCACTGTGAAGGTAGGCGTTCTTGATCAGGTTGGAAACCAATATCGAACAAAGCGATTCATCCATCCGGACCGAGAAGGTCCCGGGCAAATGCAGACGACAACGGATTTTGTGTTCTCCGTATATATCGTCATAAAGCGCCTTCCGCTCCTCGACCAGGGGAACGAGATCGATGTCGGTGCTCTGCGGAAACTGACCGTTATCTATCTTGGTAAGCAGCAACAGCGTTTTATTCAGCCGGACGATATGGTCGAGCGTACGCCGCATCTGAATAATTTCGCCCGTCGTTTCCTCGTCCAGGTCCGCACAATCGAGCAGATACTCCATACGTCCGCCAAGTACAGCCAACGGAGTTTGCAACTCGTGCGAGGCATTGCCTATAAACTGTTTTTGACGCTCGAACAACTCCTCGGAGCGATCCACGGCCTGCTGTGCCGCAACATTCAATCGACGAAATTCGGTAATAGAGGTATTGTTCGGCACAGGCGCGACTTCGCGCCCGGGAGCATAGCTATCCAACCAATGCAACAACTCATAAAGCGGAAGCATGCTTTTATGGAACACCCACAAGGTCGTTCCGGAAACTGTCACCAAAAGGAAAAGATAGAGCCACACGACCCACCACATGACTGTTTCCAGCAGATCGTCTTTTTCGAAAGTAGGCATAGCCACCTTCAGTTCATAAAAATTACCGTCCTTATCCTGAAAAATAGTCGCCAACACCCGGGCCGGCTCGGTTTCATCCTTTTCCGGAATATACACCTCGGTATCGTAGTAGTCGATCGAAGGACGGGTGGCGACGTATCCGGATTCAACGGGGATGATCGTGTAACTGTTGTTGGAACCTTCGTTCGAACGGGGCAAAGGCTCCCCGGCAAGCACCCTCATTACGATCAATTCCGAATAATCCTTGAGAGCATCGTCCGCTTCATCGTTTATCTCGTCCATCATGGTAAAATAAAATACGACCGCCCATAAAGCGATCAGCGGGAACAAGACCAGCGACAGACGAAGCGATATGTTATAGATCAATTTCATAAATGCGTTGCTTAATCAATCAGTTTGTAACCGAAACCGTACACAGCTTTGATTTCGATCGAGGCTCCGGCCTCTTCGAGTTTGCGGCGCAGATTTTTGACCTGCGAATAAACGAAATGGAAATTGTCGGATTGATCGACATGATCGCCCCATACGGCTTCGGCCAAAACCGCCTTATCGACCACATGACGCGGACGCTGCATGAAATACGAAAGAATATCGAACTCCTTTTTCAATAAAGCGACCTCCTTGCCGTCTATTTCCACTCGGCAACTTTCCGGGTCGAGCGTTACATTACCCAGCGCAATGCCGCCTTTCCCGCCACCGCGACTACGGCGAATGACACTCTGGATACGCGCCGAGAGTTCCGCCAGATGGAACGGTTTAGGCAGGTAGTCGTCCGCACCTTCTTTCAGCCCGAGGACCTTGTCTTCCAAAGAATCCCGAGCCGAGATAATGATTACGTTTTCGCGTTTATCCGCTATTCGAAGACGCTCGAGAAGTTGCAACCCGTTGCCGTCCGGCAGCATAATGTCCAATAAGATACAATCATACGAATAGGCTGCCAATTTGTCCGAAGCCTCGGCGTATGTACTGGCCGTTTCCACGACATATTGCTCTTTGCGAAGTGCACGTGCCAGCAACTCACGCAATGAGGATTCGTCTTCCACGATCAATAATTTCATAACGACAAGTCATTTTAATACCACAAACAAAAATACCGATTTTGTAAAGAAATTGAAATGAACTCGAATTATAATCTATTCAATCTATAAAATCGCTAATAAAAAGCCTGTTAAAGTCGATTTTTCATAGTCGCAACGGCGGCACTAATACAGAAAAATACAAGTAGCGAGAAACAGGTCGTTCGTTCGACTCTATTTCTTCAAACAAAGCACGGAAGGGTGCTGCAAAATCCTAAAACCAACAGTGGAATCCGTTCTTTCCTCCGAAATTCTGAACAAAAAAACAACTGAATATCGCAGGAATCACCTCAATAGAATCAAACCAGGTCCGGTACGAATCCCAATCAAACTCCTATAAAAAAACCGGCTACCTTACAAAAAGGTACCGGTAATCGAGTACTCTACTATAAATCCCGTCGAATAAAGATTATCGCCTCAATAAACGAAATTAAAAATCATCTTCCCATATTTCATGCTCGATCTCCGCAGAGAGTTTTCCCAGAGAATCTATCGTAAGTAATACGGGGTAACCAATATCCGTATCCGGTTGGTAAATACCAAAAGACAACACGACCCGGCGGTCATCATAATCTCGAATATGGACATTATATAATTGATAACGATCAATTTCTGTCGCCGGAATAAGCGAATCGAAATCGTATTTATCGATTTCCAATCGAGAGACTAATTTTCCATTATTTCTCGAAACAGTTAAGACAGACGACCTATCTGCATACTTATAGTGCGTAGTAGATACGATATTCTGATTATCTTCAGTACGACAATATATATAAAAATCACCAGCAACGGTGTCGATTACATACTCCTGCTCATGAATTACGTTTGTATCGATCGCGGAACAGTAGTTCGAAAGAGGATCTTTACCCAATAGTTTACAACTATCCGATAACGACTGTATTTTATTGGTCGTATCATTCTGCCTATTATGTTTATTTGCACATCCGACGTATGAAAGTAAACACAGATTTAACAATATAAGATATTTCATAAAATCACAGTTTTACGATTTGTATTCTCTGTAATTCACATCAGTCATAAGATATTCTGCTTTCCTGACGGAATACCGACGGCGAAATACCCGTATGTTTCTTGAAATAACGCCCCAAATAAGACTGATCCGGGAAATGCATTTTATAAGCGATCTCCTGAATGGGCAGGGTAGTGTTCTGAAGCAATACTTATTTCCATTATTACGATCTTATCGATCAACTCCTTGGCCGATTGATGCGTCGTCCGGCGCACGATGGCGGAAAGATAACGGGTCGAGATACAGAGCTTGTCCGCATAGAAAGAAACCTCACGCTCTTCGATACAACAGTCATGAACTAGGGAAACAAAGCGATGAAACAGCTCCATCTGCCGGTTGGAAGTCGTGGGACACTGGCTGCTGACCTTACGCTGGATCTTATCGTAAAGCTCCAGCATAATATTCTGCAACCGATTTCTCACGATCGTCTTTCGGAACATATTACCCCGATCCTGATAGGTGTAATCCATTATTTCGAACCAGGTAGACAATCCGGCAGCCATCCTTTCGTTTACTTGAGAAATGGGATTTTCCTTCAAAAAGCTGAAAAACGAGAGCCCCAGCCGAAATCCGGCCTCCCCGAACAGGTCGGGAGAGAAGGCGCCGAACCTCACCGAAAAGTCGGCCGACGCATCGTCGAACATCAATACGCTGCCGGGCAGTAAGAGTACGATCGTATTGAGCTGCAAAGGTCCCCGGCGAAGATCGACGGTCACCTGGGCATGACCGCTCGTACAAAGCAGAACCAGTGCGCAATCGCAACGGCAGGGATTATTGAAGAAATAAGCGAGATCGGATTTTCCGATAACAAAAGGTTCCTCTTCGGAAACAGCTATGGGGTTTGCTGCGGACATAATGATTTCTTCTTTTTTGGACAAACGAAAAGCCCCTGATATTATTATCGTACAAATATGGCATAAATATACCGAAAAGTGACAATATTATTCGCAAGAAAAAGACCTGCACCCCGATTTTTACGGTACTTTTGCAGGACAAAAAGTTTTTTAACGGGAAAATATTTTTTTCAAAGTAATAATAATCAACCAAAAAACTATGAAGCAGAAGTTAATTCAGGCAGTCTTGTTCGGAAGCTGCATGGCTTTCGCCGTATCGTGCGGCCAGGCTCCGACGGCAAGAGGCGAGGCGGAATATTCCGTCATGACAATTTCGACATCGGACGTAACGATTCCGAGCACCCACTCGGCAACCATCCGTGGGCGCCAGGACATCGCCATTTACCCGCAGGTATCGGGTACCATTTCCAAAGTGTGCGTTAAAGAGGGTGAAGTAGTTCGCCAGGGACAGTTGTTGTTCATTATCGACCAGGTGCCCTACAAGGCAGCCCTGCAAACCGCAAAAGCCAACGTCGCAGCTGCCGAGGCCAGCGTAGCCACCGCTCAATTGACCTACGACAGCAAAAAAGAGGCTGTTCGCCAAGAACGTCGTTTCGCAGTTCGACCTGCAAACTTCCCAGAACAACCTGCTGACGGCAAAATCCCAGTTGGCACAGGCCGAGGCACAGCTCGTCAATGCGGCCAACAACCTCTCCTATACCGAAGTGAAAAGTCCGTCCAACGGCGTAGTCGGTGTCCTGCCGTATCGTGTGGGTGCCCTGGTGAGCGCATCGATTCCCCAACCGCTGACCACCGTATCGGACAACTCCGATATGTACGTTTATTTCTCCCTGACGGAGAATCAACTGCTCGACCTGACCCGCGAATACGGCTCAATGGACAAAGCGCTGGCGGCGTTGCCGAACGTGCAGCTTGTGCTCAACGACGGATCGCTTTACTCCCAGGAGGGACGCATCGAATCGATCAGCGGCGTGATCGACACTTCGACGGGCAGCGTACAGCTTCGCGCCGTATTCCCCAATCCCGGACGCTTGCTTCACAGCGGTAGCTCGGGTAATGTCCTGTTGCCGCACATCTACAAAAACGTAGTCACCGTTCCGCAAGTCGCTACCTTCGAATTGCAGGACAAGAAATTCGTTTATAAGGTCGAGAACGGCGTAGCCACCTCGCAGAATATCACCGTATCGCCCCAGAGCGACGGCAAGAATTTCATCGTCACCGCCGGACTCACCCCGGGCGAAGTCATCGTGACCGAAGGCGTCGGTCTGATGCGCGAAGGAACCCCGATCAAACCCAAAGGAGCCGCAACGACCGCGACCGCTCCTGCAGAACAACCTACAAAAGAGCAGTAAAATATGACACTAAAACATTTCATAGACCGCCCGGTATTGGCGGCGGTCATTTCCATCGTAATCGTCCTGGGCGGTATTATCGGTGTTGCGACGCTCCCCGTCGAGCAGTACCCCGACATCGCGCCCCCGACGGTGATGGTGCGTGCCAGCTATCCGGGCGCCAGCGCCGAAACCATCCAGAAGAGCGTCATCATTCCGCTTGAGGAGGCTATCAACGGCGTGGAAAATATGATGTACATCAAATCCGAAGCATCGAATGCCGGTAGCGGATCGATCACGGTTTATTTCAAACAGGGCACCAACGCGGATATGGCGGCCGTCAACGTACAGAATAAAGTAGCGACGGCAACCGGATCGCTCCCTGCCGAAGTTACAAAAATCGGTGTTACGACCATGAAGCGTCAGTCTTCGATGCTGAAAGTTTTCACGCTAAGCAGTCCAGACGATTCATACGATGAAAATTTCTTGTCGAATTACCTCAATATCAACATCAAACCGCGCATCCAGCGTATCCAGGGCGTCGGAGAATTCTTTGCTCTCGGTGGCGATTATGCAATGCGTATCTGGATGAAGCCGGACGTCATGGCCCAGTACAAGTTGATTCCTTCGGACATTACAGGCGTTCTGGCGGAACAAAACATCGAATCGGCAGCCGGTATGTTCGGCGAGAACTCAGATAACACGTTCCAATATACCATGAAATACCGTGGCCGTAAAATGACACCTGAAGAGTTCGGGGAGATCGTAATCCGAGCTACTTCTGACGGTCAGGTACTGCGTCTGAAAGATGTGGCAGACATTGAATTGGGACAGGACTCCTATGCTTATCACGGTATGGTCAATGGTCATCCCGGCGTTTCGGCGCTCGTCTTCCAGACCGCAGGCACGAACGCCACACAAACCGTCGAGGAAATCGACGCGATGCTCGATGAAATTGCAACCGAACTCCCTAAAGGCGTAGAGATAACCCACTTGATGAGCGTGAATGACTACCTGTACGCCTCGATCCACGAAGTGATCAAAACCCTGATCGAGGCCATCATCCTCGTCATTTTAGTGGTTTACGTCTTCCTGCAGGATATACGCTCGACGCTGATCCCGACCATTTCGATCCTCGTGTCGCTGGTGGGTACGTTCGCTTTCCTTTCGTTCGCGGGCTTCTCGATCAACCTGCTGACCCTCTTCGCGCTGGTGCTCGCCATCGGTACGGTGGTGGACGACGCGATCATCGTCGTCGAAGCCGTCCAGGCACGCTTCGACAGCGGCTACAAGTCATCGTACCTGGCTACGGTCGATGCCATGGGCGGCATCACTTCGGCCATCATCACCTCGACGCTGGTCTTTATGGCCGTGTTTATCCCGGTGTCGATGATGGGCGGAACCTCGGGTACGTTCTATACGCAATTCGGTATCACGATGGCCGTTGCCGTCGGTATCTCCGCACTCAACGCACTGACTCTTTCCCCGGCGCTCTGCGCCCTGCTGCTCAAGCCATACGTCGATGAAGACGGCAACGTGAAGAACAACTTCGCGGCCCGGTTCCGCAAGGCTTACAATACGGCTTTCGGTGCCGTGCTCAAGAAATACCAGCGCGGCGTCATGCTCTTCATCAAACATAAATGGCTCACTTGGGCAACGCTGGGTCTGGCAATGGTCGGCCTGGTTCTGCTGATGAACAGCACAAAAACCGGTCTGGTGCCCGACGAGGACCAGGGTACGATCATGATCAACGTAACGACGGCTCCGGGCAGCTCGCTCGCCGAAACCAACAAAATCATGGGAGAGATAGGCGAGCGATTGAAGGGGATTCCCCAGATCCGCGACTTCCAGCAGGTAGCCGGTTACGGTATGATCGCCGGGCAGGGTAACTCCTACGGTATGTGTATCGTCAAACTGAAAGACTGGTCGGAGCGTCCCGACAAAGCCGATGCCGTGAATGCCGTGATCGGCCAGATCTATGCCCGGACCGCCGACATCAAGGACGCGCAGATCTTCGCCGTCGCTCCCCCGATGATCACCGGTTACGGTACTTCGACCGGTTTCGAAATGTATCTGCAAGACCAGACGGGCGGCGACATAACGGACTTCTACAACATCTATTTGCAATACATCTATGCGCTCAACCAACGGCCGGAAATCCAGATGGCCTATTCGACCTTCAACATCAACTTCCCGCAGTATATGGTGGACATCGATGCGGCGAAGGCCAAGCGCGCGGGTATCTCTCCGACAGAGATTCTTTCGACCCTTTCGGGCTACTACGGCGGACAGTACGTGTCGAACATCAACCGCTTCTCGAAAGTATATCGCGTGATGATCCAGGCCGATCCGAAATACCGACTCGACCCCGAATCGCTCAACAACGTGTACGTGCGGATGCAGAACGGCGAAATGGCACCGATCAGTCAGTTCGTCAAGCTCACCAAGGTATATGGATCGGAGGTATTGAGCCGCTTCAACATGTATAACAGTATCGCCATCAGCGGTACCGTCGCCGACGGATACTCGACCGGCGATGCGATCAAGGCCATCGAGGAGGTAGCGGAACAGGTGCTGCCCAAGGGTTATGGCTACGACTTCGGCGGACTTACGCGCGAGGAGAGTCAGACAGGTAGCAACACGGCGATCATCTTCGGTATTTGCATCATCCTGATCTACCTGATTCTGAGTGCTCTTTACGAGAGCTTCCTGATTCCTTTCGCCGTCATTCTGGCCGTACCGTGCGGTCTGCTGGGTTCGTTCATTCTGGTCAGCTCATCGGACAGGAGAACAACATTTACCTCCAGACGGGTCTTATCATGATTATCGGTCTGTTGTCGAAAACCGCGATTCTGATTACGGAGTACGCGGCAGACCGCCGCAAGTCGGGCATGAGCCTCTCGCAGGCCGCCTTCTCGGCCGCCAAAGCCCGTCTGCGTCCTATCCTGATGACCGTGCTGACCTGCGTGTTCGGTATGATCCCGCTGGTAATCGCAACGGGTGTGGGCGCCAACGGTAACTCGACCCTCGGTTCGGGCGTCGTCGGCGGTATGATCGTCGGTACGTTGGCTCTGTTGTTCCTTGTGCCGTCCCTGTTCATCGTCTTCCAGCACCTGCAGGAGAAGGTCAAACCGATCCAATTCACGAACACTCCCGACTGGATGATCGAAGCCGAGATCGAAGACAGCAAAAAAGAAAACGAAGAGAAGAAGTAAACCATGAAAAAGCTAATCATCATACTTGCCGCAGCCGCCATGGCTGGCTGCGGCATTTACAAGCCCTACACGCGCCCGGAAGAGATCAAAACCGACGGGCTTTACGGCCAGGGAGTCGAAACGGTCGATACGATGACCCTGGGTAACATTTCCTGGCAGGAGATGTTCACCGATCCCTACCTGCAACAGCTCATTCAGCAGGGACTGGACAACAACACCGACCTCCAGTCGGCTTACTGGCGCGTAAAAGAGGCGGAAGCGACGCTGAAGTCGGCACGCCTGGCATACCTGCCCTCGTTCAACTTCGCTCCGAACGGAGGCGTGAGCAGCCTGACCAACCCTTGGAACGCCACGTGGACCTACACCGTTCCCGCAACGGCCAGCTGGGAGGTCGATATTTTCGGCAAACTCACCAACAGCAAGCGCCGGGCGAAAGCTCTTCTCGCACAAAGCCAGGAGTACCAACAGGCTGTCCGCACGCAGGTCATCGCCTCCGTCGCCAATCTCTACTACACGCTGCTGATGCTCGACGCTCAGTACGAGATATCTTCAGAAACCGCTGAAAAATGGCTCGAAACCGTCAATACGATGCGGGCCATGAAAGAGGCGGGTATGACCAACGAAGCGGCGGTTTCTCAAGCCGAAGCAAGCTACTATTCGATCGAATCCTCGCTGTTCGACCTGGAGTACCAGATCCGCGAAATGGAAAACAGCCTCTCGTCGTTGCTGGGGGAAGCTCCCCGCAGCTTCGAACGCGGCACGCTCGACGAGCAAATTCTTCCGGAGAATCTGGTGGTCGGCATTCCCGCGCAGATGCTCTCCAACCGTCCCGACGTGAAAAATGCCGAATACTCGCTGGCACAGGCCTTTTACAACACGGCCGGAGCCCGGTCGGCGTTCTATCCGGCCCTCAGTCTGAGCGGTACGCTGGGTTGGACCAACGATGGAGGTGTTACGATGCTCGACCCCGCCAAATGGATTTTCAATGCTGCGGCATCGCTCGTACAGCCCATCTTCAACGCGGGCAGAAACCAGGCACAGCTTCGAATCGCCAAAGCGCAACAGCAGGAGGCCCTGCTGTCGTTCCAGCAGACCCTGCTCAACGCGGGAGCCGAAGTGAACAACGCCCTCGCCAAATGCCAGTCGGCACGCTCCAAAGTCGATCTGCGCCAGAAACAGGTCGCTTCGCTGGAAACTGCCGTCGAGAGCACCCAGCTTCTGATGCGCCACGGCAGCACGACGTACCTCGAAGTGCTGACCGCACAGCAAACCCTGCTGTCGGCACAACTGTCGCAAATCAACGACCGTTTCTCGGAGATTCAGGCTATCGTCGATCTCTACCATGCCCTGGGCGGCGGCCGTGAAATCGAATCCGAAACCGATAAATAACAATGAAACGCAGGGTAACACGCGAAGAAATCATCCGCACGACGCGGGACCTCATCATCCGGAACGGCATCCGTGCCGTCCGGGTGGATGAGATCGCACAAAAGCTGGAGATCTCCAAGCGGACACTCTACGAACTGTTCAGCGATAAGGACACCCTGGTCGAACAGTGCTGGGACAAAATCCGGGAAGAACAGGAGAAAAAGATCGCAGGCTACCTCTTTTATCAACCCGGTTCGGCCCTCGAACAGGCCCGGAATCTGATTCAAGAATACATTGCCGCTGTATGTATGATCAGTTGCATTTCGCTTCAGGAGTTGCAACAGAAGGTTTCCTATGCCGATTCCTACGAAAAAAACCGTCGTTTCTGGCTGGACTCGTTTACCGAAGTACTGGAACATTGCGTCGCCGACGGCAGCGTATTGCCCGATGTGGACTGCCAGCTGTTCGCCAAACGGTTGATGAACGTACTGCTCGGCCTCTACCTCGAAGGAGGAACCCGTCGGGAAATGGATGCTTTCGGGTGGGCTCTCCTGCGCGGAATCGCCACTCACCGGGGCATCGAATGGCTCGACGGAAAAAAGCCGAACTCCTGACATTTTCACGTCGAAGATCCGACAATCGGATTTACCGAAAACAAAAAGAAGAAAGGCAGCGTTTGAAACGCTGCCTTTCCCTTTTTACTTTTTATTAACGCTTGATCGAAAGCCCGGTTTAATAGGCTTTGTTCTGGGGATCGAACTCCGTCCAACCCGACATCCATCCGTCGTTCTCGTCGGCGAAGGCTCCGATATAGGTCACCTCATCGAAACCGTTGGCAACCAACGGATCGGTAAAAGAAGCGGCCCCGCGCAGCGGGCTATCGGAGAGCGGACCGTAGTTCGGATTGGCTTGCAGGCTGTTGGGCTGGGAGAGTTTCAGATCGGCGATCGCATCGAAATACTTGTTCGAAGCTATCGACTTGAAATAGGTCGAAGAGAAGGACTCCTTCGACTTGTCGATGCTGTTTTTGTCGCCGTTGTCGCAGAAACCATCCTCGAACGATTTGTTCACGTCGCTGCCCAGGACGGTCATACCGGCCATATAGACGTTCTGAATCTTCAACGTACCCTCGGACGCCGCAGTCTGCGTCTGCGAACCTTTGTCGTTCTCCACGATCAGACCGACGGGGAAACCCATCGCCACCGAATTGAAACAGTTCAGATGCGAATTGCGGCGCACTTGCATGGCAGACTGGAACTGGCCCAGCTTGGAACCGTTCTTGGGATTCATATCGCCTGCGGTGATATAGTCGGAAGTGTTGGAGAATGCTGCATCCTGACCGACCGGACCGACGAAGGTCACGTTCGAAAAAAGACGCAGGAGGTGAAAGGAGAAGTGGCAGAACCTTCGCCGTTGTTATCGCTCTCGAAACCGTTCGACGCCGAGGTGTCGGCAATGCGGGGATGGCGCACGCCCAGGCAGAACTGCACCTTGCCGCAGAATCCGTTGTCGGTATCGAAATCGTCGTCCCAGGTGTGGTAGGAAACCAGGTATTTGGCGTTCACCGCACCGCCGAACCACTCATAGGAGTCGTCGTTGGAATAGGACACCTGCACGTGGTCGATCTGCGTAGCCGATCCCACAGAACCGAACGTGATGGCATTGATCTCCTGGTCCTCCTTGAAGGGATAGCCGGCGAACTCGCAACGCACGTAACTCAAGGCACCCGAACAGTCGGCATTGTCGCTGCCTCCGTGCGTAGTGCGGGGACCGCCCTCGATCTGCATCGTCCCCTTGTTGTTCACACCGCGACCGCAGAGAATGATACCGCCCCAATCGCCCGGCCGACGGCTGCCGGCAGGCATCTCGGAGGTGAAGACGATCGGCTCGCTCTGCGTGCCTTTAGCCCACAACTGGCCGCCCGGCTCTACGATGAGCGCTGCCTTAGTCTCCTTGTCGCCCTTGATAATCGTACCCGGAGCCAGCGTCAGGCTCGCACCGTCGGCGATATAGCACCAGCCTTTCAACAGGTAGGTACCTTTGGGAAGCGTGTAGTCGCCCTTGATCTCGAATTCCTGACGTCCGTCGCCGATCTGGGTCCCGTCCTCGAAGAGTATCTCCGTCAGATCGCCACCGGACGGATTTCCGCCCTCGCCGCTACCGCCGTTGCCTCCATTGCCACCGTTACCGTTCTCGTCGTCGCTGCATCCTGCGAGACTCAACGCAGCCATCAAACATGCTGCCCATAAAATTTTCTTCATAATTTATTTGATTAAAAAAGGTTGATTTTACTTCGACTATTTTCTCACTCGGTAGAACCCGAACGAATTTCTGCGATTCACTTAAAATTTGGCCGTCACGCTCAGCGAGAACATCCGTCCCGCCGTGAACTGTTTGGTGATTTGCTTGCGGGACACCACATCGCCTCCGTTCTCGAATTTCGGGAATTGGGCGAACTGCACCTTCTCGTTGAGCAGGTCCTTGGCGTTGAACTTCAGCTCCCAATGCTTGCCGAAAGATTTGCTGACCACCACGTCGAGCGCGTTGCGCGGCATCTCGTACATATCCGGAATATCGTTGTCGATGCTGCCGCCCACGCTCATATCGCTGCGGCCAATGCCCACGATGCGCTTGCCGATGCGATTATACAGGACACCGACCGTAAGGCCCAGTTTGGGCGACTGGTAGAAGAGTCCGGCATTGACCAGATAGGGCGACTGGCCCTGCAACGGACGGTCGTGCTCGAGGCTCTCGTCGTCGAAATCCACACGGCTCTTCATGAGCGAACCGTTCAGAACCACCGAGAAATTGCGCATCCCCATAAAATCGAGGTTTTTCTTCACGTCCAGCTCCACACCGTACAGATTGGCCCGGTCGGCATTCTCGAACGTGTAAGTATAACTGCCGCTGCCCGCATCGAGAATAGCCGTTTCGATCGGATTGCGGAAATGCTTGTAGAACACGGCCACCGAGATACCTTCGCCCGCAGCCGGATACCACTCCCAGCGCAGATCGGCGTTCTGGATATAGGCCGCTTTCAAATCGGCATTACCCTTCACGTCGCTGAACAGGTCGAAATCGTAATAGACCGAAGGGGAAACTTCGCGGAATTCAGGACGGTTGGTGGACATACCGTAAGCGGCACGCAGCAGGTGCTTGTCGTTGATGCGGTATGTCACATTGACCGAAGGGAAGGGATCGGCATGGGTATAGTTTCGTGTTTCGCTGTCCCAGTCCTTGATCTTGGTGTACGAGGTGAGCGCCATACGGCTGTATTCGAACCGGACGCCGGCATAAACGTTCCAGCGGCCGAAGGGCAGGTCGATGCCGGCATAAGCCGCCGTCAGGATGTTGTCGCCCTTGTAGCTGTTGCGGTTGTCGCTGTCGTCGTAGATATAGAGCTTGTCGGCGCCATAATTACCGTCTTGCAAAATATCGTCGATCACATCGCCGTAAGCGAAGTCCGCAGGCAGGTTGTCCGTGTCGAAGCGATAGAAATAGGCCCGGGTGCGATAATCCCGCGTACGGTATTCGCCGTAGAGTCCGACCTTCAGTTCGGGGGCGAACGACGAACCTTCGCGCAAGGTGCAGGAGTAGTTGATGCCCGCCGAAGCGATGTGTTCGCGCAATTTCATGAAGTCACGCCGGATCTCGTTCTGATCGATCTGCATTTGACCGTAGTGCGCATCGCCCACCATGTCGTTCTCCTGCCGGTTGACGATGCGGCGGTCGGGCTGGTTCTTGTCGGCGTAGGAATATCCGGCATCCCAGTCCAGAGTTCCCAGTTCGAGAGTATGTACACCCGCTATCTGCCCGCTGTACGTGCTGCGAGAGGTGTAGCAATACTCCGTTTTCTCCTGGATATAGAGCGACGACATATTCTGCCAGCCTTCGCGCAGCGTGAGCTTGTCCTGTCCGATCTGGTTGAAAATGTTACGGAAATAGTAGCGATTCTTTCCGTTCAGGTAAGCCAGATTCAGCAAGGCGCCCACTTTGACGTTGGTCTGGTACTGGTCGTCGGTATATTTGTAGTAGTATTCGGGTTTGTCCTCCACCTTGTTGTAAACCCCGTAACGGGAGTTTTCCATATTCGAGAAGGTCCGGGTGGCATAGCTGTAATTGAGCGCTCCGTTCAGCGCTAGATCGGCGCCGTTGCCCAGGCGGAAGCTGTGGCCGTAGGAGAATGAGAACCGCTGGTCGGGAATCGGCTTGCGGGTCTTGATCGACCAGTCGTTGTTGAAGCCGTGACGGGTCATGTCGGTAACGAAATCCGGATCGGCGTTATCGAAAGCACCCGTAATACCACCCCGCACGCCGCGCTTGCCGTTGTCGCAGCCGAACCAGTCGCTGCCGCTTCCCGGATTGTAGAGAAAGTCGTGGCCGAAGGTCGCCGTGTTGAACCCAATCGAGTAGGAGAGGGCGAAGGGTAGTTCTCCCGGCGTATCTTTGGTGTTGATCTTGACGAACCCGCCCGTGAAATCCGCAGGGATTTCCGGAACGGGGGACTTCAGGATCATGATGTTCTCGATCTGCCCCGCAGGGATCAGATCGAAGGAGAAGGCCCGCGAATCGGCTTCCGAGCTCGGAATGGCCGCATCATTGACCCACACATTATTATAACGCTGCGAGAGACCTCTCGCCACGATGAATTTGTCGTCGATGATCGAGATACCGGGTATGCGTCGCACGACTTCACCCGCATCGCGGTCCTGCGTGCGGGCAATCATCTGCTTCGACACACCGCTCACGACCATTTTGGAGTTGCGGACGGCCTGCATCACGGCCGCCTCGCTCGAAAGCCGCCGCACGGTGGTCACGACCACCTCGTCGATCTCTTCGGCCGAGGGTTGCAGCGAAATCAGCGGCAGGGTATTCTCGCCCGGCTTGATCTGACACCCCTCGATCACTACGCGCTGGTAGGAGAGCATCTGCACTTCGATCGTATAAGTGCCCGGCTTTACATTATTAATAACGAAGCGGCCGTCGGCATCGGCGACGGCCCCATACGTCGTATTCTGCAAAATCACGGCGGCGCCGATGACCGCCTCGCCGGTCGATGCGTCCTGCACCGTACCGGTCACAACAGACAGAAGGGGCGCTGCAACCGTCGTGCAGATCCCCTTCAGCATCAATAACCCAATCAATAAAATCTATTCATCCACTTATTATTTTACAGCGGCAAAAGTACCGGGCCGCTGTTTCACCCGGGCTACACCCTCGTTACAAAAGCGTCAAACAACCGTTTCAAATCCGTTACACGCCCGACGAAACAGTTGCACAGTCCATCGAAAAAGGCTACATTTGCAGCCGATTAACCCTATTTCCGATATGAGAAACCTCTCACGCCACGCGGGACCCAACCGCATGATGTTCCTACTCCTTATCCCCTGTCTTCTGTTGTCCGCACTTCGGGCAAAGGCGGAAGAAACCGCACTTCCCGAGGGAAAAAGACCGGGCGTAACGCTTCAGGTCGAGATGGATCTGGTCAGCAGTTATATCTGGCGCGGTGTTTACGAAGCGGGCCCCAGTCTGCAACCGGGACTGACGCTCGGCATAGGAAACTTTACGATAGCGGCCTGGGGATCGGTCGATTTCACGTCGAGTTCATACAAAGAGGCGGACCTGATGCTCAGCTACCGGCTCAAAAACATCACCTTCCACCTCAAAGACCTTTACGACGAAGGTTCGGCCTCGGACCGGAATCCGCAGATCAGCCGCAACTACTTCCATTTCGGCGCCGACTCCCCGCACCGCATCGAAGCCGGCATCGAATGGCAGGTATCGCGCAAAGTCCCCATCACGCTCTCCTGGTACACGATCCTTTTCGGAGCGCGGGATGTCGATACCCGGGGGCGGCGGTGCTACTCCTCATACGTCGAGGTAGCCTATCCCTTTACGGTCAAAACCATCGACCTGAAAACGGGCGTAGGAGCCGCGCCCTGGAAAACGGCAGGAGAAGGCGGAGCCAAAGGTTTTGCCGTGAAAAACGTCTTCATAAACGCCGGAAAACTGTGGGCGGTCAAAAGCATGGGTTCCTTCCGAATCGGACTCTTCACCCATCTCTCCTGGTGTCCGCTCAAAGAGGACATGAACTGCGTAGGAGGCATTTCGCTGCGGATGTAACCGCAAAAAACAACAGAGAAGCCTTCCGTCGATGACGGAAGGGCTTCTCTGTTTCGTACAATTACACCTCCGGACATTCCCTTTGCGGACAAGACCGGCAAAAGAACGAGCTTATTGCATCACAAGCACCCAATTCACCGCAAAAACAGACTTTATCGTTCCATAAATTGAACGAAATATATTATTTTTTATACTTTTGTATGTACTTCTTACAAAAAACAATTAACCCGAAAACGCTATGAAACAATTCTTCCTGATCCTATCCGGCCTCGCATTGCTGACAGGATGCAGCAGCAAGAACGACTCTGTCGAAGGCCCCGTACAATCCCGCATCCGAATCGCTCCGAGCATCTCCCGTGTTACAGGGCTCAATTTCGACACCGGGGACCGCATCGGACTCACGATCGTCAAATCCGGTGCCAACTACTGTGAAAATACGCCTCTGCGTTTCGACGGTACGGTCTTCGTTTCGGACGACCTGTTCTGGTACGACGATTCGAGTGAAAAATCGAATCTCACGGCTTACTATCCCTACCTGGCGGAAGGAGCTCCGGCGAGCTTCACCGTTCGTGCCGACCAGAAGCTCGCCGCCGATCACGAAGCCTCGGACCTGCTGGCAGCGACGGCGACGGACGTCGTACCGAGCCAAACGGCCGTGAATATGGTATTCACCCACCTGCTCACCAAAATCGTGATCGACATTACGAACAACTCCGCCAATACGATCCAGGAAGTCACCCTGAAGGGCAGCCGCTGCACGGCTACCGTCGATCTTTCGACAAAAAGCGTCCAGGTCGATGCTTCTTCGGCGGAAACGGATATCTATCCCTTTTCAACGGTGACCGCAGGACGGTATGAAGCCATTCTCGTACCGCAACGGGCGGCACTCGAACTCGAAATCCAAACTTCCGACGGTAACCGGCACATCAAAACATTCCAGGCGACCGACCTGCAATCCGGCGCGGAATATGCGATCGAGGCGGTAATCAGCAATACGAACAAAATCCACGCCTCCATCAGCGGCGCCGTCAAAGGCTGGGAGGACGGAGGAGCGATCGCTCCGGTCGAAGACGACCTGCCGGAAGATTCCGACCTGCTGGAGTACGCAGGCGTCAAGTACCGCATCCGGCAACTCAGCAACGGTACGACCTGGATGGCGGAAAACCTGCGCTACATTCCCGAAGGCAAACGCGTTTCCTCGTCCCCGTCCGACGAAAACGGCATCTGGTACCCATGTACGACCTCCTTTACCGCATCCAGCGACACGGAATACATCCAACGGCAGGGTTTGCTCTACGATCTGGCTACGGCCGTAGGGGAACCTGTTACTGCGGATAACTTCCGCAATATCGAGGGCGTGCAAGGCATTTGTCCGGAAGGATGGCACCTTCCGACCCGGGCGGATCTGGAATCGCTTATCGCCGTGAACAGTGAACTCGGCAGCTCCTTCTTCACCTATGCCGGGACACGCGATCCGAGCGGGAAATACATCGGATCGTTGATGTCCGGGAATTTCTCCAAAGGTTACCTGCTCTGTACGAGCACCGAAAGTTCGGTCTATACTCCGGAGGATCTGAACTACCAATACCTGCTTTTCTCGAAAAGCAACCAGGTAAACATAATCGACATCGACTGTCGCTCGGGCATGCCGGTACGTTGCGTGAAGAATGCCACGTCCGGGGAATAAACGGCACAAAAGAATTGCGGACCGGCACAGAGCATAAAACGACCGGACGTTTCCGGCAAAGCGGCAACGCCCGGCAACATAGGGTCCCCAGGAAAGACCACCGGCAACACGGAAGGAAGCCGCTTTTTTGAGCGGCTTCCTTCTGCTATTTATCGCTCTGGTAATAAGACCTATCCAACCCGAAGGCATAGCTATTTCTGTACCGCCAGGTGAGCAAGACCGCAACAAAGGCCAATACCGCATTCAAAATAAACGGGAATCGCTCGCCCTGCATGTGCAGAATATTTCGCAACAGATCGATGATAAACGGACAGAGAACGATGGCCAGGTAATTCACCGACATCACGATCGAAAGAGCCAGCGTCGCCGATTGCGGTGGAGCAGCCACAGCCGCCTTGTCGTAAATAATCGGTTGAATAATGCCGTATCCGAGTCCCACGAGAGTACATCCCGCAATCAACCAGAAATGCGCCTTGAAGAGTCCGATAAAGAGCAATCCCGCACAGATCATAATCAACGAAACCAGATTGACGCTGCCGCGCAGACGCCGGATGATCGGGGAAAGGAAAAAGCCGGGCAACATGATAGCCAGGAAAAACAAGGACACCAAAAGCCCCGAGAAGGAATTTTGGTTGCCGTGCGGATCCACCAGGAATGAAATGTAGAAGGTGATAGCCAATGCCAGGAAAGTCGCCAGAAAATAAAATCCCATGACCGCAGCCAGCTTCGGCCAGTCGATCTTCTTGTGCTTCAGCTCATCGCTCCCGACAGGTTCCGGGGCGGCGGGAGTTCGGCGGATGAAGATTGAAAGGATCAGCGGAATCGCCGGCAACGTATATACCAGGAAGGGCAGGTGCCAATCGACATTGGCCAGGTAGCTCGCCAACACAGTGGCCAGCACCAACGTAAGGTTATTGATCGACGAACTGTAGCCCAACTGCCGGACACGATAATCCCCCGTAAAATAGTCCACGATATATCCCGTCGATAAAGGAATGATAATACCGGCACCGATACCCGTAAGACAACTTACCAGAATCAGAAGCCACATTTGGTTAATGAAAAGACAGGCGAAGCCACTCAGGAAAAAAGACCGTAAGCCCGACCACAAGCAGCTTGAACTTATTCCCGGTTACAGACAAACGGCCTGCCAGCAGCATAAAAGGAATAATCAACACCGAAGGCAACGAAGTAAGCATCTGTATCTCCAGATCGGTCGCATGCGGAAAGACCTTGTTCAAGTCGCCGAGAATAGGGGAGATGGCAAGTCCGGGCAGCGAAACGACGGCCGATACCGACCAGACCGCCAACACGGTCATCCATGGAATGGTTCCTTTACCGGTTTGTACTCTCATGTTTGCAGATAAATAATTCTTCCGAAAAGAGGAACAACTGTTATACCAAAAAATCGCCGGAGCGAAAACTCCGGCGAAAATAAGGTATATTGATTCGAAAAAAAGATATTATTCCCTTACGCAACGAACCTGCAAACCATTGGCTCGTTGATAGTTCCGTGCCGGAACAAATTCACTCGAAGCAGCATCGTCCGTATCGAGCGAAAAATAGAGGCCCGAAGCGCTCAATTCGTCGGTTCCCAAACCGCTTGTCCAATAACAACCGATCCACGGTTGCGCGTCCGCATTGCTGTTTACATTCTGGATAAGCCCCGTCAGATAAGGGCGACGCCCGCCTCCGAGAAAAAATGAAGTCATCGTTCCGTCGGTCAGGTTCCAGCCGTAAGCCTCGCGCAACGCCTCCGTTTGCTCCTGGTCATGATCGTCGCCGATCATAAAATCGGCATAAACATCCTTGTCCGGAACCTTCCATCCCTTAGGACAGGGATCGTAAACGGTCTTGACCGCCCCCCACAACTCGTTGTCATGGTCGGAATAGAGCCAATCGTAACCGGACTCCTCGACTCCCAGAATAAAACTCATCGGATAGGCTATGGCATACTCCATCGTGCCCGTTTCGGGGGTGGATTCCACATAGTCAAGATAAGTAAGACGCCCGTTGATATTATACATCTTATGATCCTCCGCAAATGCACAGTTATAATACGCCGGCCCGATCATCGGGGTCGGACGTCCCCACTGGTAATAAAGTCCGTAGGAGAGATATATGTCGTCCTCCGTGGCATTGCCGCCGGCTCCGGCACCCAGATTACGGGTCATGAAAACATCTCCGGCAGCCGAAGTAACCGACTCCGCCGAAGGATCGTACTGCGTAACCCACACATGCCAACTCCAAACCACCTTATCCTGGGCATCGAAAGCTGCGATCAATGCGTTTCCTTCGATAAACTCACCTTTCTTATCCGCCGCGACGAAGAACGAAACCCGACCGTCGTCGAGTGTCAGGTTCTCGATCATATGCGACGTGCTTCCCCACATAAGTTCTACCCGAGCCGTAGGAATCTTTTCGCCGTTTCCCTTTACGGTACCGTCGAAAGTATAGTAGGCATTGGCATAGTTGGCGATATAACAGTTAGCCGTCTGCCCCGTCAGATCGACGGTCCGCCCGATTCCGACCCTCAAATCGGCGGAAACGGCCTTTCCGTCGGTATCGTAACCGACCAACGTCAGGACTCCTCCCGTTTCGGCATTGGAGTCATCACTTGCGGGGGCCGTCACGGTCATCCGGCTCGTCTGCAAATCGGCGGTCACCGTCCAGCCTTCAGGCGTATCGGTAATGTTCAGCTTCACGATATTCACAGCCGTAAATTCTACCGAAGCCGTTCCCCCGGGCTTATCGACCATACAAACATCACGAGGGAAATAGAGGGTTCCCACCGGTCCGTCGTCGTCGCTGCAACCGACGAGATTCATCGAAACGGCCAGGACGATTCCCAGGCATAAAAAGCGGCACACAAGTTTTTTCATGTTCAAAATCCAATTTTGCTAAACGTTACAAAGATACGAATAAGCCGAGCGCAAAAGCAAATTTTATTCGCGTTTTGCCGGGGCGAAGTATCTAAGACGAAGTCAAAGATACGAATAAGCCTAATGCAAAAGCAATTTTATTTGCGTTTGACCAAAGCCAAAGCATCCAAAACGAAGCCAAAGACAGGGAAAGCCGAGAGAAAACGGGAACCTGTCCCGGTTTTCCGAAGCGCATCCTATCTAAAGACCATGATGTCAAAGATACGGAAAGGCGAGAGTAATCGTGCAGACTTGTACGCAAAAATCGCCGAACCGCACCCCATCTTCGGCAAAGATAGTACAAACCACATACAGAACAAACAGGTCCTGTCGGAACATGGCCTTATTTTCGCAAAATTAACCTCGACATTTTTACTAAAACAGCTAATTTCCGATTCTTCCGACAACAGAAATTCCGTTAGGAACAATTCTTGCAAAGGTAACGTAACAAATCGACTTAAAAATACGCATCCGATATGGCAAAAAAGACAGCATCGCCCCACGAATCATCTTCCGAAGGGAACCAAATAGCCATTACCGTCACCGAAAAGGGTCCGTACCGTCACCGGAAACCCGCCGCTGGCCATGCAATTCATCATGCCCGACTCCGAGGGCGAGAGTTGGTATTTTCAGGAAGGGCGGCATTTTTCGACAGAAAAAGAACCAACGGCATTGTGCCGTTGCGGTTTATCCCGCAGCAAACCCTATTGCGACGGCTCGCACCTCAAGGGGGAATGGGATTCGGCGATCACCTCCGGAGAAGACCGGATTACGGACGAAGTAGAGATCACCGAGGGACAGCGGGTGACATTGAACGACAACGAAAAATACTGTGTTTTCGCCCGTTTCTGCCATCCTTACGGGGGTGTCTGGGACCTGACGGCCGCATCCGGCGATTCGCAGTCCCGCAAGCTGGCCGTCCGCGAAGCTTCGATGTGTCCGAGCGCCCGCCTGACCGCCTGGGACAACCGCACGGGAAAACCCTACGAATTCATCTTCGAACCCAGCCTGGGATTGATCGAAGACCCGGCGATCGGCGCCAGCGGAGGACTCTGGGTACGCGGCGGGATCCACATCCAACGCGAAGACGGCCGAACCTTCGAAGTTCGGAACAGGGTAGTGCTCTGCCGCTGCGGACACTCCCGCAACAAGCCCTATTGCGACGGTGCGCATGCCGCCGTCAAATGGCAAGACGCGCTGGAGGGAACCCCCGACGGAGAAACGCTCCCCCGAAGCGTTGCCAGTGCAAAAATCGAAACCCACTGACCGGCCTGCCGTTCCATTCGAATAAAATAGAGTCCACCGGCACGCTGTACGGCTTGGCCCGTCATACTTCGGCCCCGAAACGGGACGCTCCATTCTACAATACGCTCCGATAGATTCCCGCCCATATCGATAAAAGAAACCCCGTTGAGATTTCAACGGGGTTTTTCATGCGAACAACGATTCGTCGTCCTATTTCTTATCGGGTTTGGCGATCGTTTCGCGCATCGTAGTATCCGCCATGATGTTCTTCATCTTATAGTAATCCATCACGCCCAGATTTCCGCTGCGGAACGCTTCGGCCATAGCCAGCGGCACTTCGGCTTCGGCCAGAATCACCTTGGCGCGGGCATCCTGCGCCTTGGCCTTGTTCTCCTGTTCGAGAGCTACGGCCATAGCACGACGCTCCTCGGCCTTGGCCTGGGCGATGTTCTTGTCCGCTTCGGCCTGGTCCATCTGCAACTGTGCGCCGATGTTCTTACCTACGTCTATATCGGCGATGTCGATCGAAAGAATTTCGAACGCCGTTCCCGCATCCAATCCCTTCTCCAGCACCACGCGGGAGATCGAATCGGGATTCTCCAGCACGATCTTGTGCGACTGTGCCGAGCCGATCGACGAAACGATACCTTCGCCGACACGTGCCAGAACCGTTTCCTCACCGGCACCGCCGACCAACTGCTTGATATTGGCCCGCACCGTAACGCGCGCCTTGGCGATCAACTGAATACCGTCCTTGGCCACCGCAGCTACCGGCGGAGTATTGATGACTTTGGGATTGACCGACATCTGTACCGCTTCGAATACGTCGCGGCCCGCCAGATCGATCGCCGTAGCCATCTTGAAATCGAGCATAATATTGGCTTTCTGGGCCGACACCAGCGCATGCACCACATTGGTCACGTTGCCTCCGGCCAGATAGTGGGCTTCGAGCTCGTTGGGATTGAGTTCCAGACCGGCCTTCGTACTCTCGATCATCGACGATACGATCGTCGAGGGCGGCACCTTGCGCCAGCGCATCAGGATCAACTGCAACAAACTGATCCGCACGCCCGACACCAATGCCGAGAACCACAAGCCTACGGGAATGAAGTAAAAAATAAGCCAAATCGCAAAGAGCGAAACGAAGACGATTAATGCAATGATACCGATTTCCATCTTTTATCTATTTAATGTGTTTGCGTACGATTATATTGAAATTTTCGAAGCCGACGACTTCTACCTCCCGACGGGGATCTATATAACTGTCCATGGACTTGGCTTCGTAAATCTTACCGCCGATCTCCACTTTGCCCATCGGGGCCAGGCGCGAAACGGTCATTCCCGTATCTCCGACACGGACACTCTGCTGCACCGGTTCGGGCATCACAGAGGAATCGACCTTCTGTTTCAAAGAGAAACGGCGCCAGGTTTTGGATCGCAGCGAAACGACGGTCGCCGCGAACGAAAGGATCAGAACGACGGCGACGACGATTCCGCCCGCCAGAGGACCGTAATCCCGGAAAGCGATATAAATGGCACCGCCGTAGCTGACCAACGCGAGAATCGCCCCGATCGATACGCCCGGCAGCAGGACGAGCTCCGCCACCAAAAACAGTAACCCGAAAAAGACCAGCAGAACGATAAAAAACATATTCACAGCATTAAAAATTACCGAAAAAGATCGGAGTAACCGGTTCGCAGGCCGAATTTCCACCCGATGCACCGATATACGTCCGAATACGGACCTACATTCTTTCGGGTGAAGATACGCAAAAAATCCGATTATTCAGCAATTTCCGTCACTTTTACCGATAATTGAGGATCGGCGGCGCGAATCGCGGCAGCCGCCTGATCCGCGACAGCCTTGTTGTCGAACTGTCCGACGACGAAAAGATCCGCACCCACGCGGGACAGGTCGCAGCCGGGAGCGGCCTGCGCGATCGCCTGCTTCACGGCATCCGACAGATTCTGCTCACTGGAGATCTCCACCCGGAAAACGGCCATTTCAGCCTCAGGGGTCCGTGTCAGATTGGTATATTCCCCGTCGTACCACACGACCAGTTCCGGACGGCGGAACCCTTTCGTCCGCAGCAACTCCTGTGCATCGACGGCTTCGGCCTTGGTCGCGAAACCACCCGCGAAATAGCGGTAACGCCCCGCGTCGGTCTTCAATACATAGAGCGGAGAAGCATTACGGAAAATGGAGATATTCTGTTTGTACTTATACTCCCCGAGCAGGATTCGGTAGATCACTCCGTGTTCATAGACAGGACAGTCCGGAATCGGCTTTTTATACGTATAGCGCCCCGCAACAAATTCGACCGGTTCGTAATCGAGGAAATAGCGCTCCGTAATCTCCGGCTTCGGAAGACGAAAATCTATCGTCTGAAGCTGTAAAGCCACCCGCTTCAAGGAATCGGATGCAAGTCCCAACCCCAGCAGCCGGGCGATTTCCCGCTCATAATCCGTCAAATAGCATTTCCGGATATAATAATCGGGGAGCGCATCGACAAGCCCTTCGGCCTGGGCCGCAGACATCTGCCGCCGCACATCGTCCAACGCCTTCTGCTGACGTGCCTGCTGGTCCCTGCAATTCAACTTATCCAGGATATAATCGTAAGCATAGCTCTTGTTATCATACACATATCCCCATACGGCCGTCAGCGAATCCCGCAAAACCCGGCCCAGGTTGGCTACCGTGCGGTAACGACCGAAAAGATCGACAGCCGCCTGCTCCGTACGAACGGTATCGTACTGCTGCTTCAAAAGAGTCTGCTGCCGGTAGTTCTCCAGCAGGCGCCCGGCACATCCGGCCACCTCCGCCTCCATGCGCTGCGCCCGGAGCAGAGCCTCGTAATCACGTGCCGGAAGATTCTCACGGAAATAACCGTTGAACACGAGATTCCGACTCTGCTGCGATTCGGGAGTCTGCGTGATAAGAGATTTTTCCGTTTCGGCCGCCGGAACATAATCGGGATGTTCGGTCAGCCAAGCCTGCTCGATGGCGTTGATCCGGGCCGCGACCTGCGTACGGAGTCCCTGGGCAGAGAGCATTTCGCTTTCGAGCGCAAGAATTTGAGCGCCGTAAGTCTCCTGTGCGGCCGGATTTTCCCGCAGCATCGCACGCAGTCCTGCAATCCGGGTCTGCATCTCGTCGATCCGGACCTGCAACCGACTGTCCTGGTCCCGAAGCGCAACGTATTCCGAATTCGACTGCAGGGCAGGAATACCGGGCCCCGCCGGGTCGGAAGCTCCTCGCACGATAACGACCGAGAAGGTCAAAAACAAACCGATCAATAATTTACGCCACATCATTTCCACCATCTGATTAACAAGAATTGCAACAATCCGAATATCTCCAGACGTCCCAACAACATAAGCGCCGTGAAGATGAATTTCACGATCGCCGGCAAATCACCGTAGTTGGCCATCGAATTAACCCCTCCAAATCCCGGACCTACATTGCCGATAGAAGCCACGCACCCCGAAAAACTGGTCATCAGATCTACGCCGAAAAGCGTACAGAGAATCGTTCCGATGAGAATGAGAAGCAGGTAGGCCACGATGAAAAGCGACACCGTATGCAGCACGCCCGCTTCCTGAATCACACCGTCCATCTTGAGCCGGATGACGGCATTCGGATGCTGCTGCTGCTTCACCCGGATGTAAAGCATCTTCAGAGCCATCAATGCCCGATTGGCCTTCATACCACCCGAGGTGGAACCCGCACAAGCGCAGATCAACGAGCCCAGTATCAGCAAAATAATTGCGAACGGAGTCCACAGGCTGGAATCGGCCGTAGCGAAGCCGGAAGTCGATGTCACGGAAACAAACTGGAACGACGCGAAACGCAGCGATGACCTGAACGTAGGATAAATATCGGCGATATATAAACTCAGGGCGATCAGCAGGCTTCCCAGAATCAACATTCCGAGATAAAACAAAGTGACTTCGCTACGGAAAATATTGTTGCGCTTACCGGTAACGGTCGCATAGATCAAACCGAAATGGATGCCTGAAATACCCATCGCGAAGATGAGTACCATGTCGATCATCGCACTGTCGTAAAAGGCGACACTGGTATTTTTGGTTCCGAACCCGCTGGTCGCACAGGCCGACATCGAATGACATACGGCATCGAACCAGTTCATTCCGGCGAATTTCAGCATGAAAGTGAAAAATATCGTAAGTCCGACATAGACGAACAACAAGATCTGAACCACCATCTGAGCCCTGTAACGATAATTGTCCCGGGCCAGGGTGGACATCTCGACACTCGAAAGCATCATTTTGCTGGTACCCAGTGCAGGCAGGATCACCAGCGCGAACATCACCACGCCCATACCTCCGACCCAGGTCGAGGACATCCGCCAGAACTGCAATCCCCGGGGCAGCGCCTCGACATTTTGCAAAATCGAAGATCCTGTGGTCGTAAAGCCCGAAACAGTTTCGAACCAAGCATTTATCACGCTGAACTCACCGCCCCAGATCAGGTAGGGAAACATACCGACGACGCAGGCGAGCAACCATGAACCGACCACGATGCAAAACCCCTCCTTATTGGTGATCCGATCCTGCTTTTCCACGAAAATGAGCGGGAAGCCCCCCAACAGCGCCGTCAGCAGAGCCGAGAGCAGCAACGGGTAAAACGCGGAATCCATGTGGTTGACATAGGAGATCCCTGCCGAAACGAACATAAAGAATGCCAACAACAGCATAATCATTCCCACGTATCGCAATATCACATTGACCCGCATGACTCTCTACGCTTTATTTTGTTTCAGCATGGCGACGAGTGCCTCGATTTTTTCCTTGAGTTCCAGGATTTCGTCCTTACACTCGGCTTTCACGGCAAAGGGTATCCTGAAGGTCAGATACTGTCCGAGCCCCTTGTTCATCGCCACGATCGGATTGACACAGTAGAGCATCGTAAAGTAAAGAGCATCAACACTGTAGCGATCATCACCACCAGCGATATCAGCACGGGAGTAACGGCCCGGTAAGCGTTTTTCTTGAGCTGCTCGGCCCGCGGAGCCAGCGAACTCTGCGTCGAAGTCATATAGTCCCGAACCGCCGTGACGACCTTTTCGTACTGTTTTTCATAATATTCGTTGTACCACACCTCTCCCGACTCGTCCCCTGCCTTCGGGGATTCGGTCGCGAGAAACATCTTGGTCAGCACCAGCAACTCGGTAGTCGCACCCGTCAGGGAGTCGAGCGCCGAGCGGTCCAACGCCCCCTTCTGGGCCGTAGCCACTGCGTGCTCCAACCGCTGCATTCCCGTACGGCACAGGCTGTCGTAACTCGCATCCTGCAGGATCGCCAGATGGACGATCGCCACGTTTTGGTCATGCACGGCACCGAGCATCTCTTGGCGAGTTCCATATTCCGCTGGTTGGCTTTCAAAATCTCCTCGGTATCATAACTCAGATGACTCAGCTCCAAAAAAGAGATCATCCCCGAGGCGAACAACAACCCGACGATACTCAGGAAAGCAATGGACATTCTTCTTCGAATTCCCGTCATACGCATTTAACTGTTAAAATCGTCCCAAACCGCCCGTATCGGCAGGGCAGTCCCCCCACCCGAACATATCCGGAGCGATGCAACAAATATAATGCAAGGCAAGGGCAAAAGCAAACTTGTTTGAATCTTACCGAGCTACAAGCCGTATTCCGAAAAACAGTTCAAGGCGTAACCAATGCCGAATCCGGCAGACTACACCGCAACTCGTTCTTACAAAAACGACCGGACGGTACGGCAAGCCCAGCCGCCGCCTCCCGCCCGAAATACAGGCCATTTTCGCAAAATACAATGCGGCCCGGAGGCAAGGCCGCATCCGGCCGGAATGCTGAAACGAAATTCACCCGAACCTTCGCCTGATACAAATATACGAAGAAATCGCTAATTATCCACGATTTCGCCTTCGAGATCGTTCGCATCGTCCATACGCCCCAGCCGCACCCGGCAAATCGTGTTGATCCGACTCCGGTCGTAGGGGGCCTTGACCCGGCGGTAGTTGCCCGTATAGCCGAACATCATCCCGCCCCGCATCGTGCTCTCGAACAACACCTCGTCCGTCGTACCTTCGGCCCGGGCGCAGAATTCGCCGTGCAGTCGGCGGCAAAGCTCTTCCAGCTCCTCCACGCGCCGTGTAGCCACCGAAGGCTGCACTTTGTCCGGAAAATCGACGGCCGGCGTGCCGGGACGCTCCGAGAAGGGGAAAATATGCAAATAGGCCGGTGCAAGGCGCTCCAGGAACTCGTAGGTCGTACGGAAATCGGACTCCGTCTCACCGGGAAAACCGACGATCACGTCGATCCCGATAAAGGCGTCCGGCATCAGGCGCCGCACGGCCTCGATCCGCTCGGCGAATTTTTCGGTCGTATAGCGGCGGCGCATCCGTGCAAGCACGCTGTCCGAACCGCTCTGAAGCGGGATATGAAAGTGATGCTGGAATTTAGGTGACGAAGCGCAAAACGCTATTATCTCATCCGTTAAAAGATTCGGCTCTATCGAAGATATACGGTAGCGTTCGATGCCTTCGACTTCGTTCAGGGCCCGCAGCAGATCGATGAACCGCTCACCCGTCGTGCGTCCGAAATCGCCCGTATTGATCCCCGTGATGACGATCTCCCGCTGTCCCGCAGCGGCGATTTGCTCGGCTTCCTTCACCAGGTCGGCGATCGGCATATTGCGGCTGGCGCCCCGCGCATAGTGGATCGTACAGTAGGCGCACTTATAGTCGCAGCCGTCCTGCACTTTCAGGAACGCACGGGTACGGTCGCCGCTCGAAAAGGCGGCGAAGAAATTGGTCAGTTCCTCCACATCGCAACTGGTGAACTGTGCGGGTCCCTTGCCAGCAAGAGCCGCTACACGCCTGAAAAGTTCGCCCTTGTCGTTGTTGCTCAACACCAGATCGACCCCTTCGATCGAAGCGATCTCCTGCGGTTTGAGCTGGGCATAGCAACCGGTGACGACAATAATCGCCGCCGGGTTGCGCCGATGGATTTTACGGATCAGGTTGCGGCATTTCTTGTCGGCATGTTCGGTCACCGAACAACTGTTGATGACCGAAATATCCGCCGCTTCCGAAACCCCGACCCGGATGAAGCCGCCCGCTTCGAATTCACGGGCGAGGGTAGAGCTCTCCGAAAAATTGAGCTTGCAGCCCAAGGTGTGAAAATTGACTCTGCGTCGCTGCATATTTCTGCTGTAAATTTGAGCGAAAGTACGAAAAACTATGCGAATCCGACCATTTTATCGGCAAAAATCACACACACGTCCGGATAAAAGAGCAGGGGCGCCCTGCAACGGGCACCCCTGCGGCATACGTAAAACAGAGCGGTCTATTCCTCTCTCACGGGTTGCATCACGGCTCCGCCCGCAGGCTGTACGGGCCGGCTTTCCCACAGACTGCCGAAAGATCTCATCGACCGGCAACTGCCGCGCGTGTGCATGGCGGACGGCAACTGCGGTTTGTTATCGGTCTTGATCCACTGCAGGGCAAGGTATCCGAGCTGATCCATCATCGTACCGAATTCACCCGGATAAATCGCCGAATCATCGATTTGGACATCGGGTGTGAAGCCATCCGAGTAATCCCGGAAGCCCTTGGCATTTTCAATATAGAACGAAACGGGGAAAAGCAGGAAATCGTAATTGTGAAACGAGCGGACCACACCTTCCATACCTACGTTCTTACCGTTAGTGGGCATCCCGATAAGATTGACCTCAATATCAAGGCCGCGCAGACCGTTGATGACCATTTCGCTCGCCGAAGCAGTCGTTTCGCTCACCAGGACATAGATTTTCTTCAAGCCCAAAGCATGTTGCAAGGCTCTTTCGATCGGTTCGTACACGCTTTCGAACGTCTCCTTGACGCCGATCTTGTAGTCGCCACTCTCTCCGGCCTCCGTGCGGTCCTCGTTGAACGTCATATGAGCATAGAGCTGTCCCTTGTACGCCTCACCTGCGATAAGCGTACCGAGCACAGTACTCGAAAGCACATCGCCACCGTTGTTGTAACGCAGATCGAGGATCAGGTCGGTGACATTCTGTGCACGGAAACGGTCGAAAGCGGCTATCAACTCCTCATCGTAATCGACATCGAAGCCCATATAGAGCAGATAACCGGCCTTCTTGTCCGACTCTTCGATTTCGACCACTTTATCCATATAGATAGCCGGACTGGTGAAGGTCGCACTTCCGAGTTGCACATTCCCTTTCGGGGTGAGCACAGGAGTAATCCCGTCGTCGGTCCACGAGACACTGTTCACCGTAACCTCGACCGCACCGTCGTACACGGCCCTGCCCAAACTCTGATAGTTGCTTTCGGTTACCTCCTCGCCATTGACCGCCGTGATGAAGTCGCCGCGCACGAGTCCGACCTCCGCAGCCGGTGTTCCGGGTATGACGACCATGACCACAATTCCGATATAATCGTCCCCGAGGCGGGTCGCATCCAACAGATAGATACCCGAACCGATATACGCCTCGCCGGGAGCACGCGACAGGGGCGCATCGCTTTCCAGACGCGAATAGTAATACATACGTTTCTGCCCCTGCCAATGACCGTCTTCGCGGTTCACATCGTCCTGGGCGGCTACACCGTCGAGAATCGAGGAGAAAAAGAAGTCATAACAAAGACTGTAATCGAGCGGGACATTCTCGATGGCACGATTCCAGAGATAACGGCTCTTCATGTACTCGGCAACCCATTCGTTCACGCTGCGGTATTTTCCGTCCCCCTGCTCAATTAATCCTTTGCCCTGCTTCACCACGAACGAAACCGGCGAAGCATATCCCCACACACTGACGGTAATCGTCGCGGAACGAGCTTCGGCCCGGGTATTTTTGGCAACTTTCAGACGCAGCAACGATTCGCCCGCCATACCCGAACCGGTTTGCACTTCGCACCAGTCAGCCGAACTCCGGGCAGTCCAATCGCTTGCGGCGGCAAACGTGTAATTAAGCACCCCGCCTTCGATCTCGACCTGGTTTTCGGCACTCCAGGCTGCATCGGCGATTCCATTGCCCGCAAGAAGCTCTTCATCGTCGCTGCACGACACGCCGGCCGTCAGCACCAGCAGTACGACCAGCATCCATCCGAATAAATTCTTCATAACACAAGTTTTTTAGGATTAACGCATCAATCGTTCAGCCACAGCTCGACGGTTGTCCACTGCAGGTGACGCTCCGAGGTTTACGGTCACGCGCTCGGGCATGGAGAGATGTCGCACGCTCTTCACGGCAACAGACTCGGGCCCCTGATCGGCATCGCGCTTCAGCACGATCTCTTCCGACGCTGCGAACACCATGTCTCCCCACCACTGACTCGTACCCGACAACACACCGGGATAGAAAGTAAAGGTACCGTAGTCGGTTTCTTCGACCAACTTCTTGATCGTCACAGTCAGATCATCCGACACCTCGACAGGGAAGCTGCGTACCGCATCCGTATAGCGGTCACTAGTCGGACGTTTGGCGAAAGCGTGGAAATAGTATTGCTTACCATCGAAATTCAACATCGTATAATCCAGTTCGTCGTTCACAGGAAGACTCGTCGAAATCGTTTCGTCGCTGTTGAACTCAATGAACCACTTCGGTCCATAGTTCGCATTGGCCTCCTCTTCGGTCGCTGCCCAGCCGTTGGTGAGCAGCTCTTCGGGGCTGACATAATCCACCCCGCACGGTGCGAAGCCCAGAACGACCAGACGGTTCAGATCGGAATAAGCTTTCTCGGTAGCTTCGTTCACACCCGTAGCGATGGTAACGGAGAAAGTGACGGGATCACCGTTGCTATCTTTGGTCGTCGCAGTGTATCTGCCGGGCAGCTTCGCACGCAGCTCCCCGCCTTGCTGCGGCGGTAAAAGGGTAGTGAACTCCACTATTTCGAAAACGCCCACACCTTCTGCATTGGCCGCATAAACGCCGAACTCGTACTCGGTATTGGGCAGAAGCTCCCCACTCTCGATGACAAGCCCCTCTTCGCTCATGGCCGAGGCCACCTCCTGTTCGGTAAGCTGCGTACCGTTGTTGTAAATGACATCGCCGGCCGTAAGATTCTCATTACCGGGGCGGCCGAGCACTTCGTCGATGGAGCCCTTCGGGAAAACACCGGCCGTCATCGCTACCGCATAAGTCGCATTGACCTTGAAAGCGGCCTTGTTCCACGGAGTTTCGACAGTCTGTGTTTCGACGGCCAAAGTCGGTTTCGGGCCTGTAGGCTCTCCCGTCGTGAAGTCGTAAAGCAGAACCTTTTCGCGCAACTCCTTGTCGAAGCCCACGATACCCACCTGATATTCGGTATTGGGTTTGAGTCCCGTCGCATTGACGGTGATAGCTTTCGTACTCTCGTTCGTAAAATTGTCCCATTCACCGATGATCATGCGACGCACGGAAGCCTCTCCCTCGAAAGCGGTATAATCGAAATCTGCCCGAGAAGCAACCAAATAGCGGAAACGCTCGATTCCCTCCTCCGGCTCGATAGTGATATCGGCCGTCATCGAACCGATGTTACCCACGGAAACCTTGATGTCGTAAGGCGCGACACCGGCCTTCTTGGTTTTGAAGAGGAGCGACTTCACAGCCGACTCTGCGACCTGGCCATTCTCGTCCACTTCACCGGCAATGATGATAAACTCCATGTCGGAATAGATATCCTGACGATAACCGACTACATCGAAGAAAGTGGTATCGAAATTATAGGTTTGATCCTCGGTCGCTTCCGCACCGAAAGCACTTACATACGCATGCAAGCTGCTCCCGATTAAACTTACGATGTAATCGTAGTCGGACTTCGAAAGACAGACGTGCTTGTACTTGGCCACCCCTTCGGGCTTCATGATATGGTAGGAGAAAGAGGTAAGTCCGACACTTTCGAGCGTAATCATCTCGGTATAGGGAACATGCGTGTCGATCACCTCGGAAGCGAGATCGCTGTAAACTAAAGGATTGATGTTGCGTACCGCAACATAAAGATTGTATTCCGTGTCGCCGACAAGATCGTTCAGATCGACCTTTGCTGTTTTCTCTCCTTCGAAATAATGGACAGGTCCTCTTTCGAAGAGCGCCTCCGCATCAGCGATCGTTTCTGCAGCCGGCAATAAGGCATAGACATAGTCGGAGGCATTGTTCGTATTGATTGTAAATGAAGCCGTTGTACGATTTACTTCATCTACGCTGACATCAACTGTGGGGGGGGGAGTTGTGGGTCTTTGTTTTCGACACCGTCATCACTGCACCCCGACAGTCCGCACGCTGCCAGCAATGCCAATCCGGTCAAACCGAGAAATAAAGATGTACGCATAAATGTAAAAATTTAAGAGATTAAAGATTGGTTTTGCGAATGCCGAAGAACCTATGAACAAGCATTCGTATTCAAATATACGAAAAAAATGATATGACGCACCGAATATTCGATTTTTTAATGTCTTTCACCAAAAAGCATACGAATTCCGGTGTATGCACAGCCTGTCTTCCGACCGATACCGCTCTCTGCGGCAACAAAGCACGGGCCCCGCAAATCGGACGGAACAAAATACGGATGCTGCGATATAAAACGGCTCCCGGTTCTATTTTTTTGTAAAAAATCCGTAAATTTGCAAACTAATGATTACCGCACCATGGAGTTTTTCAACGACCTTGTCCGATACAGCTACCTCAATCACGCTTTTTGGGCGTGCATCCTGTCGGGCATTACGTGCGGTATTATCGGTACTTACGTCGTCTGCCGGCGGCTGGTCTTCCTCAGCGGCGGCATCACGCACTCCTCGTTCGGCGGACTGGGCATCGCTTTCTACCTCGGAATCAATCCGATTCTGGGCGCGATGGTCTTCGCCGTCCTCTCGGCGCTGGGGATCGAATGGGCCAACGACCGGGGCCGTATCCGGGAGGATTCGGCCATCGGCATCATCTGGTCGGTGGGTATGGCCATCGGCGTACTGTTCATGAGCCTGCGCCCAGGCTACACCTCGGGTGACCTCTCGAATTTCCTGTTCGGCAGCATCGTAACGGTCACCCGCACCGATGTCCAGGCGCTCGCCGTTCTGACGCTCGTGGTAACTGTCGGCACGCTCCTCTGGCTGCGTCCGGTCATGTACGTCGCCTTCGACCGCGACTTCGCCCGCAGCCAGGGAATCCCGACCCGGCTGATCTCCTATACCATGTCGGCGCTCATCGCCGTCACGATCGTACTCTCGATCCGCATCATGGGCATCGTGCTGCTGATCTCGCTGCTGACCATCCCCGTGACGATCGTCAATACGTTCACGAAATCCTTCCGCACGCTCGCACCGGCCGCCGCAGCCGTCGCCGTCGCGGGGAACCTCGCGGGACTCGCCCTGAGCTACAATTTCGAAGTTTCGCCCGGTGCGGCCATAATATTTACCCTGACCGTTACGCTTATTTTAGTAAAACTGCTAACTTTGCTCGTCAAAAAACGCCGCCGCGCCGATGAAAACCATCTATAAACTCGTTCTCAAGTCCTATCTGGGACCCATGGTGCTGACGTTCTTCATCATCATGTTCGTGCTGATGATGAATGTGCTGTGGCGCTACATCGACGAGCTGGTCGGCAAAGGACTCGACCCCGGTACGATCATCGAACTGCTCTGCTATGCCACGATCAACATGATCCCGATGGCCCTGCCGCTGTCGATGCTGCTCGCGGCGATCATGACTATGGGTAACCTGGGAGAGAACTACGAGCTGCTGGCTATGAAGTCGGCGGGGATGTCCCTGCCCAAAATCATGAAGCCGCTGCTCGTGGTCGTGGGGCTAATCTCCATCGGCAGTTTCTTCATCATCAACGACCTGGTGCCATACGCCAACAAAAAGTTTTTTCGCACGATCTACGACATTCGCCAGATGAACCAGACCCTCGAATTTCAGGACGGGCTCTTCTTCAATGGCATCGACGGCATGAGCATCCGCGTCGGGCACCAAAATCCGGAGAGCGGGCTGCTGACCGACGTGCTGATCTACGACAACCGCAACGCATCGGGCAATATGACCACGACTGTCGCCGATTCGGGCTACATCCGGCTCTCGGACGACAAGCGCTTTCTGGAGATCACGCTCTTCAACGGCGAACGCTACGAACAGACCCGAAATGCAAGCCAGTGGTACAACAAAAGCTCCCTTCAGCGCAATAAATTCGAGCTTCAGAAAGCCAATATCTCCATTTCGGGATTCGAAATGCAGCGCACGGATGCCGATCTGTTCAACAATGCCCAGACCAAAAACATCACCGAACTGCAATACGAAATCGACACGCTGACGCAACAGGTCAATTCGGCGACGACACGATCCTACGACCCCCTCCTCAAAGAGCGTATTTTCGTGCGGGATACGACCGTCATAACCGATCGGAACGACTCGGTGGCCGTGGAAAAACGGAATTTCAGGCCGATAGACACCATCGACTCCCTGGCGACCCTCGACCTGCGTTCCAAGGACCGAATTTGGAACCAGGCCGTTTCAGCCGCACGCAACTCCCGCTCCATGTTCTCGTTCGACGAATCGCAGGCCAAAAATGCGCTCAACCAGCTCTATCGCAGCAAAGTCGAATGGCACCGCAAGGTAGCGCTTCCCGTGACCATCATGATCTTTTTCCTGATCGGAGCGCCGTTGGGCGCCATCGTCCGCAAAGGCGGACTGGGTATGCCGATCGTAATCTCGGTCATCTTCTTCGTCATCTATTACATCATCAGCATTTCGGGAGAGAAGATGGCTAAAGAGGGCACTTGGGAAGCATTCTACGGGATGTGGCTTTCAGCTTTCGTATTGGCGCCAGTCGCCATCTACCTCACGTACAAGGCTACGAACGACTCGGGACTGCTCGACGTGGACTGGTACGTCGTAAAATTCAAGAAAATCAAGGAGAAGATCTCCGGGATATTCACACGTTTCGCTCATAAAAACAAAAAATAAACATAGACCATGAAAAACGAAAAAGTACTGAATACGATAGAGGAAGCCATCGAAGATTTCCGCCAGGGAAAAATCGTCATCGTCGTCGATGACGAAGACCGGGAAAACGAAGGCGACTTCATCATAGCTGCCGAGAAGGTGACGCCCGAAATCGTCAATTTCATGCTCAAGAACGGTCGCGGCGTGTTGTGCGCCCCGCTTTCCGAAGAGCGCTGCGCGCAGCTCGAACTCAACATGATGGAGCAGAACAACACCTCGCTGCTCGGCACGCCGTTCACCGTGACGGTCGATCTGCTGGGCGAAGGCTGCACCACGGGCGTTTCGATCCACGACCGTGCGGCGACCCTGCGGGCACTGGCCGACCCGAATACCAAACCCTCCGACCTGGGGCGTCCGGGACACATCAACCCGCTCCGGGCCCGTCAGAAAGGCGTTCTGCGCCGTCCGGGACATACCGAAGCCGCCGTGGACCTGGCTCGACTGGCCGGACTGCAACCCGCCGGAGCACTGATCGAGATCATGAACGAAGACGGTTCGATGGCCCGCCTGCCGCAACTGCTCGAAGTGGCGGAGAAATACGGCCTGAAGATCATTTCGATCGCCGACCTGATCGCCTACCGCCTGCGTAACGAATCGATCGTAGAACGCGGTGAAACGGCCGAGATGCCGACCGAATACGGCATGTTCAAAATCACCGTGTTCCGTCAGAAGAGCAACGGGCTGGAACACATGGTGCTGACCAAGGGCGAATGGACCGAAGACGAGCCGGTACTGCTCCGCGTGCACTCCTCGTGCGCCACGGGCGACATTTTGGGATCGTGCCGCTGCGACTGCGGCGCACAGCTCCACGAAGCGATGCGCATGATCGAAAAAGAGGGCAAGGGCGCCGTCGTTTATCTCAGCCAGGAAGGACGAGGCATCGGACTCTTCAACAAGATCGCAGCCTACAAACTCCAGGACGAAGGACTGGACACGGTGGATGCCAACGTGCGCCTGGGCTTCGGCGTCGATGAGCGCGACTACGGCGTGGGCGCCAGCATCATCCGCGAAATGGGGATCAAACACATGCGTCTGATGACCAACAATCCGCTCAAGAGAGTAGGGTTGGAGGGTTACGGACTGAAGATCGACGAAATCGTACCGATCGTCATCGCCCCCAACAAGTACAACGAACGCTACCTCGAAACCAAACAGGAGCGCATGCACCACAAACTGAACCTCTGCAAGCATTAAAATACACAGACATTACCGGGGAATCGTCCGAAGGGATTTTCTCGGTTTTGCCGCGCCCGAAATCCTTGTCCGCAAGGCATGAACGGAACGGATGGCAGAACCGCGAATGGAACCGCCGGACAGCCGGAAGCGAATTTCCGGACAGCAATATTTCAACAAAAATGAACGCCAAGGATTTGCGAATCGTCTTCATGGGTACGCCCGAATTCGCCGTGCCGTCGCTGCGTGCACTGGTGCGCAGCGGCTACAACGTCGTCGGGGTCGTCACAACCCCCGACAAACCGGCGGGACGCGGACAGAAATTGCATGAAAGCGACGTAAAGATCGCGGCCCGAGAGTTCGGATTGCCAATCCTGCAACCGGAGAAATTGCGCGATCCGGCCTTCGTCAGTGCGATGGAGGAGTTGCGGCCTGACCTGGGAATCGTAATTGCCTTCCGGATGCTGCCGGAGGTCGTCTGGGCGATGCCCCGACTCGGCACCTTCAATCTGCATGCGTCGCTGCTGCCGCAATACAGGGGTGCGGCACCGATCAACTGGGCGATCATCAACGGAGAATCCAAAACGGGCGTCACCACTTTCCTATTGAATCACGAAATCGACAAAGGAGCGATTTTAGGCCAAGTGGAAATGCCGATTCAGCCGGAAGATAACGTGGGTACTCTTTATGACAGGCTAATGACCGTCGGAGCCGATCTGGTCGTGCAGACCGTCGAACGGATCGCTGCCGGGGAGATCACCCCTGTCGTACAGCCCGACGAAGACGCATCGCTGCGGCCGGCGCCCAAAATCTTCAAAAACGACTGCCTGATCGACTGGACTCAATCCGGAAAACGCATCATCGACTTCATTCGCGGGCTGTCGCCCTATCCGGCAGCCTGGACCCGGCTGCTGCGAGAGGAACAGGAGGCGAATTCGGCCAAGATTTTCGAAGCGCACTTCGAAGCCGGTGGTCCGGAAGCTCCATGCGGCACGATCGACACCGACAACCGCAAATACCTGCGGATCCGATGTGCGGACGGTTGGATCGACGTCCTCTCGCTGCAATTATCCGGCAAGAAACGCATGGCAGCGCAAGAGCTGCTGCTCGGATTCCGCGATGCAAACTCCTACGTCTGTCGATAAAACGCTATCTGCAATCGGAATAACGAGGAAATCCGAAGAGGATTTTTAGACGAAGCATCGAATTTCCGGTCGAACGCCCGGCAACAAAGCAATGAATAAACCGAAACGATAAATAAAAATAAGCCGTAAAAATCGCATAATGCTCAATCGGTTTACTATATTTGTAATCGGAACATAAAACCATTTTGCCTATGAGAAAATAACAGCACTTCTATTCTTCAGTACAATATGTCATGCCGTCCGATAGGATACGGGTATGACAATACATATAAAAAGCGTTAGCTTTATTTCTTGCTTTCTGAAACTTCGCAACTTTCAAAAGTAACCAAGAGTAAAGTGTAAACGCTCACGTCCAACGTGGGCTTTACTCATTATTTGGTTACAAGGTATTGCGAAGACCTCAGAAAGCAAATAAAAAGTTTAGCCTGCGTTTTTTATATACCTGTCAAACAATACCATTCATTATTTAACTCAAAAAAATTCCTATGAAACGCCTGATTTTCATAATTGCTTCAATACTCCTCGGACAAACTGTCTGCGCACAAGACATCATCCAGAAAAAAGATGCGACGGAGATCCAAGCTAAAGTGCTGAAAATAACCGACACGGAAATCGAATACCAAAGATGGGACAATCCGGACGGCCCGATCTATACGATTCCCGCAGAGGATGTCTTCACCATCACCTATCAAAACGGCTCGAAAGAGGTCATCTCGCATTTCGATTCCTCCCGGCGATCGGCCGCCGGCAAACAACGATTCGGCAAATTACCTCGTTACCAGGGAGAAGTTGCCTTCGCATACGGTTTGGCCGTAAGCGAAGGTACGGGCGATCTGTTCCCCCGCATCGTATTCGAAACGGTACACGGCGTGCGGATCAATCCGTACCTGTTCGCCGGTGTCGGACTGGGAATCAATTATTTCTACAAAGACCTCTACATCTACAACTACTGGGGTTCCATATTGGAGGGCTATAGAGGCGGAATTGTCCTCCCCGTATTTGCGAATGTGAAAGGTTATCTGCCCATTTCACGCAAAGTGGCCCTCAATCTGTCGTGGGATCTCGGTGCTGCAATAGGTATAGGCGGTTACTTCAACGAGGGCACCGAATTTTACACATCCATCGGTCCCGGCGTCACGTTCGGCCGTCAGAGTGGCGGGGTGCAGGGCGATTTCAGCATCCGCTTCCAGCACATGGGAGAAGGATTGAATGCCATCCTGTTCCGCATCGGAATCGGATTCTAAAATACGTCCGGCAAATTTTCAAACACGGCACAAGCCGCCTGTTCGAAATTATCGGCGAATCCAAACCGAAGAGGCTGTCTGCAAGTTGCAGACAGCCTCTTCACATCATCCCCGGCATTCCATCGACCTTGGACCAATAGGATCTTCAAGTATTCGATCTCTTTTTTCCGGTCATTCGCGGGCGAATCCTTTCGGGCCGGATTTCGAGCGATACAAAACACTCCAAAAACACCGGCTCGATCGGGAAGCGGATTATGCCTCTTTTCCCTCTTCCGCCGCGACCGATTGCGCCAGCTCCGAAAGAATACGGACATGCACCCGCTCGTCGGAAACAATCTTATTGAGAAGCTGGATAGCTACTGTGGCCGACTGTGTCAGCTTTTCGGGATTGTTTTTTCGGATACGCTCGATCAACTGCTGATAGGCGGCAATCGTATCTTTTTCGGCCTGGATATTGACCCGAACAGCCTCGGCAGCCGATTCATATTCGACCGTAACCGCCGAACTCGAATACTTCGGAGTATTCACGCGCCCGCCCAGTTGTCCGATAAAATCGCCCAAACGGTCGAAATGCTTCATTTCGACGAAAGCGATCCCCAGGAATGTTTCGCCAATGTTTTCGAAGAGCATCCGCTGTTGGGTGTATTGAATGATAGCCGTCAGTTCCGAGGTAGGAATAGCGCCGTAGTAGGCGTCATAGAACCACTCGGGTTCCACGCCGTCGTTCGGCCGAGCCTTCTCCGCTTCGGGATAATCCAACGTATTATCGACGAAACGCATCGATTCGATCATCGCATTGGCCATCGTTTCTACATTATCGAGCGTAGCCGGATTGTGTTTTATGAACTCTTTCATCGCTTGTTTAATTTATGGCAATCATATCTCTCGAAGTTTCTCTTCGGATTTTCGAATCCGACGGTCGTACCGTTAGCAGCCTATGATTACACGGGGCACTTCCGCATAGGAAATCAAGCCGTACATCGGTCGTCGAACCCGAAAAATCCGGATGTCGAAACTCCGAAGATGCGATCACCCGATTTATCACTACTTACCCATCAGAACCTCGTCAATAATTCGCTTCAGGTCGCTCTTCGGGCGACCGCCGGTCATCATCTGCGGCATCCCGCTCAGCGGGATGAACAGCAGGGTAGGCACCGACCGTACGCCGAACACCGCAGCGAGTTCCTGTTCCTGATCGATATCGACCTTATAAAAATCGATCCGGTCCTTATACTGGTAATCGGCCGCCAGCTCGTCGAGCACAGGGGCCAATGCCTTGCAGGGACCGCACCAGGTCGCGAAAAAATCGATCACGGCGGGACGCTCGCCCAGGAATTTCCATTCGCCCTTCGATTTTTCGATATCGGCGACCTTGGTCGTGAACTCCTGCTTATTCAGTTGTTTTACAGTTTCCATAGTATTGCTTGTTTAATGTTTTATAACCCAGCGCAAACATAGTGCCGCAAGCGATAAAAAAAGAGCGTCCGGCTTATGGCCGGACGCTCCGATAGAATATCTCGAACGACTAACGCACCTTACGGATGATTTCCGCACCGTGATTGATAGCCTTCTCGTTTTCAGGCAGCATCTTCCAAGCACGCTCCGGCAGGGATTTTTTCAGTCCCACCATTACGTTCTCCATCTTAACGACGGGGCATACCTTCAGATAACCGCCCAGGATCATCGTATTGAACAACTTGGACTGTCCCAAACGAGCCGACTCGGCCGTAGCGTCGATCGTATAGATGCTGATATCCGTACGGCTCGGGTGACGCGTGATACCATTGGTGTCGTAGATCAGCGTACCGCCCGGACGAACCATCGATTCGAACTTGTCCATCGATTGCTGGTTCAGGATAATAGCCGTATCGAACTCATGAGCGATCGGCGACGAAATGGGTTTGTCCGAAAGGATAACCGTCACGTTGGCCGTACCGCCACGCATTTCAGGACCGTAAGAGGGCATCCAGGTAACTTCGAAATCCTGCATTACGCCCGAGTAAGCCAAAATCTTACCCATCGAGAGGACACCCTGTCCACCGAAGCCTGCAATAATTAAAGTCTCTTTCATATTCTTTGTCCTCTTACTTCTTGGTTAAGTCCTTGATATCGCCCAGTTGATAGAAGGGCAGCATGTTCTCTTCGAGCCACTTGTTAGCAGCTACCGGCGACATCTTCCAACCGCTGTTGCAGGTCGAAACGACCTCCACGAGCGAGAAGCCGTTACCGGCCATTGCATTCTCGAATGCCTTGCGAATCGCTTTCTTGGTCTGGCGGACATGAGCCGGATTATATACGCTCTGACGCGTAATATAGGTCACACCGTCCAGATGAGCCATCATCTCGGCGATCTTATAAGGATAACCGTTCAACCGGGGATCACGGCCGTAAGGAGTCGTCGCGGTCTTCATACCCAGCAGGGTAGTCGGAGCCATCTGACCGCCGGTCATACCGTAAATCGCATTGTTAATATAAATCGCTACGATGTTCTCGCCTCGAGCAGCCGCATGAATCGTCTCACCCGTACCGATAGCCGACATATCGCCGTCACCCTGATAGGTGAAGACCAAACTGTCCGGATGCAGGCGCTTTGCCGCAGTAGCTACGGCACAAGCACGGCCGTGAGCCGCCTGAATCCAATCCACATCGATATAATTATACGCGAAAACCGAACAACCGACAGGCGAAACAGCAATCGTTTTTCCTTCCATGCCCATCTCATCGATCACCTCGGCAACCAATTTATGAATCGTACCGTGACTGCAACCCGGGCAGTAGTGCATCACGTTCTCCGTGATCAACTTAGGCTTGGCATACACCAGGTTCTCCTGTTTGATTTCTACTACTTCTGCCATATTCTTACTTTTTATTAATCAGTTTTTCTTTGAGTGCAACCAGCACCTCGTCCGGTGAGAACATCATACCGCCCTGACGACCGTAGTGCTCGACGGGAGCTGCACCGTTTACGGCGAGTCTAACATCCTCGACCATCTGGCCGGCATTGAGCTCGGCACTCAGGAAGCCTTTCACACCGCGTTTTGCCAAGTCGGCAATTACCTTGCTCGGGAAAGGATAGAGCGTGATGGGACGCAGCAAGCCGACTTTGATACCTTCGGCACGCGCCATCTCCACCGTCGCCGAGCAGATACGCGCCGACGAACCGAACGCTACGATCACGTAATCCGCATCGTCGCAGTCGATAGCCTCGTAACGCACCTCATTCTCCTCCATCGCCTTGTATTTGGCCTGCAAGCGCTGGTTGATCTTCTCCATCACCTCCGACTTCAACTCCAGCGAAGTGATGATGTTGCGATCCTTGCGGGCACCTTTGCCGCAAGTAGCCCAATCCTTGCACTCTTCGGCGATCTCTGCGTCGGTTTTGCGGGGACGCTGCGGAGCCAGCACGACTTTCTCCATCATCTGACCGATCGCACCGTCGGCGAGGATCATCGCCGGGTTGCGGTATTTGAATGCCAGGTCGAAAGCCAGACCCACGAAATCGTGCATTTCCTGAACCGAGTTCGGAGCAAGTACGATCAAGTGGAAGTCACCGTGCGCACCGCCCTTGCAAGCCTGGAAATAGTCGCCCTGCGAAGGCTGGATCGTACCCAGACCCGGGCCGCCGCGCTGACAGTTCACAACCACGCAGGCAGTTCGGCACCTGCCAGATAGCTCAGACCCTCGCTCATTAGACTGACACCGGGGCTTGAAGACGAAGTCATCACCCGCTTACCGGTCGATGCACCGCCGTAAACCATGTTTATGGACGAAACCTCCGACTCGGCCTGCAGTACGACCATACCGGTCGTCTCCCAGGGTTTCTCCTCCATCAACGTCTCCATTACCTCCGACTGCGGCGTGATAGGGTAGCCGAAGTAGCCGTCGCAACCGTAGCGAATCGCTGCATGAGCGATCACTTCGTTGCCTTTCATCAATTTTACTTCTTTCTCTGCCATAGTTTATTCAAATTTTTGACGATAAACCGTGATGCAACTGTCCGGACAGATAATCGCGCAGGACGCACATCCTGTGCAGGCATCCGGATTAGCCATCTGAGCCACGGGGTAACCTTTGCTGTTTACCTCGGCCGATAAATGCAGCACATCGCAGGGACACGAAGCCACGCAGACTCCGCAACCCTTGCAGCGCTCCTTATCGACGAGGATTGTTCCTTTAATTTTTGCCATAAGACATCCATTTATTATAAATTGCTTACAAATGTAAGCATTTTTTACGGTTTGAGATAACATTTCGTAATAAAATTTCACCTAACGCTTAAAATATATTCAAAAACATTCTGTTTCGGACAGATAACACACCGCCACGCAGCAAACAAACCGGGCGGAAAATTTCTTTTTCAAGGAATTTATACCTAAATTTATTGTGAAGTATTAACCTTAAAATCCTCAATGCGTATGAAAGACAACTAATTTTCCTCGTTTTTCGACCCGGTACTCAAGTATATCGACACCGGTAAGTTTTTCCGCGAACCCTTCCGCTGGCTGTATGCGATCCTGGCGATCCTCAACCTGCTGACACCCATCATACTGCTGGTAATGGCCATTAACAACGACCTGTTTCGGTACGGCGGAGGCCGGATGATCGCCGCGTTTATTCTGGTCTGGCTCGTGATCGCCTTCGTTTCCTGGCTCGGCTTCCAGATCTGGTGGAACCGCCGCGAAAAAGTATATGCAGCTGCGACAGCGCATGACGATTTCGTCGCCATTCCCGTATTCTCGCACTTCATCCAGACTTTCGGGGAATGGGCGGGTATGTTCGTCGGTATCGGCGGAGCACTGCTCACCCTGATCGCCGCAATATTCCTGAACGGCGACGCCTCCATGCTTCGCATGATGGGTACGGGAGCATTCTTCGGCAGCGGTTCGCTCATTTACATCGTCCTCAATCCGATCTACGGCTTCATAATCGTCGTGGTGACTCGCGCAGCAGCCGAAACGTTCCGTGCATTGGCAGCTATCGCCAACAACACAAAAAAAAGCTGATCGCACTCTGCTGCGAGGGCGGTACTTTCCACCGCCCGCACCATTTTCGACGGTCGCAACACCAAATCCGACGGTCGCATATTCGTAGCTCGCAGTTGCATCTGCAATTCCGAACTGACCCTAAAGAACTAGGGACGCGACGCTCCCGGTGAAATACAGGAAAGCATATAATTACAAAAGAGAAAGGAGAATCTGTTCAAGATTCTCCTTTCTCTTTTGAATCCCTTACGGGACACTATTTCTCCTCGAAAGTATGGATCACCACACCCGAACGGAGTTTCGGCTCGAACCAGGTGGTCTTCGGAGGCATGATGTTGCCCGTATCGGCAATGTCGATGAGCTGCTGCATGGAAACAGGGTAGAGTGCGAAAGCCGCCTTCATCTCGCCGCTATCGACACGCTTCTTCAACTCTTCCAGGCCGCGAATACCGCCGACGAAATCGATCCGTTTCGACGTCCGCAGATCCTTGATGTCGAGCAACTGGTCGAGTACCAGGTTCGACAGCACGGTTACGTCCAGCACTCCGATCGGATCGTTGTCATCGTACGTACCCGGCTTCGCCGTGAGGCTATACCACTGACCGTCGAGGTAGAGCGAAAAGTTGTGCAACTTCGAAGGGTGGTAGATCTCCTTGCCCTTGGGTTCCACGGTGAAATTCTTCTCCAGCGCCTTGAGGAACTGCTCGGTAGTCATCCCGTTCAGGTCTTTCACCACGCGGTTGTAGTCGATGATGCGAAGCTGGCTCGCAGGGAACGTAACGGCCAGGAAATAGCAGTATTCCTCGTTGCCGGTATGGTTGGGGTTGCTCTCCTGACGCTTCTTGCCCACACGGGCAGCGGCAGCGGTACGATGGTGTCCGTCAGCCACGTACAGAGCGGGAATACCTGCGAAAATCTCGGTGATACGGTCGTTGATCTTCTTGTCGCGGATCACCCAGAAATGGTGGCCGAAGCCTTCGGGAGCGGCCGTGAAATCGTAATCGGCCTTGTTGTTCTTCACGTAGTCGGCAACGATCTTGTTGATCTCGTCGTTGTCGGGATACGCGAAGAATACCGGCTCGAGGTTGGCCTGCTGAAGCTCGACGTGCTTCATGCGGTCCTCCTCTTTCTCGATGCGGGTCAGCTCGTGTTTCTTGATCTTGCCCGACCAGTAGTCCTCATAGTAGCAGCACATGGCCAGACCGTACTGGGTACGGCCATTCATCGTCTGGGCATAAATATAATAGTGCTCTTCGCCATCCTGCACCAGCCACTTGTTGTCGCGCCACTTCTTGAAGTTCTCGACCGCTTTCTTATACACCTTTTCGTCATGCTCGTCGGCAATCGGATCGAAGTCGATTTCCGGCTTGATGATGTGGAGCAGCGAGCGCTCGGTAGCCTCAGCCTTGGCCTCCTGCGAGTTCAGCACGTCGTAAGGACGCGACGAAACCTCGGCAGCCAGCTCCTTCGGAGGACGGATACCTGCGAACGGTTTGATTTTTACCATAATATTCTCTCTTTATCGTTTGAAAATAAGGGGATATTTTTATTATTTGTTCACCTGGAAGCGGGTATTGCCGGTCTTGAAGAAATCGACGATCTGGTTTGCAGCGGCCAAACCTGCGTTGATGTTCGCCTCCGCAGTTTCAGCACCCATCTTCTTGGGAGTAGCGAAGAAGCGCTTACCGAATTTCTCACTCATCTCGGCGGCAGCCTCGGGAGCGATGTCGGTGATATATTTCAGATCTTCGCGCTCGGTCATCGCCTGGATCACCCCTGCCTCGTCGATCACCTCCTTGCGGGCGGTATTCACCAAGGTAGCGCCTTTGGGCATCGAAGTCATCAGCTTGTGGCCGATTGATTTCTTGGTTTGCTCGGTAGCGGGAATATGCAGCGACAGGTAGTCGGCCTGTGCATAAAGCTCCTCGATGCTGTCCACCTTCTTCACGCCGTCAGCCTCGAATACCTTTGCATCGGTGATGAAAGGATCGAAAGCGATCACATTCATACCCAGCGCCTTGCCCTTACGACCGACGAGCTTGCCGACGTTGCCGTAAGCATGGATCGCCAGCGTCTTGCCTTTCAGCTCGCTGCCGGTACCCGGTGTGAACTGGTTGCGGGCCATGAAGACCATCATACCGAGCGCCAGTTCAGCCACGGCGTTCGAATTCCCTGACCCGGAGTATTCATCACCACGATACCTTTAGCCGTTGCGGCAGCCAGGTCCACATTGTCATAACCGGCACCCGCACGAACGACGATCTTGAGATTCTTGGCAGCTTCGATCACCTCGGCAGTCACTTTATCGCTGCGGATAATCAGGGCGTTGGCATCGGCAACGGCTGCGAGCAGCTGGGCCTTGTCCGTATATTTCTCCAGAAGGGCTACTTCGTAACCGGCATCCGTAATGATCTTCTTAATTCCATCAACAGCCTTCTTTGCGAAAGGCTTCTCGGTTGCAATTAAAACTTTCATATCGTTGAATTTTATTTTTCGCTCCCCATGCCCGGCAGGGGAGGTAGTCCCATCCTCTTTCCGTTCATCGAAAACGTCCATTAATGTATAAAAATCTATGGCGCCGTCCTCCTTACGTTTCGGCGTAAAAGTAAAGAACTGCGCCATAGATCAAATCCGGTTAATTATTTCTTGTGGTTCTTCTCGAACTCCTGCATGCAGGCAACCAGCGCATCCACGCTCTCCTGCGGACATGCGTTGTAGATCGAAGCGCGGAAACCGCCCACCGAACGGTGACCCTTGATGCCGACCATGCCCTTCTCCTTGGCGAAAGCCATGAATTCAGCCTCCAGATCCTCGTGGCCCGGAGCCATCACGAAGCAGACGTTCATCATGGAACGGTCTTCCTTCACGGCCGTGCCGACGAACATCGAGTTGCGGTCGATCTCGTTGTACAGCGTCTCGGCCTTCTTCTTGTTGATCTTATACATGGCCTCGACACCGCCCTGTGCCTTCACCCACTTCAGGGTTTCGTGCATTACGAAAATCGGGAGTACGGGAGGCGTGTTGAACATCGAGTGGTTGCGAGCCTCTTCGGGATAGTGCGTAGCGTAATTGACCATCGTCTGCAACGGACGCTCCGAGCTGCCGATCAGATCCTTGCGGATGATGACGAACGTCACGCCGGCAGGACCTACGTTCTTCTGCGCACCGCCGTAGATCATACCGTACTTCTTCACATCGACCGGACGGCTCATGATATCCGACGACATATCGGCAACGAGCGTGATAGGAGAATCGATATCCTCGTGGATCTCCGTACCGTAGATGGTGTTGTTGGTCGTAATGTGGAAATAATCCGCATCGGTCGGGATTTTGTAACCTTTCGGAATATAGGTATAGTTCTTATCCTCGGAAGAAGCGACGATCTCCACTTCGCCGTAGAACTTAGCCTCCTTAGCAGCCTTCTTCGCCCAAACACCGGTCTGGAGGTAGGCAGCTTTCTTTTTCAGCAGGTTCGCCGGAACCTCGAAGAACTGAGTCGAAGCACCGCCGCCCAGGAACATTACGGCATAGTCGTCGGGAATGTTCAGCAGGTCGCGCCACAACTGCTCGGTTTCGGCCATGATACGCTCCCAACCCGGAGTACGGTGAGAAATCTCCAGCAGGCCGATGCCTGTGTTGTCGAAATCACGGATAGCCTCAATGGCAGATTCTACCGCCTCTCTGGGCAATACGCAGGGTCCTGCGTTGAAATTGTGCTTTTTCATAAAAAACTTTAACAGTGATTAAATTATAGCTATTATTTCAGGTATTCTTCAAAATTGCACACAAATATAGGAATTATTTCACCAATCCGCCAAGGAAACCCGATAAATTTTCCCTGCACCGGAAAAGGGAGCGCAACAAGGCCGGAATTAAATTGTTTTTACTAAATTTGCACGAATTTAACCTTCGACGAAACCGACATGATAAAATCCATGACGGGCTTCGGCAAAGCCGAAGTCGCAATCCCCGATAAAAAAATAACGGTCGAGATACGCACGCTGAACTCCAAGCAGTTGGACCTCGCCGTCAAACTGCCTTCGGCCTACCGGCCCCTGGAATACGAAATCCGGGCTCTGGCGGCGAAAGCTCTCCAGCGCGGTAAAGCCGATCTTTACATATCCGTAGAATCGACCGCCCGGCAGACGCGTGCCTGCATCGACGAAGAGCTGTTCCACTTATATTATAACCAACTGCTGAAAATCTGCCGGGAACAACCGGAAATCGGCACTCCGGGCAGCGCGGAGAACAATGCTCTCATCCAGTCGATCCTGCGCCTGCCGGACGTGGTATGCTCGCAGGAAGAAACTGTCGGCGACCGGGAACATGAAGCCGTAATGGAAGCCGTAGGGCAGGCGCTCGCCCATCTGGACGAGTTCCGCACGCAGGAGGGAGCAATTCTGATCGCCGATCTTTTGAAGCGCATCGACCGGATCGAAGCGTACAAACAGGAGGTCATTCCTTTCGAAAAAGCCCGCACGGAAGCCATCCGCGCCCGCATCCGGGAGAGTTTGGCGCAGTTGCAGACCGAAGTAGATAACAACCGCCTGGAGCAGGAGATGATCTTCTACATCGAGAAACTCGACATCACCGAAGAGAAGGTCCGGCTCACCAATCACTGCAACTATTTCCGGGAGGTCGCAGCCTCCGAGGAGTGCGCGGGCCGCAAGCTGGGCTTCATCGCTCAGGAGATGGGCCGCGAGATCAACACGATGGGTTCCAAAGCCAACAACTCCGAGATACAGATCCTCGTGGTCAAGATGAAGGACGAACTGGAGAAGATCAAGGAGCAGGTTCTCAACATCCTATAACCGACGGCAGACGATGGGCAAGTTAGTGATATTCTCCGCTCCGAGCGGTTCGGGCAAGACCACGATCGTACGGGAGCTGCTCCAGCGATTCCCCCGGTTGGAATTTTCCGTTTCAGCCACCAGCCGGGCACCGCGCGGAAAGGAACGGAACGGCGTGGACTATTTCTTCCTCTCCCCCCGAGGAGTTCCGCCAGGCCGTGCAGGAAGATAAATTCGTCGAATGGGAGGAAGTTTACAGCGGGACCTGCTACGGGACCCTGCGCAGCGAGATGGAGCGGATCTGGCAAAAAGGCAACGTAATCGTTTTCGACGTGGACGTGATCGGAGGGCTCAACCTCAAACGTATCTTCGGCGATCGGGCCTGCGCGATCTTCATCATGCCTCCCTCCATCGAAACTCTGCGCGAGCGGCTCGTCAAGCGGGGCACCGATTCTCCCGAAACCATCGAATGCAGAGTAGCCAAGGCGGAGTTCGAACTCACCAAAGCTCCCAAATTCGACCATGTGGTCATCAACGACGACCTTGCCCAGGCCATCGAGGAGGCGACCCGCATCCTCTCGGATTTTCTCGCCCGATAGGATACCTGCAGGTAAAACGCGCTCAAAATCCGACGGATATGACTCCGAACCTGTTCCGGTGCTCTTCGCGGATCATTCCCGGCCCGGCCGGAACCGAACGAAAAAAATAAACGACAAAACAAACAATACCGTGAAACACGTAATGCTCTACTTCGGGTCCTTCAATCCGATCCACAAGGGCCACATCGCGCTGGCCGAATATGCGATCGAAAAAAGGACTCTGCGACGAAGTCGTACTGGTGGTTTCTCCGCAAAACCCGCTCAAGCCCGCCGGACAGCAGGCTCCGGAGCTGGATCGCTTCTCGATGGCGGAAACCGCATGCGCCGCATCGAAATATCCCGACAAGATCAAACCGTCGGTCATCGAATTCATGCTCGACAAACCGTCGTACACGATCCACACCCTGCGTCACCTGACGGAGAACTACGGTACGCAGATGCGATTCTCGATCCTGATGGGCGACGACCTTGTGCCGCAACTGCCCGAATGGAAACAGTACCGCGAAATCATCGACAACTATCCGATCTTCGTCTATCCCCGTACCGGACAGCCGCTGCCCGACCTCGGAGGACGAATCACCCTCCTCAAAGGCGCACCGCTGTATCCGTACTCGTCGAGCGAGATCCGCGAGCGGCTCGGTCGCGGCGAAGATGTCGGCAACATGCTCCCCGAAGGGGTGATGCAATACATCCGGGAAAAAGACCTGTGGAGTCCGGCCAGCTACATCGCATCGCTGACCGCACGCCTCGAAGCGACTCCCGACGACGCCTCCCTCTACGTCGAACGCGGCCAGTGGCACTACCGCCGCAACGAATGGGGAGAAGCCCTCAACGACTTCAACCGGGCACTGCAAATCGATCCCGACCACCGGGAGGCCCGGCAATTCGTGGAAATGACCTATGAAATTCTTTCGTTCCGGCATACGGACATCTACAACCCCTGATATGAAACGACTCAACATTGCCCTGATGGCGGGCGGCGACTCCTCGGAACGGGAGATCGCGCTCCAGAGCGCCGCACAGATCGCATCGGCGCTCGATCCTGCGAAATACGACATAACCCTCATCGACCTGCACGGCCGCGACTGGCACTACACGTCGCCCGACGGACGGCAATGGCAGGTCGATAAAAACGACTTCTCGATCACCATCGACGGCGACCGCAAAACTTTCGACTACTCCCTGATTCTGATTCACGGCACACCGGGCGAGAACGGCCGTCTGCAAGGTTACCTCGACATGATGGGGATTCCGTACTCCTCCTGTTCGATGACCTCGTCGGTGGTCACCTTCGACAAAATTACGACCAAACGCACCGTAGCCGAATTCGGGATTCCGCTGGCCCGGGGCTTTTTCTTCGGCCGCGACAGTCGGATCGATCCGGAGGAGATCGTCCGCACACTCGGCCTTCCCGTATTCGTAAAACCCAATGCCAGCGGCAGTTCGTTCGGTGTAACTAAAGTAAAAAGCGAAGCGGATATCTTGCCCGCCGTCGCCGAAGCCTTCACCGAGAGCGATGAAATCCTGATCGAGGAGTGCATCCGGGGTCGGGAGATGGGATGCGGCATGCTGATCGCCAAAGGCAGGGAGTACATCTTCCCGATCACGGAGATCGTTTCCAAGAAAGAGTTCTTCGATTACGAAGCCAAATACACCGCCGGCTGCTCGGACGAGATCACCCCGGCGGACATCGCGCCCGAAATCAAGGCCGAACTCAACCGCCTGACGGCGCTGGCCTACAAAGCCTGCCGCTGCCGGGGCGTGGTGCGCGTGGATTTCATCGTCACGCCCGAGGGCAAGTCTTACCTGATCGAACTCAACTCGATTCCCGGCATGAGCGGCGGCAGCATCGTCCCCAAACAGGTGCGCGAAGCCGGCATGACGCTCGGGGAACTGTACGACCTGATTATCGAAGACACTTATGATCGAGATAGACGATAAGATCGTCAGCGCCGACCTGCTGCGCGATTGTTTCGCCTGCGACCTGGCGGCCTGCAAGGGTATCTGCTGCGTGGAAGGCAACGCGGGCGCACCGCTCGAAACGGACGAAGTCGATACGCTCGAAGAGGAGTATCCCAACTATAAGCCCTACATGACGCCCGAAGGCATCCGGGCCGTCGAAGCGCAGGGATTTATGGTCGTGGACGAAGACGGGGACTACACCACGCCGCTGGTGGACGACGCCGAATGCGCCTATGCCTGCACGGAAGAGGGGATCACCTTCTGCGCTATAGAAAAGGCGTTCCGGGAGGGAAAAACGACTTTTCGCAAACCCATCTCCTGCCATCTCTATCCGATCCGCCTGATGAACTTCTCGAACGGCACGGTCGGACTCAACTACCACCGCTGGTCGATCTGCGAACCGGCACGCCAATGCGGAAAACGGCTCGGGATCCCGGTGTACAAGGCGCTTCGGGAGCCGATCATCCGTCGCTTCGGCGAAGAGTTCTACAAAGCGCTCGAAACTGCGGAACAACTGCTCAAGAATCAATAGAGAAACAACGACACGAAATGAAAAACCGACATATCATCGCTGCCGCCTTGCTGCTGCTCACCACGACGGCAGCGGCACAGGACCGCCATACGGAGACGACCCCGGACACCGGTGAAAACCTGCAAACGACACCGAATGCCGAACAGCTCCGCCAACAGATCGAAACGCTGCAACGGCAGCTCGACCTGCTCGAAAAGGGGCGGGACACCCTGGCCGCAAAGAAACCCGCACTGCTTTCCGATCCCGTGGAACCCATCGCCAACATGAACGGAATCATCCCCCTGGACACGCTGCAAACGATCAACGAAGCGGTGAAAATCGTCATTTACAACGACAATTCGTGGAAATACGTCCGCGACAGAGAGTTTGTCAAGGACAGTTCGATCTACACCAAATACTGGGACACGGGCACGCTGTTCCCGTACAAGGAATATCCGCTGTCGGAGATGCCTGCATCGCTTGCGATCGATCTGGTGGATTCGCTCAAGTGCTATCATTATCCCCACAAGGGCAGCATCCGCTCCAAATACGGCATCCGCCATCGCCGGCGACATCAGGGAGTCGATATTCCGATTAAAACGGGCGATCCCGTTTATGCGACTTTCAACGGCCGGGTCCGCATCTCGGAGTACAACCGGGGCGGTTACGGCAACCTGATCATCGTGCGTCACGACAATGGTCTGGAAACCTACTACGGACACCTCTCCGAACGGCTCGTGCAAAGCGGCGAATGGGTCGAGGCAGGACAGATCATCGGTCTGGGCGGTTCGACGGGCCGCAGCACCGGCCCGCACCTGCATTTCGAAACCCGTTATTACGGACAGGCTTTCGACCCGGAGCGGCTGATCGACTTCGAATCGGGCATTCTGCGACGTCAGACATTCCTGCTCAAGAAATCGTTCTTCGACATCCGGTCCAACGCCGGACAGGATTTCGATGACGAGGCGGAAGTGGAAAAGGCCGACAAAAAGGAGGCTGCGGAAAGAGCCGCCGTAACTTACCACACGATCAAGTCGGGCGATACGCTCGGCGCCCTCGCACGGCGGTACGGCACGACGGTATCGAAGCTCTGTTCGCTCAACGGTATCAAATCGACCACGATCCTGCGGCTCGGACGCAAGCTCCGGGTCCGCTAAACAAACAGACGAGCCGGAACAGGGCGGGGTGTGGTATGAAACTGGCTCCGTACCGGATGATGCGACTCCGGAAACAAATTATCAAATAGCTAATAAAAATTAGGCACATCCGCTCATTACTTTTTCTTTGAACCTATGATTCCGAATGAGCGGCACACCGCGCGACCAGTCGGCGTGGGTGCTCGAAGAGTTTCCTGACCGCCCGAACGCCGTCCGTTGGACCTACCAGATTACCGACAAGGACTATAAGGAGGCCGTGCGTCAGACGCTCGAACGCTGGGCAGACCGGGACGAGGAAAAACAATAGGGCAAAAGCCTTTGCGAAACAAGGCTTTTCCCGACTTATTTCCACATAAGCGGGCCGCAGTATCGCTACTGCGGCCCGCTTTTTTACTGCCGATTCTTCCCGGCGGCACGGCCGTTTCGATATGGCTCTCGGATCATTTGGAATAATCGCGGGCGCCGAAAATCAGCGAACCGATACGCACCAGCGTCGCTCCGTATTCGAGAGCGATCCGGTAGTCGTGGGACATTCCGATCGAAAGGGTATCGAACTCCGGCCCGAAATAGGGCGACAACTCGCTCTTATACCGTTGCAAAGCGGCGAAATCCCGCCGGATGACCTGCTCGTCGCCGGTGTTGGTCGCCACGCCCATGACACCCCGCACCCGCAGGTTGGGCAGCCGTGCAAAGGCGCCGCTGCGAACGTATTCCTGCAATTCCGCCCACTCCCAGCCCGATTTGGACTCCTCGTCAGCCACGTGGATCTCCAGCAGTACGTCGATCGTACGGCCCGCAGCGGCAGCGGCTTTCTGGATCGCCTCGGCCAGCCGAACGCTGTCGAGCGAATGGATCATCGCCACGAAAGGCACGACCATCTTCACTTTATTGGTCTGCAAATGGCCGATCAGGTGCCATTCGATGTCCTTGGGAAGCTCCTCGTACTTCTGAGCCATCTCCTGAGGCCGGTTCTCTCCGAAAATCCGCTGGCCGGCTTCGTAAGCCTCCATGATCCGCTGGGCAGGGTAGGTTTTTGAAACGGCCACCAGCTCCACCTGCCCGGGCAAGGAGCTTTTGACCCGCAATATCCGATCTGCTATCGACATCCTACAATCTCTCCAATTTTACAGTGAAGTGACGCATCAATTCCGTCTCCCAGACGATTTTAACGCCTCGTTTTATTTCGTCACGACGATCGTAAACATTTTTTAGAGCCGCTGCGATTACATCCATATGATTGTTGGTATAAACACGCCGAGCGATACACAAGCGGAGCAGATCAAGGCCTCCAAAGCGATTTTCACGAGTTACAGGGTCACGGTCTGCGAGGATATAACCGATTTCACAACCACGGATACCGGCCTCCAAATACAACTCGATAGCGAGAGTTTGCGCAGGGAACTCTTCTTTCGGAACACTCGAGAGCACCTTGTCGGCATCGACAAACAGCGCATGACCTCCGACAGGTCTTTGATAGGGAATACCGTATTCATCCAAACGCGCCGCAAGATATTGAACCTGTTTGATACGTGTTTCGATATTATCAAACTCGGTATTTTCCTCAAGACCAACGGCCAAAGCCGCCATATCCCGGCCGTTCATACCTCCGTAGGTAAGATAACCTTCAAAAGGAATACAGAATTTTTTTGCACCTTCATACCAGTCTTCATGCCTGGTAGCAATAAAACCGCCCATATTTACGAGGCCGTCTTTCTTGGAGGACATAGTCATGCCATCAGCCAAAGAAAACATCTCCTTTACGATCTCCTTGATGGTCTTGTCCGCATACCCGTCCTCCCGGGTCTTGATGAAATAGGCATTCTCCACGAAGCGTGCCGAATCGAAAATAACACGTTTGCCGTATTTGTCCGCAAGGGCGCGCACCTCCCGCAGGTTTTGCATGGAAACAGGCTGGCCACCGGCGGTATTATTGGTGACTGTCACGATGATGAAAGGAATTTTGTCCTTATATTGCTTCAGGGCTGTTTCCAGTTTTGCAGGATCGACATTGCCTTTGAACGGCACTTCCAATTGGGTGTCTTTCGCCTCATCTACAGTACAATCGAGCGCTACGGCTTTACGGCTCTCTATATGCCCCTTTGTCGTATCAAAATGCGAGTTGCCCGGGACAATATCTCCGTTATGCACCAGATGACTGAAAAGAACATTCTCTGCGGCTCGTCCCTGATGGGTCGGAATTACATATTCAAATCCGGTCAGCCGGGTAATGGTATCTTTCAACAGAAAGAAAGATGAAGAGCCGGCATAACTCTCATCTCCCATCATCATCGCCGCCCATTGGCGGTCGCTCATCGCACCCGTACCCGAATCGGTAAGGCAATCGATATAAACTTGATCCGCTTTTAATTGAAATAAATTGTAGTGAGCTTCTTTGATCCATTTTTCACGTTCTTGTCGCGTACTTTTACGGATAGGTTCAACCATTTTAATTTTCCATGATTCAGCAAAAGGCAGTTCCATAATATAATTTTTTACTAATTAATAGAATTAAAAAAAGATTTTTATTAGTACATACGATAACAAAGATAGTGAAATTTGCGATATTAAAAAAGAAAGAAGAAGTAAAAATTTGTTTTGATTCTTCTTTCTTTTACAGGCAGACCTACAGCACGGAGCGGGACAACCGCTCTTCCGGCCGGTAAGCCGGCGACGGCTACCAGCCGCCGCCCAGCGCCTTGAACAGATTCACATAATTGATATACTGTTGAGCTACGAGGTTCACATATTCCATCTGCGACTGGTACATGTTTCTTTCGGCGTCGATCACGTCCAGATAGGCCGACATACCGTTGCGGTAGAGCGAATTGGTCATCGTGGCGATCTCGATATTGGCCCGGAGCAACCGGGCGTAATTCTCGGCCTGGCTGCGGTAGGTAGCGATGTCGAGCAGGCTCTTTTCCACATCGCCCAACGCTTCGAGCACGGTCTCCTCATAGGCGAACACGCTCTGATAATATCGCTCCCTGGCAACCTGCTCCTGCCGCTTGAGCTTGCCGAAATTAAAGATCGGCTGCACGAGCGACCCGACGGCCGACCACGCCCACGAATGACCGTCGGAAATACCTTCGATCGAACTGGAAACGATACCCCCGGCTCCGGTCAGCGTAATCGACGGAAAACGCTTGCTACGGGCAAGCCCCACGTTCGCGGCCGCCTCATCCATGTTGAACGAAGCCTCCATGATGTCGGGACGCCGCTCGAGCAATTCCGAAGGAAGTCCGACGGGAATATCCATTACCTGATAATTGTCCAGCAAGGCATCGTCGAAAGTTTCGTCCCCGAAATAGGAGGGATTCTCGCCGAGCAGGACACAAAGGGCCAGACGCGACTGCTCGACGGCACGCTGATACTGCGGAATATCGGCCTCGGCCTGATAGACGAGGCTCATGGCTTGCTGAAGGGCCACGCCGTTGGACATGCCGTAACGGGCGAGCGAATCCACGAGCGCCGCCGACTCCCGGCGCAGCACATAGCTCTGCCGGGCGATCCGCAGGTCGCGGGTGTATTGAAGCACGGTAAAATAGGAGGTGGCGACTTCCGCCGTCAGCGACAGCATCACGCCCCGGTAGCCCCATTCCGAAGAGTAGAGAGCTGCCTTAGCCGCCCGGTTAGCGCTGCGGAGTGTTCCGAAAAGGGGTACTTCCCAGGAAATCGACGGTTCGATCGTATATTGTTGGGTCGTACCGGTCGGCTCGGTATAGTTTCCCTGCGCCGAGACGTTCAGTCCCACCGAGGGAAGAAAAGGCGCACGGGCCACAGCGATATTGGCGCGTGCTTCGAAGATACGCGAAGCCGCCTGCGCCAGATTGCGGTTGTTTTCGAGCGCGTGCTCCACCAGGCGATTGAGCGTCGAATCCCCGAAAATCTCCCACCAGGCGAAAGGCAGCGACACCGAATCCTGCGGAAAATCGCCCGCGAAGCGATAATTCTCAGGCACTTCGACCTGCGCGTCGTAGAGTTTCGGAGTGCACGATGCCAGTGCGGCAGCGAACAGAATGATTGCAAAGTATCGTTTCATGACTCTTTTTGTTTTAACTCCCGCTTGCGTTCGAACTTGCCGACACGGGCAACCAGATAATACAGAGCAGGGTAGATGAAAATGCCCAGCATCGTGGCGAGCAACATACCGCCCACCAGAGCCATACCCATAATATTGCGGGCCGTAGCATAGACCCCGCTGGCGAAGATCAGCGGCATGACGCCCAGGATGAACGAGAAGGCGGTCATCATGATCGGCCGCATACGCAGCCTCGCCGCCTCGATCGTCGCGGCCTTCAGGTCCATGTTCTTCTCGAAGAAGAGCTGATCGGCATATTCCACGACCAAAATGGCATTCTTGGCCGAAAGACCGATCAGCATGACCAACGAGATCTGCATGTAGATATTATTGATAAACTCGGGGCTGACCAGGTACGCCGCACCGACAAATAACAGTGCGCCGAGCACCGCGAGCGGGACACTCAACAGGATCGCCAGCGGCAGCCCCCAGCTGTTGTAGAGGGCCGAAAGAGTCAGGAACACGAAGACAATAGCCAGCAGGTAAACGGCGCCGCTGCTGCCCGAAGCCGTCTTTTCCTGATAGGATAAGCCGCTCCAGGTGGTTCCGACCGCCTCGGGCAGCACGTCGGCGGCCACCGCTTCGATGGCGTCCATCGCCTGACCGGTCGAAACTTTCGCGGCGGGATTGACCGTCAGCTCGATCGACCGGTAGAGGTTGAACTGCGAGACGAATTCGACACCCGTAGTATCCCGTACGGTCGTGAACGACGAAACGGGAATCGAGTTGCCCTGACCGTCGTCCACGAAATAGCTTTCGAGCGAATACTTGTCACGACGGTACTCGGGCGCAGCCTGGATATAAGTCTGGTAAAGTTTTCCGAACCGGTTGAAATTGTTGATATAGGAACCGCCGAGCAGAGTGCTCATCGTCTTGTAGAAACTCCGGAGCGGCACGCCCTGTGCCAGCGCTTTCTCCTTATCGACTTCGATTCGCCGCTGGGGGATGCCGGCGTTGAACTGGGTGGTCACGGAGCCGATCTGCGGCTGCTTGCGCAGCGAATCCATGAAGCGCATGGTTTCGTCCGCCAGGAACTCCGTACCCCGGCCTTCAAGATCCTGTACCTGCAACGTAATGCCGGACGTTACGCCCAAACCGGGGATCGATGGCGAGATAAAGGCGTAGCTGACGGCCTCGGGAACTGCCACGTACAACTCCTCCGTCAAGGCGGAAGCGATCTGAGAAGAGGTCTTGCTGCGCTGGCTGTAATCGACCAGCTTCACGAAGATAATACCGCTGTTGCTCGAAGCGATACCCGCCAGCATATTGAAACCGGCGGCAAAGGAGGTCGCCTCGACATCCGGACGCTGCCGGACGAGTTCATCGACCCGCTGCATCGCCTTGACGGTGGTTTGCAGGGATGAAGCCTCGGGCGTCTGCACGAAGACCATGACATACCCCTGATCCTCGTCGGGCAGGAAGCCCGAAGGCAGGAAGTGCCAGATCACGGCGATAGCGGCAAGGGTTACGGCGACGATTCCTCCGGTACGCTTCAGGTGACCGATAAAACGGGTGTAGCCGATGTGTATTCTTCGGTACGTTTGCCGAACCAGCGGTTGAAAGCGGCGAAGAATCCCTTCTGCACCTTCGGGCGCGGCTTGAGCAGCAACGCGCACAGCGCAGGCGAAAGGGTGAGGGCATTGAACGAAGAGATGCAGACCGATACGGCGATCGAGATCGAGAACTGCTGGAACAGCAGACCCGTGATACTCCCCATGAACGATACGGGAATAAACACGGCCAGCAGTACGACGGTCGTAGCGACGATCGGCGACGAGACGCTGTGCATCGCTTCGACGGTCGCCTGCTTCGCACTCAGCCCCTTCTCGATATTGACCTGCACGGCCTCGACCACCACGATCGCATCGTCGACCACCAGGCCGATGGCCAGCACCATGCCCAACAGCGAGATGATATTGATCGAGAAGCCGAGCAGCGGGAAGAGCGCGAAAGCGCCGATGATCGACACCGGAATCGCCAGCAACGGGATGAGCGTCGCACGCCAGTCCTGCAGGAAGAGGAAGATGATGGCGATCACCAGAATCAGAGCGATAATGAGCGTAACGAAAATATCCTTCACGCCGGCTTCGATACTGGTCGTGGCATCGACCATCGAAGTATAGGTAATGCCATCGGGGAAGCGCTTGGAAAGGCGCTCCATTTCGGCCTTGACCGAATTGCCCACATCGACGGCATTGCTGCCCGGTTGCTGATAAATGACAAGCAGGGCGGTCGGGTCGCTATTGAAGAGCGATTCGACACCGTACTGGCGGCTGCCGAGAGCCACGTCAGCAATATCGCTCAACCGAACCTGCTCGCCTTCGGGAGTGGTGGAGATAATGATGTCGCCGAACTGCTCCGCATCGTAGATCTGGGGCGGCATGGTCACCGTATAGGTATAAGTCACGTCGCCCGCAGCGGGTTCCCCGCCGAACTTGCCCGCCGGAAAGATGCCGCCCTGCGCTTCGACAGCCGCAAAAACCTCGTCGAGCGAGATCTTGTAGTAATCCAACAGGTCGGGCTTCAGCCAGATACGCATGGCGTATTCACCGGCGCCCATAATGTCCACCTTACCTACGCCGTCGATCTTCAACAGTTCGTTCTGGATGTTGATATAGGCGTAGTTGGAGAGAAAATCGCCGGTGTAGCGTCCGTCGCTGGTGAGCGAATAGACGATCAGAAAGCCGGTCATGGTCTTGCGCGTGGTGACGCCCTGCTGGGTCACCGACGCGGGAAGTTGCGAAAGGGCCGTCGAAACATTGTTCTGCGTAAAAATAGCGTCCATGTTCGGATCGGATCCGATATCGAAGGTCACCTGCAGATTCATCGACCCGTCGTTGGCGCTCGTAGCCTGCATATAGAGCATATCGCTGACACCCATGATGCTCTGCGAAACGGGCGTGGCGACCGCATTGTTCACGGTTTCGGCATCGGCACCGGGATAGGTCGTCGAAACTTCGACGACAGGAGGCGTAATGTCGGGATACTGCTCGATCGGCAGGTCGAATATAGAAATGATACCCAGCAGCACGATAGCTGCCGCCAGCGCAATGGCGAAAATGGGCCGCGCGATGAAAAATTTTCCCATACCTGCCTATTTTTTAACGGGAACGACCCGCATTCCCTGACGAAGTTTCTGCAAACCGGTCACAGCGACCGTTTCTCCCGGTTCCAGGCCCGACTCGATGGCCCACATTCCGCCGAACGTCTCGCCCGGCGTAACCTTGCGGTATTCGGCCGTGCTGTCCGGCCGGATTACCCAGACCGACGATACGTCGAGAGTCTGCACGACACTCTGCTGCGGCACCAGTACACGGGGCAGCTTCGCCCCGATATTGGCTTCGACACGCGCGAACTGTCCGGTCTTGAGCCGGTAGGAAGGATTCGGGAAGCGGACGATCAGCACGATCGTCCCCGTAGCCGAAGATACGGCCGTCCGGGTGTAATCGTACTTGCCGAAAAGCGGATAGCGGGTACCGTCCGCCTCGTAAAGCACGATCTCCGAAAGCAGTTCGGCGTTGTCGTAGATATTCGTCCGATTGCTGTCCAACCGAAGGAATTGCGTCATCGGAATCGCAATGGGGACCTGGACCGTATCAATATTCATAATCGTGGTGAGGGTCGGAATTTGCGTACCCGGACCGACATAATCACCGACGGAGCCGTTCGAAGATTCGATAATGCCGTCTATCTGTGCATAGATCTTCGTGTAGCCCAGATTGAGCTGGGCATTCCGCAGAGCCTGCCGGGCCGACTTCACGTCGGCCTCCGAAGCGGCGTACTGCGCCGTATATTGGTCGAGTTGCGTACCGCTGATGGCATTGATCTTGGCCAGCGGCACCGCCCGGTCGAAATTGTTCTTGGCTTCGAGCGCCAGCGCACGGCTCGACTCCAGAGCCGCTTGAGCCGAAAGCAGGGCAGTGTAATACTCACTGTCGTCGATTTCGAAAATCAACTGACCCTTGCGCACGGGCATACCTTTTTTATAGTGCCGGGCTACGAGAAACCCGCTCACACGGGGTTCGACCACCACTTCGTTATCGCTGTTGATCTGGGAAATGAAGCTCCGCCGCGTATAGAGCAAATCGAACTCGGCGACAGCGATTTCGATCTCCATCGGCGGCATCTGCCCGGTATGTCCGGAACGGGAACCGCAGGAAACCGCGAGCAAAGAGAGCGCGAGCAGGATAAAGGGAATTGAAGACGATCTGTAACACATAGTTTCTGCATTTTTCGAAATACACGGCAAGTTATGTGCCTCAACTTGCGGTCAATTCAAATTTTTCGGAGAATAATGTCCCTTTCGGCCCCTCAGGGCGAGCCGGGAGCCCGAATCCGCCCCCCGGCAGGAGCACAGCGGACAGCCGCTCCCGCCTCCCGTCGAAAAACATCCCGTCGCATCCGAAACGAACGAACGGCCGGACAACATCCGGCATAAATGCTCCCGACGCATCCCGTCCCGGTTTTTACGATACCGGTTGAATTCCGGAAAAAGGGATGCGGCTGGTTTTGTTTTATTTCCGGTTTATGCTATCTTTGCGAAAATAACTTTTGCCCGGACCGGCCGTATTCCGGAAACACGGAACCGCATCGTTCAAGGAATACGCGCCGTTCTCACTCAAAATAAAAAATTCTCGCATGAAAAAACTATTCCGAACCCTGTTTGCCGCAGCCCTGTGCTGTCTGACATTCAAGGCGACAGACGCCTGCACCAACTTCATCATCACCCGGGGAGCCTCCTCGGACGGCTCGGTGATGGTCTCCTACGCCGCCGACTCCCACCAGCTCTACGGCGCACTCTACAAAACCTTCGCCGGGCGCTACAAACCCGGCACGATGCTCCCGGTCTATGACTGGGACTCGGGCCGCTACCTGGGAGAAATTCCGCAAGCGGCACAAACATACGCCACGATCGGCAACATGAACGAACATTCGCTCATCATCGCCGAATCGACCTACGGCGGACGCGAGGAGCTGGTCGATTCGACGGGCCGCATCGATTACGGCTCGCTCATCTACATCACCCTGCAACGCGCCAAGACTGCCCGCGAAGCGATCCGGATCATCGTGGATCTGGCCAACACCTACGGCTACGCTTCGAGCGGCGAATCCTTCTCGATCGCCGACCGGAACGAAGCCTGGATCATGGAGCTGATCGGCAAGGGCTGCGAGCTCGATGCCGAGGGTAACAACACCCGCAAGGGCATCGTCTGGGTAGCTCGCCGCATTCCCGACGGATACGTTTCGGCACACGCCAACCAGTCGCGCATCACGACTTTCCCGCTCGACGATCCCGAGAACTGCCTCTACGCTCCCGACGTGATCTCCTTCGCCCGTGAAAAGGGCTATTTCAACGGCCCGGACGAGGAGTTCAGCTTCTGCGATGCCTACGCTCCGGCCGATTTCGGCACAGTGCGCGGATGCGACGCCCGCGTGTGGGCGTTCTTCCGCACCGTAGCGGACGACATGGATCAATACACGGACTATGCAATGGGATACAACATGTCCAACCGGATGCCTCTCTGGGTGAAACCCCGCACCAAAGTCGATCCCAAGACCGTTTTCGACGCCATGCGCGACCACTACGAAGGAACTCCGATGGACATGACCCAGGACATCGGTGCGGGCGGACATGCCCTGCCGTACCGCTGGCGCCCGATGGATTTCGAAGTGGACGGCGTAACCTACCTGAACGAGCGTGCGGTAGCAACCCAGCAGACCGGATTCTGGTTCGTGGCACAGGCCCGGCCCTGGCTGCCGGACGACATGGGCATCCTCTGGTTCGGGGTGGACGACGCAGCGACATCCTGCCTGACGCCGATCTACTGCTCGGCAACCGAGGTTCCCGAATGTTTCCGCGAGGGCAACGGCACGATGCTCAAATATTCGCCCACGTCGGCATTCTGGCTCTTCAACCGCGTAACCAACTTCGCCTATCTGCGTTACGATCTGATCGCGGCCGACATCCGCAAGGTGGTTGACGAGTGGGAGAATACCCGTTTGGAGGAGGTCAAACAGATCGACGCAGCCACAGAGGGCGACTCGCCCAAGAAACGGCAGAAACGGCTTACCCGTTATTCGGTGGATATGGCCCAGCAACTCTTCGACCGCTGGACGGAACTCGACCGGTACCTGCTCGTCAAATACATCGACGGCAACCTGAAGAGCGAAACCGAACCGGGTAAATTCCTCGACAACGGCAACGGGCGCGACATTCCCGACAAGATCCAGTTCCCGGGCTATAACGAAAAGTGGAAACGCGCCGTAGTAGCCGACCACGGTGAAGTGCTGAAAGTAATTCAATAAACACATACAAAAAATATGAAATACGATATCATTGTGATCGGCAGCGGTCCGGGCGGTTACGTAGCCGCCATCCGCGCTGCTCAACTGGGTAAGAAAGTGGCTGTCGTAGAGCGTGCCGAGGCCGGCGGCGTATGCCTCAACTGGGGTTGCATCCCGACCAAAGCGCTGCTCAAGAGCGCCCAGGTTTACAACTATTGCAAGTCGGCCGAACATTACGGACTCGACTTCGCAGGCGAAGTGCGGCCCAACCTCGAAAAGATCGTAGCCCGCTCGCGCGGCGTGGCCGAAACGATGAACAAAGGCGTGTTGTTCCTGCTCAAAAAGAACAACGTGGAGCTGATCAACGGCTTCGCAAAACTGAAAGGAAACGGCCGGATCGACGTGGACGGCACGGAGTACGAAGCCGACCACATCATCCTCGCCACCGGAGCACGGCCCCGCGAGATGCCGTTCATGCCCATCGACGGAGAGCACGTGATCTCCTCGAAGCAGGCGCTCGTACTGCCCAAACTGCCCGAAACGATGATCGTCGTGGGATCGGGTGCCATCGGCAGCGAGTTCGCTTATTTTTATGCCGCGCTGGGTGTGAAGGTCACCATCATCGAGTATCTGCCTCAGATTATGCCCCTCGAAGACGAAGAGGTCGCCAAAACCATGGAACGCTCATTCCGCAAGCTGAAAGCGACCATACTTACTTCGACCACCGTGAAATCGGTGAAAGTCAATGCCGAAGGCAAGTGCGACGTCGAGGTGGAAGGCAAGAAGGGCGCAGAGACGCTGGTTGCCGACATCGTCCTCTCGGCCGTCGGTATCAAATCCAACATCGAAGGCATCGGCCTGGAGGAGCTGGGCATCAAGACCGAGCGCGACAAAGTCATCGTCGATAAACAGTACCGCACCAACGTACCGGGTGTTTATGCCATCGGCGACATCGTACCCGGCCCGGCCCTGGCGCACGTAGCGTCGGCCGAAGCGCTCTGCTGCGTGAATGCCATCTGCGGCCTACACTCCGAGCCGGTGGACTACACGACGATTCCCTCGTGCGTATTCACCTCGCCGGAAGTGGCTTCGGTCGGTATGACCGAACGACAGGTCAAGGAGATGGGCATCGACTACAAAGTGGGACGCTTCCCCTTCACCGCTTCGGGCAAAGCGACCGCCGCAGGCGACCGCGACGGCTTCGTAAACTGATCTTCGACCAGAACGACAAGCTGCTGGGAGCACATCTGGTGGGAGCGAACGTAACCGAAATGCTGGCCGAGCCGACGCTTGCCAAATCGCTGGGAGCGACGGCGCAGCAAATTGCACACACAATCCACGCACACCCGACCATGAACGAAGGAGTTATGGAAGCGGCCGAGGTAGCTCTGGGTGCCGCGATCCACGTATAAATCGAAAATTACCGCAATGCGAACGGGGACGGCCTGCACAGGATCGTCCCCGTTTCATTTGCATACGCCCGTCAAGGAGTAATCGATAACACCGAAGGAATCATGGCCCCGGGACGATCGGCGATTGAATGAAAAGAAAAGCGGCCGAACGAAACAATCGAAGAGAAAACCGCCCGAACATAAGGGAAAACAGGCTGCCGGATCGAAGCGAAGGCGGCCTCTACTTTTCCACCGATGAAAAATAGCGGAGAGCGGGCAGCCGGGTTTCCCGCACGAATACTTCCGGCGGATAGAGCACACATCGCTCAGGAAAAGGCCCTGGGCGGGTGCTCCGGCACTCGACCGCGAAAGATCGCGGCTGGCGACGATGTCGCGGAACTGTTCAACGGTATAACGTCCCCGGCCCACATCGACCAGCGTGCCGACGATAGCCCGCACCATATTCCGCAGAAAGCGGTCCGCACGAATCGTAAAGCAAAGCGTACCGTCCCGGCCGACCGTCCAGTCGGCCCGTTTGAGATGGCAGATATTGGTCTTGTTGTCGGAATTGAGTTTGGCGAAGGAGGTAAAGTCCTCATACTCCATCAGAACGTCGGCCGCACGGTTCATCGCCGCCACGTCCAGAGGGACGTAATATTGCCAGGAAGCGGCTCGTGTAAAGGGATTCTTGCGCGGTTCGATATAATAGCGGTACTCCCGCTCCCGGGCACTGAAACGGGCGTGGGCATCGGCCGCGACCGGCACGATACGGCTTACGGCGATATCGCCGGGAAGCATATGGTTGAGCTTGAAAACGACCTGTTCCGGATCGGCGACGGGAGAGGAAGTGTCAAAATGCGCCACGTAATAGGAGGAATTCACTCCCGTATCGGTGCGTCCGGCACCGGTCAGCAGAATCGGTTCACGGAGCAGGGTAGAGATTGCCCCTTCGATCGTCTGTTGTACTGACGGCATATCGGGCTGCCGCTGCCAACCGCAATAGGCTCCGCCGTTGTATCTCAATTCGATAAAATAACGCATCGTTTTTCCATTTATCACATCTTGCAGGCAGTCCCCGCATTTCGGGAGGAATCCCAGCCGGCTCGTCCCGAATCTTTCGATCCCGAGCCGAGAATCACGGCTGATCGGATCTCCATTCGCAAAAAGAATCCGAACCCATGATACTCTGCAAAGATAGTGAAAGGTGAGAGCAATCGTGCGGGCTTGCACGCAAAGATTGCCGAACCGCCTCCCATCTTCCGCAAAGATAGTGAAAGCCGACAGAAAACGGGCACTTGTTCCCAGTTTTCCGAGACGCAACCTATTTAAGACTATGTCAAAGATAATAAAATCCGGAACGCCAACTCCGCTCCATAAAAAACGAGGTCGAAACCCGATAGGATTTCGACCCCGCATCTATACTATCCCGCGATTATTTGCGCGGCTTGATGTTCAGTTTCACCGGACGAATCATATTCTCGGGCTTGAGAATCGTGTCAAGCTCCTCCTTCGAGAGAATACCGTGCTCGAGCACCAGATCATAGACGCCGCGGCCCGTAGCGAGAGCCTCCTTAGCGATCTTGGTCGAATTCTTGTAACCGATGATCGGGTTGAGAGCCGTCACCACGCCGATACTGTTCTTCACGTAATCGGCACAGCGCTCGCGGTTGGCCGTGATGCCGTCCACGCAGAGCGTGCGGAGCGTATCGAAGCCGTTCATCAGCAACTCGGCGGACTCGAAATCGCACTGGGCCATCACCGGCTCCATGGCGTTGAGCTCCATCTGGGCCGCCTCGCCGCTCATCGTAACGCACAGCTCGTTGCCGATCACCTTGTAGGCGATCTGGTTCATTACCTCGGGGATCACGGGGTTCACCTTACCCGGCATGATCGACGATCCCGGCTGACGGGCCGGCAGGTTGAACTCGGCCAGACCGCAGCGGGGGCCCGAAGCCAGCAGGCGCAGGTCGTTGCAGATTTTGTTCATCTTCACGGCGACACGCTTCATGGCGGAAGCGTAACCGACCAGGCACGAAGTATCGGACGTAGCGCCTACCAAGTCGCCCGTCAAACGGATCTTCCAGCCGGTGATCCGAGCGATGTTCTCGGTGCACAGCTCGGCATAGCCCGGCTCGGCGCAGATACCCGTACCGATCGCCGTAGCACCCATATTGATCGTCAGGAAATCCTCGGCAGCTTCGTTCAGGTGAACGATCTCATCGCGCAGGATGCTGGCGAAACCGTGGAAAGTCTGGCCCAAAGTCATCGGCACGGCGTCTTCGAGCTGCGTGCGGCCCATCTTGAGTGGGACATCGGCGAACTCCGCAGCCTTCTTTTTCGAAGGATTCGATCAGTTGCTTCAGGTGCTCGACCAGCTTTCAGATGCGTAGCGTACATACCCAGGTGAATAGCCGTCGGGTAGGCGTCGTTGGTCGATTGCGCACAGTTCACGTCGTCGTTGGGCGAGCAGTACTGGTATTCGCCGTACTGATGGCCCATGATCTCCAACGCGCGGTTGGCGATCACTTCGTTGGCGTTCATGTTGGTCGTCGTACCGGCACCGCCCTGGATCATATCCACGGGGAATGCGTCGTGGTGCTTGCCGTCCATGATCTCGCGGCAGGCCTGTGCGATCGCATTGAACTTCTCGTCGGTGAGCAGCCCCAGCTTGTGATTGGCTTCCGCAGCTCCCAGCTTGGTAATGGCGAGTCCCTTGATGAAGAGGGGATACTCGTTCAAATGGAATTTGCTGATCCGAAAGTTCTCGATACCCCGCAGGGTCTGGACACCGTAAAGTACGTCGGCAGGCAACTCTACGCTGCCGAGCAGGTCGCTCTCCGTACGCATTTTCTGATTATTTGCCATAATACTTATAATTTATAATTGTTTTTGACGTTTAAGTTTCGATCCGTCGCGAATTTAATTCGACAAAATTAACACTTTATTTTCAATTCGTGCCAACAAACCATATAAACTTGAAACTATTTTTTATTTCGGCGGCGAATAGCTATATTTGCGATAATATACCGTAAAATCCCCTTCAGCCAATGAAAGCAGCGATCATCGGACACGGCAAAATGGGCCGTGAAATCGAAAAAATACTCCTCGAAAGGGGGCACCGTATCGGCGCCGTCATCGACGAGGCGAACGCATCGGAACTGGATGCCGCACACCTGGCCGGCATCGACGTAGCACTGGAGTTCACGACCCCCGACGCGGCCTACGGCAACATCCGGGCGTGCATCGACGCAGGGATTCCGGTCGTCAGCGGCACGACGGGCTGGACAAATCGTCTGGAGGAGTTGCGCAGCTATTGCCGGGAAAAAGGCGGTGCGCTCTTCTACGCCTCGAACTACTGCCTGGGCGTCAACCTGATGTTCCGCCTCAACCGCAGGCTGGCCCGGATGATGGAGCGCTTCGACGCCTACGACGTACGGATCGAAGAGATTCACCACACACAGAAAAAGGATGCTCCGAGCGGCACGGCCATCACGCTGGCAGAAGGGATCATCAGCGAAATCGGGCGGAAGACGGGCTGGGTGAATGAACCCAGCGACGATCTTTCGCAAATCGTCGTCACCTCCCTGCGCGAAGGAGCGGTTCCGGGTACACACACGGTAACTTACGAATCGGACGACGACCGGATCGAACTCAAACATACGATCAAAAACCGCCGGACACTGGCTCTGGGCGCCGTCGTCGCTGCGGAGTTCCTCTGCGGCAAAAAGGGTGTCTATACGATGGACGACCTGCTGAAATAAACGATACAGAACATGGGAAAAATCAAAGCTTTCTTCCGCAACAAATGGGTGGGATTCACCCTGGCAAGTATTTTATACATCCTCTGGTTCGTCCTCTGGACGGGCAACTGGTGGCTGCTGCTGGGCGAAATCGTCATCTTCGACCTTTATATCACGCGTTATTTCTACAAGTACGTCTGGCGGCACAACGCCGAGATGTGCAAGAAAAGCAAAAGTTACAAAGCCGTTTACGAATGGGTGAATGCGATCATTTTCGCCACCGTTGTAGCGTCGCTGGTACACATCTTCTTCTTTCAGATGTACGTGATTCCCTCGTCGTCGATGGAGAAATCGCTGCTGGTCGGGGACTATCTCTACGTCAGCAAGGTAGCCTACGGTCCCCAGATGCCCAATACCCCGGTGGCATTTCCGTTCGTACACCATACGATGCCTTTTTCGAAAACCAAAAAATCGTTCTCCGAAAGCGTCAAATGGCCTTATCACCGCCTCAAGGGACTGGGCCGAATCGAGCGCAACGACGTAGTGGTATTCAACTTTCCGGCAGGCGATACGGTGCTGCTCGAACGACAGGACGTTTCGTACTACGACGTACTGCGGCAATATCAGCAAACTTTCGGACATCAGGCCGGCCGCGAACGGCTGATGCAGGAATACACGGTCATCACGCGCCCGGTGGACAAGCGTGAAAACTACATCAAACGCTGCATCGGCCTCCCGGGGGATTCGATACGAATCGAGGAAACGGCGGTTTACGTCAATGGGAAGCCGCAGGAGCCCGTCGCCGGAAAACAGTTCATGTATCTGGTGGAAACCACCTCGCCGATCACCCAATACGCACTCGACAATCTGGGTATCACCGAATGGAGCAACAAGGGCACGCTCTACTACATGGCGCTCACCGACGAAAACGCCGCAGAACTGGAGAAGCTGGACAACGTCGCTTCCGTACAGAAATACATCGCCCGCAATCCCAATTTCGATGTCTTTCCGCAGGATCGCCGCTATGCGTGGAATCAGGACAACTATGGCCCGATCTGGATTCCCCAAGCGGGAACGGCCGTTGCGCTGACGGCCGACAACCTGCCCCTGTACCGGCGGATTATCGAAACGTACGAAGGCAACGACCTGCGTGTGGACGAAGAAGGGAAGATCTTCATCAACGGCGAACAGACCGACACCTATACTTTCCGGATGAACTATTACTGGATGATGGGCGACAACCGCCACAATTCGGCGGACTCCCGCTTCTGGGGATTCGTTCCCGAAGACCACATCGTCGGCAAAGCCTCCTTCATCTGGCTGTCGCTGGATCCCGAAAAGAGCTTCCCCGCGAACATCCGCTGGAACAGGATGTTCACCAAAGTCAAATAAAACAAGGGGAGTCGTGACCTCGGACAGTTATCATACGCTTGCCGGGCCTGCGGAAGCCATCTACAAAGAGAAAAGCAGCAAGTTCCTCGCTTATGCCTATCCGGTCGAAAGCGAGGAGGAGATTCGCACGCTGCTCGATGCGCTGCGCAAGAAATATTACGACGCGACGCACCACTGTTACGCGTGGCGGCTGGGTCCGCACGGCGAAACGTTCCGCACCAACGACGACGGAGAGCCTTCGGGCACGGCGGGCAAGCCGATCCTCGGTCAGCTTCTGTCCAACGAACTGGTCAATTGCCTGATCGTCGTGGTGCGTTATTTCGGCGGTACGAAACTCGGGGTGTCGGGCTTGATCGGTGCCTACAAGGAGTCGGCGGCCGAAGCGATCCGAGCGGCCGAAATCGTGGAGCGGACGGTCGATACGGTCGTGGAGGTGGAGTTTTCGTACCTGGCGATGAACGACGTGATGCGCGTGGTCAAGGAAGAACAGCCCCGGGTGCTGACGCAGCAGTTCGACAACCTCTGCCGAATGACGCTGGCGATCCGGCAAAGTCTCGCAGGAGGTATGATCGGCAAACTGGAAAAAATCGGGGGCGTGACCCTCGAAGTGAAATAATATCGGTCCGGCCCGGAACACGCACGGCGCAGGGACCGGATCCACGTAAAAAAACATGACAAAAGAACAAAAGTCCATTTATATAAAAGGTGCACGGGTGCACAACCTCAAAAACATCGAGGTCGAAATTCCGCACAACCGACTGGTCGTCATCACGGGACTTTCGGGTTCCGGCAAATCGACCCTCGCCTTCGACACGATCTTCGCCGAAGGGCAGCGCCGCTACGTGGAGAGCCTCTCGGCCTATGCCCGACAATTCCTGGGCAAGATCAACAAGCCCGATGTGGATGTCATTACGGGTATCGCTCCGGCCATCGCCATCGAACAGAAGGTCAATACCCGCAACCCGCGTTCGACGGTCGGTACCACGACCGAACTGTACGACTACCTTAAACTGCTCTACGCCCGCATCGGACACACCTTCTCGCCCGTATCGGGACAGGAGGTCAAGTGCTACACCGAGGACGACGTGGCGCAATATATCCTCTCCCTGCCCGAAGGCAGCCGCGTGGCCGTCGCAGCGCCGCTGCAACTGCGCGAAGGGCAGGGCGTCATCGAAAAGCTGACCCTGGTGCTGGGCGAAGGCATCCTGCGTGTACATGCGGCGGGAGAAACTCTGCCGATCGAGGATTTCCTGCCCCGCGTGGACGAAAACACCCGTGCCGAAGATATCTCGATCGTAGTCGATCGTGCCAAAGTTTCGCAGGACGGCGACCTGCCGACCCGCCTGCGGGATTCCGTAGCCCGTGCTTTCTCCTATGGAAACGGGGTTTGCCAAATCATCACGCCCGAAGGCGTCAAAGGGTTCTCGGCCCGTTTCGAGGCCGACGGCATCGAATTCGAGCCTCCGACCGAACATCTGTTCAGCTTCAACAACCCGCTGGGCGCCTGCCCGACGTGCGAAGGTTACGGCAAGATCATCGGCATCGACGAGGACCTGGTGATCCCCGACAAACGCAAGACCATCTACGAGGACGCCGTGGCCTGTTGGCGCGGAGAGACCATGCGGGCGTGGAAAGACCAGCTCGTAGCCAATGCCTATAAGTTCGATTTTCCGATCCATACGCCGTTCTACCAACTTACGGCCGAGCAGAAGCGGCTTCTGTGGTGCGGCAACGAGTATTTTCACGGCTTGAATGACTTCTTCGCCTACATCGACAGCGAGCGACGCAAGATCCAGTTCCGGGTGATGAAAGCCCGCTATACGGGCAAAACTGTCTGTCCCGACTGCGGCGGCTCGCGCCTGCGCAAAGAGGCCCTTTACGTTAGAATCGGAGGCAAAACCATCGCCGACCTGGTCGTGATGCCGGTGGAGACGCTCGCCAATTTCTTCGCCACGCTCGAACTGGACGCTCACGACACCAAAACCGCCGCACGCATCCTCACCGAGATACGCAACCGCCTGCAATACCTCACGGACGTGGGGCTGGGATACCTGACCCTCGACCGGCTCTCCGCGACGCTTTCGGGCGGCGAGAGCCAGCGCATCAACCTTTCGACCTCGCTGGGCAGCAACCTCGTGGGCTCGCTCTACATTCTCGACGAGCCGTCGATCGGCCTGCACCCGCGCGATACGAACCGTCTGGTCGGAGTGCTCGAACAACTGCGCGACATCGGCAATACGGTGATCGTCGTCGAGCACGAAGAGGAGGTGATCCGTGCCGCCGACTGGATCGTCGATATCGGTCCGGAAGCGGGCTACAACGGCGGAGAGGTCGTCTTCAGCGGACCGCTGAAAGCCTTATTGAAAGAGAAAAAAAGCCTGACGGCCGACTACCTTACGGGACGCTGCAAAATCGCGGTGCCCACCTCGCGGCGCAGCCCGGCAGCGTGGATCACCGTGAAAGGTGCCCGGCAGAACAACCTGAAGAATATCGACGTGCGGATTCCGCTCGGGGTGATGACCTGCATCACGGGCGTAAGCGGCAGCGGCAAATCGTCGCTGGCCAAAGGCATCCTCTATCCCGCATTGCGGCGCCTGCTGTTCGACACAGGGCTCAAACCGGGCGATTTCGACGCCATCGAAGGCGATCTTTCGACGCTTCGTTCGGTCGAAATGGTCGATCAGAACCCGATCGGCAAATCCTCGCGGTCGAATCCCGTGACTTATATCAAAGCCTACGACGAGATCCGCAAACTCTACGCCGACCAGCCCTACGCCCAGCGGTCGGGATTCAATCCCTCCCACTTCTCGTTCAACATCGCCGGCGGCCGTTGCGAGGAGTGTCAGGGCGAGGGATTCATCAAGGTCGGCATGCAGTTCATGGCCGATGTGGAGCTGGTGTGCGAAGCCTGCGGTGGCAAGCGCTTCAAAGATGAAATTCTCGAAGTCCGCTACCGCGAAAAGTCGATCTACGACGTATTGGAGATGACGGTGGACGATGCGATCGCCTTCTTCGGCGAGGAGAAGAAAAACGCCACCTGCAAACGGATCATCGAACGGCTCCGCCCCCTGCAGGAGGTCGGGTTGGGGTATATCAGGCTCGGACAGTCCTCCTCGACGCTCTCGGGCGGCGAGAGCCAGCGCGTGAAGCTCGCTTCGTTCCTGTCGAAGGAGAGCACCGAAGGCAACGTGATGTTCATCTTCGACGAGCCTACGACGGGTCTCCATTTCCACGACATCAACAAGCTGCTCGACGCCTTCAACGCCCTGATCGCCCGGGGGCATACGATCGTGATCGTCGAACACAACATGGACGTTATCAAGTGCGCCGACTGGGTCGTGGATCTCGGTCCCAAAGCGGGCGACCGGGGAGGCAGCATCGTCTTCGAAGGCACTCCGGACGGGCTGGCCGGATGCAAGGAGAGTTACACGGGCCGCTACCTGGCGCTCCGCGAGAAAAACGAATAAGACAACGATGGAATTTACCACCTATACGCTCCCCAACGGCATCCGGGGCATTCACCGTCGGATCAAAGGCAACGTCACGCACTGCGCCCTGCTGGTGAACGCCGGAAGCCGCGACGAGTTGAAGAATCAATTCGGACTGGCTCACTTCACCGAACACGCCCTGTTCAAGGGCACGGAGCACCGCAAGGCTTACCAGGTGAACTGCCGGCTCGAAAACCTCGGCGGCGAACTCAACGCCTTCACCACCAAGGAGGATACGACGATCCACGCCACGACCCTGCGAAGCGACTTTTCGAAGGCCGTAGAGCTGATCGCCGACGTCGCCTTCCATTCGACTTTCCCCGACCGGGAGCTGGAAAAAGAGAAGGAGATCATCTACGACGAAATCAACACCTACAAGGACTCTCCGGCCGACATGATCTACGACACGTTCGAAGACATGCTCTTCGCCGGATCGGAACTGGGACACAATATTTTAGGCCGGAAATCGAGCCTGGCACGCTTCAGCGGAGAGTCGATCCGGGAGTTCGTCGCACGCACGCACACCACCGACCAGATGGTTTTCTCGTCGATCGGCAACCTCTCGGCCAAGAGCGTCGAAACGACCGTCGCCCGCTTCCTGAACGACATCGAAAGTTCCGCACGGGATTTCTCGCGCCGGCAACCCGCCGCCGTCGAACCGTTCACCCGAGCCGTCGCCAAACATACGCACCAGACGCACTGCATCATCGGTGCCCGGGCGCAGGGGATCAACGACGCGGAGCGGCTGCCGCTGGCACTGCTCGTCAATCTGCTCGGCGGCCCTTCGGCCAACTCCATGCTGAACGTGCTGGTGCGGGAGAAAAACGGCCTTTCGTACAACATCGAAGCCTCTTACACGCCTTACAGCGACAGCGGCATCGTGGCCATCTATTTCAGCTGCGACCACGACAACACGGATCACTGCATCGAACTGATCGAGGGAGAGCTGGGACGGCTCCGCAACACGCCGCTCTCGGCCCGGCGGCTCTCGATGGCCAAGAAACAGTTCATCGCCCAGCTGGCGATCTCGATGGAGAGCAACGAAGGTTACATGCTCGGTGCGGGCAAGAGTTTCCTGGCGCACCGCGAGGTCGATACGATGGAGGAGGTTTATCGCAAAATACAGGCTCTCACGGCCGAAGACCTGACCGCCGTAGCTTCGTCGGTCTTCTCCTCACCATCGCGGCTCATCTATAAATAACGGTTTTCAACGACCCGACACACAATTATATATTATGGACGCACTCGAACGATATATTCACGATTTTTCGTCGCCGGAAGAGGAACTTCTGCACGAACTCGACCGCCAGACGCATCTGCAGGTCGTACAGCCGCGCATGCTCTCGGGGCATATCCAGGGTAAGCTGCTGGAGCTGCTCGTGCGGATGTTACGGCCCCGCAACATCCTGGAAATAGGCACTTTTACGGGGTATTCGGCCCTCTGCATGGCCGCCGGACTCGAGGAGGGCAGCGTGCTCGACACGGTGGAGGTGGACGACGAGCTGGAGGAGATCGCCGCCTCGTTCTTCTGCCGCAGCCCGCACGGGCATAAGATCCGACACCACGTCGGTTCGGCGCTCGACATCGCTCCGACACTCGGATGCACGTTCGATCTGGTGTTCATCGACGGCGACAAGCGCGAATACCCGGACTACTACCGGATGCTGATGGGCGGCGGAGGCGGCAAAGCGTTGGTGCACAGCGGATCGATATTGATCGCAGACAATATTCTCTGGTCGGGCAAGGTGGTGGAACCGGTGGCACACAACGACCGCCATACGCAGGCGTTGCTGCAATTCAACCGCATGGTACTTCAGGACGAGCGGGTGGAAAGCGTGATCGTCCCGATCCGCGACGGACTGAACCTGATCCGGGTAAAATAGGACAGCCGTCTGCCGATAAAGGCAGGGCAGGAAAGGAAAACCCGACAAACAAGCGAACGGCCGGCAGACAACGGAAAAAACCGGCTCGCAACGACGAAATTTGAAAAACGACCGATATGGAATTGAGTGAATTGCAAAAACGGGTGGACGCATGGATCCGCGAATACGGCGTCCGCTATTTCAGCGAACTGACCAACATGGCCATCCTGACCGAGGAGGTGGGGGAGCTGGCCCGCGTCATGGCCCGCAAATACGGCGATCAATCCTTCAAAGCGGGAGAAAAGGAGAACCTGGCGGACGAAATGGCCGACGTACTGTGGGTATTGGTCTGCCTGGCGAACCAGACGGGAGTAAACCTCACCGAAGCCCTCGAAGCCAACTTCGCCAAGAAAACGGCCCGCGACAAGGAGCGGCACCGCAACAATCCCAAGCTATGAACCGAAACCCCGAAAAGCGGGGATAATAACTTATCCGAGAAGGGGGTTCGGGAGAGGATGAGAATCACAAACGCGGACACAGGCTGTGAATAAGCGACCGTCGGACGATGGCTGGAACATTGAAAAACAAAATAATTGCCTGATAGGTATTCCGGGCGATTACGTTCCCGAATCGTTCCGGCAGGTTATGTACGACGGAAGTCATTATCGACAAAATACGGCCCTTCCGACAAACCATCTTCCGGCAAACCGCCCGATAAAAGCGGGATCGGATACGAAAAGCCCGTAATCCCCCGAACAAGGGGCGATACCGCGATAAAATACGGAACTGTTACCTGTAATCAAATACTTTAGAGTTATGAAATACGATTTCGATGAGATTATTCCGCGACGGGGTACCAACTCCGTCAAATGGGATCTGGCCACAGACGAACGGGTGCTGCCTATGTGGGTGGCCGACATGGATTTCCGCACGGCCCCGCCCGTACTCGACGCCCTGGAACGACGGCTCCGCCACGGCGTTTTCGGCTATACGAAGGTACCCGACGCCTATTTCGAAGCCGTGAAAGGGTGGTTCGGCAAACGATACGGATTCCGCATCGAAAACGAGTGGATCCTCCCGACCACGGGCGTCATTCCCGCCCTTTCGGTCATCCTGAAGGCCCTGACCGAACCGGGCGACAAGGTGATCCTCCAGACACCCGTTTACAACTGTTTCTTCGCCGTGCTGGAACGGACCGGCCGTCAGCCGCTCGCCAATCCGCTCATCAACGAGAACGGCGCCTACCGCATGGACTTCGAAGATCTGGAACGCAAGGCGGCGGACCCGCAGGCCAAACTGATCTTCCTGTGCAACCCCCACAACCCGGCGGGCCGGGCCTGGACCGCCGAAGAGCTGACACGCCTCGGGAAGATCTGCCTGCGGCACGGGGTAACGGTCATATCGGACGAAATCCACTGCGACCTGACGCTCGACGGCCATCGCCACATTCCGTTCGCCTCGCTGAACGAAGAGTTTCTGCGGCATTCGGTCACCTGCACCGCCCCGAGCAAGACCTTCAACATCGCCGGTCTGCAAGCAGCCAACATCATCGCCGCCGATCCCGAGATACGCCGGAAAATCGACCGGCAACTCGTCGATAACGAACTCCACGCACTGAACGCCTTTGCGGTCGAAGCCCTGATCGCAGCCTACAACGAAGGCGGCGAATGGCTGGACGAACTGAAAAAATACCTGTGGGAGAACTACGAATACCTGCGCGACTTCTTCACCCGACACCTGCCGGCTCTGCCGGTCACTCCGCTCGAGGCCACCTACCTGGTGTGGGTGGATTGTCGGACGTTGAAACGCCCCACGACGGAAATAGCCCGGCAGTTACTGGAGGAGGAGCACGTATGGATCAACGAAGGCGAAATGTACGCCGGAGAAGGATTCCTGCGCATCAACATCGCCTGCCCCCGCAAGACGCTCGCCGAAGGGTTGGAACGCATCCGGAAAGTACTGGGGTAGCATATACCGATCACCTGTCCGACCATAAACGAACGCAGAAGAGTCCCGTGAGGGACTCTTCTGCAAAAGGAGGCCATGATGCAATAGCAAGCACTGTCCTCGCAAATGAATAAAATACCGAAATACGACACTAAAAACCACAACGCCCCGATACCGCCCCCCGGCAAGGCGATTCCGAGCATACCGGGTTCAAAAAACTTCGTGTCCGCAGAAAGAATCAAAACCGGTAGCCCAGCGTCAGGGCATACGTCGTATTATGGTCGGAACCGGGTTTTGTCAGACGCGTCAGTCCATACTGTACTTCGGGACCGATGACGAAATGTCCGACGATGAAATCCGCACCGAAGCCCACCCCTGCATCCCAGCGACGAACGTCGAACCCGGTACCGTCGGGCAGAGAAGAGTGGAGCAGACAGGCGACATAAAATCCCCCGTGCAACGCCAGTCCCGTACGCGCCGAAAGACGGAATGCAACGAGAGCTTCAACGGGAAGATCGAGGTAGGAGAGCCGTGTGGCCTTATCCGAATCGTAGTTGAAAACATTATTCGAAGTCGTGGCTCCCTTCATCGAGAAAAAAAGCCCCGAGCGAAGCCCCCAATGTTCTGAAAAGAGGTATTCGACACCGGCTCCGGCACGGATGCCCATTTTGAGGTGCCGATCGCCGAAGGAAGAGGCCGTTGCACCGACGCGAAGGTCGGCATGAAGTTGTGCCGAAGCACTGAAGGCGATGAAAAGCAGGATGACCGCAATGATGATCTTTTTCATATTACCGATTGTATTAAAAATATTATTTTTGTATCGCAAAGTAAGATCATACGCCTTTTCGGGCAATACTGATTTATCAGTAATGGAGGCATTGCAACGCGAATACGAAAAGCTGCTGAACGCCCAGCGGTTCGACCCCCCGGGAACTGGATTACTCGGTGTTGGAACGCCACATATCCCAATTGACACTGCTGTCGCAGGTTTCGAACAGCGGCATTACGGTCTTCGACATGTACACCCGTCGCCACGCCTTCGCATCGTACAACTTCGCGGAATTGTTCCAATACGACCTGGAAAGTATCGCCACGGAAGATTCGGACTATTTCACCGGCCGTATCCACCCCGACGACCGGAAGGAATTGCACCGCAACGGCATTGCTTGTCTTCGCTACCTGATGGACCACAAGGAGTTGGCTCCCGACGTAAAGTTGATCGATGAATACCGGGTGGATGTCGGAGGACGTTACGTGCGGGTGATCGAACAATTTCAGGTATTGGAGTTCGACCGGTCGGGAAACATCTGGCTTTCGTTGAGCATATTGGACGTATCTCCCAATCAGGGAACGGAGGGCGGCGTACGCAGCCAACTGCTCAACTATCGGACGGGAGAAGTATTTCCGCTCCCGACACCCGAGGCATCCTCCCTTTCCGGCCGCGAACGGGAAATACTGCGCTTGATCAGCCGGGGAAAATTATCGAAAGAAATTGCGGACCAACTGAATATCAGTGTACACACGGTCAATACGCACCGACAGCATATCCTCGAAAAACTGAATGCGGATAATTCGATGGAAGCGGTTCGCTACGCTTCGGCCCGGGGTTTACTCGCCTGATACGGACAAAACGAAAGCGACGGGCGACCGCTATCGGCCGGGCTGCAGACCGGAAAACATCTCTTTGCGAGCCGCACCCCGGCAGCCTCCTGCCCGGAGAATCGGCTCGGATCGACGAAAAAGAGCCGCTATCTTTCTATTATTGTGCTTACAAAAAAAGCGTAACAACTCGATTTCTCGAACTGTTACGCTTTTTTCTACAAGAAAGTCCATTAAACCTTCCTGCCCCCATATTCGACTGCCGGAATCAGTGCGACCGACACGGACAACGACGGCAGCCAGGGAAATATAAAACCTATTACACCAATTTCAGCTCCTTCTTGATCCATTCGATCTTATCGTTCAGTTCGGCCCGTACCTTTTCGTAATCGGCAACGGACGGCAGGGCAGCCTTCACCCCGAAGTAGAACTTGATCTTGGGCTCCGTACCCGACGGACGGACACAGACACGGGTGCCGTCCTCGGTGTACCATTGAAGTACGTTGCTCTTATCCTGCTCCAGATGCGTCTTCTTTCCGGTACGGACATCAAACGACTCCAAAGTCTGAATGTCGTTGATCTTCACCACGGGCGAGCCGAGAATCTCTTTCGGAGGATTGGCACGGTAATCGACCATCATCCGCTGGATCAATTCGGCACCCTCCTTACCGGTACGTACGACCGACACGAGGCCTTCCTGGTAAAATCCGTACTTGACATAAAGCTGCTTGAGCCACTCGTACAGCGAGATACCCATCGTATCGCGCACCCAGGCTGCGGCCTCGGCCGCCAGCGAGCAGGCCGACACGCCGTCCTTGTCGCGGACGTAGTCCCCGGCCAGGTAGCCGAAGCTCTCCTCGCCGCCGCCGATGTACTGCATATCGGTACCTTCGTGCCCGCGAATGATCTTGGCGATGTATTTGAAACCGGTGAGACATTCGTAGCATTTCACCTTGAAATAGTCGGCTACGGCATCCACCATTTCGGTCGTAACGATCGTTTTGATCACGTACTGGTGCCCGTTCAGGCGTCCCAACTCGGCCCAGCGAGTCAGTTGATAAGTCATCAGCAGCACCAACGTCTGGTTGCCGTTCAACAGCACGTATTCGCCGTTCTCGTCGGGCATCGCTACGCCGATACGGTCCGAATCGGGATCGGTAGCCAGTACCAGATCCGCCTTCACCTTCTTCGCCAGGTCGATAGCCATCGACATCGTTTTACGCTCCTCCGGGTTGGGGGATTCCACCGTCGGGAAATTACCGTCGATCACCGCCTGCTCGGGAACCAGCTGCACGTTGGTGAAGCCGAAACGCTTGAGCGACTCGGGAACCAGACGCACGCCGGCACCGTGCATGGGCGAATAGACGATCTTCATGTCGTGGAAGCGTTTCACGCTCTCGGGCGAAAGCGACAATTCATATATTTTATTAAGGTATAACTCGTCGAAATCCTTGCCCAGAGCACGAATATTCTGCGGGTTCCGGCCGGTAAGCACCTGATCGACCTCGGTGATCTTCTCCACCTCGTCGATGATGTTCTTGTCGTGCGGTGCCGTAACCTGCGATCCGTCGCTCCAGTAGGCCTTGTATCCGTTGTATTCTTTGGGGTTGTGCGAAGCCGTGATGACCACGCCCGACTGACATTTCAGCTCCCGGATCGCAAAGCTCAACTCGGGCGTCGGACGCAGTGCGTCGAACAGGAACACGGTAAATCCGTTCGAGGCGAAGATGTCGGCCACGCGCTCGGCGAACATCCGCGAATTGTTGCGGCTGTCGTGTCCTACGACGACCCGGATTTCCTCGCCCGCGAAGTTGCGCTTCAGGTAGTTCGAAAGACCCTGCGTCGCAGCGCCTACCGTATAGATATTCATACGATTGGTCCCCACGCCCATAACCCCGCGAAGACCGCCCGTACCGAACTCGAGGTCCTTGTAAAAACTCTCTACAAGTTCTTTCATATCGTTATCCATCAGGTATTTAACCTGTTTTTTCGTTTCTGCATCGTAATTGCCGTCGAGCCATTTTTGCGCTTTCGCCAGCACTTGTTGTTCTAATCCGTTTTCCATAACTACATTGGTTTTATTTATAGCTTAAAGCCGTTATCCTTCAAAAATTTTATACGCAAATATACACAAATTATTTCCAATATTCACTATCAGCAAGTTAAAAAAACAGGTGTCCGGAACGACCTTTTTTCCATAGTAAAAGTATCGACTTTTGCAAGCATTTTGCCGCTCCATTTTCACAAATTTATTTACAACTTTGTGCTACCAAAAAACGGATATACCCCTCCATCGATGTTAGCTCCCGCACAGACATATTGCGAAAAATGGCAAACCTGCTTGGACCAGATCAAGTCCCGAACGACCGAAGAGGAGTTCGTGAAGTGGTTCAAACCCATCGTGCCGCTCGAATTCGACGGCAAGACGCTGCGTCTGTGCGTACCCAACATGAGCTACGTCTATCAGATCGAGAAACACTACATTCCGTTCCTGCGGCCGATCATCTCCCAACTCTACGGACAGGAGATCCGTCTGCACTACGCCGTTCCCAAAAACGACGCACAGAGCGTGCCAGTGTCGAAAGAAGCCGACACGACGGCGATTTCGCAGTTCAGCACCCAGACCAATACGGCAAATATAAAAAATCCGTTCGTCATTCCGGGCCTCAAGAAGATCGTCATCGACCCGCAGCTCAACCCGAACTACACGTTCGCAACCTTCATCGAAGGGGAGTGCAACCGCCTGGCCCGTTCGGCGGGTATGGCCGTCGCGGTCGATCCGGGCCATACGCCTTTCAACCCGCTGTATATATACGGCAACTCCGGACTGGGCAAGACCCACATCGTGCAGTCGATCGGCCACGAAGTGCGGCAGCGCCATCCCGAACTGCAGGTGCTTTACGTTTCGATGAACAAGTTCCAGGCGCAATTCCAGACCGCCTACAAGAACGGCGAAATTCCGGATTTCATCCATTTCTACCAGATGATCGACGTATTGATTATCGACGACATCCAGGAGCTCACGGGAAAAACCGGCACCCAGAACGCCTTCTTCAACATATTCAACCACTTGCAACTGGCAGGCAAACAGTTGATCCTTACCTCGGATAAACCGCCCGTGGAGCTAAAGGACATCGAACAGCGACTGCTGACCCGCTTCAAGTGGGGACTTTCGACCCAGCTCAACACGCCCGACTACGACACCAAAGTCAAGATCATCAGAATCAAGGCTCAGAAACTCGGCCTCCAGCTTACGGACGAAATCGTCCGCTACCTGGCGGACAATATCTCCGCCAACGTCCGGGAAATCGAGGGCGCTCTGTCGGCCCTGGTAGCCAATACCGTTTATATGGGCAAGAAAGTTTCCCTGTCGCTCGTCAAGGAGATTCTGAAGGTCTATGTCCGGGTATGCCAGAAAGAGATCACGATCGAGCACATCATCGAAGTCGTCTGCGACTTCCTGCATATCGACATCCAGCGCCTCAATTCGCCCGAACGAACCCGCGAAGTGGCTCAGGCGCGTCAGATCGCCATGTACTTGGCCAAGCAGCACACCAAATCCCCGCTGATCGCCATCGGTTCGGCCATCGGAGGACGCAACCATGCCACGGTGTTGCACTCCTGCAAGGCGGTATCGAACCAGATCGAAACAGACAAGGCTTTTCAGCGACAGATGGAAGAGCTCGAAAAACTGGTCCTGGCATAACCCGCCGGGACTTTTTTCACCCCCTCCCGAATCACAAATTTGCGAAAAACTTACCGACGGCTCGATATTTCGGATGACATCCAAGTCCGTAAGCACCGTTGCCTTCCGCTTGTTATCACTCCGGCAAAACCATCCCCGACACCGGCACGCATACACTTCTCCAATCCGGTTGCACCCGGACATTGAACCATACCGGAGGCAGTCGATTCGCCGACCATATCCTCCGCCTCCGAAAACCCCGGATTCTTCAGGCCGTCGGCAACGAACGGCCCTGTTTCCCCAAAATACGACCCACCCCGACACGCAGCCGCAAATTTCCCCTTCACACCACAGAATTACATCCGCAAACAGCCATAAATCCGGCCGGAAATGGCGATAATTGCATTTTATTTCGTAATTTTGAAAAATAAATCCCGTTGTGTAAAACACCCGGAGCGAAACGGCGATTCCGACTTTCAGGAACCGTGTCGGAAGATCCGTCAGTCGCCGGGCAGCGACGACAGAACAACAAAGTTCGGCAGGCGGGAAAATCCAGAGTTTACGTACAGGACACCGGATACGAAATACGAAAAAAATAAAAACAATTCAACCATATGGCAGAGAAAACACAAGCAAATCCCGACAAGTTAAAGGTACTTAACGCGGTGATGGAGAAGATCGAGAAGGATTTCGGCAAAGGCTCGATTATGCGCATGTCGAGCGCAGAGGTCGCCGACGTGCAGGTGATCCCCACGGGTTCGATCACCCTGGACATGGCGCTCGGCGTAGGCGGTTACCCCAAAGGCCGCGTCATCGAGATTTACGGCCCCGAATCCTCGGGCAAGACGACCCTGGCGATCCACGCCATTGCCGAAGCCCAGAAGGCCGGCGGTATCGCCGCTTTCATCGACGCGGAACACGCTTTCGACAGCTCCTACGCCCAGCAACTCGGCGTGGATGTCGATAACCTGCTGATTTCGCAGCCGGACAACGGCGAACAGGCGCTCGAAATCGCCGACTCGCTGATCCGCTCGAGCGCCATCGACATCATCGTCATCGACTCCGTGGCGGCTCTGACGCCCAAGGCGGAAATCGAAGGGGAGATGGGCGATGCCAAGATGGGATTGCAGGCCCGCCTGATGTCGCAGGCGCTGCGCAAGCTCACCTCGAGCATCTCCAAAACCAAAACGGTCTGCATCTTCATCAACCAGTTGCGCGACAAGATCGGCGTAGTGTACGGCAACCCCGAAACCACGACGGGCGGTAATGCACTGAAATTCTATGCCAGCGTCCGCATCGACATCCGCCGGGTGTCGGTCATCAAGGACGGCGAGGAACAGCTCGGCACCCGCACCCGCGTCAAAGTGGTCAAAAACAAGGTGGCGCCCCCGTTCAAGAAGGCCGAATTCGACATCATGTTCGGCGAGGGCATCTCGAAGATCGGCGAAATCATCGACCTGGGTGTGGACTACGGAATCATCAAGAAATCGGGTTCGTGGTTCTCTTACGGCGACCGCAAAATCGGCCAGGGCCGCGACAGCGTGAAAGAGCTTCTCAAGAACGATGAAGCGCTTCGCAACGAAGTCGAAGCCAAAGTCCGCGAAGCGATGATTGCCGCCCGCAAAGCATAAAAAGCGAATGAAGAGCCGACCGGGGCCTGTAACAAAGGCAGGAAACGCCCAAAAGACCGGTCGGAGTCTTCTCTCTTCGGACAAATACAGGCAGCGACGCACGGTATAGCCGGGACAGTTATAAAACGGCACCCCGGAAACGAAGCGAAAAACGATATTTTACGATAGAAAACGAGATCGTCGGTACGAAATCCGTCGAAATTCGTAGTTGGACCCTAAAACAGCATTGGATGGTATGGATTTTACGCCGGAAGACGAACGATTAATCAAGGAGAAGTGGGAGGAACTGCTTCAGTCGTGCACCAAAATCTGTAAAAACGACGAAGACTGGGAGTTCATCAAACGCGCTTTTTTCCTGGCGAAAGAGGCGCATGGCGGAGTGCGTCGCCGCTCGGGCGAGCCGTACCTGCTGCATCCCATCGCCGTAGCCAAGATCGTCGTGGACGAGATCGGGCTCGGCGTCAAATCGGTCGTCGCCGCCCTGCTGCACGACGTTGTGGAGGATACGGAGTACACGGTCGAAGATATGGAGCGCATCTTCGGGCCCAAGATCGCCAAGATGGTCGATGGGCTTACGAAGATGTCGGGCGTATTCAATGCCGATACTTCGGAGCAGGCGGAGTATTTCCGCAAAGTCCTGCTCACGCTTTCGGACGACGTGCGGGTGATCCTGATCAAAATCGCCGACCGCCTGCACAACATGCGTACGCTGGGGTCGATGCCTACCAACAAGCAGATCAAAATCACGGGTGAAACGCTTTACCTGTTCGCACCGCTGGCGTATCGGCTCGGCCTGTACGCCATCAAGAGCGAACTCGAAGACCTCTGCATGAAATATCGCTTCCCGGTACAGTATGCCGAGCTGTCGGAAAAACTCAAAGCGACCGAAGAACAGCGCGAAGCCTTCATCAGCAAATTCAACGCCCCGATCATCGAGGCGCTCAAGCGGGACCATATCAACTTCGAAATTTCGGGACGCGTCAAAAGCCTTTACTCGATCTGGAGCAAGATGCAGCGCAAACAGATCCCCTTCGAGGAGGTTTACGACCTGTTTGCCATCCGGATCGTCTTCCAGCCGCTGCCGTTCCCCTCGGAAAAGACACAGTGCTGGCAGATATTCTCGACTATCACCGACATCTACACGCCGAAACCGGATCGCCTGCGCGACTGGATTTCGATGCCCAAGGCCAACGGTTACGAAGCGTTGCACTCGACAGTTATGGGTCCCGACGGAGTATGGGTAGAGGTGCAGATCCGTACGCAACGCATGGAGGAGATCGCCGAAAGGGGATTCGCCGCTCATTGGAAATACAAAAACGCCTCGCTGTCGAACAACGAGGACGAACTCGACCGCTGGCTCAAAGATACGCGATGCACTGAATGGTCCGACGGAAAACGCCGTCGATTTCCTGGATAACTTCAAATTATCGCTATACACATCTGAAATAGCAGTATTTACACCCAAAGGAGAAGCTCGAAAAATGCCGTACGGAGCCACTGCGCTGGACTTCGCGTACGACATACACTCGAAAATCGGCAACAGCGCCATCGGCGCCAAGATCAACCACAAGATCGAACCGATCACCACGCAGATCAACAGCGGCGACCAGATCGAAATCATCACCGCCGACAACGCACGCCCCAAAGCCGAATGGCTCGATATCGTCACCACGACCAAAGCTAAGCAAGCGATCAAGAGTTTTCTCAAACGCGAGCGGCAAAACAACATCGAACGGGGCATGAAGATGCTCGAGGAGCGAATGCAGCAACTCAATACCCCGCTCAGCGGTCGTGTGCTGCGCAAAATCGTCCCGATTTACGAATCCAACAACAAAGAGGAGCTTTACAGCAAAATCGGGGCGGGGATCGTCGATCTGAAAGACCTGGACAAGGTACTGAAAGTCAATGCCACCAGCAAGATACTCAAATTCTGGACGCTTTTTATCAACAAAAAGGAGGACGAGGAGGGCGACGATGCCGAAAATCCGGAACCGAACAAGGCGAAAGCCGAAGAATCGGCAACGGCAAGCGAACCGCAATTCGTCATGGCCGAATGTTGCAAACCAATTCCGGGGGACAGCGTAGTAGGGTATAAAGACCCTGCGTCGAACCGTATCATCGTACATAAATCCGATTGCAAGGAGCTCGACCGACTGGCCGCTCAATTCGGACGCAATATCCTCAAGGACGAGATCAAGTGGTCGCAACACAAGGCCATGTCGTACCTATCGACCATCGAACTGCGCGGCATCGACCGCACCGGCATACTGCTCGACCTGGCAAAAACGGTCAGCGAGGATTTCAGCATCAATATCCGGCAGATCAATATCCAGACGCACGACAACATTTTCGAGGGCACGATCAGCCTTTATGTCAAGGATGCGGAGGGCCTGCATGCAATCATGGACAAAATCCGCAAGATAAAGGGCATAGACACCGTAAAACGCAATCAGGATTAAACCATCGGCACTATGGACAAAGATATCATCCAAATACTGTGGAGCGCACTGTTGATCGTCATAGTCACGATCGTCCCACTGGTCAAGAAGTTCAAGGAGATGCAAAGAAAAGAGTTGCGCTCCGCATCGGCGACACGGTCCGTCCGTCAGGCGGACGCGGACACATCCGACCCGGTGTCCGGATTCCGAAAAACGGCCGGCAAGTCCCCAAAAACTGAAAAAGCGGAATCTCCGTTACGCAACCAGATCGGCATATCCCGAGCGGACGCCGAACAGCAACCTCATAGCCCCGGTATCGCCGAAGAATTCGATGTGCGAAAAGCAGTCCTTTATTCGGAGATAATGGCTCCCAAATTCAAGGAGGAGTAGCCAAAGACAGGCGCATACGCTCATCGGCATCGATTCCCGTATTTTTCGGAAGCCAACACGATGCGAAATAGAAGGATGAGAAAGATTCTTCTCTCCGAATTAAATTAAAAGCCAGAAATCGGTTCCCTTCGCTTATTACGGGACCTCAAAGCGGCGACATAGCCACAAACAACGACGCTATCAATAAACACAATTTCATATGGCATCCATATTCACACGCATCATCAACGGCGAAATCCCGAGCTACAAGGTGGCGGAGGATGAAAATTTTCTGGCATTTCTCGACATCAATCCTCTCGAGAAAGGTCATACGCTGGTCGTCCCCAAAAAAGAGATTGATTATATCTTCGACCTGGACGACGAAACCCTACAAGGGATGATCGTCTTCGCCAAAAAGGTGGCGAAAAAGATCCAGGCTAAAATCGCCTGCAAGAGAGTGGCAGTAGTGGTTTTCGGCCTCGAAGTTCCCCATGCGCACATTCACCTGATCCCGATGGAAAACGAATACGACGTCGATTTCCGCAAAGTCAAGCCCAAATTCACTCCGGAAGAGTTCGAAGAAACAGCCAGAATGATTCGGGAGTAGGCCATACGGCAAAACATACAAATCATTAATTACCAGCCGGGTAGTGTATTGATTACACTATCCGGCCTTATTTTTTAACATAATATAATCAAAAGGAAAATAATGTTAAAAAAACGACGGAGAGCGAATTTCAATATCCCGAAATTATTGCAAAATCCAGCAAAATAGGGTGGTGCGTTACAAATGTAATCACCTCTTTCTTCTTAAACTTGCCTAATTTTATCCATTTGTAAATACATACTCTGTAAACATGCTGTTGATATTCAACAAATGTAAAATATCAAGCAAACCCTCGCAACAGTCAAAAATCCCCTGCATTATTAGAATCAAAATATTGAATTATCAATATAAATACACTATAAACCATATATTTATGACGATCAACTAAACAACAAGAAGAATCCCAATTGTATTTAGAGCCGTTTTGCAGCCCACATCGAATTTCATAAAAATATAAAAGTATTATATACTTATCATCAATAAATTATATAAAACTACCTATACAAATAATTCACACACAAGATTCGAAGATATTTAACCATATTCGAATAATTACATTTGTAAACATTATCGACAACAATTAACATTTTACAATCGTACAAAATAGTTGTTTTACAAAAGAAAAGTATTTATTTTTGTAAAAAATACCGGAAATGAAGGAGAAATTGCAACAATTGATGAAAAGCGAAGGTTTAACCTCCAGCCGGATGGCCGAGATCCTCGGAATCCAGCCTTCGGGAATCTCCCACATTCTCGCCGGACGGAACAAACCGGGATTCGATTTGCTGCAGAAGATTCTCCGGAGGTTTCCGCGTGTCAATCCGGACTGGCTGCTGCTCGATTCCGAACAGATGTATCGAACCGAAAATCCGGAAAGCTCTTCTTCAACGAGCGGAACAGACGCTGGAAACAGCCGGACTAACGTCGGACTGTTCGGGACGGAGCCGGAACAGAGATCGAACACCGCCGGCTCGGTCGCTCCATCGACACAAACGACCGAGAACGACAACGAACTGTCGAAGCAAACCGATACGGTTCTTCAAACCCTCGCCGGCAATGACCGGAATCCCGTCGTGCGCGTTATTTTGGTCTATGCCGATCACTCGTTTGAGGCCCTGACACTGCATAAACCGTAACCCGGCGGTCTATTATAAATCGGCCCAAAAGCGGACTTCGAAAAAATTCCCATATTTCGTTTCAAGCGAACGGCCGAGAAGGAGGATCCCATCTGCGCAATCATTGAAAGACGGCGTCGTTATTTTCCAACAAATCGGCTCTCCTCTTATCAAATTCCGTTTCAGGCCGTTCTGGAGCCTACGACGGCGTTTCTGCAACATTATACCCAGTGCAGCACACAACAGAAACTATACAAAATATATGGATATGTAATTTGCGTTTTACCGGCAACCCTTTTCATTGGGTCGCCGGTTTTTTATGTTTGTTAATTTGAAATTAACGAGAATAATATTTAATTTAGTTCTATAAAATGGGTTTAGAATAATTTATCAGCCCCGCTCAATGTGAATATACTACCGGCTTTTAATTTCTTTTTAAGCGGTACACGTCGGGATTTTCTAAAATAAAGTTTGCTCGGCACTCGACTTATTCGTATATTTGCAAAAGGCGAATTTGCGTGCGGACAGGTTACATGCCGTAAAACGATGTTTTGTTGGCGGCCGGATGTCTTTTCGCCGGATATTCGAAGCTGCCGGTATCGGCTCGAACCCGAATCGCGTTCGTTCCCGACTTTTGCCGGCAGGAAGAACAAGACCGATAATAAAACCTTATAAGAAATGTCAGAGATTACAAAATTAGAACCGAAGCTCGTCTGGGAGCTGTTCGATGCCATTACGCGGGTGCCGCGTCCCTCCAAGAAAGAGGAAAAGATCCGGGAGTTCCTCGTGGATTTCGCAAAAAAACACAACATCGACTATCAGACCGACGAAACGAGTAATGTCGTGATGCGCGTACCCGGTACGAAAGGGTATGAGAACCGTCCCTGCGTCATTCTTCAGTCCCATATGGATATGGTGTGCGAGAAAAATTCGGACACGGCGTTCGACTTCGACAAGGATCCCATCCGCACGAAGATCGTCGATGGCTGGGTGAAGGCCGAAGGTACGACGCTCGGTGCCGACGACGGTATCGGTATGGCGGCAGCCCTTGCCGCGCTGCTCGATCCTGCATTGGAACACGGTCCCCTGGAGGCGCTGTTCACGGTGGATGAAGAAACCGGTCTTACCGGTGCTTTCGGATTGGGTAAAGGAATGCTTACGGGCCGTTACCTGGTGAACCTCGATTCCGAGGATGAAGGCGAAATTTTCATCGGCTGCGCCGGCGGCGTTGATACGCTGGCTACGTTCCGTTATAAGACGGAGGCCGCACCTGAAGCCCACGTCTTTTTCCGGGTTCGGGTATCCGACCTTTCGGGCGGACACTCCGGCGACGATATCGATAAGGGCCGTATGAATTCCAACAAACTGGTCGCACGGTTGTTGTGGAACGGCGCCCAGCGTTTCGGATTGCGCCTGAGCCGTTTCGACGGCGGCAACCTGCGCAATGCCATTCCGCGCGAGGCGTATGCGGTTTTCGCCGTGCCGAGCGGTTCGAAAGCCGGCTTCGAGGCTTTCTACAAGGAGTTTGCCGGGGAACTTGCAGCCGAAGCCAAGTTCCGGGAACCGAATTTCAAGATCGGAATCGAAGAGGTTCCGGCCGCATCGGTGATCGATGCGGCGACCCAGCGCAACTTGCTTTACGCGCTCGTAGGACTGCCCAACGGAGTGATCGAGATGTCGCTGGCCATGCCGGGACTTGTCGAAACATCGACCAACCTCGCTTCGGTGAAATTCGAAGGGGACGACCGGATCGTCGTGACCACTTCGCAGCGCTCCTCGGTGGAGAGTGCCAAGGTCTATGCGTCGCAGATGATCGAATCGGTGTTCGCTTTGGCGGGCGCCGAGGTGTCGCATTCGGAGGGTTATCCCGGCTGGGCGCCCAATCCCCAGTCTAAACTGTTGGAAATCACGGTTGCCAGCTATGAGAAACTTTTCGGTGTGAAGCCCAAGGTGCGTGCGATCCATGCCGGTTTGGAGTGCGGCTTGTTCCTCGAGAAATATCCGCATCTGGAGATGGTTTCGTTCGGTCCGACGCTGCGCGGCGTCCATTCGCCCGACGAGCGGCTCGAAATCGCAACGATTCCCAAGTTCTGGGATCTGTTGGCCGATATCCTGAAAAAAAGTCGAGTAAGTTTCTGCGTGGAATATTGATTCCCGAATCATATCGTCTGGTCGATCAAGTCATTCATTTGATAATGAATGACTTGATTTTTTGATTATACGGATCGTAGGAAGATGGTTTACACGGGTAATTCGGGATGATATTCTCGATCTTTTTTTATTGTCAAAGGCCGGATACTCTGTATTTTATGACAATGAAAACCGATTGTTCGACAGGTTTGTACGGGTATTTGTGCTGCGCCTGCCTTCCGGCGAGGTGCAACGAAGGCAGAAGCTCGGAGAACGGAGCCTTGCGGGATACGCAGGACACCGGCGATTTTTCGATTATCCGAATGGAAAGCGTATAACGTACTGAATATACACAGCGAAAACGACCGTGATGCCGTGCGATTTGAGAAAGCCCATTCAGAGCATCGGATTTCCAGATTAAAATTGCTCGCCGCTATCGAACGGGATAGAATGGACCGGTTGCGAAAAAAAATTAGGAAAGATAATTTCGGGGGATCGGTATCCAAACCAATCCTTAATCACAAAATGATTCAATATTGGTATTATGTTAAATTATATAAGAAATTTCTTGCATCGGCCAATATGTCGGCATTTACGCCGATGATTATATAATGATTTATAAAACAGGTATTATCCGTGATTTCTTTGTGTTTTGCCGAAGGCAAATATGCTCGATGCAGGAAAGTTTTGTAATGTTGCGGACCGATCGATCTTTGATATGGATGTGGACAATTCGTGCGGATGTCGTTAATTTTAGTAAATTTGCAGGTAAATATATTTGTCTATGTTTCGAAAAATCGCCATATTTTCGCTGATAATACCGTGGTTGCTTTTCAGCGGCTGTGCGTCCCGACCCGCCGACGAGCGGCCGACGATCTTCGTATCGATTCTTCCTTTGCGCGGGATCGTCTCCGAAATCGTCGGCGATGACTTTCGGGTCGAAGTGCTCGTTCCGCCCGGTATGAACCCGGAAAGTTTCGAGCCGACACCCCGGCAGATGATCGATCTGAATCGTTCGCAGTTGATATTCAATATCGGTTGGATCGATTTCGAGCAGAATATGCTGTCCAAGATCGAGGACCGTCGAAAAGTAATCGACCTGCATCGTGGTATAGAGCCGATTGCGGGCAGTTGCTCCCATGCGGACGCGGAGAAAGAGCATCGGCACGGCGTCGATCCCCACATTTGGACCTCTCCGCGCGAATTGCGCACTATGGCCGATAATGCTTATCGGGCGATTCACGAGCTGTATCCTTATTCTACCGTATATGCGGTTAATTATCAGCGTCTTGCCGATAAATTGCAGGCTCTCGATGATTCTGTTGCCGAACGGCTGAAGCAGAGCGGAGTACCCTATTTCATGATTTACCATCCGGCCCTGACCTACTATGCCCGTGCCTATGGAATCGATCAGGTTGCCATCGAGCAGGACGGCAAGGAGCCTTCGGCCAAGCGCCTGGCCCGGCTTATCGAGCAGGCTCGCCGGGACAGTATTCGTGTCGTATTCTACCAGAGCCAGTTCCCGGCTTCCACCGTCGAAGTGATCGCCGAAGATATCGGGGCGCAGAGCGTCCGGATCGATCCGCTGGCCGAGGATGTCGTCGGCAATATTTCCTATATTACGGATCTCATAACTGCCGAACGTCTATGAAAACTCCGCTCGTTTCGCTTCGCCGCGTCAGCGTGTCGTACGATGGTCACGATGCGCTCAAAGAGGTCGATTTGGATATTTATCCCGATGATTTTCTCGGTATCATAGGTCCTAACGGCGGAGGTAAAACTACGCTTGTCAAGGCCATCGTGGGAACGATCCCCTATCGTGGTACGATCTCCTATTCACCGCAGTTGTTTCGGGGAAAGGAGCGGTTGATCGGCTACATGCCCCAGCAATCGATCTTCGACCGGAGTTTTCCGATTTCGGTGCTCGAAGTGGTGATGTCGGGGCTTCAGGGGCAAAGGGGTTTCCATGCCCGCTATGCGTCCGGGGATCGAGCGAAGGCACAGGAGCTGCTGCGGACGGCCGGTATCGACGGGATCGCCCGCAAACCTATCGGCGAGATTTCCGGCGGTCAGATGCAGCGGGCGTTATTGTGTCGGGCGGTGATTTCGGATCCTAAATTGTTGATTCTGGACGAGCCGGCCAATTTTGTGGACAATCGTTTCGAAAACGAGCTCTATCGGATGCTCGCCGAGTTGCACGGACGAATGGCGATCGTAATGATTTCGCACGATCTGGGGACGATTACGAGTGTCGTGCGAAATATCGTTTGTGTGAATCGTTATGTCCACCGGCACGATTCGAACATCATCACCGAGGAGCAGCTCCGCAATTACGACTGCCCTATTCAGCTTATTTCCCACGGCAAGGTGCCGCATACGGTGCTTGCATCGCACCCGCACGACTGTTGTCCGCATACCCGTACGGAGGAGTAGCCCGGCTTTTCCGGCACCTTTCCTCTGACTGATAGTCCTCCCCGATTCGGAATCGCGCCGCATAAAAGCGGATTGATATTCCGAATCGGGGCTGTCGTATTTGTAAAGTTTCGGAGTTTTTTCTATCTTCGAAGAAGGAACGGCGAAGACGCACAAGCAGGAATATAAACCCCTAAATAGATCGGCTATGAAAAGAATCGGATTATTGCTGGCTATGCCGCTTGCAGCGGCCGGCCTTTTTTTCGGCGGTTGCCGCGAAGCGAAAAAGAAAAACTGCCGGGAACTGTTCTATCGGCATTATGAGGCGCAGGTCAAGGGTTTTATGCGTGCGACACCCGATGCCAACCCCCTCCTTTCCCGGAAAGTCGCGGAATATATGCTAAACCGTATGTTCGAACTCGACACTGCGTTTGTCTGCCTGGAGGGAGAAGCGCTGGAGGCTTTTCAGCGCAAATACGGTCGGCTTCTGCAAAGGGAGTATGACAGTGTGGTCGCCGTGTATGGCGATTGTCGCGGTCGCTTCGAAAAATGTTATGATGAGAATATCAAGGGCTTTATGCGTACGATGCTCGATACGGATACGGTCCTTGCCCGGAAAAGAGCCGCATTCGCCCTGAAACGGGCCTATGAAATAGATTCGGCTTTCGTCTGGATGGAAGGTGCGCAGCTTACGGAATTTCTGGACAGCATCCGTCTTGTAATTCGGGAGGAGATCGCTCGCATTCGGTAGAGATGCCGGTTCCGATGTAGGACAAAAACGATGCACCGACGCTTTTCCGCACTTACAACCGGCTCGGCACGACACGTGTCAGTGAAATAAACTAACACTTAAAACGCTGCGATTATGAAATGGCTTTATTACACAGTGCTGCTGCTCGCCTGCTGCCGTATGGCGGGGTGCGGCAGCGACAAGGATTCGGTATCGGTCCTTCCTTCGGACCCTCCAGCACCGGAGGAGCCGGAGTATGTGGACCCGACGGCCGGATTCAGGGAAGTAGGACCCTGGGGAAGTATGGAGGATATGATTCCTGATGAACACCCGGACTCCGAATTTTCTCAATGTTACTACAATTATTTTTGCCTGTGCAATAAGAGCAGCCATACCCTGACCGTAGCGGTTTCTTCAAAATGGAAAAATATAGGTGGGTTTTTACGACCGGGAACAAAATATACCCGTAATTTCGGACAGGAAGTTTTCGGCACTTATCGGGATGGTCCTATCGAATCGTTCGACGATATCAAAAGCATCAAAGTCGTCTATGATGAATATTTGGACGATGTTGCGAATATGGATTTCTTTTATTCGATATCCGAACGCTATCTGTTCCCCTCCGAGGATGATTTTGCGGGGACGATTGGCGACGAGAACGAATGGATCTTCGAAAAATTCACCGACCGTCGTTTGCGCTGGGTCTATATCTTCACCGACGAAGATTACGACCGGGCCAAAGCCATGTACGACGAACGTATGGCCAATTTCGGAAATGGCGAAAAGTAGCTCCCGGATTCTCTGAGCGAAAGGAGCCGTAGCATTGCGTTTGCGGCTCCTTCCCCTCCCCTCCTCGCTGTCCGGCAGACAGAGTAGTGCCTCGTTCCGGGAAGAGTGGTGTGCCGGATCAACAAAATGTATTCCGGCATATATGCGTCCGTTGACTTGCCGCCATTGTTTGTTGTCGTACCTGTTGCCTGCACATTGGGCGGCGATGCCGGCCGCAGGATCCCGATCGTTTGTGGACATAAAAAATACTTACGGAGTTGCCCCCGTAAGTATTCGAGTATGATTCGGGATAATTTTCTATTTGTTGATCTCGCTCAACTTTTCGAACAATTTGCCGAACGAAGCCTCGATTTCGCGGCGCAGCGCTGCAAAGTGCTTGCGCACCAGCGAAGGATTATGTGCATCGGCCGGATTGTTGGCCTTGACGAAAAGCGCGTTGCGAAGAGCCACGCCCTCCTGCATCACTTCGAAAATCTCTTTCTCTTTGGTCGGCTGGAAGCAGATCGCCATGTCGCAGTCGAACACGAGTTCCTCCAGACGGTAGTCGATCTCTTTTTTCAGCATTCTTAAATTTGCCATATCTCTATTCGGTTTTTAATATAATTATTTCTGTAAAAAATCATACACGGATCCACGTACCTCTCTCCGCCTTGTCGGAAGCGTTGCTGCATCTGCCTGTTGTAAAAATTAAAAGAGTGCGAACAGTTGCCAACCCTTGATGTTTGTTTTCCTCTTTCCGGACAGATCCGCACTCGAATATCTCCTATCCGTTTCGGCCGTCGGCTGTTTGCATCAGTCCGAGCCGGCTTACCTGCCGCAAAGAAGAACTGCATCCTATCCTCTGCAAAGATAAAAAAATCTTCCGGAAATCGAGTGCAGTCAGATCACAAAATTCAATTACATCCGCTCCGGTACGTCGATTCCGAGCAGCGCCATGGCCAGACGGATCGTGCGGGCCACCTGTTCGGCCAGGCGCAGCCGCATGTCGCGGGTCGTCGTACACTCCTCTTTGAGGATCGAATGGTCGTGGTAGTAGCCGTTGAACGATTTGGCCAGTTCGTAGGCGTAAGCGCCGACGATCGACGGAGCGAAATTCGCGGCGGCGGCCTGTACGGTCGCCGGATATTCGGTCAGCGCCTTGATCAGTTCGATCTCTTCGGGCAGGAGCGCCGCAGCTTCGTCCTGGGTGCGGAAATCGATCCCCGCCTCCTCTGCTTTGCGCAGGACCGAGCGGATGCGTGCATGCGTGTACTGGATGAAAGGACCTGTATTGCCGTTGAAGTCGATCGATTCGCGGGGGTCGAACAGCATCGTCTTCTTGGGATCGACCTTCAGGATGAAATACTTGAGGGCTCCTAACCCGACCATCGATGCGATGGCGTCGGCTTCCTGCGCGGTGCAGCCGTCCAGTTTGCCCAATTCGTCCGACATCTCGCGGGCGGTCGATACCATGTCGGCGATCAGATCGTCTGCATCGACGACCGTTCCCTCGCGGGATTTCATCTTGCCTTCGGGCAGCTCGACCATGCCGTAGGAAAGGTGGTAGATGTGGTCGCTCCATTCGTCGTATCCCAACTTCTTGAGGATCAGCTTGAGCACCTGGAAATGGTAGTTCTGTTCGTTGCCCACTACGTAGATCATTTCGTCCAGCCGGTTCTCCTCGAACCGGCGGAACGCCGTGCCGAGATCCTGCGTCATATAGACCGATGTGCCGTCGCCGCGCAGCAATAACTTCTGGTCGAGTCCGTCGGCCGTGAGGTCGATCCAGACAGAACCGTCCTCCTTGCGGAAGAAGATACCCCGGGCGAGTCCCTCTTCCACCAGGCTCTTGCCCAGCAGGTAGGTTTGCGATTCGTAATAGACCTTGTCGAAATCGACGCCCAATGCCTTGTACGTCACGTCGAAGCCTTCATAGACCCACCCGTTCATGGTTTCCCACAGCGAATATATTTCCGGGTCTTTGGCCTCCCAGCGGCGCAGCCACTCCTGCGCCTGTCGCATGATCGGAGCGTTTTTCTTGGCCTCCTCCTCGCTTTGCCCGGCGGCGACGAGCTCCTTGATCTGGGCTTTGTAGTGCTTGTCGAATTCGACGTAATATTTACCGACCAGGTGGTCGCCTTTCATCCCCGACGAGGCGGGCGTTTCGCCGCCGCCGTAGAGTTTCCAGGCCAGCATCGACTTGCAGATGTGAATACCGCGGTCGTTCACGAGGTTTACCTTGATTGACCTTGTTGCCGTTGGCTTTCAGGATCTGCGCGACGGAGTATCCCAGCAGGTTGTTGCGGATGTGTCCCAGGTGAAGGGGCTTGTTGGTGTTGGGCGAGGAGTATTCGATCATTACGGTACGGCCCGTCGGTGCGGCCTGCCCGAAGGTGTCGTTTGCCGCGACCTCCCGGAAGCGTGCGGCCCAGAATGCACTGTCGAGCGAGAGATTCAGGAATCCCTTGATTACGTTGAACGCCTTGATTTCCGGCGTATTGGCCACCAGGTATTCGCCGATCTCCGTCGCCGTGGCTTCGGGCGACTTGCGGCTGGCTTTGAGCAGGGGGAACACCACGAGCGTATAGTCGCCCTCGAACTCTTTGCGGGTTTTCTGAATCTGCAACGGAGCTCCGGCATTCCCGTAGAGGGTGCTTACCGCCGCTGCGACTTTATCCGTAAGAAACTGTTCAATATTCATCGTATGTCGAATTTGGGTGCGAATTTACGCTTTTTATCCGAATAATCCGCGTCGTCGCCTCTCAATAATGCGTCGGATAGCGAATTGCATCCGTCGATTTTCGGAAAATTGCAAACTATTGTTATATTTGCAAACCGTATAGGCTGTCCCTGCAGCGTCCGAACGGTTCGGCGTTGTTGCGTCGTGCGATTCCCTGTCCGAAAACAATCCGGGCCGGATTCGTCCGCCGGGGTCGAAGGCCGGAGCCATCCGGCCCGGCTTTCGGTATGGACCGCCTTTCGTTTTTTTATTTTTTCATAGCATGGAAATATTCATAATCCTCCTGCTGATCCTGCTCAACGGTCTGTTCGCCATGTCGGAGATCGCCCTGATCTCGGCCCGCAAATCGAACCTTACGGCGCAGGCCAAGCAGGGCAACAAACGGGCTCGCCAGGCCCTCAAGCTGGCGGAAGATCCCAACAAATTTCTTTCGACCGTCCAGATCGGTATTACTCTGATCGGTATTTTGACCGGTATTTATTCGGGGGCGGCCATCGCCGACGACCTGCGGGAAGTCTTCGTCCGCTGGGGAGTTCCCTATGCGGCTCCCGTAGCGCAGACGCTCATCGTGATCGTGGTGACCTATCTGACTATCGTGTTCGGAGAGTTGATTCCCAAGCGTATCGGTATGACGGCCGCCGAGCCGGTCGCCAAACTCGTGGCCGGCCCTATGAAGGTGCTGTCGGTCGTCGCCTCCCCTTTCGTATGGCTCCTTTCGAAGAGCATCGAGGGCATTTCCCGTCTGTTCGGGCTGCGCGATACCGACAGTCCCGTAACGGAGGCCGAGATCAAGTCGATCGTGCAGGAAGGCGCCGAGGACGGAGCTGTGCAGGCTGTCGAGCAGAAGATCGTCGGCCGTGTCTTCTCGTTGGGTGACCGCAGCGTGGAGTCGATCATGACCCACCGCAGCGACATCGCATGGCTCGATGTGAATATGTCTGTGGATGAGATCCGCGACCTCGTTCGTCGGGAGCCTCACGGACGCTATCCCGTCGGCGAAGGATCGCTCGACCGGCTGGTCGGCGTCGTCTATCTGAAGGATCTTTTTTCGCATATCGGGGACCCCGGATTCTCGCTGCGGCAGATTCTCTCTCCTGTCAAGCTGTTCCACGAGGGAGCGGAGGTGTATATGGCGCTGGAACAGTTGCGGACCGAGCAACTGGGTTATGGCATCGTTTGCGACGAGTTCGGCGTCACGCAGGGTATCGTGACTCTGAAAGATATTTTCGAAGCCCTTGTAGGCGAGCTGCTCGAAGATCGTGAAGAGCCGGATATCGTCGTGCGCGAGGACGGTAGCGTGCTGGTGGACGGGCAGTGTTCGTTTTACGATTTTCTGGCCCATTTCGGATTGGAGGATGTCTATTCTTCGGCCGAATACAATACGATCAGCGGTTTGATTCTGGATGAGCTGGAACATATTCCGCACAGCGGGGAATACCTTCAATGGGAGTGTTTCCGGCTCGAAGTCGTGGATATGGACGGAGCACGCATAGACAAGGTGCTGGCGACGATGATCGACACGTCCGATAATAAAAATAAATAGAGCCTTCCCGTGCGGAGTTTGTTTTTGATGCCATGAAGATTGCCGACATAGAATTGGGTGACCGCCCGCTGTTCCTGGCTCCGATGGAGGATGTGACCGATCCTTCGTTCCGCTATATGTGCAAGCGGTTCGGTGCCGACGTGGTATATACCGAGTTTATCTCTTCGGACGGGTTGATCCGCGATGCGGGCAAGTCGCTCGCTAAATTGCGCATCGCCGAAGCCGAACGGCCCGTGGGTATCCAGCTTTACGGTCATCTGGTGGAACCGATGGTCGAGGCGGCTCGGATCGCCGAGGCGGCCGATCCCGATATCATCGATATCAACTTCGGTTGTCCGGTGAAGAAGATCGCCGGTCGGGGCGCCGGATCGGGTATGATGCGCGATGTCCCCCTGATGGTCGAGATGACCCGCCGCATCGTCGAAGCCGTGAAGAAACCCGTGACGGTCAAAACCCGTCTGGGATGGGATGAAGAGTCGAAGAACATCGAAGAGATCGCTCTGCGCCTGCAGGACGTGGGTATCGCCGCACTGACGATCCACGGCCGCACGCGGGCCCAAATGTATCGCGGCGAAGCGGACTGGACGCTCATTGGCAAGGTGAAGAACAATCCGGCGATCCGGATTCCGATCATCGGTAACGGAGATATCGACTCCGGTCCCAAGGCCCGCGAAATGTTCGACCGCTATGGAGTGGACGGGGTGATGATCGGGCGGGCGACCTACGGGCGGCCCTGGATCTTCCGCGAAGTGAAACACTTTCTTGAAACAGGCGAGGTGATGCCGCAGCCGTCGGTGGCGGAGCGGGTCGAAATCGCTAAAGAACATTTAGCCAAATCCTTGGAGATCAAAGGCGACCGGGTCGGAATCCTGGAGATGCGCCGCCACCTGTCGAACTATTTCAAGGGACTTCCCAATTTCAAGGAAACCCGCCTGAAGCTGGTGACTCTGTTCGATCCGAACGAACTGTATGCCACGCTCGATTCGATCGCCGATCGTTGGGGCGATTTCGACGTGAGCGGGGTCATCCCTGCTCCGCTTTCGCATGATGTGTAGCTTTGTTCTGCACGAGAATCGCTTGCCTGTCGATTCCTAAGCGTATATTTTCAACAAGGGCGACCAAATCTTTCTGCCCGCCCGAAAAGTCCCGGCAGCGTACCGGTGCCGAATTTCGTGGAGCCGGAAAATTGTCGCTTCGTGCGTAAGGATCTCCTTTTATTCGTTATTCGATTTCCCGTCATTTGTTTATTCGATAACTCTGTAAAAACAAAGCGCCGCGAGAGAAGTCGCGGCACTTTTTATTATCAACGTCCGGGGTTATTTCAGGCTGCGTTGGATATAGTCGGTGTAATCCTTGACTACGGGCGTGTAGTCTTCCTCTTCGAACAGCGGGGAGGAGATCAGGAAGTCGGCTGTTGAGCGGTTTACAGCCGTGGGTACGTTGTAAAGCGTCGCCAGGCGCAACAGCGCTTTCACATCCACGTCGTGCGGTTGCGCCGACATGGGGTCCCAGAAGAAAATCAGGGCACTGATCCGTTCGTCCGCGATCAGGGCGCCCAGTTGCTGGTCGCCGCCCAGAGGACCCGATTTCAGCCGCGTGATGTCGAGTGCCGGTTGCTCGTAGTGGTGGGATGCCGAGTGATTGAGCAGGGTTTCTTCGACGATCTTGCCTGTCGTACCCGTACAGACGATCCGGTGTTTGCTCAATTTTTCACAGTTCCAGTCCACCCATTCCGCCAGGTCGTGTTTCATGTTGTCGTGCGCGACGAGCGCCATCATTTTCTGTCTGTTCATTTCTTTCATCCGTTTTTTTTGAAAGCCGCGTTTCGGCTTTCGGTTGTTTTATACTCGATTTACGGCCCCAAGATGCGAATAAGCCGAGTACAAAAGCAAATTTATTTGCATTTTGCCGAGGCGAAGTATTTAAGACGAAGTCAAAGATACGAAAACTCGCCCGATTTCGGATGGATTTAGGAAGAATAATGTAAACTATTGGGCTTTCAGGGAGATACGCAGCATTATTCCGCATTTGTAAATGTGTGCTTTGAAGCCGTTTTTTGAATAGTTAAGCGAAAAAATTGCTACCTATCCGTTGCCCATTCCAGTTGTATGGAGTTGTTTGAAAATCCTTTCTGCTCCGACCGTAAAGAACGCAGTTTCATCATTTTGGCTTAGCGAAGGTACTTATTTTTTTTGAGATATGAAAAATATAGGTTCCGGAAGTCAATGGTGATAGCTTTGTCGATGTCTGACGATATTTTACATGCCGATGATTAACTCTGTCTCTGTTAATTTTGCAAACAATGGAACAGATTATGAATCAGACAGATGTAAAGGTTTCGTTCTACCTTAAAAAGAGCGAGGCGGATGCCAGGGGAAACTGTCCCGTGATGGCACGGCTTATTGTCGGCAAGCACTCTGAAACAGCATTCAGTGTCAAGTTTCGTGTGCCACAGTCATTGTGGTCATCCGGACGGGCGTGTGGAAAAAGTGTTGCGGCAAGAGACATAAACAACAGACTGGATGAAATACGTGCTGCCGCGCTCGGCATCTATGCGGAACAATCTGCAATCCGTGAGGATGTAACAGCAGAGGATGTAAAGCATCAACTTTTGGGTATGGCTTCGGAACAGGAAACCCTATTAAGCTATTTCAGACTTTTCATTAGAAATTTCGAGAAACGCGTTGGGATCAATCGTACGGAAAAGACATTGAGGGCTTACCGCAATTCCTACAATCATCTGGTACGTTTTTTACAGATGCAATATAAGCTGTCAGATATCCCTTTTTGCCGCATTGGACCGTTCCTTCATTGAAAAAATATGACTTGTATCTACGTACGGAATGTTGTCTGGCTTCAGGCACAATAGTCAATCTTACCGTCCAACTGAAAACAATTGTCGGAGAAGCTATTGCTGACGGTATAATAACAGTATTCCCGTTTGTCGGATATGAACCGGTACATCCGAAACCGGAACAGAAATATCTCACCTCCGAAGAATTGAATAGGATTATGACAACACCTCTCCATGATCAGATTCTTTATCATGTGAGAGATATGTTCCTGTTTTCCTGTTATACGGGTATTCCCTATAGCGACATGTGTCTGCTGACAAATGAAAACCTTTCTCTCGCGGAAGATGGTACCTGGTGGATCAGGAGTTCTCGCAAGAAAACCGGTGTAGATTTTGAAATACCGCTTATGGAACTGCCGTTCCATATTATTGAAAAATACCGCGATATGGCTCCTGAAGGAAAGCTTCTCCCCATGTATTCCAACAGTTCATTGAATCGTTATCTGAAACGCATCGCCGAAATTTGCGGTATAGGACGTAAGCTGGTCTTCCATGCAGCCCGTCATACCTATGCGACAGAAATTACACTTTCCCATGGCGTACCGCTTGAAACGGTCAGCAAGATGTTGGGGCACAGTCGTATTGAGACCACACAGCATTACGCAAAGGTGACAGACAATAAGATAGATACAGATACGAAAGCATTGGATAAAATAATTGTTGAGCGGTTTTCTGTAGTTATTTGATAATGGCAAAAAATAGGATTATGAAAAGAAATACTGACAATATGGAAATCAAACGTCGCAGTACATTTGCGATACTGTTTTATATAAACCGCACCAAAGTCCGTAAGGATGGAACGTGCCAGTTGCTGTGCAAGATAAGCATAGATGCCAAATGGGAACAGATAGGAACGAAAGTATCCGTCAATCCGGCCATCTGGAATCCTGAAAAAGGACGGGCTGACGGCCGCAGTGAGAATGCCATTACCGTCAACCAGGCTATTGATGATCTGACCAAAGAAATCAAGGAACATTACAGGCGGATTAAGAACAGTCTGGGATTTATTACGGCAGAGCAGGTGAAGAATGCCGTGATGGGAGTCGGTCAGAAACCGTTAACTCTGCTGGCTCTTTTCAGAGAGCATAACGAGGAGTTCAAGAAGCGTATCGGTGTGGATCGTATAAAGGAGAGTTATGATTCCTACTTACGTTCATATAAGCACCTTTCGGCTTTCGTGCAGGAAAAACGCGGCGTAGAGGATGTACTGCTACGTAGTCTTGACCGTGTGTTCTACGATGACTTTGAACTTTTTCTCAGGACGGACAGGAATTTAAGCCCGAAGAGCGTGCATGAACATCTTTACAGGCTGAAGAAGATGACCATGCGGGCTGTCAGCCAGGGAACAATCCGCCGTGATCCGTATTGTCGCCTTCATCCTGAACTGCCCAAACGGAAAAGTCGTCATCTGAAGCTGGAAGACTTGAAGACACTGCTTACAACACCTGTCGAGAAGCCACAGCTTCAGTTTGTTAGGGATATGTTCATCTTCTCCACTTTTACCGGACTTGCCTATACGGATTTGAAAAAATTGAGGGTAAATGATATTACCCAATCTGAAGACGGTTCATGGTGGATCCATATCCACCGCCAGAAAACAGGAACACTGTCTTCTGTCCGATTGTTGGATATTCCGTTGAAGATAATAGAGAAATATCGGGAACAGAGAAAGGATGACAAAGTCTTCAATCTGTATAGTCGTACGTATTTCATTATGCTCGCCCACCAGTTGGGTGAAGTTTACGGATTTGAACTTACATTTCATAAGGCACGACACAATTTCGGAACCCATATAACCCCTTTCATTGGGTGTTCCAATCGAGACAGTCGGCAAAATGATGGGGCATATGCGTATTGAGACCACGCAGCTTTACGCCAAAGTGACTGACAGGAAAGTGGACGAGGACATGAAACGGCTGAAAGCAGCCGGAATGGATCGGATTCCTGGTCTGTATGAAGAAGATGTTATTGTCAAGAAACGAAGAAGGAGATTCGGATACCAATTGTCCGACAACAAAGAAACGACCTTGTAAAGAGGCCGTTTCTTTTTTACTTTTGCTTCATACCCATCGCTGTTCTTCCCTGCATCTTTTATAAAGCGTCATCAAGAACTTTTTGTATGTCTGACTCTTTGTAAAGGGCTTTTCCCTGCACAAGATAGTAAGGTATCACACCGAGGGTCCGGTATTCCTGCAAGGTACGCCGGCTTACTTTCAACAGCTTTGAAAGTTCCTCGTCCGTGAGGAAATAATCACCGTGAAATGCGGGCCTTGGAGCCGTCCGTATTGCGTCTATCATGCGCTCCATGTTTTCCAGCCCTTTGAAAATAGTATCAATCCGCTGGTCTTTTCTGTTTATAAGATCGTAACTCATGGCTTTCTTTTTTGTGGGTGATAACTTGATTCCAACAGGCTTTGTACATCTTCCGGTTTGTAGAAGAACTTGTTCTTGATCCGGGTGAAAGGCAACAGTCCTTTCTCGCGATATACCTGAAGTGTTTTCTTGGATATTCGGAGAATCCCGCATACCTCCTGATTGTCCATCCATTTTTTCAGTCCCGCGTCTTTGGTCTGACTACATAGACCGATGACTTTTTTCTCAATCAGGCTGAGGCGGACAACCAATTCGTCAAAGGTCTGTTTTTCCATACATATAATTTCCATACCGTCATTTTATTAGGATTGAAGACCGAGTTCCTTTTTTATTTTCGCCGGCAGCACCTTCCCCTTCCTGTTCAGGAAGTCCTGGACTTCCGAAGCCTTGTAGTAGGTACGCCCGTCAATCATGTAGTATGTGACGAGCTTCTTCTGGCGGTAGCGTGCAAGGGTGCGTTTCGTAACGCCAAGGAGTTCGCACATATCCTGGTTGTCGAGCAGCTTGTCACCCTCAAGGGCGGCCGTCTGCCTGTTCATGCGGTTCAGTCTGTCATCTATCCTGTCAAACCGTTCCATTATCTGGTGGAGCATCATCTGGAATGTCTCCCTGTCTATCTGTATCATAATGAATTCTGTTTTTAGTGTAATAATTCCATTACACCGTGTTGCGCAACAGGTTTCATTATGATATAGGCCAAAACATGGACCAATGGAGCATATTGCCACATAAAAACATGGCAAGTCGCTGAATAATAGAGAAATAAAAAATCAGCCCCATAAAAACGAGACTGATGGAAGTATTGCAAATGCAAGAGCGTGCAATCTTTTATTGCAATGTTTTGCGATAAGTAAGGCGGCAGATCCCGTTTCTGAATGTTTTTGTCCTGACCAGTTCCCATTTGTCCGTGGAGATATGTTTTGATACGGGAACCGTTTCGGAACTGATTACCGGAAGAAGAAAAATGACCATCTCATCTATCAGGCGGTACAGGGACAGTCCCCGCAGCAGTTCTGCGCCGCTGTCGTCATAGATTTCAGCCAGATATATGTCAGAGGGTGCAGACTGTTCCTTGTCACAGATGAGGTCGACTAGCGGATAGCCCGGATACAACATGCGGGTGGACCGGCCCCGCCAGTAGGGGAAACCGTCATCGCTGTTTTGTATCCATTGCAGCAGGGAATCGTTCCGTGCGGGGACGAAACCGTTCAATGTCATTGCTATCAGAACCTGTAACTTTGCCATACCTTGATACTCCAAATGAAAAGCGTGAGGCTCACGCTATTTCGGATGGAGGCTCTGACAAAGCCCAATACAGAAATTTGCATGAGCTCACGCTATTAGGCATAGCATAAGCTGCACGCAAAAGCCTCTGTATTTTTGAATTTGTCAGATTCCCATCCGAGACGTCTTGCGACTTATGTATAATATCCGGCGAGGCTGTCAGCCCTGTCGGTATTTTCTTATGTTCCTGCTGGCAGTATGTATTCCATATTTTGCCAGACTTATGCAAATGTAGGCATTTTATTCCAGACTGGAAAACATCTCCGGTCTATATTGCCTTTATTTGTCGTTCAGTCCGTATTTCTTCATTTTTCTGTACAACGTAGAAGGATCAATGTGCAGCATCTCCGCCGTCCGTTTCCGGTTGCCCGTGCATATTTTCAAGGCCCTGATGATGGACTGTTTTTCCTGTGTCTCATTTTCCGGAAAAAGGAAGATTTTCTCTTTCTCATCCTCGATTCTTATGTTCAAACAAGCCGTTTCGATTATCGGCTGTTTGGACAGCAGGACGGCTCGTTTGATCTTGTTCTGCAATTCCCGTACATTTCCCGGCCAGCCGTATGAGAGCAGCTGTTGCTCTGCCTCACGGCTGAATCCGTCGGTCTGCCGTTTGAGTTCCCTGGAGAACTTTTCCCTGAAATGTTCGGCAAGCGGAAGTATGTCCTCCGGGCATTCATGCAGGGCCGGCAGGACGATTTCAAATTCCCCCAGACGGTGGTAGAGGTCTTCCCGGAAGCGTCTCTCCCTGATGGCCAGCTGAAGGTCCTCGTTGGTTGCCGCCACTATCCTTACGTCGGAGTGTTTCTCCCGGTTGCTGCCTATAGGGATATAGCTGCCTTCCTGCAAGGTACGCAGGAGCATGCTTTGTACCTCCATGGACAATGTTCCTACTTCGTCAAGGAACAGGGTCCCGCCACGGGCCGTTTCAAAGAAGCCTTCACGGTTTGTGTCCGCCCCCGTAAACGTCCCCTTCACATGCCCGAAAAAGAGCGAGGGCGCAAGCTCTTTGGGAATGACCCCGCAGTTTACTGCCAGGAACGGCTTTTCCCTGCGCTCGCTGGAATAATGGATACGTTGCGCTACGGATTCCTTGCCTGCACCGTTCGGACCAAGAATCAGTACGGAAATGTCAAATGGAGCGACCGTACGAGCTAGATTTTCCACTTCTTTCATCTGTCGGCTGTTCCTGGGAAGGATGCCCTTGTCCTTTCCGTATATGACTGAGCGAGGATGCAGGATGTTCTTTATCAGACTTTGCAGTTCATCCATCTGAACAGGCTTGGCCAGATAGTCTTTTGCCCCCATCTTGATGGCACGGACGGCATCCGACACGGAGGCATATCCGGTCATGATGATGAAGGGAACGTCTATCCGTTCTCTCTGCATCCATTCGAGCAGCGATATGCCATCCCCCTGCGGAAGACGGACATCGGAAAGGACAAGATCGAAAGGCTCCTTTTTCAGAAGCCGCCTTGCACCGGGTTCGTCTATCGTCGTCACTGCTTCATAGCCGGATTTCTCAAACCATTTCTTTTGTTGTCCGGCCAGCAGGATATTGTCTTCAACTATGAGTATTCTGTGCTTCATCCGTATAGTTCTTTAAGTCAAGTTTTCTGATTTCCGAAAGCAGGTTCTTCGCATCGCCTACCAGCCGGTCTATTCTTCCGATGACCGTCTCTGTATATGTACTGATGGTCAGATCATCGGAAGTATCGTCATGTAGGATTCTGCTGTATGTTTCCAGTTCACAGGCCACTCCCAGCTGTTCCCAGGTGGGATACATGCGGTGCAGGGTGTTTTTCATCCGCTCCGTGTCCGTTTTCATGCTTTCAAGGGCTTTTTTCAGTTCCGTCCTGTTGTCGATCGATTCCTCAATGAAAGCATTGAGCATCCATTCCATATCCCCCGTCTCTGCGGCTAAGGCATTGAAATCCGCCTTCTGTTCCTGCCGCTGGCCCGACCTTTCCATTATGGAGGAAAGGAAAGCCTGCAGGCTCGTTCATGGAGAACGGTTTCTGTATGCAGCCGGAAAAGCCGGCTTCAGTATAGCGGCTTTCGTCCACGTCGTTGCGGGCAGTCATGGCGGCAACCGGAATGGTGCGTGAATTTCCGATATTGGAATGACGCAGGAGATATAGCAAGTCAAAACCGCTGGTCCCGTGCATCTGGATGTCTGTCAGCAGTAAGTCGTAGGGTTCTTTCCGCAGTTCGCCCACCACGTCCTTCGTCCCGATGCAGGTACGGCATGATACACCGTTGCGCTCCAGCATCTCCATGACGATGCGCAGTTGTATCGGATCGTCGTCCACAAGGATGATACGCTTTGGAAGGCTGAGCCTTTTCACGGTCGGCATGACGTGGTTCTTTACCGGTTCAGTGGAAATGGCGAGGGGGATTTCCGTGTGGAACAGACTGCCTTCCCCGACATGGCTCGATACGGAAATACTGCCGCCGAGCAGGTTCACAAGTCCCTTGGTTATCGGAAGGCCGAGCCCGAAGCCTTCCGGCGAAATGTCTGGCGCCGCCCGTTCAAACGGTCTGAATATGCGTTCTATCGTTTCCTTGTCCATGCCGATGCCCGAGTCCTCCACCTCCATGGTCATTACCACGTCCTTGTGGCTTACCCGGAAACAGACTGTTCCGTTGCGGGTGAACTTGATAGCGTTAGTCAGCAGGTTGTCCGCCACCTGACGGATACGGTCCGCATCTCCGTATACCACTATGTCGGTGCCTTCTGCTTCCGTTTTGAAGACCAGCCCCTTGTCATTGGCCGCACAGGTGTATTCCTCGTTAATGTCGTCGACGAAGGCTTTCAGGTTGAAAGGTATCCTGTTCAGTGATTCCTTCGCTTCGTCCAGTCTGGAGAGGTCAAGCAGGCTGTTGGCAAGCCTTGTGATATGGCGTGAGGACTTGATGATGTTGTCAAGGTAAGTGTTGCGGCGTTTTCTTTCCCTGGTGTCAATGGCCAGTTCCGCACTGCCGCAGATGGCGTTCAATGGTCCCCTTATGTCATGGGAAAGCGTTACGATGATACGCTTTCTCATTTCGGACAGTTCCCGGTTCTGTTTGAGCGTATCCACCAGTCTGCTGCGGTCATGTTCCTTGCGCCGTATGTCCCTCTGTATGACAAGATGGGATATGATCAGCAGGACAATGGCAACGATGATGGTGGCCGCAAACAGCTTGAATGAAAGTGCCTTTGCCTCCGCAATCCTTGTTTCCCGGTTTTGGAAAGCGGCCTGGACCTGTTCGTCAAGGGCGGTGATGAAGGAGTTCAGTCTTTTGTTCAGTTTCAGGTTTTGCAAACGCAGGCTGTCAATATAGAGTCCGATATGTCTGTCATGCTCTTCCTGCATGGTTATCAACTGGCGGTTGAGCTGCCGCAGTTCTGTCGTGGAAGCCGGCACCTGTACGGTTTCCTTCTTGCCAAAGAAACCTGCTATGCCGTTTTTCCGGCGGGTGACCGTGCGTGTACGGGTACTCTTGTCGATGACCTCGGGGAGATGGTTGTAGAGCAGGCTGTCTGATGTCCTCTGCTCCTGAAAAACCGTTGTAAGATGATACAGGCGGCTTTCCTTCTCTTCCAACAGTCGTCGCAATGTGTCTATCTGTTCGTGGCTTACCAGATCCAGGCCGTTGTCTTTCATCCGTTCCAGCAGGCTGTCTATGTGCAGGCGCCTGTTCTGGTATGCTGAGAAGTCCTCGCTGTCCCATCCGATGGCGGATTCCCCCAGCAATGCGATTCCGACAATGTGGCGGCGTATGGCGTTGACTTCATTCCGGATTTCACGTATTTCTGCGGTTCCGTTTGCTATGTCATGCATTTTTTTGCGCTCATGAAGCAGTATGGCAATCATGCTTCCGATGACTGCCAGCAATATCAGATAACCAGCTATGATTTTTGTCTGCAATGAAATTCCACTTAGCTTCCTCATACGCCTTATGATAAAAAAATCCCGGAAGGTTGTGGGGCGCAGTCTTCCGGGACGTGAGTAATTTGGATGTCACCCCGATGCGCTATCCAGTCGTACACAGAATGCACTCCGGCCTTTTATAACCTTGGCGGGCGACGGTTTGCCCGCATGATTCTCCCTTCTGCCGGCAGCTGTCGGCAGAAAATTCTCTGGTTCGGGTATCCAATATCTTGTCCATATTCTTTTTTTTACAGTCAGTCCATATTTCTGTTTCTCCGTATTTTCCGATGCAGGAAAAAATAAGGCCCCCTGTTATAGTCCCGTGTGGAAATGTGGATGGCCCTGTTTTCGTTTGCCTGAATTATGGAAGTTCCGGCAAGACAATACGCTGTCCTATTGTATAATATTCCAAAATACAAATATATACATTTGTTCCTAACTGCAATGAAGTTAATATATGTTTGTCTTGATTTCAAACAAGTTTTAACATGTTATAGGTCATAAAGCCGCGTTCAGACAGGTATCGGATTCATTTTCAAGGTAGAAAGGTTCAGGTACAGCCCGTAATGCTCGATCATACCGTTGCGGAACATTTTCCACAGGATGTTGCAGCCGAGCTGTGCCAGTGTGGAGTTGATGAACAGGTCCTGCTTTTCCAGGGCTTCCGCCAGCGAGCAACTCGGTCCGGAATCCTTCTCCTTTACTCTCGTGTACTTCACATAGCGGGTAATTACCTTCAGCGATTCCACCGTTTCATACAGTTTGGATGCCGGTTGCCTGATTTTTTTCGGTACGGTTCCGAGGATGACCTGTCCCGTATCCTGCGTGTTGCCGAAGTCCATCCAGTACAGTGGTGTCTCGTGGCTTCTGTATTCCGAAACCGGCACGACTTTCAGTATGTTCCACAGATTGAGACGGGACTTTATGTTGTCCGTGCAGGTAATCGTTATGTTGGCCAGATTGTCCCGTCTGGCGTCCTTCAGAGCTGCCGGATAGATGTCCGGTACCGCTTTCCAGTCGTTGCCGAAGAAGTTGTTCATGCGTGTGACGAGACACTGTGCCTTGTTCAGGCCGATGTCTGAGGGGCTGAAGAGTTGCCGCCCGATATTGGCCTCCGTCACAATGTCGGAATCATACACAGTTATGAACAGTCCGGGATGTCCCAGGCCCCTCAGTGCCGTGTCAAGCCTGGCCAGACAGGTAAGTACCTGCGAGCCTGTTCCTCCCGCTCCGATAAGGTTTACCGTTATCGGATGCTGCGGGTTTATGAGATAGTTGTCGATGTAGTGTACTCTTTTCATTTCAGTATGTCTTTAAGTTTCATGTTGTTCAGTTGCTTCAGTTCGTCGAGGTTGAAGTCCCTGTCCCGTGCCGCCTTTGTCACCAGCACGAGGTTTGATTTTGTCGGGTTCCCGTTCCCTCCCAGGTGGGTGAATTCCGTAAGCCAGAATTTCCTTTCCCAGTACTGCAGCAGCTTCTCATAGGTCAGGTCCTTCGGCAGCTCTATCCTGGCGTTTCCCAGACATACGCTGGAACCTGTCACGTTGAAGAAGGGCGCGGCGTACAGCACGGTATCCGGTCCGGGAACATTTTCCTTGTATGCATAGATTCTCATTCCGTGTTCTCCGGCCTCATAGATCACTCCCGGCAGGTAATATTCCGCGTTTTCTATTTTGAGCGCGGGGCTGAAGAACATCATCCTCTTGTGCGGAGGGTTGTACCACACGTATCTCTCGCTGCCCTTGCGCGGGTCGCAATACAACAAGTTGTCGGGTATCTTCCCGTATGGAGTGGTGCTGTGTCTTTCCGAGTATCCCTTCACGAGCGTGTTCATGAATTCCAGGGTTACCGGTCTTCCTTCCGTCATGTTTCCCCGGTCGTCAATTTCACGGATTTCAAGGAAAAAGTTCCTGTCATTCTCCGAGGCATAAGCAATCAGTGCCGCCTTGGGGTTGAGCGGCGTCTTGATTTTTCTGGTCAGTTCGTTGCTGTCTATCATATGCTTTCAGATTGGTTTATACTGTGATGTTGATGAATTTTTCCGCCCATTTGAAGAAACGTTCCGGATAGTCGTCCATATGGAACAGTTCCTCCGTTTCCGGAGACAGGTCACAGGTGGTGACCGGAATGATGTCATAAGTCTCCTGGCTGTAGGAGTTGTAATAGTCGGTGAGATATTCCGTTATCATGTCGGTGCAGTCATAGATGACTCGGATCTGCTTGCTGAGATACATGGGCAGAAAGTCCGGTTCTTCCTCGTAGAAGGGATCGTAGCCGTATTCCATGATGCCGTGTTCAGGTGTAAGGAACTCCAGTCCCTCCTTCATGACAGAGAGCAGTGACTGTTCGTACCCGTTCTTCGGCTTATATCGGTCGATTGCCTTCGGCAGATTCTTGTAATAGGATTTGCGTTCCACCCGGCGTAACAGGGCATGTATCCTGCCTTCCTCATAGGAGTGCAGGAGCCGCCGCCTCTTTTTCCGGTCAGATGCCGTTTCTCCCGGGTCCACCTCCGACATCAGTGTCAGGGCATAGTCCATGTCATCCTCGTCCAGTACAGTGTTTATCCCGTTCGCCTGCATCAGGTTGTGGATGAAGGTGACGGATATGCGTCTCAGTTCCGGTCCGAGCCTTTCCATGAACTTCGTCGGGAAGTAATACAACGTGAGTTCTCCCCATTCATGACATTTCCAGAGACGGAACAGGAGTCTCTTCGTCCTGCTCAATGTTGACATTCATGTCATTGCCTACAAGGTTACACATCTCTTCGTGCAGTCTGGCAATGCTTTCACCGGGCGTTCGTCCCGGTGTATGTACCGCCTCCTTCTTCATGAGGAGTGCATATCTGAAAAAGGAATCACGCAGGTACTCATAGTTTTCCTGCGTGATAAGATTGTGCGGCTTCCCGTCAGTGCCGTCCGTGAACAGTTCCGATGGGGATATCGGCAAGAACGTAACGTTCAGAAAAGAATTACGGCACCGCTGGGTGCCGCAATCCGTTTCTTCCTTTCCGTGCCGTAATGCACCTTCCTTTCGGTTTCCGCAATGATAAGTCTCGCGAGCTGTTCCGCCTGATATCCGTCCAATGGTACACATGATTTCTTTTTTTTTCTGTTGTCCTTTGCCATATCCTTTATCCTTTTGTTCCGATAGTTGTCTTGAACTCATATTCTGTCATATCCTCCCTGATGACCGGTCCGTGAACGGTAGCCGTCGTCAGTTCCGGGTACATGTTCGAATAGTAGCTCATGACCATGTCCGGCGAGATGTTCGGATCCGGGTCCTGAAGGGTTATATACTCCGTTCCTTTCTTGAATTTGAATGAGCGTGTCATTCCTTTGATTTCGAGTGCCATGTCTTAAACTGTCTGATAAGGTGAATACTTGGGTTCCAGCATGGACTGCGGGAAATCGATGTATTCCTCGTAGTCCTTCTCACTGTATGCGGGATGTTCCTGATCGGAGAGGTACGGTTGCTGTTCGTCCTCCTGCATGAACCGTTCTTCCTGCCAGTCCTGTATTTCAGGCTGCGGCGGATATTGAGGTTGGGAAGGCTGCTGTCCTCCTGTCCGCTGTACGTATTGCGCGTGCGGCTGTATCTGCGGTCTTGCCTGCGGCTGTGACGGCTGTTGTTGCGACGGCCATATTCCCGGTTGTTGCGGATGCTGCGTGTATGCCTGTTGTGGTCTCTGCGGTGCGGGCTGAGCCTGTCCCGGCATCGGCTGTGACGGTCTCCGCGTGTATGTCTGCTGCGGTGCCGGCTGTTGCGGACGTTGCGGTTGCGGATTTCTCTGTTCCGGTGCCTGCGTGTATGCCGGCTGCTGGGAGTGTGGCTGTTGCTGCTGTACAGAAGGTTCCGGCTGTGCTTCCTGTTCCATCAGGTCGAAGAGGCTTCCCCGGTTCATTTCCGTGTCGGCCGCCTTTATCTTCTCCTCGATTTCCTTCAACTGGGCGGCATTCGCGTGTGCTTTCGCCTGTGTAAGCACACTGACGGCTTCCCGGTGGTTTCTGGCCGCTGTCAGTTCTTCCGCCTTCTTCATCAGTTTCTCATACTTCTCCCGTTTCTCGCGTTCTTCCTTCGTCTCCTTGGATTTCGCTTCCTTGGCAGCCTTGCTGCTGGCGGCGGCCTTGTCCGCCTGTGCCTCGAACTGTGCCATGTTGGAGATCAGTCCGCACGTTTTCTGTATAGGTCTTGTGACTGCCTGCAGGAATCCTGTGTCAAGTTCCTGCGGTATGCCCGTGACAGTCAGCGGCACGATGTGGTTCTGGGCCTCGTCCTTGAGTCCGTTCGATTTGGGCAATGTGGAAACGGTCAGTTGTCCGTTTGTCTTGCGGATGACGATCGTGAGGTCCACGCTTTCCGTCATCATCTGGTGGATTGCTGTAAAAAACATAATTGAAAAAAATTAAATGATTAGACGATGTGTTTCAATATTCGCTGAAAAATTCTGCCAGCAGCCTGTTCCTGTCCGGATGTCTGCAAATTTCCAGAACGGGGTTCAGCAGCTTTGAGATGTGAACGGGACCTGTGGTTCCCCTTGGTGGCAGCTTGATTGCCGGTTGCGGGACGTGTACTTTCGGTCTTCTTGTCACGGGCATCCCTATCGGAGCTGGTGACTGTCTTGTGATGATCGCTTGTTGCATATTCTTTAATTTTTAACTGTGAATACCCGGGCTTTGGCAGCCCGTTGAACTACAAGGGCCCAACGGCAAATGCTTTCGGAAAGGCAGGGTTTTCGGGAAAAATACCGGAGCGCAGCGAGGATGATTTTTTCCGAAACCGCTTGCGGCCTGACCTTGCCGTCCGACAAGAAGCGTTTGCCAACTTTGCCCTGTAGTTCTCGGTTTGCCAATGTCTGTGTTTTTAGTCCTTTCCCTTTTCTTCCCGTGTCATTTCCGGTTGTGACAGATACAAAAAGAGCCGCCCGCTCCCGGACAGCTCCCTTATGCTGCAATGATAAATTCCGTGCATGTTCCATATCGTCAGATTTCAGAAGACCAGAAAACTCAGTATGCACAGAATGATGGCCAGTGCCACGAGAAAACAGGCTATACGGTAGAGGAACCTGAAGAGTCCCCTGAAACAGATGATGGCCACGGCGGTCCATACAGGCGATATACCGTGGGAATAGAGCCAGCTGAATATGATGGCTGCTGCTACGGCCAGCGCGAGTGTCCTTGCCCATCTGCTGTCCGCTATCTTTCTGATACGTTCTTTTGTTTTCATAATCTTCATGTGTTTGGTGGGAATGCCATTCCCGGTTTCAGGGGCTTTCTTGCAGTCCGCCTCCACAGGCAAGGTTTTCGGGAAAAATACCGGAGCCTCGGGCGAGGATGATTTTTCCCAGAAACCGTAAGGCCCGACCTTGCCGGTGGAAACGGGCGGGCTGCGACCTTTGCCCCGCGAATCGGGATGGCTTCATCATTTCCTTTTCCTGCCGTTCCCGTTTTTGGGGAACGAGAGTGTCAGGGTGAACCCGGCGTCGAAAGTGACCGAAGCGTCGAAGGCCACACCCTTCTTTCCCTTGAATCCCTTGATAAGGCGTGTGGAACCGGAGGAGAAAAGTTGTTCCAGATGCTGGTCCGTCAGTTCCTTGTTCAGGAACCTGCGGTACACGGTCAGTCCGCACCCTTTATTGTCGCAGCGGGCACTCTTCTCCCTGACGATGATGTGTCCGGTCTTGCATTTGGGACAGGTGAACGTGCGGGCGGCTACCGCCGGAAGGCTGAGGTTCAGGATTTCACGGGTAGCCTTGCGGGTGTAGTCCGTGATGGATGCCATGAACGTGTCCGGTCCGAGTGTGTGCCGCTCTATCTGGAGCAGGGTCTTCTCCCAGCTTCCTGTCAGGGAAACATCTGCCACGAGCATGTCCTTCACCGCATCGTAGATATGGAGTCCCTTTTCCGTGGGGACGATGCTCTTGCCGGAGCGGGCGATATAGTCACGTTTGAACAGTGTGGTGATGATGGCGGCTCTTGTGGCGGGCGTGCCGATGCCCAGCTCCTTCACGGCCTCGCGTGCCTGTTCGTCGGCTATCTCCCTGCCGCAGGTCTCCATTGCTGCCAGCAGCGCGGCTTCGGTATAGAGCGGTCTGGGCACAGTCTTCTTCTGGGCCAGTCCGAATCCTGAAACAGGGACCGTGTCCCCTTCGGCAAATACGGCCGTACCCTCGTCGGTTTCCGGTTCGTCGTCCTGCCTGTCCTCTTTCCTGCGGAAGATGCCGCGCCATCCCGGACTGATGACAAGGGAGCTTTTCGAGCGGAAATCCATGTTGTCCAGACGGCATTCCATAAGAATCAGCTCCTTCTCGCAGCATGGCGAGAACGCCTCCAGCATACGTCCGGCTATCAGCGTATAGACGGCCTCTTCCGCCTCGGAAAGCCCTTCGGGTGCGATGCCGGTCGTGATGAGGGCATGGTGGTCCGTCACTTTGCTGTCGTCCACGCTACGGGGGTTGAGACGCGCAAAGTCAAGGATTCCGGCACTTGTGGCGAATCCGGGCATGGCCATTATCCTTTCCAGCAGACCGGACACACAGGCCATCACGTCGTGCGGGATATACCGGCTTCCCGTTCTCGGGTAGGAAATGAGCTTCTTCTCGTAGAGCGACTGGGCGATGTCCAGCGTCTTTGCCGCGGGCAGGTCGAGGTGCACGTTGCAGTCCTTCTGAAGTGCCGTCAGGTCGTAGAGCAGCGGCGGCTGTTGCAGGGTTTTCCTGCGCTCCACCTTCGTGACCGTCGCCGAAGAATCGGGAGAGAGACTGCGGTAGACGGCTTCCGCCTTCTGCCTGTCGTCAAAGGTCGCGGGATGGAAGAAGCGGCGGTGTGACGTGCCGCCATTGAGGGTGACATGCAGCTGCCAGTATGGTGTGGATACGAAACTGCGGTTCTCCCTGTAGCGGCTGCATATCATGGCGAGCGTCGGAGTCTGCACCCGTCCGATCGAGTTGTTGGACGAGCCGGAGACGATGGCCAGGGCACGGCTGGCATTCATACCCACCAGCCAATCCGCCTTCGCGCGGCTGTCGGCGGCGGCATACAGGCTGTCGTATTCCGATCCGTCCTTCAGTTCCTCCAGACCTTTCCGTATGGCCTCGTCGGTGAGCGAGGAGATCCACAGGCGTCTGAATGGTTTCGTGCAGCCCAGAAAGTCGTATATCCAGCGGAAGATAAGTTCCCCTTCGCGAGCACAGTCCGTTGCCACGATGATGCTGTCACAGCGGTTGAACACGCTTTCTATGACTTTCAGCTGTTTCGAGGCGGCGATGTCCGTGACCATTCCCCTGTCCGTGCGCACCTGTCGGGAGACCAGGCGGAACGGTTCGGGCAGCATCGGCAGGTCCTCCGCTGCTGTTTTCGTGTAACCGTAAGTGTCCGGCATGGCCAGCGACACGAGGTGTCCCAGTGCCCAGGTCACCATATATCCGTTGCCGGAACAGTAGCCGTCATTTCTTGTATCAGCCCCGACTACACGGGCTATGTCCATGCCTACACTCGGCTTTTCTGCGATGATTGCTATCATATTGTTAGGATAAAAATTAAGCCGTTTCCCGTTTTCCGTGCGGAAGACAGGAAACGGCGGTAAGACATCAGTTTACTTGATAATTGCTCTCAGGCTATCTGCCCAGCGGTGTCACTCCCTGGATTTCCAGCAGCGGCGCCTCGCCCTTGCGGACCAGCTGGAGGGTGGCGTCCATCACCACGTCCACGCCAAGGAGTACGAGGCTCAGGGACATCACTTTTGTTTTCTCTCCCCTGAGGAGGGTGTCCATCTCGCCGGAGAGTTCCAGCTCGTCCTTCATGATACCGATACCGGAGAGTTCGTCCCAGTTCACTTCATCAGCCTTGAAAGGCATGTCGTTTCCGTTTTCCTTTTTCATATTTCTTTCTTTTTTGATTCAACATTTATTTTTCAGTTGCCCGCCATCAGGCAATGCTCGCACCCTTTGACTTGCGGTTGCCCTGTTCCTGTCGCTGATTGCTTGCCACCACGTTGCGCTGCGAGGCGTCACGCTTGCGGTCGGGATTCTCGTTGTAGAAGTCCAGACGTCCCTGGTTGAAGTTCGCCTTGACGTACTGCGAGATGGTCTTCCCGTCATATCCCTTGATGCCTTCCACCAGCACAGCCTTTCCGCTTTGCAGGTCAGCACGCTGCTTTCTGGTCAGCTCCACGTCCCACACCTTGGTTGGAATCTTGAAATCCTCGCGTTGCTCGAAACCGTCCGGCGTACGGGAGTAGCTCAGGCGTCCCGTTTCCAAATCGGCCTTGATGAAGGAGGAGAATTCCTCTCCCTTGCGGTTCACCATGTCATTGAGGAAAATCACCTTGCCGTCACGGAGTTGCTGCTGTTCCTCCGCCGTAATCTTCACCCCGTTGATTTCGTTGGGGATATAGATTTCGCGTGCGCCTTCCGGAGAGTCCGGGTTGTAGCGGGTGTAGGACGGGCGGCCCGTCGCCTCGTCCAGCTTCACGTAGGAGGAGAACACCTCGCCGTCCTTGCGCTGCATTCCCTCCACGAAGATGGCTTTTCCGGCGTTCAGGTCCTCAATCTGTTTCTGTGTCAGTTCCACGCCCCCGAGTGTCTGGCGGTTGAAGAGCTTGTCGTTCTCGAAAATGAATTCGACACCCCTGCGTTCGGCATTCACCTGAATGAAGGCGTTGAACTCGTTGCCGGACTTGGCGATCATGCCCTCTACATAGACCTTCTTGCCTTCACGCAGGTCGTTCTGCTCCTGCTCTGTCAGTTCCACGCCCTTGATTTCCCTTGGGATGAAGGCATTCTCCGCTTTCATGGCGACCACCTCGTTGGTCAGCTTGTCGATGCTGATGAAGGATGGGATATACTCCCCGTTACGTCCTTTCAGTTCCACGACACGCCCCATGTTGCCCGTTTCGAGCAGGTTCTTCTTGTCCTCGTCGGAGAAGATATGTCCGAAATACGGTCGGTCGAGGTCGGGTTTCTGTCGGATACCGTGGATGCCGAGCACCACTTCGCCCGCCATGGACTGCTGGAATGACAGACGTGCGTCAGTCCTCAGTACGGCCGAGCCGAAGTTCATGCTGATGGGCACGACCTGGTTGGTCTTGTAGCCACGGAGCATCTGTTCGAGCAGTCCGCGTTCCTGGAGGTATTCACGGGAGATTCCGAAATTCTTGAGCTGTTCCCAGTTGATCATGGACTCGTTGTAACGGTACTGGGGGGACTGGGTCTGCGGCTGGCTGTCAGCTGCGGCAGCCTGCTGCTGGGTTTCATTTTTCTTTGCCATTTCTTCTTGATTTTTTTGGTTGATACTTTGGTTTTCCTTGTTGCGCGGAACAATCTCGTACTGCTTGAGAAATTCCTCCACGGCTTTTGTCTTTTTTCCTGCGGCGATGTCCTCGATGGCCTGCTGTACGGCAGGATCGTCCAGCCTGTCTTCCTTGACGGAGAGGATTCCGAAGCGTGTCGGGTCTTTCAGCTGGCTCCAGAAGTTCTTGATGAAGTTCTCGAAGGCATCTGCATAGCGGTCAATTTTCAGGAAGGAGTTCCGGTTCTTCTTGTCGGCGGCTACCGTGTTGAATTTTCCGTCCTTTCCGATTTGAGATACCGCTTCAAGAATCAGTTCCATCTTGTCGAGGATGAACACGATGTCACTCATCTGCTCATTTTCGGTAACCTGCGGTTTCGGGGGTTCTTCCCGTGCATTTTTCTTTGCCATAATTTTTGATTTTTAGTGTTGATAACTCATGTTGTCACCGCAAATATATAGGAGAAAAATTGATAAATAATTGATTTGCAATGCGTTAGGACATACATTACATCTTGTGTCATCACATTACACCGCAGGCCGGAGAAAACGGAGTGAAAAAACGGGGTAAAACGGCAGGAAAAGGAAAAAAAACGAAAGGCGGCAAAGGAAAGGGAAAAGGCTGGAACAGGCCGGACAGACAAGGGCATGGCGGTACGCACAGCCGCACAGAAGAAAAGGAAAAACTGTAATTATGCAGAGTTGGGAGCGAGCTGCTTTTGTCCCCCTTGATGTGTCCTTTTGTGACAGGAGGCGGATTCTGTTTACGGGAATAACCGGATCGTGTAATCCATTGGGACGGCATACGGGAGCATGGTTCTCCCGTCAGATTTTTTTATGTTGACCTGTATCTATGCGTCGTAGGTCGCTTCGCTTGCTAAGTCCCGGTCCTTTCCTCAACTCGGACGGCAATACCGGAGCGTTTTTTCGGGCGGAAAATTACCGCAGGGAATTTTGTGTCCCGAAAACCGGAGGCTTGAACGTGGAGGTATTCGCCCTCCGAGTTAACTTCTCTGAAGGGACTTGTCAAGTGAAGCGTGGCTTATGGCGTTATATTTTTTATTACCGCTTTGTTCATTCATATATTATTGTTCATTTATAATGAACGGGATTAAAAAATGAACAAATTTCTTTGAAATCCAAATTATGTTCATTACTTTTGCAGTGTTCATTAAAAATGAACATCACTGTAAAATGAACAAATTATGGTATTGACAGAACGTGAGACATTGAATCTGGCTTTGGAAGCTTTACGGGAAAAACTTGTACTGCCCAAGGAAACCGTCATTCTAAAAGAATACGACACATACAAGAATTATGATGCGGTTGTTCAAATTATGGATGTTGAGTTTCTATGTGAAGTCAAAAATATGGTGACAACTGCTACCGTTGGGAATATTACAAACCGACTAAAGATATTGGGAACAATGGAAAAGCAACCGGTATTGTTGATTGCGAAATATATTACGCCAACCGTTATGGACAATCTGGCAAGCAACGGCATCAACACTCTTGATTGTGCCGGTAATTGTCATATCAGATATATAAAAAGGAAATAAGATAATATTTCATCTGACGAACAAAGGAGAAAAGAACACTTTAATGGCTGAAAAGCCGTATCCGGCTTTCCAAGAGGCAGGATTGAAAGTCATATTCTATTTATTGCAGGAATTTGCCAATGTGAACAGACCGTACAGGGAAATACAGAGTGCGACAGGCGTATCTTTAGGGGCAATCAAAAATGTATTTGATGTTTTGGTGGAGAGGAATTTTATTCTTATGACCGGCAGTAAACGGATATTAAAAAACATCAATGCCCTTTTAAATTTATGGACAGAAAATTACAATCAGGTACTGAAGCCTAAATTATTGCTCAGCAGGATGACATTCCGTACCAATGAGCAACGCATAAAATGGTTGGCTATGGATTTGCCTGACGGAATGTATTGGGGTGGAGAAAGCGGAGCGAATATGGTGGATTCCTATCTGGAACCCGGTGCTTTTTTTGATATATATACACAAATCCCTGCCGCACATTTACTGAAAACTGGTTTTGTAAGATTTGATGAGACAGGGGAGATAAGAATATACAAGAAATTCTGGAATTGGGAAACGGAAAACCATCTTGTTCCTCCGATTCTCACATACGCAGATCTGATAGGTAGCGGCAATAGCCGTTGTATTGAAATGGCTGAAAGACTTTTTGAACAATGGACTTAAAGATTACAAGTGAGAAAATAGCCAATCCACTATTGGTGGAGTTGCTAAAAAAAAAATTGACAGACAGTTTCAACCGTATGGGGCGTGAGTTTTATGTAATCGGCGCGACAGCCCGGGATATAATTATCCGTCAGCTTATCGGCACCACATCCGGAAGAAGGACAAAGGATTTGGACATCGCGATTGCAATACCCGATTGGAGTGTCTTTGATGAAATCAAGGATGTTCTGGTTGCAGACGGCTTCAAGAAGTCCGCTGATATGCATCAACGTTTTTACTATGGTGAGTATGAACTGGATATTGTCCCGTATGGTGTCGCCAAGGACGATGACAATATCTATTGGCCACCTGAAGAAGAGATTGCGATGTCAGTAAAAGGCTTTGACGAGGTGCTGTCGGAAGCCATAACCGTCAATATAGATGGCGAGTTTGATATCAGGATAGCATCCCCTTCATGGTCTGTTCCTGCTGAAATTCAATGCCTGGCTGGACAGGAACATCGAAACGAGTAAAGATGCGGAAGACATGTCGTTTATTCTGTCCAATTATTTCATGGCCAATCTTGATCGTAATGTTTATACGGAAGTTTATGATTGGGAAAAATTTTGATGAATATATTGTCGGAGGATATTGGCTTGCCCGTGATCTGCTCCTGCTTTTGACTAAGGAACAGATAACCTATTACAAGGACTGCATCGAAAAGGAACTTGAGAAGGATGATGAGAGCAGGCTATTCAATCAGATTATAGAAAATTGCTATGGCTTGACCTATGAAACCGTAAAGGAGGCATGGCAAACCATTGCAGATGTTTTCCAAAAAGCAATAGAAGATGAAAACGATTGATTTCAAAACCGTCAGTTGTCCGGGAAAGACAAGAGTAACGAGGATTACATTCTATGTCATAAACTTTCCCACAATTCCATTATAGCCGTTCTTGCTGACGGAAATGGGTGGCCTGTCATTTGGAGCAGAGGCTGCAAAAAATCGTATCCGAGTCCATAATGACAACCGTCCTTGATAAGATCCAACACCATTTACCGGCGGATGTCTTACGTATGGCATTCAACGCTGCCGATTCTGCCATATACGGAAAATGCCGAGATTTGAAATGCAGGATGGGAGCTGCCGTAACCGCTGCCCTGGTAATTGATGATTCTTTGTATTATGCGTGGCAAGGCAATGTCAGGCTTTACAAAGTACATGGGAATGAGGCAATGTTGCTTACAACAGACCATGTTGTAGCCGATGCTGAAGGAACGTTCCTTACACGATGTGTCAATGGAAAGGGTTTTCGGGAAAATATTCCTGTCATGTATGAAGAACTGAAAAATACCGATAAAATCTTTATCTGTTCTGATGGTTATTACCGGCATGTCCATTTGACTGAATTGCCAGGAAATGTTACTGTCAATTTTGAAGAAGGCACTTCTGATGACTATTCTGATAGAAATTTATTTCACATAATAATGAGATTTATGAAATGTTTGTCTGGAATAAAGAACGATTATTTTGAATATAACCTGTTGTATTCAACTTTCGGGAAAAATACAATTGAGTCAAGAATAAATAGTTTGCGACCCTCTTTTGTAGAGATAGCAAAATCATTTAACATAAATTCTAATACACAGTGGATTATACGGACTTATTTGGCTTCAAAAATGATATTGGCATCTTCTGTGTTGCTAACATCTGCACAATATGCCAAACATAAAAATTTAAGAATCGTAGAACCATACCTGTTGTATTATCCCCTTCTAAGTTGTGCAAGAGCCGTTATTTTCACAAATCCATATATAGAATGGAATGATGATTTACCTTCAATGACTCATTCTAAAACAATAAATATTATAGGAGATATCGTTGCAAACTATGACAGGGAAAAGGGAGAAGAAATAAAGAATATTATTGATTGGGCACGAGAATACCGAGAGATATATTCATACAAATTTCCCGCAAACGGGCTGACCGGACATCTTGTAAAATTTGATCAAGTAGTAACGGTTTGCCGTCTGTTGTGTGAATTGGCGCAGTTACAAAGTGCAATTTTAGAATCATCTATTACAAAGCATGTTACACAAAAATATGAAATAGATAAAACGGAAGTGATGCGTACTTATTTATATGGAGATAAAAATTTCCAATTTATAGATGCCGAAGACAGCTACCGGTTAGGTTATATTCAAAGAAAAGTCAGCCGCCCTTATTCAATTATTAATACTATGACGGAAGGGATGGTAGAGGACTTTTTTGGAGCGTGGTGCAGTGATTCCGATGACGAAGATGAATATAATCCGGATGCGAATTGGCGTATAATATTTCCTGTCCCATAAAATGGAGATTGCCATTTATGAGTATCATTTTCACTTAACTATTGAATCAAAATGCAAAGACAAATCCGAAATAAAATGTTCTCAAAGGATAGTATTCCTTATATGTGCTGCTGGCATAATCAGGTGAATAAAAAATGTCATTAGTTTCATTTTTAGTGTTCAGAAGATTATTAATGGTAAGATATACGGTCAATGAACACTTTTTTAAAACTCATGTATTTTGAAAAAAGACAAATCAAGCCTGTTGTAAGCTCCGTTTTGAATCTCAGTCAATTGAGAGTAATAAGGTTCATAGGCATTTGCTTCGTTGTTCCAATTTGAAGAAACTATAGGATACCTTAGTAAATATGTTCCCGGGCGTCCTATATACATTAGACCGACAGAAAATAATTTAGGGTTGTTGTATGTAATTGACGGTTTAAGGAAGTATCCGTAATTATAGCCGCCTCTATAGACAAGTCCATCTACATCTACAGCTTGTTTGATGGTAGAATTGGACAACGAAATGGTAAGGTAGTTCCATATAGTCTGAGATATGGAGAATTCAAAACCATAGGTCCGAGTCTTATTGATGGTATAATAGAAATCAATGCCTTGCTCACCGCTTTCCTGCTTATAATATAAAGCAGCTTGGATTTTAGTATGTTTCTTTTTCATAAAGGTAATCTAATGATACCTGTCTGCTTTTCAATAACCTGTACATCAGGTTATAATAATCAGGCTGGGTATAGTTATGATATTGTCCTGCACTGAAGATCAAAGAATGGTTACTGACAGGTACATATTTTAAGCTGTACTGAAGACTGACATAATTCTTTTGATTGTTAAGCGGTATATTGGTTCTGGCTCCCATAGACATTGATATTTTTTTGTTCAGATCCCAGCTCATATATAGGTATGGCTCAAGAATATAATTGGATATTATTGTATCCTGATTCTTGACTGGTGAACCTTCATTCATGGCATAATAATATTTGGGGACCTCGTTCCGGACAGAAATATTCTGATTATCATAACTTATACCTGTCTGAAGAGTTAGGTTCCTGACGATTTCTTTCTTGTAATTAAATGATGCAAAATGTGAGTAGTCTTTAGAGTTCAAATTATAATTTCCGAACAAGACGCTCTTTTTTCTCAAAATTATATCCATAATTGAGATTAAACATGCCAATTTTTGAGAATATAGTAAGGTTATTGATAGAAAAATATCTTGTCCCGTTTGATTTAAGATCTCCTTTGTAAGCCAATAATGATGACGTCCCTTCATAACATTCTGTCATAAAGTAATTGTAAGAATTGAAAAACATCTTATCATTAAATGAATATCGAAGATTCAAGCCTATATCTTTTGTATCATAACTTTTCATATCAGGCAAACTCTTGTCGTTAATTTTCTTCATTAGAAATGAGTTTTGCCAATTCCCATAAGTTTGGAGGAAAGTTGATTCCCCTTTTAATTTTTGAACCATTGAAAAACCTATATTTCCAATGCCGCTTGAAAACTGATACTTGTTCTCGTCAATCTTCTTTATCGTAGTTATATCAACTATACCGCCGGATACATTTCCCGAAATCAATGGAGGATTAGAAGGATATACAGTCTGTACATCAATCATTTCCGGATTGAAAATACTAAAAGAAAACCTATATTATTAAGGCTTGAAGCCCTTACTGGACGATAAACTGGTACTCCATTATATATTACTCTTGAACGATCTGAACTGCTGCCTCTAAGAGAAGGGTTTGCACTTTCGTCACTATTGGTTGAAGCAGGCATATTAATAATAGCCTTTTAAAGGATCTGCCTGAGATGTGGGATTTAAATAAATGTCCAAACTACTGAGTTTCTCAGTAGAGAATTGTTCTGAAATAGGTATTGCACCCAATACAACGACCTCTCCAAGCATTAGAGAATCAAATCTTAATATAATTATGTTATCTGCATCCGTTTTTAATTTGTACGCAGGAATTGTCTCTGTTTCATATCCAATAAAGCATACGTACAGTGTATCTTTGTCATTTGTAAAAGGAATCAAGAAACTGCCATCAATATTGCTTGTCGTTCCTTTGTCTGGGCTCGATTTAAAATATACGTTAGCAGCCATGACAGGTTTGCCCCTTGTCATCAATAATTTTTCCGCCAATGGTCTGCGCTTGAATTACCGATGACAGGGCTAAAAAATATCAACAATAATGAATGCTTTATCATAGACAGTGGTTGCAGATAATAAATACTAATTCAGTTTTGATTTATTTTTCAATAAAGTATAACTATCCGGATATTCCGAAAGTCCCTGCTCGATATATTTTCTTGCTTGTTCTACATTATCCGTCTTGATATAGTAGTTAGTCAACATTTCAAAACTTTCCTGCCTACCCCATGAAGGCAAGTATGGATTACTGATTTTTGAGTTGGCAGGAAATAGCTTTTAATCAGACATTCTTCAACCATTTTACCACCTCCATATTCCTGGGGGAGTATAGTAATTGTTGTTAGCTTCCACATAGTAAAGTTCTCTTAAATTATCGGGATTGAGTTTCTTTGCCTTTTCAATACAATCGGTCGCCTTTTTGATACCTGAATAATTTTAGGGAATCCTATATAAACTGACATGAAAAATTATATAGCATTGACAACAAGGCATAATCTTCCGTGTTTCTTTACGTCAATTGACTCTAAAGACTCAATAGCTTTGTTTAACTCTTTCTCCGCAGTCTCTTTATCTCCATTTTTCAGATAGAAGATACTGTTATAATATTGTGCATAGCCTTTCCAATATAAAAACAGAGAATTTTGGCTTTGATCGTACATTAATGTAATTTCATCAATAATCGAATTTAGTTTACTGTTATCTTGAGTTTCAAAAGAACCCATAAAAGAATCCATTATTCTATCCTGTAGATTTTGCTCGGCTTGTTTTTCTTTGTTAAAACCGGTAGTTACTGTATGTTTCTGTGTCTCTGCAAAAGATATCTGCGATACTGTGAACACAATAACAGCCAAAGTTATAATCGTTTTCATAATACGTTTAATTAAAAGGTTTAATATAATCTATCATTCAAATAAATCATCTTTTGAATATCCCTTGATAGTTTTCTTTTGTTCCAAAAGGAATAGTATAAAATGCACTAAGAGGATGCCACCCCAACACAAGGCTGTAATGGCTATTGATTTCAATGTTTCTGTTTCCCATCCGATATAAAATGATAGGAAGCTCATTCCAATACACATAATATATGTGGTGATATGAAATCTGAATCCTATATCATGAATGCCATTTTCAATTTCATCTTTTCTCCCAAAATACAGTCCACAGAGGAACATACTTCCAAAATATACAATGGAGCATAAGACAGGTAAGATCCAACCATTCTGAACTATACAAATGTTGAGAATATATCTGAACAGAATTGTAACTAATAATGCACAAAATGCAAATTGAAATAAGCGCAATGTAAATAATTTCATAACTTATTTTTTTAATATATTATCGATAGCTTCATTTGTAAATATTAGTATATTTCGCTCAACAAAACGTTGAAAGAGGTCTTTGCCAAGATCTGAAAGGAAATAATATTTTCTATCAGGTCCTTTACTTACTCTTTTACTGTCATATGCGACAATGCCTAAATGTAGGAACTTACGTAAATTTCTGTACAGACTTTGTTCTTCGCATGTCATTGAACCATTTGACATCTTCTCAACAAAATCCTTAATTTCCTCCACACATTTACTGCTTTCTTTTAATGATAATAAAACCCAGAACGTAAGCTGCCCTTTTTTATAGGTTTCTTCCCAGGTGCTTAATAGTTCATCTATTAATTGCTGTTTCCGCATATTAAAAGTATTCTATTTGTATTAAACAACGTGTATAATGCAAATATACTAATACTTTTTGAGATATGAAAATAAATTCTGATTATATTTTTTTGTTTTATCTTCTGCAGGGAATTTTGTGTCCCGAAAACCGGAGGCTTGAACGTGGAGGTATTCGCCCTCCGAGTTAACTTCTCTGAAGGGACTTATCAAGTGAAGCGTGGCTTATGACCGTATTATTGGAATGATTATGGACATTGATGTTTTACGATTGAATTTGGTCCAAACGGTCGGATTGTTATTGATGTACAAGTATTGTGAATATTAGAATTAGATTAAGGTATAATTGGTTTTGATACAAAAGATTTAATCCTTGACCTTATCCATATTCATAAAAAATCAAAGATTAAATCTGCTGAATTCAACTTGCAAATGCAACAGAATTCTGATTAATAATTTGTTTAAATTTTTCGTTTGGCGTGAGGTATCCAAGTCTTTTACGAGGTCGATTATTGAGTTTATTTTCAATCCACTTAATCTGTTTGTTGGTTACTTCACTAAAGTCCTTACCCTTTGGGATATACTGCCTGATAAGCCCGTTGGTGTTTTCATTGGCACCACGTTCCCATGAGTGGTATGGTTTGCAAAAATAGAATTTTATTTCCAATTTTTGCGCAATTTCCTCGTGCTTTGCAAACTCCTTTCCATTGTCAGCCGTAATTGTGTGTATTAAGTTTTTCACTTTCCGCAGTGCCCATACTGCAATCTTAGCTACCGGGATGGCTTCTTTTCCCGACAACTTGCGTATCCAGACCCTGCTTGTTGCTCTGTCGTTAATGGTAAGAATGGCACCTTTGTGGTTCTTACCAATAATTGTATCTATCTCTAAATCACCAAATCTCTCCTTCAGTTCCACTATCTCGGGACGCTCATCAATATCCACCCTGCCTGGGATAAATCCTCGCCCTGCATTTTTAGAACCACGTTTGGCATACCTGCGACCTTGTCTGCGAAGATATTTGTGCAGTTTGCCACCCCGCCGCTTATCCTCCCAAATCCAGCGATATATCGTTTCGTGAGATACCATCGCAATTCCCTCCAAGCGGCTCCTGCCGACAATCTGCTCCGGGCTGAATCCTTTCTTCAACAGCTTTATTATCCGTTTTCTCATTGCCGGTGTAAGCACTTCCCTTGCGATGTTTTTTGCTGCTTGCGCCTGTCTGCTTTTTCGCTGGGCAAGCTCCATGCTATAGCTACCACTTCGGGCGTCGCAATTGCGCTTTTTCTCCCTGTAAACAGTGCTTTTTATCTACTCCGATAGCTTCCGCTATTGCTTTTTGCCAGGGCTGGCGCATGAGATTTAACTATCCTTAAAGACTTTGTACAGATATTCAGTGCTCCACATACATTTTTTGCGTCTTCGTTTAAGGCTGAGTTTATCGTTCTGCTTTTTTAAGCATTTCCAATGCATACTTGCGCATCGCTGAAAAATTGACAGCGCCATTCTTGGCGCGTACGCGGCACATATCTTCCCGAAACGTCACGTCGAGATGCCAGTGCAGTTTGTTCTCGATACCCCAGTGCGCACGAATACGCATCGCATAGTAAGAAGCCTCATCTTTCTCCACGCTGCTGAGATAGTAGATTGTTTCACGCGAGCGGGCACTGTTCCTCCGTACGCTCACGCTCCATCTTTTATGATACGTTTAAGACCGGGCCACTTCTCGTACATTCCCTCCTGTTCCAAAAAGTGTCGTATCCATAATTGAACAGGTTCTCTTCTCTCTCAACTCTTCCGTGCCCCTTTTCCTCGGTTGTGTATACCGATATTGAGTAGTGCTACTAAAGATACTTTCTGTCAAGCCCTTGAGTATCGGCTGATTGTCTTTAAGCGCCATCAGATAGTCGCCGCCCTGAGTATGATCTGTTCTGCGATATTACGGTGGGTCCCCATTGCGTCGACTGAAACCAATGCCCCTGTAAGCCATAAAGAGGACAATACGGACGGCAGAACCGTAAGTTCGTTGGTCTTGCCATCCACCGGCTTTTTCGGCAACGCAGATTTCTGTTTCAGATACCCACGCATTGAGGATATACAGTCCGTGGCATCCGGGACTCCTGGGATTTTCACCCCGCAGTTTCTTACCGTCAATGATGACCTGATTGCCGCATTGGGATTCGATTATGTGGCCTCGGCAGCAATCAAGACTTGCCCGGAGCTGAGCGGGATTGACAGACTCTACAACACGAAGTATCGTGTCACCACACGAGACACCGTTGCTTAAGCTTTCAGCAATCCGGCGGTCTTGAATTCTTCCTCTCGGTCTGTAACCATATCCGATATGTCGTCACAGTCCTCACAATCACACAACACGCCGATGAGTGCCATTCGGAGCACATCCTCGAGTTCATGTTTAACCTTGCCCAAGTCGCGCGGGTCTTTTACTTTGCTGAAAATTTCTATTTGCATACCTCTAATATAACCATTTTCAGAAATATATGCAATATCAGAAAGTTTATTTCACATAATCAGGTGAATTTTTGACTGAATTTGAGTTAAATCTCATGCGCCAGCCCTGCTTTTTTGCTCATCGGTATTTGCAACATCATAGAAATTGCATACCTTTGTTCCTCGGTTATATGTTTGCTCATCTGCAACTTTTTTTTCTTTGGACGGACAATTAAAGCAAAGATAGCAAACTTTATCCATTCAGAGTGAGAGAAAGGGGGACATTGTCTCTCTTTCCTCTCTGAAAAATAAATGTTTTTATTGCTTATTATCCGCACCCAAAAAGTTGCATTTATAAGTTGAACTCAAGAAGTATTCACCTGTAAGAAGTTACTAATGACAAAAAAGAAATTGCCCGTTCGTTTTACGGGTCAGCACTTTACTATTGATAAAGTGCTAAAATAAAAGATGCAATAAGACAAGCAAATATAAGTAATCAGGATACGGTTTTAGATATTGGGGCAGGCAAGGGGTTTCTTACTGTTCATTCAAGTTTCGCAAGTTCAACTTGCAGTTTTTAATCTATAAATGTCGCAAATATGTTTCATATCTTCCTCCCTGTTGATGATAGCCTGATAGATATCTTCATCAGTCAATCCGAAGAGTTCCGCAACCGCAATGACCAGTTCTTGCATGACGCCCCATATCCTTTCCGCAACGGACAGTTCCAAAGAATCCTTGGTTACGTCTTCAAAGAGTTTTTTCCCATGGTCTCGTAGGCTGCAAACCTCTTCACTAAGGAAAGGATGTTGTATTGCAAAGCCGTCAGGGATGTCGCCGCGATTTGCGAGGCGAAGTTTCCGGCCTGGCATTTGCCCAGCCCCAACAGCCCCCTTCGCTTCCTTGAACACGACTTCCAAAGACCACCTTTGGGCATAAATCCGGTACGCTTCAAGGAACTCAAGCCGTATGTCCGTGGTCATCAGTCCGTTCCATGCGCCCCGTTTGCTTCTCCTGACAAAGTACAGACGTACCTTGGTATCCGCAAAGGTCACGTCCGCCACGATGTAATAGCAACGCAGTCTCCTGCTGTACTTCCGCCTGCCTTGCCTGTCAAGGTGCCTGATCAAGGCCGGCGCGGTATAGGGCTTCCCGTCCAGACAGTATTTTGTCCTGCTGTTTTCTCCCACCTTGATCATGCCCAGGTAATCGCACCTGACGTGGCGGGAGCGGATGAACCGGATGACATCCTTGCAGGCGAACCAGCTGTCTCCCAGCACATACCTGAACCTGACCCCTTTGCGGATGGCGCGTCTTATCATGGCAATCATCAGGTCGGTTTTCTTTTTGCCGTGTATTCACCGATACGCTCCTGCAAGGCGTCGCCGCTGTCACGTCCTTTGGTGAAACGTCTTGCGAGCTCTTCATCGGACATCCCGAACTTTCCATCCTTTCCTTTTTTCACCCAGCAGTGCAAAAATCCAGAAGCATTTGGGTTGTCCCGTCCGTAACGGCAAGGAATAAAGCCTTGAAACCGAGGATGCACCTGTGATGGACATGGGAAAAAACACCCTGCCGATGTTCTCCATGCGCCGTCCCGTCTTGGGATAGTCCGTGTCATCGACTATCAGGCAGACCGTGCCTTCCTTGCGCCCGGAACGGAGTCTGATCTTCGACCAAAAGCTGGAGGGTGAGGTGATAGACGGACTTCCGCCAGTTTATCTTGGGATTACTCATGAAGCGGTAGAACACGTCTTTCTTGCATCCCAGTAAGCCGCTTAAGGAAGACCCGGTGAAACGATAAGGGTTACGGACCATGAAACACGGGAACAACAACAGCAAAGCCTGGAACACCTGCAACAACGGATACACATTGTTGCACTTGCTCTTCATGCCGAACAAGGTGGATTCATTCATTTTTAACCATTTGATAACGTCCAGTATGGAATACATCGCTTTATGTGCATCATTTTTTCTAAAAAATGAGCTGATTTCTGAAAGAAAGTCTGTAACTTTGTGCAAGGGCATAGGGCTGAGTAATGTTTTGATTTGCAACTATAAAATTACTCATTTTCTGCGATATGCGGAAATCCCTGTGCCCCTTTTTATATCCCAAGAAGAAGGTTTTCTATTAACTTGCGAAACTTGAACTGTTCATTTATTAAAAATCGCCAACAATGTTGTTGCTATTGAAAACGACACAGCTTTTTGGTTGAACATTTACGAAAATTATTTTCTGATGCCCGAAATGTTCAAGTTGTCGGTTGTGATTTTAGGAATTTTGCAGTTCGAAATTTCCTTTCAAAGTGGTGTCAAATATTCCTTATGGCATTACTTCCGATATTTTCAAAATCCTGATGTTTGAGAATCTTGAAAATTTTCTGGGAGGTTCCATTGTCCTTCAGTTCGAACCTACACAAAAGTTATTTTCAGGAAAGCTTTTACAATCCATATACCGTTTTCTATCATACTTTTTTTTGATTTGAAACTTGTCTATGAGGTAGGTCCTGAAAGTTTCTTGCCACCGCCAACTGTAAAATCAGCCCTGTTAAACATTAAAAGAAAACACTTATTTTTTTGATTTTAAGATTAAAGCCAAATACTTAGCATTTATTTCCTGTCTGTTAGAGAAACCTGATTTATCTGTAAAAACAGCTTTAAAGTCGATTTTCAGGAAAAGTCAGGTCAGGACAATTTCGGAAAAATTCGGTTTAAACCTTAATGCTCAAATTGTTTGTTTGTCTCCAAGTCAATGGTTAAACTGTTTTTTGGAAATGCTGGAAGTTGTCCCTGAAAAATTTCATCCTTCGTAGTTCAAAGTCGGGTGGTTGTCAAGATGATTTTTCTGGTTTGGTGTCGTCTTTTAAGCTGCCGCATAACGTTTGGCAAATTGGCGATGGAGCCGACTTTTAGCACAAATGTTGAATAGAATTACTAATCTTCAACATTGCACAAAAGTTCAATAGAAGTACTTCACCGGCTCTATTGCCAATTTGTTTGTTATGTGCCGTTTTATTCCATTTTATACATTTAACAATTGCTGAAACGTAAAGTCGGGTTTAAACATTTCAATTTCGTTTTGAGTTGATTCTTCTTGTGCTTCTCTTCCATAAGCAAACATTTGCTGTTCATAATTTTCAATAGCCTCTTCAATGCTGTTAAATTTCCCATTGGTCAGATTATCCGACAATATCAAGGCATCCATCAACCCACTGTTTACGCCTTGTCCTGCAAAAGGAGGCATCAAATGTGCGGCATCCCCAATCATTGTTATGGGTAATGGACGCTTACTTTTCCAAGACTTATCTAAGGGAAATATTCGTGTCGCTAACCCTACAAAAGATGATGTCAAACGAATCAGTTCTTTGTAGCGTTCGTCCCAATCGGAAAATTTTTTCAGGAGAAAATCAACGACACTATTTCTGTTTTGAAAATCTACCTGCGTTTGGTTTTTCCATTCATCAGGTGTTTTTAAAACTTATTCAAAATGCAATGCACCATTATTATTGGGGTTAGCAAATAATAAATTACCTTGGTGAGATGCCATTAGCCGGTTTCCATTGCATAGCTGAAAAAAATCCAGGACAGTTTATCTCTGGTTGATGAATATCGGCTTGTATATTGAAAGTACCTGTTTCTTCAACTTCCGTGTCGGTAACAAATTTTCTTACCTTGGACATCCCGCCATTGGCAAGAATAACCAAATCTGCTGTTTCACTCGGTTTATTCTCAAAAGTTAGTGTCCACTTCTTCTTACCAGGTTCAAGCATAACAAGTTTTCTATCCCAAATAACCGTGTCGTTTTCTAAACTATTCAACAAGATAGCCCTTAAGTCATTTCTGTTTATTTCAGGATTGTCAAATCGATTTTCGGGCTTTTTTTTTTTGTGGATAAAATATTGCCTTTTTCATCAGCAATATTTACACCCATTGGTAAAGGCTAAGTCATAATAAGTTTGTAACAATCCCGCTTTTTTCATTGCTTCCTGACCTGAACCTTTGTGTAGGTCAAGGGTTCCACCAAAAATTCTTGCCTCTCGGTCGTTGTCTCTTTCGTAAACTGAAACGTCTATGCCGTTTTGCTGTAATAATTTTGCCATAGTCAGTCCAACGGGTCCACCACCAATTATTGCAACGTTCTTATCACTAAGTAAATTCATTTGTTTGTCTGTATCTATTCGCATTGTCATTCAAAAATGGCACATAACGGTTAGTATATGAAAAGTAGGCGATTTCGAAGTGCCAAATTTTCGGTTAAGCACAAAGTATAATACGAGCCAAAAGCCTTGAATTTACTACTGTTTCGCCTATTTTTTATATACATTGTTAGCGGGTCGTTGTTTTTGTTTATCAGTCATTTATGTGTTTTTCTATTCCATCAATAATTGATTTCCAATCATCAACGTGTAATTCGTGTCCTGTACCTTCAAGGGTGATTAGATTTGAACCTTTTATTTTTTCTAGTAAAAAACCTGCATTCTTATAATGCCAAATTTTGTCGTCTGTTCCGTGGATAATTAAGGTGGGTTGTTTGATTTCGTTTAATCTGTTCCAATATTCTTCACCACCTTGCAATGCAGCGTGATTGAACATACTTATATAATTGTTGGCTCTATTGAACTCAGCTCTTATCAGTTTTTCACTTCTTTGTTTGTCAAATTGTTTCTTGCCACTCATTAATTCTGCACCCTGAATTAAATAGTTTACCACACTGTCTTCATTTGTCCAATTGACTGTACCTGCTTTACTATGGAAATCTAAAATACTCGTGTCCATTTCAGGTATAGTTGGGTCTGAGTCTCCCCAAGGGCCTGATGACATAAGAGTTAAGGAGTTAACTCTGTCGGCAAACTTTATTGATGCTATTTGAGAAATTAGTCCGCCCAAAGAAATCCCCACAAAATGTGCTTTGTCAATCTTGTAGCCATCCAATATTGAAATAGCGTCATTAGTTAAGTCAACAATATCGTATGGAGTAGAACCTGGTTCATAATTAGTGGATTTTCCTACATCTCTGTTGTCGTAACGAATAACAAAAAATCCTTTTTCAGATAATTGTTGGCAAAATTCAGTGTCCCAATACAGCATTGATACGGTTGCACCTGCTACCAAAAAGGATTGCTGGATTTTTCTTATTTCCAAAACTTTCCGTACAGAGTTCAATGCCGTTTGTTTTAATTATTTTCTCTTTCATTTCTGTTTTCCTTTGTTTGCAACTGATTATTATCAGTCCTAAAATTAATATCCAAAGTAGTTTTTTTTCATTTATCAATGTTTAACTGTTATGCTGGTATCTTTCACAATGCCCGCTAACGTGCCGCGTATTGGCGATGGGCGGGATTTTTAGCACTGAACTTTAATCGAAGAACAGAAGTTGAATTTTGCACTTCCGTTGATACGAAGCCGTTCAGCCCGCCTATTGCCAATACGATGTTGTACGACGTAGTTATGTTTTGGGTTTTAGTCCAGCTAAATATTTTCGTATGTCATTTTCTAATTTATCCGGGTATTTGTACTCTAATTTTTTTGACAATTCAGTTCCTATTTCTGAAACTAAATCAGTCATTGAAAATAGAGCAGTCCAATTTTCCTTTATATCGCTCCCTGAAAATGTTTGTTCTGTTTTAGCCCACATTTCCTGGTTAAGATACTTTTTGAAAAGTCGTCCATATTTATTGGTCGTTATGTTCCAATTGTGTTCACTTGCAATGTGCCATTCAATTAAAGGAATTAGATATTCTGTGCGAATAACGGTTTCCGACATAAATTTCGCATAGAATATTTCATCTCTCACAAGACACTTTGCCACGTAAGTTGTGTCCCACCAAAAAATCGTTTGTTAGATTTTGAAACTCTTTTTCAGACGGTTTTTGATAATGGAAATTTGATAAGTTGGTTTCAGCATTTGCTTTGTAATACCATCTTTATCAATTAAAATTTTATAACCAATATCCCAATCTTCTGGTAATTCTTTCTCTTGCGTTTCCTTTATAAATTTTGATTTGCTGTAAAGTTTAAAATCTACTTTCACACCGTCTTCATAAAGTAGCATTTTCATTGCGTGTTTATGGTTAAAACAACTTTCGTCTTCTTCAATCATAGCAATTGGATTTCCGAATTTAAGCGTCCAGCTTTTGTCTGAAATGTAATTTGTATTATCCTCAAAAACAAATTCAATGTCTAAATCACTAAATTCGTCAACAAGTGCTAAAGGATTTACAAGTGAACTTGTCAGAAGAAGAACTCTTACATCTTCGTTTTTCTCCGACCATTCTATAATTGTTCTTAACTTTTCTTCTCTGACTTTCATTTTGTTTGGTTCGGTTTTTTACTATGTCGTACAACGTTTGGCAAATTGGCGATGGAGCCGACTTTTTTAGCACAAATGTTGAATAGAATTACTAATCTTCAACATTGCACAAAAGTTCAATAGAAGTACTTCACCGGCTCTATTGCCAATTTGTTTGTTATGTGCCGTTTTATTCCATTTTATACATTTAACAATTGCTGAAACGTAAAGTCGGGTTTAAACATTTCAATTTCGTTTTGAGTTGATTCTTCTTGTGCTTCTCTTCCATAAGCAAACATTTGCTGTTCATAATTTTCAATAGCCTCTTCAATGCTGTTAAATTTCCCATTGGTCAGATTATCCGACAATATCAAGGCATCCACCAACCCACTATTTACTCCCTGCCCTGCAAAAAGGCGGCATCAAATGTGCGGCATCCCCAATCATTGTTATGGGTAATGGGCGCTTGCTTTTCCAAGGCTTTTCTAAAGGAAATATCCGTGTAGCCAATCCTACAAATGACAACGTCGTATGAATCAATTCTTTGTAGCGTTCGTCCCAATCGGAAAATTCTTTCAGAAGAAAATCAACGACACTATTTCTGTTTTTGAAAATCTACCTGCGTTTGGTTTTTCCATTCATCAGGTGTTTTAAAACTTATTCCAAAATGCAATGCACCATTATTATTGGGGTTAGCAAATAATAAATTACCTTGGTGAGATGCCAGTAGCCGGTTTCCATTGCATAGCTGAAAAAATCCAGGACAGTTTATCTCTGGTTGATGAATATCGGCTTGTATATTGAAAGTACCTGTTTCTTCAACTTCCGTGTCGGTAACAAATTTTCTTACCTTGGACATCCCGCCATTGGCAAGAATAACCAAATCTGCTGTTTCACTCGGTTTATTCTCAAAAGTTAGTGTCCACTTCTTCTTACCAGGTTCAAGCATAACAAGTTTTCTATCCCAAATAACCGTGTCGTTTTCTAAACTATTCAACAAGATAGCCCTTAAGTCATTTCTGTTTATTTCAGGATTGTCAAATCGATTTTCGGGCTTTACATTTTTTGTGGATAAAATATTGCCTTTTTCATCAGCAATATTTACACCCATTGGTAAGGCTAAGTCATAATAAGTTTGTAACAATCCCGCTTTTTTTCATTGCTTCCTGACCTGAACCTTTGTGTAGGTCAAGGGTTCCACAAAAATTCTTGCCTCTCGGTCGTTGTCTCTTTCGTAAACTGAAACGTCTATGCCGTTTTGCTGTAATAATTTTGCCATAGTCAGTCCAACGGGTCCACCACCAATTATTGCAACGTTCTTATCACTAAGTAAATTCATTTGTTTGTCTGTATCTATTCGCATTGTCATTCAAAAATGGCCCATAACAATGGCTCGGCGAATTGGCGAAGTAGCGAAGCTGTATCGAAGATACAAAAGCGGAACTATTTAGCCAAGTCGCTTGTTGTAAAAAGCAGTCCGCGAAGCGGCGGCTTACGGCAAGCGACGTAAGTCGCGCCGAGCCATTGTTAGCAAAGCGAGCGCAGCGGATTGCTAACAACGGTTTGCAGCTATACGCAGGCAGGGATTTTTACCACTAAGCTACCTACGATGAACTGAACTTTAAATTTACCACTTTCCTGTCTTACGAAGCACGAACCCCCTGCTTGCGTATAGGTGATGTTATGCGGTCGGCTTTCATTTTTCTCTTCTTTCTCGTTAATTTGTCAAGCAAAAAGTTACTAAATTTGCAGTCAAGCAATTTCAATTTTTTGAATTATGTATTTCAGCAGACCTTGGACTTCTATCTAAGTGATAGGCAGTCCTGAATAAATTCCAATCAATCTTTTAGGGCAAGACAATCAGTCTATGCTTTGTGTGTGCTGTCATTTTTTTTGATGGCATTGCTTTGTCGTAGTTGCTCTGTCGGGTAATACTGTCTATTCACTTCTCTGTGATTTGAATTCAAGTCTTGAATTGTGTCATAAAAGTTCTTCATACACTCCGAATCCGAAACATCCGGCTATGACAAAATCTTCCCCGCTTTTGTCAACGAGTGACAGCAGGCTGTCCAGAGTATCGCAATAGAAGAAGATTTCATCGTCCATTTCCGTATCGGAATCCATGTCCAGGGCTATTCTTGTCTCCAGTGTCTCCAAGGTGTCGTTCCAGCGTATGATGCATTCGAGGAAATGTGGTTCATGTCCCTTTTCAGTACGGTACTCCTGATATTTTTCACGGATTTCCTTCTTGATTTCTTCCGGCTTTTTCCAGGAACTGTCGTCCACGATTTCAAGACTCAGACCCTCGATAAGCAGGCACGTGCCTCTATCATATACCATCAGGGTACGTTTTCCCATGTGTTTTTTTCTCAAGTTTTCCCAATCGGGAATGTCCCATCGTTCGGTAGTCCATACTCCCCGATAATTTTCGGGGACAGCGAGATATTCGCTCAGTGTCATTCTTTTCATTTTTCTGTGTATTTATGGTGAAACAAAAAGAACCTTGCAGGTCTTGCAAGGCTCTCCAAATGCGGGATAGCGGTCAAACTCGTTGCAGGCGTCCCAATTAACGCTCATCGTGTATCCTTTCGGGAAATGTGTGCCGACAAATTTTTCAATCATGGCCCGTTCCTTTTCGTTCAGACTGCCGTCCTCTTCCGTTCCGTATTCCAGGGCATATATGGCCCATTCGGGGATGTTGTCCCATCCCGTCTTTTTCATGTGCGCTGCCATAGCATACCGTTTATGCGGCGGAAAGTCTGCCGATTATCTCCTGAAGTTCCTGTTCCCATTTCCCGTCGCCATTGCCGAAGGATGGATAGGTAAGCTGGTACCAGTTGTGGTAATCGAAGAGTTTCATCCTCAGCGGATAGTAGTCGAATATTTTCCGGCCGTCCCTAAAGATGCGGATATGATTTATACCTACGTTCATGGCCTGTAGTCCGTGTCCGTTTAGAATCTCATGGAATCTTTCCATCGGGGTGAAGTTGCTTCTGCTCATATCTTTCATTTTTTTGAGTTAGACATCTGCGGCTTGTCAAGCCGGTATTTTATTTCTTGCCTGCCTTTCTGTCCCGTGCCGGATAGTGCAAGGCTTTGCGAAAAAATACCGGAGCACTCGTGCGAGGATGATTTTTTCAGCAAACCACGGAGGGGCCCGGCCTTGCACAATCCAGCGGGCACGGGACGACCTTTGCAGGCGGAAATAAAACAGCGGTCTCCCTTTTTCTCTATTTTCAGTCATTGTTTTCTTCTCCCTCCTGCTGCGGGATGAGGTGTCTCAGCTCCGGATCATTTTTTATTCTTTCCATTTCTTCTTCTATTATCTGCAAGACATCCGCCTTTATCTGCGAGTAGTTGCGGTCAATCTGTTGCTGCATGATATCGTTTCCGTCCGCGTCCCTGAACTCGTTGATGACAGGAATTTTCTTGTAGGCTTTCATCTCTTCCGATACCTTTGCGCTGTCCACGATGATGCGGGCATGGAAAATCTTCTGGTCTATCTCTTCCCCGAAATTGTCTGCCACGCTGCCAACGAATGTACCCTGCGAAAGATTGGCTATCTTGGAAGCGGGTATCAGGGAATCAAGCTGCGTGTTGATGGAAGTCGAAGTGTCCTGACGGTTGATGGATATGGACTGCCGCTGCTGGAGAATCTTGCCGAACCGTTCCGACAGTGATTTTGCCGTTTCTCCGACCACTTGTCCGCTGAAGATATTGCCCACCGTGTTCTGGATAACCTTCGCCTCCTTGTCGCCGTAGTCACGTGCAAGCTGCGAGAAGTCCTGGAAGCCGAGACAGACGGCCACCTTGTTGCTTCGGGCGGTCGCAATCAGGTTGTCGATACCACGGAAATAGATGGTCGGAAGCTCGTCGATGATGATGGAACTTTTCAGTTGTCCTTTCTTGTTCACCAATTTGACGATGCGCGAATTGTACAGGCCGAGAGCCGCCGAATAGATATTCTGCCTGTCCGGATTATTGCCCACGCAGAGGATTTTGGGGTGTTCGGGATTGTTCAGGTCAAGGGTGAAATCGTCTCCCGTCATCACCCAGTAAAGCTGTGGCGAGATCATTCGCGAAAGAGGGATTTTCGCACTTGCTATCTGGCCCTGGAGCTGGTCTTGAGCTCCACCTTGCCATGCGTCCATAAAGGGGGAAAGATAGTTTTCGAGGGACGGATAAGAGGTAAGAATCGTGAAGATATCGGCATACGGCTTGTTAAGAAATTCGATTGCATGAGGGAACGTGCAATACTTTCCGTCCTTGTAAATCCGCAAATACCAGATGATTGCGGCAAGCAGGATAATCGGTGACTCCACGAAAAAATCACCCTGTTTCTGTATCCAGGTCTTGTTCAAATTGAGCATTATGGTATAGGCACTTTCGTAGGCATCGCTGATATCTGCCATGAATCTTGGATTGATTGGATTGCATCGGTGGCTGCGTCTGGGGTCGTCGAAATTGATGACATAGAATTCCGGCTTGACTTTGTAATGTTGTCTGTGCTTGAGCAGATGGTTGTAGGCTATCTCCGAAAGGTCCGGAAACTTGTAGTCATAGATATACATGGCAAAGGATTTCTCAATCTGCTGTTTGATGTAGTTGTTTACCACGGCATAGCTCTTTCCGGAGCCGGGTGTTCCCAGTACGATAGAGGCTCTGAACGGGTTTACGATGTTGATCCAGCCGTCCCATTCCTTGCCCTGATAGACAAATTTCGTGGGCAGGTTGACGGAATACTCGTTTTCCATAAGCCTTGTTTCCTGCATGAAACTTTCGTTGGCGGTGTTGAATACGTCTTCCATGAGGTTGTGTTTCAACATACGGCTGATCCATATTCCCGACATAAGCAGGAGAATGTAGCCTGCGGTGAGCGTCAGCGTATATACGGTAGCATTCACTGTCGTACTGAACGGCAGGTCGAGCATCCACCAGTTCATGAAGAACAGGACGATGCCGCCGAGGAAGGCGGCGTATATTTTCCGCCACGTCATCTTCTGGTTCTTGACACCTTTCGTACCCAGACACGAAAGTCCCAGGAATATGAAGGCGAACACTTTCGTCACAAGCAGGTTGCTGAACAGTCCTGCCGTCCTCTGGAAGTTCAGCAGAATCCTGTCCACGACTCCGATGTTGATGCCCATATCCACGAATGCGCTGTAGCAGAACCAGTAGACATGGATCACAATAAACACGATGGAAATGGCACGCATGAACTCCATGACCTTGGCCAGTCCTCTTAAATCATCTTCTTGTTGCATAACTGTAAAAATTTTGATGGTTGGTAATTGACAATCAGGATATGCCGCGTGAACGGCGTTTCTTCTTTTTCTTGCGTTGCAGTCTGCGGGCGAGTGCCTCCTCCTGCGGGTCCGGTCCGTTGATGTCGGTACTGAATATTCCGAAAGCCTGCTCGATGGCGCTTTCCATGTTGTCGGAAAGGCTCTCCCGTGTGGAGGCATATTGTCCGGTGGATTCCGGCTCCGGAAAATCCTGCGGCCTGTTAAAAAGCTGTTCGAAGGCGTTGGCGGAAAACTCCTTGCCCAGACGGGAACCGTTATATACCTCACGGTTTCTGTGGTCTATGAAGGTCACGCCGTAGATACGGCCTTCCTCGTTTTCCCTGAACACCACGTCAATGCCCTTTTCCCCGAGCAGCCGGATGAAATCTTCCCGGTTTCCTCGGCAGCTGTGCATGGCCAGCGTGACGGCATCATGGATTTTCGGCTGCCACTTCCGGTTCCTGAAATCTCGGACATTGACGGCAATCCTTTTTTCTATCCCTTCGTAGCCGAAGCGCTTGCCGATGAGCGAAGACTTGATGGGCGTGCATACCGGCCTGCCCGCATCGTCCGTCAGGGTATATACGATACCGTTGTAGGGTGAGCCTTCAAATTCTCCCCGAACCTGTTTGGCCTCGATGTTGAAGCATGAGAGCATGGCACTGAACTCCCCGAATGTCTGGAAACGGTAGGCGGTGAACACACTTTTGAGGATATTGCCGACCTGACGTTTCACGTCCCCGTCCCGGTAGTCCGCCTTCTTGAGATACGGTTCCAGCAGTTCGTTCCGCTTGTCAGCCACAGGCTTGAGTCCGAATCTGTTTTCCAGTTCCCGGCAGGCTTTCATCGAACGATTCCATTCGTATGCGTCACTGATTTTCTCGCCGTTCTCCTTCACGCAGGTGGAGACAATATGGACATGCCTGCGGTCGATGTCCTCGTGCAGATAGACGATGTAGGGCTGGTCGCCGTAGCCCATCTTCTGCATGTACTCGCGTGCCAGTTCCGCGAACTGCCCGTCCGTGAGGCGGTCATCCACCGAAGGGTTCAGGGAGATATGCAGTACCGGCTTCTCCGTGTTCCTGTTGGCGGCGAGGTAGCTCTCGAAAGCCCATAGCGTCTGCTGCATGACATTGTGGGGATTTCCGGTGAGGTCGGTAATCATGCGGTTGCCCGCGATGATACGGGCGGTTGCCTCATCCACTTTACGCTGGTTGTAGATGACCGCCCCGTAGAGCGATACACCCCTGTTGATCTTAGCCACCATTCTGCTGTTCCTCCTTCTTTCTTTTTATAAGGTATTCCTCCTCGAACTCCCGGGTAAGCATGATGATCCGCTTGCTCAGCACCACCAGGTCGATGGTGGCCTTTTCCAGATTGCGGAGCAGGGCGAACGCCCGTTTCTCGCCGAAATTGGACTTGACTGCCTTCACAGTCTGGTTGTAGTTGTTGCCGATGGCCTGGAACTGGTGATAGAAATTTGTAAGTCTGATGTAGTAGTCCATCGCAGCCTTGTCGATTCTGACGACCTTCATTTCACGTCCGAAAATCATCGCCTTGATGAATCTTGCCCGTTGTTTCATCCCGGATTTTTCAAACAGCAGCTCGAAATTTCCGTTCTCTTCCGAAGTCAGTTTGATACCGTAGCGGAATACTGCCGGGTCGGTCTTCGGTTTTCTGCCCGTGCTTCTTCTTGTTCTTCTTTTACTGTTTTCTTCCATGCGCATTGAGATTTTCTGTTTCTGATTTTACGTCATGGATTTCCGACTTTGGAGGAAATCCCTCCCGAGCCTTCAGGCGAGTGGCAAGTTTGTTTTGGGATGCCCGAATCATTTCGGGCTGCCCAAAACACAACTTGCTATGTTCGCTTGAACATGAATTTGCCTGAAGTCAAATTGAGTTTTGACCTTCAGCCTCATTCTTCAGCTTCGGGATAGCTCCATCCGGTATCCATTCCGTTGTTGGTGGCAAAGTTACAGCGGTATATTTATCTGTAAAACAGTGGATTATATGTAACAAGATGTCATACGGTGACAAGGGTCGTCACCTCACCCGAAACATAGTGCCGGTATGAAAATTTTTCCTTTTTATTTGCGGCATGAACGACAGAATATGTGCGGTAAAGAGTGTCTGAAGGACCTGCTGACTGACTGTTTGAATGAGAGAATATATGACTGGAATGATGCACGAATGGAGTACTGCACACAGGCAGTAAGGAATGCCTGACAAACTGACTTGTGATGTGCAGTAGTGACCGTCGGACTGAATGGATTAGATACCGTATTACGGCATATATCCAGTCATTCTTTACTTACTGGAATACCGAATCCAATTAATGTTTAACTATAAAAAAAGAAAGAAAAATGAAAAAAGACACAGTTTTTAGTTGCCGTTTGCAACCAGAAAGGCGGAGTGGGAAAATCGACCATGACGATTATGCTTGCCGGGTATTATCATTACCTGAAAGGACTGAATGTAGCTGTCATCGACTGTGATTATCCGCAGTACAGCCTGGTACGTATGAAGGAAAAGGGACATGCGCACAGTTGAAAACAGTGATTATTTCAAACAACTGCTGAAATCCCAGTACGAACGTATCCGGAAGAAAGCCTATACGATTGTCGGCTCAAAAAGCGGAAAAATGCCCGTGATGCCGCTGATAAACTTATGAATAATGGGAATTACGATTTGATTATCGTGGACTTGCCCGGCACAGTGAATTCTTCCGGCGTACCAACACCATCGTGAACATGGACTATGTGGATAACCCCGATTATTCTGACCGTATTGTAATGCAAAGCAAAGTCTTTCGTTCTCAACCACGTATGGGACTATGCCAAGACAAGCAAGGAAACTCCTTGGTGAGAATTCCTTTTTCTGGACCCGTAAAAGATGCCCGCGCTTCCACGGAAGCTTCGACGCTTACAATATCATCATGCAAAATTGAATTTACGGTAGTTGATACCATCATCCCGAAACCAACCGCTACAACAAGGAACTATTCCTTGACAACCCGAAACTTTTCGTAGTACCTTGTTTCCTCCTCCAGCCAAATCGTTGAAGGTAGCGGGCTGGACAGGAATTGGCGGAAGAACTATTGGTCAAATTCAAAAATAAATACTATGGCAAAAAAACAAGTAACCGTGAACGAAGAGATGATCAAGAGGCATTATGGCCGAGGGATATACCCAATTATGGGAAAGACATATCCGTGGATGATATAATAACCAATGATGAATCTGATGGGAATGAGTGCGAAGCGGACAATCCGGGACCTGTAACTGTTGAGAAAAGTACAGGCAAGCCAAAAAACGAAAGGACGTCACGGGATTCGTACCGCAAAGAGTTCCTTTCTGGAGGAAATGTTCTGCAAAGGCAGCAGGCTTATATCGGTATCGACAATTATCGGCTTATACAGAAGTTTTTATCGGTTGTAGCCCCAAAAAATCAGTATGTCGAAATTCATTGACAATGTACTGACCGCTCATTTCGAGCAATATAAGGAGGAAATAGACGGTCTCTATTACAATCAAATCAATAATGAACCTTTATATAAAAAAAATAATTATGGGAGACTTTTTTTGACACTATGACTATTGTAGTCGTTATTATCATGGTATTTCTTGTATTAGTGATAGCCATTCATGCTTCTGCAAGGCTTTGTACAAATGACTTTCGGCAGAAAGTCCGGTTTGAAAAAAAAAGGATACAGCCAAATCAAATGAGGCTGTGAAAATGCAGAACCGGTAAACCTTCCTGAACAAAAAAAGAATCGCCCGGCATTGATGAGCGATGTGCCATTTACAAAGAAAATACCTTACTTGTAAACCGTTGGCAAAGCGGGCACAGGTCTGTATCGAGCAGGAGAATGCCTGTATAATCAAATACATGCTTATGGTCATAGACCCCCAAAGCTACCATGTCCGGCTACACATCAATAATATTGTGGACGAGCATCTGAAAAAATATTCACCTGAGATTATGAAATTGTACAAAGACAAAGAAAGCTTGATTATGGAAATTAAAATTTATTTCGCAGTCAAAGTCCTATGCGCGGTCTTCATACTTTACAGATTGTGGATATTCATCTTCAGTCAGCAAGTGTATGACGCTTGGGAGAAAGTGTACCGTATGATGCGCATAGCCCGTATCAAGTTATGGAAATACCGTAAAGAATATCGGATATACAAAGGGAAAAGAAAGCTGAAAAAGCCAGGGAAAAGGCAAGACGCAAGAAAAATGTGTCGGAAACAAAAGTGGTACGGGAGAAGCCCGTAACTGTAGAACGGACTTCTGAGGATGACGATAACGACGTGATCGGCAAGACCAGGATCGTCTATCTGGAAGATCCCGATGTGGCAAGAAAAAAGCCTACACATTCCGAACCATTGGTCAAGGAACCTATAGAGGAAGATGAAGAAATCAATCCTGAGATGTGGTACAGGAAAACAAAGGGCTGACCAAGGAGGAAAAGGAAGAACTTATGGCTCCGGTGGGTGCGGAGCCTGATCCTGATTTCAACACGGCAATGACATTCGAGGAAATGAATAATGTTGTGGAAGTGCTGACTTCCGCTACCCGGGATGAACAGAAGGCTTTTCGTGCGAGCATGACAATTTATCACAAGTTATCCGGTACAGAAGTATTGAATCTTCTTGAAAACGAAATCGGATGTCAGCATAAAAATCGGGCATCTGCTCAACGAATATCTGGATGAAGCCGGAAACCCGCTTTTTAAGACGAAGGGGGCCTCGAAGAAAAAAAAAAGAAGTTTTCGATATAGGTAAATTCGTTTAATTTTTTCTTTTGTTGCCATATTTTTGGGGGGGCATGTCGATGTGATATCGGCGTGCCTTCTTCATTTTCATCATTTTCAGAAAACAACATCGAATAAAATACAAATAGTCATATCCTTATCATAATGGCAAGATTCGTACCTTTGTAAAAAAAATGAATGATTATGGCAGTAACAAAAAAGCAATATTGGAAAAAAATGGATGGTTGCTCAGAAGCGTCACCGTCTGTCGGACAAGCATGTGCAAATGGCACGTGAACTTGGTCTGAATCCTGACAAACTCGGAAAGATTGATAACCACAGACATGAGCCATGGAAAGTTCCGCTTCCGCAGTTCATAGAGGATATCTACTTCAAGGGGTTCAAGCGTTATGTTCTGAAACTGTCAGGCCCTGAGAAACAGATTCTTGAAGAAATGGAATTCAAAAAGAAGCCTGCAAAAGAGAAAAAGGAGGAACAGAGGAAACAGCGTGTCTTCTTCCGATTCAGCAGCAGAGTAAACAGCGTTCGAGGAAGCGAAGTCTGAAAGCCGCCCGGTTTTCAGACCCCGCTTTTTTGATTCTGACACGTCGCAGTTACCTCGCCTTTTCATGGAGAGTGCCCGTTTTTATTCTCACTTTTCAACCGGCTTCCAAAAAAATTCTTTTTTTCATATCGTTTGGAAATCCCTTTC